>ERZ894248.1-NODE-1-length-778480-cov-25.7808_pt1 | contig 778480 bp, 800 predicted proteins | sample MGYA00380300_ERZ894248 | MGnify/ENA primary metagenome ERZ894248 (study PRJEB32331, sample SAMN06328432) | human gut metagenome | biome: human gut microbiome; feature: stool | host: Homo sapiens | collected 2014-03-14 ... | reverse complement strand
GACAGACAGACAGACAGACAGACAGACAGACAGACAGACAGACAGACAGACAGACTAGGTATTTTTGCGCTTTAAAGGCATTTCCATTTTTTCTTTTTATATTCTTTTTAATGCCCACAAGTGTGTCGGCAAAATATATATATAACGGAATTTTATCAGGTAGTATAACGGTACCTGAAAATAATTATTGTATTAATAACGGTTTTAATAAATTATCAGACTGTATGTTGGTGATGGAAAAATATTCCCAAACTGTAGATGATGCCAAAAGTTATATTTTGTCTAAGGGAACACCTGATTTTTCTAAAATAGCGCCTTCTACTACATATGTAGATAATGTAGTGGATGTTATTAATGAAAATGGAGTAGAGTAACATCTACTAACTGGAAGTATTTCGCTGATTCATATTCAAATGGATTATATAAATATATAGATGATAGTGGTAATGATAGTGGAGATTATGCTTCTAGTCTTGATATAACAGGATCTCTTGACAATAAAGTAGCAAAGACTGTGAAGTATAAAGTCTATGTTAAAGCTAGTACAAATTTAAAGACTGTCGTTAATTATGATATTAATTATGATGTAGTACAGAAGAAAATGGATTAGTGTTATTAAAAGTAATAATACTAATTTTTTTAATATACTATACTATATTATATAGTTGACAACTATTAGTATCCGATGTAATTTATTCTTATAATAAAATAGAGGAGAAAACATAATGCAGTATTTTAGTAATAAAAATTATCGGATGCTATATTATGATAGTTTTTTTAAAACTTTCGCTAATAGTATTTATGCAGTTTTTACACCAGTTATTTTATATAAAGCTGGAGTAAGTATAACAATGATTATATTTATATTTATGATTCAGTTTTTGGTAATGGGGTTGTTTTCGCCCTTAGCTGGAACTTTATCTAAAAGAATAGGAATAGCAAATACAAAGTTTATAAGTTATATTTTAAAAAGTATAAGTATGTTACTAGTACTTACTGTTGATACAAATATAAAATATTATTTGGTTATTGCAGTTGTATATGGATTAAGTGGTGCGGCAAATAATCCAATTAATACCTATTTACCTAGTAAAATAGTAGAAAAAAGTTTTATGGGGAGATTTAATTCTTTTGCTTATATTTTAAGGTGCTTTTCTAGTATAGTAGGATATATATTTACAGCAATATTTTTAACAAATGATAAAAGTTTAACTATAGTAGTAGCAGTATTTATTTCTTACTTTCTTGCGTATTTAGCGTTACTTAATGTAGATAAAGAAAATTTAGAATATGAAATGGACTCATCTTTTAAAGATAGTTATAGTTATTTAATAAAGAGAAATGAAAATCAAAAATTTAAAATAGTAAGTGGATTAAGATCATGTATAATAATAGAAAGATTAATAGCTGTTCCATTATATTTATATATTTCATTAATGAATCTTAAAACATTTACAACTCTTTATGTTGTTTCTACAGTTGTTGAATTATTAAGTTTATTTGTATCAGGAAAAAATTTAGATAAAGATCAAATAAAAACATTTAATGTAATTTCAGTTATAAAAGGAATTATAACATCAGTATTTTTATTTGCTAAAAACACTTATATATTGATGGTTAATCAATCGGTATATAAATTAGTTGATAATGTATATGATTCATCATATTTAGCCTTATCACAATGTAAGGTAGAAAATGATAGGAAAGATACAATGTTACTTGCAATTGTTCATGAAATGTGTTTATGTTTTTGTGAATTTGTTATATTGTTAGTGTTGTTAATTATAAGTACAATAAATATTAATTTGTTATTTAAAGTGATGTTTATAAACTCAATTGTTGCGATATTGATAAATGTAAAGTTAATAAAGCAGTGGAATAGTTAGTTACCATTAAATGAACAAGTAACTGCATTATTTCATATATTAAAAGATGAGATGATGTTATGTAATATTCATGTGTTCTAAGTTTTTGTGATGTACTTATGATATTGATATGTAAAACTTTGTAAAATGAAAATTTATTATTTTAATATTTGTGCACTATAGTTTAATTTATGATAAAATTATAGTGTATTAGGAGGTATGGATATGAGATATGTTAAATATATTTTTATGTTTATATTTTGTTTATTTATATTTCCATTAAATGTTCATGCCTTAACGAGTAGTGAATATCAAGATAGAAATGTTTGTAGTAACTATGAGGTTGCTATTGCTAAAGAGGGTAAGGCTGGAGATCCTAGCAGTACTTATGCTGATACAGTAGGGTGTTATGGAACTTATAATGAGGCAGTAAATGCTATGAATGCTAATACTAATAAAGATGTTATTATCTTTGAAAGAAATAATGGCAAAACTAAGATAGTAAATGCCAAATATGCTTTAGTTGATTTAACTTTAAAGGGGAGTAAAGTAATTAATTATTATCCTGATACTACGTCTACGACTTCTAATTCTTATATGGTTAATAATAGGAGTACTGGTGCAGTAGACGGAGCTTTTTTAGGTTTTGATTATTCATCTAGAAGAGCATTAGTTAAAGTTGCTGGTTATAAAGGCTGGACAAATGAGGACAGTTACGAAATAATTCCTCTTGTTTGGGTTTATTCAATAGGTTTTTATAGGAGCACAGGAAATATTTTTAAACATAACTTTGCAAAAAAAATTTCTAATACTTTAAGTAGTTATTATGGAATACAAATAGGACCTTTACCTGAGGGACTTCTTAATAATAAAAATTATTATAGTTATGATGCACATTATTTTTATACTGATCAATATAAGATGATTGATGACTATAAGAACAATAATTATAATAATGCAGTAAATAAAAATGTTCCATATTATAATTACTATCAATATTTACCAAATCACTCAAAAACTAATTATTCTGCGGCAAACATCAATAAATATATTAGAGATGGGTTAGGATATACGGAAAGTGTTTATGGTAATACGCTGAATATAAAAAAACAAGACACTAGTAATGTTTCAAAGTTATATGGTATGGGAACTTATCTTATTTATGCTGAAAGTCAGTATGGGGGTAATGCCATATTGTCATTAGGTTTAGGTAGAAATGAAAGTAATTCGGGAAGAAGTAATATAGCTATTTCAAAAAATAATGGCTATGGTCAAGGGGCAGTTGATTCTAGTCCATTTGGTTCAGCCTATGGATTCTTAACATATCAAGGTAGTATTTATAATCATGCCCAACATTTTGTTACCGACATGTATCAGAATGCTAACCACTATAATTATAATGGTGGACACTTTGGTAATAAACAAGGTGGATGGAATGTGAGATATGCATCTGATCCTTTTTGGGGAGAAAAAGCAGCGTCTTACTACTATCGTTTTGATAAATATTATGGACTTCAAGATTATAACTATTATCAGTTAGCAATCAATACGACTTCTTTAGTGGCAAGAGCTAGTGCTTCTAATAGTTCTAAGGCCGTTTATAATATAAAAAATATGGAAATACCAGTCATTGTTGTAGCGGAAGTTACAGGTGATTATGTTGCTGGTAGTAATGTTTGGTATAAAATAGTAAGTGATAAGAATCTTAATAGTAATAAAGATAGCTATGGTAGTTATGCCTCTAAGTTTGATTGGGAAAATAGTTATGTTTATGTACCAAGTGCTTATTTTAAGAAAATCAATACAGCTAAAAGTGGTTTGAAAGATGTAAGTGATGTTTATCCATATCAAGGAAGAGATTATCAATATGGTTATTATAATGATTCTAATACTTTAACACCTAAAGTAGGACTTACAACAAATGATACTATGTATTATTATGATGGTGGATTACTTGAAGAAACAGGTAAGAAACTTTTAAAAAATAAGTATGTTATGGTTTATGATAGAGCAGTTGATACTAATAATAAAGTAGTTAGTTATTTAGTAAGTAGTGATTACAAACATGATCAAAAAGAATGGGTTAGTGCAGCTAATATTAAGTTAGTTGGTGGAACTTATGGTAAACAAACAGTAATACCTGTAGGATATAGCTCTAATGTATTTGTTAGTGCTAATGAAAAGTCAACAATTGTAAGTGGAATTTATGATGGAACTTATTTACCTGTTTTAGGTGAAGAAGTTGGAAGTGATGGAAAAACTTATTTAAAAGTACCTATAAGTCTTACTTCTAATGATAATAGTTATGGTTACACTTTAAAAACAGATAGCGATGCATCAATTAGTTTATTAAAAGATAATACTGTTCCGGTTAATAATTTACCAGTGATTAGCGCAAAAGATATTCAAGTAGTACAAGGTAAGAAAGTTGATTTAGCTAGTTTAGCAACTGCATTTGATACAGAAGATGGTGATCTTACTGCTAGTATTACATATAGTGGTACAGTAGATTTTAATACTCCAGGTAAATATGTTATTACATATAAGGTAGTAGATAGCTTGAAAGCTGAAGTTACTAAACAAATTACAATTACAGTAATTGCTGATTTAGAGCCAGTAATCAACGCTAATGATGTTTATCTAAGTATAGGTGATACATTTAAGGAAAAAGAAAATGTAAGTGCATATGATAATGAAGATAAAGACATAACGAGTAAAATTAAAGTAGTATTTAATAATGTAGATACAAGTAAGGAAGGAACATATAAAGTTTCATATGAAGTAGTAGATAGTTTTGGTCATAAAGTAGTGAAAGAAATAAAAGTAATAGTTGAAAAAGAAAAAACAGATGAAGAAAAAGAGAAAAAAGATGGAGAGTTTTATTTAAATGATTTATCATTTAATAAAACAACAAAAAAATATAGTATTAGTGGGTACTTAATCATAAAAAATATTAATAATAGAGCAAGTGATAAAATCAATTATTATTTAGTTCTAAAAAATAAAATTACTGCTAAAACATATAAATTTAAAGTTCAACGTTGGACTACTGATGTTCCTTTTGATTTAGGTAGCGAGAATGGATATGATTATAGTTCTTCTTGGTTTAAGGGAGAAATTGATTTTGGTGAAGGTTTGATAGGCGATTATGATCTATATATGGAAGCCGCAACAAACTCATATTATTCTTTAGAAAAAGTTACTAATGTATTTAATAAAGATATTTCAAGAAGAAATGTAGATGATAAATATGGTTATAACTTTAAAGTTAATTTAGGTTCAAAAGCCCAGGAAATTGAATTAAATATCCGTGAAAGCTTAATTACTACAAGCACTTCAAACACCTATCGAAATATGATTAATAATTATGATGATATAAGTTTTGTGGATAAGGAATTAAAATTAGTTGGTACTTCATACAACTATGGTATCAGTTATGAACAAAATAGTGTTTTGGAACGTAGTGTTATATTTGAAGAGACAACATCCTTTAAACAATATAAATTTGATTTAGGAAGTACAAATAAAGGTAGTTATGATGTTTTAACTTCAGATAATAAAAACAAAGATTTTGTTTGGTATGATAAAAGCCTAGATATTAGTTCTTTAGAAAAGGGAAGATATGCAATTATCGTCTATACAAAAACAAAAGATGTGGCCGATTATGGTGAAGTTAGTGATGTATTTGGAATGATTAATGACGCTAGTGCAGTAATAAATAATAAAAAATATTCTATTATACTTAATAAAGAGAGAAATAATAGAATAGAGTTAATAGTAGAATAAAATCACATTATTGTGGTTTTATTTTTTTGTGTTTGTTTGACAATAATTTTTAAATGTATTACAATTTATTAGCAGTTACTAAGAGAGGTAGGTAGGAACTCTTTTTGGCTTTTTAGTAACAAGAAAGGAGATTTATGTTTAAATTATTTAAGAATTTTTCGAAAAAAGACATTTTTTATATAATACTTTGTATTTTGTTTATTGTAGTTCAAGTATGGCTTGATTTAAAATTACCAGATTATATGTCCGAAATTACAGTATTAGTACAAAGTGAAGATAGTACACTTAATGATATATTAATACAGGGTTTATATATGTTAGAATGTGCTTTTGGTAGTTTGATATCGGCTGTTATAGTAGGATATTTTTCTTCAATGATAGCGGCAGATTTTTCTCTTGATTTGAGGAAGCAAATATTTAGAAGAGTTGAAGACTTTGGAACAGAGGAAATTAAGAAGTTTTCTACAAGTAGTTTAATTACTAGAACAACAAATGATGTTACACAAGTAGAAATGTTAATAGCTATGGGATTACAAATGTTAATTAAAGCTCCAATTATGGCTGTTTGGGCAATTAGTAAGATTGTTAATAAGAGTATAGAGTGGAGTCTTTTAACAGGTGGTTGTGTTGTTGTTTTATTATTCACTATAGGTTTACTAATGATTATAGTTATGCCAAGATTCCAAATAGTACAGAAATTAATTGATAGGATTAATGGTGTTACACGTGAAAACTTGACTGGTATTAGAGTAATAAGAGCTTTTAATGCTGAAAATTATCAGAAGAAAAGATTTGAAGATGTTAACAATGAACTAACTAAAACGCAGTTATTTAATCAACGTTGCTTTGCTATTTTAAATCCTGTTATGAATATAGTTATGCAATTTTTAACTTTAGGAATTTACTTTATTGGAGCTCATTTAATAGCTGCAGCTGGTATGGTTCAAAAAATAACTTTATTTAGTAATATGGTTGTATTTTCTAGTTATGGAATGCAAGTTATCATGTCATTTTTGATGCTTGCTATGATATTTATGATGTGGCCAAGAGCGCAAGTATCAGCTCGTCGTATTAATGAAATATTTGATCAAGATATATCAATTAAGGATGGAACATTCTTAGGAAATGATACAAAAGAAGTAGGAACTGTTGAATTTAAAAATGTTTCCTTTAAGTATCCAGATGCTGATGATTATTTACTTAAAAATATTTCATTTAAAGCCAATAAGGGAGATGTTGTGGCGTTTATTGGATCAACTGGTAGTGGTAAATCAAGTTTAATAAATCTAGTTCCAAGATTTTATGATGCTACTGATGGAGAGGTACTTGTTGATGGTGTAAATGTAAAAGATTATACACAAGAGGCACTTCACAATAAAATTGGTTATGTACCACAAAAGGCTGTTATGTTTACTGGTACAGTAGCACAAAATGTAGCCTATGGTGATAATGGACGTAGTAAACCTACTTTAGAAGAAATAAAAAAAGCAATCGAAGTTAGTCAAGGTAGTGAATTTGTTTGTAAGATGGAGGGCGAATATGATGCTCATATAGCTAGAGGTGGAACAAACGTATCTGGGGGTCAAAAACAACGTTTAGCAATAGCTCGTGCTATAGCTCGTAATCCAGAAATATATATATTCGATGACTCATTTAGTGCACTTGATTATAAGACTGATTCTGTCTTAAGAAAAGAATTAAAAAAATATACTAATAGTGCTACTAGTTTAATAGTTGCTCAAAGAATTGGAACAATTATTAATGCTGATAAAATAGTAGTTTTAGATAAGGGTGAATGTGTTGGTATTGGAACACATAAAGAATTATTAAAAAACTGTGAAGTTTATAAAGAAATTGCCTTATCACAATTATCAAAGGAGGAGTTAGACAATGCCTAGATCTGGAGGAAGAAACTTTGAAAAGTCTAAGGACTTCAAAGGATCTATTAAAAGACTATTAAGCAATCTAAGTAATTTTAAAATACTATTAATAATAGCGCTAACTCTTGCTATGGTTAGTTCAATATTATCTTTGATTGCGCCAAATAAGTTGTCTGATTTAACAGACACTGTTACAGCTGGAATAAAACCTAATATTTCAGAAAAAAGAATTAAGAATATAATGACAGATCCTAATATTAGTATGAGTGATAAAATGAAATTTACAGAAGTAATGGGATCTATAAAAAAGAGTGATGATACTAAGAAGACATTAGCTAAACTTGATACTCTTCCTAAAACAATTTATAATAAGATTAAACCAAGTATGGATATGGCTAAGGTAGAAAGTATTGCTTTATTTCTATGTATAATGTATTTAGTAAGTTCTTTATTTAGTTATATTCAGGGTTATTTAATGACTACTGTTTCTAATGGATTTGCAAAGGATTTGAGAAGTAGAATAAGTAAGAAAATAAATACATTACCATTAAAATATTTTGATCAACATGAAACTGGTGATGTATTATCAAGAATAACTAATGATGTAGATACTATTGCTCAAAATCTTAATCAAAGTTTAGGTACTTTGGTTAGTAGTATAACTTTATTTATTGGTTCTATTATTATGATGTTTATAACTAACTGGATAATGGCTATTTCAGCAATTTTAGCTAGTTTAATAGGATTTGGTTTGATGGGAGCTATTTTGGGTAAATCTCAAAAATACTTCGTTCAAAGACAAAAAGAGTTAGGAAATTTAAATGGTTATATTGAAGAGGTTTATTCAGGACATAATGTTGTAAAAGCATATAATGGTGATAAAGAGTCTAATGCTGAGTTTGATAAGCTTAATAGCAAATTATATGAATGCAATAGAAAGAGTCAATTTTTATCAGGTTTAATGCCTCCTATAATGGGATTCATTGGAAATTTTGGTTATGTAGTTGTGTGTGTAGTTGGGGCTTTACTCGTAACTAATAATGTAATTACATTTGGAGTAATTGTTGCTTTTATGATTTATGTTAGATTATTTACTAATCCCCTTTCTCAAATAGCGCAAGCGATGACTAGTCTTCAATCAACGGCTGCTGCTAGTGAAAGAGTATTTGAGTTTTTAGATGAAAAAGAGATGACAAGTGAGTCTAATTTAGTAAAACATTTAGATAAAAGTAAAGTAAAAGGTAAAATAGAATTCAAAAATGTTAAATTTGGATATGATAAAAACAGAGTTATTATTAAAGATTTTAGTTGTGTAGCAGAGCCTGGCCAAAAAATCGCAATAGTTGGACCAACGGGTGCTGGTAAAACTACTATGGTTAACCTATTAATGAAATTTTATCAAATAAATTCTGGAGATATCCTTATTGATGGTGTTTCTACTAAAAAACTTACAAGAGAAAACATTCATGATTTATTTATTATGGTACTTCAAGATACATGGTTATTTGATGGTAGTGTCCGTGATAATATTAGATTTAATAAGGAAAGTGTTGGTGATCAAGAAATATGGAAAGCTTGTAGAACTGTTGGAGTTGATCATTTTATAAAAACTTTACCTGGCGGATTAGATGCTATGTTAGATGATAGCGATTCAGTAAGTCAGGGACAAAAACAATTGATGACTATTGCACGTGGAATGATAAAAGATGCTCCTTTCTTGATTTTAGATGAGGCAACATCATCTGTTGATACAAGAACTGAAGAACTTGTTCAAAAGGCTATGGATAAACTTACGCATGGAAGAACTTCATTTATTATTGCTCATCGTTTATCAACTATTAAAAATGCTGATTTAATATTAGTTATGAAAGATGGAAATATTATTGAACAAGGAAATCATGAAGAATTAATAAAGAAAAATGGTTTCTATGCTGATTTATATAATTCACAATTTGAAAATGTTTAAAAGGATTACAGAGATGTAACCTTTTTTATTTTTGTATTGACTATGATAACTTTTAAATATTATAATTTAATATAGTAGGAAGGTGAGAAATTATGAAGAATAAAAATAAAAAGATAATAGTTTATGTATGTTTACTTATTTTATGTATAAGTGTTGGTTATGCTGCTTTGTCTACAACATTAAATATAACAGGTGTTTCTAATATTAAAAGTGCAAAATGGGATGTTCATTTTGATAACTTAAAAGTTAATAATGATAGTGTAACAGCGACTTCTCCTGCTGTTATAGATGCAACAAAGACAGCTGTTAATTATAGTGTTTCTCTTCTTAAGCCAGGAGATAGTTACTCATTTACAGTAGATGTTGTAAATGCTGGCACAATAGATGCAATGGTAAGCGTGGTATCTAATACTGGACTTAGTGATGAACAGAAAAAGTATATAAGCTATAGTGTAACTTATAGTAATGATTTAGATGTTAATACAAAAGACTCTTTAAATGCAGGATATAAAAGGAAATTAAGAGTGATAGTAAAATATAGAACCGATTTGGATGCTAGTGATTTGCCTACTGAAGATAAAATACTCAATTTAACATTTAAAGTTACCTATATTCAGGCTGATAGTAGTAAAAATGATATAGTTACTGGTTCTATCATGAATAATGATGGTACGGGTAATTATCACTCTGATACATATAAATCTAAAATTACTAAAATAGTTACAAGTAATAAGCTCGTTGTACCTAATAATGTGGTAGAGAAGTGGGATGTTTCAAAAAATCAGGATGAGTCAGTAATGGCATATGCAGAGGATGATGGAAATGGAGGATATGTAGTTACAATATGTAGTGATGGAAAAATATACTTGGAAGGTTCATATGGTGGTTTCTTTTCAAATTTTTCAGCTCTTACAAGTATGGATTTAAGTGATTTTGATACTAAAAATGTAGTAAGCATGAATGGTTTATTTGCTTCGTGTGTTTCATTAACTGAACTTAGCCTGAATAGTTTTGATACGTCAAATGTAACTGATATGAATTCTATGTTTGGTGGATGTAATAATTTAATAAGTATTGATCTAAGTAGTTTTAAAACATCAAAGCTTACATCTATCACAGCTATGTTTGCTGGATGTATTAATCTAACAAGTATTAATTTTAAGAATGCTACTTTTGATAATGTTACAAGTTATGGTGGCGCTTTTTCTGGATGTTCCAAATTAGCTAAAATAATTGTTAAAGATACTGCGGCTAAGAACTTTATAAGTGGCAAAGTTTCTGGAGTAGATGTTAGTATAGCTTAGTGTATACCTATTATTGGTATATACTTTTCTTTTGTTTATTTTAGGATATATGCTATTATAATATTGGAGTTGATTTTATGTTTAAGAAGAATAGTAAAAGGAAGAGTGTACTTCAAGTATATAAAGAGACTAAAAGAAGTAGTTTATTAGTTTATTTTATAATTAGAATTCTTGTTATTTTTTGTTTGATAAGACAAATAATAAATTTTAATGTGGAAAATATTTTTATATGTATACTTACTTTAGTTTTACTTACTTTACCCATGTTTGTTCAGAAAAATTTTAAGATTGAACTTCCTAATACCCTAGAGATAATAATCTTACTTTTTGTATTTTGTGCCGAAATTTTAGGAGAAATTAATAGTTTTTATCAACATATACCTATTTGGGATACGATGCTACATACACTTAATGGTTTCTTGTGTGCTGGAGTTGGAATATCATTAGTTAATCTTTTAAATGAAAATGTAGATAGTTTTAATCTTTCCCCCATATTTGTAGTATTGGTTTCTTTTTGTTTTTCTATGACTGTTGGTGTTTGTTGGGAGTTTATAGAGTATGGAATTGACAAGACTTTAAGATTTGATATGCAAAAAGATACTTTAGTTAAAAATATATCTACGGTATATTTGGATGATACAAAAACTAATAAAGTAATTAATATTGATAATATAGGTTATACGATTATTTATAATGATAACAATAATGTTTTAGCACGTGTTGATGGTGGTTATTTAGATATTGGTATTAATGATACAATGAAAGATTTGTTAGTTAATTTTCTTGGGGCTTTGGTTTTTGATTTTATGGGGTATTTTTATCTCAAAAATAGAAAAGGGAAAAATATTTTAGATAATTTTATTATAAAGAGTAGGAAATCTAGTGTATGAAGAAAGTTTATATATTGTTAACTCATACTGGGACTATTTTATCTAAGGCTATAAAGTTATATACTTCTCATGAATATACACATGTGTCAATTGCGTTAGATGAAAAACTAGATCGTCTTTATTCCTTCGGAAGAATTAATCCTTATAATCCTTTTATCGGTGGTTTTGTTCATGAAAGTATTAATAATGGTACTTTTAAAAGATTTCATAATACGCAGGCTAAACTTTATTGTTTAGAGATAAGCGATTATAGATTTAATAGAATAAAGCATATTATAAATAATATGAATAGAAATAGGGGAAAATATCATTTTAATACTATTGGTTTATTTTTAGTTGTGTTAAATATAAAACTTAGGAGAAATAATTATTTTTATTGTGCCGAGTTTGTAAAATATCTTTTTGATCAGTCTGGAACAGATATTTTATTGCCTGAAATAACTAAACCAGCTGATTTTTTGAAACTTAATGATTTAACTATGATATATCAGGGAAAGTTAAAAGAGTATCCACTGTTTTTAAATAAAAAATTATTACTTAGGTAAATAGATTGACAAAATATGCTTTTTATTTTATTCTTTTGATAGAAAGGTAGGATATAATGGAAGAAGAAAAAGTGGTTAAGAAAAAGCAAAAAAAAGTGTGGCCTATAGTAATTTTAATGTTAATAATTGGGCTTGCAGTAGGAGGAGTAGGAAGTTATTATTATTTTGAAGTTATAAATAAAAAAGATACTAGTACGGAAAATAAAAATACAGCAGAAAAGAATAAAGATGTTACAGGAAATAATAAAACAGAGGAGATTTCAACAGATAGTCCTTATATTAATGAATTGGTAGATCAATATGATACTTATTTTGTTTCTAACGTAGAACTTGCTGATACACTTTATGGTAAGGATAAAACTAATATAACTGATTTGAGTGAGGATTATTTAAGAGCTCTTGTCATACAAAAATCCAATAATGGGCTTGGTAATAACTTGTATGTTACAGGTGATAGTTTTCAAAATAATGTTAAAATTTTATTTGGAACTCAGGTTCAATTAATAAATAAAGATTTTTCAATTCATAAGGGATGTACTAGTTATCAATATTATAATGGTTCTTATTCTATAAAACCTAGTGAAGGTGGATGTGGTGGTACTAGTGCTTCTTATTTACAAAGAAAGGTAATAAAAGCAGTAAAGAGTACTGATACGTTAGAAATTACTATTGCTTATGCAATTATTAATGAAGTTACAAATACAGTATCTACCGATTCTCAAGCTGCCAATAAAATAGAGGGATTAACTGCTGATAGTGTAGATATAATAAGAGATAAAGAAAAGTTACCACAATTTAAATATGTATACACATATGATAAAACAAACCTTGGATATTATTTAAATTATATTCAAAAAGTTAAATAAAAAAATGTTGAACGATTTTGTTCAACATTTTTTATTAGATACTAAAGTTACCCTTTGTAAATATTTTTATTTTTCCTTGATTAGTTTCGGCTTCTATTTCTAGGTCTTTTGTTCCTATCATAAAGTCTACATGGTTTTTAGATTGATTAATGCCTTCTTTTAAAAGTTCTTCCTTTGTTAAATTAGCGCCATTCTTAATACATTCTGAAAAGCCATCGCCAAGGGCTAGGTGGCATGATGCATTTTCATCAAAAAGAGTAGTACCAAATACTAGTTTGGTGTTAGAAATTGGAGAGTTATTATTAACTAATGCTACTTCTCCTAAATAGCAGGCATTTTCATCACTTTCAATAATTCCCTTTAATATTTCTTTCCCAACTTTGGCATCATAATTTATAACTTTACCGTCCCTAAATTCAATAAAGAATTCATCAATTGTTCCACCTCCATAAATTAAAGGTCTAGAACTATATACAATGCCGGAAGTTTTTCTGTAATCAGGGGATGAAAAAATTTCATAACTTGGCATATTAACAATTATATTATCATGTTCTTCATTGGCTGCACTTACCCAAAGTGTATTTTGTGGCATTTCAACTGTAAGATTGGTACCTAGCCCATTGGTATAATGCATAGATTTGATTTCTAAGTCGTTTAATTTTTTAACTTTTTCTTTGCTTTTGTTAATATAATCATTCCAACTTTTAATTGGATCTTTGGTATCTACCATACACATTTCATAAATTATATTTTCAAGTTTTTGATAAGCGTTCTTATCATTTGGAAATAAGTCTTTTGCCCATATTTCATTTGGTAGAGCAGCTATACACCAAGATATTTCATAGCTAACTTCTTTTTGTCTAAAAATTTCACGAGTAGACCTATTCATAAAACGAGCTTTGGCTATACGGCTAGGTTCTATGTCATCCATAACGTGAGGAAATTCTGTTTCTAGCATTAAAAAGCAAGCATCTTTTTTAGCGTATTCATCCCATTTGTTTTTATTGAAATAGGGATCTTTTTCGATTTCTTCGATAGTTTCAGTACTTAGTTTCTGATGGGTTAAAAATATATCCTCTTCATCAAAAGAAATATCATTTATTCCCATATTTTTGGCGTGGTTTATTAATTTTTCTACAAATTCTTTATTTACTTTATCATAGCTAATAAATAAAGATTTACTCTTTTTAAAAGATAAACATCTTTCTAGTAATAGACTAATATATTTATTTTCCATATATACCTCCACTAATATTATACCAAAAAAAATAATGGTTAAACTATTAAATTTACTAGCTTATTATGTCTTAATATGATATTATATACTTATAATAAGAGGTGGTTGTAGATGAGAAAAAAACTAGTTATAGTTTTACTTTTTGTTTCTGTTTTCTTAATAATAGGTGGAGTAGTAGTTATGAATTATACGCCATATGTTTTTAAAACAGCACTTATCAATTATAAAAATACACTTTTTTCTAATGAACAGGCAGAAAAGTTATTTCCAATGGAAGTTATGAAAATAAGTAAAGCTAAAAAAAGTTCTAATTTATCGCTTAATATTAATGATGCTAACCAAGTACATAACATTAATTTAGTAAATGATTATTCTTATGATAAAAATGATAAGAAACTTTATGGTGATTGTAAGCTTAGCTATAATAGTTTAGTAAATTTAGAACTAGAGTATTTACAAAAAGATAATAAGACTAGTTTTACACTTAAAAATATATTTGATAATTATTACTATATATATAATGATATATTAGAACTGAAAGATTTTACCTATGAAGATTTAGTAACTATTTATGAATCCTTCTTTAAAGCAGTAGGAAATAATATGAATAATAAAAAATTGGTAAAAGTAAGACAAAGTATAAAATTAGGTGAAAAAAATGTTATGGTTCAAAAGATAAGTGTTGAAATTACAGAAAAAGATAAAGCAAATATTTATATATCCGTACTTAAGGATATTCAAAATAATAAAAAACTTTTAGAAAAATTAGCTAAGGTTTTTCAGGAGGATAATGTTGATCAATACAAAAAATATTTAGATGATCAGATTAAAGCATTAAGGGAGGAATATAATAGTCAAGAAAAATTATTTGATTATAATGTATATGTAAAAAATCTTAAAGTGTTAAGACATGAAATAGTTTCTAATAATGATACGTATTTATTAGATACATATCTTGATTCTGATAGAAAAAGTAATATGACTTTTACTTATAATGAAGGAAGTAAGAAAGTTTTAAAGTTTAATGCGGTTAAGGAAAAAGAAAACAAAGTAAGAGTAAAGTTAGAAGATGAGAATAAAAATGTTTCATCTGGTATATATGAATATGATGGGCAAAAAGTTAATTTTACAATGACCACTAGTAATGCTAAAAAGGCTGTACTTGGAACTGTTATTTACACTTTAAATAAAGAAGATGATACTACTTATAATAGTAGTTTAGATCTTGAAATGAAAAAGAAGGCAACTGATGAAAATAGTTTTATTAAATTGGTATATAAATCTAATATTAGTAGTGTAAGTGAAGTGAATGTTTTAGAAACTAAGACACCGCTTAAAAAAATTACAACAACTGATGAAGAAAAGTTAATCACATTTGTACAAAATAATATTCTAAGTGTTATGCCATTGTTATCTTTTAACAATTATGATACAAGCTTATAAAAGAATGAATAAAAAGGAGAAAATATGAACGTACTTAGTCAAGAAGAGTTAAACAATATTGATAAATATTTTAGAACTGCCAATTATTTATCGGCATGTCAGATGTATTTAATGGATAATCCATTATTAAGAAGACCTTTAGAGTTAAAAGATATTAAACCTAAGTTAGTTGGACATTGGGGTACTGTACCTGGTCAAAATTTTATTTATACACATTTAAACAGAGTTATAAAGAAATACGATTTGGATATGATTTATATATCTGGTCCGGGTCATGGTGGTCAGGCAAGTGTTACTAATGTATATTTGGAAGGAACATATAGTGAGGTTTATCCTAATATTACAGAAGATCTTGAGGGATTAAAGAAGTTATGTAAACAATTTAGTTTCCCGGGCGGTATTTCTTCTCATGCAGCACCAGAGACACCAGGTTCAATAAATGAGGGAGGGGAGTTAGGATATAGTCTAAGTCATGCTTTTGGAGCTGTTTTTGATAATCCTAATTTAATAGCTGCTTGTGTTGTTGGTGATGGGGAAGCCGAAACAGGTCCTCTTGCAACTTCTTGGCACTCAAATAAATTTATCAATCCTAAATCAGATGGGGCAGTACTTCCAATATTACATCTGAATGGTTATAAGATCGCTAATCCAACTGTTTTAGCACGTATTAGTGAAGAAGAACTTTTAGAGTTATTCAGAGGATATGGATATAATCCTTATATAGTAAGAAGTGAAGATCCTTTAGAGGCTCATGAACAAATGGCTGAAGTAATGGATAAAGCTATTGAAGAAATTGAAATTATTTGGAAAAATGCAAGAGTTGGTGGAGATTTATCTCGCCCTATATGGCCAATGATAATATTAATGACTCCAAAAGGATGGACTGGTCCTAAAGTTGTTGATGGTAAAAAAATAGAGGGTAGTTTTAGATCTCATCAGGTACCTATCGTAATAGATGAAGATCATAAGGAAAATTTAAAATTGCTTGAAAATTGGCTTAGAAGTTATCATCCAGAAGAGTTATTTGATGAAGATGGTAGAGTCCTTCCAGAAATCAAAAATATGACTCCACTTGGAAATCATAGAATGGGCGCTAATCCTCACGCTAATGGTGGTATTTTATTAAAAAGTTTAAGAACTCCTGATTTCAGAGAGTTTGGAGTTTTGGTTCCTAACCATGGTGGAGTAATGACATCTGATATGATGCAACTGGGAAAATATGTTGAAAGATTAATATTATTAAATGAAGATAATCATAATTTTAGAATATTTGGTCCGGATGAGGCCCTTTCCAATCGTTTAAATCACATATTTGATGCTACAAAAAGGCAATGGGAAGGAAAGATTTTTGATAGTGATGAATATCTTTCTAATAGTGGTAGAGTTATTGATTCATATCTATCAGAACATGTATGTGAAGGATGGTTAGAAGGATACTTATTAACGGGAAGACATGGCTTTTTCCATTGCTATGAAGCCTTTATTAGGGTAGTTGATTCTATGGCTAGTCAACATGCAAAGTGGTTAAAGGTTTGTAGACAACTTCCTTGGAGATATGATATTTCATCATTAAATTACATTTTAACATCTCATATTTGGCAGCAAGATCATAATGGCTTTACACATCAAGATCCGGGCTTTTTAAATCATTTAATTACCAAGAAAGCGGATATTACAAGAATTTATTTGCCACCAGATGCTAATTGTTTACTATCTTGTTTTGATCACTGTATTAAGAGTAGAAACTATATTAATGCTATTGTGGCATCTAAACATATTAGTTATCAATGGCTTAGTATGGATGAAGCTATTAAGCATTGTACATTAGGTATTGGTATTTGGGAGTGGGCTAGTAATGATGGTTTAGAAGAACCTGATATTGTGATGGCTTGTTGTGGAGATACCCCAACAATAGAAACATTAGCAGCAGTTTCAATTTTACATAATGCTTTCCCAGATTTAAAAATTAGAACTATTAATGTGGTTGATTTAATGCGATTACAATCAGATACTGAACATCCACATGGAATGGATGATGTAAGTTTTGACATGTTGTTTACAAAAGATAAACCAATTATATTTAATTTCCATGGCTATCCTTCTGTTATTCATGAACTTGCTCATAGAAGACATAATAAAAACATGCATGTTCATGGTTATATTGAAGAAGGAACAATTACCACTTCATTTGATATGAGAGTACAAAACAAGATTGACCGTTATCACTTAGTAATGGATGCTTTGAAACATTTAAATTATTTAGAAAATAGGGGAAGTTTTCTTTATCAAGAGTGTCTTAATAAGTTAGTTGAGCATAAAGAACATATTAGAGAATATGGTACTGATATGGATGTTATTACCAAGTGGAAATGGCATGACATAAATAAAAGGTCATGTGAAGAAGTTATTTAATAATTTGTTTACAAAAAAGTCGAATTATGGTAGACTTTGTAATATAAAGGAGTGATAAAATGTTTTGCGGAGAATGTGGAACAAAAAATGAAAAAGGCGCAAAGTTTTGTGAAAAATGTGGAGCAAAATTAGAAGTTGCCGAAGAAAAAAAAGAGAGCCCTAAGGCTCAACAACAACCAGTAAAAACATCAAAACCAATGACAAAACAAAATAAGATTATCATTGCAGCAGTTTCTGCAGTAGTAGTTTTATTAATAGCTTTTGTTGCAGTTGGTTCATCATTAGCTAGTCCAAAAAGATTAGTTAAAAACTATATGGATGCTATTTCTACAAAGAATTATGATAAGTTATATAGTTATATGGTTAATGTAGAAAGTGGTGATAAGACTTTCGTATCTAAAGATGCATTTAAAGAAATTTATAAAGCTCAAGAAAGTGAAATGAGAAAAATTACTAATTATCAACTTGGTAATATAGAATATGGTCTTGGAAAACTTACTGCTACTGTTCCAGTTACTTATACATATGAAGGTGGTAGTGGTGAAAAAGATGTTGATATAAAATTACAAAAGTCTAATAAAAAAACATTACTTTTCTTTGATAAGTGGGAATTAACAAGTTCTTTCACTGTAAAAGTAGTTGAAGATTATCAAATCACTGTACCAACTGGTGCAACTGTTGTATATGCTGGTATTAAAGTAGATAAGAAATATCTTGATAAAAGTAAATCAACATCTACTAATGATGTTTATGTATTAAATCAAGTATTAGGAGAAAAAACTCCAATTAAAGTTACATTAAAAAATGGTATAGTAATTGAAGATACAGATACACCAAGTAAATACTATAATACTTATACAGCAAGAGTAAAGAGTAGCAATATTTCTGAAGCTATGAAAACAACTTTAACTAAACAAGCTAAAGATGATTTAAAAGAAATTTATGCTGGAGTTCTTGCTAATAAGAAATTTGCTGAATTAAATTCAAAATCATTTGATTCAAAATTAAGTTCATCTTATGAAAGTTATTTGAGTAGTTTACAAGCTTCTTCAAGAAAGTTAACTAAGATGGATATTACAGATGTAAAATATTATTCAATTAGTTCAACTACTGATGGATATCTTGAATTACAAGTAAAAATGTATTTTGATTATACAGTTTCTTATGATTCTGTTGGTGAAACAAAGACTAAAGATAAAAGCACTTATGACTATGTTTATTTAACATATGAAATGAGTGGTAAGAGTTATAAATTACGTAATGTTAGATCATTACCTACATATTTTTCAATATATTAATAATTAGGAGGCTATAATGGCAAAATTTTGTACAAAGTGTGGTAAAAAATTAGAGGAAGGAGAAGTATGTAACTGTCAAGAAACTAGTGAAGTTCTTGAAGATGTTACTGCTGCTCAACCTATTACCCCAACAGTTGGAGCATTTGATGACTTTGGTTCTATATTAAAAGGATCATTTACAAATCCTGTTTCAACTATTAAAAACTATAATACAGATTCTAATTTAATTATCAGTATTATATTTATGGCAGTATGTTCACTAGCATCAGGTTTATTTGTTTACTGTTTAATGAATTCGCTTTCAAGCATGTTAGCTGGTTTGTTCTCAGGATTCAGTATGTTATCTACATCATCTTTATCGGGTTTGAATGTAGATTTTGCACCAGTATTCTTTAAATCATTCTTCTTTGTTGCTATATACTTTGTTACTTTAGCAGGAATGATTACACTTATGGGTAAAGTTATATTTAAAGCTGATACTAATTTTAAGAAAATTCTTACAGCAATTGGACTTTCAAGTGTAATAATGATATGTGCTTTAATATTAGGTGCTATCTTTTCTTACGTTAAATTTGGTTTAGCATTTGTATTCTTAATTATTGGAGTTATATTCAGTATTATATATTTAGCATTTGCTACTAGCGAAAGTTTAAATGTTACTAAAGATAAGGTTGCTTATGCATTAGTACCATCTATTGCAGTTGCATTATTTGTAATGTTATATATTTTACCTAAAATATTTTCATAATTAAAATTTAGGATATAAAAAAACAAACTTACTGTTGTGAGTTTGTTTTATTTTTATTTAACATTTCATTATAGTACTCAAATAATTCTTTGAATCTATTATAATGTACTATTTCTCTTTGCCTTAGCCATAGTAGGGGACCAATAACATCAGGATCATTTGTTAAATCAATTAAATTTTCATATACTGCACGTGCCTTTTGTTCAGCGGCCATGTCCTCTGATAAGTCAGCTAGTGGATCTCCTGTTGCAGCAAAGTATGTAACAGAAAAAGGTACTCCATTTGAATCGGTTGGGAATAAAGCCTTATTGTGTTCTGCATAATTTGTACCTAATCCGGCTTCTTTTAACTCTTCAATAGTGGCATCTTTTGTTAATTGATAAATCATGGTAGAAATCATTTCGATATGTGCAAGCTCTTCTGTACCAATATCGGTTAAAATAGCTTTCCCTCTATTATCAGGCATAGTATAGCGTTGATTTAAATATCTTAGAGCAGCACCTAGCTCGCCGTTTGCACCGCCATACTGAGTTACGAGATACTTTGCCATTTTTAAATCTTTTGTTTTTATATCAATAGGGTATTGTAATCTTTTTTCATATGCCCACATTAGTTCATTCCTCCTTCCCATGGCCAAGATGTTTCTTCCCATAAGAATGGTTGATTAATTAAAACATTACTGCTTATAGATATAGGACCATAGTTAGCCTCATATTCTTTCTTTAGAGCATTAGCTCTTTCTCTGTAATCATTAAATAAAGTTAGTAGGGAACTATTATCTGGGTTGATATCTAAATATAAATTTAGTTCATGGGCCGCAAAAGCATTTTCAGCCATATCTAGGTATAATTTTTGTTGGTCAGTAGTTGCGGTTAAATTAACTGGTTGATAATTATCATATTCTGAATAAAGATTTGAAAATAAGTTACCTTTTTGGAATCCTTCACTAGGGGTGAATAGAGTAACAGGACTATTATTGTTAGTTACTTGATTTTGAAAATTATTATTTACTGATGGGACATTTGTCATAAAATCATCATAATTTGTGTCAAAATCATTCATGTTGTTATTTCTATCCATTCGGTAACTATTTCTTAAATAATTATAGTTATACATACATCCTCCTTCAAAATAATTTATTCTATATGTTTTACGAAGTATAGGCAAATAACTCATCTTTATAAAATAAAATGTATATTTTTAAATTTTGTAAATATAATAAAAATGAATATTAAATATTTTAGCACTCTCTATTGACAAGTGCTAAAAGAAGTGGTATAACTATAATTGTGAAAGGAAGATGATATTATGTTAATACCAAAATTATATTTTGATGATTCATTAAGTAATTTTTTTGAAGGAGATTCTACAAAAATGAAGTGTGATATTTATGAAAAAGAAAATAAATATTATGTTGAAATGGATTTGCCTGGTTTCAAGAAGGATGAAATTAAGATTGAATGTAATAAAGGCAATTTAGTTATTTCCGCTGAAAAATGTGAAAAAGATGATGAAGAGGATAATGAACGTAATTATCTTCGTCGTGAAAGAGTTTATAATAGATACTCTAGAAGTTTTTATTTAGGAGATGTAGCAGAAGAGGAGATTAGCGCTAAGTTTAGCGATGGTACTTTGACTGTTGTTGTTCCTAAAAAACAAGAAGTTGAAACTAAAAAATATATTGATATTGAATAATCAAATAGACCCCTTGGGGTCTATTTTTTTGTAAAAAAAAACTAGTTCAATGAACTAGTTAATTTAGTTTTGTACCACAATTAGTGCAGAATTTTTCATCGCCATTAATTTTTGTACCACAGTTAGTACAAAATTTATTAGAGTCTGTACTAGGGGTAGTATTATTTGTATTTGTAGTATTTTGATTATTATTGTTTTCCCCAATTGGTCCATTAGGTGAAGTTATAACATCTTTATCAAATACTTTATCAGAGAATCCTAATATTGGGTACATAATAAATGGGAATAATGTCATTAATATGGCATATCCAACTTCTTGATGGAATTTTTTAGCGATGTTGTAATTACAAAAGAACATAGCTACCAGATTTGCTAAACTACAAAGTGTACTTAGCCCTGGGATATGTAACAATGATACGATTGTTCCGGAAATGATAAGTAAGAACCACCACCAATTAAGTCCAGCAATTTCTACTAAAATCCAAGAGTTATAAAAGGGAATAATTGCCTCCCAACCTTGTTTGCCGGCTTTTACAAATACTTTCCATAAAGCAACTAGGTAAACAACTAAAACTGCTAATACAATTAAGCCAATGATTAATGCAAAGGCACCTAATGCTACAAATAAGTTATCATAATTAGAACTATACATAATTTCCTCCTTCTCCTAAATTATAATATATTACTTTCATTATCTCAATATGTTTCTTAGATATTATTTTCTGCTTGTAAAGCAGTAATGGCAACAACACCTACAATATCATCGGCAGAGCAACCTCTTGATAGGTCATTAACTGGTTTTGCAAGACCTTGGGTTACTGGTCCATAGGCATCAGCGTGAGCTAGTCTCTCGGTAATTTTATAGGCAATATTTCCAGCATCTAAGTCTGGGAATATTAAAACATTAGCGGATCCTGCTACAGTAGAATTAGGAGCCTTTTTCTTTGCAACTTCTGGTATGATAGCTGCATCAAACTGCATTTCGCCATCAGCATTATAGTTTGAATAGTTTTGTTTAAATATTTTAACAGCGTTACTTACTTTATCAACATCACTACACTTAGATGTGCCAAAAGTTGAATGTGATAGGAAGGCAATATTAGGTTCTTCCTCAACTAATAGTTTAAATGTTTCAGCGGATGTTTTGGCTATTTCACTAAGTTCCTCACTTGTTGGATTTTGGACCATTCCACAATCAGAATAAACAAATACCCCGCTAGCTCCATAATTACAATTTGGGACATCCATTAAAAAGAATGATGAAGCGATTTTTGTATTAGGGGCAGTTTTTAAAATTTGAAGAGCTGGTCTTAATGTATCAGCAGTACTGTTTATCGCACCACTAACTTGACCATCTGCTAAGCCTAATTTAACAAGCATACAACCAAAATATAGATAATTGTTTAGAATAGTATTTCTAGCGTCTTCCATTGAGATGTTTTTCTTTTTACGTAATTCATAGAAGTTATTAATAAGTTCTTCTGTTTTTTCATAATTTTTAGGGTCAATAACTTTTATATCAGAAATATCTATATTAGCTTCTTTGGCAAGAGAATATATAGCGTCTTTTTCACCAACTAAAATAATATTAGCAAACCCTTCATCTGTTATCTTTCTTGCAGCTTCTATTGTTCTAATGTCACTTGTTTCGGGAAGAACAATAGTCTTTAAATTTTTTCTTACTCTTTCTTTAATATTATCAATAAATTTCATTTCAATCCTCCATACATTATAATTTTAACAGAAAAAAATATAGTAGAATCAAAAAATAACATTATTTGACACAATTAAACAAAAAACAAGATGTTAAATTAATTTTTTCATCTTGTTATTTATTTCTTCATATTTCTCTTTATTTTCAGAATAAAAATTTTCAAACATATCGATATTTTCTCCACATATTATATAAGTGTGTATTTCTTCCATTAAATTTTTGACATATGTTTCTTCTTCTTTTTGCATCATATTTTTAATGTTTCTTCTTTTATTCAAATTAAATTTAATGAACTTTTTATTAATAATAATTGAAGAATTATCTCTGGTTAGAAATTTGTTGTTGGTTGGATCTAAATAATAAACCTTATCGTTATATTCACTAATGGTAATTAAGTGATTACCTATAATAGACTGTAAAAAAGAAATATCAGCTGAATCTTTTTTCATTAATGCTGGAATAGTATAAGATTTAATATTTTTTTCTTGTAAGATATCATTGAGAAGTGTTGCTATATGTCTACAACAAGCTAGACCAGTTATAGTTTCAGTACCCAGTGATCTAAGAATATCCTTATTGTTATCTGTGCAATATTTAAAATGTTTATTATATGATAAATAACCATTGTTAAGCGCAAATGTTAATCCTGCATTTATATCTATTGGACTCTTTAATTCTAGTTTATCATTTAATTTTACATAAGATTTTACTACATCTTTGTATATAGAAACTATATCTTCAATATCTTTGGTGTAGTGTTCTGGAAATGATAGTATTAAAAATAAATACGTGATGTTTGATAATATGTTTATATCCATTGGAATCATCGTACTGAAATCGGTATTGAGTGCTAAAAGGAGAGAGGTAAAGGATGATACTGGGACAAATACGTTGCCAATTTTTCTTGCAGTGTCTATTTTGGGTTTTAAGTCATTATAATTAATATTTTTTAGTAGGGTTTTATAAAGATATAGTAAATTATTCATCTTATCCTTCCTTTTCTTGCACTTATTGTACTCTTTTACAATATACTTGTAAACTGATATTTTTTATGCACTAGCAATTTTTCATTATATCGGTTATAATTATTTTGGTGATTTAAATGGAACGTTTACAAAAAGTGATAGCTCAAGCTGGAATTTGTTCAAGAAGAAAGGCTGAAGAGTTAATAAAAGATGGAAAGGTTAAAGTTAATAATGAGGTAGCAACACTTGGAATGCAGGTAGGATCTAGTGATACTATTACTGTGTGTGGGAAACTTATTAGAAAAGAAGAGAAGGTTTATTTTCTTCTTAATAAGCCAAGGGGTGTTGTTTGTACTGCAAGTGATGATAAGAATAGGAAAACGGTTGTGGATTTAATTAAAACAGATAAAAGAATATATCCAGTAGGAAGACTTGATTATGATACTACAGGAGCTCTTATTTTAACTAATGATGGTGAACTTGCTAATATACTTATGCATCCAAAAAATGGAATAACGAAGGTCTATTATGTAAAAATGGAAGGTAAGTTACTTGGGGATGAAATTCATACATTAGAAAGAGGAATTGTCGTAGATAATAAAACTTTAAAGCCAGATAAGATTAAATTTAGAAAGTATGACGCTAGTACTAATGTTACTTTTGCTTCTGTTATTTTACATGAAGGCCATAATCATGAAATAAAAAAATTATTTGAATATATTAATCATCCAGTCATAAAATTAAAGAGAGAAAGTATTGCATTTTTGGATGTCTTATCACTAAAGAGTGGAGAATATAGAATGTTAAATCCAAAGGAGGTACAAAAACTATATAGTTTGAAATAGTTTAATGGCGCATTATTCTAGTCAACTTATTTGTTATGAGGACGGGGATAAACTATCGTTAAAGAGCACATCGATGAAACCTCTGGTGTTTGCTTCTGATGCCCAATTGGGGGTTAATGCTGGAGATGAAAATTATGGGCCGGATGTAATGGCATATATCTTTGGACCCATAGTTTGCGGAGACCTAATTTTGTAGTAAGCCTATACGGACATATTCTGACGGACTTATTATGAGTTAGGAGTAAAAACCTACTTTGTGGCGAAAGTTATGAGTAGCGTAGCTTGTCTTGAGTGAGAGCTTTGGAATTAGGTTAAGGACTTTTTGTTTTGGCCAAAAATAAGATTTCTATACTATGAAATTACTCTTGCAAAAAAGGATTAATAACAAAGATTGTTGGGGAGGAAATCTCCTAGAGTGTATCTAAATGTGAGATTAAAGTTGGTACTAAGTGGTAATCAAGTCGTATGAATGGTGACATCATACTGATTTCTTTAAAGGGGAACCGCAATACTGGTAACGGTATGTAGAAATTGGGGAAAGCCTACTTGACCTAAGACTAAGGATTTATCATATTTAGAGCCATTATTATAATTATTATGAAGAAAAAAAGTAAAAATAAGAATACAAAATGGATTATTACAGTAACAGTATTAGCGTTTATTATTTCTATTGGAATGAGTTTATTTAGTGAAAGCGTTTTAGATGATGTTGAACTTATGGTCGCTATTGTTATAACTTTGTTGTTTGTAATACTAGGAATTATTTTTGATATTGTGGGAGTAAGCGTTACTTCGGGAAATATTAAAGTTTTTAATAGTATGAGTTCAAAAAAAGTTAAGGGAGCTCATGTTGCGGTAAAACTTATTAAAAATGCTAGTAAAGTATCATCTGTTTGTTGCGATGTAATAGGGGATGTATGTGGTGTTGCATCAGGATCAGCAGGAGTTATAATTGCCACTATTTTAATTACTAATTATCAGGTTAATGCCTTGTTAGCAAGCATTTTAACAACAGCTATTATTTCAATGCTTACTATTGGTGGTAAAGCTATTGGTAAAGGTTTTGCAATCGATAAAAGCACAAAAATAATATATTTTGTATCAAGAATACTTAGTGTATTTAAAAAATAAGGAAATGGTCTATGAACCATTTTTTCTTTTATAGAGTATAAATACATATAAAAATATTGTTAGAAGATGTAAAAATATGATATAATCTAACTATTGGTGATTGGTGCAGTAAGAAGTGTTGCACCTTAATAATATTAATAGGGTGATGTAAAGGTGAAAGAATATATAAAGAAACATATTTTAAAAATACTTAAAGTGGATGAGGATAAAATAAAAATAGAGATACCTCCAAAAGATAATATGGGAGATTATAGTATTCAGTGTGCTAATTTAAGAAATGAAGAGTATTCAAATCCTATAGAAATAGCAAACCTAATCAGAGAAAAGTTTAATGACGAAGAAAATAATTTTTCTTTAATTAAAGTAATGGGACCATATATTAACTTTTATTTAAATTATGAAAAGTTTAATGCGGAAGTAATCAAAGATATAGAAATAAATGATCATTATGGTTCTCTAAACCAAGGAAATAATGAAGCTTTACTTATAGAGCATACTTCTATTAATCCTAATGCTGAACCTCATATTGGAAGATGTAGAAATAGTTTAATTGGGGACTTCATGAGTAATTTATATGGGTTTACAGGATATGAGGTTGAAAGACATTATTTTATTAATGATATTGGTAAAAAAATTGCTCTTCTTGTTATAGGAATAGAAGAGTATGGATTAAAAGATGGTAATTTTTCATCTATTTTAGATACATATGTAAAAATTAGTAATAGGGCAAAAGAAGATGAAAGTATAGATCAAAAGGCATTTTATTATCTTCAACAAGTAGAAAGTGGTAACACTGAGATGGTACAAAAGTTTAAAGAAATCACTGATATATGTGTTGAAAGACAATTACAAATATTTGATACTTTAGATATTCATTTTGATGTATTTACACATGAATCTGATTTTGTTTATAATAACTATTTAGATAATATATTAAAGAGGCTAGATAAAACGGGTAGATTACATGAGGATGAGTTAGGAAGACTTTATGTAGATTTATCTGGATATGATATACCAACTAGAGAACCAGTGTTAGTATTAACTCGTTCTAATAAAACATCACTATACCCTATGAGAGATATTGCTTATACAATTCATAAAATAGAACTTAATCCAAAAAATAATTTTATTGTTTTAGGTGAAGATCAAGAAGTTTATATGAAACAGATTAGTGCAGTATTAGATATCTTGGGATATAAGGCTCCAAAACTTATTTCATATTCATATGTTTTATTAGATGGTGACAAGATGTCTACTTCTGCTGGTACTGTTGTTTTAGTTACTGACTTTATGAAGGCCGTAAAGAACACTTTGGTAAATGAATTTAACAAAAGAAATAGTGAAATATCTGTGGATAAGTTGAATATATTAGTAAATGCTTGTATTAAATTTACAATGCTAAATGTTTCAAAAAATAAAATAGTTAACTTTAATTTAGAAAATGCAACTAGTTTTGTAGGCGAATCTGGAATGTATATCCTATATAGTTTGGTAAGAATTAATTCTATATTAAAAAATAATAATATTGAATTAAGAGAAGAAATTAGATTTAATAATGAAATAGAAAATAAATTAGTTAAAGAATTATCTTTATTTCCTGAAGTAATAGATGAATTGTTAACATCAAATGAACCAGCTCATTTAACTAAATATATTTTTGGAATTGCAGGTTTATTTTCAAAGTTCTATGAACAAGTTAATATATCAAATGAAGTTGATGTTGTATTAAAATCTTCAAGAATAAGATTATTAAAGAGTACTGCTAAAGTATTGACTAACGCTTTAAGTATATTAGGTATTAAGACAATAGATGAGTTATAAAAAATTTAGTGGAACTAACCATATTGGTTGGTTTCTTTTTTTATTTTCTACATTGACTATTATAGCCTTTCAATATTATAATTTGATATAGTAGGAAGGTATTAGTATTATGAAGAATAAAAATAAAAAAGTAGTAGTGTATGTATGTTTACTTATTTTATGTATAAGTGTTGGTTATGCTGCTTTGTCAACAACTTTAAATATAACAGGTGAATCTAGTATAAAAAGTGCTAAGTGGGATATTCATTTTGATAATTTGGTAACAGAAATTACAATTCGTAATCCTAATGGTAATTATTCTTCAATGTTTTTAAATGCAGCTTTAGGAGATGGGGCTAAGGTTATATTGAATTATACTAATGATACATTATCTATAGTTGACAATATAATAAGTAATAGTAAGCAAGCAAGTAATGCAAATATTGTAAAAGGAAAGCTTGTTGTTTAGTTAGTATGTATTTGTGGTACATACTTTTTTTCTTGTTATTCCATTCTTAATATGTTAAACTATAAAAAGTTAGGAGGCACTTATGTTACAAGTTAATAATGTTAGTTTAAGATTTGGAAAAAGAGTTTTGTTTGAAGATGTAAATATTAAATTTACTGATGGTAATTGTTATGGACTTATTGGAGCTAATGGAGCAGGAAAGTCTACATTCTTAAAAATATTATCAAAAGAAATTGAAACTACTACTGGTGAAGTTATTTTAGGTAAGGGAGAACGCCTTTCATTTTTGAAACAAGATCATTATATGTATGATGAAGAAAGTGTTATAAACACTGTTATTATGGGTAATGATAGATTATGGAAAATAATGGAGGAGAAAAACAAATTATATAGCCAAACTGAATTTAGTGATGAGGATGGTATGAGACTTGCTGAATTAGAAGGTGAGTTTATGGATCTTAATGGTTGGGAAGCTGAAAGTGATGCTGCAACTATATTAAATAGTTTAGGGGTTAAAGAAGGATATCACTATATGTTAATGAAAGAAATTCCTGTTAAGCTTCGTGTAAAAGTATTGCTTGCCCAAGCTTTATTTGGTAATCCAGATGTCTTATTATTGGATGAACCTACAAACTCACTTGATGTTGAGGCAATTAGTTGGTTAGAAGAGTTTTTGATTAACTTTAATAATACTGTCATAGTAGTATCACATGATAGACATTTCTTAAATAAAGTTTGTACACATATAGCTGATCTTGATTATAATAAAATTAAACTATATATTGGAAATTATGATTTCTGGTATGAGTCTAGTCAGTTGGCATTGAAACAGATGAAGGAAGCTAATAAAAAGAAGGAAGATAAAATTAAAGAGTTACAAGATTTCATAGCGCGTTTTAGTGCTAACGCTTCAAAGAGTAAACAAGCTACTTCTCGAAAGAAAATGTTAGAAAAAATTCAACTAGATGAAATTGTTCCTTCATCTAGAAAGTATCCATTCATAGATTTTAAAATAGAAAAACCAGTGGGAAAAGAAATATTAAAAGTAACTAATTTAACCAAAGAAGTAGATGGTAAGAAAATACTTAATAAAGTTAGTTTTACAGTTCTTAAGGGTGATAAGATTAATATTGTAGCGGATGATGATTTACCTAAGACAGCCTTATTTAATATTATTATGGGAATTGATAGAGAATATAAAGGTAGTTATGAATGGGGTAAAACTATAGTGCCTAGTTATTTACCTCAAGATAATAGTGCTTATTTTAAAGATAATAATAAAAATATAATGGAATGGATTGGCTCTTTTTATGATATTGAAGATGAAACAGTACTTAGAGGATTTCTAGGAAGAATGTTGTTTTCTGGGGATGATGTATTTAAAAAAGTTGATGTATTATCCGGTGGAGAAAAGGCACGCTGTATGCTTAGTAAGTGTATGCTTGAAAATCCTAACTTCTTAGTTTTAGATGAACCTACTAACCATTTAGATTTGGAAAGTATTACAGCTTTAAATAAAGGACTTGTTAATTTTACGGGTAGTATTCTTTTAACAAGTCGTGACCATGAACTTAATAGTACTGTTACTAATAGGATAATAGAAATAAAAGATGATGGTTCAATATTAGACAGATATATGACTTATGATGAGTATTTAGAGTCAAAAAAATAAGAAAGGGTATCCGTGAGATACCTTTTAATTTACAATTATTTTTTTGCATGTTATAATACTTTGACAGTGGGGGTGATTTCTTGATAAGCAATTTTAAAGTAAAAAATTGTTTTAATTGTGCCTTTGGTAAATATGATGGATTTTGTATAAAAAGAAATGATAAGCTAGGATATTATACAGACTGTAAATTTTATAGTGGAAGTTATATTCCAACAGCTGTTTTTCATATTTTAGGCAGTAGAAAACATCATGAAATATTAGAAGATATTAGAGAGTTTAGAAGAAATGTTTTAGATCAGAATGAGTCTTATAGAAAGATAATGTTTCGTTATGATACAATCGGACCTATGATTGCGTATAATATAGAAAAAGATTATAGAAAAACGCATGACAAATCTTTAGCAATTAGCTTACTTGAACATTATATCAAACCTATTATAGCTTTGTATAAGGAAGGAAAAGAAGAGAGTGCTATTGTAAAATTTGGACAAATGGAAGACGTTTTAGAAGAGTGTTATAATTTTAATAATTCTTTTTCCAATGTTCAAGAAATTGAAAAAATAAAAAAGAAGGCATTGATTGATAACATTTGGAATAAATATTAAATAAGGAGATATTATGTCAAGAGAAGAAAATGTTATAAAATATTATGTGTTATGTAATAAACTTAAAGATGTTATCAGAACCGGTTGGAAGGTTTGGAATGTAGAAAGAGAAAGACTAGAAAGTGTTGCTGAACATATTTTTGGAGTTCAAATGCTTGCGATTGCGATGAAATCAGAATATGAATATGATATTGATATTAAGAAAACGATATTTATGTTAGCTATTCATGAGTTAGGAGAGACTATAATTGGAGATTTGACTCAATTTCAAATTTCTCATGAAGAAAAGGAAAAGCAAGAACATGAGGCTGTTGCTAATATATTAAGAGGATTAATAGATAGTAAACAGATAGAAGAGTTATTTTTAGAGTTTGATGCTCATCAAACTAAGGAAGCTATGTTTGCTTATCAGTGTGATAAGTTAGAATGTGATTTACAGTGTAAGTTATATGATGAAGAGGGTTGTGTTGAATTAGAAAAACAAAAAGACAATGAAAGTTTGAGAAATGAATTAGTTCAAAAATTGTTAGTTGAAGGTGACTCTTGGTCAGAGATGTGGCTTCATTTTGGACAACAGACCTATCCTTATGATGATAATTTTAGAGATGTATCAAATTATGCTATTGAACATAATATAAGTTTGAAAAAGATTAATAAGAAGACAAAATAAAAAGGATATGTGATTTCTCAATCGAATATCCTTTTTAATTTATTAATTTTTCTCCTTTTTGACATCTATTACCCCAACCATCTATTACCTTATCTTTATTTTTTATTAGAATTATTTCACAGTTATTTGGACATCCTTCACAGTTTACGCTACTAGTAGTATAAGAAAAATTATTTAGATCAAATGAATATTTTCTTTCTGGTTCTAACTTTGAAAGTAGAGCAATACCAATTGCACCCATTAAATGACCCTTATCACTAGTTGTTATTTCGGTTTGGAGAATGTCTTCAAAGGCTTTTTTGACCCCTATGTTTTTACTAACACCACCTTGGAAGATTATAGGGTTATATATTTTTTTCCCTTTGGCGACATTATGAATATAATTACTTGCAACACTATTACAAAGACCGGCAACTAGATCTTCCTTGGTATAGCCAATTTGGGCTTTGTGAACTAAATCACTTTCTGCAAAAACAGTACAACGGGCTGCTAGTTTAGCGGGAGATTTACTTAATAATGCGATTTTTCCCATATCTTCTACTTTTATGCCAAGTCTTTTGGCTTGACTAGATAGAAAGGCACCTGTGCCAGCTGCACAAAGAGTATTCATAGCGTAGTCTGTTACTAATCCGTTTTCTAATAAAATAATTTTAGAATCTTGACCACCTATTTCAATAATAGTTCGAACATCTTTATAATAGTGACTTGTACCAATAGCGTGAGCTGTGATTTCATTTTTTATGACATTGGCATTTAAAATACTACCAATTAATCTTCTGGCAGAACCAGTTGTACCAACACCGACTATTTTTATATCTTTGCTATCTTTTAAGATTTCTTTTAAAACGTTTTTTACTGCGTTAATGGGACTTCCTTTGGTCCATAAATAACAACTAGAAATAATATTATCATCTTCATCTAAAAGAACTGCTTTTGTAGATATTGAACCAATGTCAATTCCTAAATATCCTTTTTTCATTTTTTCTCCTTTCTGTAACGTAGAACATCATAAAATGCCTCTAATCTAGTGTTAACTCCGCCATCTTCTTGTTCCTCATCAAAAGAAAAAAAGAGGATAGGCATATCATAGTCTCTACAGACATTTTGAATAATTGGAATGGCCGTAATTTCTGGTGTACAACCAAAGGGTTTGGTATGAATTATACCATCATATTTTTTCTTGCTTAAATATATTGTTCTATAGACATTATCTAATCCATCAGCACCTAAATTGTATTTGCAATAACGTTTAGTTGTTTTATACATTTTTCTTTCATTTATAATTTTTCCCCATATTAAGTAAGATAGGTTAGTAAACCGTTTTATTTCAATATTATTTTGAGCTAATTTATATTCGAGATTATAAGTACTTGATGGTTCCATGGCAGTATATAATTCTCCAATAATGCCAATTTTTAAAACATTTTCTTTTTTAGTTTCTATTTTTTTGAAAAGACGTTTATATTTGAAATATGACTTTTTTAATTGTCTTAGGTTTTGACATTTAGAAAATTCACGGAGCATTCTTTTTTTCATTACAATAAAACTATTTTTCTTGGTTTCAAAACCGATATTTTTTCTAATATATTCATCTATTTTATCCATATAATAGATCATTTTTAAAGTCAAATAACCATAATAAATAAAGCGTTTATATGGAAGAGTAGAATTTAGTTTTTTAAATAATTCATATATTTCTTTAATACTTCTCTTGTCACTATTACTTAACTGATATAAATCAAAATTATATCCTAAATCTTTTAAAATTTGTTCTTGGACTTCTCCATAATAACGATATCTACATCCACCACCTGCTTGTATTAGGACGTTTGCTCCCATATCTAGAGATTCGATGAAGTTACCAAGTGTGTATTTAAAGGGTAGGCAAGCATCGCTAGGAGAGTATTTGCTACCTAATTCTATCGTTTTCTTTGTTATTTCGGGAGAATTAATTATTTTACAATTGGTGGTATGCTTAAATAAAAAATTTAGGGGAATGTTATAGTCTCCAAGTTTTGGAAAACTTATTATTGTTTTGCTCATATTTTCACCTTCACTATATCAAAGAATGCTTCTAGTCTTGTAATTAGACCTGTATTGCTTTCATTTTCTAAAATTAATTTTAAAAGAGGTTTGTTAAATTTTCTTTTTACGAGTTCATTGGTTAAGGAATCTGGTCCGCATGGAAAACAGGAAAGAAGGATGATACCATCAACTCTACTACTATAGTATGAAATTCCTGCTAGGAGTTTTTTACTATGAGTCCAGTGAACAGTTTTAGAAATTTTACTACATTCTATATCAACCAATTCTTCTGGTAAAATATTGCTATAAATAATTTCAAAACCATTGTCCTTTATGATTTTTTTAATTTCTTTCGTTAAAATATTTTCATATAAAATATATGGATGACCAGCTAGTAATATTTTTTTAGAGGGAGATTTTAGTTTTTCTGTTTGAGCTAAGAAATTTTTTTCCTTGATTTTTTTATCTTTATCTAGAGCCTTTAAATAGGCAGTTACTGTTGCTATTACGGAATAACCTAGTTGTTTTCCAATATTTATATAGGCTTTCATTTCTGTTTTATGTTTTTGTAAGTCTATATTGCTAGTGATAAGGGGAACTTCTGGAAAAAGGTTATGAATTAAGTCATATAAAGCATTAAAGTTTGTACAGACTTGTTCATGTTCTTTTATTGAAAAAAGACGTGGAATAAAAATAGCATTACATTTATCTTTTAATTCCATAACCTCGCCAATAAATATTTTTAAAGATAGGCAAGCTTCATCGGGAGCCATGCTAGTTCCTTTTTTTATGGTTTCTTTAGTTACTTCTTTATTAGTAATTGTTTTGACTCCTAAATTTTCAAAAAAACTCATCCAAAGTACTTCATCATAATAGTATAAAAGACCTTTAATTATTCCAACTTTCATATTGCCTCCTAGTTAAAAATTATGTTTTTCCTATCAAATAATTCTTATATTTATTCGACATTATATATAAATTTAGTTATTTTTAGTGAAAAAACGAGAAAAATTGCTTAAAAGTAGTGAAATAACTAGAAAATATGGTATAATTTTATTATTGAAAGGAAGAGTTAATATGGCTAATACAAAGAAAAAAAGTACAAATGCAAGTAGTAATACTGCAAGTAAGAAAAACAATACACCAAAGAAAGATACTACTAAAAAGAAGACAACAAATACAAGTGCTAAAAAGAGTAGTACTGTAAAAAAGACAACTGCTACTGCAAAGAAAACTAATACATCAAAGAAGGCTACTGCTACTAAAAATACAAATGTAGCTTCTAAGAAGAAAGTTCCAGTAGAAAATAAGGAAAAGACAATAGAAAAAAAAGTAGAAAAAAAGGTTGTTCAAGTTGAAGAAGTAAAAACAGTAGATGACTCTAAAGATAATGCTACATCAGTTAATAAAAATAATGATAGTACAAATAGAATGACTATTGTCGTTGTTATTTGTTTAGTAGTAGCAATCATTATTAGTATGGTTGTAACTTCTTCTAGTGGAAGTTATAATAAAGGAAATGGAAGCTCATCTTCAGCTGGTAGTGTTGAGGAAGAAAGTAATAGTATTAAAGATAGTGAAAAAGCTGATTTAACATCTATTGGAATTGATCAATACTTGGAATTACTTAAGGGGAGTGAAGCTTCAGTTATTTATATTGGAAGACCTACATGTTCTCATTGTGTAATTCAAAAACCAATTATGGAACATTTAGTATATAAATATGGTGTAAAAGTTAATTATTTAAATACTGATGATTTAGATGATGATGGTATTTCTAAATTACAATCTTCTAATGAATACTTTAGTGAAGGTTGGGGTACACCATTAACACTTGTTGTAAAAGATGGCGATATTAAAGATAAAGCATCAGGTGAAACGAGTATTGCTGATTTAGTATCAATGTTTGAAAAATATGATTTGATAAAGAAATAGAGGTGGCTATATGGCGGAAGAAAGATTAAATGTTTATCAACATGTAGCTAGATTTAAAAATAAATATCCTTTAACTATAGGATGGAGATATAGAAAAAATGCGAGCATAGTAGAGAAACATCTTAATCCTGGTGAATATGTTGTTTATGCTTTTATAGCACAAAAAAATAATAACCCATTTAATATATTTGGTAGTGCTGTAGTAGCGCTTACTAATGAAAGAATATTGATAGGTAGAAAAAGAGTAGTATTTGGATATTTTCTTGACTCCATTACACCCGATTTATTTAATGATTTAAAAATATTGGGTGGAATTATTTGGGGAAAAGTAATAATTGATACAGTTAAAGAATTAGTTATTTTATCTGATATATCTAATGATGCATTACCTGAGATATATTCAAAAATATCTGATTACATGATGAAAATGAAGCAAAGGTTTTCTACTAGCGATAATTGTAATCATAGTGAAAACATGGAGTAATCCATGTTTTTTTAATACTTATTTTACTTGCTAAAAATGATTGTTTTTCTTATAATTATAATAGGTGGTTGTATGAAAAAAGTAGGACAGTTGGTCACAATATTATTATTGTTATGTGTTATTTATCAGTTAGCAGTAATGTTTTTTCTAAAAGAATATCATTATAAATATACTTATACAGTAAATAATGAAGAGTATAAAATAGATGAAAAATATAAATTACAAAATGGTGAACATACTTATAATATTAGTATTTCTGATAAAAAAAAGAGAAATTATAATTTTTTAATTAACTCTAATTTTCATAAAGATAAAGAAATATTAGAAGATTTATTGGTATATGAAAAAGATGATTTAAAATGTGTATTTCCAGTATTTAAAAATAATGTTTATACCAATGTTGTTTGTAATATAGATAAAAAAATGGTTAGTTATGATTATTTAAAACAAATAGGTGATACTAGAGTTAACGTATTTATAGAAAAACTTAAGAAAAAAGGATATAGTCTTTCATCATGGACTAATAAGACTAGTTATAAGATAGTTACAGGAAATAATACTAAAATTTCATTTAATCAAAACTTTATTAGTGGTTATAATGTAGTAGTATGGAAATATAATGGAGTATTTTCTATTAATAGTAAAAAACAATACGAAAATAACTTCTTATCTAATGATATTTATGATGAAAATCACTATTTATTTTCTAATAAAAACTTATATGTTATGAATATAGAAGATAATGCTACTTCATTTAATAGATTATATGTAGTTAATTTTAAAGATGGTAAAAAGAAAGTTATTGATATGTTAGACAGTACCCCTTCTACTAATACTTATTTTAATGGAGGATATAAAAACAATATTTATATGTTAGATTGTAATACAAATACACAATATAAAATAGATGATACATTAGAAAAAGTAAGTGTAGTTAGTAAAGATAATAAAATTAAGTATTTCGATGGAGCTAGATTAAAAGATAAGAAAGTAGATAGTATAAATAATACGAAGATTAAATTCTATAAAAATGACACTAATTTTGATATAAAGAATAAGTATAAGACTGATGATATTAGGAAGAGCAATGATAACTATTATTTTAAAAGTGGAGATAATATATATTTAGTATTTAAGGATGATTATAGTAATCCATTATTACTATTTAGTCTTGCTGGTCTTAAAGACTGGACTGTTTCTGCGGATAGTGTTTTTGGGATTGTAGGTGATACAATGTATGCTTATAATTCTGAGTTTGGATTGAAGGATATTATTAAATATAATGAGTTTAATTATCATCAGGAAAATATGTATGGTGTTTCAAAAAATAATTAAATTTATCCCTTTTGCATAATATTAAGCAGGAGGGATTTTTTTGTATAGTTATTATGTTATAAAAAAAGGAGATACTCTATATTCTATTGCCAGTAGATTTAATACTACGGTAGCAGAATTGAGAAACTTAAATAATTTGTCTCCAAATAAAACTTTGATGCCAGGGGAAGTGATTACAGTACCCGTAAATCAGGATATGATGGGACAAAATAATAATATAGGTAATAATAATGATCTATTTACTACTTATACAGTTCAAAGGGGAGATAATTTATATAGTATAGCTGAAAAATATAATATTTCACCTAATACATTAATGATGATTAATGGTATTAATAGTAAAATGATGCTTACTCCGGGACAAAATTTACTTGTTCCAAGACCATATATTCGTACGTATTTAACACAAAATGGTGATACAATTCAAAGTATTATGCAAGATAAGAGAATTAGTATTTCAAACTTATTAAATTATAATAAACAAATATACTTATTACCTAATCAATTATTAATATATAGAGATATCATGTAGAAGAATCATTTTGGTTCTTTTTTCTTTTAAAAAACATATTTTTTTAGTGGAGATGGTTAAATGAATTATAATGATACTTACAATAATTATGGATATAATTATGATAATAATTTAAAACAATTTAATAGTGATGAGATAATTATGCCAGCTGATGCTATTTCACTTATAAGATCTTCAATAGAGGATGAAAATAATGATATGGCGTTTTATGATAATTTAATTAGGAAAGCCCCTAGTCAAAAAGAAAAAATGATTATTCATGGAATTAGGAATGATGAAGAAAAACATGGACAAATATTAAGAAAAATTTATTATGACTTTACTAAACAAAATATATCATATCAAACACCTGTAAACTATAATTTTCAAAGTAGTAGTTATAGGGAAGACTTAGAAAAGGCTTTATTTTCAGAGCTAGCGGCAGTAAAAAAATATAGAAAAATACTTAGTGTGATGAGTGGCGATTATTATACTTTGTTGATGTCTATTATGACTGATGAAAATATACATGCGGCAAAATATAATTTCTTATTAGGAAATCAAAGATAAATTTATATTATTTATGAATATAAAAATGCAGGTATTATCTGCATTAATTTTTTGTATTTTATGATTTCTTTTTTACTTGGAAAGTAACTGTTTTAGATTTTCCTGCTGTAATATCATCTAAATTAATAGTTAGAGTTTTAGTTCCTTCATTATATGAGTAAGAACTTGTTTCGGCCTGGACACCATCTATAGTGACGCTTTCAGGGACAAAATCTATTAGACTATCAAGTACATCGGTAATTTCCGGTGTTACATAATCTTTTTCTGCTTGATTATTAATAACAATAGAATAAGTTAAATTTCCATCAGCCCAGACTGGTTTATCCGCTGTTTTAGTTATTGTAAGACCACTTATCATTGTAACAACAGATACAGCTGAGGTTATAGAAGTTGGTACATCATTATAGTTTCCAACAGCTCTTACTGTATTACTTAATTCTGTTTCCATTTTTACCTCCTTATTAATATATTTTATGAGAACAATCCTTAATGTGTTTCTTTTATAACAATTTATATAGTAAACTAATTAACTCTTTTTTATTTTGATTAATAGAATAAATAAAGAGGTGTTATATGACAATTATTAATGATACTACGGTAGTTGTTTTTTCTAGCGCGGAACTTAAGGATGCATTAGAAAATAATAATGGTTATACTTATGTTTATTTTGGAAGTAATATAACTTTAACGTCAGGTATTCTTATTTCAAGTAATAAGAGTGAAGTTATTATTGATGGCACGTATAATGATATTATTTATGAATATGTTGATCAAAAGAAATTAGGTACAGGGGATGGTATTAGAGTTAATTCGGCTCTTAATAAAAAAGTTACTGTAAAAAATATGAAGGTAGTTGGTTATAACTATTATGGGATTATTTATGTGCCAGAATCTAATACTTTTAAGGATACAGTAATAGAGTATAATAATATAAATTATGTGGGGCCACAGATTAGTTTTAATCCTTCAGGACTTACTAGGTTTGTTGATTGCGATATAACTATTCAAGATAATTATGCATCAGGAAATGAGGTCTGTGAGTGTAATAGAGTAGAGATTGGTGGGGCAACTACTATTATTCATAAGTCAACAGCGAACTCTTCATTTTGGTTTAGAAATCAAAGTCCTTCATTAACAATATTAAAAAATGCGGTCGTTAATTTTCAAAGTGTTTCTAGAGAACTAATATATGGTGTGACTGACTTGAATTTTGTGATTGATTATAATGCTTCATTTCATGTTACGACACATAATGGAATGGGTTATGGTAATTTTGGAACTGGTTCTACTGTAATTAATGATGGGGCAGAACTAGTTATAAATCAAACAAGTAAAAATGGAAGTTATGCAACATGGTATAGTTATGGTTTAATAACCTTAAACTTTGGCTCAACATTATCTATAATTAGCAATTATGATAGTATTGGTAGTGCTAATTATAATATTTATTTTCAGGGTGATAAGTCTGGATTAGTACTTAATAATCCAGAAAAGGTCGTTTTATATAATAGTGTTGCGAATGTCATTAATACTAATTCTACATCTACTTTTAAATTTACATATTCAAGAATTAATTTGTTTGATAAGGCTATTACAATATCTAGTGAGATAAGTAAAGATACATTACCTACTTATGCCTGGTATAAAGAGAGTGAATTATCTAGTGTTGATGGTCGTTTTTCTAGTAGTAAGACTGTAGTAAGCAGTAATAATTATACAGAAGAAGAATTAAAGAAATTACCAAGTTTAGATAATTTTAATATTTTAGGAAAAAAGATTATTTCAGTTGGGACATTTTTATTTAGAATGGCTGCTGTGACGGATAAAGATGTAGTAATGACGGGGATTACCTTGCCACAATCATCTGTTTTAATAAAGTATGATGATGTGGAGGCTTTATCTTTGACGAATGATGATGGGGGGTTTACTTATTCATATTCTGATCCTTTGACGATAGGAACAATTGTAACTTTTAATTGCAAAACTCATAATGATTTATTGTATTACACAAAACAAATCGAAATAGTTTATAGTGGAGAATTGACTTTAGATAGTGCGACTAAGTCTTTTAGTTTTAATGTATCACCAATTAGTACGAATCCGCTTCTTTGTCCAAGACTTACGAATTTAGAAGTTGTAGTTACTGATTCAAGAATTAATAGTAGTGCATGGAAGCTTTATGCTACCATAGATCACGAATTAGAATCTGATAATGGTTATGTATTAGATGATGGAATAGTTTTTGTTGATGATTTAAATAATGTGATAGCTTTGTCTGATGTTGAAACTTTAGTATATACAGGTGATGAGAATGGAGGATTGACAAGGGTTACCACTGTTTCGTGGGATGATGATAAAGGTATACTTTTACAGGTGAAGAAGCCTTTAGAAAATGGAGTATCATATACTGCTAAAATCATATGGAGAGTTGAGGAATGATGAAGTATAATTTTACTGTAAAGTTGTTAATTTAAATTTTATACTGAAAAAATATGTGTTATACTTTTTTTGTAAGATAATATTTTGGAGGATGTTAGAATGGAAATATTTAGAATGGATACACCTAATGGTACTTTTAACAATGCTATTAGGATGACAAAACCTATTGATGATAGTCTTATTTTACAAGCGGCACAACTTGCCTTCGAGTATAACATTGATTTTGATTTAGATACCTTGAGAGATGAAATATATAAAACAAAATATGATTTTTCTAATTTAGAAAGATCACAGTTAGAGCTTGAACAAGTTTTACAATCTCGTTTTGGCAGTAATATTAAAATGGAAAATCAACATCAAGAGTATAAATGGGTCAAAATTAATACAAATAAAATAGGAAGTATACATGATAGATTTTATATAGCGCCTAATCCTAAAAATATGCATAAAATAGCATTAGGATTAGTAGAGGAGTTTACTTCACAAAATCTTCCTGTTATGTTTAAATATCAATTAACTACTTCTGAAAATCATTGTGACCGAATTATTATATATAGTGATAAAGAACATAATAAGCAAGTAGAGGATGCAATAAAATCTGTTTATGATAAAAATCATGAACTATTTACTGGATGTGAACGATCAATGGCATGGATATATGATACAAGTGTTCCTGGAGTATACACAACTCCGGAAAAACCTGGGACATCATATGGTAATGCATTTGCTAATGTTGTTGTGGATGCATATAAAACTTTTTGTTATTTATATGGGGTTAGTACAATGTCTACTATATCCATTCCTGAGCAGGAAAAGGAAGAGGCTTATCAATGGATGAAGGCAATTATACCGTCACTTTTGTTTAGAAATAGTATGTTAGAGGCAAAGGATGGAGGTAGAATTAGAATAAATAGTGATAAAAATATAAAAATGGTTTATGATTATGATACTGGTAAATTAAAACAATCATTTAGAGATGATAATGGTTATCATGAATTTTTATTTGATTCTACGGAAGATGGAAAAGAGGCTTTATTACGCAACTTTTATTCAGTATCGTTTAAGAAGCAATTAGGCGTAAATACAAGAAACTTAACATTACAAGAAGAAGAGATAGAGAGGTATAATGCTCTTTATTCATCAGAAAAGAAATCATTAAAACATTAATTGAAAGTACTATATTAAAAAATATTTTGTTGACTAAGCAATAGCTTAGTTTTTTTTCTAAATATAGGAACATAAAATATGTTTCAGTAATGCTACATTATCATCAAATATGAAATGGCATTGGAATTGGATGTTTGGATATTAAATGTATAAAAAAACCAACTCATTTCTGAATTGGTTGTATTAAAAAAGCTCGAAAGTTTCGAGCGTATTTTTTTATGGAGGGCCTAGTCGGATTTGAACCAACGCTCAGGGAGTTGCAGTCCCATGCCTTACCACTTGGCTATAGACCCATACGACATATATAATTTTAATATAGATTCTTATTATTGTCAATCATGTTCATTTAAATTTATGATAAAAAAAACAAAATAGACCAAAATCTATTTTGCAATTGTGATACTGTAAGTTTTACAGTTATTTGGACAACAGGTATATACGGTACTACCTGGACCAATTCCACTGATAAAGCTTCCTGGAGCTTTACCACTACTAGAATCTCCTGAAATTGCTACTTTAACATTAATACTATTAAAGTATGAAGATAGTTGATTGTATACACTTTGATATCCTTCTGGATTAGAAAAAATGTTATTTAAACTTCTATTAAGTGTGATTGCACTTGGTGTACAAGAAGGCTCTGGAGTAGGACTTGGGGTATTGTTATTATTGTTGTTATTTCCAGAATTATTATTTGATTGATTATTATTATTTTGATTGTTGTTTGATTTATTGTTATTGCTATTGTTAGTATTTGTTTTTGAATTATTAGTAGTAGGAGCTTTACCGTTAGAAAGTGTTATAGAAATAGATGTATTAACAGCAACTTTACTACCTGATGAAAGAGATTGACGAATAGCGATATCTTTTTTCTCTTTACTATTAGCGTATTGGAAAGTACAACTTATTTCTAGACTATTACATTTCTTTTGAATATTAGCTTTTGTTAAACCAACGAAGTTTGGAATAGTTGTTTCTTTTCCTGTTGAAACAGTAACAGTAATGGTATCATTATTTTTTATAACATCATTATTTTTATGAGAAAAACGAATTATTTTTCCATTTTCAATATCATTGTTTGATTCATATTCTATTTGATAATTTATTTTGTTCTTTTCAGCCCATTTCTTGAAGTCATCTAAATTATCAAAATCTTTCATTTTAATACTACCTTTAGAAATAGTAACCTTAATTTTACTTCTTTCTTCTAAGACATCAGATTTATTAACACTAGTAGAAATTATTTTTCCTTTTTTGATGGTATCATCATTGCTTTGTTCAATTTCTAACTTTAGTTTATTTTTAGAAACCCAGTTTAAAATGTCTTCAAGGGACATATTTTTCAAGTCAGGAACAATTATTTTCTTGCCTTTAGAAATGGTAAGAGTTAATTTATCACTATCTACTTTAATGACTTTATTTTTTTCAATACTTTGCTTTATTACATTTCCTTTTTTCACTGTTGTACTGTAATCATCATTAAATTCATAATTTATTTTATATTTTTCTAAGTATGCTGTTGCACGTAACTTTGTCATGTTAACAAAGTCTGGTAATTTTACTTCATTTTTAGTACTGGTTCCTCTTGAAAATGTAAATGTGATTTCATCACTTCTTGCGACTGTTCCAATTTTACTTTGTTTAATTAGTGAGTCTTCTTTTTCTTCGCTATCTTCATATACTATTTTTACATTATTTAGATAAACTTTTTCTATTTCATCTAAAACTTCATCTATAGTTAATCCTTGCATATCCTTTAAAACAATTTCTTTATTTGGATCAGCTCCATCACTTACTACTAGGGTAAGGTCTTTGATTTTAGAAAGAGTAGTTCCCGCTTTAACATTTTGATATATAATATTTTGTTCTTCAATGATATCACTATATTCATAGGTTTGAGTGATATTAATATTGTTTGTTTTAGCCCATTTAACAGCGCTAGTTAAAGACTCATTAGAAAAATCAGGCATGCTCTTTAAATAACTTATATTAATAGGTGGAGCAGATAAAGTAGCTTTAGATGTAGTAGTCATTTTTTCTAATTGCGTATTTAGATTTAAAATATTATAGAAAGTTAAGCAAATAAGACATACATTTACAAGCAAATATCTTTCTTGTTTAGTGTTGATGATGTGAAACGTAAAGAATAAACTAAATAAAATTAAGATAATATAATTTATAAAAGAAGCTGTATTGTAATTGTTGTGATAGATAGTTATTAAAATGATATTAGTAATTAAAGTAACTAGATATAGTCCCAAGATGATATATGTTGGTATTTTTTTATTTTTCATATACTTCCTCCTATAATAAGAATACTATAAATTTTAATGTTTAAAAAGTAATTTTAGAACGGTAAGACATTATTTGTCATAATTTTACTTAATTATTTTTTTAAGAAAGCTATTTCGACAAAATATTTAAATCTCGTTTGATACCATGATAGTGGTGATGGTAATGAATAAGAAGATAATTTTAAGTGTAGTTTTTACAATGCTTTTGGGTATAGCAACAGCTAAAGTAGTTTATAGCAAAACAATATCCAGTGATGATAAAAAAAGTAATAATACTGTGTATTTTCTCCAATTAGGAGTTTATACAAATAAAAATAGTATGCAGCTGGATACTAAAGGTATCGAAAATAAAATAGTTACACAAGAAAATGACAAATATTATGTTTATGTTGGTATCAGTAAGAGCAAAAAAAATCTAGAGAAAATAAGTAAGCTCTATAAAAATGATGGGTATAGTCTTTACATAAAAGAAATGTCTGTTTTAAATAATGAATTTTTGGTTAATCTAGAACAATTTGATAAATTAATTGAATCTGCTAAAACCAATGAAGAGATAAATACTATTAATATGGTTATTTTGTCTAGTTATGAAGAAATGGTAATTAAGTCCTGAAAAAATGATGTCATCTCTTAATAATATATTAGAGGTGATAGTTTTGAAGATTGAAAATATACCATGTAGTGAAAGACCTAGAGAAAGATTAAAAAATGTAGGAGTAGAAAATTTATCTAATAATGAATTATTATCTATAATATTAAAGACTGGAACGAAAGATAAAAATGTTATGGAATTATCATATGAAATATTAAAAATGGTTGGTGATATTAAAGATTTCAAAGATTTGACATTACAACGATTAATAGAAGTGAGGGGTGTTGGTGAGGTAAAGGCGATAGAGTTAATAAGTGTAGTGGAATTTGGAAAGAGGATATTTTTTAGATGTGATAATACTATCCGAAAAAAGTTTACTAACGCTAAAGAGATTTATTTAGATAATAAATATTTATTTGTAGATAAAAAGCAAGAATACTTTTACTGCTTTTATTTTAATACGAAGCAAGAACTAATAGAAAGGAAATTATTATTTATGGGAACAATAAATAGAAGTTGTGTTCATCCACGTGAAGTGTTTAAGGAAGCATATATGAGGAGTGCTTCATCAATTATATGTATACATAACCATCCATCTGGTGATACTAAACCTAGTAGGGAAGATATTCATTTTACAAAAGCACTTAAAGAAATAGGAGATACATTTGGTATTCCGGTTTTAGACCATATTATAGTTAGTGATAATAATTATTATAGCTTTTATGAGGAGAGTAATATTTTCATTAGTTAGAAGAGGGTTATATGAAAAAGAATAAAAAGAAAAGAAAAACAATCATTTTTAGTATTACAACATTTCTATTATTAGTGATGGTTTATGTTTCACTGCAGTTGGAAAGAAGAGTTAATTTTTTGGAAAATGGAGTTAAGAGTATTACTAGTGTTTTAAGTTCCACTGTAATGATACCATTTAAAGCCTTTAATAGTGAAAAAAATGTAGATCAGAGTGAGAGTTATACTATTCAAAAAAATATCAATAAATCATTAGAAAGTGAAATAGAAGAGTTAAAAGATACATTATCTTTAAATAAAACATTTACAGAATATGAGTGTATCAATGCTACTGTTTTAACAAGAAATAAAAATTATTGGTTAAATACAATTATTATAGATAAAGGGTTAGATAATAATATTGGAATGGATATGGCTGTAATCACAAAAAATGGTTTGATTGGGAAAATAGTCAAAGTATATAAAAATTCTAGTGAAGTAAAATTAATAACAGCGGATGATATCAATTACAAAGTATCAGTATTACTATCAACAGAAAGTGGAGATTATTATGGAGTTTTAAGTGGTTATTCTAAAAATAGTAAGTTACTAAAAATTAAAGGGATAGATAAAGATAGTAATATAAAAGCAGGTGATAAAGCTACAACTAGTGGAATAGGGGGAATATTTCCTAAAGGAGTATATATAGGAGAAGTAGAAAAAATAAAGGAAGATAAATATGACTTAAGTAAGGTAGTATATATTAAAATTAATCAGGATTTTAATAATATACATTATGTAACAGTTTTAAAGGATAGAAAATGAAAAAAATACTTATTATTATAAGCAGTTTTATATTAGATATAATACTTTCAAATGTTTTGCCATTCATGAAAGGAGACTTATCAATTTTTACTTCACTTTTTGTACCTATTACTATTTATTTAATATATCCATTTTATAAAAATCAGGAATTAAGATATTATATTGAAAGCTTTATAATTGGAATAATATATGATCTCATTTTTACAAATTTACTTTTCTTTGATGGGGTAATATTTTTAATAATTAGTCTAGTTAGTGTTAAAATATATAAGAATTTTATAGTAGATAAATATAAGAATATCATGTATGTATTTTTAATAATTATATTATATGAGTTTTTAGTGGCCTCTATCTTCTTAATATTTAATTTAGTACCAATTAGTTTTTATGACTTTATTTATAAAATTTCACATACTTTATTAATTAATGTAGTATATGGCTTTTTATTATATGAAATTATTGGAAGTGGCAGTAGGCAGAAGAAATTATTTAGAACCTAGGTTCTTTTTTTAATTTTTAGAAATATATTTTATTAGGTGATTTTTAATGAAAAGGGTTTATCCTGTTATTTTATCTTGTTTACTGATTGCCTTTAGTTTTTATTATACAAATAAAGTTGCTGGTATAGTGAGAGGAAAAGATCCTATTATGCAATCTATTAAAGAAGAAAAAGCTAATTATGAAAAGAAAGCTATTAATGCAAATGTGAGTGGAGATAATATTATACCTGGTAAAAATGGTAAAAAGGTTAATATTGAAGCAAGCTTTCAGAAAATGAGTCAATATGGAAAATATAATGATAGTTTATATGTTTTTGATGAAGTAGAACCAGAAGTTTCTATTAATACTTATTTTGATAAATATGTAGAAAGTGGTAGAGAAGACTCTAAAGATGTAGCACTCGTTTTTGATATATTAAGATTTGATAATATGGATGATGTTTTGTCTTTACTGGAGTCTAATAATGTAACGGCTACTTTCTTTGTAGATGGTTTATTTATGGAAAATAATCGTAGTTTATTAGAAAATGTAAGTAAAAAAGGTTATGAGATTGAACTCCTTAGTTATAATGGGGGTTATGATAAAATATATTTTGAAAGTAGTTTACATGTTCTTAATGATATAACGAAAGATAGACCAAAATATTGTGTTGCGCACTATGATAAAAAAGAAGTACTTGATATATGTAATAGTCTTAGCTTACATACGGTAATACCTTCTATTGATACATCTAATAATTCATTTAGTGTTGTAAAAAATAAACTTAGAGGAGGATCTATTATAGGTCTTTCAAATAGTAGGGTTAATCTTAATACAATTATTAATTATATAAAACAAAAAGGATATAACTTGGTAAGACTTGATACTTTGTTACAAGAACAATTGGAAAAATAAATTTATTAATAGGTCTTTACCTATTTTTTTCTTTGTTTTATTTGAAATTTATTGTATAATGGGAGTAGTTACGGTAAGGGTGATTGAAGATGTATTTAAAACAGATTAACGCTTATGGATTTAAGTCATTTGCTGATAAAATTGATATTAAGCTTGATGATAAGATAACTTGTATAGTAGGTCCAAATGGAAGTGGTAAAAGTAATGTAGTGGACGCTGTTAGATGGGTTTTAGGAGAACAGTCTGTAAAACAATTACGTGGTGATGGTACTATGAGTGATGTTATTTTTTCAGGTAGTAAGTCACGTAAAGCTTTAAATGTTGCGACAGTAGAACTAGTTTTTGATAATAGCGATCATTATCTAAATGTTCCATATACGGAAATTTCTATCAAGAGAAAAGCTTTTAGAAGTGGAGAAAATGAATATTTCTTAAATGGAGAAAGATGCAGATTAAAAGATGTTATATCATTACTGATGGATAGTGGTATCGGAAGGGAATCTTATAATATTATTTCACAAGGAGAGGTTGAAAAAATTATATCTAGTTCATCTCTTGATCGTCGTGTTATTATTGAGGATGCAGCGGGAGTTGTAAAATACAAAAAAAGAAAAGAAGAAGCCTTAAAAAAATTAGATAAGACACATACTAATTTAGATAGAGTGGAAGATATAATTAGAGAACTTCAACAACAAGTTGAACCATTAAGAGAACAAAGTAAGAAAGCTCAAGAATACTTAGAAAATAAGAAAGCCTTAGAGAATTTAGAAGTAGCATTACTTGGGTATGATATATATAACGATAATGAGGAGAAAAAGACTTTAGTTGAGAAATTAAAAAAAATAGAAGATAAATTAGTAGAAGAAAATGTTACTACTAATAATAGTGATTTAAAAGTTTTAGAACAAAACAATTTACTTTCTAAAAAAGAAGAAGAATTAAGAGAGAATAATAAAGCGCTATTGGATGTTGTAGCCTTATGTGAAAAACTTAATAGTGAAAAGATGTTACTTCAAGAAAAAAGTAAAAATAGTGATAGTGATAATTCTTTACTACTTAGAAATAATCTTGAAGAAAGAGCCGAACTTACTTCTCAAATAAATGTTATGGAAGAGGAAATATCTAGAATAAATGAAAGACTTAATTTACATAGTGAAAATTTGATTGCTGCTAATAAAGACATCAATAATATAAAAGATAAGAAGAAAATGAAAAATCAAGAATATTCACGTGTTGATCAAGAGTTAATAACTATCAATCATAAAATAGATTCTTTGAAATTAGAAATGGATAGTGGGGTTGGGCTTCCTTTGGCTGTTAAAAAAATATTGACAGATGATAGTCTTTTAGGAATTTATAATACTATAGGTAATGTGTTAGAGATAGATTCATTATATATTAAGGCTTTGGATGTTGCGATTAATAGCTCTAAAAACTTTATTATTACAGAAGATGAAGAAAGTAGTAAGAAGGCCATTAATTATTTAAAAGATAATCATTTAGGAAGGGCTACTTTTTTCCCACTTTCAGTTATAAAAAGTAGATATATAGATGATGAAGTTTTAACTCTTTTGAAACAAGATAGTTCTTTTATAGGTGTGCTTAGTGATTTGGTAAGATATGATTGCAAGTTTAAAAATATTATTTTAAATCAGTTAGGAACAGTTGTAGTAGCAAGTGATATGGATGGGGCTATTCGTATAGGAAGAAGAATTTATCATCGTTATAAGATAGTTACTTTAGATGGGGATGTCTTAAATGTTGGTGGTTCAATGAGTGGTGGTAGCTCTAATACCAAGTATAGGAGTGCAGTTACTATAAGACAAGAGATTGATTCCTGTGAAAAAAGAAAAGATGGTTTGTTAGAAGATAAAGAAAACCTGACTAATGAAATTAGTGAACTTACAAAAAATATTTCAGAATTTGAAGAAAAATACTTTGTTTTATCTCGTGAAGAGGTAAACTTAAAAGAAGAGTTAAAAGAAAAGATGAAGTTGTTAGAAAGTAAAAATGCAACTTTAGAAAATATTAATAGAGAAATTAGTTCACTTGAAAATGCAAGCAGTAATAAAGTTAGTGAGAGAGAACAAGAACTTATTAATTTATATTATGAAAAGACAGGTATACGTGATAATCTAAAAAATAAAGTGGCATTATTAACACGTGAAATTTCTGATTTAAAGACTTCAATAGAAGAATTTAATGCAACATATAAACTAAAGACAGCTAATATAAGGGCATTAGAAAAAGAACAAAATGATTTAAAGATAAGAATTAATAGATTAGATCTTAGACTTGATAATATGCTTAATACTTTGAATGAGGAATATTCACTTACATTAGAAGCTGCTAGAGCAAAATATACTTTAGATATCGAAGTAGAACTTGCTAGAGAAAGAGTAAATTTATATAAGAGTAATATACGTAAGTTAGGAATGGTTAATTTAGCATCCATTGAAGAGTTTGAACGGGTTAATACAAGATATGAATTTTTAAGTAAGCAAAAAGATGATTTACTTAATGCTCAAGAGAATTTATTAGATATTATGAGGGAAATGGATGGCGTTATCGAAGAAGAGTTTAGTAATACTTATAAGAAGGTAAATAGTGAGTTTACTAAAGTCTTTAAAGAATTATTTTCAGGAGGTAATGCATATCTTAAACTTACTAATGAGGATGATATGCTTACAACGGGAATAGATATAGTAGCGTCTCCTCCAGGAAAAAAACTTTCCTCTATTACACTATTATCAGGTGGAGAAAAAACTTTAACAGCGATTAGTTTATTATTCGCAATATTAAATGTTAGAGAAGTGCCATTCTGCTTATTTGATGAAGTGGAGGCAGCTTTAGATGAAGCAAATGTTGACCAGTTTGGAAAATACTTAGACAATTATAAAAATAAAACACAGTTTTTAATTATTACTCATAAGAAAAAAACTATGGAATATGCAGATACTTTATATGGTATTACAATGCAAGAGTCTGGTGTTTCTAAATTAGTAAGTGTAAAACTTAATGAACATGTAGATACAATATAAAGGTTTAAATTGACATTTAGACCTTTTTTTGTTATAATTTGTTTACTTTTTGAGGGGGAAGGATAAATGAGTTATAGAGAAGCTTTGATGATTTTAGGAATAAGTGAACCGTATGATATGATAGAGTTAAAAAAGGCTTATCGAGAAAAAGCCAAAGCATTTCATCCAGATATTAATTTTTCTGATGTTAATAATAATACAAAAATGATGCAGTTGGTAAATGAAGCTTATTCTGTCATTAAGAATAGCAATCAAAGTCATATGAAAAAAGATAATGACCAAGTGCCTAAAGGAAAGAATAAATGGTCAAAATTTAGTCAACAAGAAAAAGAAATAATTAAAAGACTTTGTGCTGAGTTAGATATTTTAGTGATGGATGCAGCATTAGAGTATGAAAATGCCAAAAGAGAAGGATTTTTGGGAACATTTGTTGATTGGTTAAACTTTAAAGTAGAACAGTTTCATAAATTTATGGATAATTATGATCAAATAGAAGAGTTAGTAAAACAAATTGATGAATATAAAAATGTATCTTTTAGGTATATAGTTGATATTTATTTACGAGAAGTAGAAAATGGTTATGATGGTTCAATTGTTGATTTACTTAAAGAAAAAATAGAAATACAAAACCTTTGCCAGAGACTTGGAAAAAGTAAGACGGAGTTAATAAAAGAATATAGGAGAGAGTCTTTGGAAAAAGAAGACTTAACTTTTAGAGAGTGGATTAATGAGAAGTCACAATTTATTAAACTATGTGACGAAGCTTTTATGAATCCTCTTCTTACTATGAATGAATTTATACAGTTTAAAAGCTTTAACCAATATAGTGGAACTATAAATGATTGGTTAAAACAAAAAATATTATGTAAAAAGTATAAATGTTGTAGTGAAGAACTTTTAACTAAGATAGTTAAATATTATAGTGTTAATGGATTAGAAAATGAACTAGAGGATATTATAGCAAGTGATATTAGAGAAAAAGTTCATAAGAAATGCTAATCTGTAAACATAAAGTAAACTTTTTTATAAATATTACCCTATTTGTTTGACATATCCATTTTATAAAATTATAATAATATGGTGTAGTTTAATGGAGGTAAAATTAAGGAATGTTTTATATAATAGTAGGTATTTTCGTATTATTAGTAGTATTGGTAGTAACTTCAATTGTTGTTGGAGATAATTTTATAGAAAAGGCACTAGTTAGGGAGAAACCTAATAAAAGAGAATGTGATAGTGACTTATTTTATCTTAGTGTAGAGGCCTTTAAAAATTATAATAAGTATAAGAATGAAACTGAGAAATGGTTAAAAAAGGTAAAGCACGAAAAGATTAATATTAATTCTTGTAATCTTAAGTTGGTAGCATATCAATTTAGAAATAATAGCCATAACTGGGTTATTTTACTGCATGGTTATAAGGGAAAAAAAGAGGAAATGTTACATTTAGCAGAGTGGTATTATAATAGTGGCTATAATGTCTTAGTACCAGATTTAAGAGGACATGGCGAAAGTGCCTGTAAATATATTGGTATGGGATATATGGATAGAATTGATATGTTAAATTTTATATCTTATATTACAAATAGAGATAAGGATGCTAAAATAGTTTTACATGGTCATTCTATGGGAGCTGCGGCGGCTTTGTTTACAACGGGAATGAATCCTGCAAATGTAGTTGCGTGTATTGCCGATTGTAGTTATACAAGTACCTTAGGAATCTTTAAAAGACAAATGAGATGTTTATTTGGACTTCCAAGCTTTCCAATTTTAAATATGGCTAATTTTTCATTTATGCTTAAAAAAAATAGTTATAATTTGAGAAAAGCAAATGTGGTTAAATTTGTAAAAAATAGTAAGATTCCAACTTTATTTATTAATGGATCTAAGGATAATATGATACCTTTAGAAGAAATTGATACTTTATATAATGCTTTAGAATCAGATAAAGAAAAGATAGTATTTGAAGGAGTGGGACACGCTCAATGTGAGTTGGAAGACTTTGATAAATATTCTAAGGTAGTTACAAAATTTTTAAAGAAGTATATTAAAAGTAGTAAGGAAGTCAAAAAAAAGTGATTTCCTTTTTTGCTTAGAACTGCAAAAACATTGACAAAATCACGATTTTGTGGTAAAATTTAGCGCAAATAGGGGGGATACTTGATGAGTATCAAAAATGTTTCAATAAAAGAGGAAAAACTTAGAGCTTTTCATTTAAGAAATTTAGCTTTAGGAAATATTTATGGACCGTTAACAGGAAAAGCAAGTGTAGATAAGCCTTGGCTTAAATATTCTAGTGAAGAAGAAATTGAGGAAAGTATTGTAGAAAGCGCTATTGGAATGAAGCATTCTATAGCTGAAGGAATGAGTAATAGTGCCACAAAATATGCTCACCTAAACTCGTCTAGATATATAAAATCTGATATGACATATGAAAAAAGTAAGGAAATGGGAGATATGGTTGCTAAAGCATTAGTGGCTAGTGGAGTAAAAAAAGGAGATATCGTAACAGTTTGTCTGCCTTGTGTTCCAGAGTTTGGTTATTTTTTCTATGCTATTAATAAAGTAGGAGCTATTTCTAATTGGATAGATTTTAGAACTGGTGAGGCAGAGTTAGTAGAATGTCTTAATAATGTTAATTCTAAGTTAGCAGTTACATTTGATGGTGTTTGTGAGAAAGTAAATAATTCTATAAAAAAACATAATGATACAAGTGAAAATAAAATTGAACAAGTCATTAAGGTTTCTCCGCAAGACTCTTTACCTCTTCCGATAGCTACTATTATGAATATTAATGATAAATTACATAAAAATAATAGCCCTATTAAAGAAATAGAAATTCCTTATAAAGAATTCTTAAAAAAGGGAAAAGATGTTTTAGATTTTGATCCTGTTAAGTTTGATGCTGATGATACAGCTGTTATTGTTTATACTGGAGGAACTACAGGTACTCCTAAGGGGGTTGAACTTACTAATAAGAATTTCAATGCTGTAGTACAAGGCTATAAAAATAGTAAAATAGATTTTAATAAGGGAGATTCATTCCTACACTTTTTACCACCATGGACGGCTTATGGAATGGTTATTTACTATTTACTTTATCAAATGGGAGTAAAATGTATTTTTATTCCAAAGCTTGATCCTGCAACTTATGATAAATTAATATTAAGAGAACGACCAACTCATACTACAGGTATACCTAAAAATCTGGATATTTTACTTGGAAGTAAAAATATTAAGGATAACACAGATTTATCATTTTTTAAGACAGCTGCAGTTGGTGCTGATACGATGAATATAAATACTGAAATGAAGGTTAATACTTTTTTAGAAAAACATGGTAGTTGTGCCAAAGTTATTAAGGGGTATGGCGCTACTGAAGGAAATGGAACTATTGCTACAACATCTAATAAAATAAATAAGATTGGAAGCGTTGGAATTCCTTTTATAGGCAATAATATAGGTATTTTTGATATGGATAATAATCAAGAGTTAACCTATGGTCAAAAAGGAGAGATTTGTTACTGTGGTGATTCAGTAATGAAAAAATACTATAATAATGATGCTGAAACAAAGAAAGTTTTGAAGATGCATGATGATGGAAAAGTTTGGATGCATTCGGGAGATATTGGCTATATAGATAATGACGGATTCTTATATGTAGTAGGAAGAATTAAAAGAATGTTTGTAAGATCTGGATTTAAATTATTTTCATCTGAAATAGAAAACGCTATTGGAAGTCATTATGCCGTTAAAAATGTCGCAGCCGTTGGAGTAGATGATAGTATTGAGGGAAGCGTGCCAGTTGTATCAATTGTTTTAAAAGATGAATATAATAAAGATGGATTACGTAATCAGATATTAGAAGAAATTAATGATATATGTAAGTATAAATTATTCGAGTATTATATGCCTTTAAATTACAGAATAGTAGATAGTATTCCTTATACTAAAAATGGTAAAGTTGATTTCATGACGTTAAAGAAGGAATCACAGGAATACCTAAAACAAAATACAGGGAAAAATAAAATTAATGTTAAATAGAAAGTGTTTTATAACACTTTTTTTCATTTATATGATATACTTTTTATAGTAGTGTGAGGTGGTTATGTGATAAGTGGTATTTCATTTATAGTATGTGGATTATGCTGTAGCATATTAATTATGGTGGCATACTTTTCTAAAAAGAGATTAAATAGTTATGAAAATAAAGTTTATTCATGGCTTATAATTAGTAATTTTTTTGGATTAGTTATAGAACTTTTCTGTAATATTACGGCCAAAGTTAATATTTTACCAGGGGCTTTTAATATTCTTTTAACTAAATTATATTTGATGTATTTAATTTTATGGATTATTTTGTTTACAAATTATATAATCATTATTTCTGTTAAAGATTATGATAAGAAAAGAGTTAAGATTTTAAATTTTACTACTTTATTTGGATGCTTTGCTGGAATACTTGTTTTAATATGTCCAATTACATTATTTCATAAAGGTAACATTTCTTATGCCTATGGTCCTGCTGTAAACGTATCTTATGTCATCAGTAGTTTATGTATTGTTTCTTGGATTATAATGTTACTTCGTAATTATAAAAATATGAAATCTAAAAAATATATTCCTTTATTATTATTTATTGTTTTAGGAATGCTGGTTATTTTTATTCAATCAAGTAATCCGGGAATTTTAATTATGACTGCAATGGAAACATATATTGTTCTTTTAATGTATCATACTATTGAAAATCCTGATATGAAGTTAATTAATGAACTTAAGTTGGCAAGAGAACATGCTGATAAAGCAAACGAGGCTAAGTCAGAATTTTTATCCAGTATGTCTCATGAAATTCGTACTCCACTTAATGCTATTGTTGGTTTTTCAGAGTGTATTAAAACAGAAAAAACTTTAGATGATGCTATAAAAGATGCTGATGATATAATTATGGCAAGTAATAACTTATTAGAAATAGTTAATGGTATTTTAGATATTTCTAAGATAGAAGCAAATAAGATGGAAATAGTTAATAAAGAGTATCAGTTATTACCAGAAGCGGAAAATATTGCTAAACTAATGGAACCAAGGATTGGAGAAAAACCAGTAGAATTAAAGACACACTTTGCTAAAGATATTCCGGCTGTTATGTATGGTGATATAGGAAAGATTAAACAAGTTATAACTAATATTTTAACGAATGCAGTTAAGTATACAGAAAAGGGTGAAATAAACTTTAGTATTAACTGTATTAATAAAGATGGGGTATCTTCTTTAGTTATTTCTATAGAAGATACAGGTAGAGGAATAAAACAAGATAAGATAGATACTTTATTTACCAAATTTAATAGACTTGATGAAGATCGTAATACAACACTAGAAGGAACTGGACTTGGTCTTGCTATTACGAAATCACTAGTGGAAATGATGGGTGGAAAAATAATTGTTCAAAGTAAATATGGAGAAGGTTCTACATTTACAGTTTATTTGAATCAAAAAATAGTTAAGATGCATGAACTTGAAACTTTGCCAACAGAAAATAAAATTAGTGATGATATTTCATTTAAGTCAACTAGAATATTAGTAGTAGATGATAATAAACTTAATCTTAAAATAATTGATAAAATAGTAAAAAGATATGGTATTGATACAGTATTAGTTGATAGTGGAGAGGCTTGTTTAAATCTTATTAACAATAATGAAAAGTTTGATTTAATTTTGATGGATGATATGATGCCAAAAATGAGAGGAACAGAAGTTTTTTCAAGATTAAAACAAATTAAAGGTTTTAATACTCCTGTAGTAGCTCTTACAGCAAATGCTTTATCAGGAATGAGAGAAAGTTATTTAAAGGCAGGCTTTGATGATTATCTTGCCAAACCTATTGAAAAGAAAGAATTAATAAGAGTATTACAAGAATATCTAACTAAAAAGACTAATAGTACTGCTATTGAAATGTTAGATAGTAGTGACTCATCAAGTAAAAATAGTAGTAATGATAAAAGAATACTTATTGTAGATGACAATAAACTAAATATAAAGATAGCGGCAAACTTAATGAAAAAATATAACTTTATAATAGAAGAAGCTTTAAGTGGTGATGAGTGTTTATCAATGGTACAAAATAATAATTATGACTTAATATTTATGGATATAATGATGCCTAATATGGATGGAGTTGAAACACTAAATAGATTAAGAAAAATGCCTGGTTTTAATACTAAAGTTGTAGCCCTTACTGCAGATGCTTTAGACGGTTCTAGAGAAAAATTCTTACAAGCAGGTTTTGATGAATACATTGCGAAACCTATAGATAAGGTTTTATTAGAGGAAGTTATTTCAAAATTTATAACTAAAGAGGTAGAAAAAGAAGAACATCATATTTTTGATGATAGTTTTCCTAAGGAGTGGCTTGATATGAGTAAACCCCTTAATGAGATCAAATTAAGTCAAGAAATAGAGGCAAGTGATAATTCTAATAATCCAGATTACTTAATTCAAAATGGAATAGATTTTAACCATGGTATATCTTTATTAGGAGAGAAAAGTATGTATGATGAAACTCTTAAAGACTTTTTAGATGGAATAGATGAGAGAATGGCTAAATTAAAAGAATATAAGAGTGATGGTAATTATGCAGATTATGCCGTAGAAGCTCATGCTTTAAAAAGTGATAGTAAGTATTTAGGATTTACTAAACTAGCAGAGGATGCTTTAAATCATGAAATGGCTGGCAAAAATAATGATAGATTATTTATAGATAAAAATTATCAAAAATTAGCAAAAGAAGTAGAAAAAATAGTAAATATTACTCGTGTTTATTTAGGAGAATAGATTGCCGTTTTCTTTTTGCTATTTTGATTGACTTTATTTATTTTTGAATTTAAAATGATAATATAGGGTGGAGAGAGTTATGGAAGATATTAAAATAGAAATTTTACCGAATTTATATTTAAAAGAAGATGGGACGTTTGATTTAGAAAAAGCATTACAAATGTCTGGAAAGATTGCTGGATTATGTTATGCAAAAACTTCTTTTCATGATATTTTAGAAGAAGATAAAGATAAAACTTTAAGACGTATTGAAAATACACTAAATAATGGACATCACAGTGTTTATGATCATATTTGGATTAGTTTTTATATAAAAAATATTCCAAAAATTTTAGCGATGGTTTTAAATAATGAAAAGCAATACACGACTAGTGAAAAATCTTTAAGGTATACACCAATTGATGATAGTTTAGATGTGAGTGTTGAAGAGAAAAAGGCATATTATAAATGGCTAGAGATTATGAAGGATAAAATAGGTACTAAATATGGAGAAGTTTTTTCAAAAACAAAAATTAAAACATTAGCGCAAGAGAATGCTAGAAGTTTTATCTCAGTTTTTATGCCAACACAAATGGTTTATTCAACAACACTTAGACAAATAAATAATCTATGTAGTTTTATGCAAAATTATTATGTCATTAGCAACAAGGATGATCCTTTTGAAGGAATGCTTGCGACAAGTATGGGCGCTATGATTAAAGAGTTTCAAAAACTCAATGTACTTGATGATAGATTAATGGGTAATGATAAAAATAGAAACCTTAGTTTATTTGGTAGTAATTTAGGAGATAAGAAAAACTATTTTGGTGATTTATATGAAGTAACATATGATGGTACATATGCAGAACTTGCCCAGGCTCAAAGACATAGAACACTAGATTATCAAATGGAAAGAAAAAAAGATAAATCTTATTTTGTTCCACCTATAATAGAAAGTGATCCAGCTTTAGCAACAGAGTGGCTTACAGATATGATGAAAATTAGTAATCTTAATGTTACTCCAATTGGAGAAATGATAACCATAAGAGAGTCTGGTAGTTATCAAAACTTTATTTTAAAGTGTAAAGAAAGATTATGTAGTAATGCTCAATTAGAAATAATGTTACAAACTAGAAAAACTCTTTTAGAGTATATGGATGCTTTAAAAGAGTCTAATCCAGTTTTATATGAAGATATTAAAAAATATTCCCATGGTGCTAGATGTAGTTTCCCTAATTATGTATGTCCAGCAGACTGTAAATTTAAAGAGGGAAAAACTTTAGTTAGAAAAATATAGAGAAGTAAAAAATAACTAATATTATTAAAATACGACAAAAAATTTAAGATTTTTTCGATATAATTTTTTAAATGTTAGTGAGGAGAATTAAATATGGGACAAGACAATAAAATAAAAAAGTTTTTTAAGAGATATTATCAGATAATGTTATTAGTTTTTGTAATGTTATTTTCTGTTATGGCCGTAGCTGGTAATGTTTTAAGAAATGAAAAACTAATTGATAATACGAAGAAAGATTCTTCAAGTATTACTGTTACAGATACAATGAAAGATAGTTCGATTAAAGAATTAGATGTTAATTCAAGTTTAGTACGACAATTATATTCTATAGCGTATGATAACAGATATGGCTTAAAAGATTCATTTATTTATCCAGATATGGATAAAATCATTATTGGAGAAATGGAGTTTTCTAATAAGATGAAATTAGTTTTAAGTAATTTAGAAAATAATAAATATACTAGTAGTGATTGTAATACTAATTTGGGTAATACTTATAGATATAATAATAAAACCTATACATGTAAAGCAAATAGTAAGGGAAGAATTGATGCTCAGACTATTTTAGATAAATATAGAGATTTATATGGTAATACGGATAATTTTGATACATCAGTTCCTATTGTTGAAGATGGACTTTTAAATAATATCTATTTGTATGGGATAGATAAAAAAACTAATCAAGCAAGTTATTATTTATATCAAACAAAAGAAGAAGTAGTAAATCAATATAATTATACAAGGAAAATAACTTCCGCAACTAGTAATAAAGATAAGATTATAATAGTTGAAAATGTAGTAGCAGTTTCTAGTAATGGAGAAAGTAGTGAAGAAAATATAAGGTATACATTTAATAAAAATAATGATGATACATATACATACTATAGTCGAGAAAAGATAAAGTAGAATTTATCTTTTTTTGTTTTGTTGCTTTTTTTCTAAAAATGTGTTATTATAAGACTCAACTTTTTAGGGGGGAAAGTATTATGGAATATCAATGTTTGGAGGATTTTACAGAAGAGTTAAAAGATAAAATAAGTAATATTAATGAACAAAGAAAAGCTTTTTTTAGTAGAAGTAGTGATGATTTGTATTCTGATTTAGTTGCTCAAAAGAATTATTTACTTAATGATACCATATATAGCTATCTTTATCATTTTTTACAGAATGACTTTATAGTTAGAACTAATCAATTTGGAATTACTAAAAATATGGTTATTAATCTAGATCGAAAAAGGTTTTATCAAAGTAGAAATAGAGATCATAAAAATATTCAGTTGGTTAACTGGATAGATAAATTGCCAGATAGTTTTAGTTATGAAAAGTTTTATGATATTAAGGTTTTAGGAGAATTTCAAAGCTTTCTAATTAAACTTCAAGATGCTTATAAGACACAGTTAGAAATAAATAGAAAGTATTTCAATAATAGTATTGATGATGAAGTAAAAAGTACTAGTGAATTAACAAGAGTCTTAAATATAACTAATACTTTTTTATCAGATTATAGATATTTAGGAAAAATAGATATTCTTAAAAATAAGTTTAGTATAAATAATCTTTCATATATATATAGATACGTAAATAATAAGAAAAGTATTAAAGAAGATGAGACATATGAATTTATTCATAATAATGTCGATATTTTAAAAGATAATTTTACGATGGATGAATTCATGATGTGGGCTTTATATGAGAGAAATTATTTGGATTATATAGTTTTTGGAAATAAAGAAAACAAAAAATATTTAGATGAAAAAAGTGGTTACTTTATGAGTAAATTATTAGATTGGTATAATAATTTGGATAGTGAAACAAAAAATATAGTTTTTCCAACTTTTAATAATTATATTTATAATCTTATTGATTCAAATAAAGATTTATCATTTGAGATGTTTACTCATAATATTCAAGATAGTATTAATAAAGGTATTTCTACTAATAAAAATTATTTTAGTGAACTTAATAAAGATATACGTGTTTTATTAAAGAAGTATTTTGATTGTGAAAGTAGTTTTAGTTTTGATTTTATTAGTTTGGATGATGTTTATGAATTGATAAGAAATATTGATTTAGATGTCAAAATAGATGAACAATTTATCTTTGATTTATTAGGAACTGTATTAGTATCTAAAAATATAAGTATGGTACAGTCAATTGTTAATAAAGAGGTAAATAGTTCTAATAAAGTATTTAAAAGAAGTAATAGGGATGGTGAATAGAATGAAAAAAGAAATAGATCAATTAATAGAATGTCAAGGTGACATATTATCAGATGATGCAGTTATAATGCTTTATAAAATTAGAAATATGGACTTATTTGATTTGAAAAATAAGGTTAATGATTTTAAAAATAGAAATCTTACTAATGTAGTAAATAATATTGTTTGTTATGGAAATGTATATAATTTTGCTCAAGATGAAGTTTTTGCATTAAAAGACGCTAGTAGTAAGTGTGGATATATAAAGTTTACTAATACATTAAATCTTTATGCTAAAATAGCACAAGATATATCTTTATATTTAGAAGATCATCCTATAACTGAAAAATGGAATCTTTTAGAAAAATTAGATAAATCTCTTCTAAAACAAGATGAATTAATAGATAAAATAATTAATAATAAAATGGGTCAAGATAGGGAAATAGAAAATGATGAGGAAATAAGAAAGTTATATCAGTATAGAAGAAGACTAGTAAGTTTAAAAGACTATGATAAAAATATTTATACTGAGTTATTTCCTGATATTGTTAAGTATATTGATATGGGTTATGATATTACAGCCATAAATACATTATGTAGTTATATTAATGCTAAAGAAAGAGTTACTACAGGACTAGATACTAATATTTCAACTTTATATTCTAAAATCTATAGATTGCTAGGAAATAATTCAAATAAAGAGTATAAAGATAGCTATATTTTATGGGATAACATTAAATATAGTTATAAACATAATGATTTGGTATTAACAAAATGCTTGAATAAATAATTAATTATTTGACATAGTTTAAAATGTATGATAATATCTAAATGTTTGAAGCTTCATGCTTTAAACCGCATTGAAAAGGTTTTAAACATTTAGTACCTTAAGAGCGAGTCTTAAAAATATATAAAGGAGGTATAAGTATGAATGCTGTTATTAAAGTTGGTGGAAAACAATATTATGTAACTGAAGGTAGCGAAATTTTCGTTGAAAAATTAGATGCTGTAAGTGGTGATGTTGTTAAGTTTGATCAAGTATTAATGCTTGATAACAAAGTAGGTAGTCCTTATCTTACTGATGCAACAGTTGAAGGTGAAGTTCTAAAGAATGGTAAACAAAGAAAAATCAAAGTTTACAAGTATAAGAATAAATCAAGATCTAACCGTAAGACTCAAGGACATAGACAACCTTATACTAAGATTAAAATTACAAAAATTGCGTAATTATGATTAAAGTAGAGACAAAAAAAGAGAATGGGAAGTATGTACGCATTAAGATTCTTGGTCATGCTATGTATGATGATTATGGAAAAGATATAGTGTGTAGTGCTGCGAGTAGTATTGTTACTACTACAGTTAATGGAATACTTTCTCTAAATAAAGGTAGTCTAAGTTATATGATTAGCAAGCAAGGGATGGATATTAAAATATCTGGGATGGATTCAACTACTCAGATTTTAATCCAGAACATGATTAATCTATTGCAAGAGTTAGAAAACAATTATAGTAATAATATACAAGTAAAGTAAGGAGGAAAATCAGGTGAAATTGTTAAAATTAAATATCCAATTATTTGCCCATCATAAAGGACAAGGATCAACTTCAAATGGTCGTGATTCAGCTGGTCGTAGATTAGGTGCAAAGGCTGCAGATGGACAATTTGTTACTGCTGGTTCTATTCTTTATCGTCAAAGAGGAACTAAAATATTTCCAGGAACTAATGTAAGACGTGGTAAAGATGATACTTTATTTACTACAGTTGACGGAATCGTTAATTTTGAACGTTTAGGAAAAAAGAATACACAGGTTTCTGTATACGAAGTAGAAGAATAGTTTTAACTATTCTTTTTTTGAATAAGAAAGAGGTGAGATAATGTTTGTAGATGAAGTTGTACTAAAAGTAATGGCTGGTGCCGGTGGAGATGGTTGTACTGCATTTAGACGTGAAAAATATATAGAAATGGGTGGACCATTTGGTGGTAACGGAGGAAGAGGATCAGATATTGTTTTTCAAGTTGATGAAGGACTTCATACATTATTAGATTTACGTTATCAAAAACAAATAAAAGGTACTAAGGGAGAAAATGGTAGAGGTAAAAATCAACATGGAAAAAATAGTAGTGATGTTATTGTTAAAGTACCACAAGGAACAGTAGTTACAGATTTAGATACTGGTTTAATTATTTGTGATTTAAAACATAAAGGTGAAAGTTTTGTTGTTGCTAAAGGTGGTAGAGGTGGTAGAGGAAATACTGCTTTTAAAACTCAGACTAATACAGCACCAGACTTTTCTGAAAATGGAGAACCAGGGGAAGAAAAAACACTAAAAGTTGAAGTGAAAATGCTTGCAGATGTTGGATTGGTAGGACTTCCTAGTGTAGGTAAAAGTACTATTATTTCATCTATTTCACGTTCTAAGCCTAAAATTGCAGCTTATCACTTTACTACTTTAGTGCCTAATTTAGGAGTTACTAGAACTCAATATAACTATAGCTTTGTAGTAGCCGATTTACCTGGACTTATCGAAGGCGCATCTCAAGGAGAAGGACTTGGCGATAAGTTCTTAAGACATATCGAAAGAACAAAAGTAATAGCGCATGTTATTGATATGGGAAGTGTAGAAGGAAGAAATCCATATGATGACTATGTACTAATAAATAAAGAATTGGAAGCTTTCAATGCTAAACTTCTAAAGAAACCAATGATTATAGTAGCTAATAAAATGGATATTCCAGGAGCCAAAGAAAACTTAGAAGAATTTAAGAAAAAAGTAACAGATAAAAAAATATTTGAAGTTAGTGGCGCAACTAAAGAAGGATTACAAGATGTTGTCAATTATCTCGGTAAAATATTAAAAGAATTACCAGAAGAAGAGTTGTATGATGAAGATAGAATAGAAAGCCATGTATTATATAAATTCAAAAGAGATGATAAATATACAATTACTAAAGAAGATGATGTATGGGTAATACATGGAGCAGAAATAGAAAAATTATTTAAAATGACTAAGTTTTCATCAGAAGAAGCTGTCCTTAGATTTGCTAAAAAGTTAGCACGTATGGGAATAGATGCTAAGTTAGATGAATTAGGAGCAAAAGAAGGAGATCAAGTTAGAATCTTAGATTTTTACTTTGATTATAGAAAATAAATTTATTATGTTTTACGAGGTAGTATATCTACCTTGTTTTTCTTTTATTTTAGAAGAATATGTGATATCGTTATATGTAGAGATTGGAGAAAAAAGTGGAAAATACTATAACAGATTATGATTTAGATGATTATTTCAGGGAATTAAGCACTAAATATAAAAGCAGAGAAGTACAAATTAGTAGATATTTAAAAAATAAAATATCAGATAATAAAAAAGTTGTTCAGAAAAATATAGATATCGCTATATCCCAAATAAGAGATTGGTATAATAGAAGAAGATATATAAGAACATGTTGTTATTGCCCTAATTTTACTTTTCAAGATAACAATGAGTCTTATGAAAGACTGGTTAGTGACTTTTATGCTTATTTAAAAATGAGAGATGAAATAAAAAATAATATGTCAAAAGTAGTGAGTATTTTAGATGAAATGGTTAAATGGAGTAAACAAAAAAATCTAGAATATAAACAAGAAAAAGAACAAGTATTAAAGTCCATGACTAATAAATATAATACGTATCTTACTAATAGTGAAATAGAATATGTTTTTAAGTACTGTAGCGATATGGCATTACAAAACACCTTAGAGATAAATACTGATATATATGTAGTAGAATTAAAACAAATTTATGAGGCTTATAAAGTATATTTACATGGATTAATATATAATGATGAAATAAGTATGATAAATAAAAATAATAATATAGAAATAGAAATATTAGATGATTATAAACCTATTAAAATTTAATATTATTAGGGGTGGTAGAGATGAAGAAAGTTTTTAGACTAATAGTTTTTCTAATTTTATTAGTAGTTATAGGACTTAGTATTTATTTATTATATAAGTCACCAAATATTGGACTTTTAGGAAAAAAAGTAGAAATACCAGATAAAGATTATAATTACGTTTTAGGAAAGGAAGACAATAAAAGTTATAGTGTTAAAGAATATCAGAAAATGGATATTAGTAAAATAAATATTTGGGACTTAAAAAAACAAAATAGTGATACTGTTGCTTGGATACAAGTTGATGCGACAAATATAAATTATCCTGTTGTAGAAAGAAATGATAACAATTACTATCAAAATCATGATTTTTTACATAAAAAGATAAACACGGGAGCTATATTTGGAGATAGCAGAAACAACTGGGAAAATCTAAATAATAATACTATAATCTATGGACATCATGTTAAAAATAATACTATGTTTGGTAGTATTGATAAAATGTTTACTAAAGATTGGCAAGAAAAAAGTAGTCATTTGATTTTAACAAAGACTACTAATAAGATATATGTTTGGGAGATATTTTCAATTTATGAAGTAAAAACAGAAACATATTATTTACAAAATACTTTTCAAACAGATGGTAGTTATTTAGAATTTTTAAATTCTTTAAGAAAAAGAAGTGCTTATGATTTTAAGATTAATTTAGATAGTGGAAGTAAAATACTTACTCTTTCTACTTGTAATGATTTAGATGATGGAAGACTTGTAGTGCACGCTAAATTAAAATAAAACTTCTTTTTCTTTTTTTGTTGAAATAATATTAAGATGATCTAAAACTTTATAGTTATTTAAAGTATTGCCTTTAAAGACATAGGTAAAATATGTTTTTTTGGGACCTTTAAAGCGTTTTTCTGATGCTTCATTTAGAAATATTTTCACAATATTATTATCTTTATCAGTCATAACAATGTCTACTTTTTGACAGTAAAAATAAGTATTTATTCTTCTTTTCTTTGGAAAACATAATCCATAATCGATATCAGTTAATTTAAAGCGAAAACTTATAATTTTTTCTTTTAAGGTTGTCTTGATTTCGATAGGGATTTTTTTGTTTTTTAGTTTTAAATACATTTATATCACCATGAAAATAATAACATAAATTTAGTAAAATAACTAGATTATATCTATTATTCATGATAGAATAAATAGGAAAAGAAGGAGGATTTTTATGAGTGGACATTCAAAATGGGCAACAATTCATCGTAAGAAAGGTGAACTTGATGCAGCTCGTGGTAAAGTATTTCAAAAATTAGCTAAAGAAATTTATGTAGCAGCAAAACAAGGAACTCCTGATCCTTCAAGTAATGCAGCTTTAAGAATGGTTATTGAAAAAGCACGTGGCGCTAATATGCCTAAAGATAATATAGAAAAAGCTATCCAAAAGGCGAAAGGTGCAGCAGAAGGTGAGAACTATGAAGCTATTCGTTATGAAGGATATGGACCAAGTGGTGTTGCAATTATAGTTGATTGTTTAACAGATAACAGAAATAGAACAGCAGGTGATGTTAGAAGTAGATTTACTAAACGTGGCGGTAATTTAGGAACAACTGGTAGTGTTAGTTATATGTTTTCACGTCGTGGTATAATTACAATTCCTAGTGACTATGAAGAAGATGGAGTAATGATGGCAGCATTAGATGCTGGAGCATTAGATTTCGTTACTGATGAAGATGTTTATGTTATTACAACATTACCAGAAGACTTTATTAAAGTAAAAGAAGCTTTAGAGGAAACAGGAGTAAAGGAATTCCTTACTAGTGAAGTAACTTTTGTTCCAAATAATACAGTAGAACTTACAGATGAAGAACAAATAGAAAAAGTACATAGTTTAATTGAACAATTAGAAGAATTAGATGATGTACAAGATGTTTATTGTAATTTAAAAGAGAATTAATAAATGAAAAAAGTATTACCTGTATTAATTGTTATTGGTTTATTTTTAATAGGTTATTTTTCTACTAGTATAATTATAAATAAGAATCGAAAAGAATATAAGAAGAATAATAGTTCTATAGAACCTATTATTATAACTACATATTCTAAGGTAAAAGGAAATAAAATAGCAGTTGTAAAGATTACAGATGAGAAAGAAATAGAAAAATTTTTGAGTATGACTAAGGATATTGTTATACTTGATGGTTTTAGGGCAGTTGATCTTTTTGTCATTACAGAAGTGAAGGTTTCATATAAAAATTTAAGAATTTATACACAAAAAGATTATGAATATTGTTATTATCGGGCAGAAAATAGTAATGAAAGTCCTTTAGCAATGATGAGTAGTGATTTAGTAAACTTTATCAAAAAATATACTAATGACATTGGTTAGAATATAAACATTTGTTTGAAAAAAGCTTGATGTATAGCTTTTTTTTAGTTATAATTAGGAAGAGAGTGATGTTATGTATGATTATATGAATGGTTTAATAACAGATGTTAGACCAGATGGAATAGTTTTAGAGGTTAATAATATAGGATATTTTATAAATGTATCCAATCCATATACTTTTGAAATTAATAAAATGAGTAGAGTATACTTATATCAACAAGTAAAAGAAGATGAGCTTAATTTATTTGGCTTTAAAAAGAAAGAAGAAAAAGAACTTTTTCTTAAATTAATTAATGTTAAGGGACTTGGATGTAAAATGGCTTTACCAATTTTAGCTACTGGATCTATAAATGGAATAATGGAAGCAATAGAAAGAGAAAATATTGCTTATTTGAAAAAGTTTCCAAAGATTGGTGATAAATTAGCTAGACAGATGATACTTGATTTGAAGGGTAAAATTGGGAGTGTACATACTTTATTTGATGATAATAGTATTAATTATACTAGTAATGAATTACACGATGTTTTGATTGGATTAGGATATAAAGATAAAGAAATAAAAAATGTAGTATCTAAGGTTGATAAGAGTTTAACTATTGAGAATCAGGTAAAAGAGGCTTTAAAACTGTTATTAAAATAGGAGGATTTAAATGGATGATGAGAGAGTAATTACTACGAGAGAGTTATATGATGATGGGGAATTAGATAATACTATTAGACCTGAGTCGATTGTTGAATATATTGGACAAAGTGATGTAAAGGATAATATTAAAGTATTTATAGAAGCAGCTAAAATGAGAAATGAAGTTCTTGATCATGTTTTATTGTATGGTCCTCCAGGTCTTGGTAAAACTACTCTTGCTTATATTATTGCTCATGAACTTGGGAGTAATTTAAAGACTGCTAGTGGACCTAGTATTGAAAAATCTGGAGATTTAGCAGCAATCCTATCTTCATTAGAAAAGGGAGACGTATTATTTATAGATGAAATTCATCGTATGCCCAGATTTATAGAAGAAATCCTATATCCAGCAATGGAAGACTTCACTTTAGATATTATTGTAGGAACTGAGGGAAATACTAGAAATATAAAAATAGATTTACCACCCTTTACTTTAGTTGGAGCAACAACGAGAGCAGGAGATTTATCAGCGCCTCTTAGAGATAGATTTGGAATTATTTCAAAGTTACAATATTATACCGTAGAAGAATTAACACAAATAATAAAAAGAACAGCTAAAGTATTAGGTGTTGGAATAGAAGATGATGCAGCTGTAGAGTTGGCATCACGTAGTAGAGGAACTCCGCGTATCGCTAATAGATTATTTAAAAGAGTTAGAGATTTTGCTTTAGTTAAAGGAGACGGCAATATCGATAAAGATATAATTAATATAGCATTGGATAGATTAAAAGTAGATAATATGGGATTAGATGAAACAGACCATGAGCTTTTATTAGCTATTATAAAGAAATTTAATGGAGGACCTGTTGGAGTTGAGGCAGTAGCATCAGCTATAGGTGAAGAAGTAACTACAATAGAAGATGTATATGAACCATATTTATTACAAACAGGACTATTAAAAAGAACCTCAAGAGGACGTGTTGCGACTCCTAAGGCTTATGAGGTTCTACATTTAAATTATGAAGATTTTAGAAAAAAATAGAGGTGTATTATGAAGTTAGAAGATTTTGATTATTATTTACCCGAAGAGTTAATTGCACAAACTCCTCTTAATAAACGTGATGAGTCAAGACTAATGGTACTTGATAAGAAGACAGGAAATATTGAAGATAAGAAATTTTATGATGTGATAGATTACTTAGAAGAAGGAGATGCTTTAGTACTTAATGATACTAAGGTTTTACCGGCAAGACTTATTGGAGTAAAAGAAGAAACTCAAGCAGTGATTGAAGTATTACTTTTAAAGCAAATTGAAGATAATGTTTGGGAGTGTTTAACTAAACCGGCAAGAAGAATTAAAGAGGGTACTATTGTAACCTTTGGTGAAGGTAAGTTAAAGATGGAGTGTGTTAAAGTCTTAGATGAAGGATTAAGACATTTCAAGATGCTATATGAAGGTATTTTTTATGAAATATTAGATGAACTTGGAACAATGCCACTTCCACCATATATCCATGAACAATTGGAAGATCAATCAATGTATCAAACAGTATACGCAAAAGAAGTAGGAAGTGCAGCCGCTCCAACAGCAGGACTTCACTTTACAAAAGAGTTATTACAAAAAATAGAAGAGAAAAAGATAAATATATGTTATGTTACTTTACATGTGGGACTTGGAACATTTAGACCTGTGAGTGTTTCAAATATAGAAGAACATGAGATGCATAGTGAATTTTATTCTATGAGTGATACAGTGGCATCTATTTTAAATGAGACTAAGGCTAGAGGAAAAAAGATTGTCGCTGTTGGGACAACCTCAACTAGAACACTAGAAACTATAGCTACTAATAATGATGGCAAATTTGTAGGATGTAGTGGTTGGACTAAAATATTTATTTATCCAGGATATAAATTTAAGGCTGTTGATAGTTTAATAACCAATTTCCATTTACCTAAGTCTACACTTGTAATGCTAGTATCAGCACTGGCAGGAAGAGAAAATATTTTAAATGCCTATAACGAGGCTGTTAAAAGAAAATACCGTTTCTTCTCATTTGGAGACGCTATGATTATAAAATAAAAAAGTAAGTATCTAGTAAAACTTGGATACTTGCTTTTTATTATGTTAGAGAAAGTTAGATAGTTGTTGCTATTATTTATAAATTATGATATAATCTAGGCGTTTAGGGAGGACACTATGATAAATTATGATGTAGTAGATACTAGAATTCATCATGTGTATAACGGATTAAAAGTGCAAGTTAATTGTACTTCAGAACTTAATAATCAACAGGCGTTTTTTATGAATAAACTAAAAAGTAGTGATACTTATAAAAATATGGATATTTTAGATATTTATAAAAAAGAATATGAGAGAATAGATAAAATAACAGAAGAACATGTAAAAAGAGGCGTTAGAGATATCCAAAAAGTATTTACTAATTTAGGTTTAGGGCAGGACTATATAGAATTAGCTAAATCGGCTCATGAATTACATGATGTAGCAAGAAGAGTCCAATTTATGAAAACAGGAACAGTAGTTGATGCTGATAGTTATGATCAACAAGTAATAGCGTCAAGAGGATTAGAAAGCGGTGTAGATCCTAAAATAACGTCACATGCAGCACATGGAGCATATCTTTTAGATAACTTTTTATTTTCAAATCTACATATAGAAGAAAAATATCGAGAAATAATTAGTACAGCAGTAAGATATCACTCTAATCATGTATTACCAGTTGAATTAGGAAAAGCCGTAAGTGAAAACTTATTTGATGGACTTTGTTTGGATGAAGCCTTAAAAAAAGGAAAATATAAGGATCTGTTAAGACTTTATACTCAAACAGTAAGAAGTGTTGATAACTTTGATTTAAATAATAAAGTATTATTAGGAGCAATACCATTAGTAAGAGAAAGATTTGGACTAGACGTCTTAAAGAAAGACAGTATAAAAACATTTGCAAATCTATGGGGAGTTAGTGAAAAAAGACTAAGAGAATACAATAAAATAGAAGAAGGGAAAGAACTAGAAGCAGGACAAATAATCTTAATTCCTACAGAAGATGTTCCACTAGAAAAATTTGTAATACCTAAAGACTATATAGAAATGCTAAAAAATAATACATTTCCGGCAAAAGTATCAGATTTACAAAAAAGAAAAGATTATACCTTCTTAACCGCACAAGTATGGAGGTTATCATTACTTAGAAACATAGAATTTAAATCCCTTTTAAAAATAGTAAAAGATGAAAATATGTTAGAAAAAATATTAGATAGTTATCCAAAAAAATATCAAGAAATAATGCAAGAAGCATTTAAATATGCTGAAGAAGAAATAGTTTGTTTTGGACTAGAAAATGAAAAAAGCAAAATATATACAAAAAAATAGATAAAAACTATCTATTCTTTACTTTACTTAAAGTTTTCTCATCTACTCTTTTAGAAAGAACGAGACTTGAAAAAATAAATAATAAAAATAATATAATTGTAAAAATTATTAAAGATAAAAATAAAATTTTAATAATATCATCTCCTAATATTAGTTTATCTAAATATGTAGAAGAATATTATTAATTTGTCAAAAAAAGTAGGAAAATATGGGGCGAGGTTTATGAATAAAAACTATTGGGATTATTATTTTAAAAAAGAAAATAATAATGAGCATAATAATAAAATAAATGTTTTAGTAATAAAACCTAAAAATAAAATTAATAAGTTAAAAGTTGCAGTTTCACTTATATCATCATTATTAATATTTTATTTGATGATTGGAAAAAATTTGTCTTTAAGTAAGGAAAGTCCAATAGAAAAAGATATATATAAAGTTCGAGATAGTGACCCAACAGATTTATATGATGCGATTAATAAAAATGATAATTTAGATGAAAAAGAAAAACGATTAATAGATAACTCATGGATTTTTATAAATGATTATTATCAATATATTGATTTTACTAACGTAGAGAATGTTTTAGAAGATTTTGATATTTTATATTCTAGTGATTCAAGTGGAGGAACTGCGGCTACTTGGAACAATGATAAAAAAGTAATAACTATATATGGAGATACTGATATCTTAGAGAAAAGTTCTAGTGCTAATCATGAATTTATTCATATGCTTAGTACTTCAGATAAATATTATTCAAACTTCTTAAGTGAAGGAGTTACATCACTTATTTGCTCAGAATATGATTTAACACCAGACGCTTATTTTAGACAAGCAGTAGTAGCAAGAATGCTTTGTGAAATAATAGGTAGTGATATAGTCATGGAGAGTTTTTTACAAAGTGATTTTAAACTAATAGAAGATGAATTACTAAAAATAGATAATGATAAAGAAAAAATAGAAGAATTAACAAATTACTTTGAAGAATTTGAAAAAGACTTTTATGAAAGAGCTGATTTACCTGCAAAATTTGTAAATAAAGAACAAGAAAAACAGCATAATAAATTAGTAAAAGAAGAAGATGAGTTAGCGCTAAAAATTAATAATATTTTATGTTATTATTATACTCAAAAAACAGGAAAAGACGTTTTAGCATTTAATAAAATAGGAGTTAATAGGTGTGATGCTGATATAGTAATGGGAATTTATTCTGATAGTTTAATTAATAACTCTAATCCAGAAAATTTTAATACTAACTATTTTAATAAAAGATTAAAAGATTACAATATGAGTTTTTCATATGGTGGATATGATATAGAATGTAATAAAGATAGAAAATACTTAATGAAAAAGAAATAAAAAATCTTTTTCATTTTTATTTCTAGGTCAATTGACTTTTGTCATTATTTGGCGTATAATGGGGCCAGTTTGGAGGAGAATAAAAATGGAACAAATTGATCTAGCGGAGTTTTTTAGATATTATCTATCTAAAATAATAATTGTTGTGATTGGGATAGGGTTACTGGTTGTAGCTGGAAATATTTATAGCTTGATAGCTAGAAGTCCACTATATGAAAGCAATACAACTATTGTTTTAGCGAGTGAGTCAAAAGATAGTGCGACTTATACACAGAATGATTTACAATTAAATCAAAAACTAGTTTCTACATATAGTCAAATAATTAAAAGTAGAAAAGTAATGCAAAAAGTAATAGATACTGAAGGATTAGATTATACGGTTAATGAACTTTCAGAAAAAGTTACAGTTACTAGTGTACAGGATACTGAACTTATAAAAATATCTGTTAGTGATAGAAATAGTGTTACTGCTATGAAAATAGCAAATGATATTGTACCTGTCTTTTCAGAAGAAGTTAAACGTATTTATAAGATAGATAATGTAAGTGTTGTAGATGAGGCAGTTGAAGCTAGTAAACCATATAATATAAACTATGTAAAAGAAAATCTAATATATATATTAGTAGGTTTTGTATTAGCAAGTGCTATTATATTTATTATTTATTATTTTGATACGACAATTAAATCTAGTGAAATAGTAGAGGATAAATTAGGTTTAACAGTGATAGGAATAGTTCCTAAGGAAGAAAAGGAGTAGAGGTATGAAGTCAACAGATTTAATTATTAATGTAAATCCTAAATCAATATTTAGTGAATCAATAAAAACAATTCGTACAAATTTAGCTTTTTCAGCAATTGGGAATGAAATGAAGGTATTACTAGCAACATCACCAGCAGCTGGGGATGGAAAAAGTTTTATTTCGGCTAACTTGGCAGTAGCATATGCTCAAGAGGGCAAGAAAGTACTAATGATAGATTGTGATTTACGTAGAGGTAGACAACATGAAATATTTGAAGTAATGAATTTAACTAGTGGGGGGTATTCTAACTTAATATTAAATTATAAAGAAGATGTGAATTTAGGTAAATATATAATGAAAACATCAAATGCAAATGTTGATTTATTACCTACTGGTCCAACTCCACCTAATCCAATAGAGTTATTAGCATCAGAAAATAATCAAAAGTTATTAAATGAGTTAAGAAAACTGTATGATATAATTATATTAGATTGTCCACCAGTTATAGGATTAAGTGATACTATGATTATGACAAAATTTAGTGATGCTAATATAATAGTTGTTTCAAATAAAAAAACTAAGATAGAAAGTTTAGATAGGGCAAAAAAAATATTTGCTCAAGCAAATGCTAAAATTACAGGGGTTGTTATTAATAAAGCTTCAGTAAAGGGGAGCAGTTATTATAGTTATTACTCAGATGAATATTATAGAGATACAGATAGTAAAAAGAAGAGAAAAAGATAATGAAGGATTTACATTCGCATCTGTTACCAGGAATTGATGATGGAAGTAAAAGCTTTGAAGAAAGTATTAAAATACTTAAAAAAGCAAGTATAGAAGGGGTTACAGATATAGTACTTACACCTCATTATATTGAGGATACAAAATATAATTGTAATAACAAAAATAAGAAAGAATTATTTGAAGAACTAAAAGAGAAGATAAGAAATGAAAATATAAATATAAACTTATACTTAGGTAATGAAGCATATATTAGTGAAAATTATATAGATTTAATAAAACAACATGAAATAATGACAATTAATAATACAAGATATTTATTATTAGAATTTCCTTTAGGAAATATGTTTAGAAATACAAAAGAAATATTATATGAACTTATAGTGGCTGGTTGCGTACCAATTTTAGCTCATCCTGAAAGATATAAAATATTTCAAAGACATCCAGATTATATAGAAGAGTATTTAAGAATGGGTGTACTATTGCAAGGAAATTATAAGAGCTTATTTGGTAAATATGGAAGTGATGCTAAAAAGACTTTAAAATACTTCTTAAAGAGAGGATGGATTACTTTTTTAGGAAGTGATACACATCATGAAGAAAACTTTGATATAAAAAAATTAGAAAGAAAATTAAAATCAATAGTTAAAGATCAGGAAACAGTAGAAGATTTATTAGAAAATAATTTTGATAAAGTTATAAATGATTTAGATATTGGTATAAGAAGATAGAAAATTAGTGAGGGGAAAATTATGAATGATGCAATTGCTTTAGAAAAAAATAAAGTATCTGTAAAAGAAGCAGGCTATTTGTTCATTAAAAGGTTGTTTGATATAATTTGCGGGTTATTAGGTTGTATACTTATATTACCGATTGCTATTGTAGTGAAGATAGCATATGTGTGTAATAAGGATTTTGCTAGTATATTTTATTCACAAATTAGAATTGGAAAGAACGGTAAGAAATTTAAGATGTATAAATTTAGATCAATGGTTCCTAATGCAGATGAAATATTAAGTAAGACACTAGAAATGGATAAGGTTGCTGCTGAACAATGGAGAAAATATCAGAAATTAGAAAATGATCCAAGAATTACTAAAATGGGTAATATATTGAGAAAAACATCTTTAGATGAAATTCCACAAGTGTTTAATGTATTAAAAGGTGATATGTCTATGATTTGTCCTAGACCATTAGTAATTGGAGAGTTAGATGCACATAAAGGAAATCATGAAATATATGAAAGTGTAAGACCTGGAATAACTGGTTGGTGGGCATGCAATGGAAGAAGTGCTACTACATATAAAAAGAGATTAGAATTAGAATATTACTATTGTAATAATAGAAGTTTATGGTTAGATATAAAATGTATTTTTCTGACAATTAAAGCTGTTTTGTTTAAAGACGGTGCAAAATAAAAAATGTACAATATTTAATTAATACTACTTAGGTACATACTGAAAACTTTGATATGTATCTTTTTTTATCAAGGAGGTAGCAAAAAATGAAGAAAAAAGAAGAGCCAATTAGAATTGCTCAAATTGTTGGTAAATGGTTAGGTGGAGGAGTAGAAGCTGTAGTAATGAATTACTATAGACATCTTGATCATAGTGAAGTTCAATTTGATTTTATATGTGATGATGACTCTACTAATATTCCTTATGATGAAATAGAAAAACTTGGGGGAAAAGTAATATTAATACCACCTTATCAGAAAGTATTTAAATATCAAAAAGAATTGCGTAGAGTATTAAGGAATGGTAAATATAAAATTGTACATTCTCACATTAATACTTTAAGTGTATTCCCTTTATATGCGGCTAAAAAGGTAGGAGTACCAGTAAGAATAGCTCATTCTCATTCAACTACAAATAAAAAAGAATGGAAGAAAAACTTATTAAAGCAAGTCCTAAGACCTTTCAGTAAGAAATATGCAACTAACTATATGTGTTGTAGTGAACTTGCTGGTAGATGGTTATTTGGTGATAAGGCATATGATGAGGGAAAAGTTTATTTACTTAATAATGCAATTGATTTAGACAAGTTTAAATATGACAAAAAGATAGGGGATAAAAAGAGAAAAGAACTTGGTATTAAAGAAGATACAATTGTTATTGGGCATATAGGAAGATTTGTAGCTCAGAAAAATCATATTTTTTTAATTGATATATTTAATCAATTTCATAAAAAAGAAAAAAATTCTATTTTATTGCTTGCTGGGCAAGGACCTTTACAAGAAGAAATTAAAAATAAAGTTAGAGAATTAGGTTTAGATGATAGTGTCAGATTTTTAGGACAAAGAAATGATGCCAATGAATTATATCAGGCATTTGACGTTTTCTTACTACCAAGTTTATATGAGGGATTACCAGTAGTAGGAGTTGAAGCTCAAGCATCTGGGCTGTTATGTTTCTTTTCAGATGATATGACTAAAGAAACTAAGGTCCTTGATTCTACTGTTTTTATGAGTTTGTCTAATACCGCTGAAGAATGGACTGGTGAAATATTAACTAATCTAAAAGATTATAAAAGAATTAATACAAAGAATGAAGTATCTGATAATGGGTTTGATATTGAAATTGAAGCACGAAAATTGGAGAAATATTATATAAATTAAAGAGATAGGAGTTTTAGGTATGAATATTAGGCAAGTTTTAAAAAATATTAGATTAAAGTTTAACATGGTTGGATCTGGTCGTAGAAAAAATAAGCTAAATTCAATCGATTTTTCGATAATCTCTAATAATTGTTTTGCTGGAATTGTTTATCAACATTTTAATTTACAATATAATACTCCAACTGTTGGCTTGTATTTTTATCCAGATGAATATATTAAATTTTGCAAAAAATTTGATTATTACATAGGTCAAAAATTAACATTTATTAAAGCATCTAATTCTAAATATTTTGATGATTTAAAGAAGAACCATTATGAAAATGTTATTGTTGGAATGTTGGACGATGTAGAAATAGTATTTTTGCATTATAAAACAGAAAGAGAAGCTAAGGATAAATGGGAAAGAAGAGTGCACAGACTTAGCAAAAATATTATTTTTAAATTTAATGATCAAAATGGTGCTACATATGAAAATTTAAGGGATTTTGATGCTTTACCTTATAAAAATAAAATAATGTTTACAGCAAGAAATTATCCTGAGTTTACTTCAAATGTTTTTTGTAAAAAGTATAAGAGTGCTTCTTTTATAAAGGAAGACTATTATAGTGTTTATAAATATATTAATTTAGTTAATTATATAAATCATAGTATTGTAGGAAAGAAGGTATTACATATTATTCCAACCTACAATTATTCGGGTGCTGAAAATGTGGCCATAACAATAATAGATTCATTAAAGAAAAAATATAATTTTGATTATTGTTCTTTTAATGGAAATACAAAAGATATTTTGAATGAACATAAAATAAACTTTATCTGTATCAATAAATTTAATCCTAGATCAATAAAAAAAATTATTCGTGAAGGTAAATATGATATTATTCATGCACATGACTATAAAGCAAGTTGTATGTGTGCTTTAGTCAAGGGAAAAACCAAATTGATTATGCATTTACATAATAATTCTCCATGGCTAAAAAAGGTATGTTTCAATTCTTTTGCCATTTTATTTGCTGCTTTTAGAGCTGAAAAGATTTTAACTGTTTCAGAATCTATAGAAAATGAATATATATTTTCTAGGTTTATAGATAAAAAAATTGAATGTATTGATAATCCCATTTCAAGAGGTAAAATATTGTCTATGGTTTCTAAAAACGATTATCAAAAGAAATATGATATATGTTGTGTAGCAAGATTAACGGAACAAAAAAATCCAATGAAATTTTTAGATGTGTTATATAGCATAAAAAAATCCAAATCTGATGTGAAGGCAGTATGGGTAGGAGAAGGAAGTCTTGAAGTTGAAGTTAAGAAAAGAATATACGAATTAGGACTTGCAGATAATGTAGAAATGGTAGGATTCCAAAAGAATCCGTATAAATATATGGCTTGTTCAAAGATATTTATGCTTACCTCTGATTGGGAGGGTTATGGGTTAGTAGCGTTTGAAGCATTAACTTTGGGTCTGCCATGCATTGTTTCTAACGTTGGTGGTTTACCAAAGATTGTAGATGATAGTTGTGGTATGTTGTGTAATAAAGCTGGCGATTTTGTTCATGAAGCAATTGAACTTTTAAATGATTCTAATAAGTATGTATCTAAAAGTAAAAATGCAGTAAAAAAATCAAAAAAAATAGAGAATATTGTTACATATATTAATAAAATAGATGATATTTATAGCAATTTATAGTTATCTATCTTTTTAGAAGGGAATATTGATATTTATGTTTGAAAATAATAAATTAATTAATAAATTCAATTTTGTAGAAATTATTATTATATTTTTCTCTATATTATTAAAATATTTGATTATACATAAAGTGTCTAATTTGGTTTTATATCCTTATCTATGTGGACTTCTTTTTCTTGCTTTCTGTGTAGTATTTAGGAAAAAGGTAAAACATTCAGAATTAATGAAAATTATGTTTTTATTTTTGATATCTGTGTATTTTGTTGTTTACTATAAGGATGTTAATTTTTTGATTTCATTTTTATTGGCGATTGTATGTTTAGATAAGGAAAATAAATCTTTTATTAAAATATTTATGGTATCTTCCATTGTTCTGTATATTCTAAATATTGTTTTTAACTTTATGGGCATTTTACCTAGTAACAATTTAGTTAGGTATACTGAAAGTGGGGTCATTACAAGATATGATTTAGGATTTGGACACCCAAATGAAGTTTTTCTTTTTTGGTTACCAATTTTATTTTCTGCGTATTACCTTTATGGTGAGAATAAAGCTTTCTATTTAATTACTACATTAATATCGTTGATATTATTCTATTTATCTAATTGTAGAACTGGAATAGTGTGTGCTTTATTGTTACTTGTTTTAGGATGGATTCAGAGTTTTACTGGTAAATTAAAAAATTTTCGTTTTATATCAATTATATTTTTAATGTACTCATTTATTTCTATATTGATTGCATCTAAGTTTGGCAGTAATATTAATGACCCAATTAATGTAGCATTATCTTATAGACCATATTATTGGAATTTATATTTGGATAATAATATGTTGTTTAGTATTTTTGGTCATAACTACAATACGGTTTGGTATATTGATAACTTTTATTTATATTTATTGATTGATTTAGGTTTAACTGGTTTCTTATTATATTTCATCTTATATTTTTTATCATTGAAAAGATTACATTTCGATTATAAATTGGTGTTAATAATATTTGTGTTTTTACTATATGGTTTGTTTGAATCTAATGTTATAATTGGTAGTATTCAGTTTGCCTTTGCAATTCAACTTAAAATTTTGATAGAAGACAAAAAAACTAGGATTATATTAAAAAATATTGAGGAGTGATTTTAGTGAAAAAAATAAGTATAGTTGAACAAAAAAAAATAATGGTAGAAATTTTGGCTTATTTTGATAAAGTATGTAGGCAAAATAATATTAATTATTCTTTAATAGGTGGATCGTTGATAGGGGCTATCAGACATCAAGGAATTATACCATGGGATGATGATATCGATGTAATTTTATCTAGGGACAATTATCTAAAAATAATAGAAATATTGGAAAAGGATGATGATGCTAGATTCAAAATTTTAACAAAAAATAATACCAAGGATTATTTTTTTCCATTTCCTAAATTAGTAGACAAAAGAACATATGTTGTTGAACATCAAAATTTAGAACAAATTTCTGAATATGGAATATATATTGATATTTTTTCATATAATTTTATGCCAAATAGTCAAAAAGAGCGAACAAAAGTAGTAAAAAAAATTAAACTTTATAATAGTATGATGTCAAGAAAAAAATTAAATTTCAAAAAAGAAGGGATAAAACAAAATTTTCTTCGCTTTAATAAAAATATGATTTCAAAGGTTATTGGATATGATTCTATTTATAAAAAATTAGAAAAAATTTATAATAAATATTCAAAAAATAAATCTGATTATGTTGTTTCCAATTGGCCAATTTATGATATTAGTAAGGAAATACAAAAGTCTAATAATATTGCTGAATATATTAATGTTTCGTTTGAAAACATTCAGGTTATGATTTTTAAAAATTATGATGAAATATTAAAAACAACATTTGGAGATTATATGCAATTACCACCAGAAGATAAAAGAAAATCTCATGGTTTAGAGGCATATTGGAGGAATGATAATGAAGAAAAGGAATGTTAAAAAAATTACTCTTATAAATATAATTTCAAATATAATATTGCAAATAGCAAACATTTTTTCATGGTTCATAATTCCAAAGATAATTTTGACTTATTTTGGTTCTGATGTTAATGGTTTAGTATCCTCTATAACGCAGTTTTTAAGTTATATTACTTTAATTGAAGGTGGTGTAACTGGTGTTGTAATGGCTAGCTTATATAAACCATTAGTAAATAATGATAATAAAAAGATAAGTGCAATAATAAAAACATCTCAAAAATTTTACAAAAAAGTTGGTATAATTTTTTCTATATATTGTCTAATCTTGGCAACTGTTTACCCATTATTATTTAATACAGGATTTAATTATCTCTATGTGTTTTCTTTAGTGATTGTTTTATCTATTAATTTACTGATTCAATATATGTATTCATTAGCTTTTAGAAATTTATTAAACGCTGATAAAAAAGGTTATGTTGTTTCTTTTACTCAAACTTTGATATTAGTTTTAGGAATATTATTGTCATATATTTCTGTTGCTATTTATCCTAGTATTCATATATTAAAATTAATAACTGGTTTGTTATTTGTTTTACAGCCTATTATTTATAATAAATATGTAAAAAATCATTATAATATAATGCATGATGCAAAGGATGATAAAAATTTATTAAAAAATAGATGGAATGGTTTTGCAATTAATATTGCCGCTTTCATTCATAATTGTACTGATATAGCAATTTTAACGATTTTTACTAATTTAGCAACAGTTTCCATATATAGTGTTTATTCTATTGTGACAAATGGGCTTCGTTCTATTTTTAATGCTGTTTCTAATGCTATAGTTCCCAATATAGGACAGGCTTATGCTAGTGAAAATACAGAAGAAATAAATTCTAAAATGGATCTTTATGAATTTGTCACATTTAATTTGGTTTTTTACATGTTTACGATTGCTGCATTACTTATAACTCCTTTTGTAATGATTTATACACATGGAATAAATGATGCAAATTATAATCAGTTAATATTTGGAGTATTATTGGTGGTATCTGAGGCCATATATTTGATTAAATTTCCTCATTTAAATCTTTCATATTCTGCAAATAAATTTAAAGAATTAACCATTCCTGCCTTTTTGGAGGCCGGTATTAATATAATTGTTTCACTTGTTTTTGTTAGTAAATTAGGTCTGATTGGTGTTGCAATAGGAACGATTTGTGGAATGATTTATAGATTGATTTACCAAGTTTATTTTAGTACTAAGTTAATTAAAAATAGACCTCAAAAGGTATTTTATAAAAAATTACTTGTATATATTATTTTCACCTTAATTGGTTTAACTTTATGTTATTATTTTGTACCAATATCTAAATTTAATATAGGCAGTTTCATTAAGACTTCAATTGTGTATGCATGCTTGTTCGGAGTTATGTATTTTGTTGCTAGTATAGTTGCATTTAATAATGAGTTAAAATATTTAAAGAACTATCTAATTAAAAGATAAGTTTTTAGGGTAATGTGGTTTTTGTTTGTAGTGACAAGGAGAATATATGAATAAGAAAAGGGTTTTGATTGTTTTACTTAGTATTTTATTAATACTTATTATTGGTGTTAGTATTCATTTTTATAGAATTAAACATGCTAGAGTTGATATTACTTATAATGACTTAGTAGTGGAGGTTTATGAAAAAAGACATGTTTCTTCATTTATTAAAAGTATTAATGGTAAAATTATTGATGACTATATTATTGATAGTGATAGTCTTGGTAAAAAGAATATTAGTTTTCAATATATTAATACTGATAATATCAAAGTCACTAGTTTCTTTGATATAAAAGTCGTTGATAAGACTGCTCCTTTGATATGGATTAGTGATACTTATAGTTTAGGTGTTGGTTCTAAGAGAAGTTTAACTGATCTTATTCTATGTGGTGATAATTATGATAAAAAACCAAAGTGTTATATAGAAGGGGATTATGACTTAAATAAAATAGGAAAATATGATTTAGTCATTCATGCCTCTGATAGTAGTAAAAATAAGACTAGTAAGTCTTTTACTTTAAATGTATATGATCCTAAAAACGTAAAAAGTAAAGAGAGAGAAACAGTTTATTTTTCTGATGTTTTGGGGAAATATAAAAATAATAAAGTTGGACTTGATTTATCTAAGTGGCAAGGTAATGTCGATTTTTCAAAATTAAGTCAGGCTGGAGTTTCCTTTGTAATTCTTAGAGTAGGGAGTACTAGGGGAAATGGTGGAGAATATGTTTTAGATGAAATGTTTAAGAAAAATATAAGCGAAGCTTTAAAATATAAAATTCCTGTGGGAGTATATTTTTATTCATATGCATCTAATATAAAAGAGGCAAGAAATGATGCTAGATGGGTAATAAAACAAATAAAAGATTACAAAGTAAAATTAGGCGTTTCTTTTGATTGGGAAGACTGGTCTTACTTTAATTCTTATAATATTAGTTTTCATGATTTAAATGAAATTTCAAATGCATTTATGGATGAAATTAGTAAAGCTAAGTACAAAACAATGTTATATAGTAGTAAAAATTACTTAGAGTTAATTTGGAACAATAAAAAATATGATACTTGGCTTGCCCATTATACAGATAAAACAAATTATTTGGGAAAATATAAATACTGGCAAATATGTGATACAGGAAGAGTAGATGGTATCAACAGAAATGTTGATATTGATATAATGTATGAATAATACTTTGAATGGAGGATTAAATGAGTAAGAAAATAATTTTTATAATATTGGGATGTTGGATGTGCATGATGTTTTTATTTTCTAATCAGAATGCTACTAAATCCAACCATACTAGTGATAAAGTAACTATTTCACTAATTCATTTAGTTGATAAATTTAGGGGAAAGACTACTGGGAAGGCTCAAGAGAAAAAAATAATTAAAAATGTTCGCTTGCTAGTTAGAAAAACTGCTCATATGAGTGAATATTTTGTATTAGCTGTTTTAACCTTTTGCTTAGTCAGTAATTATGTTTCTAGTAATAAAAAAGTATTTTTGATTACTTTTATATGTTGTGTTTTATTTTCAATAGGAGATGAGATTCATCAACTTTTTATTCCAGGAAGAACGGGTAGAATATTTGATGTAGGAGTAGATAGTTGTGGTATATTACTTGGATGTATTGTACTGACATTTATTAAGTATAAAACAGATAAAAAGAAGCTGCAAAATATCTGAAAAATTAAAATTATATACTTCAATTTTGTAATAATTGGTCTATTTTTAGGATCAATTTTTATTTTTTTATATTTGTCATTTCTATTTAATATCTGTATATTGATGACGAGGTGGAGAAATGTATATTATTTTAGTAATTATAATTAGTTTAATATTTATTATTTGGACTATGTTAAGAATAGTTAGTATTAGTGAAAATAGACATTATAAGGCTTGACTATTCTTATTATTTATACTATACTTAAATAGTAATCATTACTAATAAGGAGATGATGTCTTTGCGAAACACAAAACAAAGAGATCTCATATTATCAATTGTTAATAATAGTTATTCTCATCCAGGTGCTTTAGATATTTATAATGAAGCAGTAAAATTAATTCCTAATATTAGTTTAGGGACAGTTTATAGGAATTTAAATAGGCTTGTAGATGAGGGGTTAATTAAAAGAATTAAAACTCCTGATAATATTGATAGGTTTGATCATACTAATAAGCATGCACATTTTATATGTATGAAGTGTGGTTCAATTATTGATTTGGGAGAGGAATATCTTTTTAATCTAGAAAAAATTGATGATAATGAAGTATTGGATTGCGAAGTTAGTTTTAAAGGTATTTGCAAGAATTGCAAGAAGAAAGGATGTTAATTATGGAATTAAAAGGATCTAAAACAGAACAAAATTTAATGGCAGCATTTGCTGGTGAAAGTCAAGCAAGAAATAAATATACTTATTTTGCTTCTAAGGCTAAAAAAGATGGTTATGAGCAAATAGCAGCTATATTTGAAGAAACAGCTAATAATGAAAAAGAACACGCTAAGATGTGGTTTAAAGAACTTAATGGTGGAAGTATTCCTTCTACTGAGGAAAATCTTTTAGCAGCAGCAGAAGGTGAAAATTATGAGTGGACAGACATGTATGATAACTTTGCTAAGACTGCAAAAGAGGAAGGCTTTGATAGAATAGCTTACTTATTTACAGAGGTTGCTAAAATTGAAAAGGAACATGAAGAACGTTATCGAAAATTACTTGCTAATGTTAAAGATGGTTTAGTATTTAGTAAAGATGGAGATAGAATTTGGCAATGTCGTAATTGTGGACATATTGTTATTGGAAAAGAAGCTCCAAAGGTTTGTCCAGTATGTAATCATCCACAATCTTATTTTGAAATCAAAAAAGAAAATTATTAATATTAAGGGAGGTTTACTCCTTTTTTTGTTGTATGTTATAATAACAAGTGGAGTGATAGTATGGAAGATAATACTTATTTATTTTTACAAGAACCTAAAAAATATGAAATTAATATCGATTATATAGCTAAGATAGAAGAATTTTACCAACAACATGGTTTTATTCCAGAAAATTGTGTTAATACTTTTTTGGATTGGTTGGTAATGGAGGCCCGTAAGAAGTGTTTAAACTCAGAGGATGATTTTCTTAATTTCTCTTATAAGGGCTGCTGTGGTAGGGTTCAGGGAGCTCTAAAAGATTTATTAGATAGGATGAGGGTTCCTAATAAAGCATTTAATATTGGGAATGTTGTAGCACATAAACCAATTCATGCTTTAAATATGTTAACGCTTCCGATATTAAAGAATGATAAAGTTGTACTAGATAATTATATACTTGATCCAACATTTAGACAATTTACGTTAAAGGAAGAAAATAGATTTGAAAGATATTTTGAAGAAGAGAGAGGGGCTATAAAGGTTGCTACTCCTCATCCAGGATATTTCTTAAATTTAACTCCACAAGGAAGAGAATTTGCTAATGAACTTATTAAAGATGGTTATTTTTTGATGAATGATGAAAATACAAAGTTATATTGTGATGCTTTTCAACTTTATGTAACGCCTAAAGAAGATTATACAGATAAAAGTTTAGTAGGAAAGGTTAGTTTTACTGGTTATAGTGGGGCAGATTATATAAAACTTATAAATACTAATTTAACCAATTTTACCATGTCAGATATTTATATAGAAGATCCTGTAGTGAGTGCTAATAAGATAAGTAGAAAGATTAAAAAGTTATTTAAAAAGAAAGATGATTCCATTGAAATAGAAAAAATGCTTAATGATATTACCTCTAATGTTCCAGATTCAAAGTTTTATAAATAACTATTGCCAAATACTAATATTTTTGTTAGAATGATATTGTCTTTTAAAGAGATATCATTTGGTCTGTTGGTGAAGTGGTTTAACACGCGCGCCTCTCAAGCTCGTATTCACGGGTTCGAACCCCGTACAGACTACCATTAAGAATTTTACTTGAAATTTTATTATTTCTAGTTGATAATAACTAATCCTTATCGTGGATTAGTTTTTTTGTGCCATTAATACAGGAAATTTTAAAGGCGTCGAACTATATACAGTTGAAAATGCGGTTCGTAAAAAGATTTGTTTCAATAAAAGTTATGTTGTAATACATAACTAGTGATGGAGGTTTAAAATGAAAATATTAAGAAAGAATGGTAATTGGAACAAAATAAATACTAGAGAAGAATTACTTGAATTATTAAAAAAATATAACAGAATACTTAGTGGTTCAATGATCCATTATTTAAATGATTTAGTAGATTTAGAATTTTCGGTTATTAAAGATAATATTAATGTTAACGAAGATGATAAAAAAATTTTATCAGAATTAGAGATATATAAAAGAATAGCAATGTATAATATTTATAATATGGCATTAAACATATTTGAAAAAGCAAATCCAGAAATTATGATATCCGGCAATAATGATGGAATTGAGGGATTGAATGTATACGCTTCATTTGGTGAAAGAAGCTTTCAAGTATTTGATTTTGATTATCAGGAAGGACCTATTGGGTTTGAATTAGAAATACCAAGTGGTTATGAAACAATGAGAATAGGAGATATTTCTTTATTTCATACAATGGCTAGTGAGGAACTAAGAGAAGCTGAGTTGATGAGAGTAATGGATGAATTGGATAGATTATATGATCAAAAAAATCCATATGGTTATAGTTCTTATGGCGATAGTAGACATTTTGGTGGTGGTCGACATGTTGGTGGACCTGCTGCGCAATGGAGTTTTGAACACAATAAAAAAATAAAGGCAAACGAAAGGAGATTTGAATTATTAGATTCCAAAAAAGAATTAACAGATGATGATAAGAGAGAAATAGAAATTACAAATACATTTTATGAATTATTATTAAAAGATTATGGCTTGACAGATAAAGACTTTGAAGAGGAAGATGATTTAGTCTTTCCTGAGAGACAAACAAAATTACAAAAAACTCTTGTTAAAAAAACGCCAAATATAAAAATTTATAATAATATTAAATATATTTAAATAATGCAAATGAGAGCTAGTAATGTCTTACTATGTTCTTTTTTATTTAAATCTCATAAGTAATGGTAGCATTGGTGAGTGTCGTTACTTTTAATTGATATACGTTTTTATGTAAAATTTAGTTGCACAAATTTTTAAATACGCTATACTTTTAGTAGGGGTGTTAAGTGATATAGTGGTATTTGAGGAGAAAATTATGAAAAAAATACTTGGGATGGTTGATGATAATTCTGTTACTCACTTTTTATCTGTTGAGTTGAATGGGATTGATGAGGTTTGTTCTGCTATTGATGATAGCTTCAGCTATAAGATTGATAGAACTATATCTTGTGAGGTACTTAATCGTAAGTTATATAGTTTAGGTAAATATCAAGATGATATTTTACATGGTAGAGCGCAAGTCCTAAAGGCTTCAATTGTAAAAATTGATAAAAAACAGCAGAAAGATAATTTTATTGATGAAGTTGATCCTGATATTAGGATGGGATTAGTAAATGTGTCTTTACTTTATCCATCACAGATAAGTAAAATTATTAAAAATACTTTTTATGATGATGGGACTTATGGTGAATATAAGTTAATAGATTTAACTGATTTAGCAAAGTTTGCTAATAAAATATCAAAAACGAAAAATAATTTTTCTTATGATGGAACCATTGATGCAAAAGTAGGAGAGTTTTCGAGTGTTGGTTATTATAATTATTTAAAAGATACGACTGCTAATAAACCAATATGGCTTAATAAAAAAGAAAGACAACTTACTAGTGAGATGGTAACGGATATTTTTCAGTGTGTTAGTGAATGCCTTGATATTAAATACTTAGGAAGTAGTTTTCTTGATGATTCTTCAAGTCTTGAAACAGAAAAGATGAATAGATTTGCGTTACGTAATTGTGATGCTTTAAAATCTTTTGAACTTTCGCCGCTTCTTTCTAAAATTTTAAATACTTTAAGTGGAATAGAACAATATAGAGATATTTCTTATTTTAATATTAGCTTACCTAATTATTTATTAGATGGTAAACTATATGGTGAGAATGAGAAAAGTCTTGTAAAATCAAAGAAAATGTGATATAATGTGGACAATTAAGAGGAGTGATATGTATGAATAATTTTCATGGAGGACCAGGCGGTCCATTTCCAGGTCCAGGATTTGGTCCGGGATTCGGTCCAGGATTTGGGCCAGCACCAGGCCCTGGATTTGGGCCGGCACCTGGGCCAGGATTTGGGCCAGCAAGACCTGTTATTTTCTTCCCTGGTGTAACTAGTTCTACTAACCGTGATTTAGGAAGATTAGCAGATGATATTTTAACTACAAAAAAGTTGCCATGGTATAAATTCAAATCCAGATTATCTGCAAGGTATGAGAGGTTTCATGTAAAGATGGATATTGAAGCTTCACTTAGAAGAACAAGAAGAGCTCAGATAAGAAAAATGATTTTGGAGGATATGTCTAATAATGTTGGTGGGCGCTCTACTATTTCCACAAAAGATATATTTAATACTTTGAATAAAAACAAAGGTAATGTCAAAGTAAAGAGAATCTTTTTTCCACTAATTAGAAAGGTGTGTTCTAGTATTTATGATGCTTTTGAACAATCATATGTTAGCTTTTATAAGAAAAAGGCTAGTCTTAAATTTAAGAATGATAAGAAGAGAGATAACGAGTTAAAAAAGATTGATAATTTTATAAACTTTATAGGTAATGATTGGCTAAATGGTACATTGCTTCATAATTATAATATTTATTCTATAAAAATAGGAACTATAAGCAAGAAAAAAAATTATGATGGTTTATTACCTGATATGGCTGATTTGGCTGCTATAGCAAATCTAAATAATCCTAATACAGCAACTCCAGCTCAAAATGCTCAAAATACTAATTTTCAAAGAACAAATACTCAAAATACACACAATAACACAAAAACTCAAAGTAATACAAATGCTCAAAACAATATAAATGCTCAAAACAATACAAATACTCAAAGCAATGCTATGACTCAAAATAAAGCACCACAAACTAATAATTCTCAGGCTGTTCCAGTTAAGAATGATGATATTAATGATTATCCACCAGTTTATGTAGATCCTTGGATTGAAGGAATGTTTAGTAATGATTGGGAAAAAGCTGATGAATCAGTAAGCATGGATGTAGAAATTTTAGATGATAAAATTCATCACCATAAATAATAAAGTTGGTTAATTCTAACTTTATTTTTTGTATAATGATATTAGGAGGAATAAAATGATTGGCGTGTTTGATTCAGGAATTGGTGGGGTAACGGTATTAAAAGAACTTTTAAAAATTTTACCACATGAAAAGTTTATTTATTATTCTGACTCTTTAAATAATCCGTACGGTGATAAGAGCTTTGATGAATTAAAGAAAATTGTTTTTAAAGTGGTTGATACATTAATAGATAATAACTGCAAAATAATAGTTATAGCGTGTAATACTGCTAGTACTTTGAGTACTTGTTTAAGGGGAAAATATAGTACACCAATAGTCGCTATTGAACCGGCTTATAAAATGATTTATGATAACGATTTTTCAGAGAAAACCTTGGTAATGGCAACGAAAGCTACTATTAATAGTGATAAATTCCAACAACTTTATCATAAGTATGATAACCATAATACAACTCTTTTATCTTGTTCTGGATTAGCTGATTTAGTTGAGGAAGGGAATCAGAAAAAGATAGATAATTATTTAAAAAATACTTTGATGCCTTATAGGGGAGTAAAATGTGTCGTTTTGGGATGTACACATTATCCATTGATTAAAGAAAACATTCGAAAAGTATTAGGAGATGTTAAATTTTATGATGGAAGTGTTGGAGTTAGTAAACAGACACGCAAAATTTTACTTGAAAAAGATTTAATTAATGAAGATGGTGATACTTATGTTCAGTTTATTGATTCTTCAAATGATTTAAAAAAGAAAAAAAGATTTTTTTCTTTATTAGGCGACTTGAAATTTTAAATAAGTTTTACTATAATATATGTGATGACGCGATGATGGAGGTTGGAAACTCCTAGCGCTACAAAGAAAGAGATTCTTCTGGAATAAGTAAGGTGGAACCGCGGGGTAACTCGTCCTTACATTTATTCTGGGAGTTTTATTTTTTTAGGAGGAAAATAATATGAAAATGGAAGAATTAGTTAATTACTGTAAACAATATGGTTTTATATTTCAGGGTAGTGAAATATATGGTGGACTTGCAAATACATGGGATTATGGTCCATTAGGAAGTAGACTAAAAAATAATATTAAAGATACTTGGAGAAAAAGATTCATTCAAGAAAGGCGTAATGCTTATGAAGTTGATGCAGATATTTTAATGCATCCAAAGGTTTGGGAAGCAAGTGGACACGTATCATCTTTTTCTGATCCATTAATTGATTGTAAGAATTGTAAAACAAGACATAGAGCAGATAATTTAATAGATGATTTTTCAGAGGATGCAGATGCTGATGCAATGAGTCAAGATGAAATGATGGAATATATTAAGACACATCACGTTCCATGTCCAAAATGTGGGAAATCAGATTTTACTGATATTAGACAATTTAATTTAATGTTTGAAACACATAGAGGAGTAGTAGAAGATGGTAAAAATAAGGTTTATTTACGTCCAGAAAACGCTCAAGGAGAATATGTTAATTTTTTAAATGTTCAAAGAACTACTAGATCAAAACTTCCTTTTAGTATAGGTCAAATAGGTAAAGCTTTTAGAAATGAAATAACACCTGGTAACTTTACTTTTAGAACAATAGAATTTGAGCAAATGGAATATCAGACTTTCTGTAAAGAAGGAAATGATTCTGAATTATATAATTATTTTAAAGAATATGCTAAAAAGTATTTTATGGATTTAGGAATTCCAGAGAGCGATTTAAGATTTCATGATCATGAAAAATTAGCTCATTATGCTAAGGAAGCATGTGATATAGAATATAAATTTCCTTTTGGTTGGGGAGAAATCAATGGAACACATAACAGAACTAATTATGATTTATCTCAACATCAGAAAGTATCAGGAGTTAGTCAAGAATATTTAGATCCTGAAACAAACGAAAAATTTATACCTTATATTGTAGAGTCTACTATAGGTTGTGATAGAGCAGTACTTGCAGTTTTATTTAATGCTTATCATAAGGAAACACTAGAAAACGGTGAAGAACGTGATGTAATGAAGTTTTTACCTTCAATAGCACCATATAAAGTAGCAGTTTTACCTCTTGCTAAAAAATATCATGGTGAAAAAGCCTCTGAAGTATATGATATGTTATCTAAAAACTTTATGTGTAGTTATGATGAGGCTGGTTCTATAGGTAAACGTTATAGAAGACAAGATGCCATTGGAACACCTTTTTCAATTACTATTGATGATAATACTATTAATAATAATACTGTTACTATTAGAGATAGAGATACAATGGAACAAATTACATTGGAATTAGATAAAGTAATACCTTATATTGAAGAAAAAATTAAGTTTTAATACTATTTTATACTTACAAGGCCTAGTACTCTAGGTCTTTTTTCTTGCATATTTTTAAATTTTATGCTATAATAGCAACTACTTTAAGGGGTGTAGATATGAAGAACTTAGAAGAAGATAGTTATGGATTTATCACAGATATTGATGATGTTGTTGGAAGTGAGGAATATCAGCAATTACCTATGGAAGAGAAGAAAAAGATTTTACTTTCCATTCTAAATACTAATAATAAGAAACTAAAAAATAATGATGAACATAGGGGAGAGTTAATAAATGTTATCTGTGATAATGGAATAGTCGAAAAGAAGAGTAAACACAGTTTAGAAGAAAATGAAGAAAGCTATAATGTTTTGTCTCTTGATTTTTTGATGCAATGTGATAATTATCAAGACATGATTAGATGTGGAATTTTACCACGTAAGGATAAAGCTACTTATAATAAAGAAATGAAAAATATTTTACTTGCCGTTAGAAATGAACTTGATGCATATGAGGTTGCTAAATATGAAGATGAGGATGATTTATTTAGTGAAGAAAGGCAGAATTGTGAGAGACTTTTTTCTATATTGCTTGACTATGATGAGTATGAAGAAGAAGAAATTAAAATTGATGTTCAAAGTGACTTTCATGTAGTTTATTTACCTAATAGTGTTAGAGAACTTGATAATTCACCAATAATAAAAGATGTTTGTAAAAATTGTCAAAAGGATATTTTAGTTAGAATGATTAATTCAATTAAAGAACAAGAATTTAAAGGATTGAAGAGATTTACTTGCCATTATTCAGAATTTTATGAACTTAGAGCTAATCAACAAAGAGTAGTTTTTCATTTTTTAATGCCTAACGTCGTAGTGGTTATTTCCGCTTTTACTAAAAAAGTAGATACTAATAAGAGATATCGTATGGAACTTAGAAATAGAGTTAATAGATATCGTAGTGTAAAAGATAAATTGAAAAAAATTATAGATAGTTCATCAAGAGAACAGTTTTTTAAGTTACAAGATGATATAGAACAACAGTTTATGAATGATGCTGATAAAAAGTTAATAAAGGGGTAGTTTATATGAATGAGTTATTAGTACAATTACAAAGAGATATTGCAGTTAATAGCATTGAAAAAGGTTTTTATAAAGATTATATGAAGGTGTGGAGCCAATTACAAACTATTTGTGATAGTGCCTTAGCAGCTAATGATGAAATTTTTAATAAAACTATTAGAGAAATAGATTTAGATGAGTTGATTAGATTTGGTGTTATATCATGTGATTATGAACAAGATGTGGCTTCCATTTATAATGCAAGTGAGGCTTTAGAGAAACTAGTTAATTTACGTGAACTTCGTGATAGAGGAAAACTTACTTTATTGACATATTTAAATGTAAATATGGAAGATGTAGAAGAAGCTGATATAGAAAGAGTTAAAAAAAATAAAGAAGTGGCAACTGTATTTTTAAAAACTTGTTTTGATAAAAATTATATTAATAGTATTAATTGTATATGTAAAAGTGATATAGCTAGTCCTATTTTAAGATTAATTATAGAAATTAAAAAATTAAAACAGAAAGAATTTACTATGGAGGAATTATTAACTTCAACCTTTCTTGCTAAAAAAAAGGATGGCTTTGATGTTGTGGATGTAACAGATGATTTAATGCATTCCTTAATGTATTTTGAAATGGTAGATGCAGAAGTTATTTGTATTACGAGAGATGAAATAATACCTAAATATAAAGAAAAAATTAGCAATATAAATAAGGTTCAAAAGAAAAAGGAAAAAGAAGTAAAAGCCTTTAAGCATCTCCAAAAGAAAATTAATGAAGGACAAGTAACGGGAGATGAAATAGGCAGATTTTTCGAAGATTTTGATATTAGTGAAAGAATGCAAGTTAATATATTAGAAGATGCTGTTTCTCATAATATTTCTTTTGTGAAAAAGCATGAACAAACATTGACAAAGGATAAAAAATATAAACAATTATTTTTAAAATATAGATATGATTATGATAAGATAGATGACGATTTCAAAAAGGTTATTGAAACAATAGGGCCTGGTGTTTTAGAAGATAAATTTACTGCTTTGGCTAAAACGGGAATATGTCTTACTTATGATAACTTAAGTTATATTTTACAAAAAGATGTTACAGGTGATTTAGGGTTAATTGAAATGCTTTTAAATCGTAAATATATTAATACTAAATTTATAAATAATAATATAGATATATTAATTGATAATGATGAACTAAAGAAGGTATGCGACAATATTTTATTATTAGCAGATAATGGTGCATATGATATAGATCACATTAATTATAAAGTACTTAGATATGAAAATTCATATTTAAAAGCTATATTAGATTTATATCATATCTATGATATTAGTATTTGCGGTAATGTAGACTTAGCAAAATTACTTGATGTTAAAAATTTTGATATAATTGATTCGTTAATAGAAGAAAATATAGATAAAAATGTTATTGAAGAAATACTTTGTAGAGATGATGCTTTAAATATAGTTAAAAGAATTCATATTAATAATTTAATAGAAGCAGATTCTTTAAATGATGATGGTAATTTAGGTAATGAAGTTAAGAGCAATAAGTTTTTTGTAGCTAATAGTAATTTAGATAAACTATCTTGTAATCATGTTAGTGAATTTCAAAATAGTGATATAAGAGAGTTATTTTCTCTTTCACCAAGATTAGATATTAGTGAAGAGATTATTAATAGTAATTTTATAAAATATATGGATGAAAATTATTTAGACCAGGGAAATTACAATATAGGAGGAAATATAATTTCTAGAGTGAAGGTACTTAGAAATTTAGAATGTCTTAAAAATACAGCTAATCTTAATGAAGAAGCTTTGTTTGATAGTATAATTTATAATTCAATGTTATCAGTTGATGAATTATATACTATTAAAGATAGTTTGCAGGGCAAAGACAAAAAGCGTCTAATTGTGTAATATTTATTTTCAAAAACTAATAGTTGTGCTATTCTAAGAATGATGGAGGCAGTATGAATAAGTTAGAATTTGATGAAAGCGTTAGAGTTTTGGAACTTGGCGTAATTGGGAGTAGTAGATTATTTAATTCTAATGGTAATGATAAAAGTTATGTTTTAGGAGACATTAGTTTTTTATATGATCAAGATAGAGTTTTAGTAGAGGGCTCTAGCATTTATGATATAAGTGATGAAGTGATGGTAAGTTATCCTAATAATAATTTTGGTATCTTAAGACTTGATGATAAATTATCTATAGAAAATAAGGAAGGCTTTATAGCGTTTGTTTGTACAGCTAGGGATAAATTTAGAAAAAGAGATATTTCTTATGATGATTTTTATGAGGCTTTGGAAAGAGTGACTTCGGTTCTTATTAGTAAATATAATCTTAGAGTTAGTACTGATGAGTGGATGAGGAGTAATGATCAACTTTCTAAAAAATATTTTAATACAATTAAAAAGAATGCCCATTTAACATTTAGAAAAACAGGTAAGAAAGCTTATGAACAGAATTGTAATCAAACACTTAGAAGAAACTTGATAGAATTTGATAATTGTGTTAATCCGTTTATGAGTAATAAATATAGTTCTTCACAAATGGAGGATGCTTTAAGAAAGATGGAGATTTTATTTGATACTAATAATAGTGATGGTGCTGTTGTTACGATAAGTGATCTTGAGACTAATAATTATGTTACGTATAGAAGAGCAAATGATGGCTTTAGTTATGGGCTTACTTATAAAGATTCAAGTGATATGATATTTTCTTTACTTCATACATTTAATTTAAATAATAGTGATTCGATGTATGATGGTGAATATATAAAATATGAATTTGGAAGTAATGATTATAATATTACTCCTACAACTACTATATATAATTTAACCCATAATATAATTCAACGTAATAGTGGGGCTATTGTTGATGCTAGTGTTGATGATAAGATAGAAATGTATCAACATTTAATTACAGCTAATGCTTATGCAGCGCAAGTTACTTTGGATAATGTATCTAAAGGATATAGTTATTCAAAAAAATAGTTGACTTTTACTAGAGTTTATCATATACTAGTAACAGTTAAGAAATGGAAAGAGATTTATATCCACCTGATTGCTGTTAGTAGCGATGGGTAAATGCCTTTAGAAAACAGAAAATTGATGTTTTCAATTGTGTTTAAAAGCGGATATGAATTATCCGCTTTTCTTATTTTATGGAGGTGTTAGTTATCGCAAACGGTAAGAACGATTTGCCTATCAACGAACAGATTAGAGCAAAAGAAGTTTTGGTGGTTGGACCTAAGGGTGAACAAGTAGGGGTTAAAAACATAAAAGATGCTTTAACACTTGCTAGTTATGCTAATTTAGATTTAGTCTTAATTAGTCCTAATGCTAATCCACCAGTATGTAAAGTAATGGATTATAATAAATTCCGTTATGAAAAACAAAAGAAACAAAAGGAAGCATTAAAGAAACAAAAAGCTAGTAGATCTGAATTGAAAGAATTTAGATTGTCACCAACTATTGATGTTGGAGACTTTGAAACAAAACTTCGCAATGTCATCAAATACTTAGAAAAAGGTGACAGAATTAAGGTATCAGTTCGTTTTAGAGGACGTCAAATGGCTCATACTGAGCTTGGTGAAGAAGTATTAATGCGTTTTTCTTCTAAACTAGAAGAGTATGCTGATATACAAGAAAAACCAAAATTAGAGGGTAGACAGATGACAATGTTACTAGTACCTAAGAAAGATAAAAAATAATAGGAGGAATTAAATATGCCAAAAATTAAAACACATAAAGGAACAGCAAAAGTTCTAAAAGTTAGAAAAAGTGGAAAAGTAAAAATTTATTGCCCAGGTTCTCGTCATAACACAGGTAGTAAAAACGCTAAATTTAATAGAAAAAATAGAAAAGGAAATAGTTTAAGTAAAGCTGATCATAATAGATTAAAAAACTTAATCTAAGATAAGTAAGAGGAGGAAGAAAGATGGCAAGAGTAAAAAATGGAGCTGTTACTAAGGCTCGTCATAAGAAAGTATTAAAACAAGCAAAAGGATACTTTGGTAGTAAACATCGTTTATATAAAACTGCAAAAGAACAATTAATGCATTCAGGACAATATGCATTCCGTGATCGTAAACAAAAGAAGAGAGATTTCCGTAAATTATGGATTACAAGAATTAATGCTGCTTGTCGTGAAAATGAAATTAGTTATTCAAGATTTATTGAAGGACTTAACAAAGCAGGTGTTGAAGTTAACCGTAAAATGTTATCTGAAATAGCTATTAATGATCCTAAGGCTTTCAGTGAATTAGTAAAAGTTGCTAAAGATGGAAAAGCTGGTAAGATTGCTGCTAGCAAGAGCGAAAATACTAAAGAAGTAACTATTAACAAAACAGCAAGTAAAGAAACAAAAAAAGGAACAGTAAAGAAAGCTGTTAAAGAAGAAGTAAAAGATGTTGATTACAGCAAAATGACTGTTGCTGAATTAAAAGAAGTTGCAAAAGAAAAAAATATTAATGTAACTGGTATGAAAAAAGCAGAAATAGTTGCTGAATTAAGTAAATAAAAAAATAGACATATAAGTTATTTTCTTGCCTAGTGCCTATATGGTGGTAAGTTATAAGACTTGTAGATGAAAAAAACAAAAGGAGAAAAATATATGAGTACAATTGTATCAATGAATTATTTATTAGAAGCTGGTGTTCATTTCGGACATCAAAGAAGAAGATGGAATCCAAAAATGAAGGAATACATCTATACTACAAGAGATGATATTTATATTATCGATTTAACAAAAACAGTTAAGAAGTTAGAAGAAGCATATGAAGCTATGAAAAAGATTGCTGAAGAGGGTGGAAAGGTTTTATTTGTAGGTACAAAGAAACAAGCTCAAGAAGCAGCAGAAGAATGTGCTGTTCGTACTAATAACTATTTTGTTACTGAAAGATGGTTAGGTGGAACTCTTACAAACTTTAGAACTATTCGTTCAAGAGTACGTAGAATGGATGAAATTGATAAAATGGAAGAAGATGGAACATTTAATCTTTTACCTAAAAAAGAAGTTATCCAAATTAAGAAAGAATATGAAAAATTAAATAAAAACTTACGTGGTATTCGTGAAATGAAGAAATTACCTCAAGCATTAGTTATTGTTGATCCACGTAAAGAAGAAAACGCTATTAAAGAAGCTCGTATTTTAGGAATACCTGTATTTGGTATTGTTGATACTAACTGTGATCCAGATTTAGTTGATTATGTTATTCCTGGTAATGATGATGCTGTTAGAGCTGTTAAATTAGTAATGGGTGTACTTACTAACGCTATTGCTGAAGTTAATGGTAATGAAGTTGTTGATTATGTTACTGAAGATGATAAAAACAACAAAAAGAATGTAAAAAAAGAAGCAGTTAATGAAGTAAAAGAAGAAGTTAAAAAAGAAGAAAAGAAAGTTTTTGAAGAAGATTTAAATACTTTAACTTTATCTGATTTAAAAAATAGAGCAAAAGAAGCTGGCGTTAAAGGCTATTCTGCAATGAAGAAAGCTGAATTAATTGAAGCTTTAGAGAAATAAGGAGATAATTATGTTTAAAGCTAGTGATGTTAAGGAATTAAGAGAACGTACTGGAGCAGGTATGCTTGATTGTAAAAAAGCTTTGGATGCCTGTGAAGGTGATATGGATAAGGCTATTGATTGGTTAAGAGAAAAAGGAATTAGTAAAGCTGCTAAAAAGGAAGGACGTATTGCTGCTGAAGGTGTTTGCGTTGTTAAAGCTGAAGGTAGTAATGCAGTTATTCTTGAAGTTAACTCTGAAACTGATTTCGTAGCACAAAACAAAGAATTCTTAGATTTTACTAATTATTTAGCAGATGTATTATTAAAAAATGATGCTACAACAGTAGAAGATGCTCTAAAAATTAATGATGGCGGAGAAACTATTGGTGATAAGCTAATTAATTTAACAGCTAAGATTGGTGAAAAATTAAGCCTACGTCGTTTTGAAAAAGTTACTAAAACTGATGATGAAGTTTTTGGAACTTATACTCATATGGGTGGAAAGATTGGTTCTTTAGTTGTTTTAAAGGGTGCTAATAGTGATGTTGCTAAAGATGTTTGTATGCATATAGCAGCTATGGCTCCAGTTTGTTTAAATAAAGAAGATGTTCCAGCTGATATGATAGAGCATGAAAAAACAGTAATTACAGAGCAAGTTATGAATGAAGGAAAACCTCAAGAAATTGCTTTAAAAATGGTAAATGGACGTATTAATAAATTCTATAAAGAAATTTGTTTAGCTGATCAAGAATTTATTAAAGATTCAAGTGTTAATGTTTCTACATATGTTAAAAATAACGGTGGAGAAATTGTTAAATTTGTTAGATTTGCTGTTGGTGAAGGTATTGAGAAAAAAGAAGAGGATTTTGCTCAAGAAGTAATGAATCAAGTAAATGGAAACTAGAACCTTAGGGTTCTTTTTTTCTTGCTTGATATACTCTTACGTGTTATGCTAAGTAATATGTGAAGGGATGGTTCGTTATGAAAATCAAAAATTTAAATATTAAGAATAAAGCTGCAGTTTTAACAGCAGGAGGGATAATCTTGGGACAAGGGACATTTTCGGCTGCTTTCTTTGCCAATGATAGATATCCATTTGTAAAAAATGATTATACTGCCCATTTAGTTCAAGTTCAAGAAACTACTAAAGATGGTGATTTTACTTATCAAAAATATGCTGTATCTTCTTATGATACAGGAGATGCTATTCTTTTGAAGAGACCATATGAAGAAAATACGAATGGTAAATATGAAAGAGAAGTTTTGATTGTTCCTAAAAAGTGCTTTTCTAATGTTGAATATCAATACACTAAAGAAAATATTGATAATCAAGAATTGCTTTTAGAACAAGATTATATTTCAGAAATTATCGATTTATCAAATGAAGCTACCGATATGAAAATATTTACTTATGATGAAGTAGAAGAATTACCTCAAGAAAATCCATATGAGATAAGTTGCGCAACATTTGATGTTTATTTAGATGATACTATTACTGTTAATGACAGAGGAAAAGACTTCATCGTTACCTCATTATATATATCTGGTTTATTAGCCATTTTAGGAGGCGGGGTAGCTCTTAATAAGATATTTGTCAAAGAAAAAGAAGACAGTAAAGTGAAAAAACTTAAATAGGCATTTTAAATATCTTTTCTTATTTTAAAACTTGGTATATAATTAAAAAGAAAGATGGAGGTAAAAATGGCAAAGAAAAAAGATGTGGTTACAGTAGGGGCACCTAGTTTAAAGCCCAAGAAAAAACATATTTTTGGAAAGATTTTATTAACGTTAATTATTGGTATTTGTTTAGGTGGAGTTATAATGTATTATTATTTAGATATATACATGAAAGATGATAAGAAAAGTGTAAATACATCAGTACCTAAAAATAATACAAGTAATAATGAAGAAAAAGAGGTAAGTCTTCCGACTGATAGCTATGTTGTTAAAAGATTAATAACGGGAATGCATTTTGTAGATGGTACTAATATTGAAAAAGCTTTATATGTTAATGAAAGAACAATTGCAAAAGATTTACCAGGAGATTTTTTGGATAATCTGTTATTAAAAGAAGCTTATAGAACAGAGTCTAACTTCAATGAAGAAGTTAAAGTTAAAGACTTAGAACAGGCAAGAATAAACTTATTTGGAAAAAACTATGAAATAATTATTCCAACTGATAAAGAAGTAGGTAGTTGTCCAGTATTTAAATATAATACAGAAAAGAGGAGTTATAAGCGAGATAATAGTGAGTGTAATATTACAAATGATATTTCTATTTCGTATGATGTAGTAGAGGCTCGCATTATTGAAAATAAAAGTATTACTATTTATGAGGCAGTAGCGTTTATTAAAGATGATAAAATTTATAAGAAGATAGATGGCTCTAATAATGTATCAGATGAAGTTAAAGATGTTACTACAGATGGATTTAATGTTTTGGATAATGTTAAAAAATTAAATCAGTACAAATATACATTTACTTATGATAAAGATAGTAATAATTATGTATTTAATAGTATAGAATTGGTGAAGTAAAATTTTATAATTATTAATTTTACAAACAATATGTTTGTATAAATAAGAAATCCTTCCATGATGAAATAAATATAGTGGAAGGATTTTTATTATGGAAAGTAGTAGATTCTTATTTAAAACGACAGACTATGGTTATAGAAATTAAAAAATTCTAGATGACAATACTTATTTAATTAGTGAGTTATAAAAAAAGAAGCAAAGTAAGATTTGCTCCATATTTTACTATAATAAATAATAACTTATTTTGTTATTTTTATACTTTCTATTACTGGTTGATTTTCTTTTTTGACTGTACCATTATCATCTTCTGTTTTGGTGTCTTTGCAAATCTTATCAACTATTTCCATACCAGATGTTACGTGACCAAAACCGGCGTATGAACCATCTAGGAATGTACTATCGCTTTGAACTATAAAAAATTGTGATGAAGCACTGTCATTTGCTTGGCTTCTAGCCATAGATATTGTACCTCTAGTGTGAGAAATATTATTTTCAACACCATTATTTTTAAATTCGCCCTTTATAGTTTTATCTGAACCACCAGTACCGTTTCCTAGAGGGTCTCCACCTTGAATCATAAACCCATCTATTATACGATGAAAAGTAAGTCCATCATAGAATTTGTCATTTACTAGATTTACGAAGTTAGTAACTGTAATAGGAGCACTATCTGCATCTAGTTCTAATTTAATAACTCCATAATCCTTGATGTTTATTTCAGCATTTATTTTTCCACTTAACATTTTATCATCACCATCACTACTACAACCAGTTATTAGAAAACAAGTTAAAACAACTATTAATAAATAACCAATCTTTTTCATTTTTCCATCCTTTCGCTTATAAAGGTATCATATTATTAAAATTATTTCAACTGATTGTGAGGTTAAAGACTTGTATATATTTTTAAATTATAGTAAACTAAACATAGAGGAGAGAGATTCATGCAAGAAGATTTGATAAAAGAGACTAAAGAAAAAATGGAAAAAAGTATGGAAAACCTTAATAAGAGGATGTCTACTGTTAGAGCAGGAAGAGCTAATCCATCAAGTTTAGATGGTGTTATGTGCGAATATTATGGTGTTATGACACCATTAAAACAACTTAGTATTATTTCAGTACCAGAAGGTAATCAATTACTTATTAAACCATTTGATAAGAGTGCATTAGGCGCAATTGAAAAGGCTATAATAGCCGCTAATCTTGGATATAATCCATCTAATGATGGAGAAACAATAAGAATAATCGTTCCAGCACTTACAGAAGAAAGAAGAAAAGAACTTATTAAACAAGTTAAAGGTATTTGTGAGGATGGTAAGGTAGCAGTTAGAAATATTAGACATGACGCTATTGGAGATGCTAAAGACTTAGAACTTTCTGAGGATGAACTTAAGGGTGTTGAAAATAGAATTCAGGAATTAGTTAATACATATAATAAAAAAATAGATGAATATTTAAAACAAAAAGAACAAGAATTATTAACTGTTTAGTAAAATGTCAAATTTAGACAAAAAAAACATATAAATTAATGAGGTGATTTATATGTTTTTTCATGTGTTCGAAATGGTTCATCATTTGTTTTTTACGGGAAGTTATTCTAATCAGGTGTTTCCAGAACCATTGTCTTTAGAAGAAGAAACAGTTACTATTGAAAAAATGTTAAAGGGGGATAAGGAGGCTCGAAATAAATTAATTGAACATAATTTACGTTTAGTCGCACATATAGTAAAAAAGTTTGATTTTAAAGAAGGAGACCAGGATGATTTAATTAGTATAGGTACTATTGGATTAATTAAGGGAGTAGATACTTTTTCTAATCTTAAAAGCGTTAAATTAACAACATATTGTGCTAGATGTATAGAAAATGAAATTTTGATGTTTTTTAGATCAAATAACAAAAATAATAAGAATGTATCCTTAAATGATGCGGTTGGATATGATAAAGATGGCAATGAAATAGCTATTTTAGATGTTTTAAAGACTCCGAAGGAGGATTTTTTTGAGGGAATTGCCTTAAAGGATGATATAAATCTTTTAAATCAATATTTTGAAGTCCTTTCAGAAAGGGAAAAAGATATATTGATACGACGATATGGACTTTATGGAAATGATGAACATACACAAAAAGAAATAGCTAAAACACTACATATTTCTAGAAGTTATGTTTCTCGAATAGAAAAAAGAGCACTTACCAAAATTTTACGGGAATTTATTAAGAATAATCAAATAGATTAGAAAAAATGTTTTCAAAAAGTTAATTTAGGGTATAATAAGACTAGTGGTGATATTTGTGGCAAAGAAAAATGGCAAAAAAAAGAAGAAAAATAATAAAAAGAAAAATGGGACAAAGTTAAAAAATATAAATCAAGTTGGTAAAAAAGTAAACTATAAACAAAGCTCAAAAAGAATTAAAGCAAGTAGTATTACTGAAAATAAGGAAAATAATTTGGAAGAGGATTTTCTTAAATTACAGGAAAAAATAAATTTAAAAAATGGAACATTGAAAATGGATTTAACTACTAGTTCTTCCGATGCTCATGATAGTAAAAGTGAGAAAAAGGAAAATATTAAAGATGATGTAGATGATTTATTTGGCGTTTTGGATACGACAGTAAAACTTGATGATTTATTTTTAGAAAATGATGAAAAAGAGCATAGGAATAAGAAACTTGTGGTTGGTGTTATTTTGAGTATAATTATACTTCTTGCATCTTTTATATTCTTATTTATTGTACCGCAAGTAAGATTAAAGGGTAAAAGAGTAATGGTTATTAACTATAAAGAAAAGTATGTTGAACCCGGTTATAGAGCTTATTTTCTAAATAAAAAATTAACTAATAAGGTTGTAGTCACAGGAGGAGTTAACTCCTCTAAACTTGGTACTTATAAAATAAAATATAGTATGGGGTATAAAGGTTTTAACAATAGGAGAGTAAGGATTGTTAAAGTTAAAGATTTATCAAAGCCTGTAATTAAGCTTAATGGTCATGAAAATACTTCTGTGTGTCCTGATAAAGAATATAAGGAAGAAGGATATAGAGCTTATGACAATTATGATGGGGATATTACTAAAAAAGTAGAAGTTATAAAGAATGAGAAATTTTACTTATATAAAGTAAGTGATAGTAATGGTAATAAAACTTCTATTAAAAGAAATATTACTTATGAAGATAAAGTTAAACCTGTTATTTCAGTTAATAAAAATATTTATCTTTTAGAAGGGGAAGAGTTTAAAAAAGATTATAAGGCGTATGATAACTGCGATGGCGATATTACTAAAAATGTTAAGGTTGTTGGAAGTATTGATACAAGTAAGGCAGGAGAATATAGTTTAAAGTATTCTGTTAAAGATAGTTCTTTAAATCAAGATGATGTTTTACAGAAAATACATGTAATGAAAAATGATGCTCCAGGTACTATTTATTTAACTTTTGATGATGGCCCTCGTGAAGGAACGACCGATGTTATTTTGGATATTTTAAAAGAAGAAAATGTCAAGGCAACATTTTTTGTAACTAACGGTGGACCTGATTACTTGATAAAAAGAGAGTATGATGAAGGTCATGCTATAGGATTACATACTGCGAGTCATGATTATAAAACGGTTTATCAAAGTGTTGATGGTTACTTTAATGATTTACTTAGTGTTCAAAATAGAGTAAAAAATATAACAGGAGTTAATACTATGATTATTAGATTTCCTGGTGGTAGCAGTAATACAGTTAGTAGAAGATATCAAAACGGGATTATGAGTATTCTTACGACAGAAGTTTTAAATAGAGGATATCGTTATTATGATTGGAATTTAAGTAGTGGTGATGCTGAAGGTGGAAGACATGATGCGGATGAGATTTATAATAACGTTGTTAATGGTCTTTCCAAAGATAGAGTAAACATGGTTTTGATGCATGATATAAAACCTTATACCCGTGATGCTTTAAGAAATATAATTCAGTATGGAAAAAACAATGGTTATACCTTTGCATCTATTACTGATAATACACAAATGATAAAGCAAAAAGTTAATAACTAGAACTTTAGGTGTTCTAGTTTGCTTTTTTACAATAATATTGTATAATAAGACTGGTGATTTATTTGAAGTATATTCCGTATATATATAAAAAAACTATTTTTGATATTCCATACGATAAGTTAAAGAAAGAGAATATTAAATGTTTGATATTTGATTTAGATAATACTTTGGCATTGATTGATGAAAGAGAATGTCCTCTTAAAACAATGAAATTAATTGAAAAGTTAAAAAAGGAATTTACGGTTTTAATTATTACTAATAATACAAGAAAACGTATAATTCCTTATCAAATGACTTTAGGAGTTGATGCTATATACTTAGCAATGAAACCATTTACAAGAGGACTTAGAAAAGTTCAAAAGAAGTATGGATTTCAAAAAAGTGAAATGATAATGATTGGAGATCAATTAGTTACTGATATTAAATCTGGCGTAAGATTTGGTATTAAAACTATTTTGGTTGATCCATTAGGTAAGAAAGATTTAAAAATTACTAGTTTTAATAGATTTATAGAGAATCAAAAAATTAGTAAATATAAAAAAGAAAACTTATTCGAAAGAGGTAGATATTATGAATAAGAAATGTCTTGGATGTGGAGTAGAATTACAAGATGAAAATATGCTCTTGGATGGGTATACAGTTAATTTAGAAAATGATTTGTGTCAAAGATGTTTTAGGTTAAAAAATTATGGAGAATATCAAGCAACAACTAAAACAAATGAAGAATACCAACAAATACTTGAAGCAGTTGGAAAGACAAAGGATTTAGTTGTTTATGTTACAGATGTTTTAAATGTAGAACAAGATTTATATGATATTAGAAAGTTTTTACCTAATAAAATATTATTAGTATTAAATAAAAGAGATGTAATTCCTAAATCTGTAAAAGATGAAAAATTAATTCAATACTTTAAAGATAAATATGATTTCTTTAATGATATAGTAGTAGTTAGTTGCGAGAAAAATATGAATATTGATCATTTATTAAATAGGATTAAGTTTTTTCAAGTAACTAAACAAGTCTATGTAGTAGGTCATACTAATGCAGGTAAGAGTAGTCTAATTAATAAACTTATAAAAAATTATTCAGATAGTAAACAAGAACTTACAATTTCACCACTTCCTTCTACAACACTTAATCTAATAAATATAGAAATTAATGATTATTTAACAATCATCGATACTCCTGGACTAATTGATGAAGGATCTATTACAAATTATGTTGATAATGAACTACTAAAAGTAATTACACCTAAAAAAGAAATAAAAACAAAGACTTATCAGTTAAGAAGAGGGCAATCTATTATCATAGGAGATTTAGTTAGAATTGATTATGTTGATGGGGAAAAGAATAGTTTTACATTATATATATCTAATGATATCAAAACTAAAAGAATTATTTCATCGAGACATGATGACCTTAAAAATTTAGCAAAAAGAACATATCAACTTCCTTTTAATCAAGACATTGTTGTCAAAGGACTTGGTTTTATAAAAGTAGTAAATAGAGGAGTAGTTGATATATATTTAAATCAGAGAGTAGAGACATTTTTAAGAGATAATCTTATTTAATAAGTAAAATGGCATGTAAAGTATATGCTGTTTTCTTTTTCTATTAGTTTATTATGTTATAATCTGTATAGGTAAGGTGATATTTATGACAAAGTTAGAAGAGGCTTTAGGAAGACTTGGCAATTTAGAATTAGATAAAAATACAGATGATGTTATTAATTACTTAGAAAATAATAAAGAAAAAATAGTAATTGAAAAGCAGGACTTTTCTCTCACTGATATTATTTCTTTTGCTAAGAATCCTTCACTAATTTTAGATAAAAGGCAAATAGAGGTGGCTGATAATGGTATTAAGACATACCACTTTAATAAAAAATTTATAGATTTAGTTAGTAAGCATATGTCTTCTTCTATATCTTCTTTAACTATTCCAGCTTCTTATTTTAATAAAAATAGTGTTTTTAAATATCCAAATTTAGAAGAGCTTAATCTAAATATAAATAAAGATGATTTATTTAAAATAGATTTGAAAACAATGAAACAATTATTAAATCAAACAAAAATAAGAAAGCTTGATGTAGATTGTTATCTTGATGATCAGGTATTATTAGAGAATTGTTGTGGAATTAAGTCCTTTATGGGAAGTAAACTTAATATGGATGGCTTAAATATAAATTCAAGAAACTATCAATTTAATCCTAAAGTAGAAGGTTTTTTAAAAAATGATGGTACGGGAGTTAATGAAGTTTTGGATTTAGCTTTAAAAAATAAAACCTCTGATATAGAAGGTATAAAAATTTATAATAACTATAAATGTGGGTATGGAAATGATAAAATTGATTATCAGAAATATAAAAAAGGCTCAATTATTGAATTTGGTGATACCGAGTGTCAAAAAGATATTAAAGCTATAAAAATAAAAAATATAGAGCATATAACGGATGTTTTTGATATAGTTAATAGCTTTCAGGAAAGAGGATTTGAAGTAGAAGCAATTTATTTATTTTTAGAGAATAAAACTTATGATGATATGAATTTGTTAAGACAATTAGACAAAAAATATGATTTAAAAATAAAATATGATGGGTCTTTACAGGTGATAGATAGTAATACTTTTGTGGGAATGAGAGATAGTATAGATTATTATAAAGATGTAATAAATAATAGTAACTCATCTAATTTAGAAAAAATAATGCTTGCATATGATATTGTTAAGTCTTTTCCTTATAAAGAAAGAAAAGATAATTTAAGGATACCTCGAGAAGTAGCGACTATTATTAAAGATGGTAATATTGTTTGTGTAGGATATTCGCAATTATTATCTCAAATCCTAAAAGAAACAGGGGTAGATAGTTATACAATAAGTACATCTGTTCCAGGTGGGGATGATGTTATAGGGCATGAAAGAAATGTGATAGTTGTTGATGATGATAAGTATGATATACATGGAAATTATGCCTTTGATGTAACATGGGACTCTGCTAAAAACATAACTAAATGTATTGATAGTGAAGGAAAAAATGTTTTAAGAAGTAAAAGTAGTCCTATATTAGATACTGATCAAGTAGTAAAACATTATGATAATTTAGTTCTTTATAGATACTTTTTAATTTCTGATAACAGATATAATAGTTGTTTTCCAGGGGAGCCTTATCCAGATTTTAAATATGCGGAAAAGATTTCTTCATCAGGAGAGACATTTGATGATGATACCTTATGTAGTAAGGAGTTAGAACAATCTAAATTTATAGAATTACTTTATAATGTAAAACTTAGGGAGGGTTATTCTAACGCTAATGTAGAAGAGAAAATAGAAGATATATTTGATTTTTTAGGAAATTACTCTAAAGATGATATTAAAAAAGAGATAGAAAAGATTATTAACAATAATTCTAAACAAGTATAAGAGAGTATAATATAATTGAAATTATACTAAATTTATGACATAATATAAATGTTTGGAGACGATACTATGAATGGACAGACTGTTAGTAATTTAATTAGAAGTAAAACTGATATAGTAGATATTATAGGAGAAAGAATACCTTTAGTAAAAAAAGGAAAGAACTTTTTCGGAATTTGTCCGTTTCATGATGATACTAATCCTTCAATGTCTGTTTCTAGAGAAAAACAAATATACACTTGTTTTACTTGTCACGCTACGGGAAATGTTTTTAAGTTTTTAATGGATTATGAAAAAATGAGTTTTCCTGAGGCTTTAAAGTATTTGGGGGATAGAGTAGGAGTAGATACAAATAGTGTAAGGCTAAAAAAAGTAAATAATAATAATGATAAATATTATGAAATGTATGACTTTGCAACTAAATATTATCAAAATAATATTTTATCTCCAGCTGGTAGTATGGCTAGAACTTATCTTTCGAAAAGAGGAATAGATAAAGATATCATTAAAAAATTTGAAATAGGTCTTTCTCTTCCTAATAATGCTGATTTAACAGAATTACTTTTGAAGAAGAAGTATGATATAGTTGATCTTAATAAAGCAGGGCTTACTAATAGTAATTACGATGTGTATAAAGATAGAATTATGTTTCCCCTTTTTGATATAAATGGAAAAGTAGTAGGATTTTCAGGAAGAATATATAAAGATAGCCAAGATAATAAGTATTTGAATACAAAAGAGACTCCTATATTTGTTAAGGGAGAACAACTATATAATTATCATATTGCTAAAGAGAAAGCTAGAATTTTAAAATATGTAATTATTATGGAAGGGTTTATGGATGTTATTAGAGCTAGTACTATTGGGTATGAAAATGTAATAGCTTTAATGGGAACAGCCCTTACTCATGAACAAATGAAATTAATAAAGAGACTTTCTAATAACATTATATTGTGCTTAGATGGAGATAATCCAGGAAAAGCTGCGGCCTATAAATTAGGAGAAGAATTTTTAAAAGAAAAAATAGAAGTAAAAGTCGTTACCTTACCCAATAATGATGATCCAGATAGTTTTATTTTAAAAGAAGGAAAAGAAAAGTTTGCAAGATATATAGAAGAAGCAGAAAATTATAATGATTATAAAATTAGGGTAATGCGTGATAGCGTTAATTTTCAAAGTGATATAGAAAAAGCTAATTATATTAATAACGTTTTAAAAGAATTAATAGAAATAAAGGATGAAATAAGAATAGAAATTATTTTAAAAAAGCTTGCAAAAGAGTTCAATTTGGGGTATAATACGTTGGAAAAAAAGTTTTCTAACATTAAAAATAACAAACCTCAAGAAGAGATTAAATTTGTGCCACAAAATACATCGAAAAGAAAAGATAAATATAGACAAGCCATAGAACAGGTAATATATTATATGCTTACTAATGAATGGGTAATTAGTGAAGTCGATAAAGAAAGACTCTTATTACCAGATGATAAACTTAGAATACTAGTACAAGAAATAATATATTATTATAAAACATATGGAACAGTTTCAATTGCTGACTTTTATACATATTTACAAGATAAACAAGAATTATTAGAAACTTTTAATAGTATCTTAAATAGCAATTATAATGATGAAGTTAGTAAAGAAGTTTTATATTTATATTTTGATGTTATTAGGGAAAATGTAAAGAATAAAGAGATTAAGAGGTTGGAAGAAAAATTAGTCAAAGAAATAGATCCACTAGAACAAGCTAAGTTGGCTGATATGATTAGAAAGTTACGAATAGGAGAAAGTAATAATGGTTGAAGAAATAAAAACAATGGATGAGAGAAAAAATAAGTTAATCAATTTAGGTAAGAAGCAGGGATATATTACTTATGAACAACTTGCTGATGAATTAAAAGGATTAGATATTGATAGTGATGTTTTAGATGACCTTTATAATTCCTTGGTTGAAGTGGGTATTGAAATAGTAGCAGAAGATGGTAGCAGTGATGGTGATGATGGTAGTGATATTACTCAAGATATATCAGTTGAAGAGTTAACTTTATCAAAGGATGTTAAAATCAATGACCCTGTTAGAATGTATTTAAAAGAAATTGGTCGTATTAACTTACTTACATCAGATGAGGAGTTTGAATACGCTAGAAGAGCTATTGATGGAGACGAAGAAGCAAAGAAAATGCTTGCTGAATCAAATTTAAGATTAGTTGTTTCTATTGCTAAACGTTATGTAGGACGTGGTATGTTATTTCTTGACCTTATTCAAGAGGGAAATATTGGACTTATGAAGGCAGTAGATAAGTTTGATCCAACTAAAGGATATAAGTTTTCGACTTACGCTACTTGGTGGATAAGACAAGCTATAACTCGCGCTATTGCAGATCAAGCAAGAACTATCAGAGTTCCTGTTCATATGGTTGAAACAATTAATAAATTATCTCGTGTTCAAAGACAATTAACACAAGAGTTAAATCGTGAACCTACAGATGAAGAAATCGCTAAAAAATTAGATATTCCAGTAGAAAAAGTAAGAGAAGTATATAAAATAAGTCAAGATCCTGTATCACTAGAAACACCAATTGGTGAGGAAGAAGATTCACATCTTGGAGATTTCTTACCAGATGAGAGAACAATGGGACCAGAAGAATTTACAACGCAAGAAATGTTAAAAGAAGAGTTAGATGGTGTCTTACTTACCTTGACTGATCGTGAAGAAAAAGTTCTTCGTCTTCGTTTTGGACTTGATGATGGTCAGTGTAGAACACTAGAAGAAGTAGGCCAAATCTTTGGAGTTACTAGAGAACGTATTCGTCAAATTGAAGCTAAGGCTTTAAGAAAATTAAGACATCCATCACGTTCAAGAAAATTAAAGGATTTCATGACTGACTAATGATAGTAAATAAAAGATTAAAAGAGGTTTCAAAACTTGTAGATGATGGAAGTAGTATTTTAGATGTAGGGTGTGACCATGCGTTTTTAGATATCTTTTTGGCACAAGATAAAACTAAAAAACTAAAAAAAATAGTAGCTAGTGATAATAAAGAAGGTCCACTAGAACAAGCTAAAAATAACATTTTACAACATAAGTTAAGTGAACTTATAGAACTTAGACTCGGAAATGGATTAGATGTTTACACTAGTGATATAGATACAGTAATTATTTCTGGAATGGGTGGCAGAAATATGATTGGAATTTTTAAGGCTCATCCTGAATACCTTAAAAATATAAATACTTTTATCTTATCACCAAATAATTTTCAAATTGACTTAAAAAAATTTTTAGTAAAGTCTAATTTTAAAATTGAAAAAGAAGTTTTAGTGAAAGATGGAAAGTATATTTATCAAGTCATTAAATTTGTGAGAGGTAAAGTCCATTATAGTAGAAGAGAATACTTTTTTGGGCCTTTATTACTTAAAAATAAAGATAAATTATTTATAGAATATTATACTAGAGAACTAAAATCTAGACAGATAATTATAAAGTTATTGCCTGCTGGTTTTAGTTTCAGAAAAATAAAACTAAAAAAAGAAATAAAGATTATTAGTTTAGAACTTGCTAATACTAGATAGAGGACTTAGTCTTCTTTTTTTTACACTTTTATTAGAATTGTTTGATCTTTTATATAGAATATTTTATTATTGTCTGATATAATTAGTTAGAATAGAAAGGTGATTTGATGAAATACGTTTATTTATTTAGTGAAGGTAATAAAAATATGAGGGAAATTCTAGGTGGTAAGGGTGCAAACCTTGCCGAAATGACTTCTCTAGGATTGCCAGTGCCCCAAGGTTTTACGGTATCAACCGATGCTTGTCTTAGCTACTATAATAATGGTGAAAAGATAATACCAGAAATTGAGACAGAAATTTTTTCTAAATTAGAAGAATTGGAAAAAATTACAGGTAAAAAGTTTGGAGATCTTTCTAATCCACTTTTAGTATCTGTTAGAAGTGGGGCAAGAGTTTCAATGCCTGGAATGATGGACACTGTTTTGAATTTAGGAATGAATGATGCTATATGTGAGAATTTAGAAAAAACTTTGGATAATCCAAGATTTGCTTTAGATAGTTATCGCAGATTAATTCAAATGTATAGTGATGTTGTTATGGGCTTTCCTAAGAGTAGTTTTGAAGGAGTTTTTGATAAATTTAAGGAAGATAAGGGCATAACCCTTGATACTGAACTTTCAAATGATGATTTAAAAGAAATTATTAGACTTTATAAGAATGAATATTTAAAATTAGCAGGAGATAATTTTCCTAGTGATCCAAGGGTTCAATTGTTAGAGGCAGTTAAGGCTGTTTTTAGAAGTTGGAATACAGAAAGGGCAATTACTTATCGTAGATTAAATGATATTCCTTCTGATTGGGGAACAGCAGTTAATGTTCAACAAATGGTTTATGGAAATAGAGGCAAAAATTCTGGTACTGGTGTTTGTTTTACAAGGAATCCGGCAACAGGGGACAAAAAGTTGTTTGGCGAATATCTAATGAATGCTCAAGGAGAAGATGTAGTTGCTGGTATTAGAACACCACAGGATATAAGTACATTAAAAGATGTAATGCCAGAGTGTTATGAACAATTCCAAAATATTTGTAATGTGCTTGAAAATCATTATCATGATATGCAAGATATGGAATTTACTATTGAAGATGGTAAACTTTATATGTTACAAACTAGAAATGGTAAAAGAACTGCGAAAGCAGCAATTAAAATTGCAGTTGATTTAGTTCATGAAGGACAAATTAGTATAAATGAAGCTTTGATGAGGGTTGATGCTAAAGACCTTGATCAGTTGTTACATCCTGTTTTTGATGAAGATGACTTAAAAAATAAAGAGGTTATTGCGACTGGTCTTGCGGCATCTCCTGGAGCAGCGACTGGTAAATTGTATTTTAGTGCGGAAGATGTGTTAAATGCTCATAAGGCAGGAGAAAAAGATATTATTTTAGCACGTGAAGAAACTTCTCCTGAAGATATAGAAGGTATGAATGTAGCACATGGTATTTTAACTGTTAGAGGTGGTATGACATCTCATGCAGCTGTTGTTGCTCGTGGTATGGGAACTACTTGTGTAAGTGGATGTAGTAGTTTAATTGTTGATAGTAGTAATAAAATTTTACAAACGAGTGATGGTAGAGTTTATCATGAAGGAGATTATTTAAGTCTTGATGGTACTAGTGGTAGGGTTTATAGCGGAAAAGTAGAGTTACTTGATGCTAAAATTAGTGGTGAATTTGAAGAGTTTATGAACTGGGCTGATAGCGTTAGAAAGCTTGAAGTAAGAGCTAATGCAGATAATCCTAGAGATGCGAGAGTAGCTCATAATTTTGGAGCTCAAGGTATAGGACTTTGTCGTACTGAGCATATGTTCTTTAGTGAAGAGAGAATCTTTAACTTTAGACGTATGATAATTGCGACAACTGAAGAGCAAAGAAAAGAAGCTCTTAGTAAAATTTTACCTTATCAAAGAGAGGACTTTGAAGGGTTGTTTTCTGAGATGAATAATTTACCTGTTATCATTCGTTTCCTTGATCCACCACTTCATGAATTTTTACCACATACGGATAGTGAAATGGAAGAATTAGCTAATAGTATGGGAGTAGCGTTTGATGTAATTAAAAATAAAGTTGAGAGTTTAAAGGAATTTAATCCAATGATGGGACACAGAGGATGTAGACTTGATGTTACTTATCCTGAGATTGCTAAAATGCAAACAAGAGCTGTTATTGAGGCCGCTATTAATGTTACTTTACGAGGATTCAAAGTTATTCCTGAAATTATGATTCCGCTTATTGGAGATATGAATGAGCTTAAATATGTTAAAAAATTAATTACTGATGAAGCTTCTAAGGTATTTGAAGAAAACAGGATGAGGATTGATTATAAAGTAGGAACAATGATAGAAATTCCTAGAGCAACACTTATTGCTGATGAGATTGCCAGTGAAGCTGAGTTCTTTAGTTTTGGTACTAATGACTTAACTCAACTTACTTATGGTTTCTCTAGAGATGATGCTTCTAAATTCTTGAAGGATTATTATGATAAAAAGATATTCCTACATGATCCTTTCCAATCTATAGATGAAGAGGGAGTTGGAAAGTTGGTTGATATTTCTGTTAGAAAATCAAGGACAGTTCGTAGAGACATTGAACTTGGTATTTGTGGAGAACATGGTGGAGATCCTAAATCTATCGATTTCTGTCATAGGGTAGGACTTAATTATGTTTCTTGTTCTCCTTATAGAGTTCCAGTTGCACGTTTAGCTGCTGCGCAAGCTGCGATTAGAAATAGTATTGATGTAATATAGAGTAAAAGTAGAAAAAAGAACAAAAATGTTTTTAGGTGGCATAATCATTATGAATGACGATATTATAAGGTATAGAATGATATACCTGAATGTAAAAATATAGTCATTAAAAATCACTTATTCCTGATGTTTATATATAATTTTAAGACTGAGATGACTTTTATGTCGCAAAGCTCAGTCTTTTTATGTGAAAAATATATATGTGCGATAAGTTGTTGGAAAATTAAAAAATGGAATTAATATATACAAAATGTAAGTTAATGAATTTATCATAATAATCAAGAATTGATTTGTAAGACGTTTTAGATTTTTAATATAGGATGATGTATCAGATAAACTTGGTTTGTTTGGTTATTGTAAAAGAAGAATAATAGCAAGATATGAAAAAGAAGATAGAATCCCAAAAGATGAAAGATTAATATAAATAGCAAATATTTTAAATGTAAGTTTTAATTAAATTAAAAAATATGATTATAACAATCTAATAGGCTTAATTTATACTTTAATGTGGTTAAAAGAATTAATTCTCAATTATTATATTAAAGATTTTGATGATGATGAAGCAATTATATGTATGGTAGATTCAAATAAGATATCTCCATTTGAAAAAGAATTGAGTCAGTAATTTCTTGTCAAATACTTGGAAGAGATAAAAGATATATTAAAAAATATATAATTGGAACAATTAAATTATACAATAAAAATAATAGACAAAGTAAACTTTTTACAAAAAATGTGGTATAACATTGTTGATAAAATTTTCGGGTGAATGATACAATGAAGAAGGAAAATATTCTAAATTTATTTATAGGTAATATTATAAATATTATTATTACTGTCATACCTCCTATTGCAATATTTAGTTTTTATAATGAATTGGTCGTATTAACTTACTTACATTAGATGAGGAGTTTGAATACTCTAGAAGAACTATCAATAGAGATGAAGAAGCAAAGTTAATGCTTGCTGAATCAAATTTAAGATTAGTTGTTTCTATTGCTAAACATAATACGAGAATAGATTATATTGGACATATTGCAGCGTACTATGATGCACTAAAAGAAAAAAAATGTACTATTTTTGACCGTTGTTACTTTTCAACATATATTCGATTATCATATCAAGAAAGTAAAACTGTAAATGAGTGTGTAGATCAAATTGCTTCTTTTCACTATAAGCCTGATTTAATAATTGTTCTAACTGTTCCTAAAGAAATTATGGAGCAGAGGTTGGTAGAAAGGAATAAACAGTTTAATCAGGATTTTTTTGAATATGAAAATTCTGTTTATTTACAATTATCACTCAAATATGATAACATTATATTAGTTGATAATAGTAAAAATATAAAATTTTGTACGAATGAAATATTGAGAAAAATAAAAGGGAGATAAGTTATGAATGATGTAAGAGAGCAATTGAAATATGTAGTGGAAAATAGTGTTTATGTAAAAATTAATTATACTAAATTAGATAATTTTATAAATAGTTTAGGAAAGCCAAATTATCGACATTGGTATAATTTTACTTCTTTAAATTTAAACGAAAAGGAAAAAATTATTTTAGCCTTTATAATAGAAAGTTTAAATTTTTGTTTTTGGCAAAAGCCAAAATTTAAAATTGAATATAAAGGTAATATTATAAAAGGGTCTGAGGCTTTATTTTATTCAATTATAAGAGAAGTAGAATCTAATAAAGATTTTTTAGATATAGAATTTTTAAATAAATTAACAAAAGATGATTTTGAAAAAATATTTTATTCGCCTGATAGTATAATACCTTTATTCGATTTGAGATATGATCTTTTTAAAGATACTGTTAAAACAATGTATAATAAAGGACAGAGTTTTTTTGATGAATTGTTTAATAAGAAATCAGATGTTGATTTATTAAAGTATATTGTGTCAGAATTTAAGTATTTTGATGATAGTAGTATATATAAAGGTAAAAGAATAAAGTTTAACAAACGTGCTACTTTACTTGTTAATGACTTATATTATATGTCATCTACAATACATAATAATTTAAAAAATGTTGATAATTTAACAGGTTGTGCTGATTATGGTATACCAAGGACTTTAAGAACGTATGGGATTTTAGAATATAATGAGGAATTATCTAACATAATTGATAGTGAGATAGAGTTAAAGCATGATAGTAATATGGAAATTGAAATTAGAGCTAATATGCTTTATGTATTAGAATTAATTAGAGAAAAATTAGAAAGTAAAGGTATTAAAATTAATTCTGTAGAATTAGATAATGTTATTTGGCAGATGGGAACGAAGAAGAAAAATGTAAATCCATATCATCATACAATTACAATATTTTATTAGATTCTATTATAAACTAAATTTTAGACAAGTTAGTAATCCACTATGATATTGACGGAGCCAATAATGAATTTGGGTAAAGGGAGTTTCCCTTTGAGGACCCACTTAGAGTAACAAATTACAAAGTGTTATAACACAATAATGTTGTATAAAAATAACCATGTTGCTAAAAAGTGAAATGTGCCTCATACAGTAGACATCAATAAAAACCTATTTAATAAAAATGTGGTAGAATACACTTCTGAAGGTGGTGTATTCTTATGATTTAAAAAGGAAAAAAGCATATTAAACATATTGATGAATTTAAAAAAATTAGAAATGAACTTAAATATATTAACAAAATGTGTGAAAAGTATAATGATAATATAAATTCAATAAATCACTATACTAAACCTGCAAATCTAGGAGATGGGTATGATATTATAAGACCTATTCTATGGGATTATATAATTCAAATGGCGGTTGCAAATTCAGAAACACACAATATAATCCAGTTCTTAAGAGGTAAGGCTGAACTATATGAGTCACAATTTTCTCAAAATGCATATTTTCACAGTATAGAAAGTTTTATTAACACTTTAAAAAATAGTAATAATTGTATTGTCGTTAATTTAGTTTCTAATTTAGAAACAAGAAAAAATAGAAATAGAATAAGATTTGAAAATGGTGGACATTATGTTTCTGATGATACTATGGACAAAATATATTCAAAAGACATATTTGAATATACAAAAACTGGCGAAAATTTTGGATATTTATTAGTTGCTGGTCAAACTATTCCAGTATATACTATTGTTAATGATAAAACACTTAACGAGATTGCATTAAATAATTTTTTAGAATATAATGTCAATAGGGTAATAAAATATTACAATGATTTTAAGGAAGGAAAAACATGGAATTAAAAAAGATTCAAAAAGATGTTTGGCAGAATAAGTTAAACAAAGGATTTAATACAACAGATGTAAATAAAGAGTTTTGTTTATTATATGGAGAAGTTTCTGAAGCGTATGATGCTTGGAAAAAGAAAAAAGATGATTTGAATGAAGAATTAGCAGACATTGCTATTTACTTAATGGGTCTATCTGAAATGTTGGGTTTTGATTTAGCAGATGAAATAGAGAAGAAAGTTTCTAAAAATGAAAAACGAGTATATAAAAATATAGATGGGGTTAATGTAAGAATAAGTGATTAATATTTAGATTTAAATTTGTATTAAGATATTCCGAACTAAATCTTGGTACAAACTGCGATTAGAAATAGTATTGATGTAATATAGTGTAAAAGTAGATAGCAAAAATACGCAAATTTGTTTCTTGAAAAAAGAAACAAAAAATAGTATAATCTTATGTGTTAAACGAGTAGCTTTTAAGAAAGAGGCGTAAATCCAGTTTATGGATTTTGCCTCTTTTTTCTCGTTAAATAAGGAGGAAAATTATGAAGGATGAAAGTCAAAATAAAATGGCAATAGAGCCAATTAATAAACTTATTTTAAAAATGGGTTTACCTATGATTGTATCTATGGTTTTACAAGCATTATATAATGTAATCGATAGCATCTTTGTTGCTAATATGGGTTCTACTGGTGCTATTGCAAATCAAGCATTAACTTATGCTTTTCCAATTCAAATAATGATTATTGCGATTGGCGTTGGAACAGGCGTTGGTTTAAATGCTTTATTATCTAAGAGTTTAGGAGAAAATGATAAAAATAAAGTAAATAAGATAGCAGGTAATGGAATATTTTTAAGTATATGTATTTATATTTTCTTTTTGATATTTGGATTATTCTTCTCTAAGTGGTTTATTTCTTTATTTACTAATGATAAAGAAATTATCAAGATGGGAACTACTTACTTAAAGATTTGCACTTGTTTATCACTAGGTTCTATTGGATATACCGTTTATGAGAGATTTTTACAAGCAACTGGAAAAACGATGCTATCGACTATTTCTCAAATATCAGGAGCAGTTACAAATATAGTTTTAGATTATATTTTTATTTATCCACTTGATATGGGGGTTGCTGGGGCAGCATGGGCTACTATAATTGGTCAATTTGTATCATTATTTATTGCAATGTATTTTCATTATAAAAAAAATAAAGAAATAGATGGCAGCTTAAAATATATAAATCCTGATGGAAGTATAATTAAAGGGATTTATAGCATTGGTGTTTCGGCCACATTAATGCAGGCTCTTCTTGCGGTGATGATGGCTGGAATGAATGCCATATTAGGCCTTGCACAAGCAGATCAAACGGTGTTAATTGGTTCATTTGGTATTTACTATAAAATACAACAAATTGCCTTATTTTCGGCATTTGGGCTATCAAATACAATTATTTCAATATTATCATTTAATTACGGTATGCAAGATAGGAAGAGAATAGATGATTGTATTAAATATGGTATTATGGATACCACGATAGTTACTTTAATAATAAGCATTTTATTCGAAATATTTGCATATCCACTTGCTAATTTATTTGGACTTGTGGGAGGAGAGACTAAAGAGATAATTAAAGTTTGTACAATAGCCTTAAGAATTTCTAGTATTGGATTTATATTTATGGGTATTTCAGTAGCTATTCAAGGTATTTTACAATCTATAAGATATGCCTTAAGACCATTAATTATTTCATTATTACGATTAGTTATTTTTGTTTTTCCAGTAGCGTTTTTATTTACAAAATCGAGTGAGGTAGTAAAAATTGTTTGGTGGACTTTCCCAATTGCCGAGATTTTAACATCGATTATTGCTTTGTTTATTTTAAAGGATTCATATAATAGAAAAATTAAAGCGATTAAAAATAAGATGGAAAATAATAACTATTCTGATGAGAAAATATAAATAATTAGAAAAATTTAATTTATATGATAGACTTAGTTGTTTTATAAACTAGAAAATAAAAAAGACCTTGAGTCTTTTTAATTTTTTTCTAATTCTTTCTTTTTGTGATAAGAGTAAAAGGGAATATTTGCTATGTAGCAACCTATAATCATGGCGAAGGTATATACAATAAAGTTGGTGATTGGACCATACTTTTCACTTATTGACTTGAAAAAGAAGATAGGGGATTTATAAAATGGGCTAATATAAAACATATTTATATATCCAGCCTTATGAAAAATGGTATTTATTATTTGAGCTATTAAAACAGTTATGTAAAAATATTTTAAAGAGGATTTGAATTCAGTTTTATCAAATCCAGCTCTTTTACTTAAAAAAAGATAAAAACCGATGAATAATAAAATAGCGTGCCATAGGAAGGCATGAATAGTTAAGAAAATGTATTTATGAATTAGGCCACTTGGAATTAGAATAGAAATTAAGCCTCCAGGGAAATTAAAAGCAATTAAAAAATTATAAAGAGCTCTTTTGGTGGTTTGTTTTTTTATGAATGGGATAATCAAACAGATATACATGGCTAAACTACATAATTGAAAAGGGAATATCTTCCATACAATATGATTATTACCGACATTATAATAATAAAAGAAGAACTTGTAAATTTCTGCAATTAAAAGGGTAAGACCTAGTGAAAACAGTAATATATCATTTTGACGTTCATTGGTATTTCTTAAAATATAAGCTAAGATAAAGCAAATAGAAAAAATACTTATTAATAAAATTAGGTGAGTGTTACTGAAAAGTGTAGGTGTATTATTAAATTTAAAAGCTGTGTGTGTTGTAATATATTTTAACATAATTCATTCTCCTTTAGACAAATAATAATTATATTATAATATATTAAAAAAGAAAAGAAAAAAAGACTTTATAAAGCCTCTTTTAAACATTTAACTAATTTTTCTTTGTCTTCATCACTACTATTTTCCCAAATAATAGACATAAATACGCCAAGACCTGGTAGAGTTACTTCTTCTCCATTCTTTACAGATTCATCAATTGCGTCATATATTGATTCTTCACTATCTTCCTTAAAATTATTAATAATATGTTCTCTTATACTAATATCCATTTTTTCACTCTCCTGTAATTATTATGTTTAACTATAAAAAATATATACCAAAATATTTTGATTTGTTTTATAATTATACTTGAGGTATTGTTATGAAGAAAAGTTTAAAAGTATTAGCAATTTTATTTTTTATTGCGATAGTAGTTGGTTCAGTTATTACTGTTTATTTGAATAATTTAAAGGAAGAGAAAAAGAATAAAACTTTGTTAAGCGCTGATATAGTTAATAAATATGTAGTAGTAAGAGAGAATAATAAATATATAATAAAAGATGAACTTAATAAACTTAAGAATAAACAACTGAAAAATATTTTTTATGATGATAAAAATGTATATATATATTTAGATGGAGAAGCTGGGGCAACTATTTTAAAATATAATGTAGAGAAAAATAAAACTTATACTATTTATGATGATAATAAGGATTTGAGCGGTGAAATTTCTAGGCGGGGAAAGTTTTATGTTATAAATAATTCTATATATGATCTTAATTTTAAAAAAGTGGGTGATTACCCTCAAATTTCGGAGAATGAAATAATTTCTACTAATCTTAAATATAAGCTAGTTAAAACGGAAAACACAATTTTTAAAAAGATGTTAGGAGATGATAATACAGCTAGTTTAATAGATGATACTGAAAAGGAAAAATATAAGCCCTATTTAGCAGATGGTAATACTATTATTTTACTTGGTACTAGTGATGATAGTGAAAAATTATACTTTTTAAATGACAATAAAGCAAATTTACTAGATGTTAATTATAACAAAGATAATAATTATTATTTAATAGATGATGGAACTTACTTAGTAGAAGCTGATAAAGATAGTTATTTTGTTTATGATGTTATTAATAATGCTAAGGTTTATACAAGTAATAAAGACTATAGTAATTATGTTTTCTTTAAAACGAAATATATGTGTAGTGATAAGGATGGTAATACTATATTTGGAGACTTTTTGACAGGAGAAGTAAGAAGTATTTTGGAAAGTAAGAAGAAGAGCGTAAGAGTAGATAAATTTATGAGTTCATCTGATAACTATTCAGTAGCTGTTTTGCTTGATGATAATAAAAATACGTTTTATATATTTTATTTATAGATTGGAATGTTTAAGAGTATGAAACTAGAAATTAATGGTGTAGTTTATCCTGTTGCTATAGAGAAGAAAAAAACAACAAAAAATACTTATATTAGGGTAAAAGAAGATTTAACTATTTATATTACAACTAATATTTTAACTAGAAATAGTTCAATAGATAAAATAATAGATGAAAACTATAAAGCTATTTGTAAAATGATTGAGAAACAAAAAATAAAAAATAATAATAATAGTGATTTTCATTTTTTAGGAAATAGATATGATATTATTTATACGGAGTATTGTGATATTTCTTTGGGTGAAAATAAAGTTTTTTTGAATAAAAATATAGATGTAGATAAATGGTATAAAAAGCAAGCTAAAATTATATTTAAAAAACATTTGGATGAGATATATAAAACGTTTTCCAGAAAAATAGTTTATCCAGAGTTAAGAATTAGAAAAATGACTACTAGATGGGGTGTATGTAATACTAAGACCAAAGTTATAACACTTAATTTAGAATTAATAAAAAGAGATGAAAAATATTTAGATTATGTAATTGTTCATGAACTATCACATTTGATTCATCCTAATCACTCAAGTAAATTTTGGGAATTAGTTGAAGAAAATTGTCCTAAATATAAACAAATAAAAAAAGAAATGAAGGAATTTTAATTGCTCTTTGGAGCTTTTTCTTTCTTTTCTTTTTTCTTTTGCTCATCTTTTGTATCATATTTGATATTAATGTTTTGGTATTTGTCGTCTGGAATTAAGAAGGTGTATCCATTTTCATTTTCGAGGTCATCTGTATTTCCATAATTAATAGAAATTTTTCTTTTTTGCATAATATTCTCCTTTATAAAGAAAAAAGTTAATTCCTTGGAATCAACTTTTATTTTCTAGTGGTGTTCACGACGTGATTCGAACACGTGACCGATCGCTTAGAAGGCGATTGCTCTATCCAGCTGAGCTACGTGAACAACTAAGACTTCTTAAGTATACAACAAAAAAATAATTTTGACAAGTAGATTTTTGATATTTTTAGATAAAATAGTTGCTGTTAATACTATTTTATTTTATAATGTAATTGTATGGTAAGAGTGTATAGTAAAAATAGTAGATACAATATATCAAAGTTTTGAATATATTTAATGTAATAGGTAAATACGATTGAACTGAAATTATTGCAGGTAATAATAGAGGTGAGAAATATGAAGAAAAAAGTAATTTTTAGCGTTATTTTAGTCATTCTTATTTGTGGATTAATGTTTATATTTGGTTCTAAGTCTTTTGCGGAGCCTCTGGAAAATGGTCAAGAAGTTCAGAAAGATTCTGACTTAACATATTATCTTACTGTTAATTATGATGGTAAGGATTATGATGCTGTGGAATCTAGTGATACACAGATTTCTAAAATTTCTAGTGATGTTATTTTAGTGGAGGACAGAATACCTTATGGCTTAACTTTTAAAGGATTTGTTGAAACTAATGATGGGAGTATTGGTGCGGTTAAGAGAAGTGATGGTTCTAGTTGTGCTGGATATGTAGTAGATGGTGTTAATGGATTAAAATATGATACTAATACTGGAGTAGTTAGTTATAAGGTAAAAAATTTGATGGCTGGATGTAGTCTTACGGTGGGAATTATTACACATACTCCTAGTACTGTAGATGATCCTAGTACTGCTTATGTTGAAGTAAGAAGAGATTTTTATAATAGCGCAACTGCAGGAGAAAGATTTTTAACTTCTAACTCTAATACAGTGCATGTATTTATGGGAGAAGAAAATGCTACTCTATATAACGTTAAATATGAATATACAGGAGATATACCAAAAGGTGCTCCAGATGTCAGCAGTTTAACAAGTTATACAGCTAATAGTATAGTTTCAGTACTTAATGAAGTTAAAGTTTTAGGGTATAAATTTAGTGGCTGGACTAGTGATGATGTTTCAATTAATAATGGTAGTTTTGTGATGCCAAATAAGAATGTAGTTTTAAAGGGTAGTTTTACTAAAGATACTACATATACAGTTAGTTATAAAGTAGATGGAAATATGCCTAACTCTTATACGAAACCGGCTGATACAAAGTATTATACTGGTGAAGTTGTTAATGTTAATTCACTTAAGAATGGTGATGTAGTCGATGGATATAGATTTTTGGGATGGAATGTTCAAAGTGGTAATGTTACTATAAGTACTGATAATGATTTTGAAATGCCTGCTGCTGATGTAATATTAGTAGGTAAATTTGAAAGAATTTCGTATAAAGTTTCATATAAGTTTCAAGGGATTAATATTCCTAGTAATTGGTCTAGCTTGTTACCAGCTGATGCAAACTATTATCCAGGTGATAAGGTTAGCGTTTCTAAAGATCCTGTAGCAACAGGTTACAAATTCTTAGGTTGGTATAGCGAAAAAAGTTTTACAATGCCAGATAGTGATGTAGTTATTTATGGAGAATGGGCATTAAATGCTGGAGTTTTTGAGCCTACTATAGTAGAAGAAATAGTTAATAAGCAATCGTCTTATAAAAAGGGGGAAGTTGTTAACTTTAAAATTACAGTTACTAACACTGCTACATATCCAATTAAAGATGTAATGGTTAAGGATTATAATTCAAAAACAAAATTTGTAGAGTCAAATGATTACAATATTATGAGTAAATCTATGGTTAAAATAGATTCGATTTCGGCAAATGGAAGTGTTGTAATTAACGCTAGTTATACTGTTGATGATGATTCATTAAAGATAGAGGTTAATGAAGTGGAACTTGTTGGGGCATTAGCCGATAATAGTATTTTAAATACTGATAAGGATTATAAGGCTAAGGTAGCATTTAATATAAAACGAGGAAATGTAGTAGTTAATTATGAAATTGTTGGTGAGGCTCCTTTTGAATATGTAAAGCCTGGTAGTAAAACAGTAGAATATGATGAAAAATATGACAGTGAAAAAGTAGAATATTATGAAGGATATAATTTTGATGGCTGGTATTTAGATAGTAATTTTAAAACTAAGTATAAAAATGGAACGAGATTAACTAATAATATCACTTTATATGGTAAATTTGTAAAAATTTCTAATCCTATCACAAGAACTATTCATACTATGTATCATAAATATATTTACTTACTTATTTTAGGAGTAATGTTTGTTTGCGTTGTCTTATTTAAAATAGTTAGACGTGTTAAATTTTATAGGATGGAAAAATCTGCTCGTAAATAGCAGATTTTTTTGTTTTCATTAGTTTTTTTCATAATAATACATATGAGGAGGCTAATGGGGTGAAGGTTGTAAGACAGAATGGAAGTATGGATTGTGGAGTTTGTTGTTTATTGTCAGTAATTAGACATTATGGCGGCAATCTACCAATTGAGTATTTAAGGGAAATGACTGCTACTGATAGAAATGGTGTTAGTGCTTACAATTTGGTTCATACGGCTCAAGAAATTGGCTTTTCGGCATATGGAGTAAGAGGAGAACTAATTGATATTTCATCACTTGATTTACCAATTATAAGTCATGTTATTCTAAATAAGAATCTAAAACATTTTGTGGTTATTTATAAGATAGATAACATTAAGAGAAAAGTTATGATTATGGATCCAGCAAAAGGAAAGAGAATACTGACATTTGCGGAATTTAGTTTGATGAGCAGTAATAATTATATAGTATTAAAACCAATAGATACTTTACCAAATATTAGAGTTAAAAAATATGTTAAAATGTGGTTTAAGAATTTTTCTAAAAGTAATATCACTTATTTGGTATATATAGTTATATTTTCTCTTTTAAGTTTTTTTCTAAGTATTGTTTGTGGCTTTCATTTTAGTTTTTTACTGAATAACGCCATTAACTATGGTATAGAAAATAATGTTTTAAAAATATCAATGTTAGTTTTAGTTATTTATGTTTTTAAAGAAATACTCTTTCTTTTCCGTAATCTTGTCAGCAGCAAGTTTAGTATTTTAATGGATGAATATATGACGAAAAAGTTTTATAACAAACTGTTATTGCTTCCTTATATGTATTATAAGAATCGTACAACTGGAGAAATAGTGTCTAGAATGGGGGATTTGGGAATAGTAAAAAGTTTTTTGACTAAGTTATTAGTTACTATTTTTACTGACGTTTTAGTTGTTAATGTATTCTTAATAATGCTTTTTAAAGTTAATTTAGAAATTTTCTTTTTACTTGTAGGTGTAATAGTGTTCTTTATATTAATAGCTATTTTTAATAGTCAAAAGAAAAGACGATATTTAAGTAATTATCTCTTAGAAGAAGATAAAATTAATTCTTTATTTATTGAAAATTTAGAAAAAATTACTACTATTAAAAATTTACACTTGGAACCTAGAAAGGTTAGTAGGTTTTATGCTAGGTATAAAAGGTTATTAGAAAGCTCTTATCTAGTTAATAATAATTTACTTTTTATGAATACTATACAGGAAATAATAAAAGATGTTTTTTATGTTTTATTTTATTTAATAGCAAGTCTAAATGTTATTAGTTTTAAATGTAGTATTGGTCTTGTATTAATTTTGCAAAATATTTTAAGTTACTTTTTTATATCATTTTCTAATATTTTGAAAGTGGTTAGTGATTTTAATCAGTATAAATTATCACGTGAAAGGATAGACAATTTATTTATGATTAGAGAGGATAATTTTAGTTGTAGTAATTATTTTAAAGAAAGAAAGGTTAACGGGACAATAGAATTTAAAAACTTAAATTATTCTTTAAATACTCATACCTTATTTAAGAATCTTAATTTAAAAATATATCCAAAAGAAAAGATATTTTTCTATGGGGAAAGTGGAAGTGGAAAAAGTACTTTAATGAAAATGCTTTTATCTTATATAGATGTTAATTATGGAGCTATTACTATTGATAATATTGACATAAATCATTATCATTTAGGAGTTTTAAGAAATGAGGTTATGTATGTTGGACAAAATGAAAGTCTTTTTTATGGGACGATTAAGGATAATGTAGTTCTTTATGAAAATATAGCAGCAGATAATCTAGAACAGATTTATAATATTACCTTATTAGATAAAGTAATTGCGAAAAAAAGACATGGAGATTTAGAGATGATAGAAAATGATAATTATAATGTGAGTGGTGGTGAAAGGCAAAAGATTATCTTATCGCGTGCTCTTTGTAAAAATAGTTCCATCTATATTTTTGATGAGGCCTTTAGTCAAATAGATGTTTTAGAAGAAAGACAAATTTTAGAAAAAATATTTAGTTATTTGAAAGAAAAAACAGTTATTGTTATTAGTCATAGAATGGGGAATATGGATTTATATAGTAGGACTTTAAAATTAGAAGATGGTGGTATATCGGATGAAGTATGATAATTATATATTTGATATGATAACTAACTTTTTATTCTTAGTAATTACTGTGGTAGTTTTATTAAAAACATTTACTACTTATATAAATACTTATAATGTTTATGATGGTGTTAAGGTAGTAGATAAGGTATATGCAATTTTTTTAAATGAAAAAGATGTTAAAGCATTAGAACAAAATCACTATGTATATACTTTTGAAAGGAAGGAAAAAATTAGTATTGTTGCAGTTAGAGAAGGATATGATGATTATAAGCAGGTTTTAATAAAATTTAGACATAATTTTAAAGAAGAAAAAATCAAGGTAAGTATGTATGATAAAAAGGCAACTTTTTTAGAGGTATTTTTTGATTGTTGGGAGGATTGATATGATGGTAAAAATAGACGATGCTAAACTAGAAAATATTAAAGGAGGAGGATATGGATGGATAGGTGCTTTGATTGCGGCTGTGACGATATTTGTTTCAGGAGTATTTGAAGGATATACACATCCTAAAAAATGTAGTGATGAATAGAATAAGTGATGAAAAGTTAGAAGAAGTTATTGGCGGAGCAAGTGTTTCTGGAACAATAATTAACGCATTCACAAATGTAATCAAGGTGTTAATAGATGCTGGTATTGGAGTAGGTTCTGCCATTAGAAGAGTACATGATGATAAATTATGTCCATTAGAATAAAAAAGTTCATTATTTACCTTATTTTTTATGTTTTTTGTGGTTATTTTCTGGTAATTTCATACAATTTAGGGAAGATATTTGGTTATTTTTTAAGAAATATATAAAAAATATAAAAAAAATAGCGATTTATGTTGAAAAAATATTATATGTTATGATATAATTCATTTTAGTTAGAGATGAAGGGAGGGAAATTTGAATGACGCAAGTAACAGTTAAGAACGGAAACTTAGATATGGCTCTAAGAAAGTTTAAACAAAAAGTAGCGAGAGACGGTGTCCCTTCTGAGTGCAAAAAAAGAGAATGTTATGATAAACCAGGTGTACGTAGAAGAGCGGCTAAAAAAGAGGGCATTAAGAACTCAAGAAAAAGAAATAAAGCTAACAGAGATAGAGACTAATTAGTCTCTTTTTTTTCGAATAAATGGACTTTATGGATATAATTTGATAAAATGTTTGTGGGAGTGATAATATATGTTAGAAAAATTTCAACAAGATATGATAAAAGCGATGAAAGAAAAGAACAAAGAAGAATTATCAGTACTTAGAATGGCAAAAGGAGCAATGGATAAAATTAGAATAGATCAAAAGAAAGAAGTAGATGATCAATTATTAATAGAAGTCATTGCTAAAGAAATAAAATCACGTAATGATTCTATTGCTGAATTTAAAAAAGGTGGTAGAGAAGACTTAGTTTCTAAGACTAAAAATGAAATAAATATCCTAAAAAGATATTTACCAGAGCAATTAAGTGAAGAAGAAGTAGATAAAATTATAGATGAAGCGTTTGTAGAACTAGCTCCTCAAGGTATGAAAGATATGGGTAAAGTTATGAGTATGGTTAGCCCTAAAGTAAAAGGATGCTTTGATATGGGAGTAGTTAGTTCTAAAATAAAATCTAGACTTTCTTAGATGACTAATTAGTCATCTTTTTTCATATAATGTATTGGTGATAAGATGTTTAGAAATATAAGAGAATATATAAATGAGACAGAACTTAAAATTACACTTTTAAAAAATAGAGTTAATGTTTTAAATTATGATAGGATAAGGGATATTACAGATAAAGAAATAATTCTTACAAAGGGTAATGATAAAATAAAAATCATAGGTAATAATTTAAAACTAAATAAATTACTTGATCAAGAAGTACTTATAATAGGTAATATTTTAAGGGTTGAATTAGATGACTAATAAATATAGGATAAAAATAACGGGAAAAGATCCCAAGTACTTTTTAAGACATTTGATAGTTAAAAAAATTAAATTATACAATATAGTTGAAGATCATGATGGGATTAGTCTTACAGTGGATGAAGTAGATTATGCTAAAATACTAAAAATGAAGACGAGTTACAACATTAAAATAGTTAATAGATTCGGAGTGGCAAAACTAAGATATTTACTTTTAAAATATAAATATATTTTATTCTTTTTATTTTTAACATTAGGTCTTATGATTATTCTTTCTCATTTTATTTTTTTTATAGATGTTATACATTCAAAAGAAGAAATAAGAGAACTTGTTGAAAATGATTTGAAAGAGTTTGGAATTTCTAAATATAAGTTTAGGGTTTCATATGCTAAAAAAGAAGAGATAAGAAATAAGATATTAGAAAAAGAAAAGGATAAAATAGAATGGCTTGAAATAGATAGAATTGGTACTCGTTATATTGTAAATGTAGAAGAAAGATTAATTAAAGATAATAAAGTGGATAATGAGGTCCGTGATATAGTTGCTAAAAAGGATGCGATGATTTTAAATATTGAGGCTGAGACTGGTGAAATTGTTAGAAAAAAGTATGAGTATGTAAGAAAAGGAGATACTATTGTCAGTGGAACAATAAAAAATAAAGAGGATGAAGTTAGTAAAGTAAAAGCAGAAGGAAAAGTATATGGGGAAGTATGGTATAGTGTTACAGTAGAATTACCAAAGAAATATTATGAAGAGAAAAAAACTGGCAAAACGAGTAAGGCTTTAACACTTAGAATTGCTAATAAAAAGATATCTGTTCCATTTAGTAAGGATAATAAGTCCTATATTAGTGAAGACAGTCCAATACTTGAAAATAATTTAATACCTATAAAGTTAGTATTAGAAACTAAACATGAGATTGAAATTATAGATAAAGAGTATAATATGGATAACTCTTCTTCTGAGGCAATAAAATTAGCTACAAAGAAATTAGAAGATCGTCTGGATGAACAAAGTATGATTTTAAGTAAAAAAGTTTTGAAAAAGACCCTAAAAAATAGTAAAATAATAGTAGAGATATTTTTTAAAGTACGAGAAAATATAACAGATTATAAGAAAATATCAAAGGAGTTAAAAATAGAGGGTGATTAGGATGCAAGGAATAACAAAGACAATAGCAGGTGTTATCGATATGACATGGCCTATGGTAATAGTATCTATTGTCATTATTGTATCAGTTAGAATATGTTATTTAGTAAAAAATAATGAACATTTCTCACTATATAAAGAATTATTAATGCTTAGTATGATTATTTATGTCTTAATGTTATTCCAAGTTGTAACGAGTCAAGATGTTGTGAATTGGTCAAGTAATAATTTTATTCCTTTTAAAGAGATGTTAAGATATAGGTTTGGAAGTAGATTATTTATTAAAAATGTCCTTGGAAATTTGATTCTTTTTTTACCTTATGGTTTTTTTGCATCTTATACTCTTAAGCCAGAAAAAGGGAAATTAATAGTTTTTTTAACTCTGCTAGCGTCACTTACAATAGAGTGTGTTCAAATGATGATAGGGAGAGTTTTTGATGTAGATGATATCCTCTTAAACACACTTGGTGGCTATATTGGATATTTATGTTATCATTATGGGCATAAATTCAGTACAAAATTACCAAGTTTTTGTAAAAGTGAGTGGTTTTTAAATATATTATCAGTTATAATATTGTTATGTGTAATTGCAATTATTTGGTAGGTGGTTTAAATGAATAAAATAGAATTTAATAATTTAGTAGAAGAAGATATAGAAGAGGTAGATTTATTAGAAAAGGTATTGTTATATGCCATGGATAAAGAAGGCTTAGTAGATACTAGTTTTGATGTTATTTTTGTTGATAACTCATATATACATAATCTTAATAAATTATATAGAGGTATTGATAGAGAAACCGATGTTATAACTTTTGCGCTAGAAGATGATGATTTAGTTTTAAATGGTAGTGATATGAGAATGCTTGGAGATATATATATAAGTATTCCAAGGGCTAAATTACAAGCTGAAGAGTATGGTCATTCTTTTAAACGAGAATTAGCATTTTTAGCAGTTCATGGTTTTTATCATTTACTTGGATATGATCATCAAACAAAGGAAGAAGAAGAAGTTATGTTTGGAAAACAAGAAGAAGTGTTAGCAGAATTTGATATAAAGAGAGGTAATAAAAATGAAGGATAAATTGTTGAAACTTTTAAATAATAGTTATAGTCCATATTCTAACTTCCCGGTAGCATCCATTGTTGTGATGAATGATGGGGCTGAGTTTTCTGGTATTAATGTAGAGGATGCAAGCTATAGAGCAGGGGCTTGTGCTGAGAGAGTGGCAATTTTTAGTGCATTAAGTGCGGGATATAAAAAAGGCGACTTTAAAGAAATTAATGTTATGGTATCGAGTGGAGAGATAGGAATGCCTTGTTTTGTATGTCGTCAAATGATTATTGAATTATTTTCTAAGGATGCTATTATAAGAGCTTATGCTACTGATGGAAGATATGTTGAACATACAGTAGAAGAGTTGTGTCCTTATCCTTTTGATAGTGAGGATTTAAAATGAAAGTAGGATTTGTAAGTTTAGTAGGGAGACCTAATGTTGGAAAAAGTACTTTGTTAAATACTATTTTAGATATGAAACTAGCTATTACCTCAGATAAAGCCGGAACAACTAGAAATATTATTAATGGTATTTATAATGATGATGATAGTCAAATTATATTTGTTGATACACCAGGTATTCATAAACCTTTAAATAAGTTAGAAGTGTTAATGAATAGAAAGAGTTATTCAAGTACAGATGATGTTGATGTTATTTTATTTGTAGTTGATGCTAAAACAGGAATTGGCAAAGGAGATAAGGAAATACTTGAAAGATTAAAGAAAACAGATGCGCATGTTTTCCTTATTCTAAATAAAATAGATAGAATGTCTAACGAAGAAATATTTAAGCAGATTGTTAATTGTAAAGACTTATATCCGTTTGAAGAGGTTATTCCAATTTCTGCTTTAAACAAAAAGAATGTTGATGAACTTATAAGTACAATAAAAAAATATTTAAATGAAGAAGAAAGAATATTTTCTGAAGAGGAGTTAACAAACGTTTCACTTAGGTTTATTATGGCAGAGTTTGTACGTGAAAAAGTATTGATGTTAACACATGCAGAAGTTCCTCATACAGTAACTTGCTATACTGAAAAGTATGAAGAAGATGAAAATATAGTTAATATTTCTGTACTTATTGTGGTTGAACGTGATAACTTGAAAAAGATCATAATAGGTAAAAGAGGTCAAATGTTAAAAGAAATAGGTACTAGAGCAAGACATGATATGGAAGAATTTTTAGGTAAAAAAGTTTATTTAGAAACCTATGTTAAAACACTTAAAAATTGGCGAGATGAAGAAAAATATTTTCTTGAATTAGGTTTAAAAGATGATGAATAAAAAATAAGTAAAATCACCACTATATTAATAGAGGTGATTTTTATGAAGGAAATAGCTTGGGATTTATTTAAAGAAACCGGAGATATTAAATATTATTTAATGTATATTAGAATAAAAGATGGTGAATAGTTATGAAAATTGAAGAAGTAGAGGGAATAGTTCTTAGTGAAACAAACTATAGTGAATCTAGTAAGATATTAAATGTTTTGACTCCTAAATATGGTTTACTTGGTATTATGTCTAAAGGATGTAGAAATATGAAGAGTAAGTTACGTGGAGTTAGTAGAAAACTAATATATGGAACTTTTCATATTTATTATAAAGAGAATGGACTTTCTACTTTGATTGAAGTTGATATTAATAATTCATATAATAATATATTAACTAACCTAGATAATATTACATTTGCTACTTATCTTCTGGAACTTGTGGAACAGGTATATAGACAAAATGAAGATGAAAGCATTTTTACGTTACTTAGAGCGGCCCTTGATAAAATTAATGAAGGATTTGATCCATTAATCATTACTAATATTGTAGAGTTAAAATGCTTAGATTATTTAGGAGTTAGACCATGTATTGATTGTTGTAGTTTATGCGGAAGTGATAAAAATATTGTTACTTTAAGTAGTGATCAGGGTGGATTAGTTTGCAGAAATTGTTATACAAATGAAGTAATGGTTGATATTAAAACTATTAAATTTGTTAGAATGCTTTATTATGTTGATATTGATAAAATTTCAAAGATAGAGATTAATGATAATAGTGTTCAAGAAATTAATCGTTTTTTAGAGGCATATTATGAAAGATATACAGGTTTATATTTAAAAAGCAAAAAAATGCTTTCTAAGATAGTTAAAAAAATTACTATTTAACTCTTTTATACTTCAAATGATGTATCATCTATAAATGTATAGTTTGTTTTATACTTTAGTTCTCTTACTAATCTAAATAAAGCTTCGTCTTTGGCTTTGGCTTCTATCATAATATCTACATCATGATTAAAAGGTTTTAGAATGTCTATAAAATTGATGAAAGCATCAACATTTATGTAATCATTGTGACTTCTAAAGTCTTTTTTTGTTTTATTTTTTGGTGATGAAAAATGCATTTTAGGGGTGGCGTTATGCCAAGATGATAGTATATCTTTTAAGTAATCATTGATGTCTAATTCATTATGATTACATATATGGTGATGGTAATCGAGTATCACAGGAACGTTTATATTTTTACTTATATATACGCAATCCCTTATATTAAATATTTTGTCATCATTTTCAATTGCAATACTTTCTTGGATATCTTTAGATAAAGTATTAAAATTATTTATAAATCTAGAGATAGAATTTTTCTTACCGAATGTATTTCCACCAATGTGTAAAACTAAAATTTTGTTTTTAATTTCTAAAGCCTTTAAAAGGTTGTAGTGGTACTCTAAAATAGCAATACTATTTTTTACAACTTCACTTTTGGTACTGTTTAAGACACAAAACTCATCAGGGTGAAAATCAATGCGAAGTTTATTATCTTTTATTATTTTGGCGATAGAATTATAATAATCTTTATATGGATCTATATAATCAAAGATAACATCACTTTTAGTGGCTAATGGAATAAGTTTTGAGGATAAGCGAAAGAAATGAATATTATTTTTAATGTTATATGTTAGTATTTCTTTTAAAGCATTTAAGTTTGATTTGATAGCAGTATCTATTTTTTTATAATCTTTATCTTTTTGAAAGGTAGTATATGTAATTGTGGAAGACGTTGTTACATTACTTAAAGTTTTAGAAATGCAGGCATAGCCTAATCTTATTTTCATTAAAATCACCTAATAATATTATGGCTAAAAATTTTAAAAATAAAAAAAGATTTACAAATTAATTTGCTATTTCTTTGTAAATCTCTTTATCAAATAAGTGTTGATTCTTTTCTATTTGTTCTAACTTTTTAGTGTTTATAAGAAAGAAGCTATATTCTATAATATTAGTACCATCATTAGTGATAGGATCATCCCAAGTTAGGTCTAGGTTTAACCAGTTGCCATTTAGATAAAGAACATTCCAAACATGATTCTCACTAGATACCTTATAGTTTTTTATGTTCATATCATTAAGAAATATAGCCATTAAATCTGTATATCCACCACAAATAGCATATCCTTCAAATAATGGACCATAGGCTATGTCTGATTTATATTTGATAATGTTATTATCACTACGATCAGAGTCATATTTATTATTGTTAACAATGTAATCATGATAAATTTTTATTTTTTCTACATCTGACAAATTTGGTTGTAGCAAAAGACTATTTTTAATTTCTGATACTTTATTATTTATAAGATTAATTGTATTACTGTCATATGTGTGAGTTATTTTTATAGATATTTTGCCGTAGCTATTATATTCTGTTTCGATATTTTTAAAACTATTAAAAGGGTGAACAAAGTTATTAATATGTGATAAAAGTGTTTGGTCATTAGCGATGTCTTTTACATCACTAAGACAATTTTGATACTTGTTGGGGCAGTAAAAAGAAAATGATGTTTTACCGGAATTTAAAACAGAGTAATAAATATTATACAAATCTTTTTTAGAAGTAGGAGAAGTATTAGTTGTTCTTTTCACAAAATCAAAGTCATAGTCTCTATAGTATTCATTGTGATCGGTAAGTTTCATACTAAAGTTTTCTTTATTTAAATACTTATTATATAGAGTTTTGAGTTCTTCTTGATATAGAAAAATTAAACCTATTAAAATACATAATACGCCTGTACCAAATACCTTCTTCACATTATCACATCCTGTAAACCATTATATCCTATTTTTGTATTTATAGAAATAACTTATTTTCATTTTTTAATATTTATGTTAATAAATTATGGTATAAAAAAAGAGTAATTAAATTACTCCATTTCATTTTTCATTTTTGTTAATCTAGATTTTAAGCGAGCTGCTTTGTTTAAATGAACAAGACCAGCAGATCTTGCTTTATCAATTCTTTGAATAGCGATATTTAAATTATTGTTTGCTGCATCTTTGTCTGCTGCTTTAACGCTTTTTTCAAAATTCTTAATAGCAGTTCTCATGCTAGAAGTGATTGTATTATTTACAACTTCTTTCTTTGCATTTCCACGTACACGCTTTTTAGCACTTTTAATATTTGGCACCTTTTTCACCTCACTTTGTTAAACATATTAATTTTAACAAAAAAAAGTAGAAAATGCAAATAAAATTGTAAATTTTGGAAAAAGTAATATTAGGTGATATCATGCATGAAATAAATTTAGATAAATATGAGCTAAGAACAGATTTAGTTGTTGATCATTTTCCGGGGAAGGAGAGCTGTAGTAATTATACCAAAAAGGTAATAAATAAAGATATTTATGTAGAAGAGGTAGGTATAAATAATCAGGAAGAAGCTAAGACTTTTAGAAAAAAAGAAGGAATATATAAAACTGTAACGTTTAAAGATATTAGTGATTCACAAAACTTTAAGAAGGTAGAGGAAGTATTTGTTAATACTCTAAAAAGGATGTTAGAAGAAAATAGTATTAAAGAAGATAGTTCAGTTTTAATTATTGGTTTAGGAAATGAAAAATCTACTCCTGATGCTTTGGGGCCTAAGAGTTTAAATCATGTATTAGTAACAAGACATTTATTTAAGTTAGGTAGTGTTGAAGAGGGGTACCGTGAAGTAAGTATTTTAAAACCGGGAGTGACAGGAGAAACTGGTATTGAAACTAAAGATAGCATTTTAGCAATTGTTGAAAATATAAAACCTAATTTTGTTATTGTTATTGATGCTTTGGCTACTTCTTCTATTGATAGATTAAATAAAACTATTCAGATAAGTAATAGTGGTATTACACCTGGTAGTGGAGTTAATAATTCTAGAATCAGTATAGATAAAGAAACATTAAAAGTACCGGTTATAGTTATTGGAGTACCAACTATTATAGACAGTTCAATAATAGTTGCGGATACGATTAATTTCATGTTAAAAAAGTTTAGTTATGATAAAAATAATATTAATAATAAACAAGATAAATTAAAATTTAAGATAGATTATAAGGACTATGATAAAGATTTAGATAAGGATGAGAAAAAATATTTACTTGGGATAGTTGGTACATTAAGTGAAGATGAATTGCAGCGACTTGTTTTTGAAGTTTTAAATCCGATTGATTATAATTATATGGTTACACCTAAAGAAATAGACTTCTTAATAGATAAATTGTCTTTACTTATTGGGCATGGACTAAATATGGCTTTACATAGTGTGAAAAGATCATATAGTGATGTGTGACTTGTAAATAGTAGTTGTAGATGTGGCAATATATGATATACTGTATATAGTGGTTGGATAGAGGAGTAAAATATGGGTAAGAGTAATAATAACAGTAAACTAAAGATACTGTTTTCTGTAATAACGATTATTATGACAATTTTGATTTGTATATTTATAATCTATGCTTTAAAAGTTGGTGTGTTTGAATCTCCTGAAAAACTAGTTAAATATATTAAGGGATACGGAGTTATGGCTCCGATAATATTTATTTTCATTCAAATAATTCAAGTGGTTTTACCGGTTATACCAGGAGGCGCTAGTTGTCTTGCGGGAGTGCTTGCTTTTGGTGGCTTTGCTGGCTTTATATATAATTACATAGGACTTTGTATAGGGAGTGTCATAGCGTTTTTACTATCTAGAAAATATGGAATTAAGTTAGTTTTAAAACTATTTAAGGAAGAGACTGTAAATAAGTACGTTTCATATATTAAAAATAAAAAGTTTGAAAAAATATTTTTCTGGGGAATATTTTTACCTGGTGCACCAGATGATTTATTATGCTATGTAGCTGGTGTATCCAATATCTCATTTAAAAAGTTTTTAGTTATAATTATATTAGGCAAACCTTTGGCACTATATCTATACAGCCTATTCATAAATGTTTTTCCTAGTTTCTTAAATTAAGACATTTAATGTCTTTTTCTTTTGTCTAAATATAATAAAACGACATAATTAAACATAAAGGCTTAGTATATTATTTTTAGGTGATAAAATGAATAAAATGAGGCTTAAAGCTAAGAAAAAAAGAAGATTTTCTTTTAAGTTTTTTCTGTTATTTATAATTTTTTTATTGTCTTTATATTTTTCATTTGATTATCTTTGCAAACAAAATATTAATATTGATAATAAGGAATTAGTTTATTATTTATTGGAAGATGCTTCTTTGAAGAGGAGTGGAAGTGGCTTTTTAAAAAAACAGTTTAGTAGTTTTACTGAGCCATATAATCTTTTAAATATGAAAGTTGCAAAACTTTATAATAAAGAGAAAAAAACAGTAAAAGAAATTGAAGTTAAACCACTTGTTTATCTTTATAATTCTCACCAGACAGAAGAATACGCCAAAACAACTTTAGCTGAATATGCAGTAAATCCAACAGTTACTATTAATAATTATATTATGTTAGATGTATTTCAGAAAAATAATATTAATACAATTACAGAAGAAAGAAGTATTAGAGAAGTATTAAATTTAAATAGTTGGAATTATGCCGCTAGTTATAAGGCAAGTAGAATTTATATGGAGGATGTAAAAAAAGAGTATCCCTCACTAAAATATTTTATAGATCTTCATAGAGATTCACTTAAGAAAAATAAAACCACTATTCAAATAGGTGATAAAAGTTATGCTAAAATTATATTTTTGATAGGATTAGAAAATGCAAATTATCAAAAAAATTTAGCTTTTACAGAAGAAATTAATAATAAAATAGGAGAAAAATATCCAGGACTTAGTAAGGGAATTTATAAAAAAGGTGGAGCTGGAGTTAATGGAGTTTATAACCAGGATTTTTCACCATATACTATATTAATAGAAATAGGAGGATATGAAAATACGACGAGTGAGGTGTTAAATACAGTACTTGCTATTAGCGAAGTGATAAGCGAGGTGATTATAAATAATGAACAAAAAGAACTTGGTTAGATTCTTTGGAGTAACACTTGTTATTTTGTTTTTATGTATTTATATTGGACAGGCTTCAGGGTACTATGAATATAGTAATTTTAAGCGCACAAGTTTAACAAATGATGCTATTACAAAATTTGAAGATGATGTAAAAAAAGGAAAAAATATTAAAGCAACTAATTATTTGAAAAATGATAAACAGTATGATAATGCTTTAAACAGTATAGCCTTAAAGACGTCTAATTTAATAGAAAAAACTTTTGACATGGCAATGAATAGTTTATTTAAGGGAATTAATAAGGCAATTAGTAAGTAGTTGACACATAATTTATAAAAAATGATGAAAATCTTTACAGTAAAAATTTAAAATGCTATACTGGTATTGTAAGAGTATAGGAGGGTACGGTATTCAAATATATTCTTATTGAGAGATAGAAAATATGAGAGGATGGTGAAATTATGGGAAAAATTATAATGGATAGCAATGGATTAGTTGCTAATGCTAAAAGTTTAGCTAATAATGCTGATACTTATGATAGCGAACTTGCTAAAATTAAATCAGCAGTTGAAGAGTTAAAACCATATTGGACTGATGCAGCTGGACAAGAATTCTTTCAATTATTTGAAGAAAAATATGCAGTTGTTGATGGTATGGGACAAGCTATTAGAGATTTAGGAATAGCTGTTGAAAAAACTAATACTACAATGAATAATGCAATCGATGAAAGCATGAGTGCATTTAAATAAAAACTAGAATAAAATTTGAAAGGAGTGAATTAAATGGCAACTGTATTTAGTTATGATCAAAGTGAAGATACAATGAGCCGCATTAAAACTGCAAGAGGAGCAATCAATGAAGTTTTTGCTGATTGTGATAAGGTTTCTAGTCAATTACAAGAAAACATTCAAACAGTTGGTGTAAGTGGTAACCAAGATGTTTCTCAAGCTGCTTTAAATGCTTATGAGAGTTTAAAGAAACATTATGAGGAATTCATTAATTTAATTCAAACTAATGAACAAAATATCGTTACTCATAGTCAAAATATGCAAGCAGCACAATCTCAAAGTGCTTCTGCTATGGAGAACGCACAAGCTCAACAAGATTTACAATAATTATAAAAAAATATATAGCATACTGTTGTAGTATGCTATAAGTGTAAGATTATATCTTATGTTTATAGCATACTACAATTTTAGAAAGGAGTTGGATTTTAAAGTGGAAATTATTGAATTAAAACATCATGATAGTTTCAATTTACCAGAACCGGGATTTGTGAAAAAATGTAAGGAAAATATAGAGAAATATTATCAAGATTATTATGATGTTTTAAATAGCTTAACTTCATTAGAACAAAATGCCGAAGGAGTTTTACTGCTTCGTGGCAAAGATTTTTTGACAGAAAAATTATCTGAATTAGAGTCTGAAATACGTGAAGTTACAACTGTTTGTGATAGCATTCATAGAATGAAACTGTATGATATGACTGTTGAAAAAAGAAATGAGATTTTGAATGATGTTAAGAATGAGATTTTAGCGGAAAAAAATAATGCTATCAGTCAAAAAAATAACGCACAAAAGAAAATAAATTCAAGATCATGGCCAGTGTGGAATAGTGAGTATGATAGTTTATGCAGTACAGTAAATGAGAGCAACAAAACCATTAAAAATTGTGATGAGGATTTGGATATTATTGATAAGCTAGGGGGAAAAGATTATAATGAGTACTAAAAGTAATGATTTATATTGTGATACTGAAGCCCTTGAAAATGTGAAAGAAAAAATATCTTTATTGCATAATGGATATGTGGTTCTTGGACCTACTTCAAATGGTGGAGGATTGAAAGAAGATGGTAATCGAATAAGAAACATATTAAATTCATTAGATGCTTATGATAACTCATATGACAATTTTTTTGATAAATATGACTTATCCTCTAAAGCTAACATTATTTATAATAAAAGTAATAAATTTGTGGAAAGTTGGATTGATTTTTCAACAGCATTTTCTAAATCTTATAAATTATTAGGAGATTCTACTACTACTGCTACTGATATTATGGAAAATTTTGATAGCTCAGGTTCTAATACTGCTCCTAGAATTAATAGTCCGTACGATTATGTTAGTTATTTGAAAAAACAGGGTAAGGATAAAGAAGCTGCTAGTATTGAATTTCTTCTTAAAGGTGGGGTTACTGGTGCCTCTCTTGTCTCTAAAAATGGAACGAAGTCTAAGAATAACAATACAACAAATAAAAGCACCGGAACTGGAACTGGTAGTGCTTCTGCAGTTTATACTTCACCATCATCTTCATCTTCATCATCTTCTTCCACTTCAGATAAGACTGGTCCACAGCATAATGGTGTTATTAAAATAGATGAAGAAGAAAAAGAAAAGTTTGAAGAGTTTAAAGAAAAATTTAAGGATCAGGAAGAAAAATTAAGAAAAGAACAAGAAGAAGTAGAAAAACAGCAAAAAGAAATTAAAAATCAACAGGAGGCACTTAAGAAACAGCAAGAAGAAATTAAAAAGCAGCAAGATGAAATAGCTAAGAAACAGGAAGAACTTGCTAAGAAGGATGAAGAGTTAAAGAAGAGAGAAGAAGAACTTAATAATAGAGAACAACAAAATAATAATACACCGGCTAATGGTCCTACTACACCAAATGATAGTAATAACGGTAATAATAATACTCCTTCTGATAACAACAACTACAACAATAACAATAATAATTCAGCACCTCAAAATACGGTTTATAGACAGGAAAATACTACACCTGTTGCTAATAATTCTACTGCTCCAGCAGAAACTGGTACAGTTGATACACCTACAACAACTCCTACTACACCAGAGAAGGTTGAAAATACTACACCATCAACTAAGGGTGATAGTGGTAGTTTAGGAACTGGTAATGATCTTTTTGGTGATGATCCTGAACCTACAACAACACCTACAACATTACCTGATGCTGATACGACTACTAAGAGTAGTAAGAGTGGATTTAATCCAATACCTATTGCGGTTGGTCTAGGAGCAGCTGTTGCTGGTGGAGTTGGTGTTAAAGCTTATAAAAATCACAAACAAAATAGTGAATTTGATGATACAAATGAAGATAGTTTTACAAATGGAAATAGATTCTGGACAGAAGACGAACCAAATGTAGTTAATAGTGAACAAAATGAAATTAATAGTGATGAATTGTTTAATGAACAAACTACTGCTCCAAGTTATTCGGCAGTTACTAATCAAGCTAATAACAGTGATACATGGAGTGTTCAAGATACTAGTACAAGTGAGGATGATTCCAGAACATATGATTTATTAGGTGAGAATTAAGGAGGGATATTATGGAAAAGGAATTTTTACCAGTTGGTTCAGTTGTTTTACTTAAAGGTGGAACGAAACGTGTAATGGTTACAGGATTTTGTTCTGTAGATAATGATGATACAACCAAGATATATGATTATACTGGATGCTTATATCCTGAAGGTATTATTAATTCTAATGAAATTTGTTTATTTAATGATAGTCAAATAGAGCAGGTTTTCTTTAAAGGATTTGAGGATCAGGAAGAAATAGATTTTAAAAAGAACTTAAATAAAACAGTAAATGAATATTACGAAAAAAATACTATTAAAGTAGATGATATTGTTGATAAGCCACAACCTACTGCAACGTTTGATATTAATAACAACATTTTTGATAATATTGGTGATTAAGGGTGGGTACTAGGTACTCATCCTTTTATTTTTGGAGGGACAGTAATGAATAAATATTATATTGGAATAGATCAAAATGGCTGGTATATTAGAAATAAAATAGACGGTAATAAAATATATGAAAATACTGATAGAATAAATAATTTAATTAATAATATTAATAAGAGTAAAATAGAAAGGGCTTTCTTGTATCACAATTTAAAGGATTTAGGTATTGTTATTAATGGACATACAATAGTGTTACAAAATTATGCTTCATTTAAGAATCAAGAAACTTTTGCTAATCTTAATAAGAAAATTAATAGAGCATTATGGAAAACAGCTATGAAAAATATTTCTCTTGGCAAATTTCATTTGGATAAGAGCAAAGTAATAGGTGGTGCAATAGCGCTTACTATTGGCGCGGTAGGTTTAAAATTTGCTTTATCTTCTGACAAACAAATAGATAAAACAATAAATAATGGTGTTTCAATATCTACTGATGAAGATAGTGTTTCAAACAAAAAAATGACTGACTCTTTACTAGATGATTCATCTTTGGCAGATGACTATTATGATGGATTAATAAATAAAAATGTTAAAATTGGTTTAAAAGAACAGTTAGAAGAATTATTTAATCAGTATAAGGATACTTTTGGCGTTGATGATAATACTATTGAAAATTTAATAACTACTAATTATAGTGAGTTTTCTACATCTTCTAACCTTGAAAGAGATGTAATAAATGTTCTTTATGATTATTATGCGGAAAATTTATATTTAGTTAATCCTATTCAAGTAAATAATAATTCTGAAGAAAAAATAGAGAAAGTAATATTAAAATATGCTCATATAAATGAAATAGATGATCCAGATGTTTTAGCGACGATGCTTGCGGTTTTTCAATTAGAAACAGGACACGCTACTTCAGAATATTGCCACTTATATAATAATTTAGGTGGGGTATATGGGACTAATGTATATACTAATGAATTTGAAATAAAAAAATACCCTAATTTAGATGTTGCAGCAGTAGACTTTGTTAATGTCTTTTTAAGAATAAAAAATAAATGTGAAGCTGATCCTTCATACGATCATAGTATGTCACTTGCATATAATATGAATCCTACATATTGTACTGAAAATGTTAATAATAATGGTTTTGAATGGTATCAAATAGTTGATGAATTGAAAACTTCAGTTTATAATAGTAATATATTAGATGAATTTACAAATACAAAAAAGGAAGGCAAAGCAATATATTAATATATTAGTTAGGTGATTAAGATGAAGCAAGAAAACATTCGTAATTTTTCCATAATAGCGCATATAGATCATGGTAAAAGTACTTTGGCTGATCGTATTTTAGAAGTCTGTGGTGCGGTTACCAAAAGAGAAGCTAAAGAACAGATACTTGATTCTATGGATATTGAAAGAGAACGTGGTATTACTATTAAATTAAATACTGCTACTATGAATTATACTTATAATAATACTTGCTATCAGCTTAATCTTATTGATACTCCGGGACATGTTGACTTTTCCTATGAGGTTAGTCGAAGTCTTGCATCTTGTGATGGGGCAATATTAGTAGTAGATGCGGCACAGGGAATAGAAGCACAGACACTAGCTAATATGTTTTTAGCGATGGAGAATGACTTAGTGATTATTCCTGTTATTAATAAAATTGATTTACCTAATGCTAATGTTCCAAAAGTATTGGAAGAGTTAAATAAGATATTTGGTTTTACTAAGGATGAAGTAATACTCACAAGTGCTAAAACCGGTGAAGGAGTAGAAGGTTTAGTTCAAGCAATCATAAAAAGAATTCCAGCTCCTAAGGGTTCTTCAGCTGCACCATTACAAGCTTTGATATTTGATAGTATCTTTGATTCTTATAGGGGTGTTATAATTGCTGCTCGTATTATGAATGGGTCTTTAAAAGTAGGAGATACAATTCATATGATAGAGTCCAAAAAAGAATTTGTAGTGACAGAGCTCTTCATTAATACACCTAAAGAAGTTTCTAAAAAAGTTCTTAATGCAGGTGAAGTAGGACATGTAGTAGCGTCTATTAAGGATATTAGGGCTGTAAAAGTAGGAGATACTATAACTTCTCTTGAAAATTATACTTCTACACCTCTAACAGGTTATAAGCCTATGAAATCTATGGTATTTTGTGGATTGTATCCTGTAGAAAGTGTAAAATTTGAAGCTCTTCGTGATGCCTTAAATAAATTAAAATTGAATGATGCTTCTTTAGAGTTTTCTCCTGAAACATCTAGTGCTTTGGGTTTTGGATTTAGATGTGGATTTTTGGGACTTTTACATATGGATATTATTAAAGAAAGAATTACTAGAGAATTTAATATAGAAATTATTACAACAGCACCTTCTGTTATTTATCAAGTAATTCTTACGAATGGTGAGATTATTGAAATAGATACACCTAGTAAGATGCCTGATAAGAGTAAGATTAAAGAAACTTTGGAGCCATATATTAAAACAAGTATCTTTACGCCTAGTAGCTATATCGGATCTATTATGGAATTATGTCAGGATAAGAGAGGCAAATATATTTCAATGGAATATATTGATGATACACGAGTTAATATTCATTATGAACTCCCTCTTGCAGAAATTGTATATGACTTTTTTGATAAATTAAAATCAACTACTAAGGGATATGCTTCTTTTGATTACGAAGTTATAGGTTATAGAAGTAGTGAACTTGTAAAAATGGATATTTTACTTAATGGTGAGGTAATAGATGCTTTAAGTACTATTGTTCATAAAGATTTTGCTTATAGTAGAGGTCGTGGAGTTGTTGAAAAGCTAAAAGAAACTATTCCTAGACAATTATTTGAAATACCAATACAAGCCGCTATTGGTAATCATGTTATAGCGCGAAGTACGGTTAAAGCTTTACGAAAAGATGTACTTGCTAAGTGTTATGGTGGAGATATTACTAGAAAGAAAAAACTGTTAGAGAAGCAAAAAGAAGGAAAGAAAAAAATGAAACAAATAGGTAATGTTGAATTACCGCAGGAAGCATTTATGAGTGTGCTTAGTATGGATGGTGAGTAAGATGACAAGAAAAGAGATACAAGAAAAAAGTGAAAAGAATAAAGCTGATAAAGCAAAAAGAATTATGCGAACATTAGAACTTTTTGTTGATAATAATGGCGATATTAGTGATGAAAATTTAGCAAGATTATTATCACTTGAAAATATTGTTACCTCTAGTTCAACAGTTGGAAGAGACTTAACTATAAACTTAAAGAAACTATTTTTAAAGGAAAATAAAGCTAAACAATTAGATGATAATTTGACACAGGAACAAGCTAGTGTTATAGCGTTTGTAATGCAAAAGAGAAAAGAAAATAAGCATAATGGTCAAATAAAAGGCGGAAGAGTTTCAGTAATTAATAATGATATAGAAAGAAAAGAAAACACTTCACAGTTTAATGGAAGTGTTAGAAGACATGGTTAAATCTTGTTATATACATATTCCTTTTTGTAATAAAATATGTAATTATTGTGATTTTTGTAAGGTACTTTATGATAAGAGATTTATCTCAAAATATTTAGATTCTCTTGAAAAAGAGATAGATCATTTATATAAAGGGGAAGAGTTAGAAACACTATATATTGGGGGAGGAACACCTAGTAGTCTTTCTGTAGAAGAATTAGAGAAGTTATTTATAATTTTACAGAAGTTTAAAAAGAAAAAAATTTTTGAATTTAGTATAGAGTGTAATTTTGATAGTATTAATTTCGAAAAGTTATTACTTTTTAAGAAATATGGTGTTAATAGATTAAGTTTTGGGTTAGAAAGTACGAATCAAGAGATACTTAAATTTTTAAATCGTGATTTTGATAGGAAACACGCTATAAATATTGTTAATGAAGCTAGGAAGTTAGGATTTAATAATATTAATATAGATTTAATGTATGCTTTTCCAAGAGAGAGTATGGAAATGTTAAATAAAGATTTGGATTTTATTTTAGATTTAGATGTAGAGCATATTTCTACTTACTCTTTAATAATAGAGCCCCATACTAAGCTTTTTTTGGATAAAGTTAAAAATATATCTACAGATATTGATTTTGATATGTATAAAAATATTTCTGATAAATTGAAAGAATCTGGATATATACATTATGAAATTAGTAATTTTGCTAAAGAAGGTTACTATTCACATCATAATTTGGCATATTGGAAAAATGAAGAGTATTATGGATTTGGGGTTTCTAGTAGTAGTTATTTAGGAAATGAAAGAATTACTAATTCTAGAAGTCTTACTTCTTATATCAAGGGTAATTATAATTTTTCTAAGGAAGTTCTTAGTGTTGATGATATGATGAGTTATGAAATGATCTTAGGTTTAAGAACTAGTTTTGGAGTTTCAAAAGATGAATTCTTTGATAAGTATGGTGTTACTTTAGAAAGCAAATTTGATTATCAAGATTTAATAAATAATAAATTATTGATTGAAAAAGATGGTAAATTAGTGATACCATATAGTAAGTGGTATGTTATTAATAGCATCCTAATTAATTTTTTGAGGTGAAATGATGGATAAAGTTAAAACGTTTGAAAAAGAACTTGAATATATTGTTGATGATAATATTAAGGAAAGTGCTAAAACTATGATTGAATTACTTCCGGATTATTTTTTTCATGAAGCAGCATCTTCTACCGGAAAATATCATCCTTCTTATGCTTTAGGTGATGGTGGTTTAGTAAGACATACCAAGGCTGCAGTTAGAGTGGCTTATGAATTACTTAGTGATCCAGCTATTGGAGATAAATATACAAGAAGTGAAAAGGATGTTATGATTATGTCTTTAATTCTGCATGATGGTTTAAAAAGAGGACTTAAAGAGGAAAAGTATACAAGGTTTGATCATCCAATATTAATGGCTAACTATGTATTAGAAAATAAAGATAAATTAAAGATGAGTGATGAAGAAGTGCAGTTAGCATCTTCTGTTATAAAAACACATATGGGACCTTGGACTACAGATTATCAAGGAAATGAGATCTTGGAAAAGCCAAAAACAAAATATCAAAATTTTGTACATATGTGTGATTATTTAGCTAGTCGTAAAGCTATTTTATTTAATTTTGATGAGGAGAATAATATTACTTGTTAAAACTTTGTTCGAGTGCTATAATAATTACAGGTGATTAAGATGAAGGGTAAGTTTATTGTTATAGAAGGAACTGATTGTTCTGGAAAAGAAACCCAAACAAAACTTATTGAAAAAAAATTAAAAGAGCAAGGATATAAATGTATGCGACTTAGTTTTCCAGTTTATGATAGTCCAACTGGTGAAATAGTTGGGGAATGTTATCTTGGGAGACATAGTAAGGGTTTTTTTAAAGAAGGTGCTACTAATGTAGATCCTTATATAGCAGCTCTTTATTATGCAGCTGATAGAAAATACAATATTAATAAAGTACTTGATTACTATAACGAAGGCTATTATATTATATTAGATAGATATACAACTTCTAATATGGCACATCAAGGAAGTAAGATATTAGATAAAGATGAAAGATTTTATATGTATCAGTGGATTGATAAGTTAGAATATTGGTTACTTGGTCTTCCCAAACCAGATAAAACTATATTTTTACATATGCCATATGAATACAGTTTGAAATTAGAGAAGACAAGAGATGTTTTAGATGAACATGAAAAAGATAGTAATTATTTAAAGAGAAGCGAAGAAGCTTATATTGAACTTTCGGAGTTATATGGCTGGGATAAAGTTGAATGTATAAAAGATGGAGAAATTAAAACAATTCCTGAAATTAATGAAGAGATAATGAATATTTTACTTAAGAAATAGTTTTTACTATTTCTTTTGCTTTTTTTAATACTTTGTGATATAATATGTCTGCTTTAAGGGGGATTATTATGAATGATATTATATCTATAGTAAATAGTGTTTTAAATAGTAATAGTAGTTCTGTAGTAGAAGATAGTTTTGAAAAGGATGATATTTATAGCTTTTATGAAAAATATTGTCAAGATAAAAGTGTTAGAGAAAGTATTTATAAATGGTTAAATAGGGATGATTTAATTAAATTAGTTAGTGATTTAGATGATTCTTTTTATAATACAGATTTGGTGAGTCAGTTTTTTTCTTATTTTAATATGGTAAATCAAGATAAGGATGATTTTTATAATTTTTTTCTTCTTTTAAAGAAGAATTTTGGGGTAAATAAAAATATTTTGGAGATTGGTTCGGGATGGTTTCCTAGTTTAGGAAAATATATAGATAATTATCAAATGAAAATTGGAAGTGGAAGAATAACTTGTTATGATGAAGCTTTAAGAGTTTTAAAACATAATAATGTTAATTTTGTGAAGGAAAGCATTACTAAAGATACGAATATCGGAAATTATGATTTAGTTTGTGCTCATTATTCATGTTCTGCAACTGATTTGTTTTTAGATTTATGTAGAAGTAACCATAAGGAATTTATACTTAGCTTATGTCCTTGTAAAAGAAATTATCCTACTGATTTTAAAGAAGTGATGCATAGTAAAAGTCGTAAGACGGCATTATTACTAAATGAATATTTTAGTAGTCTTTCTTGGGAAGGACAAAGAGACTTTATGTATGCACTAAATGGTAGGCCAAATGAAAAATATGAAAAAATTAATAATAAATTATATGCTATATATTTGTATCAAAAGATGTTAAATCAAAAAGAAGAAGATAGTTTTTATGACTTACTTTTGGATAGTCAAGTTAAAACACCTGTACTTTTAAAGAAAATAAAAAAATAAGGTGCTAAGCACTCTTATTTGGCATTAATGGAGTTATACTTATTGGTGTAACTTCTTTTTTTGTATTTATAACTTGAGGTATAACTGGATTAGTAGAAGTTATTTTAGGAGTTACGACAATTGGTGGTGTAGCTTCTTTTTTTATTGGTGTAACTGGTTTGTTTTCACTCTTTATTTGCGGTTGCTGTGTTGGCACAATAGGCTTTATGTTTTCTTTATTTGGAGTAAGTGGTGTTATATTTTCTTCATTCTTTACTACTGCTTGTGTAGCTATTATTTTATTGTCTTTTGGTGGTACAACAATAGGAGTAGGTGCAGGATTTATATTTATGTTGGTTGGATTAGATGGAGTAATTGCAGTAGTTGGAATTAATTGTTTTTTATCAACGATTGATGAAGTGTCGTTAGCGACTTTAGTAGCGGAAACACTTTCTAATCTCTTTAATTCATTTAATTCCTTTGTTCTTTTCTTATCTAGCTCTATCCTTTGTTCTTCTGTAACTGCTTTTGTAAATGATTCATAACAGCTATCATTAATATCGTTATCGATTTCAATGATACGATATATTTCTTCAAATGTTGTAAATCCTTCTAATATTTTTTGTAGGCCATCTTGTAGAAGGGTAATTACGTTACCACTTCCATAAACCAATCTCTTTAAATCTTCTTTTCTAACATTTGGATTAGTTAAAATATTTCTAATATCATCATCTATTTCTAAGACTTCTTGAATAGCAATTCGGCCATGATAACCTTTATTACATTTAGGACAGCCATCATGATTTGCATCATATATTTCCTCAACATCCTTTTTTAAAGCAAGTTTAAAGACTTTTTTCTCATAAGGAGTAGTAGGACGTTTTTTACGACAAGATGTACATACTGTTTTGGCAAGACGTTGTGAAATAATTCCAGTTAAAGCAGTTGATAAAAGATAACGTTCAACATCCATATCTAGAAGACGCTCAATTGTTGAGAGAGAGTTGTTGGTGTGAAGTGTTGATAAAACTAAGTGTCCAGTTATAGATGCTCTAACGGCAATTTTAGCAGTTTCACTATCACGAATTTCTCCGATAAGAATAACATTAGGATCTTGACGGAGAATAGAACGAAGAACTGTTGCGAAGTCTAGACCGATTTCAGAATTAACTTGGACTTGATTCATACCTTCGATATTCATTTCAATAGGGTCTTCGACTGTTATAATATTAGTTCTTTCTTTATTTAATACTTGTAAAATAGAATAAGTAGTGGTACTTTTTCCAGATCCTGTTGCACCAGTTACCAAAATTATACCATTAGGGGCAGCTATCATATTTTTAAGTTTGGCAAAATTTGTACTATTAAAACCTAATTTATCAATACCTGATAAACTTCTACTATAGTCTAGAATACGAATAACTATTTTTTCACCCTCGTTAGTTGGGAGGCTAGAAACACGCATATCTAAGTCTTTACCATCAAATTTACCCTTAATTGCACCATCTTGTGGTAGACGACTTTCAGTAATGTTCATTCCAGCCATCAATTTTAGACGAGTAGTTAAATTTCTTTCATAAACTTTTGGAATAAAAGTATAATCCATCAAATCACCATCAACACGAATTCGAACTATTAATCCATCTTCACGAGGATCAAAATGGATATCTGAACTACCACTTTTTGATGAATTGATTATAATTGCATCTACTATCTTTGTGATAGGAGTTTTTGCAAAATCAAATGTTACCATATAATCTCAGCCCCTTTTCTAAACTTTAACTTTGGTATGGTATTTTACTATAAATTAGTATATAATAAATTTTAGATAATAGCAAGAAGGAAAAGAGGTTGTTATGAAAAAAGTTAAAAATATAAAAGGGTTTGCTCTAGTAGAAACGCTAATAGGGGCAATTTTTGTAGTAGTATTGTTCGTAATGATTTTTGAAAATTATTTTCCCTTTATCGCTAAATATGAACGATATGAGAATTATGATGATCTTGATTCAAAATATATTGCTCATTATTTAAGAGAAATGATAACGGTTGATCCACTAAAGGATAATATTTTTGCAAAATTAAGTGGAAGAGAGTATGTTATTTTTGATGATAATGGAACGGCTCAAGATGATGATATTACTAATCCTTCACCTAATGAATTATGTACTATGTTAACTACAAATAATACATTTAATAATAAACAATATTGTCAAAGTTTTATGGATGAAGCTAATATTACGAGAGTTTATCTTACAAAGTATGATACTACAAGTCTTAAAAGTAAAATAAAAACAGATGAGAGTGATGATATTTCAAGGGCTTTCGAATTATATGTAAACTATATGCCAACATTTACTAATAGTGCAGCAAGTAAGACTGGATATTATCGAATAATTGTAGAAATAAAACATGATAATGTAGATTCTGATAAGGAAGATGCATACTATTATACTTATGCAAATATTGAGGTTAGATAATGAAGAAGAAATTAGGTAAAATAAATAATAAGGGTATGACAATAATTGAACTAATTTTATGTTTTGCTATTGTATCTGTTATTGTAATAGCGCTTCTTAATACAGTTATGAACTATAAAACAAAAGAGCAGTTAGAAGATACAAAGAAAACTATTATTAGCTATAAAAATGTAATTACAAAGGTTATACAAAGCGATATTATATATAATGATTTAGCTAGTGTTAAGGTATTAGAACCTACGGGAAAAGCGTCTAGTGATACTACTGAGACTTGGAGCGTAGAACTAACCTTTAATAAACCTTTTCTTGATGGGTCAACTGTGAAGTTATTACAGGTAGTAAGGGGAAATACAAAAAACTATATTATATATCCTGATATTGCAAAGAATGGGGACACATATGTAAGCCAAAATGTACGATATAATTTAGAAACTAGTACTTCTGTTTATGATGTAGATGTTAATGGAAGTGGTAGTACTAAAGTAAAATATAGTGATATTCGTTTTGCTTATGTCTCTTTAAAAGCGACTGGTACAATGTTTAGACTTGATATTCCAATATATCATAGTGAACTTGGCACTAAATATCATATTAATATTGTAGCGCCTATTAACTATTTAAAGAATGCAGGAGCATAATATAGTGTAGAGTAAAAGATTAATACCAGTGGAAGCTATTCGTCCTTTAAGGAAAGCAGGATATGATAGCTTTTTTTGTGCGATAATACTTTGAACCTGCATATGAACACTTACTCCTCCTAAAGAAATAAAACTACATATTAAAATTCCCTTTTGGTACATAGTTAGAGATAATTTGTTAACTTCAGTAACTCCTTTTGTTAAATCAAATAAGCCAAAGAGAATAGTTTTCAAATATGTATTAGGAATAAAAGAAGTAAAGAGAGTTATTATAACTACAAAAAAGATTGTCGTGCAAAAGACTATTTTGACAATAGAAAAAGTATTTTGAAAGGAATCGTTTAAACAGGCAGTAAGACTTTTCTTTTCACGGGTTTGAGGGATACTTTTTTCAATATATAACTTGGGTCTTGTAAAAAAAGCTACTACAAAGTTACTCAAAAAATGACTTAGAAGAATAATTAAAGCCATGTTTTTAGTAGTAATTACAGATACTGTTCCTAATATGAAAAGGGGATTAGAAAAGTGGGTAAATGTTAAAAGATAGTTAGCGGTATTACGATCAATATATTTTTTATTATAAAAGTCTGTAATATATTTACTACCACTAGGGAATCCTGTTAACATACTCATAAATATTATATAAGAACTACAGGCATCAAGATGAAATAGTTTTTTTGACAAGGGACTAAAAAACTTTATAAAAATTTTTAAGATACCATAATTAAGTAATAAATCCTGTAAAGTGTAAAATATAAACATACAGGGAAATAATTTGGTAAAAAATAAAGTTGCGGCATTAATACTAGATTTTAACACTAAATCGGCATCTTTTAATAACGCAAAAAAAATGATAATTAAAAATAAAAGTGGAATATTATTTACTATTTTTTTGAAGTTAGTAGTCATAATGAGCTCCTTTTTGCTATAATGTTTGATAGAGGATGATTATTATGGTTAATACAATATATAAAAAAATAAAAGATTTTATTCAAAGAGAATGGAAGTTTTTATTAATTATTTTCTTATTAATATTTATTACAAGATTTCCTGTTGATTGTTATGTAATTACAGGAGGAGGAATTATTAGTGCTACTGATAGAGTGCACGTTACTGGAGCACGGAAGAAGAGTGGTAGTTTTAATTTAGCTTATGTATCAGAATTGAAGGGGACGATTTATACTTATTTACTTAGTTATATAGTTCCATCATTTGAAAGAGAAAGTACAAGTGACTACAAATATGATGAAAGTGAAAGTTCAGAAGATATTGAATTTAGAAATAATTTGTTGCTTAATCAAGCTAATAATAATGCCAAATATGTTGCTTATACGAATGCCAATAAAGAGATTAAAGTAAAAAGTCAATCATTATATGTTTACTATATTTCTAAAGACGCCGTTACAGATTTAAAAGTTGGAGATAAAGTAGTAGAAGTTGATGGTAAAAGTTTTCAAACCTTTTCCTCATTGCGAGAATATATTAATACTAAAAGTAGTGGAGAAGTTTTGAGTGTAAAAGTGGAGGAAAATGGTAAAAAGAAGACGAAGAGTGCTAAACTATATAAAGATGCAAAGGAAAATGCTATTTATATGGGTGTAAGTATTATGCTTGATAAAAATTATGAGGTAAGTCCTAAGGTAGATATTAAGTTTAGAAATTCTGAAGGTGGTCCTTCTGGTGGATTAATGATGAGTCTTGAAATTTATAGTCAGTTAATAAATAAAGATATAACTAGGGGACGAAAAATAGTTGGAACAGGTACTATTAGTGAAGATGGAGAAGTCGGAGAAATAGATGGAGTTAAATATAAACTTAGAGGAGCAGTTAAAAATAAGGCTCAAATATTTATTGCGCCTTCTGGTGATAATTATAAAGAAGCAGTAAAAGAAAAAAAGAAAAACAGTTATAAAATTAAAATAATAGAGGCAAAAAACTTCAAACAAGTATTAGAGGAATTGGCAAAATAATGTCAAATCCTCTTTTGTTTATGGAAAAAAACTGGTATAATAAGTTTTACGAAGTAGTGGTGATATTATGCGCAGATCAGAAGTAGATCGTAGTAAACTTAGTCCAATGATGGCTCAATATATGTCAATAAAAGATAATTATGAAGATACTATTATCTTTTTTAGGCTGGGTGATTTTTATGAAATGTTTTTTGATGATGCGATTATTGCGAGTCGTGAACTTGAGCTTACTCTGACAGGAAAGCAGGCAGGATTAGAAGAGAGGGTTCCAATGTGTGGAATACCACATCATGCATATGCAACGTATGTAGATCAGTTAATTGAAAAAGGATATAAAGTTGCGATTTGTGAACAGCTAGAAGATCCTAAACTTACTAAAGGAATGGTTAAAAGAGATGTAATACAAGTTGTAACTCGTGGAACTAGACTTGATGATAGAGTTGATGCTAAGAGTAATAATTATATAGCAAATATATATGATTTTAACTATTGTTATGGAATAAGTTATACTGATATATCTACGGGAGAATTCTATGCTTTAGTTGTAGAAAGAGATGACTATAGTGTTATTAGAGAAGTTGTGAGAAATGGATTTAGTGAAGTTATAGTTAATGATCAAATAGATAGAAACTTAGTTAATACCTTAAGAACTAATTATGGAGTATTGGTTACTATTACTAAAGAACTATGTGAAAATGAGTTATATTCTTATATTTATAGTGGAGTAGAAGATGAAAGAATAATAATAACTATTAAGCACTTACTTTCTTATATTATTGATACTAAGAAAAAAGAATTAACACATCTACAAAGAGTAGAAGTAATTCATAGTAATGATCACTTATTATTTGATGGAAATACAAAACGTAATCTAGAACTTACTGAAACGTTACGTAATAGAGATAGAATGTATAGTCTTTTATGGTTGCTTGATAAAAATAAGACTGCAATGGGATCAAGATTTTTGAAGTATAATATAGAAAATCCCTTAACTTCTAAGAAAGAGTTAGAAAGAAGATATGACCTTGTTCAAAAATTATCTACTGAATTTATCTTAAGAGATGATTTAATGAAAGAACTTAGTGAAGTTTATGACTTAGAAAGACTAGCTGGTAGAATTAGTTATGGTAATTTAAATGCCAAGGATTTATTACAATTAAAGTCTTCACTTGCCCATTTACCAAGGATAAAAGAAATACTTTTGGAGTTAAAGTATGATAAAGAATTAGAGACTCTTGATGAAGTATACTCATTGTTAGAAAAGTCTATTAAAGAAGATGCTCCTTTTACAGTTCATGAAGGGGGATTAATTAAACCACTTTATAATAGTGAACTTGATGAACTTAGAAGTATTAGAAGTGGTTCAAAAGATTTTATTTTAACTTTAGAAAAAGAGGAAAAAGAAAGAACTGGTATAAAGAATTTAAAAGTTGGTTATAACAAAGTATTTGGTTATTATATAGAAGTTAGCAAGGGAAATATATCCTTGATTAAAGATGAGTTTGGTTGGGATAGAAAACAAACTTTAGCTAATTGTGAAAGATTTACGACTCCACTTCTTAAAGAAAAGGAAAATATTATATTAGGAGCGGAAGAAAAAATATTTAATCTTGAATATAAATTGTTTATGGATATTCGAGAAGTTGTAAAAAGATATATTGGTAATCTTCAAAGAATTGCTAAAGTGATTAGTGAAGTTGATATGTTACAGTCATTTTCAATTGTTGCTGATCAAAATAAGTTTGTACGACCTCAATTAGTTTCTGAAAAATGTATTAAGTTTATTGATTGTAGACATCCTGTGGTTGAAAAGGTTATGAAAGATAAATATATCGCTAATGATATTATTATGGATAAGAATACTGATATTTTACTTATTACTGGACCTAATATGGCAGGAAAGTCTACTTATATGAGACAATGCGCTATTACTATTATAATGGCTCAGATAGGTTCTTTTGTTCCTTGTAAGAGTTGTATGATGCCAATATTTGATAAGATTTTTACACGAATTGGAGCGAGTGATGACTTAGTTAGTGGAGAATCTACTTTCATGGTTGAGATGAAAGAAGCTCAGTACGCTATTAGTGAAGCAACTAAAGATAGTTTAATTCTTTTTGATGAATTAGGAAGAGGAACTGCAACATATGATGGAATGGCTTTAGCACAATCAATTCTTGAATATATTCATGATGAAATAGGTGCTAAAACTATGTTTTCAACACATTATCATGAACTTACGGCACTTGATAAAGATTTAAAACATTTAAAAAATGTACACGTTTCAGCAATAGAAGAAGATGGAAAAATTACATTTTTGCATAAGGTAAAAGCGGGAGCTGTAGACAAGAGTTATGGTATACATGTGGCAGGACTAGCGGGACTTCCTAAATCGCTTATAAAACGAAGTGAAGAAATTTTAAAAGTATATGAAAAACAAGATAAGAAGGAACAACATTTTACACAAACTAGTCTTTTTGATGATATAAATAATGATAAGGCTGCAACTACAGATCCTATTGTAGAAAAAATTAAGAAGGCCAATCCACTAGAGATGACACCGATGGATGCTATTAACTTTTTGTATACTTTAAAACAAGAAATGAAGGAAAAATAAGTAAAAGTTATTTAAATTTATATAAAATTGGTGTATTATATATGTAATTTTATTGGGGGAATATTTATGACGAAAGACTACGATGAATATTTAAATGAAAGATTAGCTAAATTAAAAAAAGATGGAATAATGATTTTAGATCCTTTGACAGGAAAAGAGAGATTTCATTTAGCGAATGCGGCCAAGAGAACTGGCTGTGTTAGTACTTTTACTATTGGAGAAGATAAAAGAGTAGTATTAAGATATAAACCTAAGTATGAAGAATTTATTGATTCAAAAAAATTGTTGGAAGAGGCAAAAGAGGCATATAGAGATAAAGATTATGAAAAGTCTATTAAGACATATAGAGTACTACTTGCATTGGGTGCTCCAAAAGCTTTTGCATTTGCTGGCGTAGGGCTTGGATATTATCATTTAAATAAAAAAAGACTTGCTTCTTCTTATCTTTTAGTGGCAACAGAATTAAGTAAACAAAATAATGAAGAGTTTGATTTTACACAAATGATAGAAACATTAAATGAGGATCATACTGATTTAGAGGAGAAAAAGCCAATCGTTAAAGTGGATGAAGATGAGTTTAAAAGTAGTGCAGATGATTATTATGGCATTACTAATATGGCAGAAGTTTCTGATCTAGTTTTTCAGGGAATGAGTATTAGTGATGTTTGTAAAAAAATGAAGTATGATACAGAAAAAGAAAATATCATATTGCTTATTTTTGCTCGTGAATATTATATCCAACAAAATTATGAATTAGGCGATAAGTGTCTTAAAAGAGTAGAAAAAAGTCCTAATAAAACACCATATATTAAAAAGTTATATTCAGAGACAATGAAAAATAAGAAATTATATAAAAATAAAAGCAATGAAGATCATAAATGTTTAAAACTTAGTTTTAGAAGTAAAATATAAAAACATTTCATTTTAATTTGAAATGTTTTTTAATGTCTTAATTTTATTAGAATTTTTATAACTTGTAATTGTGTTAAAGATCATCGAATAGTTTTTTTCAAAACGGTTCTTAATATTATTTCTAATATTTGGAATAATAGGTGCGTTTAGTCTTTCCTCAATACTTTGTAAAATATTTTCAATTTCGTTTTCTGAGATTAAGTCTAGTCTTTTTTCTAAGACATTCAAATATTCCCTTGAACTATAATAAAGAAATTTACTTATAGTGTTATAGTTATAATTTAAATTATCTTCAGAACAGAAATAATCACTTTCATCTATACTGATGGAATATCCTGCTGAAACTATAGAAATAGGAGAAAGCATATTCTCATTATCAATTATTTTAGAAAGATGAATAGTATCTTCATTTTCACAAATACCATAATTTTCAATATGTCTATCTGGATTACCGATTAAAATATCAAATATAAATAAGTCAGTAATCTCAGTCATTAATGTTTTCTTAATAGAAGTATTTTGATAGTAGTTATCTATAGCTATCCAAATATCTTCTAAATTATTTTTAATGCTTAGATTACACGTTTTTCCAAAATAGGCTTTTAAAATATTTTCCATTGAAAAATATTTGTCGTTAGGTTTAAAAATATTTTCACTATATACACCAATAGTATTATTAAATTCAGCTAAATCATAATGGGCACAAGGAAGGTGCACTTTTTTTGCTAGGGCTTCTCCAATTAACTCATTGTATAATTTATCCATTTTAGATACAGCCTTAAAAAAATATTTTTTTTCTTGATAGTTAAAACTATATAATTTATATTCTTTAATTTCATTTAAATCATATAAAAGTAATTCATCTAAATTTATAATTCCAAAATTATCTCTCATTTCACATCACTGTGCTTTATTATAACAAAATAAGTCTCGTTTTTCTATCTTTTTGTTTTATTTTTTTTAAGGCTGTGTTAAAATTGTTGTAGGTGATTGTAATGAAAAATAGAAGTGAATTAAGAGAAGTTGCAATGAAATGCTTATATCAAGTATATATAATGCAACCAACTAAATTAGAATATGATATTAAAAGTATTATTCATGAACAATTGGAAGTAGAAAATGACTTTGTGAATATGCTTGTTTTTGGAGTTATTGAAAAAGAAAAGGAAATTGATGAATTAGCTGATAAATATTTAGTAGATTGGAAAATAGAAAGACTAAATAAGGTAGATAAAGCGATTCTATCAATTGGAATATATGAACTTGTTTTTACTGATATACCAAGTATTGTTGCTATTAACGAGGCAGTAGAACTTTCTAAAAAATATAGTGATGAAGCTGTTACTAAGATGATTAATGGAGTTTTAGATAATATTTATCATAATGAGGATTTAGATGAAAGATAAATATATTACAGTTATACAGTTAACTAAATATTTAAAATATAAAATAGATAATGATCCTAATTTAGATCAAGTGTTCTTGAAGGGCGAGATTTCAAACTTTAAGGCTCATTCGAGAGGACATTTTTATTTTACGTTAAAAGATGAAGAATCAAGAATTAATGCAGTTATGTTTGCATCAGCAGCTAGCAAAATAAAATTTATGCCTCAAGATGGAATGAAAGTTTTAGTGACTGGAAAAGTAAGTATATATCCGGCTAATGGTGGGTATCAAATATATGTAAGTGAAATGCTAGAAGATGGTGTTGGTAATTTATATATTGCTTATGAACAATTGAAAAAGAAATTAGAGGATGAAGGACTATTTGCAGCGCAACATAAGAAAAAGATTCCTAGGATACCTGAGAAAATTGGCGTTATAACTGCCCCAACAGGAGCAGCGATTAGGGATATAATCTCTACAATAAAAAGAAGATGGCCTTTATCTGAAATTATTTTATTTCCGGCACTAGTTCAAGGAGAAATGGCCAAAGATGATATTGTAAGACAAATCAAGAGAGCCGAAGAGTATAATCTTGATACCTTAATAGTTGGACGAGGTGGCGGAAGTATTGAGGATTTATGGGCTTTTAATGAGGAGGTAGTTGCTAGAGCTATATATGAATGTAGTATTCCTGTTATAAGTGCTGTAGGACATGAAATAGATTTTACGATTGCAGACTTTGTAGCTGATATGAGAGCACCAACGCCAACGGGAGCAGCAGAGCTTTCTGTTCCTCAAAGACAAGATATAATTAATTATTTGAATCAGTTAAATATAAGATTAAATAAAGTAATGCAGCATAAAATAAGTTTATATAAACAAAAATTAGATGAAATTAATAACCGTTATATTTTTAAAAACCCAGTCGCAATTTATCAAACAAAAGAAATGAATTTTGATTCTTTAATAGAAAGGTTAAAATTTAGCACAGTTAATCTGGTTAATTTACGTCAACAACAATATAGGAGAATAAGAGAGAGTTATATATTAAAAAATCCATTAAAAATTTTAGATAATAAGAGTCAAAAGTATTTACAACTACTTTCAAAATCGGAACCACTAAGTCCTTTGCTTACTTTAGAGCGAGGATATACAATTACTAAAAAGGAAGATAAAGCAGTGAACTTTGTATCGGATGTAGGTAAGGGTGATCACATTACAACTCAGCTTAGGGATGGAGCTGTAATATCCATAGTGGAGGAAGTATGCAAGAATTAAAGATAAATAGAATATATAAGCATTTTAAAGGAAATTATTACTTAGTTTTAGGACTTGCTAAGGATAGTGAAACAGGAGAAGATGTTGTAATATATAGACAATTATATGATGACTGTTCTTTATTTGTGAGACCATTAAAAATGTTTTTAGGAAAAGTTGATAAAGAAAAATATCCTGATGTAGAACAAATTTATCGATTTGAGTTACAGGATATTAAGAGTAATATAAAAAAATAGGAGACATGGTATGAGTAATGAAAAAAAAGAATTAAGTTTTGAAGAAAATTTAGAAAAATTAGAAGAAATAGTGAAGAAACTTGAAAATGGTGATGTACCATTAGATGACGCTATTAAAGAATTTAATGAAGCTATGGTACTTGCTAAAAAGTGTGATGAAAAATTAAAGAGTGCAGAAGAAGCAATTACTAAAATAGTTAATAATGATGATAGCGTAGATGATTTTGAAGTAAAAGAATAAAGTGGCCTTTTGTGGAGCCACTTTTTTGTTCGGAGAGTAATCCTAGAGAAATACTTAGTTTCTAGAGCAACCTTTATTATTTCCCCAAAATAAGAAGAATATAATGAAAAGTACAATTATAATACCCCAAAACCAATTATTATTATTGTTATTATTGGCATATGCAGGGTATGCACCATAGATTGGTGGCTGATAATAATAATATCCGTACATATAAAGCTCTCCTTTCATTATATTATATTAATTAGAGAGCAAAATCTGACATAATATATACCTATTAATAAATTAAATAGGAAAATTCTTTTTAAGATTATCAATACATGATATAATTATTTTGAGATAAAATAAGAGTGGAGTGATAATAATGGAATTTTTAGAATTAACAGAAGAAGAATTTAGAAATTATTTGAACAAATCGGAAGAAAGAACATTTTTACAAACACCAGAAATTGGAAAATTACGTGAAAAATCTGGCTGGACGGTATCATATCTTGGAGTGAAAAATAATGGGGAAGTAGTAGCGGCAGCTATGTTTACATCTATTACTCGTCATTTTGGAAAAAAAGAGTTTTATGCTCCTCGAGGTTTATTACTTGATTATAATAACCAAGAATTACTTACTTTCTTCACTGAAAATATAAAAAAATATGTTAAGAAAAATAATGGCTATCAATTTAGAATTGATCCATACGTTGTTAATGTTCAAAGGGATACTTTTGGAAATATTATTTCTGGAGGAATTGATAATAGAAAAGTTAAAACCTATTTAGAGAAACTAGGATATAAGAGAGTAAAAAAAGAAAATATGGAACAAGTTGGATGGATGTATGTTCTTGATATCTTTGGTAAAAGTGAAGATGAAGTCTTAAAAAACATGAAACCAAATACTAGAAATACCATTAGAAAAACTTTAAAGAATGGGATAGAAATTGTAGAATTAACTAAGGAAGAATTACCAATGTTTCATAAAATTATGGTTGAAACAGGTAAGCGTAAAGGATTTCACGTTAGAAGTTTGAAATATTTTGAAGATATGTATGATCTTTTTTATCCAAGAGGAGAGATTAAATATTTATTAACAAAGTTAGATTTAGTTAAACATATTGAAAGACTTGAAAAAGATAAGGAAAAAGAAGAAACAGAGAAAGTAGCTTTGGGACCGGCAAAATATAATGATGGAAAAAGAAAAGCTCATGATATGGCTATTGCTGGTATAGAAAAAAGAATTAAGCAAGCAGAAGATATAAGAGCAAAAGATGGTGATGTGATTAACTTATCCGCTTCTATGTTTATGCTTACAGATCCAGAAGTCATATATTTATCTAGTGGTAATTATGAAGAGTACATGTTTTATAATTCACAATATTTAATTCAATGGGAAATGATTAAGTATGGGATAGAACATGGCTTTAAGAGATATAATTTTTATGGAATAACAGGTAATTTTGATAAAAACGATAAAGATTATGGTATTTATGAATTTAAGACTGGATTTAATGGGTATGTAGAGGAGTTAATTGGAGAGTATGTTTATCCAACTTCCTTTGTATATTATTTAATGCAATTAATTCATAAAATAAAAAAATAGAATATAAAGTGTATAGGACTAAATATTTAGTCCTATTTTTTTGCAACAATTTTCTTTTAATTGCATTTTTTCTTGTTTTGTGGTATAATCTGTTCACTAAGAGGTGGGTTATGAAAAGAAATATTTTGGAGTTAAAGAGACGTTTATATGATGAGAGTGACTATGAGTTTTATCGCTATGTGTCTAGTTTAAAGGGTGAACAGTTATTACTTTTTGATAAACTTATGGAAGAACTTCTTGATACAAGACTTGACGCTGCCGTGGGGCTTTCTGATAAGAATACTTGGATATTACGTAAACGAGTTGGAATATTTGATGTTGTACCACCTACATATGAGAAAATTGGATTAGATATTTCTGATTGTGAATTTAAACGTATGATAAAACAAAATGATGGAAGATATCATATGGTTAAAAGTTGTGGTAGTAGAAAGTGTATTTTATCAGCTGAACAGGTTCAAGGAGTAATCAAGGCTTCCTGCGGCAATATTTTATTGGAACATGAAAGAAGAAGTAATAAGATAAAACAGAAAAATTATCTTAGTTTAGATGATAATATTGGTAGAATAGGTATTTCTAGGAGATATATTAGAGTACTTAAAATGAGAGAAATAGTTACTATAGACCAATTACTTAATTATCCCCTTAAAGATGTGGGTCAAATAGAAGGAGTTGGTCCTATTGGGTTTCAAGAAATTGTTAACAAATTATTTTTATTTGGGTTTATAGATGATCCTACAATAAAAAACAATTCAAAGAAAACAAAGAAAAAGGTGAAGAGTAAGTAGATGATTGAGATATGTTAGATAATAATACTAAATTAAAAATGGAAGATGGGAGATATTTATATTTTAATAAAGAATATTTAGATTTTTATAAACAAGAATTACTTAATGTTTTAAATGGGCAAGATTATATGCAAAGTTTGAAATTTGCTAAAAAGATGATGATGAGTCAAGAAATAAAGGCTAATAATACTATTGAAGGAATAAAAGATGATTTATCTGTTATTGATGAAGTGATCAAAAAAATTAAATCTCCTATTTCAGAAAGAGAAAGAAAAAGAATTATTAATTTATTTCATGGGTACCAATATATTTTGAATAATAGTGATATAAATAAGGATAATTTACGTCGGTTATATGACATACTTAGTGATGGTATTTTATTAGAGCGAGATAGAGTGAGAATGGGAGAGTATTATCGTAGTGCGCCTGTCTATATTTTAAAGGGAAACAGATTGGATGCTTATCCCTATATGGGTATGGATAGTGATAAAATAGACGATTATATGGATCAATTTTTTGCATATGCTAATAAAGATGACTGTGACAATGAGATGGATGTTTTTATCAAATCTCAAATTATGCATTTTTATTTTGTATATATTCATCCATATTTTGATGTCAATGGAAGAACTAGTCGAACGGTTTCAATGTGGTATTTATTAAATCATGAAAGTTATCCTTATATAATTTTTAATAGAGCAGTTTCATTTGCTCAACGAAAATATGAACAGAATATTGTTAATGCCAGAAATACAGGAAATGCTACTTTGTTTTTAAAGTATATGTTGGTACAAGTAGAAAAAGAGTTGGAAAAAGAATATTTGATCCATAGTATAAAAGAAAGTTCAGGTATTTCATTTAATAAAGAACAATCACAAATGTTAGAGTATTTGCTTACTATGAAAGGTAATATTACTGCGAAAGATCTTTCTTCAATTTATAATAATTATAATGCTAAAAGACGTGTTGAACTTATTTTTGATGAGAAAATATATCCTCTTTTAGAAATGGGAATTTTAGTAAATAAAGGTGATACTAAAGGCTTTATTTCAAATAAGAAACATAATATGAATTTGGGTATAAACAAGAAATATGTTATGGATGTTGATCCTCAAAAAGTAAAAAATCTACAATTAGATAAATATATTTAAAAAGAGAAGAATCTTTTTATTGATTACTTCTCTTTTTTTAATTTTCTGCTTCTTTAAGCATTGTAGTTATAAAAATACCATACCCTTTCTTAGTGTCGTTTACAATAACATGAGTAACAGCACCTACAATCATATTATTCTGAAGAATTGGAGAGCCACTCATTCCCTGAACTACGCCACCAGTTTTCTTTAATAATTCTTCATCTGTTATTTCAAACAAAATATTTTTTATATCAGATGATTTATCTATTTTAATAATGTTAATATTGTATTCCTTAATTTCATTATTATTAATAACTGTTCGTATAGTAGCAGGTCCTACTTTTACTTCATCTTTACTTGCTACTTTTAATTCTTTAGCGTCAGGAAGAGCATCAGTATAGTCTCCAAAAATACCAGAAGGAGTGTTTTCTTTTATGTTACCATATACTTTATTCTTATCGTAATTAGCATTTTTTTCACCAGCACTACCATTTTCACTTCTTTCTACTCCGATAACATCTGATTTAAATATCTTTCCATCCTTAATTTCAAACTTTTTGGCAGTTGCTTTTTCTAATATTTCATGCCCTAAAGCTCCAAATTTCTTAGTATTTGGATCGACGAAAGTTAAAGTACCAATACCTAAAATACTATCTTTCACATAAATACCAGTTTTATAAACACCATCACTACTACTTGTTCTATTTAGAGAAATCGATTTTTCTTTATTATCTCGTTCTACCTTATAGACAATATTATCTGTTTCTGATTTGTTTATAACATCAACCATTTCATTTATAGAAGAAATTTTAGTATCATTGACTTTAATTATTTTGTCACCAATCATAAATCCACTGTCCTTAGCGATATATTCATCATTTACTTTATAAAAGCCAACCACTAGTACACCATTGGAGTTTACTTCAATTCCAACGTTATCACCACCTGGGATAATATATTCTGAATATGCTAAAGCATTTATGGGTACAATAAGTACAAGGAACGTCCATATTGTAAAGAGTAGTTTGTTTTTAAATTTCATATCATCATCTCCTAAATCAAACTACATTATTAATATGAACACAATAATTTTTTTTAAAGTAACAATAATTTCCTAAAAAAATTTTTTAAGACTATACTTAGTTTTTACTAATAAAAATTTATTATGTGATTTTTTTCCATTTGAATAAGTTTTTTTTAATACTTAAAAATTTTATCTTTCAAATATTTATGTTTAATATAATACATGCTATAATGATAAAGAGAGTATATGATAAATAGTCTCGGTTAATAGTAATTATTGAAAGAGGTAACTAATGAGTAATGAAGCTTTAAGATTAAGAGAAATTATAAATAAAATTAAAGATCATAATCTATTAAAAGATAGATCTTGTAAAAATATAAGAGAAACTATAGAAGATTTGGGACCTACATTTATTAAAATGGGACAGATTTTATCAGCAAGAGATGATTTGGTTTCAAAAGAATTATGTGATGAATTAAAAAAGCTACGTTGTAGTGTTAAACCTATGGACTATGATGAAGTTTTAGATATATTAAATGCTGAATATAATGGTAATTATCAAGAAATTTTTGCAGAAATAGAAGAGGTTCCTTTAGGTTCAGCATCTATTGCGCAAACACATAGAGCTAAACTTAAAACTGGTGAAGATGTAGTTTTAAAAATTCAAAGAAAAAATATATATCAAATGATGATGATGGATACAAGACTTTTAAAGAAAGCAATTTCTATTTTGCAATTAGATAAAGTTGTTGGAAATATTGTTGATTTGAAGGAAATAGTTGATGAAGTATATAGCTCTGCCAAGGAAGAGATGAATTTTATGGTAGAAGCAGAACATATAGAAGAATTTGAAAACTATAATAAAAATGTAATGTATATAAGACCTTTAAAGGTTTATAAGAAATATTCAACACCTTATGTTTTAGTGATGGAGTGCGTTGGAGGATTTTTTATAAATGAAAAAACTAAGTTAGATAGACTTGGTTATAATATGAATGAAATAGCTTTAAAACTTGCTGACAATTATATAAAACAAGCTATAGACGATGGATTTTTTCATGCTGATCCACATGCTGATAATATAAAAATTATAGATGGAAAAATAGCTTATTTAGACTTTGGAATGATGGGTAGACTTTCTAGCAAAAATAAGAATTTACTTAATAAATGTATAGTAGCTATTATAAAAAATGATATAGTTGAAGTTGCTCATATCTTATCTTTACTTAATGTTAATGATTCAAATATTGATTATATGAAATTAAATAGTGATATTAGAATGGTTCTTGATAAGAATAAAACACTAGAAATAAATGATATTGATATTAAAGATTTTATGAAGGATATGTTTTCAATGCTTCATAATAATGATATTAAGTTGCCAAAAGATATTTCAATGCTTGTTAGAGGAATAGTTGTACTAGAAGGTACTCTTGAAGAGATTGATTCAACAATTAGTTTGATGCAAGTTTTGAAAAATAGATTTAATACTAGTAAAATAATGTCAAAAGAAAAAATAGAGTCTGGATTAGTAAAAATTTTAGAAAATAGTGATAGTTTAGTATCAATGCCAAAAGAAATGCTTACTACACTTAAAGGAATTAATAATGGGGAGTTAAGATTTAATATAGAAATTAATGATTCAAAGAATCAAGTCAATAGATTTGAAGAATTATTTCATCAAGGAATAATTGCCGCTCTTGATCTTGCTATGATCATTGGACTAAGTGTGATGGTTGTAGTGGCAAAAGATAAGCTACCTTTCTTATTTTATGTTTATGCCTTGTTTGCCTTAGTAGCTACTGCTTTCTTATTTTACAAGATATTTAAGTCTAATATAAGGAAAAAATAATTGATGAAAAAAGTTTATGTAGAAATAACTAATGCTTGTAATCTTAACTGCAACTTTTGTATTCATAATAGCAGAAAGCAAGAATTTATGACTCTGGATAATTTTAAAATTATTCTTAAAAAGTTAGATGGTTATACTAAGTATCTTTATTTGCATGTTTTAGGCGAGCCTCTTCTCCATCCGTTAATTAATGAATTTATTGATGAGGCATATAACAGTTCTTTTAACGTAAATATTACAAGTAACGGGTATTTAATAGATAGAATTAAAACTAAAAATATTAGACAATTAAATGTATCTTTACATAGTTTTTTGGGGGATGAAAGTGCATTTGTTAAGTATTTGAATAAGATTTTAGATAAAGCTGATGATTTAGATAAAACATATATTTCGCTAAGATTTTGGGTTAAAAGTGATTTTTTAGATCTCACTCTTTATATTATTAATAATAGATATGATACTAATATTACTTTGAAGGAATTAGAAAAAAAGCAGTCTCTTAGGGTAAATAATCATATCTTTATAAATTTATTTCATGAGTTTATTTGGCCAGATTTAAATAACACTAAATCATCATCTAAAGGAACTTGTTATGCCTTAAGAGATCATTTTGGTATTTTAGTTGATGGAACTGTTGTACCGTGTTGTCTAGACTCTAAGGGTGTTATTAATTTAGGCAATATTTATAAAGATGAAGTTTGTGATATACTTAATTGTAAGAGAGTATGTAAAATGAGAGATGGCTTTTTACAAAATAGGAAAGAAGAGGAGCTTTGTCAGAAGTGTTTCTTTTTGAATAATGAGGAGTAAGTATGATAGATATAATTATACCAGCATATAATGCTCATAAAACAATAGGTAAAACTTTATGTAGTATTATGTTACAAAGTAGAAGAGATTTAGTAAATGTGTATATAGTAAATGATTGTTCTTCTACAGATTATCAAGAATTTGTTAAAAAATATAAAAAATATTTTAATATTGAGGAGTTAGATATTCCACAAAATGTAGGCCCTGGTGGCGCTAGAAATTATGGAATGAAGCACTCTAAAGGTGAATATATTATCTTTATTGATAGTGATGATATTTTCTATAATCATTATTCTATAGAAAGATTATATTCTGGAATTCAAATTCATAATTATGATGTTTGTACAAGTGATTTTTATGAAGTTAGTAAAAACAAATGTAACTATGTTCATCTTAATAAAAAGATATGGACTCATGGAAAGATATATAGGAGAAAATTTATTGAAGATAATAAATTAGAATTTAGTAATACAAGAGCTAATGAAGATTTATATTTTAATTTTTTAGTCTTCCTATTAAAACCTAAGGAAAGGTATTTGGATACTATTACTTATGTTTGGCAATATAATAATGAGTCTATTACCAGAAAAAATAATCATGCTTATAATTATTTAGCTTTGGATGAATATAATAAAAATATTTCTTTAGTAGTTTCTAAAGCTTTAGAACTTAATATTTCTGATGATAAAATAGCGGCTGTATTATTTTTCGGTATGTTAGAAATGTATTATATGTACTTAAATGCATCTTCTAAAACTGTGAAAAAGATTATTGAGTCAAGTAGAGAAAACGCTATTAATTTTAAAAAGTATCAAAAAGTGTTGGATGAACAAGTAAGAAATGAGATAACACAACAAATTGTATCTAAGTTTGTTGATGACAATAATATGGCTAAGCTTTTAATTCCAGATGTTTCTTTTAAACAATTTATTAATGAGGTGATATCTAATGCATAAAAGTCTTGATTTAATTATTCCAGTATATAATTCCCATGATGCTTTGGTTAAAGCTTTAGCTAGTGTTGCGGTTAATGATATAGACTTTAAATTAAAAGTTTATATAGTAAATGATGGTTCTAGTAAAGGATATTCGGAAGAGGCAGAAATATTTAAAGATTTACTTGATATTACTATATTTGATTTAGATGTTAATAGGGGCGTTGGATATGCTAGAAAGTATGGACTTGAACACTCTGATGGAGATTATGTTGCATTTTTAGATGCTGATGACCTTATATATGATTTTAAATCCTTACAAACACTCTATGATTTAATAGATTCTAAAAACTATGATTATGCATATGGTGCAATTATTCAAGAAGCTTATGGAATAGGGGAAGTAGTAGAAGAACATAATGGATGTTTACATGGAAAAATATATAGACGAGAATATTTAAATAAAAAGAATATTACTTTTAATCCGACAAGAACTAGTGAAGATTATAGTTTTAATCATTTATGTGTTTTTGGTACTTATAATTTTGCTGCGATTGATGAAGTAGTATATATTTATAAAGATAATAAGAAATCACTTACTAAAGGAATTGATTTAACTAAGACAATAGATAATTTAGTTGATTTTGTAGACAATATAATTTATGTTATGGATCATGTAGACAATAGATTTTCACAAAAAGTTGTAGCGTTTTTCTTAGATTCTTATTTTTATGTATTTAAAAACTATGAATATTATAAAAATCAGGGAGAAGAAGAAAGAATGATAACTTTGCTTCAAAAACTTGAAGATAAAGGAAAAATATATGATGAGGAAACTATATCTAAAGTAGCTCCGGCATTTAGCTTTATTAATTTTAAAAATACATTAAATTAAGGAATAATATTCCTTTTTTTGTTCATAATACTTTTAGGTGATTGAATATGAAAATCGATGTAATAGAAGGCATTAATGTTATTCCGAGATGTTTAGGTTCCGTTGTTTTCTTGTTTTTAATAACTAGAATAATGGGGAAAAAACAAGTTTCACAGTTTTCTTTGTTTGATTATGTTATAGGTATTTCTATTGGTAATTTTACAGCTGAAATGACTTTAAATACCGATGTTCAATATATTAACGGAATGATAGCGATTACTACTTTTGGAGTTTTATCTTATATTGTTAGTAAAGTAGTGAACAAGAGTATTAGAATTAGAAGATTTATAATAGGAACTCCTACTGTTTTACTTGATGATGGGAAAGTAATTGAAAAAGGGTTACAGAGGGTTAATATTGATATAAATGATTTACTTGAACAAGCACGAATTAATGGCTACTTTGATATAAGTGAAGTTGCATACGCTATAATGGAAGCTAATGGTAATATTAGTTTCTTACCAAAAGGAGAGTTTAAGAATCCAACTAAGCATGATTTAAAATTAGACTCCCAAAAATCTTATTTATCGGCTAATATAATTGTTAATGGTGAATATATGGAAGAAGCTATTAAAAAAAGTAAGATTACTAAGAATGAATTAATTAAACAATTAAAAAAAATGCATCTAGATAGTCCAGATAGCATTTTATTAGCAACAATTACAGATAAAGATTTACAATTCTATTTCAAAGATGTAGAACCAAAAAATTATTCCTTGTTAGAATAGTTTTTTTAGATAAAATAAAAGATTAAAAAACCAAAGAAACCAAATACCATAACTAATACTGATATAATAGAGACAACTTTTACAACTTTTTTATTCATTATGTATTCACCTCTTTATAATTATAAAATATTTGTATAAAAAAGTAAAATAAAAACTTAAATATAGAGAAATCTTATTCATATAATTTAGTGGTGATAGTATGGATAAAATAAAACTTAAAAGTTATTCTGAAAAATATAATGGAATTAAGAAAAGAAAGATATTTTTAATTATTTGTATCATTATTTTACTTAGTGTTATTATAGGTATATTATACTTAGCAATGTTAAATAAAGAAGGAAAAGAAATAGTTGTCAATACTGTTAATACCTATTTTAAGGATTTAAATAGTTCTAAGGCTATTAACAATAATTTAGTCAATGTTCTTAAAAATAATATTATATTAACTGGTATTATGTGGTTTTTAGGTGTGTCTTTAGTTGGAGTTATATTTGAAGTATTATTCTTAATTTTAAAAGGTTTTTCTTTAGGATTTTCGATATCTTCTTTTATATATGTTTTTAAGTTTAAAGGAATATATATTGGTCTTGTTTATTTATTACCTAGTATATTTAATCTTTTGATATATTTAATTTTAGGTTTTTTTGCAATTAATTATTCTATATATTTATATAAGTATTTGTTTAAAAATGCATCGATTAATTTGAGTCTACTTATGAAGAAATATTTAAAAGTTTTAGTATTATCTTTAATTTTACTTATTATTAGTTCTGTAATAGAGGTATTTTTAATACCAAATGTCTTAAAACTTTTTACAAAAACACTTTTCTAGTTTATAATATAGTTGGTGATTTTGTATGGAAAAAAAGAAAGTTGTTATAGGAATGAGTGGTGGAGTTGACTCAAGTGTTAGCGCTATCCTTTTAAAAGAACAAGGTTATGATGTTATTGGCTTATTTATGCGTAATTGGGATAGTTCTATTAATAATGATTTTTTAGGTAATCCTAATTTAGATAATAATATTTGCCCTCAAGAACAAGATTATAATGATGCGTTGGATGTGTGCAATCAAATTGGTATTCCACTTCATAGAATAGATTTTGTGAAAGAATATTGGGATAATGTTTTTAAATATTTTTTAGACGAACTAAAAAAAGGTCGTACTCCAAATCCTGATGTAATGTGTAATAAATATATAAAATTTGATTACTTTGTACGAGAGGCAAAACGCTTAGGAGCTGATTATATTGCAACGGGACATTATGCAAAAATGGAAGATGGGTATTTGAAGAGAAGTCATGATACTAATAAAGATCAAACATATTTTTTATCACAACTTTCTCATGAACAGTTAAAGAATGTTATTTTTCCTTTGGGTGATATAGATAAACCGGAGGTTAGAAAAATAGCTTTAAAGTATGGTTTGAAAACGGCTAAAAAGAAGGATTCAACGGGTATTTGTTTTATAGGAGAACGTAATTTTAAGAATTTCTTAAAGAATTATCTACCAAATCAAGAGGGAGATATAGTTGATATAGAAAAAAATAAAGTATTAGGAAAGCATATTGGTTTAATGTATTATACTATTGGTCAGCGAAAAGGACTTGAAGTCGGCGGAACAAAAGATAAGCTTTTTGTTGTAGGAAAGAATTTAGATAAAAATATTTTGTATGTTTGTGAAGGGGAGGATAATGATTATTTATTCTCAGATAGTTGTATAGTCGAAAATGTTAATTTTAATTGTGATGAAAGACCTACAAATATGACAGCAAAATTTAGATATAGACAAGAAGATCATGCTATTAATGTTCAATATTTAGATGATGGTAATCTATTAGTTAAGTATGATCCTATTAAGAGTGTTACCCCTGGACAAGCATGTGTTTTCTATGATGGTGATATTTGCTTAGGTGGTGGAATAATTAAGGAAGTTCGCAAAAATGGTAAAAAATTATGGTACTTGTTATAAAATAGTTTTTGGGAATTTTTTACATTCTAAAATATGTCAATTTACACTTGACTATTTACGTAAAACTGATAAAATTATTTTAGGAGGGTAATGACAATGCATGAGTTGAACAGATTAATTAATGAAATTGGTATATCAAAGGTTCGCTTAGCTAAATATTTAGGTGTTTCACGTCAAATGTTATATAACTATTTAGCACTTGAAAATTTAGAATCTTGGCCAAAAGAAAAAGCAGTTAAATTACTTAGTTTATTAAACATAAAAAATGAAGATGAATTAAAGGATATAAAGGTAAATGGAGATTATATAATCTCTGTAGAAAATAGATTAAATGAAAGTGTTAAAGACACTGCTAGTCACGAAGTTCTAACAGATTTAAAAGGTTTTAATAAGAAAGAGCAAGAAGTTTTATCAGATATAATTAATTTACTTAAGGAAAGACTTGCTGATGATAAAACAAAAGATACTTATTATAGTTATGTGTATTTATACCATTATTTGCAATCAATGGAAACGACAGGGGAGTTAAAGTATATTTTAGCTTATATGTCTAAAGCATTAGGCTTTATTGATCCTAACGAATATGCATTTAATAAGGATAAACAATTTTTATTTGAAAGTATTATGTTCTCAGCAATGACACTTTATAATAATGGTGGCGCTTCTAAAACTAGAATCAGTGAAACTCATAAGAAGTTTGTTGAAGATATTGAACATAAAAAGGAAGAAAAACTTAGTCGTACTCAAGAATTAAATACAGCTCGTATTCAAGCACTTAAAGAACTTGGATATACGGAAATAACATCTAATAATGCTAAAGAAGTATTAGAAAAGATAGTAGAAATTCAATCTAGAAAAGTTTAAATTTATATTAAGAGAGACCTATAATTTGATTGGGTCTCTTATTTCTTTTTTATAGAAGTTAACATAATATCAATTATAGGAAATTATATTTTATATGATTTTTCTTTTATTATTATTAATTATGAGCATTAACTCTTACTTATCTGTTATCTATATTTTTAATCTAATTTAATTTAATTTAATATATAATTATCCCCTTATTTAATTCTAGATTTAATTCCTAATATTATTAATTATACTATATGTTAACTAATTGTTAATACAATATTATAAATTTTATTCATATTATTCATATATAACATTTGTTCTATTACTTTTATATATTATCTATTATCTGATTATATATTTATTCTAGAATGAATTCTCGTCAATCGAATATTATTTTTATGGATAATTATTCATCTAAATTTAATGTAGACTAATTTCTTTTAAATCGAGAATAATTATTAAGCTCGATTTATTATAATTATATTTGATTGGATATTATATTTTATTTTTTTTCCTTATTTTAGAGTTATGTAGCAGTAGGGGTGTAATAGCAAAATAAAAGTAGGGGAAGTACTCCTCTACTCTTTTTTACTCTAATTCATCTAATACACTAATTCCAATTTCTGTTTTTTCTATATTAAAGTTATCAGCTATAGTAGCTCCAATGGCACCTAATGAACTTAATTCAGGTAATTTTTTAGGAGTAAAGAAACTTCTACTATAGAATATAACAGGAACATTTTCTCTTGTATGATAATTTCCTTCGAATGTTGGATCATTACCATGATCAGCTGTAATAATTAATAAATCATCCATTTCAAGTTTATTTAAAATTATTGGAATTTCAACGTCTAATTCCTCTAAAGCTTTTTGATATCCCTCTACGTCACGGTTATGACCATAATTACTATCAAAGTCATTTAAATTTACCATGCAAAGACCAGTAAATTTTTTATCCATAATATCTAAAAGTTTATTGATTGCTTCCATATTATCTGATATTTTAATTGACTTATTAATCCCCTCTTTATCAAAGATATCATTAACCTTACCTATTCCTATAACATTGTATTTATTTTCACTAAGAGAGTTTAAAATAGTTCTTTTTGGAGGTTTTATACTATAATCTTTTCTTCCAGCATTAATTAATCTAAAATGTCCAACTTTACCAGTAAATGGTCTAGCGATTACTCTAGCTACTTTCCAGTCTTCACGCATTGTAAGAGCTCTGATTTTTTCACAGTATTCATATAATGTTGCTATCGGAACAGCATCCTCATGAGCAGCAACTTGTAAATCAGAATCGGCAGAAGTATACACAATTAGAGACCCATAATTTAGTTCCAACTCCCCTAGTTCATTTATAATATCTATACTATTGCCACAAGGTTTATTACCAATTACTCTTCTACCTGTAATATTTTCAATACTATCTAATATTTCGTTAGGAAATCCTTCATTAAATGTTTTAAATACAGTATCTGATAAAATACCCATCATTTCATAATGTCCATTTAGGCTATCTTTTCCAATATTATTTGGTTTAGCAATAGTATAATAGGCATCCACATTTTCATTTTCATCCATATTTATAGTATTTAGGAGCCCTATTTTCTTAAGATTTGGAATGAATAGGTCAGTTTGTTCTAATATGTGCCCCAATGTATTAGCGCCTTTGGAATTATATTTTGAAGCATCATCTGCCTCCCCTACTCCTAAGGAGTCTAATATCATTAAAAATATTCGTTTAAATTTCATTTTAAAATTCACCTTTATCTTTCTTCTCACGAGGATGATATTCGTTATAGTCGTGGGTAACTTTTTGATTTGTTACATGAGTATACATTCTAGTTGTAGAAATATCAGAATGCCCTAACATTTCTTGAATACTCTTTAGATCAGCACCACCTTCTAAAAGATGAGTTGCAAAAGAGTGTCTAAGAGTATGAGGAGATGCTTCTACATTTAAATGTTTTTCTTCTAATAAATTTTTTAATATTTTAAAAAATCCTTGTCGTGTAATCCCTTTACCATGATTATTCAAAAATAATTTCTCACATTGATTATTTTTTTCTAGTAGAGGGCGCTTTTCCATATATAAGTTTAGATAATACATGGAGTACTCTCCTAAGGGAATAATTCGTTCTTTGTTTCCTTTTCCGACTATTCGAATTATACAATTAGTAAAGTCTATATTATTTAAAGTAAGATTTACTAATTCTGATACACGTAATCCTGTGCCATATACTAATTCTAACATGGCTTTATTGCGATAGTCAAATGGAGTTAGAAGATTGATATCTAATAAGGTATTAATGTCATCCATGGATAAAGTTTTAGCGATGGTCTTTTTTAGTTTTGGCCTTTTAATACCTAAAGTTACATTTATTGGAGCAATTTTTTCTTTTTCCAAATAGGCATGATAGTTTTTGATAGTTGTTAATTTTCTAGCGACGGTTGTTATTTCATCATGATCTTTTTTTTGAAGGTATTCTATAAACTCTATTACATCAGCTGAACCAATTTTTTGGGGATTAGAGATATTTTTTTGATGTAAAAATGCTTTATACATATTCAAATCATTTTTATATGACAAATAAGTGTTATCTGATAATCCTTTATCAATTAAGCAATAATTTAGAAAATCTGTGATTGACTCTTCTAGATCCATTTTCATCACCCTTATTATTATATAAAATTATTAGTTTTTTTACAATAAGCGTTTTTTTTGATACAATATATGCAGGTGATTATTATGGATAAACCTTTAGCTTTAAAACTTGCTCCTGTAAGTATGGATGATATTGTCGGTCAAAGACATTTGATAGGTAAAGATAAAATACTTACGAACTTGGTTAAGAATAAGAAGTTATTCTCAATGATTTTATATGGTAAACCTGGAATTGGTAAAACTAGTATCGCTAATGCTATGGTGCACGACTTAGGCGTGAGATATCGTTTTTTAAATGCTACTGTTAATACTAAAAAGGATTTAGATATTGTTATTGAAGAGGCCAAAATGTATGATGGGCTTGTTTTAATAATGGATGAAATTCATAGATTGAATAAGGATAAACAAGATATTCTTCTTCCACAATTAGAAAGTGGTTTGATAACCTTGATAGGAATGACTACTTCTAATCCATATCACGCAATTAATCCTGCTATTAGAAGTAGGTGTCAGTTATTTGAATTAAAAGAGTTAGAATATGAGGATATAATGACTGGACTTAATCGAGCTATTAAACATCCCGATCTAAAAGGAATAAGTATTAGTAATGAGTGTTTGTCCTTAATAGCAAAACTTTCTGGGAATGATTTAAGGTATGCCTATAATCTACTAGAAATTAGTTATTATGCTAGTGAGGATAAGGTGATAACTGAGGATAAAATACGCTTAATTAATAATAAACCTGTCTTTTTTTCTGATAAAAATGGTGATGGACATTATGATGTTTTGAGTGGGTTTCAAAAGTCTATTAGAGGTAGTGATGTTAATGCTAGCCTGCATTATTTAGGTAGATTAATATATGAGGGAGATTTGGATTCTATATATCGCAGAATGAGTGTAATTGCCTATGAAGATATAGGACTTGCTAATCCTGCTATAGGTCCTAGAGTGGATGCTGCAATTAATGCGGCCGAAAGAGTTGGTCTTCCAGAAGCAAGAATTCCTCTTGCTGAAATAGTTGTAGAAATGGCTCTTTCTCCTAAAAGTAATACGGCTCATGTGGCATTGAACGAAGCTCTTGATGATATTTATAAAGGAAATGTAGGCTCTATTCCTGATCATATAAAAACTAATTCACCTCTTTATAAATATCCACATGACTATAAAGGTTCATATGTGGTTCAACAATACTTACCGGATAGAATAAAAAATAAGGAGTATTATAATCCAAAAAGTATAGGATATGAAGTTAATTTTAAACAAGTTTATGATAGATTAAAAAAGATTAATAAAGAAACCAAATAACAGTAATTATTTGGTTTTTTCTTCATATTTATATAGTCCTTGATATTTAGGACAGCCTTTTAATAGTTCGCTATGTGTTCCTGTATCTATTATTTTTTCCTCATCTATTACTATTATTCTGTCACAGTTAATGACTGTAGACAAGCGATGGGCTATAATTAGAATAAGTTGTATTTCTATTTATTTTTTCTATGGCTGTTTGAATATTTTTTTGAGTAATGTTGTCAACTGAACTTGTAGCTTCATCTAGTAATAATATGTTACTTTGTTTTAATAAGCTTCTAGTAATTAAGCTATGTATAGTGTTGATATTTTTAAAAACTTTATACATAGCGTATCTATATCCATGATTTTGTTTTGAATCTATAAAACTTCTTTTTATATGTTCTTTTCTTTTTTTTGGATAAAGTTTTTTTCCCTTTATTATGAATATATGTAACAATTATGATAGTGTATATATTACTTAATCAAAACAACTTTCTTAAATTGCTTTTTTACTTTTTGAATAATTAATTCATCGTTATTAAAATCTGTTGTAGTAATTAATTTATTAACATCATTCTCTTTTGTTCCATTTACACTTATTCCATTTTGTTCAATCATTCTTCTTCCTTCTGATTTTGATGAAACAATATTTGATAAATTTAATAATTCAGTCAATAGCAATCCATTCTCTAACATACTTTCTTTCATTTCAAATATTTCAATATTTTCAGGTATACCACCTTTAGCTACTGTATTATATCTTTCTTCAGCTTGATTAATAAATTCTTCTCCATGATACATTTTAATTATTTCTTCTGCATATTTTCTATGTGCCAATAATATATCCTCACTCATCATATTTACTACATCTTTCATATCTAAATCTGTAGTAAGTTTAAAATAATCTAATAATACATCATCAGGTATTCTCATAGCTTTCTCATACATTTTTTCAGGTGATTCATCCACCCCAATATAATTTCCCAATGATTTAGACATTTTTTCCTTACCATCTAATCCTACTAATAAAGGAAAACACATTACATCTTGTGGCTCTTGATCATAGTCTCTTTGCAACTCTCTACCAACTAACAAATTAAATGTTTGATCTGTTCCCCCTACTTCTATATCAGTATGTAATGCAACTGAATCATATCCTTGCATTAATGGATATAAAAATTCATGAATACCAATCGGAATATTATTATTAAACCTATTTTTAAAATCATCTCTTTCAAGAATTCTAGCTACTGTATATTTTCCAGTTAATTTAATAACATCTTCAAATGACATTTTCCCTAACCACTCTGAATTATAAACAATTCTTATTTTGTTAGGATCTAATATTTTAGAAACTTGTTTAAAATATGTTTCGCCATTTCTTCTTGTTTCTTCAAATGATAATGATGGTCTAGTTTTTGATTTTCCAGATGGATCTCCAATCATTGCTGTAAAATCCCCTATAACAAAAATTATGTCATGTCCTAATTCTTGTAATACTTTCAAGGCACGTAATGGCACCGTATGACCTAGATGTAAATCAGGTCTTGACGGATCAGCGCCAAATTTCACTATCAATTTTTTTCCACTATTTAATTTTTTTAATAATGTTTCTTTATTATGAATATCAACTGTTCTTCTCAGTATTAATTCAATTTTTTCATCTTTTGTCATATTATCCCTCCTTAACAAAAAAAGCCACGATAAGTAATCCTCATAAGGACGATTTATCGCGGTACCACCTTAATTTATGAATAGAAATTCATACACTCAATAAGCTATAAAGTAGCAACCTTTAAACTCATAATGTGTATTTCAACTATATCATTTTGTCTATTTTCACCAAACATAAACTCTCTAAATTTAAAATGATATACTTTACTATTCATTAATCAACATTTATAAATTAAATAATTCTATTACATTGTATCATATAAAATACAATTTATTAAAGCGTTTTTGTTAATGTTTTATTTTTTTTGTTCTTTTAGTTTAAAAACAGGACCTATATCCTTTTTGCCTTCTAGTTAATAACAATATTATTTCTTAATGATTTAAACACTTTTTCATAACCATTTATTATATTATAACATAAAAAAATAAAACCTCAATTGAGGTTTTAATTATTAATAATATACATGAATATAGCATCTTTATTATCAATTTGTCCTGACTTAATTTTGTAGTCAATATTACTTAAATTTTTAATCATATTACAAACATCTTTTTTATTAGAATATCTAAGTAGCTCTTTTGTTTTTTCTATACGATATGGGTGAATATTTAGAGTTGCAGCTATATCTTTGTTGGTATAGTTTTTTTCACTAAACATAATTATTTGAATCATAAGACGTAATTGACTTTCCAAAAGACCAATTAGGGCTATGTCATCGACATTATACTTTTTTAGTTTTTCGTATTTTATTATAGCCCTTTTTTTATCTTTGATGGCAATATCTTTTATAAGATCAAATACTATTTGAGTACTTTCACCAATATGTTTTATGACAATAGTTTCAACATCTTCCTTAGTTATCTTTTTGGTATCAAATTTGTATTGTTTTAACTTGTCACATTCACTTTTTATAATATCTATATTATTGTTAGAATATTCAATTAGTTTAGTAATTACCCCTGCTTCAACTTCGTATCCTTGTAAGATGTTTTTTATTTCTTTGTTGAGGTCGGTTTCTAATTTTATATAGTTAGTTTTTTTCTTTAATTCTTTATTTATTTTTTTGGTAGCATTAAATTTTGTGGTAGTAAGTATTAATAAATTGTCATTATTAGGATTATCTAAATACTTTAAAAGATGTTTTGTATCTTGATTGTCTTCTAATAAATTAATGTTTTTTATAATAATTACTTTTTGTTCTGTTAAGAAAGAATAAGTATCTAAGTCTAACAAGGCATTATATAAGTCTTCTTCTTCTAAATCGTAGTTTGTGATGCTAGCGTTTTCAAATTTGGTGCTACTGATTATATCTTTTAATTTTTCTTGAAAAAGATAGTAATTATCATAAACTAATAAATAATTATTCTTCATCTAATAATACTTTCTTTACATGTTTGATAATTTCTTCAATGGCTGTATCAGTTTTTCCACCACCTTGAGCAAAGGTTTTACTTCCACCACCATTACCGCCTGAGCTTACTGAAGCATCTTTTACAATTAGTCCAGCATTAGCGTGACAGTTGCTACGACAAACGAAATTAACTGCGCCATTATCACCCTTATTGATGAAGAAAACGCAACCAGGATTAATTTCATTAACAATGCTATCGGCAATTGATTTTAATAATTGAGTATCCATATGATCTGTTTCCATAATTAAACCTTTGACATTGTTATAGGTTTCAACATTTTTACGGTATACATCTAGATTATTTAGAGTAAGTTTTTCTCTTTCGGCAAAATATTTTTTCTCTAGTTCTTTTACCTCTGTTTGAACGTAAGATAATTTGTTTTGATTATAAACTATATCCTTATAACTATTTGCTTTAATGTTATCTAATTCTACATCAAAGTCTAATGTAATACCATATTTCTTAGCTTCATCTAGGATACCACGAGCTTTCATTAGAAGTTTTATTGTTTCGTCGTTATATGGTTTTATAATGTCATATAAAGTATTTTCAATTCTTGTGTTTGTACAAGCTTCTATACGATATGTATTACTTCCTTTAGATTCATAAGAGTAGATGGCAAATTTTTTAATATTACCTGTATTACTTGTATGGGTTCCACCACATAGTTCTATTGATTTACCCATTTTAACAACACGAACCATTGAACCATATTTTTCATTAAATAAAGCCATAGCGCCTAATTGTTTAGCCTTATCTAATGGCATAACCTCTGTTGAAACAATGTGTTTTTCGGCAATTAGTTTATTTACCATATCTTCAACAGCTATTACTTTTTCATCTGTAAGCTTTTTAGAGTATGTAAAATCCAATCTAAGGCGTTCATTATCTACGTAACTTCCTGCTTGATGTACATCACCTTCTAGAGTTGTTCTAAGAGCATAATGTAATAAGTGAACACTACTATGATTTTCTTCTATTTGTTTTCTTCTTTCTTTATCTAGTACTAGTTCGCATTCATCATCTTTTGAAATAACTCCATCTAGAAGTTTAACTTTATGAATATTTTGACCGTTTGGGCCTTTAAAAACGTCTAGTACACGGGCTTTAAAGTTTTTACCAACAATCATACCGGTATCACTTACTTGTCCTCCTGCTTGGGCATAAAAACAAGTTCTCTTTAAAGCTATATATCCATCATGATCTAATGTATCTATAGTTTGATCTTTTGAGAATATAGCTAAAACATTAGTTTTAAGACGATAAATACCATAGACGAATGTTGATTCTTCAGTGAAGTCTAAAAGTACTTTCTTTTGACTAGCCATAGCCGTTTTGGTTTTTGAAGCCTCACGAGCCTGTTCTTTTTGAACTTGCATATATTTATCAAACTCTTCTTTACTAGTTGTATATCCTAATTCGTGTAGATACTCTTCAGTTAATTCAAATGGGAAACCATATGTATCATATAATTTAAAGGCATCATTACCACTGATAGTACCATCTGTTGAGTTTTTTACCAATTGTTTTAGTATTCTTTCACCATCAGTTAGAGTCTTTAGGAATAGTTTTTCTTCTTCAAGAATTAAGGTTTCAACAACAGCACGTTTTTCTACAAGATATGGGTATGCTTCTTTCATAGTATCAATTACTGATGAAACAAGTTTATACATAAATGGTTCATTTAAACCTAGTTTTCTTCCGAATCTTTCACTACGGCGAAGTAGACGTCTAAGGACATACCCTCTACCGGCATTATCAAAGAATGCACCATCACTTAAAGCGAATGTTAAAGCTCTGATATGATCTGCAATTACTTTAATTGGTGTTTGTCCATTATATTTAACACCACTCATTTTTTCTATACTTTCAATGATTGGTTGAAATAAATCGGTTTCAAAGTTTGAATCGACATCTTGAAATACTAGACACCAACGTTCAAGACCTGCTCCAGTATCAATGTTTTTATGTGGAAGCTCTTTATAGTCTTCTCTTTTAACATTTGGCTCTTGATTATATTGGCTAAATACATTGTTCCATATTTCAATATAACGTTCTTGTTCTTCATCTTTTTTGAATTTTTCTAAAGCATCATGGTCTTTATCATATTTTTCACCACGATCATAAAAGATTTCGCTATCTGGACCACAAGGACCTTTTCCTATTTCCCAAAAGTTTTCATCTAATCGAATAATGTGATCTTCTAACATACCCATTTCAATCCATTTATTATAAGCTTCATTGTCACCTGTATATATTGTGACATAAAGTTTTTCGATTGGAATAGCAAACCATTTTTCAGATGTTAGTAGTTCATAGGCAAATTCAATGGCTTCATTTTTGAAATAGTCTCCGATCGAAAAGTTACCCATCATTTCGAAGAATGTTTGATGTCTTTTAGTCACTCCAACATTTTCAATGTCATTTGTTCTAATACATTTTTGGATACTTGTTAATCTTTTACATTCTGGTATTTTAGTTCCATCGAAGTATTTTTTTAGTGGTGTTACTCCAGCATTTATCCATAGTAAGCTGTCATCATCGATAGGTATTAAGGGTGCACTTTCTATTATTTGATGATGTTTACTTGTAAAAAATTTAAACCACATTTCTCTTATTTCTACATGTGTCATTTTTCTCATATTAATTTACTCCCTTCGTGTCTATTTTTTTAAGTATTTCATCTAGACGTTTTTTATATTCTTCAAGATCTCCATTATTAAGTATGTAATAGTCGGCATAGGCAATTGGTCCACCTTTGGCTATTTGTTCAATTTCTGCGATATCTCTATCATTTACTTCTTTTGCTGTTAAAGATCTTTCTTTTCGCTTTGCTACACGACTATATCTGATATCTTTATCAACCACGATACAAATAATTGTTAGGTTATCCTTTATTCCTTCTTTAAGAATTGCTAACTCATCCCATGAGTATAGTCCATCTAAGACTACGTTTCCTTCTTTACTCTTTTCTTTTATTTCTGGTAGTAATATTTTAGCAAAAGCTCCCATACCATGTTCTTCGCGTAGTTTATTACGCATCATTTTTTCGTTTTCTGGTGTTATTTCTAAGCCCTCTTCTTTTAGTTTTTTCATTGTTACTCCGCCAAAATAGACTTTGCTGTAACCCATACTTTCTAAGTAAGTACTGGCAACACTTTTACCACTCCCACTCATTCCTACGATAGCAATAATTTTATTCATAAATACCTCCTCTTACACAAATAAAAGACCTATTTTAGGAGGACAAGATATTGCCCGGTACCATCCTAAAGTTGGTCTTGGTTTTGATAACGGTCTCCCGAATAACTCCAAAGTAGCTTTCTGAAAAACTTATTATCTAGTTTCACCTACCCTAGACTCTCTATAAATAATGTTTTTTCATACTTTTCTTTTTCAACGTCTTTATGCATTTTCAATTTTGTTTATAAACTCTATTTTCTCATCGATAAATTCAAATAATACTTTTAGAGTTGCAGTTGCAGGTGTTGCAACTATCATTCCTATGATACCAAAGAAATGTCCGAAAATCAATAGGGCAAGCATAATTGTTATAGGATGAAGTTTCATGGTATGTCCCATAATTAGTGGTTGGTATAGATTTCCCTCTAACACCTGAACGACTACTATACTTACAATTGTTAAGATTCCAGCTAGTGGTGATATTAAGAAACCAACTACTGCTGCTGGTATACCACCAATCCATGGACCAAAATATGGAATGATATCTGTTATGGCACAGATTAGTGCGAATAACAATGGTGCTTTATGTCCTGCAAGAGTTAATCCAATAGCCTGACTTACAAATACTAAAAGCATAACAATTAGGACACCTTGGACATAACTTCTTAAAGAACTGTTTACTCTTTTTCTCAATTCTCTGGCATCACTTTGATATTTTGTAGGTATACATTTAAAGATTTTTTTGCAAATTTTATGATAATCGAATAATAAGTAAAATCCAATCATTAATCCTAAGCAAAGGTTACTAATAATTCCTACAGCGGACATTGTACCACCAATAATCATATTTGCAATGTTACCAGTATCTATTTCTTTCAAATTTTCAAAAAAGTTTTTCTTTAAAGTATTGAATGTACTATTATCAGCTATTTTTAAGTTTTCAGTAGCATTATTAATAAACTTTTGTAATTCATTAATCATAGTCGGAATACTTTTTGAAAGTTCTTTTACTTGGTCTATTAAATTAGGAATTGTGTAAGCAAGCAATAAGCTTAATGTTCCTAGAACTAAAATATATACAATAATACATGATAATACTCTAGGCATTTTTTTGGATAATTTATCTGTTAGAGGTACCAAGAGCCACGCTATTAATATACCAATAAATACAGGGCTAATAACGGATAAAAATTCACCAATGATAGGTAAAATATGAAGTCTTTGTAGGAGTGTTAGTCCTAAACTTATTATGGCTATAATAATTAATATTTGTAATAGTTTGTTAACTTTGTTACCACTTTCAGCATATTCATTTATTAGGTTGTAATCTAGTTCATCAATTTTTTTACGCTTTTTAAATAAATTCATGTGTCCTCCTTTTTATATTTAATATTATAGCACTCCTCTTTTGTGATGTAAATTAAGTAGTTTAATTATTAAATATTTATTTTGAATAATATATATTATATAATGTAAGTGGTGATTATATGCAGACAATTTTAAAAAAAGTTGATAATGTAATGGTTATAGAAAAGTCACGTTTTATAACTTTACTTTATCCTGTTCACACAAGAAATGAAGTTTTAGAAATTCTTGAGGAGGTAAAACAAGAATACGCCAATGCGACTCACTATTGTTATGCTTATATTATAGATGGTGATGTTAGGGCTAGTGATGATGGTGAACCAAGCAAAACCGCTGGAGCACCAATTTTAAACGTTTTAGTACAACAACATCTGAATCATATTTTGTGTGTGGTAATTAGATATTTTGGAGGCATTAAACTTGGAGCTGGTGGTTTGGTAAGAGCTTATAGTAACTCCTGTAGTGAAGCTTTGAAAAAAGCACAGTTTGGGAATGTTATTGCGGCAAAAAAAGTAAGAATTATAATTAATTATGAAATGATTGATAAATTAAACTATATCTTACAAGACTTTAAAATTACGTATAAAGAGTTTAGTGATAAAGTTAGTTACGAAGTTTTAGTTCCGGATGATAAACTTAATCTATTAGATTCTTTTCCATATGAAATTATTAATGATTGTTTTATAACACAAGAAAAAAGAATTACTAGTTGAAATATCCTAGTAATTCTTTTTTATTACAAAATCCGACTTTTTTATTAATTATTTTTCCATCTTTATAAAATACAAGGGTTGGGATACTCATAACTTGGAATTGATAAGCAAGTTCATCATATTCGTCGACATCAATCTTTAAAATTTTGATGTCTTCTTGTTCCTTAGAAATTTCTTCTAAGACATTACCAATCATTCTACATGGTCCACACCAAGTTGCAAAAAAATCAATTATTACTTTACCCTCTTTTATTTCTTCTTCAAAGTTAGTATCTTTATTATATATTTTAATCATTTTAATTTTCCTTTCTATAATTATTTAATACTTGATCTAAATCTTTATAATTTCTTATTTTTCCATTATCTATTAACTCATCTACAGTATCTATGGAAACTATTTTGTTTTTTAGCATAATATCGAATGATTTAGCGTTATATTCATCGCTATGTTTAATTCGAGATTTATCATTTTTTATCTCTTCTGTTAAATCATATACCTCATTAATAGAAGAATTTAGATTTTTAATTTGTGAAGTTATTAAGATTGGACTATTTAAAAAGTAGTTTTTTAGTGTTGAATTTCTATAAGCATCAACTTTTCCTAAGGGAATGGCTAGTATCAGTAATAAAAAAATTATTAGTATATAATTAGATAATATTCCGACTATTGCTCCCAATATTTTAAATGGTAAATTTATTACTTTACTTATGGAAATTACCTTTGATATAAGTCCTGTTATTGTTAATATGAAGTTTAAAATTACGTATAATATAGTTGAAATTAATAAAAATGATATGATTTCGTATAGTAAAATATTTAGAGCCGCTATTTCTATTCCTATTATGTGTAGAGAAAATAGTGGTAAGTATTTAAATAATAAATTACCCAGAGGATTCATAAAAATAAATGATAAGTAAAGAACAATTATAAAGCCTCCTACTTTTAATATTTCTCTGAAAAAGCCTCGACGAAAACCTTCTAAGCCACCTACTAATAGAAGGATAATTAGGATGATATCAAACCAATTCATTATATCACTCTCCTATTATTAGTATAACAAATATTATAAAAATATGCTATAATAATTTCGAGGTGGCTTATGAATATAGTCTTAAAGGTAAATAAAGAAGTTCAAGATAAAATGATTGAGTACTATACTCCTAAAAAACGTGATAAACAAATACCATATGTTTTATTACAAGCAGATGATAATGATACTGTTATTACTATGTATACGTCTGGGAAGGTTATGTTTCAGGGAGTTAGTGCTGATGTTGATGCTATGATGTGGCAAGAAATGATGGGCGTTTCTAAGGAAGAAAAAAAGAAAAAAGAGGAACAAGATCAAAAGTATCATAATTGTAATTCTGTTGGTTCTGATGAGGTTGGAACGGGAGACTATTTTGGTCCAATAGTTGTTACTGCATCCTATGTAACACGTGGTGATGTTAAATTTTTAGAAGAACTTGGTGTATGTGATTCTAAAAAGATAAATGATGAAAAAATTTTAAAGATTGCTCCACAAATAGCTAAAAGAGTAAAATATAGAAGTTTAATTTTATCTAACTTAGAGTATAATACGAAATATACAAAAGATATTAATATGAATAAGATTAAGTCTATTATGCATAATAAAGTACTTTATCAATTGGTACATGAGGAACAACCAGAGTATGATTACATTATTGTGGATGAATTTGCACGTGAAGCTAGATATTATGGATATCTGACTGGAATTAATGATGTTCAACGAGATATTACTTTTATGACAAAGGCAGAGGATAAAAATTTAGCAGTGGCCTGCTCTTCTATTATTAGTAGATATATTTTCTTAAAAGAATTTGATAAATTAAGTGATAGTCTTGGTATTCCTTTAGTAAAAGGTGCTGGAAGTGAAGTTGATAAAATTGGTGAAGAAGTTGTTGAAAAATATGGCGAAGAAAAATTAAAAGAGATTGCTAAACTTAATTTTGCTAATACTAAGAGAATACTTCATACAATGATTTTTTAAGGACAAATCTAATTTATTTAATAGCTAATTTTAACATATTAAAACCTCGTTTTTTAATCAAGCGAGGTTTATTTTTTTATTTTATTTTTTCAACTTTAACGAAGTTATATTCATTATTATTTAGTTTAAACGTATATCTATATTTTTCAAAGTTATTGCTGTTTTCTTTTGTTATTTGTGTTTGATTTATATCAATATTAGTTTGAAAAGGTTGATCTGTATCAGTAATATTAATTTTAGTATATAAGTTATATGTATCAGTAGTGGTCGTATTTTTTTCTTTTTCAACAGTTTCTTTTGCGTTATTAAAGATTATATTTTTATCATATAAGATATATGCAGTTAGACCTAATATGATAAGTATTAAAACAATTATTAATACTATTAATCCTTTACTTTTTTTCTTTGCTTGTTTTTTCCTTTTTATCTATCTCCTATCTTTAATTATATCTTTTTTTAAATGTAGGTACAATAAAAAATGACAAGAGTTTATTACTTGTCATTTTTTTCTGTAAATTTATTGAAGTCTCTAATTTCTTTTTCATCAAAAGCATATTTGTTTAATTCTTCAAATAATTTTTTCTGTTCACGAGATAGTTTTTTTGGAGTTAGTACTTTAAATATTAAGTACATATTTCCTTTGTTACCGGTTGTCTTATTGTCTACACCTTTACCTTTGATTCTTTGCTTATCTAGGTTGTTTATGCCACTTGGTATGCTCAAACTAACATTACCATATAGTGTTGGAATTACTTTTTTGCATCCTAGTACAGCTTCTGTTATGGTAAGGGGAATTTCTAGGTAAATATCGTCTCCATCACGCTTAAAGAAATCGTGTTCTTCAACGTAAAACTCTAAATATAAATCACCATTTGGACCACCGTTTGTTCCAGGATTACCCTTACCTGTTATTCTAAGACGTTTGCCTGTATCGATTCCAGCTGGTACATTTACAGATATTGTTTTATGTTGTTTGATTTTACCTTTACCACCACATTTACTACATTTTTTCTTATATGTATGACCTTCACCATGACAAGTTGGACATGTTGTTTTTGATAGGAAAGAACCTAGAATGGTATGTTGTTCTGATGTTACGGTACCTGAACCATGGCAGGTGCTACAAGTTTCTTCACCAATACCACCTTTACCATCACATTCATCACAGTTTTCAATAAAATCAAGTTCAAAGTCTTTTTCACAACCAAAGACAGCTTCTTCAAATGATAATTTAACTTTTTTTAGGATATCGCTACCTCTACTTCTTCTGGATTTACTTTCGCCTCGTCCAGAAAAGCCTTGGAAACCTCCTCCAAAGAAGCTGTCAAAGATATCACCTAAGTCAATATCTACACCACCAAAATCACTATATGATGAGAAACCACCCATACCTTGAGCACCTGTTCCTACACCAGCGTGACCAAATCTATCATATTGGCTTCTTTTTTGTTCATCACTTAATACTTCATAGGCTTCTTGTGCTTCTTTAAATTTTTCGGCAGCAGATGGATCATCTTTATTTAAATCTGGATGGTATTTTTTAGCTAGTTTACGAAATGCACTCTTAATTTCGGCAGCACTAGCATTTTTTTCTACGCCTAAGACTTCATAATAGTCTCTTTTTTCTGCCATAAAATCACCTCACTACTTTTCTAAATATATATTTTTAAACTCCTCTAGAGTTTTTTTAAATAAGTCAATAGCACTTTCAAATACTTTGTTGTCTTCTAAATTAATATCTATTATTTTAAGGAGTTCTAATGGATAATCTTTTCCACCTGATTTTAATAGTTCTAAATATTTTTCCTTAAATCCAGGAGTTTGATTAATAAGATTTTGAGCTACATAACAGGCAATAGAAAGACTTGTTGCATATTGATAAACATAGAATGGAGTGTAAAAATGTGGAATTCTTGACCATTCATTAGCAATATCCTTATCTACTACTACTTTGTCACCAAAATATTTTTTATTTAAATCATAATACATGGAATTTAAGTATTCACAAGTAGCGATATTACCACTATCTACATAGTCATGAGCATTCTTTTCAAATTCTGCAAACATTGTTTGTCTGTATAAGGTAGCTTTAAATAAGTCTAATCTTTCATTTAAGATAGCAAGCTTTTCTTCTTTTGCAGTTGCTTTTTTATACATATAATCGCTTAATATTAGTTCATTTGTAGTAGATGCTATCTCAGCTAAAAATATTACATAACTACTAGTTTCATATGGCTGGTTAGATGTTGAAAAATAAGTATGCATAGAGTGTCCTAGCTCGTGTGCTAGAGTACTTACATCGTTATATTCACCAGTATAATTTAATAATACATAAGGCAAGGTATCATATGAACCAGTTGAATAAGCTCCTGATTTTTTGCCTTTATTTGGATATATATCAATCCAACCATTATTAAAAGCTTCCACTAGTTTTTTAATGTACTCATCATTATATATTTTTAAAGCATCTAAAACGATAGATTTTGCTTCTTCATAACTATACTTTTTATCTATTGATTTAATAGTACTGACATAGCCATCATATAAATGGAATTCATCAAGACCTAACATCTTTTTCTTTAATTCAAAATATTCATATAGTGGTTCTAAATTATCATTTATGGTCTTAATTAGATTGTTATATAAAGCAGTTGGAATATTATTTGGGTTCAAATAACTTTCAAGAGATGAAGTATAACCTCTTAGTTTTGCATTGATGGAATCATATTTTAAGATACTGCCATATAATGATGCTATGGTGTTTTTTACACCAGCATAACCTTCATATAGTTTTTTAAAACTTTCTTCACGCACTCTTCTATCTTTTGAACGAATGTATCTAGAAAAGTTACTTTCATTAAGTTCTACTTCTTTATTCTCTTCATCATGGATAGTTCCTAGTTTCATATCGGCATTTGTTAAATAACTATAAGTATCACTTGCACTTCCTAAAACTGGTGAGAAGGCAGCTAATAATTTTTCATTATCAGATGATAGGCAATGTTTTTTCTGCCTTAGGATAGATGTTATCATATGACGGTAGCTTTCTAAGTCTTCATCAATATATGATAATATCTTATTTTCATCTTCTTTAATTATATTTGGAACAACAGATGATATTATCTCACTATATTTGGCATATAGATTTTGAATTTTAGATGATAATTCCTGATATGTTGTATTAGCTGTATCTTCATCTTCTTTACAATTAGCATATACTGATAGTTTTTCTATTACTCTACTAATCTTACTATCAAACTTAAAGAAGGCACTAAAGTCTTCTTTGGAATTTAGAAATTTTTTAACTAGTTGTTTTAAAGTATTAAAACTTTCTTCTACCCATGTATAATCTTTGTTGAATTCTTCTATGTTTTTATATATTTTTTCTATTTGCCATTTATCAGAGGCGCTTACTTCAGATCTTTCTTTTAATTTATCCATTTTTTCTCCTTAAATATTAAGATAAGTAGCCTATAAAGACTACTTATTCTTATTTTTCTTCGTAATCTGCTTCTTCAGTATCGTCGGCATTGTCTTTTTTATTATCTTTGCTATCTTTTTCTTCTGTTTCAGCTTGTTGTTGTGCTTGTTGATATACTTTTGTAGCAAGTTCCATAGCTTTTTCTTGTAATTTGTCTTTTGCTTCTTTTAAGTCGTCCATATCGATTTCATCTTTAGCTAATTCTTTCTTAACTTTTTCAATTAATTTTTCGATATCTTTCTTTTCTTTTTCTTCAACTTTATCGCCAAGATCTTTTAATGATTTTTCAGTTTGGAATACTAATTGTTCTGCTTCATTTTTAGCTTCAGCTTCTTCTTTTCTCTTCTTATCTTTTTCTTTATTAGCTTCAGCTTCTTTCATCATTTCTTCTACTTCTTCATCAGATAATGTTGTGTTAGAAGTAATAGTAATTGATTGTTTTTTATTAGTTCCAAGATCTTTAGCTGTAACATTTACGATACCATTTGCATCGATATCAAATGTAACTTCAATTTGCGGTACTCCACGTGGTGCAGCTGGGATTCCTGTTAATTGGAAATTACCTAATGTTTTGTTATCGGCAGCCATTGGTCTTTCACCTTGTAAAACGTGGATGTCAACAGCTGGTTGATTATCTGCTGCAGTTGAGAATACTTCTTTTTTAGATGTTGGAATTGTTGTGTTTCTTGGAATTAATGTTGTCATAACTCCACCTAATGTTTCAAGTCCAAGTGATAATGGTGTAACATCAAGTAATACGATATCATTAACATCACCAGTTAAGACACCACCTTGAATTGCAGCACCCATAGCTACTACTTCATCAGGGTTAACTTCACGAGATGGTTCTTTACCTAATTCTTTTTTGATTAAGTCATAAACCATTGGGATACGAGTTGAACCACCAACAAAAATTACTTTATCAATATCATCTTTTGTAAGTTTAGCATCTTTTAAGGCTTTTCTTACTGGCTCTAGAGTTGATTCTACTAAGTCACGAATTAAATCTTCGAATTTAGCACGAGTTAATGTTACGTCTAAGTGTAGTGGACCTCCATCTTCGCCTTGGGCAATAAATGGTGCTGAAATTTGAGTTGATGTAACTCCAGATAAGTCTTTCTTAGCTTTTTCACTTACCTCTTTTAATCTTTGCATAGCCATTTTATCTTTTGATAAATCAATACCATTTTCTTTTTTGAATTCAGAAATTAAGTAATCCATAATTGCGTTATCAAAGTCATCTCCACCTAATTTATTATTACCGTGTGTTGATTTAACTTCGAATACACCATCACCAAGTTCAAGGATTGATACATCGAATGTACCTCCTCCTAAGTCATATACTAGGATAGTTTGTGATTTATCTTGTTTATCAAGTCCATATGCTAATGCTGCAGCGGTTGGTTCGTTTATAATACGTTCAACTTTAAGTCCAGCAATTTTACCAGCATTTTTAGTTGCTTGACGTTGAGAATCGTTGAAGTATGCTGGAACTGTAATAACAGCACGATCTACTTTTTCTCCTAAATATGCTTCAGCATAATCTTTCATATAACTTAGGATCATAGCAGAAATCTCTTCTGGTGTATATTTTTTATCTTCTGCTTCTACTTTCTTACCAGATCCCATTAATCTCTTAATACTAATGATTGTATTTTTATTAGTTAATGCTTGACGTTTTGCAGCATCTCCTACTATTCTTTCTCCCTTTTTGAAAGATACAACAGATGGTGTTGTTCTTCCTCCTTCTGGGTTTGGAATTACAACTGGTTGACCAGCCTCTAATACGGAAACACAACTATTTGTTGTTCCTAAATCTATACCTATAATTTTACTCATAATTCATCTCTCCTTTAATCTTCTAATTTATTTATTTTAACTGTCGCAGGTCTAATTACTCTATCTTTTAATTTGTAACCCTTTAGTAAGACATCTAATACTTCTTCATCTTTACGTTCTTTATCAGAATCAGTTAGAAGTGCTTGCTCTAGGTTAGGATCAAATTCTTCACCGATACGATTTATTTCAGTAACACCATATTTTACTAAGACATTATTGAAATCAGCAAACATTAATTTAAATCCTGATAAAAACTTGGATAATTGATCTGTTAAGTTGTTATCATCTTGTTTAATTGCTCTTTCAAAGTTATCTAGTATTGGTAGCATGTCACAGATAATATCTTTATTACAATACTTTTCTTTTTGAGCTACTTCTTCATCTTTACGGCGACGATAGTTAATAAGTTCTGCCTGACTATATTTTATTTTATTAATATAATCATTATTTTCTTGTCGTAATTTAGCATTTTCTTCTTGTAACTTCAAAAGTTCTTCTTGAAGCTTCTTATTCTCTTTTTCTAAGTGCTTTTCTTTCTTATGTTCTTCTTTTTTATTTTTGCATTGGCAATTTTCATGATCACATTCTAAAGAATTATTTTCTTTTGCCTCATCTAATGCTGTTTTTTCATCTTTTTCTATCATAATTACCTACCTTTCAATGTTTTTCTTAATATACTCTAACATGCTTACAACACGTTCATAATCCATTCTTTTTGGACCTATAATAGCTATTGTTCCGTTATCATTTTCTGTTTTATATGTTGTTTTTATAACGGTAACATCATTATCTATTTTATTTTCTTCACCAATATATATTTCAATATTGTTGTTATCGTCTTTATGAATTTCACGTATATTTTCTATTGTTTCTTTATTTTCTAATTTACTATATAGCTGTCTCATTTTATTACTATCAGTAAATTCTGGTTGATCAAGTATTTTATCTTTTCCTACTATACTTACATCACTATTTACACTTGTAAAATCTGTAAATACATTATAAAAGGCATTATAGATTTGTTCGTGTTGTTCGACGTATTTACCGATGATTGGTTTTACTTCAAACTCTAATTTTTGTGAAACCTCATCAATTGGGGTTCCTATAATTAGGTTGTTGATTAGTCCTACGGTCTTTTTAATATCTTCATGATCAACATTTTTAAGGTTTATTGTTTTATGTTGAACGTGTCCTTTATCTGTAATTACTATTACTGTTATGTATTCATCATTTATAGGGACTACTTCGATTTGCTTTAATAAATTATCATGTGAAGTACTTCCTAAGACTACAGTTGTATAATTTGTCATATTAGATACAACTTGAAGACTTTTAGTAATTGTGTCAGATAAATTTAATTGCTGATTATCAAATATAACTTTTAATTTATACATATCTTCAGCTTTCATCTTTTTTAATTCCATTAAATTGTCAACATAGTAGCGGTAACCTTTTTCACTTGGTACACGACCACTAGAAGTATGTGTCTTCTCAAGTAAGCCTATGTCCTCTAAAACTTTCATCTCGCTCCTAACGGTAGCTGATGAACATTTTAATCTTTTACAAATAAGATTGGAACTTACTGGTTTGGTCAATTTAATGTATTCTTCCACTATTAGTGTAAGAATTCTTTCTTCACGTTCTGTTAACATGAAATCAACCTCCTAGCACTCTAAATATCCAAGTGCTAATAATAGTATACGCGTTATATTAGCAAAAGTCAACTGATATTGCTAAAAAAATTCGACAAAAAAACATATTTTATTATTAACTTATAGCTAATTAAAATATGTTTACTAATAATCTATATCTGTTTTTTTGACTTCTATTACAGGACGCACTCCGCATGATTGATTAGGAGTATATGGCCTTACTGCTATAGTTTCTCTAGTAGGTGAATATATAGCGTATACTTGACCATATATACCACCTCCACGTTGATATGCAGTGTTTAGCCAGATACAAGATGGCCAATCGGTTGGATGACTTCCTCCGAGATCTTGTAAAAATGTATTTTTTGCGGTATCTGACATTTGTCTAAATTCTTTATATGTTAAAAGACGAGCTGCGACTGTATCACTATATGTGAAAATTGGTAAGTTTTCAATGGTAGTGGTTGATGTAGAAATAATAACTGTTGTGCCACCGTCTTCATTATAAATTTGTGACGTTTTGTTGTAAAGTGTTGCCTTTGGCCAAGCTGTTGTTGTTGGTAACATGCTGGCAGCATCTCTTGGACCACTGTAAGAATTTGATGAATGATATGGTGGCCTTGTTCCTCTGCTTCTTGTTCCGTCTGGACCGGCGTTAGTGTAAAAAACTAGAACTGCTATGTTGGAATCACTTTCTAAATCTGTTGCATAATAAAATCTTTCTGTTTCTGGGTCATAATTACCATCACCATTAACATCACAATCAAAGGCATCTCCGCTAGTTAATACTCCGGTGTTACCAAGTTGACCATAAGTAATTGATGTACCACCAGCAGTACAATATCCTGTTGTGCTAGAACTAGTACAAGTTTCAGAATGAAGAGTTTTTGCTCTTTTACAAATTTTGGAATTTATTTTAATATCTTGTTCTTCTATATGGCTATTTAAGTCTTTTTCGACACTATATACTAAGTCATCTGTAGTTTTTTTGGAAAATACCATTGTACTTAGTAACATGCCCATTATAAGTACCGCAATTATTAAAACAGCATAAATTACAGTTGATATGGCAAAGCCTTTATTATTTAATTTTTTCAACTATACCACCTACCTTATCATATAGTAATAGTATAGCACTAGTTTTTTAAAATAACTACTATTTTTTGTCCATACTTACGGGTTTTTACTTCTTGGTAATTTTTATAACCACTTAACTTTTCTTTAGCATCACTTTCACAAATTAAAAGTCCATTTTTATTTAAAAGATTATATTTATCAATTAATTCTATACTCTTTTTAATGTAGTCTGTTTGATATGGTGGATCAAGAAAGATGATATCAAATGTTATATGGTTTTGATAGAAGTGGTTTAAGGCTTTTTGGTAATCTAGGTTGATAACTTCGGCATGTTCATGCACTTTACTTAGATTTTCTTTAATAGTTTTAATGGCAATTTGATTATGGTCTACGAAAACCACTTGTTTAGCTTGCATACTTAGGGCTTCTATTCCTAAATTACCACTACCAGCAAATAAATCTAAACAACTTTTATTATAAATATCGTTTTGTATCATAGCAAAAAGAGATTCTTTTACTCTATCCATTGTTGGTCTTGTTCCGTTTATATCAAAACCTTTTAAAATTGTTCCTTTGTGTTTTCCTTGTATAACTTTCATTACTATTTTTCCTCTTTGACTATTTCTTTTAATAAATTATTAATACTTAGAATCATGTAATTAACTTTGTTTTCTAACTTTTTATATTCTCTAATTTCTACTATATTATTAAGTTCTTCTTTATTATTAATTTTTGTCATTATTTCCTCGTTATTTTTTATTTTTTCTTGGATATTTTTAATAGCGATTATATTTTCTTCTTTATCAAGAAAGTCTTCTAAATCCTTAATTTTATTATATAGTTCCATTTTTTCTCCTTAAAAAGAAAAACACTCTCTAAGTTGATGAGTGTTTTAGAAGGCGATACGCACAAACAAATATCGACCTAGAACTCATTACAAGTTCCATCATTATAGTATCAAAGATTGTCGAATAATGCAAGGCTTATTTTAAAATTTTTAAAAATTCTGATACCATTGAAATAGAATTATACATTTTTTCTATTTTATCTTCTGGCGTTAATTTATATTTTTTCTTCATTTCCTCTTCCATGGCCTTTAAATATATGGGATTGCGATTTAGATAATTATACCAATAAGAATTTTCTTTTAAATATTTTTTTAAATTAGGATTTTGTTCAATAGCGATTTTGATATCTATTTGCATATTATTTAGTCCTCAAAGTATTTATACATTGGTCTTGGTTCATATGTTGACTTTGGAATGTCTTTAGCTTTACCTATTCCTATATCTTGTAAAAGTGAGATAGCCTTTTGCATATTTTGTATTCCGTTTTGAACCGTTTCTAAATCAACACCTTTGATGGTTGTGACAATATCATTAAGGGTGGTTTCTTTACTTATTTCTTTAGATGGGTTTTGTAAATAGGTATTCCACACACTACTATTGGTACCATAAATATCATATAATTCATATAATTTTTGCCATGATATTTTATTATTTACTACTTGAGTTGCAAGTTCTGGGTGGAGTCTTGCAAAATCTTTAAAGCTTTCTTTTGACATATATCATCACCTATATAATTTTATGCTTTTGAAAGAAAAAAAGAACTTGCGTTCTTTAATTTAGAAAATCATCTATTGTTAATAGGCGGTCATCTATTTCTTGTAAGTTTATTCTATCTTTTTTTGGAACTGGTGTTTCTTTATCATTATCAACTGAATTAAGGTTTTCTTTTTTTATTAAATCTGTATATATGAATACATCATCAATATTATTTTTAATTATTTCTTTACCAGTTGAGTATCTATCACTAATAGGTAATTCTGTTACTTTTATTTCAGTAATATTACTTCCTTTTAGGCCTAGATGAGCCTTGGAGTCTGTTATAAATGACCTAATTACTTTGTATGGATTAGTTTTTATTTCTCTTATAACTAATAAGCCTTTTCTAGTTCTAGTTGATAATTCGAACTCACTTAGACGAATTCTTTTACCAGTGTTGTGATCTGTTAAAACAATTAGGAATTCATCTTGTTCATTAGAGAAGTTAGATACAGAAACTACTTCATCATCTTTTAAGGTGATGGCTTTAACACCAGCTGCTTTAACACCTGATACAGGTATTTCTGATGTTAAGAATGAAAGTCCAAAACCATTTTTAGTAGTAATAAAGACTCTTTCTTTTTCTTCTAACATAACGGCTATTAATTTATCATTATCTTTTAGTTTCATACAACTGGTTGGCTTACTCCATCTGCTTAAGTGGAAATCCTTTATTGCTGTACGTTTAATCATACCATCTTTACTTGCTAAAATGATGTTTTGATCTTGCTCGAAATTATATATTGGTATAGCTTTTATAATTTCTTCATTTTCACTTGTTGGAATAATATTGCTAATATGTTTACCCATATCTTTCCATTTCATATCATATATAGCATAAACTGGGATATGTAAGTAGTTACCAAATGATGTAAAGACTAAAAGTGTATCTAAGGTATTCATTTCAAACTGGCCAATGATATAATCATTTTCTTTTAATGTTGGATTATCGTTTGTTGCAGAATAACTTCTATAACTTGTACGTTTAATATAGCCATCTTTAGTAATCATGACAATGACGTCTTCTTTTGGTATCATTTCAGTTTGGTCTATTTTTATTTCAGTAATATTTTCCTTGATTGTAGTAAGACGTGGAGTAACAAATTCTTTTTTGACTTGAGAAAGTTCTTTTTTCATGACATATTTTAGAGCTTTTTCGTCTTCTAAGATAGCACTAAGTCCTTTGATTAATTTATCTAGTTTTTCTTTTTCTTCTTCAAGTGCTACTACATCTGTGTTTGTTAATCTGTATAATTGTAAAACAACAATAGCTTCAGCCTGCTCATAAGTAAATTCAAATTCTTTTACCAAATTATCTTTAGCGTCACTTTTATTTTTTGAATTTCTAATTACTTTTATTACTTCATCTAAAATAGATAAACATTTAATAAGTCCATCAACGATGTGAAGTCTTTTTTGAGCTGTTTCTAAATCAAATTGTGTACGTCTTTTTACAACTTCTTTTTGATGCTTTACAAAGGCTTCTAACATCCCTTTTAATCCTAAAAGTTTTGGTCTTCTATTGACAATAGTGACCATGTTAAAACTGTAACTTGATTGCAAGTCAGTATTTTTTAAGAGATAGTTTAGAATCAATTCTTGATTAGCATCTTTCTTTAAGTCTATTGCGATACGAATATCTTTTTCACTTTCATCACGTACTTCTACTATACCATCTATTTTTTTATCTAGACGAATATCATCTATTTTCTTTACTAGTTGAGCCTTATTAACTTCATATGGTATTTCAGTTACAATTAATGATGTTTTGCCACCCTTTGTTTCAAATTCTGTTTTACTGGTAACTATAATTTTACCTTTTCCCTTAGTGTAGGCGTCTTTAATTCCGTTTATGCCTTCTACTATAGCTCCTGTTGGGAAGTCTGGCCCTTTAACGTATTGCATTAATTCATCTAGGCTAGCATCTTCATGATCGATTAAGTATATTGTTGCATCAATTACCTCTCCTAAATTGTGAGGTGGAATATTAGTAGCATATCCTGCTGATATTCCTGTAGCACCATTTACAAGTAGAGCTGGAAATCTAGTAGGAAGGACAGTTGGTTCAACAGTTGAATCGTCAAAGTTTGGTGAAAATTCAACGGTATTTTTATCTATATCTCTGATCATTTCATTACTGATTTTAGATAGTCTTGCTTCTGTATAACGGTAGGCAGCTGGACTATCACCATCAATAGAACCATTATTACCATGCATATCAATATATGGAAGTCGTATTTTCCAATCTTGACTCATTCTTACCATCGCATCATATATTGATGAATCTCCGTGGGGATGATAATTACCTATAACATCTCCTACTGTTTTAGCACTTTTTCTGTATGGTTTATCAAAAGTATTATGTTCTTTATACATTGAATATAAAATTCTTCTTTGAACTGGCTTTAGACCATCTCTTGCATCTGGAATAGCACGGTCTTGAATTATATATTTTGAATAACTACCGAAACGTTCCCCCATGATATCTTCAAGGGTATAGTCATATATTTTTTCAATTATTTCTTTTGTTTCATCTTTTTTCTTTACCATAATAACTTACCCTCCTTAAATTTTATAGTCGTCTTCTAGTGAAAATTCGACATTTTCTTCAATCCATTCCTTACGTGGCGCAACTTCATCACCCATTAAAACACTAACTCTTTTTTCGGCTAATTGAGCGTCTTCTATGTTAACTCTGATTAAAGTTCTAGTACCTGGTTGCATTGTTGTTTCACATAATTGATCGGCGTTCATTTCACCTAATCCTTTGTATCGTTGAACTTCACATTTTTTGCCTTTGGTCATTGCTTGCATTTCTTCGATATTGTAAGCGTATTTTACTTCTTTACCCTTACCAAAGTCTATTTTAAATAATGGTGGAAGGGCCACAAATAATCTACCATCTTCAATTAATGGTTTCATATAACGATAGAAGAATGTTAATAGTAAACATTGGATATGACCTCCATCCTCGTCGGCATCGCTCATGATAATTACTTTAGAATATTCACAGTCTTTAATATCAAAGTTAGAACCATATCCGGCGCCTATGGTATAGATCATAGTGTTTATTTCTTCATTTTTTAAGATTTCTTCTTCTCTTGTTTTCTCAGTATTTAAGACTTTTCCTCGAAGTGGTAATATAGCTTGATATCTTCTATCTCTTCCTTGCTTTGCTGAACCGCCTGCTGAATCTCCCTCGACTAAAAATAATTCTTTTTTGGTTTTGTCTTTAGATTGAGCAGGAGTTAATTTTCCTGATAAGGCTCTTTCTTTAGGTGTATTTTTTTTACCTTTTCGAGCTTCTTCGCGGGCTTTTCTTGCAGCTTCTCTGGCTATTTTACTACGAAGAGATTTATTAATTATATCGGTTGCAATTGCTTTATTTTCTTCTAAGAATACTTTTAATTGTTCTGTAACTATTGCATCAACTGCAGTTCTAGCTTCAGGGGTTCCTAGCTTTCCTTTGGTTTGACCTTCAAATTGTAAAAGGGATTCTGGTATTTTTAGAGAAATAACAGCTGTTAGCCCTTCTCTTACGTCTCCACCTTCAAGAGCTTTATCTTTTGCTTTTATAAAATTATTACTTTTGGCGTAGTCATTAAACACCCTTGTTAGAGCAGTTTTAAATCCAACTTCGTGAGAACCACCATCTATTGTTTTAACATCGTTTACGAATGATACTATATCCTCACTATAAGTATCTGTATATTGCATAGCAACATCTACTTCGATATTATCTTTTATTCCACCTAAATGAAGAACTTTGTGTAAGACATTTTTTCCTTTATTTAAATATTCTACAAATTCATCAATTCCACGCTCATAACAATATTTATTTTCTCTTCCATCTTCTTCATCTATTACTTCAATTGTAATTCCTTTCATTAGGAAGGCACTTTCCTGCATTCTTTCACATACTGTAGTGAATGAAAAATTGGTAGATTGAAATATTTCACTATCTGGAAGAAAACGAACTGTTGTTCCTGTTTTGTTTGTAGTACCGATTTTTTTTAAAGGTACAGTAACATGTCCTCCATTTTCACAACGCATGTAATAAGTGCCTTTATCACGGTTAATTGTTACCTCTACCCATTTTGATAAGGCGTTAACAACACTTGCACCTACACCGTGAAGTCCTCCTGATACTTTGTAACCGGAACTTTCAAATTTTCCACCGGCATGTAAGACAGTAAATATTACTTCTGGTGTTGGTTTTCCAGACTGATGCATTCCAACCGGTAATCCTCTACCGTGATCTTCTACACTTACTGATTTATCTGAATGAAGAGTTATTTTTATATAATCACCAAAACCATTAATAGCTTCATCTATAGAATTATCAACAATTTCCCATATTAGGTGATGAAGTCCACGTTTATCGGTAGAACCAATATACATACCTGGTCTTTTTCTAACAGCATCTAGACCTTCTAGAATTTTTATCGAGTTATCATCATATTTTAATGCCATTTCTACACATCCTTACTATCCTATTATACTGAAAAAGTAAATTAAAAGTAATTATCTTTACAATTATTTACATATTTTTATTTCACTTTTACTATTTTATCATAAAAATTTTGGATTGACAAAATTAATTTTTGAAAAATAAAGAAAGCATCTTTCTTTATTACAAGATACTTTCCTATTTTACTTCTATTACATAATCTGTTTGGAAGGTTGCTATTCCACTACACTTATACCCATTGCAGTTACCATTCTTTTGGTATGGATTACAGCCTTTATCGCAATTTGGACTGAAGATTTTAATAGCGTATTTACCGGATTCTTGAGGAATACTAAGTTCAACACTTGGTTTAGAACCATTTTGCCAATCGTCATTTGCTCCTTTGATGGTTATTGATTGATTATTATAGCATGATGCTTCGCTATATTTTCTTGATGTTGTAAAACAGATTTTTCTAATATAATCATTATCAGCTGATGCCATAAGGTAAGTTCCAACGTTATTAGTTAAATCAAGACTAACTTTTATTTTTTTAGTGTCTGTTGTTTCGGCAAAGGCTATTTTGGTGCTGACATATTGATTGCTAGTATTCTTCCAGCTATTTGTATTACAGTTATAACAATTTTTATAAACTGTAAGTTTTGATACATTCATTTCTTGATTATATAGAACTGAACTACCATTACTTCCATTACCAATAGTTGCATATCTATATTTGATATTTAGTGGTGCTATATCATTATAAGTTTTTTCAGTTTTGACGATTATTTTTTTTTCATCACTGACGTTTGATGCATTATCTTTTACTTTAGCGTAGTATGTTCCATCAGTTACAGTATATACATTACTATTTCTAGAAGTCCAGGTACAACTTGCGCCTTTTTTTCTAAGACATACTGCATTTATTCCAGAATCTGCATCTGTACCTGTAACAGTAATTTTTCCTCCACTTTGTTTAGTGGAAACTTCGGGCTTTTTCTTATCAACTTTTGCAAGGGCCCAGTCTAATGTTTTAGTATTACCAGCTTTATCGCTTACCTTAAAGCGGACGCTTGATTCACCAGTGGCATCTACTCTTCTTTGATTTTTGTTTATCCAGATATTATTAGCTTGATTTTGAACGGTGCTATCACCATTACCTGTTGCACTACCATATTTGACATTGTAGTTATATGTGGTGGTATCTATACCACTTGTAGAGTCACTGCCGTTTGCTTCTAATAGAACACTATATTTTGTCCATGATCCAAAACTATATTGTACTCTATTGGCACTTGTGACTATATCTCCTGATGTGTTAACGTATTGATAATTTCCATTGCTATCTTTTTTCATGAGATATCCTCTAAAACTAAGATTTGGTACTGTTGAATCTTTTTTAACTGTTTTACTACAAGTATTTTCGTTATTAGCTTTATCCTTAACATATCCATAGTAGGTAGTTCCTGTAGTATCAGTACTTAGAGTTAAGGCACTGGTATTGTTATATGTTTTTGAATTGGTATTTAATAGACCATATTCCAAAATACCACTATTTACATTGTTCTTTTTGGGATCTGTTCTTGAAAGGGCAATACTTACATTACTTGTATACCAATTATTTTTTCCTACAGTTCCTGTTGCTGTCACGGTACAAGTTGGTGATGTCTTATCTAAGTATGCACTACCACTACAAGTATTAGTATTTCCAGCATTATCTGCTACTTGAATAGTAACATTAGAATTACTAGTATCTGTTTTGAATCTTCTTTCTACGGTTTTTTGCTTACAACCACTTCCACCATTATCTATACAATTTGCTTGAAGTAATATGTCTTCTTTACTCCAAGAATTAGTTGTATTTGAGCCTGTTACAGTACAAGTTGGTTTTGTTTTATCAATTTTATAATCACTTGATTTAACCTTTGAAGTGTTTCCTTCGTCATCGTAGCAAATGACTTCCAAATTACTAATACCTTCTTTAGTTATTTTAGCGTTATATATTTTAGCCATATATTTACTAAATAAAATATCTTGAGTGGAATTATTGTTTAAAAGAACATCAAAACTTTCTACGGCTCCCTTTTTTTCTATATCAACATTAATATTATTGTTTGTCCAAGTTCCATTAGTATAGTTTTTGGCAATAAATTTTATTTGTTTACTACAATCTAAGATATAGTTTAAAATTACGCTGCCACTTTCTGCATCACTATTTTCGCCACCTCTATTATATGCCCAAGCCTTTAAATAGTATGTGCCTTTACTATCAAGAGTGATATTTACTGTTCTTTCTAATTTAGTTTGATCCTTATAGTTTTTCCAACCTGTATCATAATAAACTAGATCATCTTTATTAGCTATTTTTTTATAAATAACATATCTATAGCTTGCTACTCCGGGATTTAATTTTGAAGAATTAGCGCTATCGCTTATAGTTAGTTTCATTTGATAATCTTTATTTGGAGTATTGGTTATGTTTGTTCCTTTGGCAAGAGAAAATTTGATAGTTGGTTTGTTGTAAGTTTCTGTCTGATAAGTATTATTACAATCTAAATATGGTGTGTATAGATATTTAGCATCACTTAGTTTTGTTGCACATACTTTACTAGTATTTACATTGCATGCTTTTTTATTGTAATCTAATATTTTTTCTATGTATCTAAATTTGATGAGAGTATTTAGACTAACACAACTTTTTTCTCCTCCTGCGGTTGGTAGTTTTCCTTTATTATCATTAAAGAATTCTTTTCCTGCATTGTTTAACATTTCTTCTTCTGTTTTGTAATATGATTTTTTAGATTTTTCTACTATTTTGTTGTAACTGACGATGGCAAGACTCGAAAGAATTGCGAGTATTACAATTACCGCTAGAAGTTCTACTAAAGTAAAACCATCTTGTTTCTTTACTTTCATTTTTTCACCTTCTACTATTACTAATTTTAAAGTATATAGTAAAATAATGCAAGAAAAAAAGCTAGTATAATCTAGCTTATCCTTCTATAGAATTTGCTACACTACTAGCTACTTTTTTAATACCCTTTTTCATGTCTTCCATTGCATCGGGATTTTTTTGTTTATACCACATCCATGCTCCTGCTGTTAGGGCTGATGCTGTAATGGCTAACATTACTTTTCCTTTTTTCTTCATTATATTCACCTCATAAATAGTATGGTGAAATTTTTTTATTTTATGCCTTCGATTAAAAATTTTTTTATAGTTGTTCTTCGTAAATCATTATTATTGTTTTTAATAGCTATTTTTAAGGCTTCAATGTCACCAATTAAGTATAATTTCTTTTTACAACGTGTAACAGCAGTATATATTAATTTACGATAAAGCATTTTTTGAAAATTTTTAACTATAGGTATAATGACAATATCGAATTCACTACCTTGGCTTTTATGAATTGATGTGGCATAAGCTTTTTTAAAATTTAAAAAGTTACTTGGACTATATTTAACAACGTTACCATCGAAATCAATATATATTTCTTTTTTGGAAGTATTATTAATACGTTCTATTATCCCAACGTCTCCATTAAAAACATTATCATCTGGCATATTGGTTAATTGTATTACTTTATCCTGCTCTCTATATAATATGTTAGATATTAATATTTCTTTTCTTTCAGAAGATTTAGGATTAAATATTTTTTGTAAGTGTTCATTGATAGCGTCTATACCATTAATTGTTTTATACATGGGTGCCAATACTTGAAAGTTTTTATATGAATAATCTAAATATGTTGTTGATATTTCTTCTATATTGGCTAAAACATTATCATTTGAACAGCTTATAAATGTTAAGTCCTCTGCTTTATTAAATATCTCTTCATCAAGGCATCCTTTTTTGATATCATATGCTAAAGTTATGATGTTTGAGTTTTCTTGTTGACGATAAAGCTCATTTAAACGGATAACATTTACTTTTGAACTAGCAATAAGATCTTCTAATACTTGTCCTGGTCCAACACTTGGTAACTGGTCAACGTCTCCAACCATAATTATTTTAGTGTTTATACTTAGTCCCTTTAAAAGACTTGAAAATAAATATGTATCAATCATACTTGCCTCATCTATTAAAACAAATTCAACCTTACTTTTATTATATTCATTTATTTGAAATTTATTGGCTTCTTTATTCCATCTTAAAAAACGATGAATAGTTGATGCTTGAAGATGGGTTTGCTCACTCATTCTTTTTGCGGCTCTTCCTGTTGGGGCTAGTAAGGCTATTCTATCCTGTAATTTTTCGTAATTATATTTTTTAATCATTCGATATAATTCGCAGATTGCACGCATAATGGTAGTTTTACCTGTACCAGGTCCACCAGTTATAATAAGAAAGTTTTTTAAATAACTATTTTTGATGGCTTCTAGTTGGTCCTTATTATATTTTAAATCGAAATATGACTCTAGTTCTTCTATATCATTATCAATATTTTTGGCTTTGTTGTCCTCTTTTTGCATTAAGATATTAATTCTATTTACTATATAGGTTTCAGCATCATACATTTCTTTAGTGTAATAGGCTTCATCTAACTCTACCACTTCTTGACTTTTTTTAAGATTACTAAGACATTCAAGGACTTTTTCATTACTTATTTTTGTCATTAATACTTTTTCTAGGTAAGGTATTAATTCATTTAAATAATAATAACTATGACCATAACTATTACTTAGTTCATTCATTATATATATAATAGCGGATTCTATTCTTTTAGTGTCATCTAATGGTGTGTTATTTTTTAATGCTATTTGATCTATTCTTTTGAATTTAATTAAATCTATATCTTTTTCTATTTGATAAATATTATTGGCGATTACTTCTAGAGTTTTTTCATGGTAATAGTTATAGATAATCATAGATTCTTTGGATGTAAAACCTAAGTTAGTTAGCTTTATAATAGTATCATAACTTCTTTCATATTCTTTTAATTTTGTGTGAAGTTCTTGGACATTTTTTTCTGTAATACCGGGTATTAATAATAAATTATTAGGGTTTTCCAGAATTGTATTTAAAGTGTTTTTGCCTAAGATATTGACTATTTTAGTAGCTTTGGCCTCTCCTATTCCTTTAAATAATCCAGAGGTTAAGAATTCTACTATACTATCTTTTTCTTCAGGTTTGCAGCGATCATAACTTTCTACTTGAAATTGCTTACCATATTTTTCATGTTCTATAAACTTACCATAGAATATATAAGTATCAATATCGTTTAATTCATGAAAATAACCAGTGAATGTAATTGTTGTATTAATATATGTCTTTGGTATATTTTCACTGGTTTCTTTTACTTTAAATAATCCTACTACATAGCCGGTTGATGATTGAAAGATATTTCTTTTATATTCTCCCTTAATATATTCAAAATTATTCATCTATTAATTCTCCTATAACGTAAGGATAGGAAACTGAGGTGATTTTTACCATTTTAAGTAAATCATTTGGTAATACTTTGTTGATTTTTACATGTAAAAAGTTTCCTGTGTGGCCATAGGTTATACCATCTTTATTATTCTCTGTTAATACTTCTACAGTTTTTCCAATGAATTTATTCATATATTCTATTTCAAGTTCTTTGGATAATTCTATTAGTCTTTTAGCTCTTTCTTTTTTTATTTTTCCATCAACTTGATTTGGCATGCTGGCAGCCTTAGTATTTTTTCTTATTGAATATGGGAAAACATGGATTTTACTGAAAGCTATAGATTGCGCTGTTTTTAGAGTTTGTTCAAACAATTTTTCATCTTCTCCTGGAAAACCTACAATTATGTCTGTTGAAATTGAAATATCTGGTCTAATAGATCTTATTTGTTTTATTTTATTTTTGTAGTAATCAAGATTATATTTTCTATTCATTGCTTTTAGTATTTCGTCTGATCCAGCTTGTAATGGAATATGTAGATGATCAACTATTACTTTATTGGATTTGATTACTTCCAAAACAGCATCATTTAATTCTGTTACTTCAATCGATGAAATTCTTAGACGTTTTAGCTTTTCTATTTTAACTAATTCTTTTAATAGATTAGCAAAATTTGTCTTTAGATCAACACCATAATTACCGGTATGAATCCCAGTTAGAACGATTTCTTGATAACCATTTTCAGTAAGCGTTTTTATTTCTTTTATTACTTTGTTAAAATCTTTACTTCTACAAGCTCCTCTAACATAAGGAATGATGCAGTAACTACAGAAGTTTCTACAACCATCTTGTATTTTAACGAAGGCTCTAGTTCTACCTTCAAAAGTTGTAATAAACATGTCTTCAAATTCTTTTTTTTCTTCGCTAGTGATATCTCTGATAGCGGTTTTTTTAGAAAAATATTCATCTAAAAGAGATACAATTTTACTCTTATCTTTGGTTCCTAAATATATATCTACCCCATCTTCTTGATAATCTTTATTTGCTTCAATGAAACATCCCATTACAACTATACAGGCGTCTTTATTCCTCTTAATAGCACTTCTTATTATTTTCTTTGATTTACTATCGGCGCTATTGGTTACGGTACAAGTATTTATAATATAAATATCACAAATATCGTCAAATTCTCCTATGGTATAGCCATTTTGTTTTAACTTATCAATAACATATTCACTTTCATACATATTTACTTTACAACCTAATGTATATATTCCAACTTTCATTTATATCCCTCATTTACTTCCAATAATATTATAAATATTTTTATTTTAAATTTCTAATTTTTTAAGTACAATATGAATTTTATCATAGATAATTAATTCACGCTATAGTTTATTGCAACTTCTATTACAATAAAAAATGTAAATACTTATTTGTATTCACATTTTATGACCTTATTTAATCTAATTTTTTTTGTAATTCTTTCAGAGCAGCAATGAATTCATTTGTTTTTCTAATTTCGGCATCAAATTTTTCATAATTGGCTGTATTCTCTAAAGCTAGTTCATTACTATTAATTTGAGGTGGATTAATTTTTTCTGCTTCTTCAAATTGTTTTCTTTCAATACCATATACAGGTGAAATAATTGGACTACTTTTAAAGCCTTGCTCTGTTTCTTTGTATGGAACTCTTAAAGGTTTTTGTTCTTCTTTGATTGGTGCAATAGCGATATGTTCGTCAAATTCTACCTTTTTAGTTAATTCTTTTTGAACATCAGCAACTGTTGTTAATGGTGCAACTTCCTCTATTACAACATCTTTTTCAATAGCGGCAATCTTTTTCTTTTCTTCTTCCCATTTTGCTTGTAAATCAGCAATACTAATTGGTTCGTTTCCTTCGTCTTGATACTGGATTTCTTCATTTTTCTCATAGATGTCTGAAGCTTTGGCCATAAGTTCATCTAGACTGATAATGGCATTTTCTTCTTGCTCTTTTTCGAAATTTGTTAAAGCTATATTTTCTTCTTCAACAGGTTTTTCTTCTACTAATTCTTCTTTTTTACTTTGTTCTTCTTTTATGGTTAATTCTTGAGTAATACGTTCTAATTCTTTTCTAGCTTGCTCTTGATCTAATTCTATAGGAGCGTAGGTTAATTCTTCTACTTCTTCCTTTTTCTCTTCTTCTTTATTTATTGCTTCACTTGTTACATTAGTTTCTACATTAGTAGGTTCTTCTTGAACTTTTACTTCTTGTACTTGGGGTTCTTCTTTAATATCTTTAGATAATTCCTCAATAATATCTACATTTTCAAGTGGAACTACTTTAGTAATCGTTACTGGCTCTATTTCTTCTTTTTGTTCTACCACAGTTTCTATTTTTTCTTCTTTTTCATTGGCAACTATATTTTCAAGCTCTTTAGTATTTTGTTTTTGCCTTCTTTTATTACTATTCTTTTTTAAATAATATGAAATAAATACTCCCATACACAATACAAAACAAGTAATATATATAATTATTGCATTAGAACTTGTTAAAAATTCTATTAAATTATCCATAACTTACACCTCTATTTTAAGTCTAGCATAATATATTCTAGTTGTGAACTAGTTTATTCTTTTTCTATAATTTTTCTACTTTTTTTGACAACTGGATTTACACTGTAACCACATTTATATATTAACACAAAATATCTGTTTTTATCTAAATAAATTCTATTTTTATATATTTTTCATATATTTAAGTATATTAGAGGACGATATATGAAAGAAAAATTTATTAAATCAACGATTGTTTTAATTATAGGTGGTATAATTACAAAAATTCTTGGGATGTTAAACAAGGTTATTATGGCAAGATATTTAGGAACTGAGGGCCTTGGGATTTATATGATGATACTTCCATCATTTATTTTATTTTTAAATATTTCATCATTTGGTTTTCCGGTTGCTGTTTCTAAATTAGTTAGTGAAGATGATAGAAATAATAAAAAATTAATTTTCACTTCGATTATTTTTGTGCTTTTTATTAATTTTTTGTTAATGATATTTATTTTGTTTATAGCAAAGTATTTATCTTTTAATTTACTACATGAAAAAAGAAGTTATTACGCCATCATGGCAATAAGTTTAGTTATTCCTTTCGCTAGTATATCTGGAATACTAAGAAGTTACTTTTTTGGACGAGAAAGAATGGGACCCCATGTAATTTCACATATCACAGAAGACATTGTAAGAATAATTGCAATGGTTATTGGAGTACCGTTTTTTATGCATAAGGGAGTTGAGTACGCTGTTTGTTTTGTAATACTTACTAACATTATTTCTGAAGTTACTTCTATTTTAATTTTATTTTTCTTTTTACCTAAAAACTTTAGTTTGACAAGAAGTGATGTTAAACCTAGTAAAATTTATTTAAGGGATTGTCTTTCTATTAGTATACCGACTACGGCCACAAGATTAATTGGATCTATTTGCTACTTTTTGGAACCTATTATTTTAACTGGCGTTTTGTTATATGTTGGTTATCCTAATTCTGTTATCGTAAGAGAATATGGAATTATTAGTGGATATGCTCTACCATTAATTTTACTTCCAAGTTTTTTCAGCAATGCAATTAGCCAGGCACTACTTCCAGTAATTACTAAAAAGTATAAAATGAGAGATATTGCCGGTGTAAAAAGAAAAATAAGGCAAGGTATAGCCTATTCTCTCCTTATTGGAATACCGTTAACTATTGTTTTGGAAATGTTTCCAGATAAGTTATTAAAACTACTTTATAATACGACAAGTGGTGTATCTTATATCAGATTTTTAGCGCCTGTTTGTCTTTTACAATATATTCAAGCTCCGCTTGCTTCTACTCTAGATGCACTTGGAATGTCTAAAGAGAATTTCACGTCTAATCTGGCGGGAGTTTTAACAAGACTTGTAATGCTACCACTCTTTTCACTGACAAAAATTGGAATGTGGGGGTTAATATTTTCAACTAGTTTGAATATTGCAGTAGTTACAATGATGAACATAAAGCAGGTTAGAAAAAAATTAGAGTAAAGAAAAAAGATAATAAATATCTTTAATTATAAATATATAATTCATGTTGAGCTCTAGTACAAGCAACATAAAGTAAATTTTTTTCATTACGCTTATATTTTGATAATGGATCGTTATATACAATAACGCAATCAAACTCTAGTCCTTTCGCTAAGTAAGCTGGAATTATTACTAAATCACTATTTATTTCTTTCGTATTATCATTAATTAGAGAAACATTAATATCGTTTTTTATAGTATTGTATAACTTTGTTGCTATATAATGATCTTTAGCAATAATAGCCATTTTTAAATATTCTAATGATAAAACATTTAAATCATCTAAAATGGTTTTTTTCAAATTACTAATATTAGACCGATATATAACTGGTTTGGAGTTTTCTCTTCTAATAGCAGTGACATGATTTAATCCTAATATTTTATTGGTATAATCAATTATTTCTTTTGATGAACGATAAGTTTTTTGCAATTCTATATATTTTGAACATGGAAGTATTTCTACTAAGTCTTCTAATGTTTCGTGTTTATAATATGGATTAATGTTTTGATTAACATCACCTAGAATGGTAAATGAGGCTTTTTTAAATATTTTAGAAATTATTATATATTGTAATGTAGTGTAATCTTGGGCTTCATCTATAACTACCTGTTTAATTGATTGCTCATAACTAAAACCAGAAAGCATACCTTTAAGATACGCTAATAAAATACTATCTTCATAATTTAAAACTTTTTTATCTATGAAAGATGATATTTCTTCTGGAGTGAGTTTAATTCTACAAAACTTTGACATGAAAAAGTGCTTATATATTAACTTATAATCTTCTTTAAAGTTAGCACATTCTTTTAACAATTTGATGAAAGTCTTTTTCTTCTTTAATGATCCCTTATAGAATGAGAAACATAGTTTCTCTGCCATTTCTTCAATACGCGCAAATAAAGGTAAGCGATCATATTTATAATGCAGTAGATCATTTAACTCTTCCTTTGAAATAAAATTTGTCTTGCCTTCTGTTAAATCTTTTATATATCTACAACTTTTTTCATAAGCTTTTATATATTTTGTAAAATCTTCTATTATAAGATTACTTTGTTTATATTTTACTAACTCAATATTTTGTTCTTTATGTGTATAATATCTACAGATAAAATTAGAAAAAGTTTCTATTTCTTTATATTCTGTAATAAAAAAGCTTAGATAATCATCAAATGTTGTTTGCAAAGTATTATCTTCTCCTAATTCTGGAAGAACATTAGAGATGTATTCTGTAAATATGTTATTAGGAGAAAATATTAAAATATTATTAGAATTTAAATGTTCAAGACGATATAAGAGAAAGGCAATTCGATGGAGAGCCACTGATGTTTTACCACTTCCTGCAATTCCTTGGACAATTAAATTTTTATCTTCAAGATTTCTTATTACTTTGTTTTGCTCTTCTTGAATAGTATTGACGACATTTTTCATTTTGGAACTTGATGATGTAGCTAGAACATCTTGAAGAAATTCATCATCTATATTAATAGAATTGTCAAAAACATTTATTAAGGTGTTATCTTCTATTTTATATTGTCTTTTACGTAGGAGTGTTCCTTCAAATTTTCCACCAGGCGCAAAGAAGTAACAAGGACCAGTTTCAAAGTCATAAAACAAACTACATATAGGACTTCGCCAATCGTAAACTATATTATTTTTGTCTTTATCTTTTAAATATGTTGTAGATATATATATGGTTTCTTTTTCACTTTCTTCATTATCTTGATAGACTATGGATGCAAAATATGGCTTTCCTTTGATTCTTAGAAGTCGTTTTAAATAATCTTCTTCACGCAAGACTTTACTTTCTTCTTCTCCAGTAGATGATTTAGCTTGGGTGATGTCTCCTGCATCAAAGGAAGAAAAATCTTGCCAAGCCAACTTTTTAAAGTCTTGAAGATCATCTTGGAGAATTTTAGTTCTTTTTTGTAACAATGTAATTTCATCATCTAATACTTGAGCTGTTTTTTTTAACTTTTCTCGTTCAATTAGTTCCTCTTCTTTTGATACTGCCATATTTTTCTCCTTAAAAAAGCTCACTAGGAGCTTACTTATTTAATAATTGATTTAATAAATCTATAAATTCTTTTTCTATAATTTTTAATCTTTCTTCAGTTTTAGCTTCAAAACGAGCAGTGATATTTGGACCAGTATTAGATGCTCTTACTAAAGCAAAACCATCATCAAATAAAACTTTGACACCGTCGATAGTTAATGTTTTATAATTCTTAGATAAAGCATATTCATATACTTTATTTACAATATTAAATTTTTCTTCATCAGTTGATTTAAACTTTAATTCTTCAGTTGAATAGTACTTTGGAATGTCACTAACTAATTCATCGACAGTCTTGTCAGTACGTGATAATAGTTCAACCATTCTAAGACCAGCGTAAAGTCCAGAATCAAATCCTGGGAAACGATCGTTAAAGTATACGTGACCAGATAATTCTCCTCCTAAAGGGAGATTTAATTCATGAACACGGGCTTTAGTATAGGAATTCCCTGTTCGATAACATTCTTTTTTACCACCAAGTTCATCTATGACGTCTTCTACAGCTTTAGAACATTTTATATCATATAGGAAAGTCTTATTTTCTACTTTATCAAAAATATCACGAATCATTAATATTAGATAATGGTCTGTTGGAATATATTTTCCTGTATTGGAAACAACTCCAATACGATCTCCATCTCCGTCAAAAGCAAGTCCTACGTCAGCCTTTGTTTCTATTACTTTCTTTTTTAAAGCTGCTAAATTTTCTTCAACACATGGATCTGGGTGATGATTTGGGAAACTACCATCACTTTCTGTAAATAGTGGTACAACATCTATAGGAAAACAATTATATAATTCTTCAGCAATTATACTTGTAGTACCATTTCCACAATCAATTACTGCTTTTATACGCTTCTTTCCAAATGAAAGACATCTTTTAAATAAATCAAAATATTCTTTCTTAATATCATATTTGGTAACTGTTCCTTCGCCTTTTTTGAAATTATGAGCCATCATATAGTCATAAAAGTCCTGAATTTCTTGTCCTTTAGCGTTACCTGTTTCATCTAAAGCAAATTTAAATCCATTATCATCTTTAGGATTGTGAGACGCCGTTACCATAACACCGGATGGAATTCCTAATTTGATGCAGGCATAATAATACATTGGGGTTGTACAAAGCCCTAAACTAATTATATCAACACCTGTTTCTTTTATACCTTCAATTAGGGCCGCATATAATTCATCTGATGATAATCTATTATCATGACCAACAACGCATTTCTTTTTACCTAAATCTTGAATTTTACTACCAAAGGCTAGACCGATTGTATAGGCAGTTGACGCTACTATATCTTTTGGATATACTCCTCTTATGTCGTAACCTCTAAAAATTTTTCTTTCAATATTTGTATTAATCTCCATATTTTCTCCTTATTATTTATCTATATTTTTATTTTTTACTTTTTGAATTTCTCTAGTAATTGAATCTTTATATTCATCTGTTTTATCTTTAATTTTTTTTCTAATATTTTGTACTGTTTTCTTAAATTCAATAAATTCTTTCTTATTAAATTTATCGGTTTTTGGAAAGGCTTTAAGCAATCTGTTAAATAAATATGATTTCTTTTTAATTTTCTTAATAACTTCTTCTCTAGCTATTTCGGTAGCGTCTTTTCCTTTGAAGTCAGCAAGGGTTTTTCTAACACTTATTAGTGTTGTAAATGTTACTACTAAATCGGTTAAAAATATTACTAAACAGATAAGACCTACTACTATTAAGACAGTATGTGGTACTTTGTCTAATAATCCTCTAATAAAAGGATAGACAAAATATACAACAATTAATCCTGCAAAACCAAATAAGATTGAGTTTAATAAGCATATTCTTCCATCGACGTTGAAACGATATTCAGAATAATCCCACCAACGAACTTTAAATAGTTTTTCCATAATCCAGCTTGTAAAATATTCAAGTGTTGAACAAACTATTATTGTTAGAAAAAAGAGCGTTATTGGATCAGAAAAATATTTTCTTAATAGGATTAATGTTGCTATACATCCTACTCCATAAATTGGGATATAGGGACCTATTAAAAATCCTCTATTCCAAACTAGCTTTTTATCTTTTATTGAACAGCAAGTAACTTCCGCTATGTAGCCAATCATACTTGCTATAAAGAAAAACATAAACAAATACATTACTTTGTATACTACATTATACATACTAATACCACCTATTATATATATTATCATATAATCAAAAAAAATCACCCAAATTTTGGATGACTTTACATTTATATACTTTTTTATTATGGATTTAATCTATTTGGTCCTCTAAATAAGAATTGTGACTCTTTTATTGTTGGAATGTCTAAAAGTAACATTGTTAGACGGTCTACTCCAATTGCAAAGCCACCATGTGGAGGACAACCGTATTTAAAAAATTCTAAATAGAATTTAACATCTTCCCCTAGTCCTTTACTCTTAGCATTTTCACAAATTTTTTCATAACGATGTTCTCTTTGAGCACCACTTGTTATTTCAACTCCGCGCCATATTAAATCATAACCTTGTAATTTTCCTTCTTCATTTCTCATATGATAGAAAGCTCTTTTATCAGCTGGATAATCAACTACAAATAAGAATTCGTGATTAAATTTTTCTTTAGCGAGTTTATAACTTAATTTTTCTGCTTCAGTAGTTAAATCAGTTTTTTCACTTTCTGGAACTTTATAATTATATCTTTCTTCTAATTCTTTATAAACATCACTTAACTTCATTACAGGGAAAGGTAATGTTGGAACTACTATATCAAGTCCAAATGTTTCTTTTACTTTTTCGCCAAATTCTTCTTTTAATTTAGTAAGAGCATATGTTAACATTTCAGCTTCTAAATTCATAACATCTTCATAACTGTTAATGTATGAAAATTCAACATCAAAACTGGTAAACTCAGTAGCATGTCTTGAAGTATTAGAATTTTCTGCTCTAAAGCATGGGGCAACTTCAAATATTTTTTCTAGTCCACTAGCCATAGCCATTTGTTTATAGAATTGAGGTGATTGAGCAAGGTATGCCTTACGATCAAAGTATTTAACTTCAAAAACTTCTGCCCCACTTTCACTTGCTGCACCTATTAATTTAGGAGTATGAATTTCTATAAAGTTGTTGTTATATAGATATTCTCTCATATATTTTATAAAAGATGATTGTACCATAAACATTAATTGATTCTTTTCACTTCTTAAATCTATAAATCTATAGTCTAATCGTGTATCTAAGTTTACACCATCAATATTTTTGTAGTTAAATGGAATTTCATGTTCACTTTTACTTGTGACTTCTATTTTTTCTGGGATTATCTCCATGCCATTTAATTTAACTTTAGGAGATGAGATTAATTTTCCAGTTATTTTTACTGTACTTTCAAGTGGTAACGATTCAATTAATTCTACCATTTCTTTATTTTTTTCTTCACTTTTTTCAATGGTAACTTGAACTTTTCCTGTTAAATCTTTAACTATTACAAATTGAACCCATTGTAAGTTTCTAATACTATCAACAAATCCACTAAATTCGATTTTTTGATCTAAATGTTTATTTAAGTCTTTTGCATATATTCTCATTTTAATTTTCTCCTTCATGATGATGAGTACAACAATCATCACAACAACAGTCATCTGTTGCTAAATTCTGTCCTAGTTTTTCTAAATCAAAATCGCATGATTCATCATCTACTAGTTTTTCATCTAAATAGTAAATTAAATATTCTATTTGAATTTTTTCTTCTTCTTTTGTGGTACAATTCTTTACTTGAACTTCACCATTATTTAAATCATCACTATTTAATATTAGTAAAAATTTAGCTTTTAGTCTATCAGCTTGTTTAAACTGGGCTTTTAAACTTCTACCAGTATATTCAGTGTCAGTTGAAAAACCAGCCATTCTTAATTCTTGTTGCAAATATAGAGCATATTTTTTTTCTTCATCATTGACATACATTATAAATAAATCTATATCATCTTTTATCGGAAGTTCAACTTCTTGTTCTTCTAAAGCCAAAAGAACACGACTGATACCTGATGCAAAACCTATACATGGAGTATCTGGACCACCAAGTTCTTTTACAAGGCCATTGTATCTTCCTCCAGCACCAATTGTTTGAGCGTTATTTAAAGCATCAAGATCGACTTTTATTTCAAATACGGTGTGATTGTAATAATCAAGTCCTCGCACGATTTGAGGATTTACTTCATAAGGAATTTCTAATATATCTAGATATTCTTTTACTTCGTCAAAACGTTTTTTACTGTCTTCATTTAAATAGTCAATTGTTGTAGGAGCATTCTTTACTATTTCGCTTTCTCCATCTATTTTACAGTCAAGGATACGAAGAGGATTTTTTTCAAGTCTTTTTTTACAATCATCACATAGCTTATCAGCATAAGGTGTTAAATAGTCAAGAAGTGCATTACGATAGGCTATTCTTGATTCATTGTCACCTAAGGAATTGATTTCAACCTTTATGTTTTTTAGACCTAACATTTTATAAATATTTACGGCTAGAGAAATAACTTCCGCATCACTAAATGGATCAGATGATCCTAATACTTCATAACCAAATTGAGTTAATTCACGATCTCTACCTAATTGAGGTCTTTCATAGCGATACATTGTACCATTATAATAACATTTTACAGGTAAATCGTTATTACCATACATTTTGTTTTCTATAAAACTACGTACTACTCCAGCAGTTCCTTCTGGACGAAGAGTTAAACTTCTACCTCCACGATCTGAAAAATCATAAGTTTCTTTTGTAACTATATCACTTGTATCTCCTATACCACGATGAAATAAATCAGTTGATTCAAATAATGGTGTACGGATATATGTGTAATTGTATTTTTGCATTACGCCATCTACTATTTCTTCTATATATTTCCATTTTTTAGCTTTTTTACCAAATATATCACTTGTACCTTTAGGTTTTGTTATCATAAGAATTTCCTCCCTTAAAGTGTGTCTTAAAACACTAACATAGTTATTATACACTAATTTATATTTCTTAACAATTATAAACGTTTTTTATTTTCTATTTTTTGGAGTTGGAGAACAGGATATATTGCTGATTCTGTTAGATCTTTATGGCTATATTCTCCATTGCTAAAGAATTCCTCATTTATTAATACAGAATTGTCATCTTTTATAGTTATTTTCTCATTCATTGATAAGAAATTTGCAAATAGATTACCATAAATATCTTTAAGGCTTGCTAATAAAGTCAATTGTTTTGAATCTTTTAACATGTCCTCATTATTTAAAAAGTAATTAAGAAATGAGGTATAACTGTTTATAGACTCTCTTAAAAATAGATAAACTTCGTCTAGACAATAGTTATTTTCAATTAAAAAATTAAGAAAGTCATTTACCTTTTGATATGGCGCTAATTCAAGCAAATCGTTTTGATAAACAAATTGGTTAACCTGCTTGTATTCTTTATTATTTGTTAATTCAGTTAATTTCTTGATATGTTCAATTTCATGAACAAGATTAATCATGGTATTAAAATTATACTTTTGATCTATTTCTATATATTTATTTTTTAGGAGGCATGAAGTAAGATTTTTACCTTCATAAAGTCTATTATGTAGTGGGCGAATTGTTTTTTCAATTATACACTTATTTAAAATTGATAAGGAGCACTCATCATTTTTTTCATAGTACTCTGACAATATTTTATAAATAAGGGAGGAAGAAAAAGTTTTATGTGGCTTTGTTTCTGTACTTTGATAAAATGGTGTTAAAAATGCTATTTGGTCTTCCAATAGATTTTTAACTAAAGGGCTTATTTTAGAATAATTATTTAGTTCTTTTTGTCTCATATTCGAAATATAATGATTTATTTCTTGGGTTTTTCTTTCAATTGATGGTATTATGGATGATTCTATTGTTATATCATCTTGAAAAAAAATCATAGTACGATATGCATCAGTTATTTTGTCAATATTATTAGAATATTTTATGGCTATTAAACTTCTTAAAAGATCTTTTTTTACATTAGAAAAATTATCTGTAATGAATTGCATTTATACCACCTCATTAATTGCCGCTATTATAGCACAAAAATGAAATTTTGGCAAGAAAAAAGGCTTTATTAAAAGCCTTTTAACCTTCAATAGCATCCATAATTAATGGAATAACATTCTTTTTACGTGATACACAGTTTTCGATGAATTCACCTTGACTTAGTACTTTATCATAACTTTGAGTAATAATTTCTTCACCTTTTTTATTATATAAAATATATGAACCATTTCTAATAATGTCAGTGACATATAAAGCTACTAAATTATAATTGTTAGCTTCAGCTACCTCATCTAAAACATTAAGATATTTATCCATATCTTTCTTAATATCATCAAAGTTCATAGTAAAGAATTGACCTACTCCGAAAGTCTTGTCATTTACAGTATATAATTTAAAGTCGTTATATAAAACATCCTCAATGCTCATACCCTCTAGTGAAGTTCCAGCCTTTAATAAATCCATACCATACTCTTCATAATTTACTTCAGCAATCTTAGCAAGTTCAACTACAGCTTCTCTATCTAGTGGTGTTGCGGTTGGACTTTTTAATATTAGAGTGTCAGATAATATACCTGATAACATCATACCGGCTATATGTTTTGGTATTTCAACATTTTTTTCTTTATATAAGGTATAAAGAATAGTACATGTTGATCCTACTGACATATTTCTAAAGTTTATTGGAGCGTCTGTTGTAACACTTCCAATGTTATGGTGATCTATAATTTCTAATACTTTAGCTTCTTCTATACCTTCAGCGCTTTGAATTTTTTCATTATGATCAACTAATATTACTTTTTTAGGTTTCTTATCTGATAAATCAGTAATACGTAATAGCCCTAAACATTTATTGTCTTTATCTACTACTGGATAATTTGTATGACGTAGTTTATTATTTATGTCTAATATTGTATCAACATAATCTGTTTGTTCAAATTTAGTTGGATTATAACTACATACCATTGTTTTTAAATAACTACTTAAAGATATTAGTTTAGAAGTATGATAAGTATCATATGGTGTTCTAATAATATTTACTTGATTATTTTCTGCTTCTTTAATAAGACTTTCTTTTATATTACCATTTCCAGCTATTACAATTAACTGTACACCAGATGAAATAGCATGTTCTATTATTTCTTGTCTATCTCCAACTATTAAGATAATTTCTTTATCTAATTCAATATTTTTTTTGAAGGTATCTGTTTCATAAGCCCCTACTAATAGTTTTCCTTTTATTTCTTCATCTACTTTGCTTATTTTACTACCATTTAATACTTTTATAATATTATCATATGATGTAAATATTTTATTATCATCTGCATTTAAAAAGGCCCTTGATAAATCTTTCATTGTTAAAAGTCCTACAAAATCACGTTCACCTTTAACTATAGGAATACCTGTTAATCCTTCTTTTAACATATACTTATAACCATCATAGATAGTTTCTTTTTCATCTAGAATGAAATCTTTATGATAGTTGATATCTTTTAATTGTAATTTTACGTCATTTAAATAATCTGGTTCTTCTACTCCGAAATAATTTAGGGCGTATTTTGTTTCTTTGTTTAGGCTACCTAAAGCACGTGGTTCTGTGTTCTCACCTAACTGATTTTTTAAATATGATAGGCTGATACTAGCAGTTATTGAATCTGTATCTGGTTTTCTATGTCCAAATACTAATGTTTTTTCGTCCATATTAATTCCTTCTTTCTACGTGTTGATTGTATCATAAAAAGCTAATTATGAAAAGAAAAAGAAAATATTTATTTACAAAATGACGTTTTTTTGTTATTATATGTACTCTGAAGGGGAATACTATATGCTTGATAAATTATGGAATTTAATTAAAAAGTTAGTTAGAAAGATTGCTACATATATTTTAAAAATTATTTCTAATAAGATTAATTTTGTAAAAATGCGCTTTAAAAACTATATTGATAACTATATTCTTAAGAAGTTTAGAGTTTTAAGGGGCACAATTAAACATAAGAAATTAATTTTAAGACTTATTTTAGTTTTATTTGTTTTTACATCCGGTAGTGCATTATATATTTTTATGCCTAATATTAAAAATCATTTTAAAGCGGATAATAATAGTTTAAGTTTTGTGGAGTATAACATAAATAACAATAATGAGACAGCTAACGAAAATAAAACAAGTGTTGATAACAATAATAATAATTTAGCTACTCCAGTAAGCAATAATGTACCTATAGATAATAGTTATTGTTGGCCAACAAATGGTAATTATTATATTTCAACATATTTTTCTTACGGACATGATGGAATTGATATTGCTGGTATAGGTTATAACTCAAATATATATACTGTTTTTAGTGGACAAGTTGTTACAGCTAGTTATACTCCAGTAAATGGTAATTATATTATTGTAAAAAATGATGATGGAAAGTATGCAATGTATGCTCACCTTACTAGTATATATGTTTATAATGGTCAAAGAGTTGGCAAAGGCGTTGTAATTGGTGGAGCTGGCGCTACAGGAAGAGCGACAGGTGTTCACTTACATTTTTCTATTTGGACTGGTTATCCCTATTATGGTGGTACAGCCTTAAATCCATATAATTTTTATTAAAAAGATTCAGACATTATTTAATCTGAATCTTTTATTTCTTTAAATTCTTCTTGAATAATAGAATATAAGTAGGTCTTTATAGGTTTTGCTGTTTTCTTCTTTATCATGTCTTTATAACCTAATAATTGTTTTTTATAAGCATCATCTACAATATTATTTAATTTATAATCTATTATTATTACTTCTTCATCATTTTCAATTAATAAATCAATTATACCGTGACTATCTATATCATTTGTAGTATCCATAAATTCATACTCTTTTATGATTTTAGAATTTAGATTGTTTTTAATTAGATTTTGATTTAAAAATTTTTCTATTTTCTTTTTGATATAGCTAGAAATATCTAGATGATCTAAATTAGGATTTTTAAAGTCCAATTGTTCTAAAATCATATGAACCTTGGTACCAAATTCTAACTCTTTTTCTTCATCTGATGTTAACAGATGGATAGTATTTTTAGAAAAATTCTTTTCTTGCTTAGTGTCACAAATGAAGTGTCTTTCTGTAACTTGTAACGTATCAGCGCTTGATACATCTAACTTTTTACTTTGAATACTTAACAAATAATCTTTAGTATAATCTACGTCAACACACTTTTCTATATATGGATTTAAAATACTATTAATACTTTTTATAATACTGCTAAAGGAAGTGTATTTTTCTCTCACAAGATTAGGAACTATATCAGTTGTAAGTGATGTTTCTTCATCTTCTTTTGCTACTATGATAATTTCTTCTTTGCACCTAGTTAAAGCAACATAAAATAGTCTTATTTTTTCACTTATATCTTCTTTTTTTATCTTAGTCTTATACAGCTTGGTTCTAATTGTTGGAATTACTTCGCTTGTTACTACAGGAAGTAAAATTCCTAGTTCATTATCATAACTAATCTTTTCTCTTAGTGCCATTTGGTTAAACTTATTTTCTAAGTTAGCAAAATAACAAATAGGAAATTCAAGTCCTTTTGAAGCATGAATAGACATTATTTTAACACTATTACAAGTATCTTGATTAATTTTGTATTTTATACTATATCCATCTTCTATAACCTGATCAAGATAATAAACAAAGTCATATATGTTATAATCTTTAGAAGATAAATCACGGACTAAGTTAGTAAGATATTCTATTCTTTTCTCTTTTTCCATAATGTTTGTAGTTAATAATACTTTTTCTTCATAATTATATTCATTTAAAATATCATAAAATATGGTTTCTAAAGGTAGGATATCTATTTTCTCTTTTAAAGTTAAGGCTTTTTTTACAATATCAGAGGATCTAAAACTATTATCCTTAAATGTATCAAATATGTATGCATCATCTATATTAAATAAAAAACTTCTAGCAATGGATGTATAAACGTATTTAAACTCGGTATCATAAGTATCATCATGAACTAGTAATACTAATTTTAATAAGTTTCTAATAATGTTTAAATCAGTCGATGAAGTTAAGTCTTCATCACGATATAAAGTTAATGGTATATCTAAATATTCAAAAATTTGTTTATAAAGATCAAAATTCTTTTTAACGTCCAACAGTATGGCGAAATCATTATATGAGGCATCCTTTAATATTTTTTCATCTTTATCAAATATTTGATAGTGGTTATCTATTTTATTCTTTATGTCATTACCAATGATAAATGCTTCTTTAACAATATTTTTAAAGTCATCTCCTGCTTCATATGTCTTCAAAACCATATTATAATTTTGTTCTGTTTTTCCTTCGTTTATATAAGTAGTATTTCCAAAAACCATTTTATGCTCTTTTTTATAATCGGCTCCACCTATTTCATCATCCATAATATATGAAAATAATAGGTTAATATTATCAAGCACTTCAAAGCGGGATCTGAAGTTTTTGTTAAGATCTATTTTTCTACCTTTAGTAGGATCCTGATTATAACTGTCATATTTTTCTTTAAATATATATGGATTAGCATTTCTAAAACGATAGATAGATTGTTTAATATCTCCTACCATGTAGACATTGTTATTTGAAATTTGACTAATAAACATTTCCTGTGTATCACTAGTATCCTGATACTCATCTATTAGAATTTCTTGAAAACTATTTTTTATTTCTTCTCTTACATCAGGATGCTCTAAGACTAATTTGATTGCTAGGTGACTAATGTCATTAAAGTCGTATAATTGTTCTTTTTCCTTAACCTCTTTAAATATAGTTTGTAATTTTAAAATTATATCTACTACTTCTAGAGTATCACTTTTTGTTGCTAGTAAGTCTTTTTTCATTTCTTCAATGTCTGTATAATTGCATAAGTCTTTTAGATCATCAAGAACACTTTTAATACTTTCCTTTAGGATTATGGCTTCTTCATCGTAGTTATTATTTTTAGGTGGTAATTTACAATCTAATAAACTATTTTTGATTTCATCATAATTTTTACTATTAAGAATGCTGTCTGTTTTTAAATAGATTTTTTCTAGATCCTTGCTATCTAAATGTTCTGATATTTCTTGTACCAATTCTCTTAAAATGCTAAGATCTTTTTTTATAAGAGACAAATAATCATCAACAGATGAAGAAATAGCATTTGCACTATAATATAAATTATCATAGTTATGAAGATATTCAAATTTATCATAACGCAAATCTAGTTTGTTACTAATGGATAGAATCATTTCTTTTAATTCTTTGTCATCTTTTAAGGCAAAATGCTCTATTAGTTTTTGAAACCTTTCAGAACTTTCTTGATATTTCTTGTCAAAAATAGAATCTAATATTTCCTTTTTTCTTATATTAATAAGAGCGGCATCGGTTACTTTAATATCCTTATTTATTCCTAGATTAATGTGATATTTCTTTACTACAGATAGACTAAAACTATCAAATGTAGTGATATATGCTGAATCTAATAATTTTAACTGTTCATTAAAGCCTTCTTTTTTTAGGGTTCTTCTAATTCTATCTTTCATTTCTTTTGCTGCAGCCTTTGTAAATGTTAAAATTAATAGTTTATTAATGGGAATATTACTTTTAATTTTTCTTAATACTCTTTGAGTTAAAACGGCAGTTTTACCACTACCAGCTCCAGCTGATACTATAACATTGCAGCCTTCTACATTAATTGCTTGAAGCTGTTCATTGGTCCATCTATTAGCCATTTATATCACCTCCTAAAAATTCTAAATTTTCTACTTTTTCTAGTCGATCATAATCTTCTTCTACCTTGTAACATATGTCTTTAAATTTACAATTTTTGCAGGCTTTATAATCATCCTGAATAACTTTAGGCTTAATATCAAAATTACTATCAATAATATTTATTGAGCTTTCTTCTATTTTATCTTTTGTATAATTTAAAATATTATAAACATCGTCTTCAGATAAGAGTTTAGCATATCTGCTAAAACCATTTTTGGTAATACTCATTCCCGATATAATATTACTTTTAGTATAATTGTGATCAAAGTGAGAAAGTATATCTTCATCACTGGTGCTATAACCCTTTAACTTTAATTTATCTTCTACGACGGTTTTATAATCTTTACTGTTGGTAGTTGTTATACTTCCTAATGAAACTTTTTGAAAATAGAATCCTGCAAAAATAGGGTTTTTAAATACCTCACTATTTTCAACTAAATATAGATAGATTGGTAACTGCATATCTAAACCATATTTTAAGTTATTAAGAGATGTCGGAAAAGAACCAGTCTTATAATCAATTAAGGCATAATATGTGTCCTCCATGTTTTGGTAAAACATTATTTTATCAATAATACCCGTAAAATAAGAATCTATTTTATATTTTGCTAATGGTATGGTAATTTCTTTTTCATAATAGGCACTTTTAAAATCAGTATACATTTTTTGTTCTTTTAAGACATCAATTATTTCTAATAGTTCTTTTTTTAATCTTTTTAGCAAAAAGTTTTCTTTAGCAGACAAAGTTTTATTTTGCAAAAATTTCTGCCAAACATATTCAAAGTCAAAATTTTCATCAAAACAAGTTGAAAGTACTTTATGATACAAGCTACCTACTAATGCCTGAAAACTTTCCTCAAACGGATCTATTTTTAATACATACTTTAAGTAATAACTGAATGGACATAGGTTATAAGAATTTATACTAGTATAAGAAAGTTTTAAAGGTTTATGAATATAGTTTAGATAATCAAGATTAGAAATACTTTTAAAACTATGATTATAGCTATTATACATAATGTCTTTATATGTTTTCTGTAATGTCTTTAAATCACTATGGACAACTTTATATTTATTATACTCATCTAATAAAAGGCATAATTTTCTTCGATTATAAGAATTTGATAGATGCATATTTTGTAGCGGAATTTTGGAAATATTCATGCTATAATCTTCAATCATGCTGCTTGGATAAAATTCATCATCAAAACTATGTAGTTTATAACTCATATATATATTTTTGATATTGGTAATTTTTTGATATGTTCTTTTTTTTGAAATTTCATTTTCTAAAACACTAGTTGACATTCCTAAAATTTCTTTATCAGAATCGCTCAAATAGTCTTCGTCTTTATGAAGAGATGGTAAAACACCTTCGTTAAATCCTAATAAAAAGACATAATCATCATCCTCTACTTCTAGATTTGAAAAGTCCTTTACTTTAATACTTTCTTGATATTTAGGTGGTAAAATATATGTTTTCTTTAACTCTTCTTTAAGAATTTCTTTATAGTATTTACTACTACTTATGGAAGTATATTTATTTAATAAGGAAATGAAGGGTTTAATGATGCTTTTGTTTTCATTGTTATATTCTGGTAATTTTTTAGTAATAAAATACTCTTTAATTATTGGAACACTATTTATGGATATATTTTCATTAAGTTCAAGAGGAATATTATACATTTTAAATAGTTTTTTTAATATATAAAAATAGTCTGCGCTAATGTTAGTTAGGAAAATATGATTTAGGGATACTTCATTATCAACTAACTCTAGGATTTTAATTATTACATTATTTACCTCTTCTTCTATATCAGCTGCTTGCGTAACTGTTATGTTTTTTTCTTTAGGTGATAATGTTAAAATTTTAGCATTTAATGATGTAAATATTTTTTCTAAATAATTATCTATTTTACAGCTAGCATCTACATATATATTCTTAGAATTTAAATATTCTTTAAACTGTTTATTTTCAATAAGAATGTTATTATTTGTTAAATCTTTTTTCATTTCTTGAAGAAAAGATATCTTTTTACTATCATAATTATTATTAAGATCAATATAATATAAATATTTTAAATATTCTTTAGCTACCGAAAATGAAATATTATACTTTTCCATTAGGTATGGATAAATATTAACATTATATTTAAAAAAATATTGTTCCATAAATTCATTTAAAGTCATAAATTTAATATCAAATATTTCTTTGTCATGTGACATTTGCTTTAATAAAATTTCTTTTTTTTCATTAGTACATATATATAATGTATTAGCTTCTTTTAATTTTATCATCTATCATTTCCTCCTAACACCTTAAGTATATTAAATATATCATATCAAACAAACATTCGTCAATGATTAGTGCAAAAAAAAAGCATTAAGCTGCTTCTTTAACACTTACTACTTCTTTTCCTTTGTAACTACCACATTTTGGACAAACTCTATGTGGTTTAATTACTTCACCACAAGTGCTACATTTAGTAACTCCTGGCATTTCCATTGCATTATGAGCTCTTCTCATTCTTTTTCTTGTTTTTGAAACTTTACGGAATGGTACAGCAAATAATTGAATATTTAATTTCATCATATTCTCACTCCTCTTCTATATTTTTTAATAATTCATTAAACGGATTATGACTAGTAGTAGCTTCTTCTTCACTCACAAGTTTCCATCCATCTCCATGAAATTTACTGAGATCCTCGACCTTAGTATATTTCAAGGGAATCTCTAGAACAATATTTTCCCACAAAAGTTCAATAATATCAAGAGAATTTTCCAAATTTGTAATAAATTCTTTTAAATCCCCTTCTATTTTAAGAGAAAATGGATATTCTATGTCTTCAAGGGAAATAGAATCTTGTAGGATCATAACACCACTTACATCTAAATCAACATAGTCAATATCATCTGTTTGTCTAGTTATTTCGCCAACTACTTTCACATTATCTAATTTTTTAACATCTGTTTCCTTGTAGTAATCTTGAGGTATATTAACAATTTCATCAATTACTATTTTATCTATGGAATTAGTATGCAATAAAGTTAGATCAATTTTATCCATAACATCACATCCGTATACATTATATACTTTTTTTGACTTTTCTTCAAGTGTTATTTTTTTGCTTGTTGTTACGAAATCTTGCAGGGTCAAATCTTAATAATTTCTGTTCTCTGTTATCAAATGTTTTTGTAGAATCTAACTCTTTTAATGAGGTTCTTTTTATGGCAATACGCAATTTTTTTAGGGCTTTCTGTTCTATAACACATACTCTTTGTCTACTTATATTTAAAATTTTACCTATTTCTTCAAGTTGAAGAGGCGTTTTCCCGTTTAGACCATATCTATATGTTATAACCTCTCTTTCACGAGGTTCTAGGATACCACTATTTATAAAATCCATTAAATCTGTTGCGACTGAAGATATCATAACCTGTTCTTCAACATTTTCATCTGACTTTATGAAATCGAGCAATACTGCATCATATTCTTCAGTCACACTCTTATTTAGACTAACTGTATCATCCTTTATGAGTTTTAGTTCTGCTATTTCTGTTACAGATTTATCCATTTTTTGCGCTAGTTCTTCTAATGTTGGCTCTCTTTTTAAATCTATGGTTAGTTCTCTTGTTATTTTAGTTAATTTTTGTATATCTGTATAAGTTTTGTTAGGTAGTTTAATATTTCTTCCATGTTTTTCTATTTCTTGTAATATTGGCCTTATTATTCTAGCAGTTGCAAACGTTGTAAATCTAAATCCTCTATCAACATCAAAATTCTCAACAGCATCAATTAAGCCTAGATTACCGGCCTGAATTAGATCCATATAAGATATTCCTCTACCCAAGTATTTTCTAGCTATACTAGCCACTAACCGAAGATTGCTGTTAATTAATAATTCCCTTGCCTTCATGTCACCGTTCTTATATTTTATAAATAATTCTTTTTCAAGAGGCACTGTTAATATTTTGTATTTACCTATCTCTTTAAAATATTGCTTAACTAAATTCGTATCATACTCAGTACTTATATTTTCCTCTTCTTCCTCATTTACTGGTATTTCTAAGGCTATATCGTCTTCTAAATAAATATTGTTTAACTCAAGATAAAAACTAAGCATTTTCCAAAGATATTCATTATTCTTTAATACATCCAATTCATTATCTTCTAATTCATTTAAAATCTGAACTATATATGTTCTTAGTTTTCTAGATTCTTTATATGCTCCAAGTAACACCTTTTCATTAAAACAATTTATTTTTTTTAGGAGTAAACTTAAACTATTTAGATTCTTTAAGATTTCTTCTTTATTTTGGGTATTTTTGCAATTAGAATTTATATAGTTTGTAACAACAGAATAATCTCCCAATTCCGTTAACTTACTTGCATATTCAAAAAGTTTATTTTGAAATAAGCATGAAAAGTACTTTTTAAACGTAACATTTGATATTTTGTTTAAATCCATATTATATATGGTACGTTTTACTTCTCTAAAAAATAAACTTTTAAATGTTTCCTCATCTATATTCATAAACTTAAATTTTTTATAAGTTTTATCGCATAACGGATACAAGCAAGTTAGTAAATTGTTTTCTAGACTTTTGTTTCCTTTTCTAATATCCTCTATAACTTTTATTTCTGGATTCATTATTATCACCTTTTCTTTTTAAGGTATTTGTACGCCTTTATTTAGTTGCTATAATACCAAAAAAGTAATTAATAGTCAATTATTTTCATGTTGGTATTTTTACTAATATATGTTAAAATAAAGTAATATTAAAGGAAGTGGTTTTGTGGCAAGTGTTGGTATAGTATGTGAATATAATCCCTTTCATAATGGTCATTTGTATCATTTAAATAGTATTAGAAAACTATATCCTAATGATACGATTGTTTTGGTGTTAAGTGGAAATTTTACTCAGCGAGGAGATTTTTCAATAATTGATAAATGGACAAAGGTAAAGATTGCTAAGGAAATGGGAATTGATCTTATCGTTGAGCTTCCTTTTGTATTCGCAACACAATCGGCTGATTTTTTTGCTTATGGAGCTATTAGTCTTCTTGAAGCATTGAAAGTTTCAAAGATCGTTTTTGGAAGTGAAAATGATAATCTTGATGACTTGGAAGCGATTGCTAAATGCCAGGTTCAAAATGAAGATTTTGATAAATTGGTTAAAATTTATTCTAAGTTTGGGCTAAATTATCCTACTGCAGTTAGTAATGCCTTATATGATTTAACTGGCAAAAGAATAGATACTCCCAATGATTTATTAGGAATTAGTTATATAAAGACTATCTTAAAGAACAATTATAATATAAAACCAATATGTATTAAAAGAACTACTGATTATCATGATGATGTGTTAAACAATATAAGTAGTGCTACTGCAATTAGAAAAGCTTTAGAAAATGGTTTAGATGTTAGAAAGGCAGTACCTGAAGCAGTTATTAAGTATTTAGATTATGATAATTTACATTTTAAGGAAAAATATTTTTCTTTACTTAAATATCGAATTTTAACTGATAAAGATCTGTCTAGCTATCAAGGTGTTGATGAAGGTATTGATAAAAAATTAAAAAAAGAAGTTGTTTGCAGTACTTCATACGATGAACTAATTGATAGCGTGAAATCTAAAAGATATACTTATAATAGAATTAATAGAATGTTATTACATATTTTAGTTGGATTTACTAAAGAAATGTCTAAAAGTATGAGAGAAATTGATTATATAAGAATACTTGGTTTTAACGATAAAGGAAGAAACTATCTTAATAAGGTAAAAAAAGAGGTTAATTTACCAATACTTAGTCGTTTCAAAAGAGACTTTAGTCCTATTTTAGACTTGGAACTTAAAACAACAAGTATTTATGGTTTGATTAATAATGATAGAAATTTAATTTTAGAAGAATATAATAATCACTTGGGAGGAGAAAATAATGAAAAGTAATATGTTAAGAACTAAAAAAAAGGGACAACTTTATGTAGTATCTGGGCCATCGGCTTGTGGAAAGGATTCTATTGTTAAAAAGTTACTTGAAAAGAGAAATGATTTATGGTTATCAATTTCTTGCACTAGTAGAAAACCAAGACCCTTAGAAAAAGATGGAGTTGATTATTTTTTCTTAACAAAGGAAGAATTTGAAGAAAAAATAAGACAAAATAAACTGTTAGAATATGCAAAATATGCCGATAATTACTATGGTACTCCACTAGAAAGCATTGAAAAACATTTAAATAATGGTGATGACGTAATATTAGTGATTGAAATTCAAGGCGCTTTACAAATAAAGGAAATTTTACCGGATACATTATTTATCTTTATTCTTCCTCCTACTATGAAAGAGCTTAAAAGAAGACTTGAAAATCGTGGCACAGAGGATAAGGCAAAGATTGATAAACGATTCTTAAGAGCATATGAAGAGATTAATGAAGTAAGCAAATATAATTATGTTGTGGTCAATGATGATTTAGACGTAGCAGCAAAAAAAGTTGAGGCTATTTTAATTTCTGAAAAATGTCGCGTAGATAGAATTGAGGCAATCGATGTTGATAATATAGAAGAAAAAATCCATGAGGCTTTAATTAGCTAGATAATGGATTTTTTTATTTTGATATAAACTATGTATTGTTTTTTTATAATATTCAACAAAAAAAAGACCTTCGAGGTCTTTTAAAAACTAATCTTTAATTTCTTCTATCTTCATTAGGTTAGTTTGTCTATTATCACCAGTGTTAGGGAAACTTCCTGTTATTACAACTATGTCTCCTTTTTCTAGTTCCATTTTTTCTTTAGCACATTTAATACTTTTATCTAATACTTCATCTGTTGAACTACAAACTGGTAATATTACTGGATAACATCCCCAGTTCAAAGCAAAACGTCTACCTGTTTTTTCATCTGGACATAAACCTAAAATGAGTGCATTTGGTTTTAAGTTACTAATTAATCTAGCTGTTGAACCAGTAATTGTAGCAGCACATATTAATTTTGCATCTAAGCGATTAGCACTTTCTACAACACATTCAGCAATAGCACTTGGTACATTGTCGGCTTGTTTTTTTATTGAAATATAATCAAATGCAGCGTATTTCTCTGTTGTTTCACAGATATTAGACATAGCTTGTACTGTTTCAACTGGATGCTTTCCAACAGTTGTTTCACCTGATAACATAACTGCATCAGTACCATCTAAAACTGCATTAGCGATATCACTAGTTTCTGCTCTTTTTGGGCGGTTATTTTCCATCATTGTTTCAAGCATTTCTGTTGCTACTATAGCAATTTTGCCCATTTGACGTGCTGTTCTAATCATACGTTTTTGAACGATTGGTAACATTTCACTAGGTATTTCAGTACCTAAGTCTCCACGAGCAACCATAACACCATCAGATACCTCTAAGATTTCTTTTAAGTTATCTATACCTAATTGGCTTTCAATCTTACAAATGATTTGTAAATCTTCACGATTATGTTCTTTTAATATTTTCTTTATTTCTAGTACATCTTCTTTGCATGAAACAAATGAAATAGCAAGATATTCTCCTCCATTTTCGCATGCATATTTTAAATCTTCACGATCTAAGTCACTAACATATGGAATATTTAATTTAACGCCAGGTACACTCATACTCTTGCGGTTTCCTAAAACTCCACCTGCTAATATTTTACAAGTAACTCCATCATCTTCTACTGATTCTACTACTAATCTCATTTTAGCGTTTTCTAGTAAAATAGTATCTCCTACTTTTAATGATGAGATTGCTTCAGGATGGTTAGTTGAAAATTTTTCTTCAGTTCCAAGAACTTCTTCTTTAACCATACGAATTGTTTTACCTTCTACTAATTCGATTTTGTCATTTTCTAACATACCACTTCTGAATTCTGGTCCTTTAGTATCCCAAAGAATTGCTACGTTCATTCCAGTTCTTTTTCTTACTTCACGAACTGATGAAATAGCAAGTTTTCTTTCCTCTAATGTAGCGTGAGTGAAATTTACACGAGCTACATTCATTCCAGCTAGAACCATCTTTTCCATTACATCAGGTTGATTTGATGCAGGGCCGATGCTGCAAACAATTTTTGTTTTTTTCATATATAACACTCCTTTACTTTTCTTCAGCAGATTTATTATATAACATTTTCTCTGAAAAATATAGTCTTATTTTTTATTTTTGACATTTTGGGCAATAATATGTACCCCTTCCATTAATATGGGTTACTATAATTTGGCTATTACAGGTTGGACATAGAGCATTTTTCTTACCATGTACATTAAGTTTTGCTTGAAAAAGGCCATGAACTCCTTCACTAGATGTAAAACTTTTAATTGTAGTTCCTCCAAGTTTTACTGCCTCACTTAAGATTATTTTTGTATTATTAATAATTGTTAAACATTCATTGCGTGATATATCACAACCTCTACGCATAGGAGAAATCCCACTTTTGAATAGTATTTCATCATCATAGATGTTACCTATACCACAAATAATATTTTGATTAAGTAAAATTGTTTTTATTGGTAATTTTAACTTGTGAATCTTATCAAATAAATAGTCCTCTGTTATATCATCATAAAATTCTTTTCCTAGTTCACTTAAAGGCTTTACTTTATAAGTATCCTCTTTCGGAATAAGATACATTTTCCCAAATTTTCTTACATCATGATATCTAAAACTTATTTCATCATCCAAAATAAATTCTACATGTTCATGTTTAGTGATTTCATCTCCTTTATTTCTGAAAAAAAATTTTCCTTCCATTCTAAGATGTATAAGTAGAGAATAATCATCCAATTCAATAACTATAAATTTTCCCCTAGTGGTAATACTATTAATTTTTTGACCTATTATTTTCTTTTTAAACTCTTTGGGTGTAGGAGATGCTATTATATTGTCCCAATAAATAGCACAATCAGTTATTCTTTTTCCTACAATTCTCGGTATCAAATTTTTTACGACTGTCATTACTTCTGGTTTTTCTGGCATAGTATTCACTTCCCATCCTATTTATTTTGCTTCATACCAATTGTTACCTATTTCAATATCTACTTTTAATGGAACCTTCAAAGTAAATGTATTTTCCATAATATCTTTTACTATTTGCTTTACTTCTTCTAACTCACTTTTTATGACATTAAATACAAGTTCATCGTGTACTTGAATTAACATTTTACTTTTTAGACCACGTTTATTAAATTCATTATAAATTTCAACCATAGCTTTCTTTAATATGTCGGCAGCTGTTCCTTGAATTGGAGTATTTAGAGCCATTCTTTCACCACTGCTTCTGATCATATAATTTTTACTCTTAAGTTCTTCAACAACTCTTTTTCTGTTCATTAATGTTCTAACATACCCTTTTTCATAGGCATCTTTTTTCTCTTGCTCCATAAATTCGTGGATTCCGGGGAAAGTATTTAGATAATTTTCAATGAAGTTTTTAGCTTCTTTCATATCTATTCCTAAATCTTCTGATAAACCAAAGCTGCTAATTCCATATAAAATACCAAAATTAACTGCTTTTGCACTTCTTCGCATGTCTTTAGTAACCTCTTCAATTGGTACTTTAAATATCTCTGAAGCTGTTTTGGCGTGAATATCTTTCCCTTCTTTAAATGCATCTATTAAATTCTTTTCGTTAGACATAGAAGCAAAAACACGTAATTCTACTTGGGAATAATCACTAGACATTAATACTGAATCTTCGTCTGCAATGAAAGCTTTTCGAATAAGCTTTGAAAAATCACTTCTGGCTGGAATATTTTGTAAATTAGGACTTATACTAGATAATCTACCTGTACGAGTTAGAGTTTGCGTGAAGATTGTATGAATCCTTCCATCATCTCTTACTTCTGCCTTTAACCCTACAGCATAATTTGTATATAGTTTAGCTAATGTTCTATATTCAAGAATCTTTGGAACTATTGGATGCTCATATATAATTTTATCTAAAATGTCCTTACTAGTAGAGTATTTATTATCCTTTGTTTTCTTTGGATATCTTATTTTTAAATCTTCAAATAAGACTTTGGCAAGCTGTGATGGACTCATAATATTAAATTCACACATTGCATCACTATAAATGTCTTTTTCCAATTCATCCATTTTTTTCTTTAATTCTATTTCAATTACCCCTAAATATTCTTTGTCAACTTTAATTCCAGTAATTTCCATATCTGCAAGTACTGTTGTAAGGGGCATTTCTATATCTTTAAATAATGATTCTTCTTCATTTTCTTTTAATTCATTTATAACTTGTTCTTTTGTTTCATAAATGAACTTTGCTTTACTGCAACAAAGTTGTTTTAAAGTTTCTAAATCTACATCTTTAGGTCTTTTTTCTGTACCATATGAATCTTCGTATGGAGTAATGTTATAATCAAAATTACTAGCTACAAAACTAATGTCATCTTTAACTGTATAATCTAATAAATACATTCCAATCATGGCATCATAATTGCAATTATTAATTTTAATACCTAAATTATTTAAAACTACTATACTTTTTTTCAGATCGTATGTCATTTTAGAAGAACTACCTTGAAATAAATCTTTATGTTCTTCAATATCTTGTGGTGATAGAAAATAGCCTTTTTCTCCATCATATATTCCAACACCTAAAATAGTACTCTTACTATAAACTGGTCCTCTTGTTTCTAAATAAAAGGAAAATGGTTTAACTCCTAATGTAGAGATATCAGAAAGTAGAATTTTATCCTCTTTTTTTGGCATTTTTTCTGTAAAACTATCATTACTATTCATATCAAAATTAATTTTTCTTAATAGAGAGTGAAATTCTAATTCTTCAAGTATGGATTTAAATTTTTGAAAATCATAACCATTATATTTGCAATCTTCTAAAGTAAAGTCAATGGGTACCTCACGATAAATGGTTGCCAAATCATAACTCATATATGCATTTTCTTTATCAGTAATCAACTTTTCGCGAGTTTTAGGAGAAATACCTTCAAGATTTTCATAAACACCATCCAAACTACCATACTTTTCTAGTAAATTAATAGCTGTTTTTTCTCCTATTCCTTTAACTCCTGGTATATGGTCACTTGGATCTCCCATAAGTGACTTCAAATCAATCATTTTAATTGGATCTACTTTATAAGTTTTTCTAAACTCCTCCTTATCCATCATGATATGACCGCTTTGTTTTAATAATTTTACAATTACTTCATCACTTATTAGTTGTAATAAATCTTTATCACTACTAACAATAGTTGCTATAAATTGGTCTTCTTCATCGACTATTTTTGCTAAAGTACCAATTATATCATCTGCTTCATAATTATCAATTTCAAAGTGTTTTATTCCCATGGTATCTAAAACTTCTTTAGCCTTTGGAAATTGTAATTTTAACTCTTCTGGCATGGCCTGTCTTCCTGCCTTATAGTCATCATATTTGTCGTGTCTAAATGTCTTACCTTTATCAAAAGCAACTAAAATATAGCTTGGGCTTTCTTCTTTAATAATTTTATTCATCATATTGATAAATCCATATAATGCATTAGTAGGAAACCCCTTCCCATTACGCATTATATTGCCACTATAACTAGTTGCATAAAAACTCCTAAATAATAGATTATTACCATCTACTAAAATTACTTTCTTCATGTTATATCACCTACTCAATTATAACATACTTTTTGTAGTTAATATATTTATTTTATAATTGTAACTGAACCATTAGTGTTCCTATAAACATCTTGTTTATCAAGCCTCATTATTCTATCACTCATCAAAAATACTATTATTAAAAATATTATATATATACCTAATAAACTAAAACCCTTCTTTAATACTTTTTCCATAATAACATCTCCCTTCAATTACACTTAAATTATATCTAATACATTTGTTCGTGTCAATTGCTTTTTAAACATTTGTTTGACATTTTACAATTAAAATGTTAATATTATTTTAGCGAGGAGTGATAATATGGAAAAACTTACCGAAAGTCAGTATAATATCCTACAAGTCTTAAAAAAATTGATAGCTGAAAGAGGTTTTCCTCCTACTGTTAGGGAAATTGGAGAGGCTGCTCATTTGTCATCGCCTGCGACTACGCATTTTCATTTAAATAAATTAGCAGAAAAGGGATATATTGAGAAAGGTAATGGAAAAAACAGAACTATTAAATTGTTAGTAGAAAATGAATTTTTACAAAAAGATGATGATATTGTTGATGTTCCTCTACTTGGAAAGGTTACAGCTGGTTCTCCTATAGAAGCTATTGAGATGCCTAACGAGTTCTTTCCTTTACCTGCTAACTTGATTGCTGGCAAAAAAGAGGTATTTACTTTAAAGGTAAGTGGTGAAAGTATGATTAATGTCGGAATATATGATGGTGACATTTTAATCGTAGAAAGAAAAAATACAGCTGTTAATGGAGAAACAGTTGTAGCGATGAATGAAAATAATGAAGTTACAGTGAAGACTTTTTACAAGGAAAAAGATCATTTCAGATTGCAACCAGAAAATGATACCATGGCTCCAATTATTTTGGATAAGGTTACTATCTTAGGTAAGGCAATCGGATTATATAGAAAATTTTAAAAGAGGTTACACATTTTAAAATGTAATCTCTTTTTATTTGTTCTTTTTAATTTTACTATAATCTTTATTTGCAGAATTAGGCCTCTTAATATTTAAATACATTCTCAATAGCTTGTGCCTTATATTCTCATTTTGATAACTAATATTGCAAATAGCAATTATATCATTGCGAGGATTTAAAAGCTCTTCTAGTTCCGTATCACATATTAACTCATTAGTTAAGATATTCTCTTTATAATTATTAATTAAGTCTAATATAATATCTGTATAACAAATTTCATCTGAAAAGAATAATTCTGACATGGTGTTTGAAAAAGATATAATATTTTCTTCTACTACGTCACCATTATTTGATGAAGATAGGCTTTCATCATACTCTTCTAAAAATTCATGTAGGGTTAATGGCGCGGCATAATAAAGATAATCAAGAATATGTAATTTGGAGACTTGCTTTAAATAATCATATTTTAGTTTGCAATCGTTTAGTATTCTTCTTTGTTCACTTGAATCTAGAGATGTAAAGAAAATAGATGAATTAAGCATTTCAATTAAATCATATGGATTCTCGTTTATATAGCGCTCAAGATCATCAATATCATTAATAGTTTCCTCATAAAAGCGAATGGTTTCTTTATCTTCTTCTTCATAATTATTATCCATAATACTAGTAAATAACAATTTATAATCATCTAAAAAAATAATACTTATAATACTTTGATATAATTTCTCATTTTCCTTTAATACTTCAAACATTGGTAGTACTTTATCACATATTAAATCATAATCATCTGATGTAGATAATTCCTTTTTAAATAAATTAGAAATTTCATTTCTTAAAATGAATGTGGCATTATTAAAATTCATAAGTACTTGTTCCTCCGACATTCTTTAACTTTTGTTTTATTTTTGGCTTACAGTTATTAATATAATTACTATTTGCTTCAGACTTAAAGGTATCAGTATAATTATAAATGCTATCGTATAATTCTAAAATAAGAATTTCTTGAAAGGTGAAATTTTCTCCAATTTCTGCCATCAAATATTCTAAATCCCATTTTTCTATTTTATTTAGTAGTTCATCATTAGTATTGTCAACTTTATAATATTTACTTTTAAACAACATGTTTTTATAATACTCTTTAATTATTGGTAACATTAAATCATAATAATTATCTGGGTCACTATAATATAAGGAATGAAGGGTACTAGAAATTTCTGATACTGATTTTTTCTTGGCCTCTTCTTCATTATATTTTAAATTTTTATTAAATAATATTTTTATGTCTTCTGGTGTATATCTACAAGTATAACAAAATCCTTCTATGTAATGATAAGGAAAAAATTTTTTTAAATAGTCATTTAAATCTTTATTATCTAAAAATAACTTTCTTTTATTAAAATATGACATTTTCTGAAACTCTTCAAATGATGATATAAAGTCGCAAATATATGAAGGAACAGTTTCTATTTGATTTAAAAGATCATTCATATTTTTTACACTTGATTTAAATTCTTCAAAAATTTGTTTTTCTTCATTATAAAAATCATTTTCTTCATTGTTATTAATGAGACAAAAGTCATGATAAAACATGCCTAATAATAATTTGTACTCTTTGTAATTTTTTATTTTCATTTTCTGAAAAACGAGAAGAAGTGCTCCCTCATATTCTTCTTCTACATGCTCATAAAAATTTTTGTTGTCTTTTAAGTCACTAAATCTAGTCTCCTTATTAGCAACTCTTATATTACATTTTCTTTCTAAACTTCTAAGTTCTTTTTGAATTTGTGAGCGCAAATCTATAGTCGGAGTTGTCACATCATTTATATAATATTTATTAGGCATATACATCACCTCATTATTGTTTATTATCTTTAGTAAGAGTTTTTATAATATAACTTGAAATAAGTAATCCAGCACTAGGAGGCACAAATGAGTTAGAGGGTATTACACCATGAATTTTATTTTTGGGCACTTCTCTACTACACATTACATATAGCTTTTTATTAATTTTTTGGTCTTTTAGGTACTTTCTTATTCTTCGTGCTATAGGATCACCAGATGTTTTCATCACATCAATAATTTCTAAATCTTCAGGATTCTGTCTATTTCCCGTTCCCATAGAGGAAATTATTTTAATGTTGTTTTTAAGACAATATTTAATTATGCTTTCTTTAACTTTAATACTATCACAACAATCAGCAACATAATCTATATGATAGTTAAATAGTTCTTTATAATTCTCTTCGGTAATTAATTTATTAATACAGATTACTTCACATAGAGGATTTATATCTTTAATTCTTTCTTTAAAACATTCTGTTTTATATTTACCTATTGTTGATGAGAGTGCTATTATTTGTCTATTGATATTTGTTATATCAACAGTATCATAGTCTACTAAAATAAGGGTGCCTATATTTGAACGAGCAAGAGATTCAACTACATATCCTCCTACTCCTCCTAATCCTAGAACAAGGATTGTTTTTTTTGATAAGTCGTTTACTTTTTCTTTTCCAAAATAGGCTTCTAATCTTAAAAAACGGTTTTCATTAATACTTTTCATTAGGCTGCATCATCCTCATAAACTTTTACTTTTTTCTTGGCACTATGAATTAGATCTAGAGGTTTATTACTAACTGTTTTATATAAATATGATAATTTAGAGTATTCTCTTTGATTATTTATAGCAATGTCATAATAGTGTTTTAAGTTTATATAGTCTTTACTATTAACTGGCTCTAAAAATTCTAAAATTCTTTCAAAATCAGCAAGTGAAATGATTGATTTATTTATAATAGTAAAATCAAATTGATCAAAATCTTTAATTAGTCTGAATAACTTACCTAAATTATTATCAGAAATATATTTACTAATATTTAATCGTTCTAAATTGGCAGATGCATATTCTATTTTCTCTAAGCTAGACTCTGAAATTATGTCAAACACTTGAAGCTTTTTTAAGTCAAGATAACGATTCTTTTGATTTGGGGTTCTATTTTTTAAATCTAGGATAAGGGTTCCTATAAGACTATCAAACTCATCAGAAATTTTATCAGTGATTTTAGTAATTCTGTAAACGTCATATTTATTATTGTCATCTGTTTTGGTTGATATCAAAATGCTTTTATTCCCTGATTTAGAACTTAGGCGTACAAATTCCATTACTGATGATGTTGTTGATGTTGTAAGGTGTTTTAAGTTTAAATATTCATAATAACTATTACCATTTACAACTATGTCACTTGGTCTAATGTCTTTTGTATAAAATTCATCACTTACTTTTACTGCATTCTTTAGATTTACTCCAACATTTAATATTCTGTTACGATTAACTATAGGAAGTACTAGCATATAAATCACCTCAATATATCGCTTATTATAACATATTTCATGTTATTTTACAAAAAAACATGTAAAATATGCAAAAAAAAATGCCAAAGGAGCGTTCTTGGCATAACGATAAAACCTGCTCTTATATACAGGTGGGTATCTCTAGCCTATCTTTAGGATTCCTATTAATAAACAGGCATTCAACACGGATAAACTTTATCAAGATTCCCTTATCGTCTCTTTAGTCGGTTTTATAATTGCTAGTATCGCATCCTTTAGACAATTATATTGTACCACATATCTAATATTTTATACAACCTTATAATATTTATTTTACTAAATTTTACATTTTCCTATTATTTTTTCTTGCATATATTACTGTAGGTGATTTTATGTATTTTAAAAGCAAAGATATCCGTATGTATTATGAAAAATATGGAAATGGCAAAGATATAATGTTAATACTTCCTGGTTGGGGTGAAACACGTAAGACTTTTGATAAAATTATTGAGTATTATAAAAATATTTATACTATTTATATTATGGATTATCCTGGTTTTGGAAACACTAAATTTCCAAGTAGAGATTTAACAATTTATGATTATGCCTTCTTAATAAAAGAGTTTATGATTTCAGAAAAGATTAGCAATCCAGTTTTACTCGCCCATTCTTTTGGCGGAAGAATAGCTATTATTTTAACGGGTTATTTTAATATTAAAATAGAGAAAATGATACTTATGGATATAGCAGGAATTAGAAGAAAAAGTATTAAACGATGGTTGAAACAAAAAATTTATAAATTTAGAAAAAAATGTAGTGTATTTTTGCCAAAGTGTTTTAGAAAAAATTATTTAAAACGGCTTAAAAATAAATATGGTTCTACTGACTATAATAATTTAGGAAAGAATATGATTAAAACTTTTACTAATGTTATCAATGAAGATTTAAGAAAATATGTTAATAAAATAAGCAGTCAGGTTTTGTTAATTTGGGGAATGAGAGATATAGATACACCATTAAAAGATGGATACTTTTTTAATAAAAAGATAAAAGATTCGGCCTTAATTATATTTCCTTATGGTACTCATTTTACATACTTAGAATATCATATACAAATTCTTAGTATCATTGATTGCTTTGTTAATAACACGTAAAAAGGTCTTTAGTTATTACTAAAGGCCTTTTAATATTGGATTCCCCAAACTACATAATATTTGGCTTCGCTGCCACAACAAACACATTTATCATCAATAAGTGCTTTATTTTCTAATATACATCTTGATTTACAACCTCTGATTTCTTTAATTTTTTCTTCACATTTAGGATTTCCGCACCACATAGCGTGAATAAATCCTGGTTGAGTTTCAAGAATTTGTTTCATTTCATCTAAATTATGAGCTTCAAATGTCAATTTGTCTCTTCGTTCTTTTGCTCTTTCATACATATCATGCTGGATTGTTTCTAATAGATCTTTGGTATATTTTACAATATCAATATTCTTAGCAACATCCATTTTTTCTCTAGTGTCTCTTCTTGCAACAACAATTTTATTTTGTGCTAAATCGCGTTCACCAATTTCTATTCTTACAGGAATTCCATTTACTTCTGCTTCTGCAAATTTAAAACCTGGTGATTTTTCGGTATCATCTATATACGCAACTACACCATTATTTAGTAATTTTTCTTTATATTCTTCAGCTATCTCCTTTACTTCTTCACTTTTACCAATTGGAATAATAACTACCTGTTTTGGAGCAATACGAGGTGGTAAAACCAAACCATAATCGTCACTATGAACCATGATTAAAGCTCCAATCATTCTTGTTGTTGTTCCCCATGATGTTTGGTAAACATATTCTTCTTTATTTTCTTTATTAGTAAATTTAACATCATAAGCTTTAGAAAATTTCTGTCCAAAATAATGTGATGTTCCAGCTTGTAAACTAACTCCATTATACATTAGAGCTTCATTTGTTAGTGTATATTCAGCACCAGAAAATTTTTCTTTTTCAGTCTTTCTTCCTCTAATTGAAGGGATTGCTAAGACATTATTATGAAAGTCATGGTAAACTCCCATCATTTGATCTGTTTCTTTTTCAGCTTCTTCTTTAGTAGCATGTACTGTGTGACCTTCTTGCCATAAGAACTCACGACTTCTAAGGAATGGTCTAGTTTCTTTTTCCCAACGGAAAACATTACACCACTGATTGTATAACATTGGCAAATCACGATGAGACTTAACATGATTATGATAATAATCACAGAAAAGTGTTTCACTTGTTGGACGAATACAAAGTTTCTCATCCAATTTTTTACTGCCACCTTCTGTTACCCAAGCGACTTCAGGGGCAAAACCTTCTACTAAATCTTTTTCTTTATTTAACATATTTTCAGGTATTAATAAAGGCATTTGGCAGTTCACATGTCCTAATTTTTTAAATTCTTGATCCAAAATACTTTGCATTTTTTCCCAAATGGCATAACCGTTTGGCTCTATAACAATACATCCTTTAACAGAAGAATAATCTGCTAAATGAGCAGCTTTTACAACGTCTGTATACCATTTAGCAAAGTCAACATCTCGTGATGTTATTTTTTTATTATCTTTTTCCATACTACCCTCTTTTCTTATAACAGAAAAAAACTATTACATATATTTACTCATAGATTTCATCATTTGATTTATTTGCTTTTGATTAGGCTTTCTACCCATTTGACTCATTAAATCTTTAATCATAGCTTCATTAATAGGTGGATTTTTCTTTAAATATTTTTTTGTAACAGTACGGGCAATAAAAAAACCAATAACTGCTCCAATAATTAAACCAATTAATACTAATAATATATCATGTAACATATAATCTCTCCTTTTCCTCTTATATTTTACTAGATTTTTCCTTATTCGTAAAGGGTGAGTTATAATGAAGTCTTAATAAGTACCTATTAATTTATTATTTTTATAAATATCTTTTAAAAAGAAATAGTCGTTATTTGCAAAGTCACAGACAAAAAAATTAGGATTTTCTTTATATAAACCTTTAAAAAAATAATTTTGATCTTTACTACTACTTATTTTAATATATGTTTTCTTTACTTCCATAGTAGTTATTTCTGATAAGTAGAAATTATTATATATATGTATATTACATCTTTTACTATATGGAATGTCTTGGTGTAATGTAATAAAGAGGCGACGATCTAATTCTTCTTTTGGAAGGGGTTTTATTAATTGACAAAAAAGCTGTTTTCCATATATTATATTGTCTTTTTTGATGTTATATACCTGTTTTAAAAGATTATAAAGGGAAATTTCATAATTATAATATAAAGCTAAATATTCATCTCTAATATCAAATACAAAAAAAGTTCTCATTTTATCACCTATTTCTATTTAAGTATAAAATTTGAGAACAATATTTTTTGTCGAATTATATTATTTAATAAGATTTTCTACTTTCTTTTCTAGACTATCAGTATCAAAGCCGTATTTCTTTAAGACATCATCTTTTTTACCACTAGCTCCATATTCTTCTTGTGATATTATATATTTGTCATTAAATATTAGTTTATTCCATACAACACTTGGCGCTTTTTCGATAACAATTTTTTTCTTTTCTACTGGTAAAATTTCATCTATATATTCATCTGTTTGTTTTAAAAAAGTATTTAATGAAGGCATGCTCACAACTCTTAGGTCAAAACCTTTTGTGAAAAGACGATCACTTATTTCTATGGCTTGGTGTAGTTCTTCACCAGAAGATATTAATATTCCATCTAATTGTCTTTGCTCTTTTTTGACGATATATCCGCCATATTTAACATTATTTATAGAAGTATTTTCTAGGCACTTTACAGGACTCTTAGTAAGAACTATTGCCTTAGGATTATCATTTGATGACATAATTATTTTGTATACACCAGCCACTTCATTGGCATCACATGGTCTATAAACGTCTAAATTAATAGTATTTCTTAGAGTGTTTAATTGTTCAATTGGTTGATGAGTTGGACCATCTTCACCGACGCTAATAGAATCATGAGTAAAAATATATGTTACTGGTAGATGCATCATACAAGCTAGGCGCATTGCTGGACGCATATAATCACTAAATGCTAAAAATGTTGCCCCATATGCACGATATCCTACTAAACTTAGACCATTTAAGATTGAGGACATAGCATGTTCTCTTACACCAAAATAAATATTTTTACCGGCATAGTTAGATTCTTCAAAATCTTTGCCATCTTCTATATAATTTTTACAACTAGAAAATAGATCGGCACTACCACCAAATAAAAGATTAGAAGCCTTACTGTAAGCATTTAAGACTTTACCAGCAGTTAGGCGAAGTTCTGCTTCTTCATTTGATATATCTAAATCATTTATAACAATATCTTTTTTATTAGCCATTAGTGAATTAATAAAATTTAAATCTTCTTCTGATAGTTTGGCTAACTTTTGTTCAAAGTCTGAAACAAGGTTAGCATTTCTTTCATTTATAAGATATTGAAAGTCTTCCATTGCTTCAAGGGATACTGTAAATGATACATCACGAAGATTTAATTTTTGCTTTATAGATGAAATATCATCTTTTTCAAGTGGTGTTCCATGGCATAAATTACTACCCTCTAGTTTTGAATACTGACCAATATTTGTTGATACTTCTATTAGAGTTGGTTTATCACTTAATTTTGCTTGGTCAATAGCAGCACTAATCATAGCGGAGTCTTCACCATTTAAAACTTCTAAAGTATTCCAACCTAAACCTTCATAAATTAAGCGAACGTTTTCTGTAAAGGTTAGTTTTGTTTTACCGTCTAGAGATGTTTTATTAGAATCATATAGAACAATTAAGTTATTTAGTTTAAGAGTTCCAGCAAGAGATGCTGCCTCATAGCTTACCCCTTCCATTAGGTCTCCATCACTACATAAAACATAAGTTTTGTAATCAACTATGTCTTCTTTAGAATGTAGTAAGGCATTGGTATGTTTTTGTCCCATTGCCATTCCAACGGCACTAGCAAAGCCTTCACCTAATGGACCTGTTGACATATCTACCCCTGGTGTTTTGTTATATTCTGGATGACCTGGTGTAAGTGAGTCAAGCTGTCTAAATGATTTTAAATCATCTAATTCAATATCAAAACCTGCCATAAATAGTGTTGCATAAAGCAAGCTTGAAGCATGACCAGCACTTAGAATGAAACGATCACGATTATAAAAGTTAGGATTACTAGGATCAAATTTTAAATGATGAGCATAAATAGTATAAATAATTGGAGCTGCATCTAAAACTATACCTGGATGACCGCTTTTAGCATTATCTATCATATCGATTCCAAGCATTCTAATGGTATCAATTATTTTTTGTTCATTTATAGGATTATCATTATTTTTAGTAACACGCACAATAATCACTCCTTGTTTATATTATACATTTTAAAGATATATATTTCAACTTTATTTTGTAAACCTTAAGTTAGATAAAGAAAAAACTTCGTTTCTTTTTATCTAAAAAACGAAGTTTTACTTAATTTATTATATTTTAATTAGTCTTTTTTTCACTATTTATTGTAAAATGTTCATCAATATAGTCAATTGTTACTGTAGAAGAAGGTTTGATCTCGTTATTGATTAATTTTTTAGCTAATAATACTTCAATTGTTCTATTAACTACTCTTTTTAATGGTCTAGCACCATAAGCTACATCGTATCCTGTATCTACTAAATATGATTTAGCTCTATCTGTTAAAACTATTGAAATGTTACTTTCTTTTAATCTATCCTCTATTTGAGCAATAATTTTATCTAGTATTTGTCTAATTGTTGATTTTTGTAGTTCATTAAAGATAATTATTTCATCGATACGGTTGATAAACTCTGGTCTAAAGTAATTTCTTACTTCATCTAAGACTTTTTCTTTATTGCCTTCAAGAACATAATTACTTCCAAGGTTTGATGTCATAATGATAATTGTGTTTTTAAAATCTACTGTTCTACCATTGGAATCTGTTAATCGTCCATCATCTAGAATCTGTAATAAAAGATTTAAAACTTCAGGATGAGCTTTTTCTATTTCATCAAATAAAACTATACTATAAGGATTTCTTCTAACGGCTTCAGTTAATTCCCCACCTTCATCATATCCAACATATCCTGGAGGGGATCCAATTAATCTAGAAACTGAGAATTTTTCCATATATTCACTCATATCAATCCTAACCATGTGCTTTTCATCATCAAATAATTCATAAGCAAGGCTTCTAGCTACTTCTGTTTTACCAACTCCTGTCGGACCCAAAAACATAAAGGAACCAATTGGTCTATTAGGATCTTTAATACCACTACGACTTTTTAGAATAGCATCACTTACGAGCTTAATAGCCTCATCTTGACCTTTTACTCTCTTCTTTAAATTATCTTCTAAAAGAAGAAGCTTTTCACGCTCGCTACTTACTAATTTAGATATTGGAACGTTTGTCCATCTAGAAATTACCGCAGCTATATCGTCTGGTGTAACTACATCACTTATAAGTTGATTTTTAGTTTTGGCTCTTAATTCACTTAATTCTTTTTCAAGTTCTGGAATTGTACCATGTTTTAATCTAGCGGCAGTTTCAAGATCATATTCATTTTCAGCCTTCGATAAAGAAAACTTAGCCTTTTCTAGTTCTTCTTTTTTATCTTTAATTTTATCAATTATTTCTTTTTCACTATTCCATTTTTCTTTAAGATCATGTTCTTCACTCTTAAGATTTGTTAGTGTTTCTTCTAGCGAAAGAACTCTTTTTTTACTTATATCATCTTTTTCTTTTTTTAAAGCTTCACGTTCAACCTCAAGACGCATTATTTCACGTTCAAGATTATCAAGTTCTTCTGGAACACTATCCAACTGAACTCTAATAGTTGCACAGGCCTCATCTATTAAATCAATAGCTTTATCGGGCAAGTATCTATCAGTAATATAACGGTTTGAAAGATTGGCAGCAGTCACTAGAGTTCTATCTTGAATAGTTACTCCGTGATGTATCTCAAATCTTTCTTTCAAACCACGTAAAATGGTAATTGTATCGATTATCGAAGGTTCACTTACTTTGACTTTTTGAAAACGTCTTTCAAGTGCACCATCTTTTTCAATATATTTACGATATTCATTTAATGTTGTCGCACCAATTACTTTTATTTCTCCACGGGCAAGCATAGGTTTTAAGATATTTGAAGTATCCATTCCGCCTTCGGAATTACCAGCACCAACAATAGTATGGATTTCATCAATAAACATGATGATTTCTCCTTCACTTTTTTTGACTTCATTTAAAACTTTCTTTAAACGCTCTTCAAACTCTCCCCTATATTTAGCTCCGGCAATTAGGGATGCCATATCTAGTTCCCAAATAGTTTTATTTTTTAGACTATTAGGAACATCTCCTTTAACAATTCGTTCAGCAAGGCCTTCTACTATAGCGGTTTTTCCGACACCGGGCTCACCTATTAAAACTGGGTTATTTTTAGTTTTTCGAGATAAGACACGTGTAATGTTACGTATTTCTTCATCCCTACCAATGACGGGATCCATTTTACCTTCTTTGGCTCTTTCAGTAATATTACGACCATATTTTTCTAGAACATTTTCTTCTTCATTATTATTAAACATAATATCACCCCTCATTGTTAATTATAGCACTATTTTAGCACTTGTCAATAGAGAGTGCTAATTATTTAGAAAGTATGTAGAAATATTTAAATAGGTAGCAAAGCTTACCCATAATAAATATGGTATTTGTAAAAGGCCAGCTAACTTTTCCTTTCTGTAAAACACCCTTATCATTCTGATAACTAATATAAGGAGAAGAAGAATAATTAAAATAGAAAATAGTCGCCATTTAAAAGTAAAGAAAAATATTGGCCAACTTAAATTTATAATTAGCTGCTCATAATAGACTTTTTTTGTCTCGTTATTGTGTAAATTGTTTATTTCAAGTCGTGCAAATGATATGCCCATTAAAGTATATAATATGCTCCAAACTATAGGAAAAATGATGCCAGGCGGAGAAAGTGGTGGTTTAGATAGTGTTTCATAATCCATAGTTTTGGATGTTATAAAGCCTACTATTCCTCCTAGTATTAAAGGAAGAAGAATGGATTTTAAATATATTTTAAATTTATTCATGAATTGCCTTCTTTCATATTAATAATTTATGGAAAGAAAAACATAAATATACAAAAAAGTGTACTTTTTTTGAGTACACTGTTATTATAACTTCAACTTGACTACTTTTAAATCTTTTTGCTTGTTTCTTCATTTAGTGGAAGTAAGTTATTTAAATCTTCTAGTGAAGAGGCATCAAATATAGCAGATGCAATATTTATTTTTTCTATATATGGGTGAGCTTTCTTAGGAATAAGCTCTTCTTCATCGCTACCTACTAAATTTATAATTTCTTCTAATGTTTTATCATTAAATAACTTTAAAAGTTCAGATATATAAAAAGCAACTTTTGCAGTTTTACTATTATTGATAATAGAACTTGCTTTTTCTAAATCTTGATATGTATTATTACTATTTAAAAGTAATGTTTGATATGATGAAGTAAGTGATGATGCATAAAGATCATCTTTTGCACCAACTATTTTTTTAGCTAAATTAATTTCTTCATTATAACTTAGTTTTTTATTTACACTATAAGATGTTAAAAAGTTAGTTGTAAGATTTTTCTTAGTAATAGTTGGTGCCTGTTCAACAAATTTCATCATTTCTTTTTCTTCACTACTACTTCTTAAGTCATTAATGTATGATGATAACATAATTTGAGATAAGAACTTTTCTTGGTCTTTGTTATCTATGATTTCTTGAAATAAATCCATTGTTTCTCGATGAGTTCTTTTTGATAATATATCTCTACTAAGCATAATATTTCTAGAACATAGTGGATACATTTCGTTGGCCCAACTAATACATTCTAATTGTTCATTTATATTTCTGTTTTGTAAAAGATTTTTATCTAGCATCATAGAATAAACAGCTGCTCTTTTATGTGGGTTCAAAACTTGTTTAATATAATTTATAAATGGTAATACATCTTCTTTACTACGAAATTTTTCAAAGTCAGGAGTATTTATTAATGATGAGATATCAGAAAGTATTTCTTTATCGCTAATATCTATAATGGCGTTTTCAATTGATTCTAAGTTTTTAAAACCTTTTTTCTTCAACTGAATTAAAAGACTACTCTTATAGCCAAATACTAATCTACGACGTTCTGCTTCATCTGTTAATTTGTTTTTAGTAATGCTAATGTTTCTTTTTTCTTGTTTTTGTTGGCTGATTTTATCATGAATACTCCAAACAAGTTCACATGTGGCGCTATCATCTAAAACTTTAATTTGCTCTATATATGATTCTTTTTCTTCTTTAGAGATTTGCTTATCTTTGAAAAATAAAACTACGGCAACGGCTTTTCCTTTTAGAGTAGTATCTTCTAGGAATATATGATTAAGATATTCTAATCTATCTTTCAACTCTTCTACATCTTGGTTATTTAAAAGATAATTTAAATATTTTATTCTTTCAGGATCCTTAGTTCCTAAAACACTATTTACTAGTGTTTTGTAAGCAATCACCTCTTTTTTATCATTAAATTTCTGACTATCAAAAAGATTATCTAAGGCATCTAATGTTTCTGTTTGAAGAAATTTTGATGTTTTGATATCTCTTATTAGAGATAGTTGTTGTTCAAATGAAATATTTTTATATGTATAAGATTTTTGAAGAACTCTGGCATTTACTTTAAAAAGAATATGTTCATCAGAACAACTATTAATTTCTCCTACTAATTGTTCTAACTCTTCTGGAGTACGGTATTCCCAGTGCATAGATTCTGATAAAAGTTGCATATTCTTCCAACTTTTATCTGGCATATCACAATCAAGGACAGCATTAATAAGTCTTTTTCTTTGTTCTTCTTTAACGTCATATATAGGAAAAATATCATTATAACAGGTATCAAAAAAGTCAATTATTCCTGTTACTAAGTAATCATCTTTATTATTAATTTTTTTTATTATATCAAGATCTTTGGTATAAGATAGTATTCTTGTTAATTGATTAGCAAGCATTATTTTCACCCTCTTCATTATTTATATACTCTATAACTTTATTTATAGTATTAGAAAAATTATTAAAATCAACATCAAACCAAACAACAGGCATTTGGTGATTAAAAAATGTAAATTGTCTTTTAGCGTATCTTCTAGAATTCTTTTTGATATCATCTTTTACTTCTTCTAGCGTTTTTGTTTTATTAAAATAGTCAACAAATTCTTTATAACCAATACCGGTATTAAGAGCCTTAGAAGTCTCATAGAACGACTCTAGGTTAGTAACCTCATCTAATAAACCAGATTTAAACATTTCATCAACCCTATTATTTATTCTTTCATATAATACTTCTCGTGGTGCCTTAATTCCTATAAAGATAGTATCATATAACAATTTGTCTTTATTGTTTGTAATAGGTTCTTCGTTTTCTAATTTATTTAATAATCTTACTAGTCTTTGGCGATTATGAAGATGTGGAGGATTAACAATTTTATAGCTCTTAATTTTTTCAAGAAGTTTCTCATTTGATAAGTCATCATAACTATTATAACTAGTATTTTCGATGAATGTATAATCGTATAAAGCAGCTTTAATGTATAAACCTGTTCCTCCAACGATAATAACATTTTTCCCCTTCTTTTTAATTTCTGCTATTTTGTTACGACAGGCCAATTGATAATCAAAAACAGTATAATTAGTATTTAAATCGGCTATATCAAAAAGATGATGAACTATATTTTCTTTTTCGTTTTCAGTTGGCTTAGCACTACCAATATCTAACTTCTTATATACTTGCATTGAATCACCATTAATAATTTCGGCATTATAATATTTCGCTAAAGCAATACTAAGTTTTGTCTTCCCAACTCCTGTGGGACCTACTATTGTAATAATCTTCATTTCTTCACCTATCCATAAGAACTAAAAGTGGCATTATTTTACCACAAATACTAATATTTGTCAATTTTAGTCCATTACTCTTTTAAACATTTTTTCCAAGTCATATTTAGTATAAGTAATTATTGTTGGCCTACCATGTGGACAATTAAAGGGGTTATCACATTGGCGTAAGCAATCTAAAAGGTACTTTGCTTCATCTAGAGTTATGTAGTCGTTAGCCTTAATAGACATACGACAAGCCATAGTTGCGGCAGCATGATCTATAAATTTATTTTTATCAAAACTTTCATTATGAGCGATAAGTTCAAATATTTTTTCTATATCCTGTTTTTCAACGTTTTCATGAAGCCAAGTTGGATGAGAACGAACTATAAAGGTATTTTCACCAAATTCTTCACATTTGATACCAATACTTTCTAAAAGATCTAAATGGTTTTTTACAACAATATATTCATTACGGGGTAATTCAATAGATATTGGTATTAATAAGGGAATAGTTTCGATTGTCGGATTTAAAATCTTTTTCAAACATTTTTCATAGTTAACTCTTTCGGCAGCAGCATGTTGATCAATTAGATACATTCCATCCTCGTTTTCAGCAACAATATATGTTTTGTATACTATTCCTCTGGGAATCATATCTTTAATTACATACTTATCCTCAATGATATTATTTGTTTGTAGTTGAACTGTATCTATTGGTTTTTCTTCCTCATATTTAGTGTTTTCATCCTCTACATCGAACGTCAACATAGTTTCTTGATAAGTTATATCCTTTACATTTTCTTCTCTTGGAACATCATTTTTTATAACTTCTTCATAAACTGTATCATCTCGTACAATAGCATTTGGAATTAAAAGCAATTCCTTTAATTTTGTAGTAATGGTTTCTTCTATTAAGCTTTTAAGAGTATCCATCTTAGAAAATTTAACATCCATTTTAGTAGGATGAACGTTTACATCTACTAAAATAGGGTCAACATCTATGTTCAAGACGATAATTGGAAAACGATCTTTAGGAATATAAGTATGGTAACTATCAACAATAGTTTTAACTAAATCATTATTCTTAATTACTCTACCATTAACAAGTGTTGTAATAGCATTTCTGCTACTTCTTGCTACTTCTGGATAAGAAATATAGCCACTGATTGAATAGTCATCATTACTGTTAGAAAGTTCTATCATCTTTTTTGCAACAACAGAACCATATATTTCATAAATAACTTTATGTAAATTTCCATCTCCTGTTGTATCGAGCAAAACTTTGTCATTGTTTAATAGACTAAATTTAATATTGGGATATGAAAGGGCCATTTTGTTAACATATTCAACGATGTTTGCTAATTCACTATATAAATTCTTGATATACTTTAATCTAACTGGCGTATTATAAAACACGTCTTCTACAGTGATGGTTGTTCCTTCTTGAAGATCAGAGTTTTCAACACTGATAATTTTTCCACCTTCTATTTTTACTAGAGTTCCTACTTTTTTATTTGAAGTTTTTAAAGTTACTTTGGAAATAGATGCGATTGAAGGCAGAGCTTCACCTCTAAAACCTAGAGATTCAATATTGAATAAGTCATGCAAATCATGGCATTTACTTGTAGCGTGTCTAGAAAAAGCAAGAGTTGCATCATCTCTATCCATTCCAATACCATTATCAGTAATTTTAACCATTCTAGTACCGGCATCTTTTAGTTCTATTTTAATGCTTGTGCTCTTGGCGTCAATACTATTTTCAACTAATTCCTTCACAATATTCATCATTTTTTCAATGACTTCACCAGCTGCTATTTTATTAGCTAAAATTTCATCCATAACTTGTATTTTACTCATATTTACCACACTTTCTGTTTAGATTATATCACGAATAAGAAGTAAAGAAAAGGACATTGAAATTAATCAATGTCTTAACAACCACTACTCTTATAATTTGTACAACTTAGACATACCTTATATTCTAAGTCAATATTTTTGGTGTTACTACTTGTAATATTAGAATTATCATTAGTATCAGCATTAGAGTTTGAACTGATATCGCCTTTATTTGTTATAATTACTTCTCCACTGCATTGCCTACTTTTATTAATAGGATCGGTCATTTCATCAATGTAACCCTCATCTATTAAAGTACTACTTGATAAAGTTAATTTGTCTGAAGGAATGGATGATGTATTATATACTAAATAGTTTTTGGCGGCGCTTTCCAAATTTTGTTCATAATTTTTGTAAGTGTCGTTTTGAGCTTTCTTTTTGTATCTACTTACTGCAGTTACTGCCATAGTACTCAAAAAACCAATAATAACTATAACTCCTAGTAATTCTATCATAGTAAATGCCTTATTATTTTTCATCTTTTCACGTCCTTTATCTTATACAAAAATTATACTACATATTAAATGTTTTAGAAAGTTTTTTATTTATTCCTCATGAAGATAATCATATAAGTTTTTAGCCACATCTTTACCTACTATCTTTTCTAGTTCTTCTATTTTAGCTTCTTTCATTTTCTTTAGGGAACCAAATTGTTTTAAAAGTTCTTTACGTCTTTTTTCTCCGATACCTGGAACCATATCTAAGGTGCTAGAAAGGGCTCCCTTGGCCTTTATATTTCTGTGATATGTTATGGCATATCGATGCACTTCTTCTTGAATACGAGATAAATATAGAAATAGATTACTATCTTCTGGTATAGGTATTTCTTCTAAAGAGGCATTTAATAAATGGTTAGTCTTATGATGATCATCTTTTACTAGGCCAACAATAGGTATATGTAAATTTAGGGAATTTATAATCTCTTTACATACCATAATTTGGTTTTTACCACCATCTAACACTATTAAATCTGGTTTTTCTAAGTTTTCCATTAAGATTTTATAATATCTTCTATAAAGTACCTCCCGCATAGCTCCTAAATCATCTTTTACAGAAGCATCAATTTTATATTTGCGGTATTCATTTTTATTTGGGAGAAAATTATTAAAGACAACCATTCCCCCTACGTAGTATGTTCCAAATAAGTGAGAGTTATCAAATGATTCTATTCTTTCTACTTTAGGAATGTTTAAAAGATGTGCCAAAGTAATGCTTGCTTCTCTTCGCTTTTTATCATCTTGCTCTATTAATTCCATTTCTTTATCAAGATTTTCTTTTGCATTCTCAAGGGCAAGGTCTAAAAGACTTTTTAATTTTCCTCTGTATGGAGTAATAACTTTTATTTTTAGATATTCACTAAGTAAAGCATTATTTATACCTTCTGGAACATATAATTCATGTGGCAATAGTCCACTCTTTTCATAGAATTTAATGATATATTCTAAAACACTCTCTCCATCATCAGCGACAGTTTGAATTATTTCTTTGTGTCTACCACTTAGTAAGCCATCTCTAACAAAGAATAATTGAATAGATAAATAATTGTTGTCAGAATAAAAGTTAAGCATATCAAAGTTATAATCTTTATTTAAATCTATTTTTTGTTTCTTTAAGGTAATATTAATATCATCAAGCATATTTTTTAATTCGAGAGCTCTTTCATAATTTAGTGAGGCACTGGCTTTTTCTATTTCATGCTTAATCTTTTTTTCTATAATTGTACTATCTCCTTTTAGAAAAGAAATTATCTCTTTTTTCATGGAGTCAATGCGTTCTTGATCTACCTTTTTAGTACAATAACCAAGACATTGTCCAATGTGATAGTATAGGCATACCTCTTTTTTTAAATGTTCACATTTACGTAAGGGATAAATACGATTAAGCATATCTACAGTTTTCCTTGCGGCATTAACATTTGGAAAAGGACCATATAAATAATTCTTGTTCTTTTTTCTTTTAGTATTTCTAATGATTCTAAGTCGTGGATATACTTCATTTGTGAATTCTATATAAGGATATGATTTGTCATCTTTTAATAAGATATTATATTTAGGATTGTATTTTTTGATTAGCGTTATTTCTAGTATTAATGACTCGAGCTCTGATGATGTGACAATATATTCAAAGTCATCAATATTTTCTACTAGTGATAAAGTTTTACCAGTATGTGTTCCGGTGAAATAACTTTTTAATCTATTTTTTAAGTTCTTGGCTTTTCCAACATATATAATTACCCCATCTTTATCTCTCATTTGATAACTTCCGGGTTTGTTTGGAACAAGAGCTAATTTTTCTTTAAAATCTTTCATGTTAAGCCTCCAAAAATAAAAAGAGTAATTTTACTCTTCTATTTTAACACACTTCTTTATTTTTTTCTAAAATAATAGTTACAGGTCCATCGTTTTCAATATTTACTAACATATCACTACCAAAAATTCCTTCTTCAACGTGAATATATTTTTTTAATTTTCTATTAAACTCTTGGTATAAGGTATTTGCATCCCTACCGTTTAAAGCGTTTTGATAACTTGGTCGACATCCTTTATTACAGTTGGCATATAAAGTAAACTGTGAAATAGAAAGGATTTCACCTGTAACGTCTAGAACAGATTTATTCATAATTTTGTTTTCATCATCAAATATGCGCAAATGAAGGATTTTATTTATCATCCAATCTATTTCTTTACTACTATCTTCTACAGTGAAGGATACTAATAGAACAAGGCCATGATTGATAGATCCAACTACCTTATCAGCTACTGTTACACTAGATTTTTTACTTCTTTGTACTACTACTTTCATCTAATAACTCTTTCTACTTTTGTAATATAGGATTCTTTAGATAGGTTTAGGATTAAAGTATTTAATTGTTCTAGACTTCTAACATAGGTTGTTACTTCATAAACAATGGCATCTGTTTTATACATAGATTTAATACCATCTACACTAATATCTAATTTACTAGTTTTTTGAATAATATCAATCATATGATTATCCATTGAATTTGAATAAACTAAAATAATAGATAAATATCTTTTATTGGTTGAATCACTCCATTTTACTTCAACTGTTCTATTATCAATAACATCTAGGTTATGACAACTAACTCTATGAATAGAAATACCATTGCCTTTTGTGATATAACCAATTATTTCATCTCCATAAACCGGATTACAACAATTAGCTAAATTTACTTTTACTTTATCAAGGCCAGCAACTATAATATCCGCTTGTTTATCTTTATCTTCAATGACTACTTTTTTAGGAGCTTCTTTTTCTTCATATGGTTTATCAATGATATTAATTACAGAGTTAGGAGCTGTTTTACCATTACCAACATTTAAATATATTTCGTCTGTGGTGTCAACTTTTAAGGCCACATATAACTTCTTTAAGTTTTCAGGAGAGAAAAAGGCACTGATGGATAGTTTACGTTTACGTAGTTCTTTTTCAAGTGTATCTTTTCCTCGTTCAATATAAACTTCTTTTTCACTTTTTGTAAAGAAACTCTTAATTTTGTTTCTAGTAGCCGTACATTTTACAAAGTTTATCCATTCTTGAGATGGAGTAGAATTTTTATTAGTTATAATTTTAACAATATCTCCATCTTGCAAGCTATAGTTTAATGGTTCGATATTATTATTGACAATAGCTCCGGTTGTTGTCTCTCCTACTTTAGTATGTACCTTATAGGCAAAATCAATTGGAGTAGCACCTCTTGGAAGCTCAATAATGTCCCCTTTAGGAGTAAAACAGTAGATGTTGTTATTTAATACTTCATCGCGAACACTGTTGACAAAGTCTTCACTACTCATTTTGTCATTTGATAAATCTATGATTGATTTAAAAAACTGTAATTTTTGTTCTGTTGATGTTTGAAGGGTATTTTTGGTAGCTGTTGCATCTTTATTTTCTTTATAAGCCCAGTGAGAGGCAATTCCGTTTTCAGCTATTTCATCCATTTCATGAGTTCTAATCTGAATTTCAAATAAATATCCACCTATACCAAATACAGTCGTATGAAGAGATTGATACATATTAGGTTTGGGCATAGCAATATAGTCTTTAAACCTTTTAGGCATAGGACGATATTTAGAATGAATAATTCCTAGGGCTAAATAACACTCCTGTTTAGTCTCTACTAGAATACGTAAAGCACTTAAATCATATATCTCACTGAAACGTTTACCTTTATTTAATTTTCGATAAATACTATAGATGCTCTTGGCTCTTCCCATCATTTCATAGTTTATGTTGTGCTCAGTTAGTAAATCACCAACACTTTGCATCATTTCTCCAACAGTGTGTTCCCTTTCAATTTTGGTTTTATTTAGTTTTTCAGCAATATCATAAAAAACATCTGGTTTCAAATATCTAAGAGATAAATCCTCTAATTCACTTTTTATTTTGTGAATACCAAGATGGTCTCCTATTGGAGCCAAAATTTCTAGGGCCTCTTTAGCTATTTTTTTCTGCTTAACTTCTGGCAAAGCCCATAGAGTTCTCATATTATGAAGTCTATCGGCCAATTTTACAATTATGACACGAACATCTTCACTCATTCCAACGATTATTTTCTTATAATACTCTATTAAATATTCATTCTCAGTAGAGAAATGAAGTCTAGAAATTTTGGTTACGCCTTCTACTAATTTAGTAACTGTAGGACCAACTATAGCTGTCATTTCTTCTTTAGAGCAATCACAATCTTCTAAGACATCGTGTAAAAGAGCTGCTTGTAATGTTTCACTATCAGCATAAATAGTAGTTAATATCAAAGCAACGTTTAAAGGGTGAACAATATATGGTTCACCACTTTTACGAAACTGTCCTTCATGCTTTGTATCAGCAAGCTCATAGGCCTTTTTTATATTATTTAATTCATTTTCATCTTTTATATAATTTTTTGCTTTATCCATCACATCTTTAAATGTAATGGTATCTCTACTGTGTGACATTTATATCACCTCTCTTATAAATTTAATTAGCAATTAACTCCCTTTACTAATTTTTCTTCTACATCATCTTTATAAACCTTTTTGGCTTTTGGAGTTTTATTTAGATTCTTAGATTCGAAGAACAAGAAAATATTAATAGCAATAAATATTGATGAGTATGTTCCAGCAATACTTCCTACTAACATAGCTGTATCGAAAGCAAAAATATCTTTTGGTCCGAATAACATTAAACCAATAATACAGAATATTGTAGTAAGAGCAGTAACTATTGTTCTAGTAAATGTCTCTTGCATACTCTTATTTACTATTTCTTTTAATTTTTCTTTTGTAAGTTTTTTATCATATTGTTTTAAGTTTTCTCTTATTCTGTCGAAACAAACAATGGTATCATTTATTGAATATCCTATGATGGCTAGTACAGCCGCAATAAACATTGTATTAACTTCTAGTCTTGTAATGGCAAAGACTGCAAACATCATCAAAACATCGTGTAATAACGCTACTATACCTCCGATAGCATAACTAAATTTGAAACGTATAGAAACATAAATTATAATACCAATTAATGATAGTAATACAGAGTAAATAGCGTTCTTTATTAGGTCTTGTTTTACAATATTACTAATAACTCCAATATCTACACTAGCATTATATTTTGTCTTGAAATAATTTTTTACTGTTTTTAATTCCGTATCATTTAACACATTACTAATTAGGATGTCTGTTTGGTCATCTGCAATAGTTATTTCTGTTGATGTAAGATTTAACTCTTTTAAGTCTTTTTCTATTTCTGCTTTATTAACTTTTTCACTAGTAACTAGAGCAATGTCACTACCTGATTTAAAGTCAACTCCCAGATTAAAGCCTTTAACTCCAACTAATACGGCTCCAACGACGATTACAATAATAGAAAATGTTGCAAAAAACTTGGTTTTAGAAATAAAGTTTACTTTCTTAAATGGCTCTACCTTGATAGTTTCTCCTTTATTAAGATCTGGAATATCATTTTTTGAAACTCCGATGAATAAATTAGGTCTATTATCAAAGAATTTTGTTTTGACAAATAAATTTAATAAATATCTAGTTAGGAAAACCATGGTAAACATAGTGACAAAAACAGTGATGATAGACATAGTTGCATAACCTTTAATACTTGATTCCCCAAATATAAACATAATAATTGCTACTAATAAGGTTGTGATATTGGCATCAATTATTGATGATAAGCTCTCTTTTGTACCTAATTTACAAGCTGTTTCGACACTTTTACCTTTATAAAGTTCATCCTTAATACGGGAGAATGTTATAACATTAGAATCCACTGCCATACCTATTCCAAGTATTAAAGCAGCTATTCCAGGTAATGTAAGTACCCCACCTATTGTCCAAAATACTCCAAATACTAATATTGTATAAATTAACATACAAATAGTAGAAATGAATCCTGAAAAATGGTAGAAGAATGTTAAGGTAACAACAATTAATAACATTCCAATAACACCAGCAATAACGATTTTATTAAGTGTATTATCTCCAAAGCTTGCTTCTACTGTTTTACTTGATATTTCAGTTAATTTTGATGGAAGACTTCCTGAATTAATTAAATCAACTAAGTTAGTAGCTTCTTCTTTTGAAAAGTTACCTTGAATGATTACATCACTTGCAAAAGCTTGTGAAACAGTCGCAGCACTTAAACAAGAAGAACCTGTTGTACCACATTTTTGTTGTTCACTTGCATAGCTATCTTCACCTTCTTGGAAATCTAGCCAAATAACAATGATATTGTTATTGTTACTATAATCTTTTATTCTATTAGTAACATTATAAAATTTATCTTTATCTTTTATACTAAGTGAAACAGCAGGATTTCCCTTGGCATCTTCACTTACTTTGGCAGCATTAGCTGAATTTAAGATATCGCTTGTCATAAGTAAATTATCATTAACATCCCTGAAGGATAGAGTTGCTACTGTAGATAATTGCTTACGAGCCTCTTCTTCATTCTTGACACCAGCTAATTTAACACGGATTTTATTATTTCCTTCTAATATAATTTCTGGTTCACTAACACCTAGAGAATCTATTCTTTTACTTAGGGTTTTATATGTAGCCTGCATTTTTTCCTTGGTCATTTTAGACCCATCAATAGACTTAGCTTCATATAAAACTTCAAATCCTCCTTGTAAATCTAATCCAAATTTTAGATTTTTGAAAATCGGTTTAAAACAAAAACATATTCCAACAGCTAAAATAGTTAAAACGATAGTTGTAATTATGGTTCTTTTAAGGCCAACTTTCTTTAGTTTGTTCTTTTCTTTCTTCATGTTAACACCTCTATTCAAACTACATATTAATTATAACTAAATTTTTTAAAAATGCAAAGAAATAGCGTAAAATAATGAAAAAAGTATTTACTCTTTATTTTGGTAAATACCTGTTCTCTTTAAATTATTTTCTATATATGCATTTAATCTAACTACATCAACATGCATAATATGGCTTACTATATCGGCTAGTGTAAGATCATTTGTCTTAGAAAATACCTCAGCAGCAAGGTAGCTCCAAAGATATGTCACCTTTATATCATCATAGCCTTTATTTTTTAGTTCTCTTACCTTACTTCTTAAAGCCGGAAGAACTCTTTTGTACAATTCTTCTTGTGTTTCAAATTCTATTTCCATTTTATTTCTCCTTAATGTTTAAAGTCGTCACTATGCATTTTGGCTCTAGGGAATCTGTCATAATATACTGATTTTAAATGTTCTGTTGTGACATGAGTATAAATACCAGTTGCTGAAATACTAGAATGGCCTAACAAGTTTTGAACACTTAAAATATCGCAACCTTCATTCAATAGATGAGTTGCAAAACTATGTCTTAACATATGGGGCGAAATGTGTTTGTTTAAGTTTGTTTGTTTAATGACGCTATCAAGGATATCCCTGACCCCTCTTTCAGTTAATTTGGTATGTTTATTATTTAAAAAGAGGTAATTTAACTTATTCTTATTTAACTTTTTATACCCATCTTGTAAATAAAGGTTTAATATTTCTGCGGCATATTCTCCATAGTGGGCCATTCGTTCTTTATTTCCTTTTCCAAGAATCAAAATTGTTTTTTCAGTTTGATTAATGTCTTTAACTTTGATGTTTACTAATTCGCCCACTCGTACTCCCGTCGCGTATAACATCTCTAGTATCAATCTATTTCTTTGTCCAAATGGAGTCTTTAAATCTGGTTGATTAAATAACTCTTCTAATTCATTATATTCAAAATATCTAGGAAGGCGTTTTTCTTTCTTGGGCCCATTAACATAAACGAAGGGATTAGTTTTTGTAATATTGCTCGTTAATAAATAGTTGTAAAATGTTCTTAGAGCACTTAAATTTCTACAAATAGAAGAGTTTTTTTCACCACGTTGTTCTTTTAAATACTTTAGATAATATCTAATATCACTATATTCTATTGATTTGTAATCAAGTCCATTTAAAATTAAATATTTATTATAGATTTCTAAGTCATCTTTATAACTAGTTATAGTATAGTCAGAATAATTACGTTGATATTTTAAAAAGTCCATAAATTGTTCTATATTTTTTTTCATAATTTCTTCGTCTTACTTTCTTCTTCTGCCTTAAAGAACTTGTCATAAATCATTTCATTTTCTGTAAGCATAAAATCTAGTAAAGCATCTTCTCTTCCTTCATCATAAACTTTTTTGATAACTTGGGCGATAAACTCATTCTTTTTACTATGATCTTGCTTTAAGAAAGTACTTTGTGTTTCTTTATGATTGTTTTTGTTTTTCCTTTTAGGAACTCTTTTTTCTTCAAAGTCAATTTCTGGATAAAGATCTTTTATCTTTTGTTCTAAATAATTATGCATTAAACGTAATTTATACTTTTTATCTTCACTGATACTATCACATTCTTTGGAATAACCAATTTTTAGAGTTTCCTTAATAATTGAAAGAATTTTTTTATAACATGTAATTTCTCTTTCTGTTTTGGGAGATGTATTATGATAAAAAGTAAGATCTTTTTTTAATCTTGGTAAATGGTTAGTATATATATTGTAGGTTGTCATAAAATTATCATTAAATTTTCTTAAAAATTGATCTAATAAAGGAATATTATTTTCTTCTTTTAACATTCCAGTAATACTATTTATTAGTCTTTTAGGAGAAGATAAGCCCTCATTTATTTTATATAGTGGTTTTATATAGGAAATTTCATTATTTCCTTCTATAGATACAATAACTATTTTACCATTTCTGGCCTCAGTACTTTTAATAGCTTGAATATAGCGATAGTTTGTATCCATAATAGATATAATTTTATCTTTTAAATTATCAACATTACTTTCCCTTAAAGCTTTTTCAGATGCAAATTTAGTAGTATATTCATCTATTTCTTCAAATGAAGTAAAAGTTTTATTTAATAAGGGCAAATAATTTCTACTTGAATATAATAAACATAATTTGTACTGTACCATAACTACTCCTTCTTGTTATATTTGTTATAACATAGAACAATATAAATGTAAATTGTTAGAGGCTTTTAGTAATAGATTTTTAGTTTTTAAATTCTATACTAGCCTTTATAAATGAGGTGAATAATGGATGCGGTCTATTTGGTCTACTTTTAAATTCTGGATGAAATTGGCTGGCAATAAAATGTGGATGGTCTTTTAATTCAATTATTTCGACAAGGCCTGTTTCTGGATTTATTCCGGAAATGATGAGTCCGTTTTTTTCTAGAATATCGCGATAAGCATTATTAAATTCATAGCGATGACGATGACGTTCCTTTATTAGAGTTTCTCCATAGTCTTTATAAGCTAGTGTATTCTTTTTTAATTTACAGTTATAATTTCCAAGTCTTAGTGTTCCACCTTTATTGATAATTGTTTTCTGTTCACTCATTAAATCAATAACAGGATTTTTGCATAATTCTTCAAATTCTCGTGAAGAGGCATCTTTTATATTACAAACATTTCTAGCAAATTCTATAACTGCCACCTGCATACCAAGACAAATTCCTAGGTATGGTACTTTATTTTTTCTGGCATATTCGCAAGCTTTAATTTTTCCCTCTATACCACGGCTTCCAAAACCACCAGGTACAAGAATTCCCTTACTATTTTTAAAAACTTCTTTTAAGTCAACATTAGGATTTTCTAGGCTTTCTGAATCTATCCAATTAATGTTAACTTTAGTGTTATACTTATAACCAGCATGTTTTAAGGCCTCTTTTACAGAAAGGTAAGCATCTTCTAATTCAACATATTTTCCAACTAGGGCAATTTCTATTTCCGCTTTTAAATTGGAAACTGTATCTATTAAGTCTTGCCAGTAACTTAAATTGCTCTTTTTATTTTCCATTTTAAAGTGCTTTAATATAATTTCTTCAGCATGTTGTTTGTGAAAATTCATTGGTATTTCATAAATATTACCCACATCCTTAGCTTCAATGATATTTTCTACTGGCAGACTTCCGAATAAAGATATTTTTTGCTTAATTGTATCGCCTAAATCTATAGCGGCTCTGGTTACAATCATATCAGGTTGTATTCCCACTCTTCTTAATTCAATAATACTATTTTGTGTAGGCTTAGTCTTTAATTCGTTTGAGCCAAATAGGAATGGTACAAGGGTTGTATGAACAAAAAAGGTATTATTTTCTTTCTGTTCATTTCTAAATTGGCGAAGAGATTCCATCATTACAGCGGACTCAATATCTCCAACTGTCCCACCAATTTCTGTAATAACTATATCGGCATTCGATGTTTTACCAGCTTCATAAATTTTTGATTTTATTTCATTTGAGATATGAGGAACTATTTGAATGGTTGCGCCAAGAAAATCTCCTCTTCTTTCCTTTTCAATTACACTCGAATAAATTTTTCCATTTGTAATATTTGATGTGTAGTTTAACTCTTCATCAATAAATCTCTCATAGTGTCCTAAGTCTAAGTCAGTCTCACAACCGTCTGCCGTTACAAAGACTTCTCCATGTTGAATAGGAGACATAGTTCCTGGATCAACATTCATATAAGGATCAAACTTTTGCATAAAAACTTTATACCCTTTGGCCTTTAATAATAAAGCAATGCTTGATGCAGTTATACCTTTTCCAAGACCAGAACAAACTCCTCCCGTTACAAATACATATTTTGTCATATAAATTCACCTCCAAAAAACAAAAAAAAGCTCAGGAGAACTTCCTGAGGCTCTCTTAGATTATAACATAGTTTTTTGAATTAAAGAAAAATTTTCTAAAAAAAAGAAAAGTAATTTACTTTTCATAGTCACAACTACTACATTTTACTTTTCCTGCTTTTTCAACTAAATATTTACCACACTTAGGGCATGATGTTGGAAGAGGTTTATCCCATGATGCAAACTTACATTTTGGATAGTTGTTACAGCCATAAAATATTTTGCCTTTTCTGGTTTTCTTTTCTATAATCTTACCATTACATTCAGGACAGTCCATGACTTCAACATTTTCTTTTTCCTCTTTTTTAATATATTTACACTCTGGATAATTGCTGCAAGCAACAAACTCACCATAACGACCTTTTCTTATCACTAAAGGATTCCCACATTCTGGGCATTTTTCGCCAGTTTCTTCGGGAGCTTTCTTTTCCATATCAGAGAAGGCATTCTTTACACGTGGTTCAAAAAGCTTATAGAATTCCGCTAAAACTTTATTCCAAACTTTATGACCTTCTGCTACTTCATCAAGATCATTTTCCATTTCAGCTGTATATTTTACATTTATTAAGTCAGAGAAAAACTCTTGAAGCTTATCTGTTGTTTCAATACCTATCTCAGTAGGTTTAAATTTCTTTTCTTCAAGAGTAACATAGCCTCTTTCTTTAATTGTGTCAATTATTTTAGCATATGTAGATGGTCTACCAATACCTAATTCTTCCATTTCTTTGATAAGTTTTGCTTCTGTATAACGAGCTGGTGGTTTTGTGAAATGTTGTTCCTTATTTACAATATCAGTAGTACAGATTTCATTTTCTTTTAAAGTAGGTAAAATAATATCCTCACTAGATTCATAATCTTTATAGATTTTTAAGTATCCATCAAAAATTAATTCTTGACCAGTGACTTTAAATTTATAATCATTATTATCTAATATTACTGAGGTTTTATTGACCCTGGCATCAGCCATTAGAGACGCTAAGGTTCTAATATATATTAGACGATATAACTTATATTCATCTGGAGTTAAGTATTGTTTCATTTGACTTGGTTCACGCATAACACTAGTTGGTCTAATACCTTCATGTGCATCTTGAACATTTTCATTTTTCTTAGCCTTTTTAATATAGCCAGTATAAGCTTTACCATATTTTTCAGTGATATATTTATAAGCACTATTTATATATTCATCACTTAATCTTGTAGAATCAGTACGCATATAGGTTATTAAACCAACTGTTTCACTGCCTATATCAATACCTTCATATAGCTTTTGGGCTATGGACATTGTCTTTTTTGCTGGAAAGCCTAGTTTAGTTGATGCTTCTTGTTGAAGAGTACTAGTAATGAATGGAAATTTACTTTTTTTGGCTTGCTCTTTTTTTTCAACTTTTTCTACTCTATAATCTTTCCCTAGGGCATTTATGACATCATCGGCTTCTTTTTCATTTTTTAACTCAATATCCTTATCTTGATACTTTGTTAATTCGGCTTCAAAATCTTTATCTAAGAATTTAGATGTGATAGTCCAATATTCTTCTGGAGTAAATGCTTCAATTTCTCTTTCCCTATCGACAATTAATTTTAGGGCAACGCTTTGAACACGTCCTGCAGATTTAGCTCCTATTTTTGATTGCAATAATTTAGAAAGCCTAAATCCTATTATTCTATCTAGGATTCTTCTTGTTTCTTGACTTTTTACTAAATTATCATCTATTACCGTTGGATGGTTTATAGCATCTATTACTTTATCTTTAGTAATTTCGTGAAATAAAACACGACTGTAATCGTTATCCTTAATTCCTAAAGCATCTTTTAAGTGCCAACTTATAGCCTCTCCCTCACGGTCGGGGTCGGTTGCAAGATAGACATAATCACTATCTTTGACATCTTTTTTCAGTTCTTTAATAAGAGCTGATTTACCTTTAACAGCAACATAATCAGGTTTAAATCCATTTTCTATATCAACACCTAAGCCATACTGTCCCTTGGTAGATAAATCTCTTATATGTCCTTTACTAGACACTACTTTGTAGTCACTACCTAAATACTTTTCAATAGTTTTACTTTTACTTGGACTTTCGACAATTACTAAATGTTTGGTCATAACACCACTCCTTACTTATACATTTATACAAGCTATAAATATTTTTGTCAATCTTTTTACTCATATGTATCTTAAATAAAATTATTAGTTTTTTCTATTTTTTTATACTTTTTAAAATATCATGTGCTGCTATCACACCAGTAGCAGCTGCAGTTACAATATTTCCAGCCTTACCTGCTCCATCACCAATAAAATATATATCTTCATCTTTTATTTTCATCTTATTATCTGTTTCTATTTCATTAGAAAAGAACTTTATTTCTGGCCCATATAAAAGTGTTTCTCCATTATTTACACCCGGAATAATTTTATCTAAAACCTCTAAACCTTCTAAAATATTCGTTATTATCCTATGCGGTAAGACAAGAGCTAAATCTCCTGCTACATAGTCTTTCAAAGTTGGTTCTACAAAACCTTTTTTTATTCTTTCTTCTGTAGAGCGTCTGCCCCGTTTTAAATCTTTTAGGGTCTGGAGAATAGGCTTTCCTCCACCTAACGTATTAGCAATCTTAGCTATTGCTTCTCCATACTCACGAGTGTTAGTAACTGGTTCAGTTAAATTAACTTTAGAAATAAAAGCAAAATTAGAATTATTACTCTTTACATCTTTTAGAGCATGACCATTAACACAGATATAGCCATAATAGTTTTCTTTGGCTACAAATCCACCTGGATTAGTACAGAAAGTTCTAATTTGATCGTCATAAGTTTTTGTTTGAATAAATATAGTCGGATCATAAATAATGGATGTTAGGGACTTTAAAATTTCTTTACGTACTTCTACTCTCACCCCTATTTCAATGCTTTGCGATGTATAGGGAATATTTAGGCTTTCGGCAAGACTTTGAACCCACTTGGCTCCAGTACGTCCAGGAGCAACAATTACTTTTTTAGCAATAAGACTTTTCTCTTCTTTTTTTAGTTTGTAAGAAATTTCATACGTTTCATCTTTTTTTAAGATCTTATCACAATGAATACCTGATAAAGTTTCTACTCCATTTGATTGAAGATATTTGGTAAAATCTTCTATATATTTAGGAAGATGATCACTTCCTAAATGCTTTTGTTTGATAACTAAAAGACTCGCTCCAGATTTCGCTATTTCTTCCTTTATCTTTATAGCTTCATCCATATTAGAGGGATAAATATTACTATCCATATTAAACTTATTAAATACTTTTTCAGTATAATCAATTAATTCTTCAGCTTCGCTTATACTAAGATATTTGTATAAGTCACTCTTGCCAAGACGAGGTATAAAATTTAATTTGCCGTCAGAAAAAGTTCCGGCACCACCATACCCAGATAAAATATTACATGGTTTACAGTTTAGGCATTTACCATTATTTTGGGACATTGGGCAAAATCTATTTTCAGCAAATTTTCCTTCATCTAATAGTAGGATGTTTAATTTTTTATTGTGTTCTATTAGTTCGTAGGCAGCAAAAAGACCGGCTGGACCAGCTCCTATTATGATAACATCATATATTTTCTTCATTAACTTCACCTCTATTTCTTAGATAAGTCGCTACTGGAGCATATGACTTTCTATGTTCATTTATGATACCATATTTTTCTATTGCTTCAAGGTGTTCCTTGGTTGGATAACCTTTATTTTTCTTAAAATCATACATGGGATATTTTTTGTCTAAATCATACAGCATATGATCTCTTGTTACTTTAGCTATAACGGATGCTGCTGAGATAGTTATACTTTTTAGGTCTCCTTTAATGATAGATGTTGTTGGTATGCCACATTCTAACGGCATAGCATCAATTAAAATATGTTCGGGTTTTATATTACAGTTTGCAATAGCTTCTTTCATCGCAACTTTAGTGGCTTCATAAATATTTAGTTCATCTATTCTTTTTTCATCAACTATTCCAACACCGATTCCTAAGGCTTGTTCTTTTATTTTGATATAAAACTCCTCACGCTTTTTCTCACTTAATTTTTTGGAGTCAGTCAAACCGTCAAGTTCAAACTCTTCTGGTAAGATTACACAAGCTGCGACCACTGGACCAACTAAAGGGCCACGTCCAACTTCATCAACACCCGCTATTAAATTGATTCCTTGCCTTTTTAGTTTTCTTTCATAACGATAATTATCTAGTTTACATAAATATAAATCGATATCTTTAATTAATTTTTTATCTTCTTTTTGATTAAACAAGAGCTTATATGAAAGACACCCCTCTAAATCCATAACTTTTATTTTTTCTATTTCTATTATATTTTTTGGATCATAATAAGTATAATTTAGTGTATAATTTTCACAAAATTTATAGGGGTTAAAATTTTTATCAATACTTTCTTCCCAATCTATTTTATCATAATAGTCTTTAGGACAAGTTAGCGATACTTCGCCTGTTTCTTCTATAAAATCTTGAAGTACTAAACTAGCATTATCTATTACTATTATTTTATTTAAATCTAAGTTTTCTGTCTTTATTTTTTCTATAAGTTCTGTCTTTATCATGTTATCACCATCTTTAGTATAGCGCTTCAAATTGCTTTTGAGCAAGAAAAAACTGATAATATTATTTATCAGTTAGTCTATCAAATGTTATTTTTCCAAAATGCCCATTCTTTAAATCTTGAATGATAATATTGTTAATTTTATCATAATCAACTAATCCTCCTCGTTTTAGGGCACCTCTTTTTTTACCAATAAGATCATACTCCTCAATTAGGTCATCACTCAGATTTTTTATTTGATATCTTTCATATAATCTATCTGGATATAATTCATCTAGTTTTTTTAGAATAAATGAACTGATATCAAAACTGTCTAGCACTTCTTCTTTTATTGATGATAATGCCGCTAATACATGGGCTTCTTCTTGATTTTCTAATTTAGGCCATAAAATTCCTGGTGAGTCTAATAATTCTATATCTTTTGACACTCTGATCCAAGAAAGTTCTTTTGTAAATCCAGGTTTATTACCGACTCCAGCCTTGTTTTTACCTACAAGTTTGTTTATCAGAGTACTTTTTCCAGCATTTGGTACTCCTATTACTAAAACTCTAGTTTTTCTTTCTAAGAGACCTTTTGCTTTTCTTTTTAGGATTTCGTCTTGCATTAGATTTTTTGTTTCATTAATAATTGCTGATACGTTCTTACCCGAAATTAAGTCTACGGGTATGACTTTATAACCTTTTTGCTCATAATATTTTATAAATTCGGCTGTTGCTTCTTCATCACATAAATCATATTTAGTCATAATTAAGATTCGTTTTTTATTTTTAATTAACTCATCTATATCATCTATCTTTGATGATAAAGGCATTCTAGCATCAATTACTTCATATACTACATCTATTAAGTTGAGTTTTTCTCTTATTTCACGTTTCGTTTTGGCCATGTGACCTGGATACCAGTTTATGCTTGTCTTATGAAACATCTCTTGGTTATTATTCTTGTCCATCATTTTCACTTCCTTTTACTTTAAAATCACATTATATTTCTTTTAAAATTTCTTCAAATTTTGTATATCCAGTTTCTGAATTAATGTGCCCTCCATTTTTTATTATATATTGTTTATTTGTTATTTTATCTGCAAATTCTTTTTCTACTTCGAATTTAACATATGGATCATTGTCAGAATAATAACATACAATATCCTCACAATATTTTTTTACATCCTCTAGATTATCAATAAACATTGGTTCATTAACAGCATCGAAATCTTTATCTATTCCTAAATAATTATTAAATCCACATACAAATATTAATTTCTTAACTTTTATTTTATTTGTAATAAGATATTTACATACAAAAACAGGTGCTATACTATGAGCAATTATTATTGTATTCTCATCTATTTTCAAATTTTTAAATTCTTTAGACCAATTATCAAAATTTTGATTGCCAACACCAACTGGCATTTGTGGAACAACAACTTCTTTGTTTCGATTTTCTAATTGTTCTTTTATCCAAGGAAACCAATTTCCATCTTTTGAACCAAAACTACCATGTAATACAATATAATTTTTCATTAATATACCTTCTTTCTTCATGATCAATTATAACATATCTTCATTCTTATTTATAATCAATGCTAATTGTTTTATCATCATTTATATAAATAGTCTTTACTCTTTCGTAGAGATAACTTCTTGTTATTTGATTTAGTTTTAATTTTTCTAATATCATTCCTTCAAGTTTTGTTTTTTCTATTGAATGACTTGTACACTTTTTATTAAAATAATTAGTACAATAATAATATGATTTATTCTTCCCTTTTTTCAAATGCATTTGTCCTTTACAATCGCTACATTTTAGAAATCCAGACAATGGATCAAGATTCCCTTTTCTATTTGTTCTAACAGCGCAATTATTTAAGATATCTTGAACTTTATCAAATTTTTCTTTACTAATAATTGTTTCATGATGATTTTCAGTAACAATCCAATTTTCTTTATCTATATTTATTTTCTTATCAACTCTGTAATTTAATTTTCTTTTCTTACCTTGAAATAATGTTCCTGTATAGTTTTCGTTTCTTAATATTGAATTTACCATCTCAGAATTCCATTTTTTCATTACAGTAATATCTTTATTTGTGTTAATTTTTAAGTACTCACTGGGAGTTAATATATCATTATCATTTAAAAAGTCAGCAACTTCTCTTCTACTTTTACCATCAAGTATCATATCAAATATTTTTCTAATTATATGTGATACATTTTTGTCAATTAAAAATTTATGTTTATCTTTTGGATCTTTAATATATCCATAAGGTGCTAATTTACCAACAAACTCACCATTATGTTTCTTAACAATTAAAGAACTTCTTACTTTCTTTGATATATCTTTTGCATACATATCATTAAACAAATTCTTTAATGGAACATAATCACTGCCATAGTAATCTAATGAATCCATTTCATAATTTTCATCTACTGAAATTACAGATACTCCCATAGCTGGAAATACTACTTCTACAAAATTACCAGTTTCAATATAATTCCTACCAAGTCTTGATAAATCTTTTATAATTATTACATCTATTTTCTTATTTTTTATATCTTCTAACATTCTTTGAAATTCTGGTCTATCAAAATTAGTACCCGAACAACCATCATCTATATAATAATCAATTAATTTATACTCTTTATGTTCTTTTAAATAATTATCTATAATTATTTTTTGATTAGTTATGCTATTTGATTCTTTTTCATTACTATATTCTTCTTTTGATAAACGAAGATACGCTGCTACCTTATATGTCATCTTAATATTACAACTTTCTATAAAATTTCACGAAGAAGATTTGGTTCTTCTTTTTTTATTTCATTTTCAATTATCCATTTTATATCTTCTATCGATTTATCAATATTAAATATGCCATTACCTACTGGATAATAAACAGGATAAACTTTATATTCGTTTTTATTAATTTGTATTTTGTGACATTTTTTTCTATTTTCAGATACAGATATCTTTTTATTTAAAATAATAGAACTAACTTGGTTTCCAAAAGTAATAATTATTTTTGGTTTAATTATGTTTATTTCTTTGAATAATAAATCAAGATATTTTTTCAACACTTCATCAGGCAATGGTCTTGCATCTATTTGTGTACATTTACCTAAATTAGTAATGAACAATTTATTTTTTTCAATTTCTTCGTAAACATAGTTGCAAAACTCATAATCCCATTCTTTTGGTTTCTTTTCTTGAATTTTGTTAAATGTTTCTTCACTTAATAAATCAACTTTATAGAACAACTTCCATATGTTTTTAGTTCCTAACCATGGAGACTTTCTACCTTTCCAAGATTTATCACTGGCAATATTTTTTCCAGTAGGATTCATAAAAACAAAACATATATCAGGATTTTTTTCACATCCACCATTATATATAGAATCTAATTCCTTAGCACCATATTTAACTTGTAATTCGTCATAATCTTTTCTTAAATCTTCTATCTTCAAAAATATTCACCTTCTTATAAAAAAGTTTATTTAAGTAGTTCTTACCCAATTTTTCTTATAATTTTTGTTAATTTTTTATTAAAAAATGTAAAAAGGAATTTAATTAAAAGCCTTATAAAATAAGAGTTTTAAAGAGAGTTTATATAAGTCGTTCTTTACCAGTTGATATCGTTTTTTCTAACCCCCATTATTTTCATTTTTTTCCATAATTTTCACGCCTTTCATGTTTTATAAATAAAACTTATTCAAGAATAATTATATCATATTATTTATTTTTAAGATACCTAAGTGTATTTTCATATTCACTTTTAAATTTCAAATTAATATTAATTGATTTATCATTATTAACATATATATTATCAATAAAACAATCAACAATATTTCTATCAATCTCTTTAATCACACCTGTTTTTTTTAAATTGTTTCATCCATTCAATATTATAGGAGTTAATCTTATTTTTCAATAGTTCTTCTTTTTCTATATTCAGTTGATTAATTTGCAACATATATTTTTCCTTAAAATCAGTATAATCTGATTGTGAAATATAATTCTGTTCATAATCTCTTAAAAGTTCCTGAATTAAGTTTTTATACTTTTTCAATTGTACATCTATTTCATTTTCAACTATTTTTAAAAAAATTACCACATAAAATTATATGATAATTTTAACTTTACTTAATTATTTTTGTCATCTTTTTTTAGTGTTTCCGTTGTAATATATGCAGTTATAGGTATAACTATAATACAGCCTACTGCACTAAATAATATTTTAATCATTTCTGAAACAAACGTCTTTGCATTTACAATTTCTAAAAACGAATAATCTCCTTTATAAAACCAAATCAATAATGTCATGAATTCACCTAAAAAAGCAAACATTAAGGTGTTATTCGTCGTACATAATATATCTTTCCCTATATTCATTCCTGATAAAAATAAATCTTTTTTTGATAAATTTTTATTATTATCATACACTTCATATAAGGCAGATGAAATTGCTATTGAAGAATCAACCGTTGCTCCAATTAAACTAATTAATATCATAGAAATTGCAATGTTAGTAAAATCTATTTTTACATCATAAGAAAACATATTTATCTCTTCATACGATTCATATCCAAAACCAGCGATTCTTGATATTTTCGTTACAAAAAATATGAGAAAAGATAATATAATTAGAACGATAATAACTGATTTCAAACTAGATTCTGTTTTTACGTTTCTTTCATTTACATAATATAGTATTATATAACTTATTATAAAACAGCCTATTAAAGAACATATTATAGGGTTTAATCCAATAGCAATTAAGTAAAAAATAATCATTAAAATAATAAAATTAAATAATATAGATAAAAATAATTTTATTCCTCTTTTTATATCAATATAAATCATTAATAAAAATAATAAAATAATTAATATTATATTCATTTTGCACCTCTTTTCATCAATTTAATTGATGTATGTGCTGACACTGGAATGGTTAAAACAATACCAATACTACCAATTAAGAATCTTGTTAATTCTAATGTAAAATTACTTGAAATATAATTATACATTGAAAATCCATTACGTAATGCTAACACAAAAATAGGAAGCCCTGAACATAAATAAGTAAAAAACAAAACATTACTCATCGTACTCATTATATCTTTTCCTATTTCTCTAGCAGATTTTTTCAAATTTTTAACAGATATATTATTATCTTTTTGAATAAGTTCTGATATAGAAGAAGAAATTGTAATCGCCACATCCATTATTGCCCCTGTAGATCCGATTAATAGTTCTGGCAATATAATATCTTCAATAGGAACAGTCAAAAATGATAATTCATTGAAATTTATTCCTTTATAACCAGCAAAATTTACAATAATCACAATTGTAATGAGCATTACTAATGTTGATATAATTACAGAAATGATTGCCGATAATGTTTTCCTGTTAAATCCACTTGCTAATATTAAAGAAATAATAGAAAAAACAATCATTTCTATTACACATAAAAATAATAAATTAATACCTTTAAAATATAAGGATAAACCAATATAAAAAATTACTAAATTCAAAATAACACTTAATACAGATAACAGTCCTTTATAAGAGCCAACTATATAAAGTAAATTTAAAAATATGACAATCATTAAAGTTAGATAGGAATCTCTTTTTAATTCAATACCACTTGCATCTATTATTATTTTGTCATTAATTTTATATTTATCTGTAATAACAGATGAATAAGATTCATCGTATAAGATGGTTTTTTCTTTTCCTTTCTGGTTACCATTGGTTATTAATCCAGTTATCTTTCTTGTATAGTATTTTTCTTCTAATCCTAATGAATTTTGAGATGTATCTTCGCTAATCGTATCAATTTTTGTTATTTTAATAATTTGCTTAGAATATAAGAAATCATCATTATAAACAAAAATTAAAGAAATTATAGATACTATAAATATAACAATAAAAATTATTTTTTTTGCATTAAACATTTTATCACATCCAACAAATATTATATCACAACTATTAAATCTTAATATTTAATTAAATGAATATTCACGTTTTATAAATTATAATAATTACATATTTTTTACATCTAAATAGCATAAAACTCTAAAATTCTATTTTGAATGTTGTAATGAGCAGACAACCCTCAAAAAAAGTTGCAATTTTTTTGATTTTTTTGCTTTTTTCATATATTTTTAATTTTTTTCTAAATAATAATAAATTATCAAATTCGTTTTTTTCCCTTATTATAAGGGCTTAAAAGTGTCTGTAGTTATAGAATACCACGAAGTACAACCCCTGTAACAGGAATTAATCCTGTTACAACCATTAAATTTAAAAGTGCTTGAAATGATAGTCCAAATACAATACCAAATGCTAAAAACTTTACAAATGGTTCTTTTATATTTTTAGCTATTTTAAGTCCTCTAATTATTATTATTAAAAATAATGTTGATACAATTACAACTCCCATAAAGCCAAATTCTTCACTTATTATTGAAAATATAAAATCTGTTTGTGGTTCTGGAAGATAAAAATGTTTTTGTCTTGAATTTAAAAATCCATATCCAAAAAGTCCACCTGGTCCTATTGCATATAAACTTTGAATAATTTGAAACCCACTTCCTAATGGATCCGTCCATGGATTTAGAAATGAGAGTATTATTTTTAATCTATAAGGTGCTACTACTATAAGTCCCGTTATTCCAATAAGTCCTATTAAAAATAAATAGATAAAAAATTTTAAATTAACTCCGCCTATAAATAATAGACCAATTATAGTAACTAAAATAATAAATCCTGTTCCAAAATCTGGTTGTAACATAATAAGTGCAAATACAAATAAAGTAATAAATAATATTGGAAATACACCCTTTTTTATATTTTTTAGATTTTTATTATTATTGCATAAATATTTAGATGTAAATATTATTAAAGAAAGTTTTGCAGCTTCACTAGGTTGTATTCCAAATGATCCTATTCCAAACCAACTTCTACTTCCGTTTCTTACTGTTCCAATACCTGGTATCGCTACTAATATTAATAAAATTATTGCTATTATAAACAGTAGATTAGATTTTTCATAATATATTTTATAATCTATTTTGCTTACTATTATCATTAAAATAATACCTATTATTAAAAATTAACTTTGATTTTTTACAAATTTAAAAGGATCATTAAATTTATATTCTGCCCAAACATACGATGATGAATAAACCATTATAACACCAAATATACTTATAGTTATAATAGCTATTAAAAGTAATATATCAATTTCTTCTTTTTCATAACCATACTCCATATATAATAGATAACATAGATCCTATTAAACCTACTATCCAAAATAATTTAACAATATCTTTTTCATTCCAACCTAATTTTTCAAAGGTATGATGTATTGGTGTCATTGGAAAAAGTCTCTTTTTAGTTAATTTATAATAGTATCTTTGAATTAAACATGTAAGTGTTTCTATAACAAATACAATTCCTATTAATATTAAAAGTAACTCATGTCTTGATAAAATAGCAAGCGTACCTAATGTTGCTCCAAATGCTAATGAGCCTGTATCACCCATAAATATTTTAGCTGGATTGGCATTAAAAACTAAAAATCCTAATATTCCGCCAACTAGTATAAAACAAAATAAAGCAATTTCTTCATATCCTTCTTTTCTAACTTTTGTTAATCCTGCAATAGAATAATCCCAGTTTGGAGGAAGACTTAACATAAAAGTTAGTAGTCCTAATGCTCTATTACTTAGATTTTTATCTCTAATAAATCCATTACTTAATACAGTAAATCCTTCATTCTTATGGATTTGTACTTGTCTTTCATGTTCGTACATATGCATCTTCCTTTCATCAAAATTTATTGCATAAAAAAACATCATATTGATGTTCCTATGACTCAGGGTTTAGGTTGTGATATCACCTGCTAACTTCTAACCACAAAATAACATGTTTTTTATCCTTTTTTCTGATTTTTTGCCATTTTTTGCTCATTTTCAAGAAAAACGTGCAAGATCTAAAGCTCTGAAAACCCTTATTCTATAAGGCTTTTAGGAAAAGTTTAGATAAAACGATATCAAGCAGTTAAGAACGACTTTATGAAACTTTTCGTTCTGATTAGAATTTTTTCTTTTTTCTTTTCTTATTTTTCTTTTTTGATACATATCCATATTTTTCACTTCCTTTTAATTATTTCATAAACTTATTTCCATAACTTTTATCAATAAAATTAACATACTCATCTTTATATTTTTCAAGCGATTCGTCTACATTAATCCAATATACGCTTGTTAGTATTCCATCATATGGATCAATTTCAGTTCTTTCTAGCTTTCCGCCTAACGCTTCCATGGTTTTACTTGAACCTAAATTTTCCACGTCACAATCTAACATCACTTTATCCAGTCCAACCTTTTTTGCTTCAATCAATCCAAGATATAAATTTATCTTATTATATCCTCTTCTTCTTTCAGTAGGTCTTATTCCATAACCAATATTTCCACCAAATTGTTTCATTTCTTCTGTCAAATTCCACCTAACGTTGATTGTACCCACAATTTTGTTATCATTTTTTCTAATAAGTAAAAAAGTCTTTTCCTGGCATCTTCCATTTTTTTCTGCATATTCTCTGTTTTTCATATTCAAACATCTTTCTAAAGCCTGTTCAAAAGTATATCCTTCTAATATTTTATCCAACGATCCAGTTCCATTAATGTCTGATTTATATTCTACAAATTCATTTATATAATCTATTATTTCTTTCTTACGTTCTAAAGATGGCGTTTCTAAATAAAATATTTCCATTAAATTATTATTATTCATAATAAATACCTCCTTTTATTTTTTAAAATAATTGCATTTAAAAATTTTTCATTTCATTTCTTCTAATTTCTTTTTATCTTTATTTTCTATTTGTTTCTTTTGTCTTTCAAGTTCTTTTAAACTCTTTTTAGGTGTTGGCATTTCTTCCGGCATCATTCCACCAATATCTGCAATTGCCTTTCTAACTTTTTTTTCCTACCTCATAATGTACATCTTTTGCTTCTTTCTCACCTTGTACATTATCTTTTAAAAGTTTTTGCTTCGTTTGATTTATTCTAAATAAATTAGCAACTAATTCATCTTCATTCATATTATCTAAAATATCTTCTCTATAACGTAATTTTTTTCTTTTAAATATATCATCGGCAGTTTCTCCATTATATAATCCTTTATATCCAGCATTATGAAATTCAGCCATATTTTTAACTCCAGCAGTTGAAACAACTTTTTGAAGCGTATAGTTACCTTGCTTTGTTAATTTTCTTTGATAAAATCTTTTTTCTTCATCTGATAAAGAATCATATTCTTGTTCAGTTATTTCCTGCTTTCTTGTTTGAATAGCAAAATATGTTTGTCCTAAAGCAACAACTTCTTTACTTGGGTCAGCATTTTGCACTATTAAATAGCATATGTATCTTGATAGTTTATAATCTTTAATAATCTCTTCTTTTCCTTTACCAGTTTTTATTGGCTTGTTGACCTCAACAACCCAATCTTCTTCGCATTAACCCTTGACAATCCATATTACATTAAATCAATTATCTTAAAATAATATTTATATTTTCTATGATTACTTGTTTGTAAAATAAACTCTAATATATATAAGAAAAAACTAGTTATATTTCAAACTAATTAACTGCTTATTGAAAGTTAATCTTGTCACTTTCATTAGATTGTAATATTTGGGATAAAACCCATTTATCACCTTTTCTTGTGAATTCCCAAAACTCAATAAATGGTTTTGAAAAGAAACGATTTCCATCTATACTTTTATTCGTCATCGTATCTATTATATAATCAACCATAGAACCATTTATATAAAACCAAACTAAATCTTTATCATCATTTTCATCGTCATGTATTGATACAGGTTTCAAATTTATCAATCTAATTCTCTTTAATACATTTCTTTTATTGCCAATTTCCATCCATTCTAGCTTTCCCTTATATGATTCATATAAATCTTTAGACATATATTGTTTAGCTTGTTCCATATTCATATTAGACCAAGATTCTTGCACAACATAAAATGTTTGAATTACTTGTCTTTCGATATCTTTATACTTCCAGGCAATATCTTTTTTACTTAACATTCTCATATACTTTTTGCTGTTAAATGATGATCTAAGTACTTTAACATATAGGACTATAACTCCAATAAATGATATAGAAATAAAAACTATCCAACTAAAAATATTATGAATGGCACAAAGAAATTGATTATTATAGTTACAATAATATCCACTACTACCATGACCATGAGTCCCTGATGAGAAAGAGCCACCAGTTCCTCCACTTGAACCTCCACCTCCAGCACGAAGCTGTACTACATTGTTTTCATTATTAAAACTAGATGCATAAACATCAATAGTATTTATACAAAAACCAAAAAGAATAAATAAAGTAAGTAATACAATCGTTTTTCTCATATTTCCACCAGCTTTTATTTTATATAATTCATCCATTAATAAGTATTATACTTTTAAAAATTTGCCCTGTAAATTACTGCTTTTTCATACGTATTTTAATTAATTGTTTTATTTTTGGAGTAACTTATAATATGTATTATCCTTTAACAGAGTTTTATGACTACCTCTTCCAACTAGTCTTCCATGATCTATTACTATTATATCATCTGCTAGTTTCATTAGAGATGGTTTATGAGTAATCATCAAAATAGTATGGTCACGTTTTAAGTCTTTTAAAATTTCCATAACATGTTTGGAAGTGTTTATATCAAGAGATGATGTAACTTCATCAAAGAGTAAAACTTCTGACTTAGAAAGTAAGGTTCTAGCGAGAGCTATTAACTGTTTTTGACCATTCGAAATATTTTCTGCATCCGCTACCAACTTTGTATTATAACCATCCTTTAAACTCATAATGTAATCATGAATTCCAACTCGCTTACAGGCTTCTATTTGATGGGAATGGTTTGAATCGACTAAATTAAAATTTTCTCTAATGCTCATATCAAATATAAATGGTTTCTGAGTAACTATTGAAACATTGCTGGAATAAACTTCTCTAGTGTAGTCATAAATACTTTCATCATCTAATAATATTGTTCCCTTATCAGCTTTATATAATCTTAACAACAATCTAAAAATGGTCGACTTACCACTACCACTCTTTCCAACTATTGCTGTAAATGACTGTGGTTTTATTTCAAAACTAACATTTTTTAAAATTACTTGTTTTTCATACGTAAATGACACATTTTTAAAGTTTATCTTTCCTTTAATATAATCATTATCATTATCTCCAAAACTAAGCATATTGCTGGTTTTGTAATTTAAAATTTTATATATTCTATCTAACATTATTGAAAAAGATGAAACGTTATCCAATTTGCTATACAATTTCTTAAACTCATTTTCAATATTTTCATAATATCCAACTACTAAAACTAATGTCGCAACATCATACCTTCCATTAAGAATTAAATAAATTAAAATTAAATAGATAGCAATTTTACCAAAGCCTAAAATAGTAGGAACTAAAACATAAAAATTATCATTGTATTTTCTTTTTTTAAAATAGTCTTTTTTCCATAATTTCTTGTAATTTTCTAAATATGTATTTAAATTGTCACTCATATTAAAAGCTTTAATTTCTTTATTACCATCTAGAACTTGTCCCATTAGAGATGAAATATTATCTTGGTGTTTTCTTTGACGACTTAAATAATAATTTTTCTTTTTCATATTTTTATCAAGTGCATACATTGAAATAATATATAGAATTAAGGCTAGTATACCAATATAGACATTAACACTGATTAGAATTATTAAAGCTATAGCTATATTTACTACTCCAGTAATTGCATCAAATGATTGATCTGGCACTTGCATTACTTTTCCAACATCATTAAACGCTGTATTTACAATATAAGAGGTAGACATATTTTTAGTAAAATTTTCATCATAAGACGTAACTTTACTTAGTATTAATTCTTGCAGTTTATTATGTGTAAATATGGAATTATTTTTGTAAGCAATATAATTATAATGATGACATAAAACGTATATGAAGCTAACAATTAAAAAGATAGTGGCGTATAAAAAAGTAGTCTGATAATCTTTTATGGTTGCAAACTCTACTACTTTAGCGGCCGCAACGGGAATCAAAAGTAAAGATATACTTCTAAGAAGAGCTGAAAAAAACAAGTGAAATACTAAACGATTGTCATGAGCTTTTAGACTAAAAAACTTTTGTAATATTAAATAATATCTTTTAATCATTATCAAACACTCCTATCCTACTTGGCGATTTTCTAGATTGTAACATTCTATAAAGTTCACTTTGTTCTAGTAACTGTTTATGTGTCCCAACAGCTGATATATTTCCATTATCACAAACTACAATCCTATCTGCCATCTTCATTAAATCAGGCTTTTTAGTCACCATTATAATGGTATGATCTTTTTTTAACTCATTTATTAGTTTAGGAACTAACTTTGCGGTGTCAGGGTCAAGTGATGTCGTTATATCATCTAATAAAATGACTTCCGATTTGGATAAAATAGTTCTAGCAATTGAAATCATTTGTTTTTGGCCACCAGAAATATTACTACCATTTTCTCTTAGTATAGTATTATAGCCATCAGGTAACGTTTCTATAAAATCATTTATTCCTGCTTTTTTACAGGCTTCTATTTGATTTTTAATATCTTTATCAACAAAATCTAAATTTTTTCTAATACTCATATTAAAGATGAATGGTTTTTGATTTACAATAGAAATAAGACTTGAATATGTATCATTTGAAAAATCAAATATATTAGTATTATCTAAGAGAATTTTACCGCTTGTTGGTTCAAATAAACGCAAAATTAAATTTAAAAGCATGGTTTTTCCACTTCCGGCCTCTCCAACAATTGCTAAAACTTCGTTATGATCAACTTTTAAATTTATATTGTGTAGAACCTCTTTGTTTTTTATTTTCAAAGAGACGTCTTTAAACTCTAGCATTCCATAAATATCTTTAGTATCTAAGTTGCCAACTTTAACATTATGTGAATTATATTCAAGTATATCATTAACTCTATTAACAGCAGTGTTAACTTCTCTAATTGTTGATGTAGAGCTAATAAATGAATCAATATAATTGATTAAATATTCATGATATGAGGTCATCAAAACCAAAACACTGACATCAGCTTTACCTTTTGCCATTAGATAGATAAGACAAATATAAAGAAAATATCTAAACACATAATTGATTAATTTAACATCATTATCTCTAACTGTGCAATAATGTCTTTTGGTACTATAGTATTTGCAAAAAATATTTTGAATATTTTTAAGTTTTTGAAGTAATTTAGGTAACATATTAAAGGTTTTTATTTCTTGAAGTCCTGAGGTGATTTGAGTTAATAAAGTACTATATTTGTCATCTTGAACTTGTACCTTATAATGATAATAATTAAGTTTTCTATCTGCTTTGTTTCTAATTATAATGTAAGTAATTGAAAAGGCAATCAAAATTAAAGATAGGTATATATTGTAACACGCTACTATTACTAAAACAGCTATTATTTGAATAAAACCCATTAGGAGTTCTGAAATCTCATCATTCATATCTCCAATATCAATTATATCTGAATTAATAGAATTCATTATTCTACCCTTACTTATATATCTTGTAAAATTATTATCTACACCGATTAGTTTATTCAAGATTTTTTTAGTCATTTTATCATAACAATAATTTACATTAAAACCATATATTTTATAATTTACATATAAGGCTAAATTATATAGTATATATACAATTAAAAATATTATTAGAAAACTATATGTCATTTTAGTATCATTTAATGTTAAATATTTTATGATTAATGAAGCAATCAAGGGTAATAAAAGTGAAAAACCTTTATAGAAAAAAGCTGATAAAACATTAATTACTATATATTTGGGTTTTAATTCTGCAAGTTTTAAATACTCTTTGATAAATTTATAATACTCCCTAAACATGATACCACCTATTATTGATTCTAACAAAAAAACAGTTTAGAGTCTAGAAAAAGGATAAATTTTGCAGAAAGATGTTCTTATTTTTTCTGGTATTTAGTTAATACTTTATTTTTATCGGTTTTATAAATAATGTCATGCTTATTTTTATTAGTTATTTTATGAGAATTGGGTAATTGTTCTTGTGCTTCATATTCATTATTTATTACGTAAACTTGATCATCGACAATATTAATCTCTTTTGGATTACCATTAACAATTTTAGCTAGTAAAGATTTTTTTATCATCTTTAAACAATCATATAAATCAATAATATCAGTCGATTTATCATATAGAATTGGTACTAAACTAATTAAACAATTATAGGTAGCATTTGCTTCTTTTCGATATAAATAATTAAATAAATTTTTTTCGGTGAAAGTAAAATTGGGGTTGTTTAATATAGAATCTGGACTAATTTTTCCATACTTTTTTAAAATCTCTTTTATTTTTTTTCTACTAAGTAATTATCTTTTAATTTAAAGGTTCTATCATATATTATATCTTGCATTAATGGGGAAAGTATTTTGATTATATTTTCATTGTTTATTTTATATAGAAATAAGATTTCTGTTGCGGCCTTAGCAAAGTTATTAAAGGTTGTGATTGGTGGCACTTTGTTTTGGAGTAATAGTTTTAAATCACGTATAGGATCATAATAGTAAGAATCAGGATTTGAATAAAGAGGTCTTATAAAGTATTTCTCATAATGATTAAGAAATTTATTGTTGCTTAGGTCAATATACTTTCCATAATAACTAGTAGACTGATTTTTTCTATTATAAATGTTTCCTGTAATTTCTTGATGTTCATCTACTGAAATTAAGGCAATTTCTTTTCTGAATGAATCTAAGTTATAACGACCGTTTTGAGGAATGGTGTATTCGCCAGCAACAAAATTAAAATCTCCTGAAGTAGAAATCCATCCGGATGACTTTAAGTTTTTACCACTTACATGACCAATTATTCTATCCAGACTTAATCCTAAGTTTCCTTTTTCAATCTCCGAAGTTATTTGATTATTTGCATTACGTCTAGTTAAATTGCAATATATATTGCCATCACTTTTAATACTTTCTAAATCATACTCATTTAGTGCTCTATATAAATACATACTAAGCTCTCCTTTTTTATTCTATATTATAAAACAAAAAGTAGTTTTATTAAACTATTAGATTTGGTATTTGTTAATCTAATATTTAAAAACCTCATTTCTCTCTTATCTAAGAAATGAGGTTCATAATAAAAATTTAAACGCTTTTACTACTCTTTTTAGGTGTGCCTTGTAATATTTACTTTGTACTTTAATTGATAATTATTTTATCTATTTATAATTGTTTTTTTAGAATAGCCAGTAAGGTCAAAGTAACAGATAAAACCCTAATTATAATTTCTTTCATACTCATCACTTTCCTGCTTTAGGGTATTAATGAATTTTACATGAGAAAACTTATCATAAAACATTTTTTTATTCTTTATTAGGCATATTATATTTATTAAATAATAAAAACAAATTAACAATATTATACAAAACAATAAAATTATTTTTAAATTTAAATCTATTGGATAATGTATCAAATAATGAAATACAAAATACACTAAACAAAAAGGAATACAAATGTAGTATGTTGTTTGAGAAATTGCCTTAATAAACAAGTTTAAAAATTTTTTATTGGCAAACTCAAATCTGACATTAACAAAATTACTCCCAATTGTTTTTCCATTCCAAAAATATGGAATAATTACAAAATAGACTAGAAAAGAAATATATTTTGAAAATTTGTTTCCCGATGATATAACAAATATAAATAATGACATTATAATAAATAGTGCTATATCTATGCAAAATAATGTTATTCTCCTTAGCCCTGAAACTGTTTTAGCATTTTCATATGTTTTTTTATCAATTTCATCTCTGGTAGGTAGAAATTTATTAAAGTGTGCCATCCAATAATAACCTATAATACCTCCTAAGGTATTCAAAAGTAAGTCATCCACATCAAATAGGCGATATGGTCTTGGATAAATAAAATATAGTCCTGTAAGTTGAGTTAATTCAAAAAATAATGATAGAAAAAAACTATACTTTATGGTCCTTCTTAAATTGGCTTTAAAATAATATCTTAAATACATTCCAAAAGGAATTGTCATCAGGATATTATAAAAAGCTGTATAGAAACTCGAATGACATAGAGCTTTTATGTAAGTTCTTGGATTGGTTATGATAAGTGGAGTTTCTTTAATAAAATCTATAACAAACGAAAATGGAATGAGTTGTGTTTTAGGACTTGTTAACTTTATGACATCATCTCTAGATGGAAGAGGCAAAATAACTAAGAAGTATATTGTAATTAAATATAAAATAAATGAATAAATAATTAATACTCTAATTTTACTTATTGACCCATATTTATGATACTCTATAAGTATAAATGGGATAGTAACTATAAAGGCAACAAATGGAAATAGTAGAAAAGCAGTTTTTAATGTTGTTAGATAGGACATATTTATACTAAAGGATTAGTATTAATCACTAATCCTTTTCTCCTTTTTTATAAAATAAATTACTTTTCTTTGATAATATTTTTGCTACAAATGTAGGTTACTAAAAAGTATCCCCCATATATAAATACCATCAATATTGCGGTTATAATAACTGCTTTTAAATTAAAACTAATTTCCATTGTTTTTAAAATAATATTACAAAACATAATTCCAAATATTGAATGAATAATAGCAAGAAGTAGTGGAAACATGAAGAAAATACCAATTTGTCTAAATAGAGTTTTATTAATCATTTTTTCATCTACCCCTATTTTTCTTAACATATTAAACTTTTCAGCATTATCACTGGACTCAGATAATTCTTTTAAGGCTAAAATGGCGGCACATGATATTAAGAATATAATGCCCAAATACAAGCCTAAAAATGTAACTATGGCTCCTAGACCAACGCTTGCATCTCTAATATCTTTCTTAGTGTTTAAGGTTAAACCATAATCTGTATAAAAACTAGTCTTTTCAGTAATTGAATTAATCTTGGCCTCTATATCTGCTTGATTACCATTGTAATCAGCAATCATACGATTCATAATTTTTTTATCATCTGACAAGGCATTATCTGGTAAAACAATGAAACCAACTTCTGACTTTTGACTTCCCATTTCATAAAAACCATTAATGGCTTTTTGGTATTTTGGATAATAAGATTTTTGATTAAGTGTAATTTTGGTATTTCTTTTTAAGGCTTCATTCTTAATATTTAACATCTCTTGATAATTACCTACTACAACATATTCATTGCTTTTTAACGTAACTTTTTCCAAATTAAAACTAGCAGCTAAGTTATTATAATCACTATTCGTCATTAAAATAATATAATCATTGTATCTTAAATATGGATATTGTTTTTTTGTTATTTTATAATAGGAACCTAATGTTGATTTTAATGTCACGGAATCGTCAAAATATAGCGAAAAGTAAACTGTATTTTTAAAATTAGCATCTATATCAAATCCAAATTTAGCGAAAATTTCTTCAAAATTTAACCTTAAATTTTGTTTCTTTATATCTGTGAGATCAGATTCTTCTAGATTGACATTAGAACTTTTTGAAAGTTCTATATCCCGTGGCGATAAATCGGTTAAATTTTTATTTAGGGAATTCTTCATTGATAAAGCACTTGATAGAACACATATTGTTATAAAAAGCATAAGACATATTATAGTTGTTGAAAATACTGTTGTATTAATTTTACTAGAAAACTGTCTTAGTGTAAAACTATTTAGACCTTTATAATATATTTTCTTTATACTCATAAATATTCTTAGGAGTAATCCAGACAATGACCAAAATATAAAAAAGGTTGAGATTGATCCTAGTATGATAGGAACATATATAATCTTGACAATAGAACCATTATTAATACCACTAGTAACTTGATAATAAGCAAATCCTAATACTATACAAGATATAATAAATATTACTGTACAAATATAAGGATTTTTAAGTTTTATCTTTTCTGACTTTTTGTTAGAATGTATTAAATCAATTAATTTACATTTACTAATATTTATGGTATTAAATATCATCACAATAAGATACATAATACTAAAATATAATAAAGTTTTAAGGCAGGCACTTTTTGAGAATATAAAAGTGAATTTTGTTAAATTAGCTTCAAACATATTAGCTACTATAATACTCATTAATTGAGATAATATGAAACCTACTCCTAAACCAACTGCTAGCGAAAGAATACCTATTATTAATGTTTCGAAAAATAATATTAATGATATTTTTCTTTTACTCATGCCAAGAGTTAGATATATTCCAAATTCTTTATTTCTTCTTTTAATTAGAAATCTACTGGCATAAATAATTAAAAGTGCAAGTATAAAAGATACAAATACACTAACACTAGATAGTATACTAGTTAAAAGTTTTATTATTTCATAAGTTGAAGATGATACGTTCATCATAACTGTTTGGTCATCAATAGCATTAAATACGTAAAATATTGCAACACCAAGTATAAGAGTAAAGAAATAGATGGCATAATCTTTTATACTCTTCTTAATGTTTTTTAATGATAACTTAAAGAGCATCGTTCAAGTCACCACCAAGTAATGTTACAACATCAATTATTTTATTGAAAAATTCTTTTCTAGAATCTGTTCCTTTAATTATTTCATTAAAAATTTTACCATCTTTGATAAAGATTACGCGTTTTGCGTAACTTGCAGTAAAGGCGTCATGAGTTACCATCAGAATAGTTGCTTGCATTTCTTTATTCAAATAATCAAATTTTTCCAAAAGCATTTTTGCCGATTTCGAATCCAATGCTCCGGTTGGCTCATCTGCGAGAATCATCTTAGGATTAGTAATAATTGCTCTTGCACTAGCAACTCTTTGCTTTTGTCCTCCACTCATTTGATATGGATATTTATTTAGAACACTACTAATATCTAGTTCCTTAGCTACTTTTTTTATTCTTGTATCAATTTCTTTTACAGCGATATTTTGAATAGAAAGTGCTAAAGCTATGTTTTCATAGGCAGTTAAGGTATCAAGTAAATTAAAATCCTGAAATATAAATCCTAGCTCTTCTCTCCTAAACTTATTCAAACTATTTCCTCTTAATTTAGTAATATCATTACCAGCAACATAAATATGTCCTGATGTAACTTTATCAATTGTAGAAATACAATTTAGAAGAGTTGTTTTACCGGAACCGCTCGCTCCCATTATAGCAACAAACTCGCCTTTTTCAACATCAAATGATAAATTATCAATTGCCTTGGTAAGACCGGATTTATTACCATAATATTTTTCAATTTTATCAATTTTTAAGATATTTTCCATAATCTTTCTCCTTTCTTTTTACAGTGTAATATAAAAGAATAGGATTAGTCGTTATTCTAATATTACAGAGCATTACAATTTTGTAACATATCTACATTCTGTAACTCATATTTAGTTAAAATTTAATTATCTGGTTTATAAAAATTATTTTTAGTAAATATTATTGTAATTTTAGTATATTCATTTATTTCTGATTCAACAGTTATTTTATGTCCTAATTTATCACATAGTTTTTTAGCAATATATAAGCCCATACCAGTAGATTTTGTCATTGTTCTACCATTTTCACCGGTAAATGATTTATCAAATACTCTTTTTATATCGCTTTTTGGAATTCCTATACCATTATCACAAATAGTTAAATATAGTCTATCCTTATCTTCATTTGCCTTTATTTTTATATATGACTCAGTGTTTTTTCTTTTATATTTGATACTATTATTTATTATTTGATTTAGTATAAATTCTAACCATTTGGAGTCGGTTAAAACTTTTTCATTATGAACATCAACATCTAATCTAACAGCATTTTCTAATAAATCATCTTTGTTTTTTAAGGCTACATTTTTTATAATTTCTTGAAGCTTCTTTTCTTTTATAATATAATCTTTCTCAACATTTTCACTTCTAACAAAATATAATATCTGATCTATATAATTATCTAGTTTTCTAATTTGCTCTATATATTTTTTATCAATTTCATTTTGATGATTATGACTAATTAAAGTTAAGCTTGCTATGGGTATTTTTACCTCATGTATCCACATTTCTACATACTCTTTAAAGTCTGTAATACTTAAATTATATTCTTTTACATTTTCAATCATTGATTTATTTATATCATAAAGTATTTGATAAAATAGCTCACCTTCATAAAAATTTGGCTTATTTAACATTTCTAAGATTAAATATTTTTTATCTAATGTATGAAGGGTACTAAAGAGTTTTTTATAAAAGGCATTTTTCTTAAAATAGTCAAAAATGATATTAAATATGGTGACTATAAGAAAAATAATTGTGATGGCTATTTTTAGATCAGTTCCTATTTTAAAGGCATTTAGTATAAGTATGGTGACTATATATCCAATGATGGATACAATTATTTGAGGAATTTTATCTAATAAATATTTTTTTAAACTCATAATAATTTATAACCTTGTCCTTTTCTTGTTTCTATTTTATTTTCAAGTCCAAAATCTTGTAACTTATTTCTTAATCTACTGATATTTACGGTTAAAGCATTATCATTTATAAATTCATTGTTATTCCATAAATCAGTCATTAAATCATCGCGATTTACTATTCGGCCACGATTATTTAATAAATATGTAAATATTATCATTTCATTTTTAGTTAATTCTAAGACCTTACCATTTTTTTCTAAAATTCCTTTTTTAGGATTAACAACTATATCATCATAAAACAAATCATCTCTGTTATTTTCCATTCTTTTAAATATGTTTTGTATTCTGAGTAATAAAATAGTTGGATTGTATGGTTTAGTGATATAATCATCTGCCCCATAAGACATAGATAAAACCTCATCCACCTCGCAGACTCTGCTTGTGACCATAATAACAGGGATATTAGACTCCTTTCTAATTTCTTTTAATAGCATTTCACCATTAATATTAGGTAAGTTTATATCAAGTAAAATCAAATCTAGAGTCATACTCTTAATATCTTCTTTGGCATTGGTAAACTTTTCTAACATTAATACTTCATATCCAGAATTTTCTAATAATGTTTTTAATTCATTTCTAATTGTTTCTTCATCTTCTATAATCAGTATTTTTTTCATTTTAGTTCCTTTCCACTAATGTTTATATTTTTTCAATTGACTATATTATATCACTTTTATTTCTATATTTACTATAATCAAGAAAATAAAAAAACTGATAAAGTTGTATCAGTTTTCATCTTATTTGTTAAATGGATTAATATTTACTATATCCTCTAACGATTCTAAGTTAGAAATATCCGTAATGTGTTTTGTGGCACCATTTACTTGCTTGTTGTTGGCACCTGACATACGAGGACTAGTTAGCCTAGTTTTATTTTGAATAAATCGATCAGATTTTTTTAAGTTGCTCATTTTAGTTTTCGTTTCTGTTTCATAATTATGTCTAGCGCTACGATTACGATATTTTGAATATATGACTATAAAATAAATAACACCACTTAATAAAAATAAAAATGGCCAATTATCTTCTCCGTCGTAGGTAAAGTACATAGCAAAGAAACCTAATAGTTCTACAATAAATGATATGAAAAATAGTTTTGGCATATGAATCGGTACACTACCCATTGTTTCTTTAGTTCTAGCATTAACTGCTACATAATGAAGAATACTTTTTCCATTTTTTTCTTCATGATAACTATAAAGCCATACAGGAAGATATGCAGACATCCATTGTTGACCTTTTACTTCTAAGGTTTCACTTTGCCATTTTACTCCACGATCATAATACTTGATTGTTTCATTACATGCAAAACGTGCTATGTCCTTTGATTTTACCTCTACCATATCTTTTAAATCTGTAACATTAGTATCCCTTTTTTCTGATGTATATCCTTTAATATAATTAGAGTCCCATTTTACACAATTTTCTGTGTCAAAAGGCATAATAGCATTAATTATATTATTTGTTCTATCGCTTTGTTCAGTATTTAGCTTGTCTTTTGATGACTCTATAGTTAATCCTTCAATAGTTAAATCAAAGTCTCTTTCTACTGCATATAACTCGGCATCATAATATGTTGTACTACTATCATTATGGCTTTCTGTATAATGTCTTGTTTCATGCTCTCCTTCACCTTTTAAATTGGCATGAGTATTAGCGTCTATTATCATGTATGGAAGATAGACTCCCATGATATTTTCAGTTGTAAACTCTTTTTTAAAAGTTGGATTAGCAAAGAATTTTCTTTTTCCCACAAAACTTTCTATTTCAGTCTTAGCATCATTTTTGGTAACTTTAAATGGAAGAACTGTGTCTGGCACTGCTCCATTTGGAATTTGTTGATTGACTGATAATGTATTTCTACACCAATGGCATCTTGCTTGTGTAGAGCTCGCGGTATCAACAATGACTTCTGCTCCACAACTACTACATTTAAATGTTACAACATCATTAGTGTCAGCTACTATATTAGTAGCACCAGAGCCAACTACTTGACCCTGGAGTTTACTAATATCTTGCTCTTTACCTGCTAATTTTTCTGGCTCGAATTCATATCTACAATAATGACATCTTAATTTTCCGTTATTAGCATTAAGTGAAATTTCTGTTGCTCCACACTTCGGACACTTATTTTGACCATCTTTGGCATTAACATCAGTCTTTACAATTTTTACTTCTTCCTGTGTTACTTGGTCTAAATTTGGAATATTTTCACTCTGGTTTTCCATAAATTAAAGCCCCAATAATTTCTTTTTAGCTTCGTCAAATTCTTCTTGTGTTATAACGTTGGCATCTACTAATTGTTTTAATTTTGTTAATTTTTCATATGGATCTTCTGCAGTTGATGGAGCTTGTTGTGCAGTTGGTTGTTGAATTGGTTGAGCCGGTTGGTTGAAAGCCCCAATAGTATTTGCTGTTCCATTGATACCCATTCCCATGAAGGCCATTCCGGCAGCTCCGTTATTTTCACCTGCTGCTTGGAATCCTCTGGCAACAGATTGTTGCATGAATGAATTTCCACGAGCACCTGATAAGGCGTCTGCTTTCTTAACATCACTAAGTAAGCGTTTTGTATCTTCATCATATTCAATTGCTGTAATAGCAACTTTAACAATTTCTAATCCTCTATCTGATTTCCATCTGTACCCGTCTTCTACAGCTTGAGATAATGAATTGGCAAAACCAATTTGATCTCCTTGAATTTTAGTTATACGATTCCCCTTATTTGGATCATTTGTATAATTAGAGAATGCTGCAGATAAACTTCCAACAACTTCATTAAATAATTGTGTTCCAGCTACATTATCCATATCTGCAAAATCAAATACTGGTGCATTTGGTCTTAAGTAATCAGCTGGTACAAAGTTTTTAACAAATAAAATTGGATCTACTATTTTTAGCGAATATGTTCCTCTTGTAATTGCTCCAACTTGTGAATTCATGTATGCATCATCCCAGTATATTTCAGATTGTGTTCCAAACATATTTCCTGGAATCTCTTTTAAATTAACATAAATTGCAATTTGCTCAGCTGCTGGTATTCCACCAAACTTAAATCTTTCCCATGAAGTTTTTAAAGTAGATGATATAATACCATTTCCAGCTAAAAATGATTGTGAATTTTGATCATTACTTTGAAAAATAAATCCACCTGGTTCTGTAATACATCCAGTAATTGCGCCATCTTGTAATGTAATTAGGGCAGTTCCCTCTGGTACTACTATTTTACTTCCATTTGTAATAATATTTTCTGATCCTTTGGTATTTTCCCCTCTACCTGCGTCAGTTCCTTTTTTTTCAGCACCAAATATTGCTGCTGTTGCTGGAACATTACCACGTGGTACATAAAAATCCTTCCATTCATCAGCAAATGTTCCTCCAAGTGCTCCTGTAAATGCTTTAATAAATCCCATATATATTCCTCACTTTCTCTTTTATGCTTTTTCTTTAAGATTTATTTTTAATTATTAGGCTCTTTTTAGGCCTCCTTTTTTACCTCCTACTATAGATTATGATAATATAGAAATTATATTATGTCAAATAAAAAGCCCTTTTTATTTCTCCTAGAAAGGGGTAAAAACTTTTTTATAAATTATCTTTTATTTCTGGAAATAATTTATATAAATCATAACCTAATAAATTATCAAAATATTCTTTTAATTTATAAGTTTCTTTAATGTGATACTGTGTATTAGAATAGGTTCCATGTCTTATTATTATGTCAATTAATCTTTTGTCTACTGTAAAAACTTTGGCCGTACACATTAAATCACATAAATTAATTATCTTTTCTGATAAAGTGTACTCATGGTTTTCGATGAACTCTTTTCTAAACGGAATATCACTTGGAATTCCTCCGGCAGTACACATAACATCATTATTTAAATATGAATGAGTAAGACAAATATTACAGTAGTCCTCATCATATCCTTCTTTTTGCATGTAATAGTACCCATTCATAACGTGATTTTTAAATGGACCAACCATTTTTCCAATATCATGTATATAGCCTAGTGTTTTAACCTTATCGAGGTCTAGGCTTTGCCCTTTTTCGTTCAAGGCTTTGGCAATTTTATAGGCGCTTTCTCCAACGCATATAGAATGGTTTATCCAACCATCGCTTAATGTTTTTCCTCTAGCACCTTCTAATATTTCTAATGCTTTATTACTTGTTAAAATCATATATACTCCTTATCCAGGTTTAATTATAACACAAAAAAAGCAAATTTTTTACTTTGTTAGTAGTTTATTTGCTTTCCATCTTTTTGGCGGCAAAACTATATATTCAGCTTTTCCCACTATATCTTTTTGTGAAATAAATCCTAAAAGTCTACTATCGGCTGATTTTGGTCTATTATCTCCTAGTACAAAATAATGATTTTTAGGAACTTTACTGCTGCCCAAAACACTTGTATTATAATCATTGAGATTTATATCATATACTTTGTTAAAGTCTTCATCTAACAATTTATTATTGATATAAAGTTTATTATTTTTATAAACCACTTCATCACCAGGAAGCCCAATGACTCTTTTTATTATTTCTTCATTTCCCATTTTTATTACGATTATGTCAAAGCGTTTAATGTCTTGATGCCTATATATAGCTTTATTTAGGAGCATAATATCTTTATCTTTAAGAGTATTATTCATAGATACGCCTTTTACTCTTACGGGAGTTATAAAAAATATCTTTACTAATATTACTATTATGATAATTATTATATATGGTAAATATTCTTTTAAAAACTTTTGCATATTATAAATAAAAATAAGGGGTTAGCCCTTATTTTTGTCCTCTTTCTTTGATGCGGTATTGACCAACCATTCCTCTTAAGAATGTAAGTTTAGCACGTCTTACTCTACCTTTTCTCATTACCTCAACATATGCAATTTTTGGTGAATTAATTGGGAATGTTCTTTCAACTCCTACTCCTGATGACATTTTACGTACTGTAAATGTTTCAGATACACTACCACCACGACGAGCTACAACAGTTCCTTCATAATCTTGAACACGTTCTCTTTTTCCTTCGATAATTCTAACACCAACTTTTACAGTGTCTCCAACACGGAATTCAGGAATATCTTTTCTTATTTGTTTTTCATTAATTTTGTCAATTACGTTCATTATTAGTTTCCTCTCTTTCTATATTAACCAGTGATCATAAATTAATTATTCAGCGGATCGCCTTTTTTTGACGTTTTTAATTATATCACACATAACTTATTTGTGCAACTGTATTAATAAATAAATTAAAAAAAGTATTACTTAATAGTAACACTTTTTAAAATATAGTTTCCTGTTGCATCATGTTCAAAAGTATAAGTAGTTGTTGGAAGACTATCAGCTATATTTTTGATATCTGTATCTGATACTGTAATGTCATTATCTGAATTTATATCACCAATGACTGGATTGCTAGCGGCCTTAGCGTCTAAGAAACTCTTAAAATAAGCATTTCTTGGTCCGTTAGTATCTCCTAATACATATCCATATACCACCTTAGCATTTATTGTAACTATATTGCTTGTTATTGTTCCATCTAAATAGTAAATTTTATTATCTGTAATAATACCAGTAGATCCGCCACCGTGTCCTGGATGATTTGCATTTTGGGTATATGTTTCTGTTGAGGCATCATAAATATATAATGGTTGATTTTCAGTTGGACAAATAATATTTTCATGTGTCACTGTTCTATCTTTTCCAAAATATTTGTGAATTAAATCTTCTACTTGTTTTTTTGTAAATGAACTTTTGTTTTCTGCATTATAAAAAGCAAACATTAAAAGATCTTGATTAGTGATGTTATTTGTATTTAATAGTGGATAGTATGATGCAAAATACTTGTTATAAGTATTAACAATTGATGAGGTAATAGTTGCTTTTTCGGCCTCAGTTAATTGTCTTGTGCTACTCTTATCATCACTCTTAGTGTTAGTTTTTTCTGTTGTGTTTTTTGTCTTTGTTTCTTTATTTGATGATGTGATACTATCAATTACTCCAGTTTTATCTAAAATGATGTAAGATATGGCTGCAAGTAATAAAATAGTAAGAATTATGATTAGTACTTTTGATGAGTTTTTTGTTTTTTTCTTTTCTTCTTCTTTTTCCATAATTTTCTCCTATCTATATTTTGATTATAAGGCGGAAAATAATCTTAAGCAATATAGAGATTTTAATATCGAAATAAAGAATGTAAATTATATGTAAACAAAAAGATAAGTCCTATTAATTAATAACTTATCTATTTTTTCCCTTTGTTTCAGTATATGTATATGTAGTTGCATCAATATAACGTTTTTGGGCCTCTTTTTGAAGATTACGTAATTGCTTAGCCATCAAAGATATTTCTTTTTTTTCAAGATATGAACGATATTTATATTTTATTTCTTGACGGAATTTTTCTATTCTATTTAATACTTCTGACATATTGCCATCCTCATCTCCATCTTCATCTAAAAATAATTCTGTTATTTTGGCAATTAATCTTTTATATTTGGCCTTAACTTTTTTACTAACCATGGCTTTTATAAGTTCATTATCTACTACTTTTATGTCTTTTATTCTCTCACTATTAATAATAAAATATTGTTTCTTAGATGGCATTAAAAAGCCATCTAAATTGACAAAATCTACTTTATTGGTTATTTTCTTTGAAGCTTTATTGTTTGTTTTTACCTTATACATATAGCACCTACTTTTCTAGCAAATCTGGTCTTCTTATTTTAGTTCTTTTAATACTTTCTTCTAACCTGTATGCATCTATTTTTTTGTGATCACCTGAAAGTAAAACTTCGGGCACTTCCATTCCATTATATACCCTTGGTTTTGTATATTCTGGATAGTCAAGTAAATTATTGTTGAATGATTCTTTTAAATGTGACTCTTCTTCAATAACTCCAGGAATTAGACGAATTATTGAATCAGCTATTAACATACTTGGGATTTCGCCGCCAGTTAAAATGAAGTCACCAACACTAAGTTCTAAATCACATAATGATCGAATTCTTTCATCAAAGCCTTCATAGTGGCCACATATTAAAATGATATGTTTTTTGGTAGATAACTCATACGCTAATGACTGATTATATGTTTTTCCGTCTGGAGTAAGGAGTATAACAGTGCTTTCTTCTGTTTTAATAGCGTTAACACAGTCAAAGATTGGTTGGCACATTAAGACCATTCCTCTACCACCACCATATGGAGTATCATCGACCTTGTTATGTTTATCGGCTGTATAGTCTCTGAAATTGTGTAAATGTATTTCAACTAAACCGTTCTCTTGGGCTCTTTTAATTATTGACTCTTCAAAAACGCCTTTAAACATTTCTGGAAATAGTGTTAAAATATCTATCTTCATAAAATCATCCCATCTATAACCTTAATATATATCATTTGATTTAATTTATCAATATTAGTAATAAATTCTTTTTGGTAAGGAACTAGTATTTCTTTATTATTTATATTGATTCTTAATACTTTATTAGTAGGACTTGCAAAAAATATTTCTTTGATAAATCCTATATCATTATTTATTATTACCTTATACTTTAATAATTCTTCATCGAGCACTTCATCGTTTCCTAGATTAAGTTCTTCTTCTTTAATATATACTTTTTGTTTTAGCAAAAACTGAACTTCGTTGATATCTTTATAGTCATTTAATGTTACCATATCAAAATCTTTATGTCTACGATAACTTTTTATGGTATAATCCACATTATTTATTGTAAGATGATTCCCTACTCTAAAGGCTTGATTTTTATATTCAAAATTAGAGCGGATTTTTAATTCCCCTTTGATACCATGAGTTGATGTGATCTTTCCTAAATATATTAATTTCATTTTAACGACCTAATTCATAAAGTAGAATGCTTGTTGCTACTCCAACATTAAGACTTTCGACATCGCTATTCATTTTAATATATAAGTTCTTATCACATTTATCGCTTATTTCTTTATGAACTCCATTTCCTTCATTTCCAACAATAAGAGCAAACTTTTTCTTATCTTTCTCGTTTAATGTACGAACATCTTCCCCGTGTTCTACTAAAGTTCCATAAACTGGTACATCAATATCATCTAGGTATTTCATAACCTCAAGTAAATCTTTTTTGATAACATTTATATGAAAAAACATTCCTTGTGTTGCCCTAATAGTTTTTGGATTATATAAATCAACGGTATTTTTGCTTAGAATAACGGTATCTATATTAAAAGCAACAGCGCTTCTGATAATTGTGCCTAAATTACCTGGGTCTTGAACATCATCAACCATTAGTATATGGTCTCCCAAAGACTCGTTTTCTTCTTTCTTACTGCATAGTGCCATTACGGTTTGTGGAGTTTCTACTGTACTCACTTTATTGATTATATCCATTGGTAGATAAACTATATCTTTTATATCTAAAGGAAATACAGCTTCTTTTTCTAAAATTAATTCTTTAATTAAACCAGCCTTATATGCCTCTAATACTAAGTGTGAACCTTCTACAATAAATTCTCCAGTTTGATCACGATATTTTTTTTCTTTTAATTTTATGTATTTTTTTACTCTTTCATTATCTAAACTTGTTATTAACATAATACACCTCGTTTTTTATTATAACATGAATATCGGTTTACAGAAAGTAGGAATAAAACAATAAATTCTAATATTTTTACCTATAAAAAAATAAGTAAGTTGCCCTACTTATCTTTTTTTATAAATGCATAGTATATGCTACTCCACTTTCTTCTACTGGATATGATGCCATACTTTCAACTAACATGTCTGCTAAAGCTTCATTTGATAAGCTTTGCATATTATCAGCGTTAGGATCTGGTAAAGCAGTATCAGGAGTTACAGCATCGCTTCCATTTGTTGTTTCATTAGTATAGCTATCATTTAGAGTACCATCTGTTGATACATTATCATCATAATCTATAACGGTATCATTAGATGTTATTTGATCATCTGATGAAATAAAGTCATCTAGAGATAGTGAATCGTCATCTTCTATGCCAGGATTTGTATTATCTTCACTATTATTGTCATTATCATCAACTATTATTTGATCAGCTGCATTATCATCTGCTTTTTCTTGATCCTCGGATGTGATTATTTGATCAGTTGCATTATCATCTGCTGGAACTCTATCTTCCTCTGGAATAGTTTCAGTACTGTCGGAGTTTTCGTCACTATTAGTATTTTCATCATCCTCAACTACAACACTATGTGGTTCATAAGACTCTTCTGGATAATCAACATTAGTGTAAGTATTATTGTTAGAATTGTTACTGTAGTTATCATTTGTATTTACAACAGTTTCTTCTGTAACTTCATCAATATTTTTTAGATTTCCTGTACCATTAATATGTTCTTTATAACTATCATAATTTCTAACATTACGAAGTTCTTCGCCTTTATATTCATTGCTACTATCAGCTAATTCTTCTGTAAGCATATCACCAAATTCTTCGATGTTAGGCAAATTATCAACTTCTCCAAATTCTGGATCAACATAGGCTCTAGCGTTTTGAGTTGTAGTAATACCACTAAGCTTATTATTGATAATTACTTCTTGTAGGCTAGCCATATATTTTTGTTCTGTTTCGTTTAATTCATTACCCGCAGTAATATTCATATGTTGCATAGCAGGAAGGAATTCTTTAACACATAACTTATAAGACTCAATATCATCATAATTGTTATTTTCCATTCCTTTAAAATCTTCACGAAGCATTGAATAAAATTCTTTTACATATTTTTGTTTTTCTACTTTTTCTTCACTATTATTCATTTTTGTAAACAATTCATTGTATTTGTTATAGAAATCTTTTCCCTCTTGTGTTGTAAACATATTGGACTTATCTATGTTTGATGTTTGAATATTATGAGCTAAAGCATCTTGTTTAACACTCTTTTTAAAGGTATCGATAAGAGTGTCTCTGTCAAGAAACGTATCACCTAAAATATCATGAAGTTCAGAGACAGAAATATCATTATAAGTAAGATATTCAATGGCCATTTCTTCAAAAGTATGTGATATTTTGGTATCCTTATCTTCCTCTAGGAAGTTATTAGCTTCATTAATATTATAATTTAGTAGTGTCTTAGAAACGTTATTTAAGAAGTTATAACGACTCTCATTTTTATTTTGAAGAATATTTAAAATATCGAAAGTAGTATTATATTCTATAGTATTTTCACTTTCGTTATCTGTTTTTATAGTGTTATTTTTGTTGGAACTGTCTTGCATTACTTTAGTAGTTTGTGGAATATCTTTTACTTTATTTTTGTTAGAGTTTTTCCCTAGGATAGATGCTCCTGTAATTACAGTAACAGCGGCAACTGCTAGAGCGATTACTTTTTTAACATTTTTCTTTATTTTTTGACCAATTTTCTTAAAGAAATTAGTAACCTTTCCTAGAGTAGTTGGATGTTCTAATGGGATTCCTTTTTGTGCACTTCTTACATATTTTCCAAAATTTTGTTTTAATTCTTCACCGCTAGTGGTAACTATAACCCCAGCATCTAGCAAATCTTGATAATCTTCTTCTTTAATACCATATTCATCGGCTATACTAACAGCTGATAATATACCTTCTTTTCTGTTTACTACTCTTGTTGCACCATTATTATACATTAGAACGGCTTTAATTCTATCTCTATTGTTTTTATCTTTAAATTTATAGAAAACTACTTTTGTTAACTCAGTTGGAGCATTAGTTTTTCTTGTATTAGCTGGAGTTTTTTTACTCTCATTATAATTCTCTGCATAATCTTCTGAATCTTCTTTGCCACTTACATGTCTATTATAAATGATATTAAACTCTTTTTCAGTTAAATCTCTTTGTTCATTTTTTATTCTTTCATAATAATTAAGGATCTTATCTTTTGTATCTTCTAATTTATAACTATAAAGCATACTATTAGCGTCTTCTATTGATGTTTCTTTCATATGTTGATTACCATTTTCATCAATATATGTAACTTCTGCATAGTCTTCGTCTAAACTTTTTCCTACTATAAAATTAATATTTAGGATTGTATTGTCATTTGTATATTGTCCTTCAGATCCAATTACTCTGACTTTACCTTTTTTAACTAGACGTTCATAGTTATCAACTTTGTTATATAATACATCTTCAACATCATCTTTATCACAGGTAAAGCTATCTTCCTCACCTTTTTTATCAATAATGGTTATTATTGCCATATTGGAATCATCAAGGTATGAAACTTCAATACCTTTAGCTTTTATAATATCTTCAGTGGTATTTACTATATCAGTATCAACATATCTTAAATCAACTTCGTCAATTATGTAATTACGGTAAGAAATCCATTTATCAGTATCGTGAATTAACATATTATAATTATTAATTTTTTTTGCTAAAACTTTTCCTAATTCTTCTGGAACTTTATCATCTGTTGCTTTACAAGTAGTAGTAAATGTTTCTTCTGTTCCATCTTCATATATAATTTTTGTTGCCGCTATTTTAATTTTTTGGTCTTCTTTTGTTTTAGTATTATAAAAAGTACTTATAATTCTATTTGCATTTTTCATTTAAATCAACTCCCCTTAATTATATGTCCTTGTTCTAGTACTTGAATAGCATGCTGTGGCGTAAACTTTATCTTCCTTGGTATAGGTTTCTTGTTGTTTATATACTTGGTATGTAGTTACTGCTTTGTTTGAAGTATCACTACAATCACTGGTATATGATGTTACTCTTTCCATTTGATAATTATATTTATAAGAATCATAGTAAAATAATGTATCTGCTTTTGAATCTGCTCCAACATATTTGTAATATTCATTTGCTCCAAATCTTGGTGATGACTTAATACTTATTTGGCCATTATATGTCCAGTTTGCGGTTGTTTGCTTATTAAGATTTAGGATTTCACCATAGTTTCCTTTTGTTCTAAAGATTATATTATTTATTACTAAATAGTTATATGAACTACAAACGTTTTTAGTAGTTGTATTAACTGTTCTTAAAGCTGTGTGTTCTGTTTTATAATTTGTTAATTTAGTACCAACTATTTCAGTTCTTTTATACAATTTCACTTCTTTCAAACAAGTTGTATCATTTATATCGCAAGTTATAGCTTGTGTATCACATGATGTTTTAGCATAGTTTTCCCATTTACTAAATTGGCTTAAGGTTGGTGTTTTCTGTTTAGTTTCATCTTCTTTGATAGTACTATCTTTTTGCTCATCTTTTGGTGTATCATTTTTCTTTTCTTCTTTGTTCTTATTTTCAAGGATAGTTTCATTTTTTTCACATAATAAACTATTAGTACAATAACTATATTCTCCTACATTTAAAAGTTTATAGTCTGTAGTTTTACCACAAGTTAATGATGTTTTTAATAGGTAGGCATCATTTGTCTTTGTTAATTTTACATATGATTTTTTTACGTCGCAAGTTTTACCATTGTTTTTGATTTCTTGAACTAATTTATTTTCTATTAATTCATTCAAAGTGATTTTTTTACCTTCACTTGAAGAAATATTTTCTTTATTAAAATACTTTAACCCAGCACTCTCTAATTTTTGCATATTATTAGATTCAATCTTTACCGTTTCAGTTGTGTTTTTACTTTTGACAGTCTTACTTGCTGCATCCTTGTTTGTAAAAAATTTAGGTACTAACCACGCAACAAGGATTATAATAGCAATTATAAGTGCTAATCTAAGAAGTATCTTACGAAGTGGAAATATGGGCTTATCATATTCGTTTTCTTCTTTCATCCTAAATCCCCCTCTCATAATGCCCTATATATTACCACAAAAGCCCTATTTTGTCAAGAATTTATAGGATATCGTATACAAATAAAAAGAAAAGTCTCATTTGAGAAAACTTTTTTCTATATAGAAAAAAATTTTTTACTTCTTTTTATGAGTATAATTTAAAACATCTAGAAAATCCTGATTTATTTCTGCTTTAGAGGGTAATGCATTCTGATCAAGTGAATTTAAATATAATTTGAAACTATTTAATATTTTTAGTTTAATTAATCTTTGGGTATTGTTATCAAAAATGACATTTTGGTCTTTATAATTTATGTTATTATAAACAAACCACTTCATCCCTATGCTTTCGAGTAAATTTATTCTTTCTGGACTGAGATTTGCTTTTTTATATAATTGTTTTTGGTTTTGAATCCATATTCCTAAATTGATTCCATTTTCATCATATTCATAACCATTCAAGGTTTTAAATTTTACTGGTATTTCTAAATTCCCATGATGTTCATAGTAATTCTGGACTAAGGCATAATTTTCATTCCAGTCATTATAATTTACTGTTTCAAGGCGCATTCCTAATTTTTTTAATAAATTTATTCTTTCTGGACTGAGCTTTGCTTTTTTATATGACTGTCTTTGATTTTGAATCCACATTCCTAAATTGATTCCATTTTCATCATATTCATAACCATTCAAGGTTTTAAATTTTTCTGGTATTTCTAAATTTCCATTGTGTTCATAATATGCTGATGCAATATTATATTTAATAATCCATATTTCTTCAAATTTATTTTTCATTTTGTTTACATATGCCCCCTGTATTTGTTTTGGTATAGTACCACATTTTATTAATAATTGCAAGATGCATGGTGATTATTATTACTTTAAGAAGTAAATGCAATTTTATTTTTTTGTATTTTTAAAGTTGCATTTAGTCTAATAATGCATTTTAATATATCTCAATCAATTGTTTTGTTTAGAGAGCTAAGGAGGTTATACTATGAAAAAAGACTAACAATTGAAGATAGAATATTAATTGAGAATTTATTAAAATTAAACTATAAACTAAAAGATATATCAAATATAGTAGAAATGGATACTGTTATTGGAAAACAAAAAGATAAAAAATGTATTATGACTTTGTATTTCAGAAACAGTAAATTAATGCTTATGTTTTTAATAGATAAATATAAAACAAAGGCGGTTTCGGATATATTTAAAAGGTTAAGAAAACAACTAGGATATGATTTATTTAAAAAAATGTTTGAGATTGTTTTAACTGATAATGGTTGGGAATTTTCTAAACCGAATGATATTGAATTTGATTATAATACTGGGGAAAAACTAATAAATATATTTTATTGTAATCCATATTCTTCTTGGGAAAAAGGTGGAATAGAAAGAAACCATGAATTTATTAGATATATTATTCCAAAAGGAATCACATTTGATCAACAAACAAAAAAGAATGTTATTTATATGATGAACAATATTAATAATGTTAAAAGAAAAAGTATGGAATATAAAACACCATACGAATTATTCAAAAATATTTATGGAGAAGAGTGCACAAAAAAACTTCATCTAACCCACATAAAACAAGATGAAGTTGATTTGAGCTATAAGCTCTTAATAAAATAAGTTCTCAAAAAAAGAAAACAATTGATTAAATATACTATTACAAAAAGTTGCATTTAATTTGAAAATAAAAATGTAAACTCGTTTTCATAGTGCAATAAATTTCCTTTTTCACTATTTATTATACATATTTTCATAAAAAAATAAAGGTATAAATTGCATTATACCCTTAAATATCAATAATTTAATACAAATTGCATTTAACTAACCATTTATAGGATATCGTATACAAATAAAATGATTCTCATTATATATAAAGGAAGATTAAAATTATACAAAAAAGATTCAGAATTTTTTCTAAATCTTTGTTTTACCTTGACCTTCCTTTTGTTTCATTAGTCATTTGATAATTATATAGTCTTTCAAGTTGTTCGTTGTCTATATAAATCACTTTACCACCTTTGGGATTAATTTTTTCACCACCAAAAACTATCCATATTGCATCAAGTGGCATATCTGGCATTGAATCTTTACCATCAGTAAAAATTATTTTATTTTCAACTCGTCTTGAGAAAGCACCTACAGCAACGACAAAGTTAGTACCTCCTCCACCTTCAAGTCGCATCTTTTCTATATCTTCTTCTGTTCTAATCTCATGAAATCCATAAAATTCTGTATCAAAACATCCAACTTTTAATTTAGTATGTTGTAATATATTTTTACATTCTCTTAAAAAGTTCTTTAAGAATACTTCATTTATTGAGCCACTTGTATCAAGAACAATTTCAGTTTCTGGCATTGGCTGTTCTTCTAAATTAGCACTAACTACACCATCTTCTAATGTTGCATTTTTATAAGACCAATCAACATCATACTTAATTGCCTCCCTTAAAACATAACGCCAATCAATTATTGGTTTAGCAGTACCTATATCATTAACTGTTCTAATATCTCTATTCGTTGATGTGCCTGCTTGTGATGCTTGTTTTGAAATTACCTCTTTTAATTCTTCTAGCTGTTTCTTCTTATCTTCAAGGTTCTTTTTAAAAGCATCTTTTTCTCCCATACTTTCAAGTTCTTCTTGTTTCTTTTCAAGTTCAGTTTTCTCTTTATCTTTTCCTAATAATTTGTCTAATAAACTCTCTTTTTTATCAGTTTTTTCTCGTTGTTCTTTATGTTTTTTTACTGCTTGTTCCCACATACTGTGAGTATCATGCCCAACATCTTGTTTTGATTTATCTTCTTTTTGTGAATCTTCCCCAGATTCACCACCACTCTGTTCTTGTGATTGCTTTTCTTGCCCTTGTGAACCTCCACTACCTAAATTACCTTGTTGTTGTGATTGAGGTTGTTGTTGATTATTTTCACCTTGACTACCACCACTACTTTGTTGGTGATTTTGTTGACTATTGCCTTGTCCACTTTGTTGTTGTCTTTGTTGTTTTTCTTGTAATAATTTTTCATATAATTGTTCAGCGTCATAATTAATAGCTTCTGCCATATCAACAACACCGGGTGCCATTTTTAAACCATCTCGTTTTAAAAATTGATTAATAACACCATCAGTAGCAATATGCCATAATTCAGGATTCTTACCTTCACTTCTTAATATATGATTGAATGCAATATGACATACTTCATGGGCAAATATAAAAGTTTGTTCCTCAACACTTAATCCCTCTAAATATTCCGGATTATAATATATTGTTTCTCCATCTGTACCTACGGTTTGTATATCTTTATTTTCTTTATAACCTACACTTGCTACTACACTCCCAAAAAAAGGATATTTAACAAGCATTTTTCTTTTTAATGCTGCTATATCATATTTCATAACTTACACCTCAAATTCGTGCAACTAATGAAAATATTTCTTCACTTATTTTATCTTTATTTATTTCATTTGCAGTAACAATTATTATACAACTTTTAGGTAATTCAAATGTAGATATTTTCCTATGTTCTAATAATTCACAAAACTTTAATTGTTCTTCTTTAGAAATCGAATCAATTTTATCAATTACTAATATTTTACTGGCATTTGTACTTAATATTTCGTTAAGCCATTTAGGAGGCATAAAATCTGCTCCATCATAATGACCATTTAACTCTTTAATATCAACATTGGCAGGTACTACAACTGCACCATTCAAATCCTTACCAGATATAAAATCAACTAATATTGGTGCAACATTTGCTTTAATATATGATAATAATATTTCTTTCTTGTTTTCCATTATCTTCTTATACCTCCTCCCGGCATTTCAGCAAGTTTTGCTTCTGCAAGTCTTTCTAATTTACTTTCATCGCCATGTGTCCATAAAGCATCAAAAATTGCTCCAAACTCTGCTCCTAAGCCTGTAACGAATCCTCTAACTTTTTCTAAATTATTATCATCTACCCGTGTTAATCCCATAGTTGTTGCATATCTTTCAGCAGTATTTAATGACTGTATATCTCTATCGGTATAATTTCCATTTATTACATCATCTAATGTTATTACTTGTTGATTACAAAACTCAACAAATTCTCTTGTTATATCTTCACCTACTAATGCCCTTAACATTTCTGGATATCCTGTTGCATAAAGCATTTTAGAAGCCATTTCCCACTTTCTAGGATCAGCATTAGGTTTCTTGCCATCATACTTGCGTCGGAGTGTTTCACCCTTCTTATAAGCAATATAAGAATAAATTGCTGGATGTATATTATGTTCACTTGCCCACTTTAACCAACCTTCGGTTGTTGTTTTAATATATACATGAGCAAATCTATTGAATAATGGTTCTGCTAACTGATTTGCAGCTAATGAATCTTTCATATCATTTCCTGCTGCTACAATTCTAGCATTTTCTGGTAATTTCCAAATACCATTTACTTCTCTATCTAAAACTATATTAAACGCTATACCTTGAATACTTGGTAGTGCATTTGTTATTTCATCAAAGAATACTACATGAAGTCTATCTGGTTCCTTTTCACACTTTTCTTGTAATTTCTTAAGCCATGTTGGTGGAATATCCATCATTTCTCCTGTTGATCCATTATATACACTTTTACCATTTAAACTTTCTGGTGTCGCATTACGAAGATATATTATTTCGCAAGTAGGATCAATTTGTTTTACTCTTGCAGATTTACCCTCTGATGAAGGGCCATGCAAGAATACCGCTACACCACTTTCTATTGCTCCTCTTATGATTTCTTCTTCACTTACTGGTCCAAATTTTAAACCATAAGGGTTTCTTCTTCTTTCAGCTTGTTTTTGTTCTTCTTCAAATTGAGCTTTTTCTTCTGGTGTCATATCTTGAACACGAGTAAATGTTACAGTTTGAGTTAAATCTCGAAGCATATATCTATCAAGATATTCTTTCATTTCTGTTCTATCAAAATCACCTTTATAATTAGTATTTTTATCAAGAAACCTTATACCAGAAACCAATCCTTTTTTTGAAATTAAAATTCCTGTTCTATCATCTATCAACCATTTAACCGGTGATACTTCTACCCAAACGTAATCACCATTTCTATATTTAACACCATTTGAAAGCAGGAATCTCTTGCCACCAAAAACAGAGTTAGCTTTTATACGAATATATTCCTTTCCTTGATATTCGTATTCTTCATAGGTTACAGGTTTAAAGCCTGTATTATAGTCATCATATTTTACAGAATCAAAAGTGTAACTTCTTCCTGTTTTATTCATTCCTCTATTATATTCTGCCTTTAGTATATATTCTGCCTCTAGTATACTTTGCATTCTTGAATTAGCAGCATTTTGAGGATATTCTCCATATTCTACTTCTTCTGTTTCATTGTATCCCCTCACTCTGTTCGGGGAGATTTGGGAAAAGATTACAGAAGAGCACAAAACTGGGCGAACAGCACCATGGCGTTTATACCTACACTTGATGTGCCTAATACCATCCTCCTCGGCCGTGCGGACATCATTATTGCCATCATCAGATCTAGTCCAAAACCAACTAGTTCTACCAGTTAAAGATTTATCTTCATCTATATTATAATCAGTATCTTCACATAAATAACTACCTGTTAAAACACATAAATCTGTAATTGCAGCTTTTGTTCCATATTTTCTAATTACTTCTAATTGGGATTCACTATCGTTTCCCCAAATTTGTCCTTCTGACAATAAAGTTAAATCTTGACTATTCATTTTAATCATCTCCGTAATTATATTTTACCGTATAATAATTTGATTTTTTCTTGGTGTTTATCAAATTTTAATAAAATTCAAACATTCATCAATCCCTTGTATTATAAGGCTTTTTAACTTATTTATATACTTTGGGTATATCCTTTATTATCCCCTCTGTATTTGTTTTGATATAATAACACATTTTATTAATAAGCGCAAGATGCGCTGTTATTACTATTTTATATAAAAAAGTTAAACTTTCATAGTTTAACTTTTAATTGAGATCTAAATCAACTACCGTACACCCTGTATTTATTACGTCGACATGAAACTCTTTTACTAAATGGTTATTTTTTAAGTATTTATGAACGGCATTTTTTAAGATGCCATTTCCTATGCCATGAATTATAACGATAGTATGTTTTTGTAATTTATAGTTGTCATTTATAAAATCTTTTACTAAATAAACAGCATAATCCCTATCACAACCATGTAAATCTATTGTAGGATAACTAGATAATATCATTGACGCCTCCATATTTAAGTATTTTTGTTAGAGGAAAATTAAAATCTTTGTTGCCGAGCCTTGTAGTTGCTAAAGCACCACAGATATTTGAAAGTTTGATAGAATCTTCTAGAGAATAGTTCATTAGCATAAAATATAACAAGGCTCCATGAAAAATATCGCCAGCCCCAGATGAATCAACAGTATTTACTTTCATACTGGGAATTAATTTATATTCGTTACCTATTTTTGTGAATGAACCATATTCCTCTAGGGTAATAATTACTATATTTTTAAATTCATTCTCTAATTTTCGATGAATGTTTTTTAATTGTTCCATGTTTGATGGGTCAATCTTTTCTTGAGAGAATTTTTCAGCAAACTCTTTACTGCAGGCTACAACATTTACTTTATGAGCTAATGATATAACTTCGCTGTTATACTTTCCGGCATCAATAATAGATAAGGCGGTTTTATTATTTTTTAAGACTTGTTGGGATGTTTGATACTCTTCTCCATCAATTAGAATACCATCAAAATTTTCAGAAATTTTTATCAGTGGATGTTCTTTAGGCTTTACGGAAGTAACAATTGTCCTTGTACCATTTGTAGCAGCAAGAATAACTGCTTGATCAGTTGGAATGTCATTTCTTTTTACAATATATTTAGTACCAATTCCTAGATGTTTAAGTTCATTAATTATTTGCTCACCTTGATAATCGTTGCCTATCATCCCACATAATTCAACGTTTGAATGCCAGAAAGCTAGAGGAAGAGCTGCATTACGCATTGGGCCTCCTCCGCATTCTACATGGTGTGTAGTTCTAATTTTGGTATTTTCTTCTGGAACTCTTGAAACAGGAAAAGTAATGTCATAAGCAATGTGTCCAATACAAATTACTTTCATATATACCTCGATTCTAAATGTATTATAACAGATAAGAACAAGAAAAAAAAGATAAATTACTTATCTCTTAATTCGCAATTTAATTTAGTTGTCACCTCTAAGATAATTTTATTAAATACTTCCATTACCTCTTCATCGGTAAGAGTCCTTTCAGGGTTAATAAAATTAAGTGTAAAGGCTATTGATTTCTTGTCTGATGCAATATTTTCACCTGTATAAACATCAAATACACTTACACTGTCAAGCAATCTTCCTCCAGCTCTTTTTATAATAGCCATAACTTCTCCGGCAGTTGTGTTTTTATCTAAGATAAATGCCATATCCTTAGAAATTCCTGGATATTTAGGTGATGGTTTATATTTTAATGGTTTAATTTTACTCATTAATGCATTCAAAGACATTTCAAATACATAGACTTCGTCTTTACAAATATTTGGATGAACTCTACCAATGATACCAATCTTTTTTCTATCAAGGAAGATATCGGCACTTATTCCTGGATGAAGAGAAGTACAAGTACTAACCTCAAAACTATATCTATTTTTAAATCCCATGTACTCTAAAACGTTTTCTACTATACCCTTTACAATATAGAAATCATATTTAACTGGTTTTGTCCAACCATTACTTAGATAATTACCAGAACATAGTCCCGCAATTAGACTTGCCTCATTATAATCTTTATCATATGTTTTAGCTATTTCATATAAGCTAATGTCTTTTACTTTACGTTTTTTATTATATTCATATACATTTAATAGAGATGGAATTAATGTGGTTCTAACAACGCTTTTATCAACACTCATTGGATTTGGAAGAGTCTTGTTTTCTGCATCTCTATATCTAAATATTTTGGCCATTTCTGGTGATACTAAAGTATATGTTTTGGTTTCATTTAGTCCTAAAGTTCTAAGTCTTTTCGAAACTAATTTTCTATATTTTACATCTCCAACATATTCTCCACGTCTAATTGGGACTTTAGGAATAGTAGATACTAGATTTTGATAACCATATAATCTTACTATTTCTTCGGCAATATCATTAACGTTAGAATCTATATCTAGTCTTCTATTTGGAATAGTCACAATAAATTTATTGTCTACTAATTTATAGTCAAATCCTAATCTTTTAAGTTCTACTTTCATGTCATCAACAGTAATGGTAATACCTAAAAGTTTATTAACATCTTCTGGAACAAATTCAACTACTTTAGGTGTTTTATCGATAACATCATGTCTTATACATCCGGAAAGAATTGTTGCACCAGCATACTTTTCTAAAAGATGGCAAGCTCTTTTTAGGGCCATTTCTGTATATTCATAACTAAGTCCTTTACCATATCTGATTGATGCTTCACTTCTAAGATCTAGGTTTGCTGCTGTATAACGGATAGAAACAGGATCAAATATAGCAGCTTCAATTAAAATATCAGTTGTGTCTTGTTCTACTTCTGTGTTTTCACCACCCATGACGCCGGCTATACAAACTGGTCTATTACCATCTGTAATTACGATATCATTACTACTTAAAATTCTTCTTTTTCCATCAAGAGTAATTACTTCTTCCTTATCTTTAGCATCTCTTACTAGAATATGATTTCCTAATCTATTCTTATCGAAAAAATGTAGTGGCTGACCAAATTCAAGCATTACATAGTTTGAAATATCAACAACATTATTAATAGGTCTCATACCAGCTGCAAGAAGACGTTTTTTGATGAATTCTGGACTCTCTCCTATCTTCGCATTCTTAACCATCTTAGCTAAATAAAATGGACATTTTTCTGTTTCTACATCTAGAGTAAAATAGTTTTCTACATTATTTTGGTCTTCTTTGAAACTAAGGTCTGGTAGAGTAACTGGTCTATTTAGGATAGCACCTATTTCATAAGCAAAACCAATGTGGTAGTAACAATCATTGTTTCTGTGTTTATGAATATCTAGTTCATATAAGGTATCATCTAGTCCTAAATATTTAAGTGGATCTTCTCCAACTGGGGCATCAGCTCCTAGTTCCTCAATACCTTTCGCATATGTTTCGTCATTTTTTTCTTCTAAACCTAGTTCATATAAAGCACAAAGCATTCCGTTAGATTCTACACCACGAATTTTACTTTTCTTAATTTCAAAATCTCCTGGAAGAACTGCTCCTGGTAGTGCTACTATTACTTTTAAACCTTCACGAACATTAGGTGCACCACAAACTATTTGTTCAGTGATATTACCAACGTTTACTTTACAGACATGAAGATGGTCACTATCAGGATGTGCAACACACTCTAATACCTCACCTATTACTAGGTTATTGATATGATTGGTTATAACTTTTTCAACATTAATACCTGATTGGGTAATTTTTACAGCTAATTCTTCCAAGTCTTGGTCACTAATATCAATATAGTCTTTAACCCATTCTAAACTAATCATGTTATTCGCTCTCCTTTCTATCAAAAGTTTTTGTTTCTCTTAAGTCAGTGTTATAAAATACTCTACAGTCGTTAATATTATATTTTAGCATGGCAAGACGTTCTGCTCCAAAGCCGAAGGCAAAACCACTCCATACTTTAGGATCATATCCTGCCATTCTAAGAACATTAGGATGAACTAGTCCTGCTCCAGCTACTGTTATCCAACCAGTGTTTTTACAGATATTACAACCATGTCCTTTGCAATTAAAACAGCTAATATCAACTTCTACAGATGGCTCTGTAAATTGATAATAACTAGGATGGAACCTTGTTTCTACATCATTTCCGAATAAATTTTTACAAATAATGTCTAGTGTACCTTTTAAATCACTTAAACTAATCTCTTTATCAACAAGTAACCCTTCAATTTGCATAAATTGGTGAGAATGAGTAGCATCATCATCATCTCTTCGATAAGTCTTACCTGGACAAATCATTCTAATTGGCGTTTTACCTTCTCCCTTTAACATTGTTCTAACCTGAACTGGTGAAGTTTGACTACGAAGTAAAATTTCTTCTCCTTCGAGATAGAAGGTATCTTGAGCATCACGTGCTGGGTGTCCTTTTGGAATATTTAACATTTCGAAGTTATATTTATCCTCTTCTATTTCTGGGCCATCGACAACATCATATCCCATAGACATGAATACCTCTTCTACATCCTCTACAAGTTTTTCTAAGATATTTGGAGCACCAGTTACAATATTATAACTAGGTAAACTAATGTCAATTGCTTCACTCTTTAATTTTTCGTTTAAAATAGCTGTTTCAAATTCACTTTTTTTCTCTTCATAAAAATTAGTAAAATTATTTCGTACTTCATTTACTTTTTGTCCAAATTCTTTTTTTTCTTCATTTGGAATGTTTTTTATTTCTTGATTAAGTTCTGTAATCATACCTTTTTTACCAAGATATTTCACTTTTAGTTCATTTAAACTATTCAAATCAGTTACAGTCTCTTTATCTTTTTCGAGTAATTGTTTAACTTCTTCTATCCTCATTTATGTCACTCCTTTATATATATTAAAAACAATGTATTAAAAAATAAAAGATAACTATAATTTAAGGACGAATAGTTCGCGGTACCACCTTAATTTATAGTTATCTATACACTTGATATCTTAACGCGATTAACGCTTGTAATTTTACTACAAGACTTGGAAGGTGAATTCATAAATACTCATTGATTATTTTCACCCGCCATAATCTCTCTAAAAATGAGTTTATTTATTACTATTTCTTCTTCATTGCTTTTAATTTATGTATTTATTATAATATGGATGCTGTTTTTTTTCAATATGTTTATTGAAATTTATAAAATGTTATTATTTTCAAAAAATAGTGAAATATTTTTAATTTCCTACTTGTCAGATAGAAATTTATATGTTATTATTAAAAAGTCATGGACCCTTAGCTCAGTTGGTTAGAGCATCCGGCTCATAACCGGGCGGTCATAGGTTCAAGTCCTATAGGGTCCACCACTTGCGGGTATGGCGGAATTGGCAGACGCGCTAGACTTAGGATCTAGTGTCCCAGACGTGCAGGTTCAACTCCTGTTACCCGCACCACTAGTAAATCAAAGGAACTTCTTAAGAAGTTCTTTTTTTATTATTATCTTAATATAATTTTATATAGAATGAAAAAGCATTTTATAAACTAATTGTGGTGCTTTTATTGATTTTAGAGGGCTGTTATGTTAGTATAGTAGGCAAAACTTGAGTGTAGAAATGGAAGAATATTATGAAAAAAGATAGAAAGATAGCTAAGAGTGAGTTAAAAAATAAAAGAAGATTACTTTTAGATTTAGAGAATCAGATTAACAATATTCAAAAAGAGCTAAATAAAGAAAAATATTATAGAAAAAAAGGCATAAAAGCTTTTACTAGTTTTATTGCACCCTATCTTCTAGTTGTTGGCGTAGGTTTTGGGGCAGCATCATTAGCTGGTATGTCTCCTTTTTATACAGGCAATAGAAAATTAGAATTACATACAACAAAGGAAATGGACTCTTTAGGAAATATTAGTTATGAAGAAGAATATCTTGGTCATGTAAATGACGAGCATATGAGTAATTACAATCTTGTGCTTTGTTATGGAGAATGGAAAAAATGTGATAATAACTATTTTGAAAGAAGTGTAAAAACCTATCAAGTTGATTCTCTTGCTTATGAAAATGTTGAAGAACTTTTAAAGAAAAATTTAGAAGGAATTGAAAAAATATTAGGAGAACCTACTTCAAATAAGATAGAAACTAAGAATAATGTTGCCGAGGAAGAACTAAAACAAAAAGAAATAATTAAGGTTATTACCTACTCCACTTCTTCAGATAAATATGTTGTAGTCCAGGAAAATTTCTTTGATAACCTTTTCAATACGGCCTTATTTCTTCTTGTTACCGGTATAATTCAATTGTGTTTATATAAAGCCTCTACAGAGCTTGACCTTCCCATCGCTAATCGTAATAGAGCTGTAAGAGAACTAAAAGAATGTAGGAGTAACTTAAATTCGGATGCTAATTATATTAAACAATTGAAAAAAAGCTTGAATGCAGAGATGGATAACTATAATAGATTGAGGAAATAACGATGAATGAAGATGAACTAGTAAATGACTTTACAATATTTAAATATTTGCCTCCTAAAGATAATTGCATTTTTTCTAATTTGAAAGGATATGATTTACAGGAATTATTTGCTTTAGAAAATAAATACCAGCTAGAACTTAGGGATAGTATTAATTTAGATTGTGATAATACTTTTGGGCTTGAAATAGAATTTGAGGGAATTAATACTGTTACTACTCGCCTATTATTAGAAAGGTATTTTTCGGAATTATGGCCAGTTCGTTGTGACTCATCACTAGAAAGAGGTGCTGAAATAAACTCACCTATACTAGTTGATAATAAGGCTAATTGGCAAATGTTAAAAAAAATTTGCAATGCGGTTTTAAAGAAAGCTAATAGTATAAATACGAATATTTCTTTTAAAAATGCTGGAGGCCATGTTCATATTGGTTCTCAAATTCTTGGAAGTGATAAAAAGAATTGGCTTAACTTTTTTAAGTTATGGTCGACTTATGAAAATATTATTTATAGATTTTCATATGGAGAGTTTTTGAATCCTAGACCAAGAATATTTCAATATGCGGCGAGTGTGGCAGAGGAATTTAAAAATGATTATAAGTATTTTAAAAAGTCAAGCATTCCACTTTCAGAAGTCTTATTTCAAATCGGCGACATGGAAAATAACGCAGTTAATTTTGGACACGTTCATCTTATAAGTTCTGTAAAAAAAGAAGGTAACACAATAGAATTTCGTTGTCCAAATGGAACACTTGATCCTGTAATTTGGCAAAATAATGTTAATCTTTTTTCTAAATTATTGTTATACGCCAAAAGTACTAAATTTAATGATGATATTATAGATGCTAGATATAAACATAATAAGAAAAATTATCAGATATACTCATATAATCAAATATATTTAGAACAGGCATTAGAGTTATGTGATATGATTTTTGATAATAATCTTGATAAAATATATTTTTTAAGACAATATTTAAAATCTTTTGAAACAACATTTAGGATTGATAAGTTAGTTAAATGTAAAAAGTTCACAAAAAAATAAATCATATTAGATTTATTTTTTTATTTGAATGATAATGTTAAAACTTTGTTTTTTTCTTTTGAATCTTCTTGGTTTTCTTCCACAACTGTGTTTTCTGTTTTTTCTAAAATAGCATCACTTAATTCTAAGTTCTGGATTTTATTTAAAAAGTGAATTTTTTCCATTTCTTCACTAAATGCCATAGAATCTATATTTATGTAACTATAAACATCAAATTGCATGTTAGTTGCTTCAGCTTCTTTTTTAGAAACAGGCTTAAATTCGTGATATTCCTTGCCCTCTTCTTTGATATTTACCATATCAAATTTCATATCACAATCATATATACCAATAATAGCTGTTGGAATACCTTCTATTGTTCCTAATTTATAACCATATCCGGTTAAACTATTCAAAGTTTCTACATCTTCTACAGAATATTTATCTTTAAGTTTAGGATAAAAAAGAGTTTGATAATTAATTCCTTTGTCCATAATATTTTTTTTAGGAATATCCTTTATTTCTAGTTCTTCTTGTTTAAAAGATAGTGTCCATAAATATTTATCATCATGATTAGTTAAAGTATTATATTCTCTTCTTTCAGCATCTGTTATTTCATAAAGAATGCCTTTACTTTGAGCTTCATCTATTATATCTTCTTGTATTGATTTGACTTTTGAATAGGATTTAACAATATTATAACCTGGTATTAACATAGCTAAATTTTTCATAGATTTAATTTTTATTAATTGTTCTTCATACTCACTTAATAGGAATGAAAAGTCTTCTTCTCTATAAGGTTTTATTCTATAACCCTTTTTTGCAACATTCAATACTAATGACATTGGCAATCTTTCAAAAAATGCACGTGATATTAAAACACTTGATAATTCTAATAATAAAAAGCCTGATATATATATCATAATTTCTACCTCCTAAAATATAGCCTTTAAATATTCCTTAAAGGAATTAACTTGTTTATATTCTTCATTTTTATAATTTTTGTCATTTATTTTTCCAGTTATAACTAGTTTTTTTGCTTTACTATAATATGTCGCAGTTAAAACTTTATGATTATTTACTAAGAAAGTAATCTTACCATCAATTATTGTTGATGTACCTTTAATTTCTCTATCCTTATCACTATAGATAAAAATACTTGAACCATCTTCTTTGCTTAAGCGTATTAAAGTATCATCATCCTTATTATAATACATGCTTTCAAAAGAAAATGATGCTATAAAGGCAAATAGTAATATACTTAATAATGATGCTGAAAATATATAAAATATAATTTTTACTTTTTTCGTAATAATCACCATTTACATTTTAGCAAATTATAGTAAGAAAGTCTACTTACCTATTACTAGAGAAAGAAAAATGATTACTGTAGTAACCATAATTATTTATCTAACATATTTAATAAATTAATTTTAAACATATCTCTTTCAGGATCTTTTTTAGATATCATAACACCTTTATAAGTTGAAAGCTCAGCTCGATGTCCTTCATCTAAAATACCTTCTGGAGTAATATTAGTAAGTAAAATAATTTTTTTCTCAGTATATACTGTATAATGAAGTCTGATTTCACCATGAACTTTTGTAAATAATTCATCTGTTGGTAACTTTAACTCATATGTTTTAGTTTTAGTCTTTTCATCTTCTTTAATAAGTTCACCAAGAAATTCACCCTTACGTAGTTTTGGATAATAGTCGAATGTTAATTTCTTATAAGCAAGCATATTATACTTTCTTACTGATCTTTCTTTCTTTCTGAAATCATTTTCATCTAAATATTCAAATATATACATATTTTTAGCTTCTGTCATTATAACGCCCCCTAATCGTATTAATGCCCTGTACCTTCAAAGTACACACATTATAGCACATTAATGTTATTTTGTCAAATTCTTTATTTATTTTCTCTTCTATTTAATCTTATTTTGACTAATATATGTCAATTTATACTAGTTTTTACTCTTGGTATCATCCATCAAGGAAACTGTTTTGATATTTTTGCCATCTACACTAAATACAACGCTTCCAACGTCATAGTTATCAAAAATAGAATAACTAATGCTATAAATTACTTCCTCTAAAACTTTATCCTTACTATCATATAAATTAGTATTAAAGTCTAAAAAGAAAACATTTTCTTTTTCACTATAACTATTAAGTTTAGCATTACTATTTAAAAAGCTCATTAAATTAGGTTCATATATATAACTAGTCGTAAGAGAATCAATGATGATTTTGATTTTATCATTTGGATCATTTAGATATTTTGTTACTGGTACATAATAGTTTTTATTATCAATTTCTTCTAAGTAATAAACTACTACCTTATTAATATTATTTCTTTGATGAAGGTTATACTCTTTATTTATTCCTATACTTTTTGTTAAAGGATAAGTTATTTTGGCTTTAGAGTTGGGGTAATTCCCTAAAACTTCACCTTCTACTTGAATGATTATTCCTTTAATATTCTTAAGATCAAAAATACTATAAACAATGCTTTCAAGCATACTGTTTTCCTTTGACTCTTTAACACCTAATATATTTTTTGAAAAATCTATAGTAACATATCCCTCATCATATACAACGTTTTTAACCTTGGTGTCCTTTGGAATTGTTCCACTTAATTCATCTGGGTAATTATTGTTTTGACCGATAGTTAAATTTTTTAATATTGTTTTGATTTGTTTTTCCTTATTATTTTCAGTAATCAAAATCTTACTTTTTACTAAGAGGCCATTTTTATTAAGAAGATATATATTATTGGTGCCTACTCCGGTTACATATTCTAACTCTAGGTTAGTTTGCAAAGTATTTGGTTTAGAAAAATCTTTAATCACATAGATTGTTAAGATAATAAGTAAGGTAGTCGATGCTACTAAGATTTTTTTTAAAGCCTTATCTTTTATCATAAAATCACCTATTAATATATATGAAAAAAATATTATTATATTCCAAATAATATTTCTTAATTAGTATATAACAACGATGGTATTAGTTTATTTTTAATTCTCCCAGTTTAATTAATTCAACAACCGCACTTGCTCTACCATTAACACCTAATTTTTGCATAACATTAGAAATATGATTTCTAACTGTTTTTTCACTGATATTTAGTGCCTGAGCGATTTGTTTAGTAGTCATATTTTCAATCAACTTAGAAAATATTTCATTCTCCCTCATTGTTAATATCTTTTTAGACATTAAAAATACATCCTCTCATACTTTTACTAAGATATTATATGTAGGAATGTATATTTTAGTTACTTCTTTTCAAATTTTACACTTATGTACATTTTATTTTCATATTGTTCTTGAATAAGACGCATGATGTTATTGGCTAAAGCATTATCGTGTTTAGAAGAAATACAAACGGTTGTGATGTTAGAGTTATCTATTTTTACAAAGCAATTTAAGTTGTATTTTTCTTTAATCTTTTTTTCTAAAGATTCTTCTTTTCCTTGTAATTGATTTAGGTATTTTAATTGTTCATATGCGTTGTTTTTTTCTTCTGTTGTTATTTTGTCACTTGTTAATTGGGCTTGTAGCGCGGTCATTTGCTCATTACGTTCTTCTTCTAGACTGACTCGCATGGCTTCTAAGGTAGAATTTTCTTTGACGGTTGTTTTTTTAGTAGATTTTTGAGCGGTAGTTTTTACAGTACTCTCATTTTTGCCTAATAATAATTCATTTGGCATAGTCACATAATAAATTCCTAATACTAGTATTAAACTGAATAAAGTTAAAAACCATAAGTTTTGTTTATTCATGTATATCCTCCTCTATCTATCCTATACTATGTTAAGTAAGAGGAGTTTATGAAAGTTATTTATCTAAATATTCTAAAGCACTTATTAAACCTAATTTTCCATAATCATATGTCAAGGAACCTTGCATATAAGCAATATATGGTTCTCTTAATGGGCCATCACAACTTAATTCAATTGATGAACCTTGAGTAAATGAACCAGATGCCATAACTACTGGATCATCATATCCTGGCATATCCCAGCCTTCAACGACTGAATTAGAATCGATAGCGGAAGATGTTTGAATGCCAGAACAAAATTTTACCATTTTTTCTTTAGAGCCAAAAGTAATATTTTGAACGATGTCTACTCTTTCATCATTGTAACGTGGTTCTACTTCATAACCTAGTGTTTCCATAACTTTACTGGTTAAAATAGCTGTTTTAAGAGCACTACCAACAGCACTTGGGGCCATATATAAACCTTGTAATATTTTTTTATTCATTCCTAGTGATGGTCCTACTTCTAATCCTTCTCCAGGAAGAGTTAATCTTTCACCTACTAAGTCTATTAAATTACTTTTACCAACGACGTAGGCACCATTAGGAGCAATACCACCACCTAAATTTTTTATGAGTGATCCTACTGCTATGTCAGCCCCTACTTCAATTGGTTCTTTATATGATACAAATTCACAATAGCAGTTATCGACCATTACAATGATATTTTTATCTATTTCTTTTATTAGTTTGATTACTTTTTCTACTTTATCAATGCCAATACTTTTTCTAGTAGAATATCCCTTAGAACGTTGTATTTCAATAACCTTTACTTTGTTTTCTTTTAGAAATGAAGAAATACGTTCGTAATCAAAATCATTATCGACTAAGTCTATTTGTTCATAAGAGATACCAAAACTTTTTAGAGAGGAACTATTTTCTTTTAATCCTATTACTTCATCTAGAGTGTCATAAGGTTTACCAGTGATGGAAAGAAGGGTATCATTTGGTCTTAAAAGAGCAAAAAAGGTTACACATAAAGCATGGCTTGCTGATATAAATTGACCACGAACAACAGCTTTTTCGGCTTTGAATATACGGGCAAAAATGCGTTCAATCTTATCTCTTCCGAAGTCATTGTAGCCATAACCTGTTGTTTCATTGAAATCACTTTCTACAACGCTTTCTTTATGAAAGGCATCAAGTACTTTTTTACTGTTATAAAACTCTATCTCATCTATCTTTTTAAATTCTTGTGAAAGATCATTCTCACATTCTAAAACTAATTTTTCTTTATTCATAAAATCCTCCATCTACTCTGATAACACTTTTATTAATATAGCTTGCATCATCACTACAAAGGAATGAAACAACTTTTGCTATTTCACTTGGTTCAGCAAAGCGATTTAAAAGAATTTTTTTCTTTTCTTCACGACAAAATTCTTCCTCTAAATCTTTATTCATCGATGTATTAATCCACCCTGGAGCAACGGTATTTACTCTTATTGGAGCAAGTTCTACTGCTAGATTATTGGAAAGAGAAATGAGAGCTGCCTTACTACAATCATAGTCAGCACTATAGGTATAGAATGTATCGATGGCATTTGTTGATGAAATATTTACAATACAGCCTGTTTTAGGCATTAATTTATGGGCATGTTTACTGCAAAGAAAAGGACCAACAAGATTAGTACTGTAAACATTCAGAAAATCTTCCTTTGTTTTGTCTAAAAATACACTATCGTTTGCGATAGCAGCATTATTTATAAGGTAGTCTAACTTTTGATATTTTTCAGCTATTTGTTGAAACATATTTTCTACTTCATCTTCTTTTCCAACGTCTGCTTTTATAACTAATGAAGATACACCATAATTTTTATTAATAAACTCTGCTAGATTTTTAGCTTCATTTTCACTATGTAAATAATTAATAACTACATCAATATGTCTTTTAGCAAGCTCTATAACAATTGCTTTTCCAACTCCTTTACTTGCTCCCGTTACTAAGGCTACTTTATTCATTTTTTTCCTCCTTAATTTCTTTCGCTAAATCTGCGACTAATTCTACATTAGGTAATTTTAAGAGATATTTGCTTGGAATTAATAATTTTGATTTTTGTAATCCACTACCACAGATTATATTTGGAATATCTAATAATTTGGGGTCAACATATATGGGCCAAGTAGGCGGAATACATAATGGATTTATACTATTTTCTTCGACCTTCGTTTTTTCTAAAACATAGTTAAGATTTGCTACTGAAACCATCCTAGAATTTGTCTTTTTACGAACTGTTGATGACATATTAAATTTATAACCAACTGGTATTAATAAGGCAACATATTTTTTAATATCTTTTCTTATACATTCAACTATAAGACAGTTGGCACCCTGTTTTCTTGGTATATGATAGTGGTTACATAGACCTATTCCATCAATATACTTGGTATCAATTTCTGCAACATATATTTTTTCTTGTTCTTCTATGGAAAAGTTTTTGTCTATACATTCTAAGACCTTTTCTGCTACTAAGTCTTTGTTATCTAAAAGGATTTGAAAATTTAGATTACCTTCACACATAATTAGCCTCCTATCCTTATTATAATTTTTATTTTTTATCCTGTAAATATTATCTCACTTTACGAAGCAATTTTTGTCTATACTTTTTGTAATTATTTAGATTGTTAAAGGTAATGTAGTCATTGTTTAACTCTTTAACAAGGCTATAGTTTGAAGCATTATCTAATCTACTTACAAAGTTTTCGTAACAAAGAAGGCCTCTTTTTTTATCTTGTTTATATATTTCCAAAAGCTCTAATACCACTAGAAGTGAATACATATAAATATGGGTAGCTTCGCATTTTGCTTTATATATTAAAGATAATAAATCTGTATTAGAATTACTATTCGTTTTTTCGTATAAGTTATATTCCTGTGCCATTTTAGTAAATTCTTGGATACTTTTTATTGATTGTATATCATTTCTTAAACATACACCAGAGACAATGGTCTTCTTTTCAACACTACTAAATGTATCTGTGATTAAGCCTATGGCATCGTCTTTATAAACTTCCTCTTCTATTAGATAAGAATCCATTAATAATTCATACCACATTGATTCAACTTCACCTACTATGTCATTGTCATTAAGAGTTCTAATAGGATTAATACAGTTCCGATAATTATGACCTGCTTCATGAGCTATATCTAAAATTTCTGAAATGTTATTGCATTTTTCGATAATTACGTGACGGTCGTTATTGTAGGAGTTATATAAAAATACGGAGTCTATTGTATCTGAAAATAAAATATGATTTTTATTATCAATAAATAGATTTTTAAAATATAAGTAATGCTCTTTAGTTAATTTTGACTGAATCATATCACCAACAAGTTCTATTTTTTCTTTATCGGTAAAATTTGTTTGGCTTAATATTAATTTATCAGGCATAGTTTCTTCTTTTTGAATTATGTCCTGTAAGGAAAGAATTATTTGTTTATCAATATAGTTTATTTCCTCTTCATAGGCATATTCTTCTCTAATTATTTTTAGAAGTTCCTTATTACTCTGCTTGATATCTTCGCCATTTGGAGCCGTTAAAATCTCAAATAATAAGTTATAGTATTCTCTAGTTTCATTATAATTTCTACTATTTTTAATTGATAAATGATCTTTGTTATTAGAAAACTGTTTTTCTAAATTATAATATATTTTTCTTGTTTCAATTATTTCTTTTTTATCCCATCCGTACTGCATCATAAAAACCTCTTGCCTAGTATTATGTCATAAGTTCTTTTTCTTTTCAAGTTAAACAAAATAAAAAGAGCTCAATTAAGCTCTTGAAACATATTTACCATCTTTTGTAGAAATTAATATTTCTTCATCTTGATTAATGAATAATGGTACTTTTACAACCAAACCAGTTTCAACTTCAGCGTCTTTCATAGCACTGTTTGTTGTGTTTCCTTTAACTGCTGCTTCAGTTCTAACAACCTTCATAACTACTTTATCAGGTAAAGTTATACCTAAAACTTCATCACCATAGAACATCATAATTACTTCTAAGTTTTCTTTTAAGAATTTTGATTCATATTCTACTAATGACTTATCTAGTTCGATTTGTTCATATGTAGTCATATTCATGAAATAATAAGTTCCATTCATTTCATATAAGAACTGCATATTTTTCTTTTCAATTCTAGCTAACGCAACTTTTTCACCTGCATTAAATGTTTTTTCAATAATTGAACCAGTTCTTAGGTTTTTTAGTTTAGTTTTAACTATTGCTGCTCCTTTACCAGGTTTAACGTGTTGAAATTCCAAAATAGTATAAATGGCATTATCAACTTCAATAGTTACTCCTACTTTAAAATCATTTGAGTTAGTCATATTTATCCTCCATAACCAAAAAATAAGATATTATCTTATTTTATTTCTTTTCCTTATGTGTTGTGTGTTTTCTACATCTAGAACAATATTTGCTGATTTCTAGTTTATCACTATTTTTTACATTTCTTTCTTCACGATAATTTTCTTCACCACAAACACTGCACTTTAGTGTTTTATTTTGTCTATTTCCAACTTTCTTTGCCACGAAAAACACCTCCTTACACGAAACGTCTGTATACATTATAGCAAAGTATTATCTATATTGCAAAGTTTTTTTAGTTTTTTTTGCTTTTTAGGGATATAATTCAAAGTATTTTGCTGATATTTTCTTAGTTATGTGTAGGTTAACTAGGCTATTGTAGTCTGTTTGACTATTAGGGTGAGATGAGTCTGGACTAGTTACGACAATAGACATTTTAGGATTTGTCGTTGGAGCATAACCAATAAAAGCAGTAGAAATAGTTTCGGTATCAATTATACCATCATTATCAGTATCTAAAAAGCTTTGAGAGGTACCTGTTTTACCAGAAGGATCATGACTTTTGTCAATATAATTTTTTCCTAAACCATAGCTGGACATAGTAACAGCGTGAAGGCCTTCTTTTACTCGATTAAAATATTCTTCTTTGGTATCGATACAATTTAATCTTTCTGGAGTAATTGTCTTTTGTAATTTTCCTATTTCATTAGTGGCACTTGATGAGCGTACTTCTTTTAATAAGTGGGGTTTTAATCTATTTCCACCATTAGCGATAGTTGAGACATATTGCGATAATTGTACAGGTGTATAGGTTTCAAATTGTCCCATAACAAAGTCTAGTAAAAGGCCAGGTGTTTCATCCTTACTAGTATAACCAGTACTTTCTAAAGGTAAATCTATTCCTGTTTTTACACCTAAGCCAAAGGAATGATACATATTACGATATTTTGAAAAAGCATCATTATATATTTTAAACGGCATGTTATATGTATAGTTTGCTCCAGCGACTCTCATAGCTGTTTTAAACTGATAAACATTGCTTGATAGAGCTAAGGCATCTATATCATTTATATATCCTAAGTTACGCCAAGAACACTTTTTGGGAGTTGAGGCAATTTTTACACATTCATCCATCATATACTCTCCTATTTTTATAGCATTATTATTATATCCTACTAACATAGAGGCTGCTTTTACAACAGAGCCTGGGGTCATGGGAGATGTTAACATAGCGGGAGTATAATCATGTGCTACCCACTTACCATCTTCCCACTCTACTTTTTTTCCAGCCATTGCTAAAACTTCTCCAGTATTAGGATCTTGAATCATGACAAAGCTATGATCATAATAATTAGTATTAGGCTCACTTTTAGCTTTTATTATCTCCTCACTTAAAATGTTTTCTATTTGCTGCTGCAGATTGATATCTATGGTTAAAACGATGTCATTTCCTCTTCTACCACTACTAATTAATTTTAAACTATGTCTATTTATGACCTGATATTTATCTTTTGTTCCTTTTAAATATCCTTCGTATTGTTTTTCAAGATAACTAAGTCCTACTCTATCATCTAGTGAATAACCTTTACTTAGGTAGTACTTACGCATTTCTTTTGGTATACCTTGAGTAGAAGTCGAAACTGTTCCTAAAATACTTTTAAAGGTATCTCCATATGGATAAACTCGTTCCCAGTCTTCCTCAACGTTAAAACCTTTTAACTCATTATCGTGTTCTAAAATATAAGCATATTCTTCTTCACTGACATCACTATTTTTTATTATTTTCTTTTCATAAGTGTATCCTTTATTCATCAAATAATAAATATATGCCGTTTTATTATCTAGTTCAGTAAAACTATTAAGTTCTTCATCCGTAATACGACTCTTCTTTAAATTTTCAATATCTTTTACAGTTAACTTTCTTTCTTCTAATGATTGATATTCTTCTTGTGTTATTCTTTTTTTCATCTCTTCTGAGTTTTTTGCAAGAAAAAAATCTTTTTTTATGTCATTCGTTAGTTTTGATATATCAAGTGTAATATGAGGACTTAGAAGATAAGCAAGTTTTATTTCAGCATTTTTAGTTCGGCTTTTATCTTTCTGATAGTAAATTACCTTGACAGCTTTATTGTCTACGATAATATTATAATTTCTATCATAAATTCTTCCCCTTGGGGCCTGAGACTTTTCTACTACTTTAAGAGTTAGTTCACCTAATTTATTCTTATATTTTTTATTATCTATTATCATAACTTGAAAAAGTCTTAAAATAATAACCATAAAAAGAAGTATAACTATCACTAGATATATTAGTATTCTCTTGTTTATATTTTCTCTATATTTACTTCTTTTCTTCTTACGTTTCATATTAATCCTTCTTTCTATTAATATTGTGCTACATAATTTAAAAGTTATTTCATATATTTTTTCTAGGAGGTCTTTATGTATTATAAATTGTTAAAAAATAATATTAGTAAACTTAATCCTACTATCACTAGTAACTTTTTAAATGATAAAGGAATAAATGTTAATATGGATGAGGCTATTTTACTTACAAATTTAGCTAAAGAAAATTGGGAAACATTATTTAATAAAAAATATGATGATGTTTTTAAAATTATTAAGGAAAACATTTCAGAAGTAAAGTATGAAAAATTACTTGCTTTATACTTAGAAATGATAAACCAGTATCTATGAGATACTGGCTATTTTTTCTTTTAATTTATTATCAAACTTTTTATTTTTTATCATTTCTATTTCTTCTTTGTAAGGTGGTAAATCAAAAACATATGGTGTTTCTAGTATTTTAGGAATATCTTTTAGTTTGTCATTATATATAATGTTGATTAATTTATCAAAACCAATTGTTCCAAATCCAATGTTTTCATGACGATCTTTATGAGATGATCTTTCATTTTTACTATCATTAATATGAATACATTTTATATAATTTATACCAATTATTTTGTCAAATTCTTGTAAGAGCTCATCAAAATTTGAAATATCATAACCGGCATCATTTAAATGACATGTATCAAGGCAAACACCAATTAGATCTTTACGATTGATGCCGTCAATTATTTTCTTTAATTCTTCAAAGTTGCGACCTATTTCAGTTCCCTTGCCTGCCATAGTTTCTAAAAGAATTGTTACAGTACTATTTTCTAATACCTCATTCAATCCTGAAATAATATTTTCAATTCCCTTGTCGACTCCTAAACCAACGTGACTTCCTGGATGCAAAACCATGTATTTTATGTGAAGACTTTCACATCTTGAGATTTCTTGTTTTAAAAAGTTCACTGCAAAAACATATTTTTCGGTATTAGCTAGATTTATAATGTATGGGGCATGAACGATTATTTTATTAATATCAATATTATTTTCTTGCAACTCTTTTAAAGATTCTTCGACAAGCTTACTATCAACTTTTGAACGCATAGTATTTTGAGGGGCACCTGTATAGAACATAAAGGTCGTTTCATTCATCGAAAGAGCCTGCCTTAAAGCACCTAATAATTGAGTTTTACTATTATAATTTACATGACTTCCAATAAGTAACATTCTATCATCTCCATCTATATTAAAATAACATAATTAATTTTTCTTAGCAAGAAAAAAAGGTATCAGTGATACCTTTAAGTTTAGCTAACTGTACAAGTTGATATGTTAGAAGTAGCAAGAGCATTTTCAGATCCATCTGGTTTAAATGTTCCAGTAATGTTACCGGCATTTCCTAATTTAATGTTTGAACCAGTTAAAGCAGATTCTTTGGTAAATGTAGCAACTCCGTTTCCACCTTTATCTGTGATAGCGATGTAATAATCAAATTTATCTCCGCCCTTATTATAAATAATTACGTAAGAATCATTATATGCTCTACCAAATGAGCTCTTATCTCCACCACGTTCAAGTAATCCCTTTAGGGCATCTGATGTAATTGTTATCTTAACTGCACTTCCGTCTGCTGGATATGAACATTCTTCTGATCCATTTTTTACATCACCGCTTGCCATTGAAGTTCTTACAGCGTTGATAACATTTTTAGCATTAGTTGCGAATGTATCCTTTCTTGATTTTGCGATTGAGTTTGTAACCGCTGGGATAGCTGTTATCATTAAGATAGCTAAAATAACGATAACTGCTAATAATTCAATTAATGTAAAACCTTTTTCATTTGTGTTTTTCATATTATTTATTCCTTCCTAATTTATATAGCATAGTGTATAACCAGTGCTTAATAATGATAATGTTTGATTTCCTAATTTTACTGATGAACCTGTGATTGCTGATTCTTTTATTGGAGCAGCAATTCCATTTCCGCCTGCATCAACTAAAGAAATTGAATAACTAAATTTATCATTACTATTTTCAATAACTACATATCCTGCAGGTTTAACAGCGTTAGTACCTGTTTCAGCATATGCTCTACCGAATGAACTCTTATCTCCTCCACGTTCAAGTAAACTGGTTAAGTTTGCTCTTGTTAGGACTACTGCAACTTTTGCTCCTGTAGCAGGATATGAACACTCATCTGAACCAGCAGTTGTTTCTACTTTGACATCACCACTAGCCATTGAAGTTCTTACAGCATTAATAATGTTTTTAGCGTTAGTTGCAAATGTATCCTTTCTTGATTTTGCAATTGAATTTGTAACAGCTGGGATGGCTGTTATCATTAAGATGGCTAATATTACTATAACGGCTAATAATTCAATTAATGTAAAACCTTTTTGATCTATTTTTTTCAATTCTTTTCTCCTACCTTTCCTACACTAAAATTTATCATAGTAGTTTTTAATTGTCAATGTTTTTGAAAGTGTTTTTTTTCACTGTACATTTTTTGACACTATTAGTATTTTTGACATTTTTTCTTTTTACATACAAAAAAATATGCCTTAAGCATATTATTCATATATCTCACTATTAGTACAACCAGTTGTTGCTCCCATTGAACTTGTATTTATCCAACCTGATGTTTTTATAGCACTGTTTTTGGCATCTATTTGAACTAGATCATCATACTTCATCAAAGCAATTCCTTTTTTTTGAACCGTATTATTCTTATTAGAATAGGTTTCTATCAACTGAACATAGTATACATAAGTACTGTTTTCATATTTAATAACTACATATGATTGATCTGTAGCGTTAGAGTCTGTTTCATATGTACCGTCTTCTGGTCCTGATTGTAATTCACTTCTATCTACAGAACTCAGCATTATCACGGCACAATTAGTGCTAGTTGGTCGCATAATATTTGCATCCGACTCAAATTTGTATTTAGCTAAAGTAACAAATTTTCTGGCATCATTTACATAAGTTTGATTTTTATTTTTAGTAACTACACTAATAACATTAGGTACCGCTATTAACATAATAATACCTAATATTGTAATTGTCGCAATTAACTCTATTAGTGTAAATCCTAGACTATTCTTCGCTTTCATTTTAATCCACCATCTTCCTATTGTAATTATAAAACTAAAGTACAGGATAAACAATATATATTTTTAGATGGCTGACAATTATTTACATTATCTTCTTCAATTCTTCTAATTCGGCTTTAGAATTATTAGTAAATTTTTCCTCATTAAATAAATTATCATATCTAAAAAGACTAAAGCCATCATAATTAGATAGTGTTCTAGTTGATTCTATTTGCCTTCTTATAATATTACAATTATCTATCCATTCGTTTTTACCATCTTTGGCATATAAATCTATGGTTCCTACTTTATAAAATGGCAAAGCAAAATATAAGTTAATATTTTGGTCACTGATAATATTTGACCATTCTGCAATAACACTTTCAAATGGTTTTGAACTATTATTAAAGCCATAATATACTTGAGGCATTAAAAAATCGACATATTTACTGTTACTGCCCCATTTTTTTACATCGGCAAAGTTTTTATTATAATTGTTATCAATATTTCCTTCTGGGGATACTCCAAATAAAACTTTGGAATTTATTTTTTTGATACTTTTATTAACATTTTCTATTAAACTTGTTACTATATCTAGTCTATATTCTGTTATACTTTTTTCTGTTTTACTATTTTTATAATAATCTAGATCGATATCATTACTAGGATAAAAGTAATCATCAAAAATAATGCCCTTTATTTTATATTTAGCAACTATTTCTTCAATCCCCTTTACTATAAGACTTTCTACCTTAGGATTTGCAGGATTAAAATAATAGGTATTGTTTATATTCTCAATTGCCTCTTCTCCAACCATTTGATAATATTTACTGCTTTTATCAACTGTTGATCCTATTCGATATGGATTAACCCAAGCATAAAGATTTATTTTTTCTTTCTTTGTTTTGTCTATAAAGTATTTTAAGACATCATAATGGGTGTTATCACTTAGAATGATACTTTTACTTGTTGGAAATATATTTGATTCATATATACTGTCAGCATGACTTCTTACTTGTAAGAAAATAGTATTAAAGTGGTTTGTCTTAATATTTTTAATCATTTGATCTATATTCTTTTTACTTTCTAATTCATCTTTATTTTTGATATAATTATTTAGTTCAATATAGGAGATAAATATTCCTCTCATTTCTTCTGTTTCATTTTCTTTTATTGTTTTAACGACACTTTTCTTTTTTTCTTCTGGTTGAGGTATTAAAAAATAAATTATTAACAAAGAAATGATTATTAAAATTAACACTTTTCGATTCATGTAATCACCACTTTAAATATATGATAAAGTAAATAATTATTTTGTCTATTTTAGTTCGTCTTTTCTAATTATAAATAATTTATTATTTTCATACATAGCGTAATATATATCCTCTATCAAAAGATTATCTCTTATCAACATTTTTTCTATTTTTTCTTTTGTAAGATGCAATTCTTTAAGCAAAAAATCATTAAGAGTACCATCTAATATTATTGGTATAGGATAAGTTTCAAATTTGTTTTTATCGTATGGAAATATAGATAAAGTGTTATCTGACTCTAAAAAGACATATTTAATATCTTTTAAAGAATAGAATCTATTTTTTCTAAGTTCTGTTAGTAAAGTATCTATAGAATAATTATGATCAATAAGATTCTTAAAATATATCTTGCTATTTTTTACTAGGATAATGGGATCTTTTTCAAAGATATTTTTTACTTTATTATTATCAATTAATATTAATCTAGTTACTTCTCTTAATAAAAGGAGTGTAATTATGGGGATAATATAAATTAAGACATTTATATCATAGTTTAGTATTAGATTACTATTAATTACTATTATTAAAAGTAGAATTACTTTATCTAAGATTAATAACTTTTTATTTTGATCTTTTTTTTGTAAATATATTAGAAGTAGCATTAGTAAGTATGAAATAATAGTACGTACTATTAAGACAATTCCTGTTAACATAATTTTATCACCTAATTATATATAGGTCTCATGAATATTTTTTTATACATTTCATATTGTTTATTAGAGGTGAATTATGAAAAAGTATTTGAAAACTTTTATCAGAATGACTATTGAAGTGATTGTTGTTACTCTTGTTTTGAGCCTTTTATCCTACTTTAATATTTTAAGTGATAAAATATATAAATATATGGAATTATTATTTATGGTCTTAATTTTATATTTTAATGGTATAAGACTTGGTAATACTTCTAATAAGTATAGTTTTTTGGAAGGAATAAAAATAGGTGGAGTCGCTGTTATAACATTTATTTTGTTGAATATGATTTTTGAACATGAGTTTAATATAAATCTTTTAATATATTATTTAATTATCTTTTTGTTGCCTGTTCTTGGTAGTATGAAGCGCTCCTCCAAAAATAAAAAAAGTTAAGGGAAGTATTTTCTTAAATTTGGCAGTTTGGTCAACTTTTATAGTTGATTTTTTTATTTGATATTTAGAAATTGGTATACTTTCTTGTTCCTTTAGGTACTTATTTAAGGAGAAAGAAAACAAACTATTTTTTAGGTGTAACAGGTATTTATATTAATGGTTATACTCTTATTGATAAAAAAATTAATCGTGGTAATAAAAAATGTTAGGAAATACCTAACATTTTTAAGTGCAGTTAACTACATTTTTTAGTCTTTTTATTACCTTTTTTTCTATACGTGAAATATACGATTGGCTAATGCCTAACATGTCAGCTACTTCTTTTTGGGTCTTTTCTTCTACACCAAAGAGACCATATCTTAAAATAAGAATATCCCTATCTCTTTTATTTAATCTTTTTATCTCTTCTATCATAATTTTTTTATCATCTTCATCTTCAATGCTTTTTGTTACTATATCATCTTCTGTTCCTAATACATCTTCTAAATGAAGTTCATTTCCTTCTGAATCATAACTTAGAGAAGCATCAATACTAACTTCTGTCTTAGTTTTTTTGTTCTTTCGTAAATACATTAAAATTTCATTATCAATACATCTTGAGGCATAAGTTGCTAATTTAATATTTTTACCCCTATGAAATGTGTTAATTCCCTTTATGAGTCCTATTGTACCGATGCTTACTAAATCCTCTAAGTCTACGCCTGTGTTTTCGTATTTTTTAGCAAGAAAAACTACTAAACGTAAATTATGTTCTATTAAAATATCTTTTGCCTTTTGGTCCCCCTGTTCACTTAAACACAAGTATTCCTCTTCTTTTTCACGACTTAGTGGTTCTGGCAAAACATCTGCTTTTCCTACATAGAATATTACATTTTTATTTAATAAGGCTGCGATTAAAAATAAAAGACTGATCATAAAAATTCCTCCTTAATTTTATTTGGTAAGATACAATCTACTCCCTCAATATTAAATTTTTGCTTGCTTTCTCCTATTAATATGTTATTTTTTATTTCAATATTATCAATTTTTATAGAGTCAACCTTGTGACACTTTAAAACTCCTGTACCGTCTATCGTTTGATATGGAACTAATATACTGTCGTTATAATTGAAGCCTAACTTTTTATCATACACAAGCAATATGGCTCTTTTTTTATAGGGATCTTCTAACTTATTACCGGTATCTAAATAGGCCCTATAAGTATATTTTTTATTTTTTATTTTTACTTCTACCGTGTGTATTAGGGTATAATTTTTTTTGTATTCTTTTTGTTCTTTTATATAGAGAAATAAAATAATTGGTCCAATTATAAGAAGAACAATGAAGTTTATTGATAATCCGTTATTAAAAAATATTAAACCCGTATTTTTGTAACTAAACGTGATATCTAAGAAGTATATTATTCCCCCTAACATGATACTTAGTATGTAAAAATAGAAAAAGTTTTTTTTAAAGGATGATATGTTCTTATAACCAAAAGTTACTAATATCATAAATATACTTACTAATAGTTTTAGAAGAAATAATGTTAGACTAGATAGTGGTAAGAATAGAAATAAGATTGACATGCTACCTACTAAAGCTCCTAATAATATTCGATACATCTTTTGCTTTCTTTTTAGGAGGTAGGATACTAAAAATAGGAGAATAAAGTCGAAGGAAAAATTTATTAATAGAATGACATCTAAATATATCTTCACAAATCTCACCAAAATCATTGTATAAAAAAAAGGCTAAACTTTTTGTCGCCTTTTGGTTTTATTTACGTTTTTTTATAAATGTTCTTACTAAGTAGCCTATGAATATAAACATGAAAATGATATATATCCACATAACTATGGTATAAGGAAGGCCTGTTAAGTACTTTCCAAATATGGCGGGAACATTTTCTGGGATATAATTATTTATAACATTTTTTATATCTAACAAGTTAATGTTCCATTTTATATAAGTAAGCGCTCTAAGGGTTAAATCTATGATAAAAATAGCATAGACTATACTTGAAAACTTTCTAAAAAAGATAAACACTACCGCTATTAAAATAATAAAAATAATTAAATCTATATACATCATATACCTCTTTTCTTTATCTTAAAAACTCATTATTTTCTAGCTCATAACCTATAGTTGTTTTATCACCATGTCCTGGATATATAACAATATCTTTGGCGTATGTTTTAATTTTTTCAAGGCTTTTTGCCATGTCAGATTCGCTTCCTCCTGGTAGATCACATCTTCCTATACTTTCTTTAAAGATAAAGTCTCCCGAAAACATAGCTTTATCTTCGGCAAAATAAAAGGCTATTTGATCATTTGCGTGACCTGGGGTATATATTACCTCAAAATTAAAATCCCCTATAGTATATTTTTCTTCATTACAATTACTTTTCTTGAATATTTTAATACTTCTTTTTGTTAGAAAATTACGAAGAGCTCCGACATGGTCAAAATGAGCATGAGTTATTAAAACTCCTAGTATTTTATTATCCCCTATTCTTTCTTTAATTTTAGGATAATCACTTCCTGGATCTATTACTAGGCAGGTATTATTTTTCTTTAAAATATAACAATTTTCATCTAAAGCACCAGTAACTACTGTTTCTATTTCCATACCTATCCTCCTATTCTTTATATATTGTAACTTAAATTTTAGTATTTTTCAATCTGTTGTTTTGCTTTTTAGGAGTTTTGTGTCTAATAAATATGATTAAGGATATTAAAGAAATAAGGCTAATTACTTCGCCAAGGTGTAATAATGGAGAGTTATATTTTACTATTATTTTATGTTTACCTTTAGGCATTTTAAATCCTATTAAATCTACATTTGTCTTTTCATAGGCTACCTTTTTACCATCCATGGTAATATTAAAGCCTTTATCATATGGTATTGATAATACGAAATAACCATCATTTCTCATATTAATATGTCCTTTAAGACAATCATTTTCCATTTTGTTTATTACTAAATCATCATGTTTTATATCTTTTAAAGTGGTGTTATCTAGAGTATACATTTTGATGTTAGATATTTTATACCTTCCTTTAGAAAAGTTTATTTTTAATTCTGTTAAGTTTTTTTCACTAATGACGTAGGAAAAGTTGTAGTTTTTATTATCATATTCATAACCCTTACATGTTAGTTTGTTGGTAATACCATTTATAGTTATTGTTTGATCATTATTTTTTTCTGTCATACTACAAACTTGTTGATAGTCCATATTGAAATTTATAAACAATAATTGATTTTTTAGTGGACTATCTAGTTTTATGTTTAGCTTTCCATCATTGGAGTTTATCATATAGGTTTTACCACTTTTAATATCTAATTTTTTAGTTGTATATGAATAAGTTGGGTGATACTCTTTTAAATTACTTTTAAAAGTAGTGGGTTTTATTTTTGTGTCTACAACAACATAATGCATTAGGGTTTCTGTGCTATATGGATATTTTAATTTAGAAAACTCCTCATAACTCATTAAATTATTACTTCCATATCCTAAAGCAAAGACATCATCATTTTTTAAGAGTTTATACTTACCCTTTTTGGCTACTTCTTCATAATCTATGAAGTTATCCTTTTTGGTAATGATGTATTTTACGCCCATAAACTTTTGAAATAAAAGTTCATTTTGATTTAGGGTCATTAGTTTATTTCTATGAGCAAAAGGCATGTTAAAGACTTTAGTATAGAGATGATAATAATTAGGATTATATACTGATGAATAGATGCTGGTAGTATAATTTGTGGTATCATTGCCACTATGTAATTCGTCTACCAGATTATTTGTTCTGTAGTAATCTTTTACTTTAAATTCTACTCTCTTATAGTCTTTTCGGACATAGTTTTCTTTTGTATTGGCCGATAGACAGTTGACGGCAGATATTACTATTAAGGGGATAAATATAAAATATTTTTTATTATATTTGTTATAAAATAAGATACTTAGTATTGTTAATATAATATCTAAATAAAAGATTAGGTATTTACAGTCTAACATGAAAAGTATGATACTTACGGCTAGGACTATCTTAACTAATAGATTCGTATTTACTTTTTTATTACAAATATCATTTAAGAAGTTGGATATCATATAAATAGCAAGAGGAAGGAATGGGATTAAGGACTTTGTTCTAGGATATAGAAAACCATTTAAAATATATGATGAAATTGGGAAAAATGAAAGAATTAACATAGTGATACCAAGAAATTTTTCTTTTTTATTTTTACTTATAATAAAAGTTATAATAGCAAATAAGAATATACTCGTTAATCCTAGGGAATAATATGAATATAAAACCTCATTTATATTAATATTTGGTAAAAATAAAGTTAAATAAGATATTTGATGATGGCCCTTTACTCTTCCCTTTAATAAGGCAGCGGCAGTTGGAAAAAGGAAGAATGATGTTAATAAGACGGAAAGAATAATAATTAATATAAACTTCAAAAAGTTTTTTTTATCTTTTTTTGCTGTATATAAATAATAAAGGAAAAGAGCAAGTATTCCTCCTATACTGTAATAGTAACTTGTTAAAATCATTAAAGAGATGCTTACAACTAGTAATATAAAATTATTACTATCCTTATTGTATTTTTCTATACCAAAAAGTCCAAGTAAAAGGAACGGCATATAACTTACAAACATAATATGACGATGAGCATTAAAAAGAATGGGAGCTGCTAATAAATAAAGGAGTCCTGAAATAAAAGCTATTTTTACATCATATTTTTCTTTAATGAAGTAATAAATCATGATAGTGGTTACGAGAGTTACCAAAAGCATTACTCCTATAATATATGTTTGCATCTTTATCATGGGAAACAAATAAGAAATGATTATTAAAGGATTATAAAGTCCATAATAAGAAAAGTTATATATATTTTGGCCACTACCCAGATTAAAAATAAAATTAGGAAAGAAATTATGCGTGGTGTAAAAACTTTTCCTAAAATACTCGGGAAAAGCAGTATGTTGATTTAACCAATCAGTATTTGAACCAAATAAGTAATTGGAACAAGAAAAGCCTATTAATACTCCAAGAGTAATTAATATATATATAATTAAATATTTTTTATCTTTTTTCATATTTAACCTCTACTTGATAGTATACCACTTATAGTCCTTATTACAAAGATTTATGTATATTTTAAAAAAATTTTCGAATAATAATATTGGGTGAAGAAAATGAAAAAAGAAAATAAAGACAAGCAAGTTATTAAGTGTAGCGTTCATGATTGTAAACATTGTAATTGTGAATGTGATAGCTGCAAGCTTGAAGGAATTTGTGTATGTAATTGTGGTGATACTGCTAATACACAAGAAGGTACTATGTGTAGTAGTTATGAAAATAAAAAATAACTGCTAGCTACGTATAAAACAAAAGGATATAGTCTTTTAAAGACTGTATCCTTTTTAATATCCTAGATTTTTTATTACTTTATTAACTTTTTCTTTATATTTAGAATCTATATTAATATATAAAACTGTGTTTTCTACTCTAGTTAATACTTTATATTTATTATTAGTTTCTAAAACGAATTTATCATAATTTTTCCCACTTGATTTAGCTTCCGTATAAGTTTTCGTTTTAGAACTTTCAAATAAGTTTTTATTGTTGCTATAAAAACTTTTAGCATATTCTTTATCTTTTAACACATAGAACTCTACCTGGTAGCCATATTCTTTATGACGAGCTAGATATACTTCACTAACGTAATCATATCTTTCAAATTGACTTTTACCATCAACGACAGTGAAGTTTGCAGCAGTCATTTGATTTTTAAATGCGTCACCTGTTACTTTATTTTTACTAATAGAACAACCTGTTAGAGAAAATATGGTAACTATAAAGATTAAGCCAAATAATACTAACTTTTTTTTCATCTCTTATCCTCCTATATTTATAGGATAACACAAATGTAGGAATTTGCAAATTTCTAATTAACTACTCTAGAAGCAATAGAAAAATCTACAATATTAAAGAAATTATCTATATAGTTTTCCTTATTAATTTGATAATTTAAGTAATAGGCATGTTCCCACATATCAAGTCCTAATAATGGTATTAGGTTGTAACTATAAGGAGTTTCTTGGTTCTTTAAATTTATAATATTTAATTCATTACCATCTAATACTAGGAATGTGTAACCAGAACCTTTTAACTCTAAGGCCATCTTTTTAAAACTATCTTTAAATTTTTCAAAGCTTTGATATTTTTTTACTATCTTTCTCATTAAAACAGGACCTGGTAAACTAGGTTTTGGTGAAATACTTCTAAAATATATATTGTGATTGATAACACCGCCTAGATTAAATAAAATATTTTCACGATCATTTTCGTTAAACTCATTTATATGTTGTAATAATTCAACTAGACTGTAATTATACATATAGTTATTTTTTTGTAATAAAGCATTTAGTTTGTTTAAATATGTTTGCTGATGCTTTTTATGATGAAGTCCTAAGGTTTTTGTATCAATAAATGGTTCAAGATCAGAATAATCATATGGAAGCGGATCTAATTTATACATAAAATAACCTCCACTTATAATATATGTTTTGTTTTAATCTTTATTTAAAATAAATAATATAGTATCAAGAACTTCTTCTCTCATAATATCATAATTTAATTTTTTGTGATGATGATAAACTACCTCATGACAATAATTATCTACTAGTCCCATAATGATATGGACTTTTTCTTCAACATTTTTTATATTCATGTCATTATTAATTAGTAGGTTTGAGATATTTTCAGTCATTTTTAATTCATTTTGATTAAATAGTTCCCCAACTTTTTCATCTAAGTGACTCATAGCCATTAATTCCTCATGGGCTTCTTTTTTCATAGTGTGAGTGTTGATAAAACTATCAATCATTTGGGATAGGATATCTCTTAAATTATTTTTATCAAAAGCTTTATTATCTAAAATATTAATCATGGGAAACATTATCTTATTAGAATAGTCTTTTACCCCTTCTAAAAATATATCTTTCTTATCTGTAAAATATTGATAAATTAAACCAGTTGAAACGCCTGCGTACTTAGCAATATCTACACAACTAACGTTATGATATCCCTTATTACACATAAGTTCAAAACCTTTTTCTATGATTCTTTTTTTCTTCTCAATAGAAGTCTTTTTGATTGGTTTTCTAATTGTACCCATAGTATCACCTCAATTAAATGTTTATTAATAATTTTAACATATATTAGATAAAATAATAAGATAAGTTGTGATAATTTTATCTTAACTTATCTTATAATTATTTAATTACTCATTTCCCTTTAAACTTGTTACCATATCGATATTTGTTATTTTGCGAGCTAAGAATCTTGATACAAGATATGACACTAAGAATGTACCAATTGCAGCATATAAATATGTTGGAAGAGTTATACTTGCTCCAAAATCATAGCTTTCTTCGATTGCTGTTTTAAATATCCAATCAGTTAGATAGAAACCAGCAGGTAAACCTATGATAATTGATATGATAGCGATAATATTACTTTGTTTAATGAAAATTTTCTTAATTTTTTTATCATCAAATCCTAAAACTTTAAGTGTTGCGAACTGATATTGTTTTTCGGTATATGATAATATACCCATGTTGTAAATAATTATAGACCCTAATAATATAGCTATTACAATGATTAAAACTATCATAGTTTTCATAGTTGATAACATGTTATTCATGCTTTCTTCTAGAGCTGTAATGTCTTGTATTAATTCAACATTTTTTATTTCTTTTGTCTTGCTTAAATCAGTATCAGTATATAAAGAGTCTGGTTGATAAGTGTTACCTAAACTTTCATAGTACTCTTTAGTCATAGTCATATTTTGATTTTGAGGATCTTTATTAAATCCAACTATGTTAGATTTGTAATATTTATTATTACCTACTAAGTGCCATGTGATAGTATCACCTATCTTATATCCTTCAGTTTTTGCAAGTTTATATGTAATATATACACCCTTATTATTATTTACTTTAATAAATTTGCCTTTATTATCAACGAATCTTACATAATTTCCGGCATCGGTTATAAAGATATTGTTTGATTCTTTTTCACCATCTTTATTCTTTATTTCAATCAAATAACTTTCAGATGTATTAGATCCATATTGTTTTTTTAAAGCGTTTAAGTCCTCTTCTTTTATTCCCTCTTTTAAAGATAACTTATAATCAAAATTATATAAATCTTTAAACTGTAATTTAACAAAGTGATTTAAGCTATCAAGCATTCCAAAAGCACAAACTATTAACATACAACAAGCTGTTATTCCAACTATACCGGTTATAGTTCTAATTTTATTTCTGAAGATATCACGAATATTCCATTTCGTTGAAAAACTCATTTTTTTGAAAAGACCTTTAGTGGTAATATTAAGTGTTTTAGCTTTTACGTTTGGAACTTCATTTCTTAATGTTTCAGCAGGACTTTTGCTTAATTCTTTATGACAAGCAATATATGTTACAAAGCTTACACATAATGTAACGGCTATGGCGCATATAATACTTGATAATTCCATTACAGGAGCACCATTTGGTATTTCGAAGAAAGACATTTCTAGATTGATAAATAAGCCACCAATACAGTAATAACCAGCTATTAGACCTAGAATAGACGCTACTAAAGAGATCCAAAAACCATAACCCATATAATGAAATACGATTCTGCGGTTACTAAATCCTAAAGCTTTTAATGTACCAATTTGTACTCTTTGTTTCTTAACTACCCTAGTCATTGTAGTAATAACTGATAGCATAGCGATAAAAATGAATAAGCCAGAGAAAACACCGATATAGGTTTTTCCTTCATCTATTTCACCTTGGTACTGAGCATATGAAGCTGTGTCTTCTATTTTAATAATAGCTTTAGCTGCTGCTATATTGTCTTCTATTTCATCCTTTACCTTGGAAACGTTTTTCTTACTATCAACATCTACCATAACATAGTTAAAAACTAAATGTTGTTTATAATCAAAGTCCATTTTGTCTAAATCTTCATCTGATAAAGACATTTCTTCTTTAGCATTATATTTAATGTATCCTTCTAGTTCTTTAGATGATAGATAAGCAAAACCAAATGATGAATGGTCTGGATATAACTCTGATTCATCTTTAACATCATAAACATGGTCGGCAACATTTATAAAGCCTACTATTTTTTCTACAAATTTATATCCATCATATTTGATTGTGATTTCATCACCTATTTTAAGATTGTTTTCTAAAGCATAAAAATTATCTAACCAAATACCACTCTTATCGGCTGAGAATTTTTCGCCCTTTATAACATGAAATTTTGAAATATTATTTGATTCAATAAAGTTTAAAAGTAAAGTTTTGTCATCATCAGTTGTTGCGGTTAAAGATAGCTTTCTTTCAGCGTCTTTGACATGTTCTAACTTTTTGATATTGTTTAAATCATCTTTGGAAAAATTAGCTCCAAGAACATTTAAATCTTGTAGATTTGTTTTACTATAAAATTTATCGGCTGTTTTTTGCATTCCTGACATATAAGCATTAATTCCTGAATAAGCCATTACTCCTATTAAAACCATTAAAAATATTGTAATGAATTGGCTTAAGTTAAGCTTAATGTCTCTTAACATTTTTTTCTTTAACATATTACCACACTACCTCATCAATGTTTTTAGGTTTTTTATTTTCTTTAATGCTATCTACTTTTCCATTCTTTAATCTGATAACGCGATCAGCAATTTCCGCTATTAAGGCATTATGAGTAACAATAATTACTGTATTTTCTCCATTGTTAGCGTCACATTGTTTTTTTAATAGTTTTAATACTTCTACTCCTGTTTTAGAATCTAGCGCACCTGTTGGCTCGTCACATAACAATAATTTTGGGTTTTTAGCAATCGCTCTGGCAATTGAAACTCTTTGTTGTTCTCCTCCAGATAATTGATTAGGAAATTTATTGTAATGCTTTTCTAGGCCAACTTCTTTTAGTATTCTCTTAGCGTTCTTTGGTTTTTTTACTATGTCGTTCACAATTGAAACATTCTCAAGAACTGTTAGAGTTGGTAAAATATTATAAAATTGGAAAATAAATCCAACATCTTCGGCTCTATAAGTTGTAAGTTTTTTAGAACTATATTGAGCTATGTCATCGCCATCTACAAATATATGTCCACTAGTTGCTTTATCCATTCCTCCTAATAAATTTAGTAAAGTTGATTTTCCAGCACCAGATGGTCCTAAGATAACAACAAATTCACCTTTGGGGATTGAGAAATCTATACCATCTAAGGCATTATATTTCTTATCTCCTATATCATAACTTTTCACAACATTCTTTAATTCAATAAAGTTTTTCATCTCATCATCCCTTCTCACTTATATCAATGTGAAATTTATTTCATATTAATTATATTCCTTTAGTATTTAGAAAGTCAACAATAAAGTGAAAAAAAATTCATTTTAGAAATAAAAAGAAAAAGAGATCTATAAAAATCTCTTTAAAATCTACTAAAATGGCGTTCCCGGGCAGATTTGAACTGCCGACCTATCGCTTAGGAGGCGATTGCTCTATCCAACTGAGCTACGAGAACATCCATTTAGATAATAACATATTTTTCTTATTTTTACTACTCTATATATTAAAATAGTGTATATAAATTTGAAATATATAATTCATCTATATTTAAATCATTATCAAATCCAAAGATTACACTTCTAACACCACTTCTTTTACTACCATTGTTTTTATAAGAATAAGAAATAGTAGATTTGATTGATAAATGTTTATTGTCATTTATATTAATACTAGATATTTTAATATTATCAATTTTAAAACTAGTAATTTCTTTAGTACTATATTTATCCTTTAAAACCATATAATTATCCATAAAAGTAGATGATGATAGTAATTTTTCAGTAAAAAAGGTTTTATCCATAATTGTTTCTTTATCTTTATTTAGAATGGCGCTATTAACGATTAGAGTTATGGAGTTTTTTATTTTGTCTTTGATGTTTTTATTTGATGTTTCATCTATAGTGGCATTATATAAGTTTTTAGTTGTCAAGGTTTCATTACTGTACACATTTTTAATATTAGTTATTGTAATATTATTACTTAGGGTAATTTCTTCTTTTACATTTTTCTTTAAAAGAAGTGGTACTTTGTAGGTAATAACACTACTCTTTTCTTTTATTTTGTATTTATTGTCTAACACGACATTGTCTATTGTTATCTTGTAGTCTTTAGGAGCAGTTATAGTTACATTCTTGGCTATTAAATCTGTTGAGGTAATGGCATATTTTTTAAAAATTAAATATCTTCTACCAACCTGTTTTATTTTTAGATTCATTATATTTTTCTCTGAATCTAGGGTTTTATATGCAACTGTTCTAGAATGTTCTGCTTTACTCCTATTTGTGGAAAGTATATCTACTTTTACATATTTATTTGTTTTATCACTATATTTTTCAGTAAGTGATTTCTTACTCATAAATTTATTCTTGTCTATATTAGTCAGTTTTATTATTTTTTGATAATCATTATTAGCGTAAGCTTTTACGTAGCTTTTAATAGTTGCATCCTCTGAAAAGAATAAATTATTTATGAAAATGTAAGTAAGGATTAAAACAATAACTACTAAGACTACTTTAGTACTCTTTTTTCTTGCAATACTCGTAAAATTAACTGTAATATGTTTTTTTGGTTTATTGATTTTTTTGGGTGTTTTAATTATTTTAGTTCCACACTTTTTACAAAAGGAAACATTTTCATTTTCTATTTTATTACCACAGTTACCACAATACATATTTTTCCTCCAAAATAAAAGCTATACTTTTATTTAAATCTAATAGTTAAGAAAATAAATAAGAAAGTATAAGCTGTTCTTAGTTCATTATTAACACTATATGTACGTTCATATAAACTACAATAGTCATCAATTATATCAACAATCCAACTTTCTTTATACTTAGGCATTTTTTTAGTTATCGGATACATATGTTTTAAAATTATATCCTCTTGCATAGGGCTAAGTTCAAAATACTTTTTAGCGTTTTTTAAAGCATATTCCGGATGTTTTCTTAAAGCTTGGTGTTGATTCATATCTTTTGTTTCTTCCAAAAAAAAGTCATGCAAGAGTGCTGCTCGTGTTGCTTCTTTGTAATTTAATTTTAGTTTTTTGGTAACTAAAAATGTATGATAAGCAACTCTTAGTGAATGATTATATCTGGTAATCCCATGATGTCTAATATATTTTGTTTTTATAAACTCATCATTAGTAATGATGTCATTGATAATTGAATAAAATTCGTCATTTGTATAAAAATATTCTTCTTTTATCTTTTTCATTAAATTCCACCTTTTAATTCCAAATTTCTAATTAATAATATCATAGATTTATATTTTGTTCAAGAAAATGTTATAGGCATTTTTTTATGTATGTAAAGTAGTTCTAAGCAATTTCACCTAAAATTTTACTCATCTCAGCACTTTCTTCTTGACTTAAGTCTTCTTTTTCTAGCTCTTTGTCAAACCATGCTGGTAATGGTTCTTCTTTTGGAGATGAAGACTTTTTAGGAGCATTAGGAGTATTTTTAGATATTAGACGTTTAACACGTTTGTGTTCTTTTTCGGTTATTCTCATGGCGTCTTCGACAGTTTCTATGTTTAGTCTTTTCCACTGCCCTACTATTGTTTCAATATATCCTTTACTTAGTTTTTGGTTATTAATTTTTAGAACATAAGAAATCAATACATTTACTACTCCAGGATTTAATTTTTGGTCGATAAGAAGATTTTCAATTAGATGGAGATCTCTACTTGTTGGCTCTGCTCCTTTATATTGAGCTTTTAGATAATTATATGGACTAGTATTTTCAAATGTGTAAACCATTTTGGCCCACTTAGAATTATCACCTACTGGTTTTTTTAAATATTCTGGTTGTTTAGCATAAACTAGTGTTGGAAGACTACCTGTATTATCAAGTTGATAGACATTACGGCAACTTTTTCTTAAAACATTTTTGTCAATCATTCCTTTTTCGTTTAAGGAATCACGAACTAGAGACTGCATGTTAAAATCATCTATGTGATAGGTGTAAGCTAAACTATTAATCAAGTTTTTAACATCAGAGGAAAAACATCTTTCATTAACCATATTTTTAGGTATGCTCGAAATAAGCAGATTAAAATCAATGCAATCATTAATTAAAATTTTGTTTTTATTCTTGTCAGCTATATCACTTGATACTATTTCACTTTTACCTGGGATAGTTTTAAATACTTCATTGAAACTTCTAGTAATATCTTCATAATCTTTTAGATTAAGATGCGGTATTTTAAAATAATTCAGCAATTTATTATATTCGTTTTTTCCTAAATTATTATATAAGACGACATTTAAAATTGGATGAGTAAAGAATTCACTGGCTGATAATGGGGAATAAAGAAGATAAACATAATTATTTACATTTCCCTGTTTAAAATAAGTTTTTAATAGTCCACAGGCTTCTAACTTTTCACGAGCAATAACAATATCTTCAAGTTTTAGTTGCATGGTAGCCATTAAATGGTGATGAGTTAAGTCATCACTCATAATTAAACTCTTATTAAGATCATCAATCAATGTAAGATATAGACTTACGGCAACATGACCTATAATTGGTTGATATAATAGAGTTATTAATTTTTTATCTTCTTCATTAAGAATTGTTTTATTTACTACAATATATGTATCTGCTGGTAATATTGTTATATTCTTCATCACGCTCACCTACAGATATATTACAATAAATTAGGAATAAAGTAAAACAAAATTCACGAAGAATTTTGTCTAAATTAAAAGGTTAATAATTTGTTCTGATGTTATGCCACTATAATAAATCAACATAAAGGCAAGTAGAAGAAATGGACCAAACGGTATCATATTATTTTTCTCTTTATATAGAATAAATATTGATATTGGTAGCGCAATTAAACTACCTAAAAAAATAGTAAAAATACCTAGTAGTGGATCTAAAACTAGACCAAATAAAAATAATAATTTAACGTCTCCCCCACCTAGGCTTTCTTTTTTAAATAGCTTTTCGCCTAAAAGCATAATCAAATACATAATAATAAATAATAAAATACCAGTTAATAAATGCATACCAACGTTTTTGATGCCACCTGATAAAAACTCAACTATTAAAAACAAAATACTAAAGGTAATAATTATTTCATCTGGGATAATATAATATGTAACATCTGTTGTTACTATGATTATAAATAATGCCGCTATTAAAAGGGCTATTACTAGATTGTAGCTAAAACCAAAAAGATAGTACGCTGTTGAAAATAAAAGCCCCCCTAATATTTCACTAATTGGAATAATTGAATCTATTTTTTGGTGACATTTTAGGCATCTACCTCTTAAAAATATGTAAGAAAATATAGGAATGAGCTCATAAAAATGTAATTCGTGACCGCAGGCATCACACCTTGATTTACCCTTAACAAAATCTATATTCTTAGGTAATCTAAGTCCAACTACACAGAGAAAGGAACCGATAACAGTTCCTAGTATAAAGAAAAATATAAGATAAAATATTTTCATATATATACTCCTAACCAATCTGATTATAAATATCAAACATTGGGGTAATAATTGATAGTAAAAGTACTCCGACAATACCCGCTAATACGATAATCATAATTGGTTCAATCATACTTTTTAATTGAGCAACGGCTGACTTATGTAGAGCTTGGTAGTGTTCAGATACCTTTTCCATCATTAAACCAAGTTGACCGGTACTTTCTCCTGTTACTAACATTTGATAAGCTATTTCGGGGAAAGCCCATTCTCCTTTAAATGACTCTGAAATGGTATTACCTTTGGCAAGATTAGTCATGGTTTTTGAAATTATATGTTTATATATTTCATTGGTTGTAATTTTAGATAAAATTTCCATAGAATCAGTTATAAATACGCCATGGTTAATAAGAGAGGCAAAGGTCTTGGTAAAATTATAAACCTCTTTATATATAATCATATTTCCAAAGGCTGGTAGTTTCATGATTATTGTTTGAACAACTCTTCTAAAAGATTTTATTCTTGTATACAAGTACCAAAAGACAAGGATAGTTACAAGAATTACTACTATAATCATAATGTAGTTATTTTTTAGGAAGTTTGAGGAGTTGATGATGAAAAGGGTTATTGCAGGAAGACTTGCCCCTTGTCCTTCATAAAGAGTTACAAATTGTGGAACTAAATATATCAACATGAAAACTAGAACGCCTATAGCTAGAACGATTACGAAGGCAGGATATGTCATAGCACTCTTCATTTCTTTTCGTACTTGTTCCATAGATTCATAATACTCTGCCATATCATCAAGAATAGAGGTTAGATCACCTGTCATTTCAGCTGAACGAACCATGTTTATCAATAAAGATGGGAAAACATTTTCTTGTTTATCCATTGCATCACTTAAGTTATCACCTTTTAAAAGGTCATATAATAATCTTTGATAAGCAAGACGTTGATTGGGTTTTGAAGCTTGTTGAGCTAATATCTTTACAGCATCAACAAGGGGAATACCGGCTTTGATATATGTAGACAATTGTGTTAAATCAAAAGCTAAGTCTCCTACTCCTAATTTCTTATCAAGTACAATGTCAAAATCCCATTTTTCTTTGGGCTTTACTTGAATATCTGTATAGCCTTGTATTTCTAAAAAGTGAATACAATCATTAATACTTTCAGCAGAAAAGATACCAGTAGCTTTTCTTCCTGTTGCTGTTTTGGCTTTATATCTAAAAGGGAAAAGGTTTCTGTCTTCTTTTTTATGCTCACGCTGTTTTATGCCCGCTAAAGAGTCTTGTTGTGGAGTTATAGGTTGAGTAGCGTTACTCGTTTGAGTATTATTAACTATAGGTGATATATTGGTCATATCCATTAAGGCCTCTTCTTGTACTGCAGGAGTTTTATCCTTTTTTTTACCTTTAAATATATTTTTAAAACCTTTATACATAGAAACAAATGGATTTTTAGACTCTTTCATAGACATTCTCCTATCTTATTGTATTGTACCAAAGTTTTTTACAAATTTAAAGATATTTACAAAACTTTTTTCTATCTTGACATATAATAGATTAGAGGGGTGATAAGATGTATAATAATCCTTTCTTTTATGGAAACCCTGGTATGTTTGCAAGACGTGGATTATTTCAAAGTTTAAAAGGTATTAACTGGGGAAACTTACTTAGTAACACCCAAAAAACATTAGGCGTAATAAATCAAGCTATTCCCATTGTATATCAAGTTAAGCCTATGATGCAAAATGCTAAAACTATATTTAAAATTGCTGATACAATGAGAAAGCCTGATACTCCAGTTCAAAATAATGTTATAAAAAAAGAAACAGAAGCCACTCCTGTTTCTAATAATAAACCTACTTTTTTTCTATGATTTTTTTCCATTATATCTTTCTATAAAAGATTCTCGATACTCTAGAAGAGTATCTTTTTTTATAGCTTCTCTTAACTCTTCAGTTAATTTGATTAAAAATCTAATGTTATGAATAGAAAGAAGAGTTCCACCTAACATTTCATCGGTAGTTATTAAATGTCTAATATATGACTTAGTATAGTGTTTACATGTATAGCAGTCACATTCTTCATCTACCGGGGTAAAATCGTGAATAAATTTAGCATTATTAAAGTTTATTTTGCCTGTTCTTGTAAAGGCTTGTCCGTGTCTTGCTATTCTTGTTGGTAGGACACAATCAAATATATCTATACCACGGATTACGCCTTCAATAATATCAATTGGATCCCCTACTCCCATTAAATATCTAACTTTATCTTTTGGTAGGAAGCGTACTCCATCTTCTACCATTTTATACATGACATCTTTTTCTTCGCCAACAGAGGTGCCACCAATTGAATAACCATCAAAATCCATTTCTACTGTTTTCTTACAACTGTATTCACGTAAATCCTGAAATTCTCCTCCTTGTACTATACCAAATAGTGCTTGATTAGGATTATTATGAACTTTTTTACCTCGGGCTGCCCAACGTAGAGTCCTTTCAACAGATTTTTTCATATATTCATAGGTTACAGGATATGGAGGGCACTCATCGAAACTCATGGCAATATCACTGTCTAATTTATTTTGAATTTCAATAGATTTTTCAGGAGTTAAAAACAAGTTTTTACCATCTATATGACTCTTAAAATGTACCCCTTCTTCGGTGATATCTTTTTCTTTATTTTTAGCAAGAGAAAAAACTTGGAATCCACCGCTATCAGTTAGAATTGGACCATCATAGTTCATAAAACGATGTAGGCCGCCAGCTTCTTTTACTACATCTTCTCCTGGTCTTAGCCATAAATGATAAGTATTAGCTAAAACAATACCAGCATGTGTTTCTTTAACTTCTTCTGGTGTAAGTCCTTTCACGGTAGCTCTTGTTCCAACCGGCATAAACATAGGTGTTACAAAGTCACCATAATTTGTATATATTTTACCTAATCTGGCTTTAGTATTTTTTTCTTCTTTTAATAATTCATATTTTATTTTCATAATTAGCCTTCCTCTTTGATTTGTGATATGCTTATTATACTACAGAATAAAAATAAATTCTATATCATATGTAAAGTTATATACGCATCTTTTATGCCGATAGTTTTTTATATTAGAATGAAGCATTAAGAAATACATGATACAATACGATATTTATTTTTGGAAAAATATATTTCTACACTTCCGACCTTACTTGTTAGATAATATTTGATATGATAATGTAAAAGTCTATCTATAATTACTTGATGAGGATGATGAAATTTATTATCAACGCCAGCAGAAATGAGGGCTATATCTGGTTTTATTGTTTTTAAGAGTTCTTCACTAGTACTTGTTTTACTACCATGGTGACCTACTTTTAAGAAATTGATTTTTGATAGATTATAATTTTTAAGAAGCTCCCGTTCACTCTTAGTGCTGGCATCTCCCATAAATAACATTTGATAAGCATTATATACTCCATATAAAATAATACTGCTGTCATTTTCATCATTTAAATCTTTATTTAGAGATTGAAATGAAAAATTACCTAGATTAATAATCATTTTCTCTTTTAAAATATTAGTATTATATTTTTTTATTATTGCTCTTTCATAGTAATTAATGTGTCCTTCATTGATATAGATTTGATCAACTCTAAATTTTTCTAAAATATTTATAGCTTCTCCTAAATGGTCATAGTCACCGTGAGTTAATACTAAATAGTCAAGTTTTCTAATTCCTTTTGATTTTAAATACGGAATTGTAATATTGTCTGTAATATTTGTAGGACTTGATACTTCTTCCCATTTTGCACCTTTATATCGCATTTTGCCACCAGTATCTATTAACATATTTTTTCCCTTAGAAGATATTAGTATAGAATCCCCTTGGCCAATATCTATCATAGTAATGTAATCTTTGGGAAAAATAGTAACAATATTATAGTGAAATATTAATAACACTGCAAAAGCTATAATAAAAATCTTTTTTCTAGTATGATATAAAAGATATAGAACTAGAAAATAGATGATATAAATAATAAAGATAGTTTTAGAAAAAATTAGTTTTCCGAGAGAAATGGTACTAATGGCTGTAGAAGTAATTTCTAAAACCCTGATAAAAATTAATAGGACATTATCTAAAAAAGGAAATATTAAAGTCAGAATAGCTAGAGGAAATAAAATACTATTAACGAATGGAACATAAAATAAATTATAAATAATACTTAAAACATTTATCTGATAAAATGTATATAGTGATACTGGAATACTAACAAGAAAAGAGATAATTGATGTTAATAATAGGGTTTTAAATTTTTTACTTGAATCTAATATTTTAGAGCATAATATTAGAGAAAAACTAATGATATAGGAATATAAAAAACCTAAATCATATATATAGAAGGGATTAATTAATAAGGTAATAGCTAGAGTGAGGAGAAAAATGTTTACACTGGAAATATAAAAATAGTTATATTTATTAATTGATGATAACAAAAATGAAAGAACAGCACGTAATACTGCCGGCGGGGAGTTGGTTATAAAAAGATAACAAAAGGTAAAAATATTACTCATTATATAACCTAATTTTTCACTGCATCTCATTTTCTTGAGTGATTTTATAATTATTTCCGCAAGCAAGGTAACTTGTGTTCCAGAAATAGCAAACAAGTGACTAATACCATTTTCTCTAAAACTATCTATAATTTCTTTATTCACTTCACTTGTATCACCGATAAGGAGCATTTTAATGTAAGACTTTGATTTAAAGTGATTGATATAGTTATAAATGGTGTTTTTTAACATGTAGTAAACATTATTATTTCGTTTCAGTGAAACTATTTTTTCTCCTTCAAATAAATAATTTATATGTTTTATTCTAAGATAGTGCCTATAATCAAAGGTATTAGGGACTGACCTTTCCCTTGGTTTTTTTGTATTTCCTGTAAGAGATATTTTGTCTCCAAGTCTTAGAACTTTTTTTATTTTCAATAACTCACTTAACTCTTTAAAGTGATAGGTAGCTTTGGTATTTTCAAATCTGGATATTTTTAAGTCTAAGGTTAAGCAATTACCATCAAAGGTGAAATTAGTTATGGTTCCAGTTAACTCTTTTGTATCAGTATCTAAAATACTGTTTTCTTTAACTAGAAGTCTTGGAACAGAAATCACCACTACAATTAGGAGAATTACAAAATATAATTTATTCGATAGTAATGTATGCCTCAATTTGAGCATAAAGACTATCTCCTATTCCCTCTACTTCTTTTATTTTTGAAATATCTGTAAAATTTCCTTTTTCTGTACGGTACTTAATAATATTCTGAGCTTTACTTTCTCCTATTCCTGGAAGAGATTTTAACTCATCTAGTGTGGCTGTATTAATATTTATTTTCCCAGTTAATTCGGAAGTTTTTGAATCATTGGTATCAAGGCAAGCATCATTTTTAATGGAATCAGCATCTTTTTGAATGCATTTTTTGATAACCTCGTTTTCTTGTTCTTTAGTTTTTTTGAAATCTAGAACTTCTGATTTCGTATAAATTATGATGACCATTTCATCTTTTATTTTTTTGCTGAGATTAATAACTGTCGTATCAGCATCATTTGTTAAACCTCCTGCTTGATTTATAACATCAATTATTCTTTCTTGATTATTAAAAGAGTAAATACCTGGATTATTAACAGCTCCTTTTATATCAACTTTATAGATAGAAGCGACCCTTTTTTCTTCATTTTTCTTGGTAGTAGGTGACTTTTCTATTAAAATAGTTTGTGGAGTTTTCTTCTTTTTCTTTTCCTTAAAATTAGTATTATAAAAATATATTCCCCCTATTGATAATAAAATAATAACTATTGTAATTAAGAATATTTCTTTACGATGACGATAAGTAAATGACATAACTAGCCTCCTCATATGTATAATAAGAGAACTAATTACCAAAAACAAAAAAACATGTTTATTAAGCATGTTTCTTTTTAGGATTCTTTAATCTATTTTCTGTTTTAACCTGATCTCTGATACCTGTTTCAACGCTTACCCTTTGTACAGCAGTTAGGGCCGCTATTAAACAAATGGTGAAACTTCCTCCATAACTCATAAATGGAAGTGGAACTCCAGTCATTGGAATAAGTCCGAATATTCCCATAAGATTTACAGCAATATGACAGAAAATGTATACAGCTACTCCATAACAGATTGTACTTCCTCTGTTGGTATAACTTTTTCTACCTATAGCAAGTATTCTATATAGTACAACCATATATAGGATAATAATTAAAACACCAATAGCGGAACCTAATTCCTCAACGGTTATCGTAAAAATAAAATCTGTATATGGTTCAGGTAGATAAAGATATTTTTGGGTACTATTGCCTAGCCCTTTACCGGTTAGGCCACCATTATTAATAGCTATATAACCATTACAGACTTGGTTTCCTGTATCTAATAGTCTGTCACATGGTCTTGTAAAATTTAGTCTTTCTAACTGACGTTCTAGTATTAGGTGTTTACCGGATGAAAGCAAGGCAAATGTTGCGAGGACTATAGCTCCTACTCCACCAAATATTAATTTTGTTTTAATACTTTTGGGAACGGGTTCTGCCAGAAAAATTGCGAATACTATTACTAGATATATAATTGTTGTTCCAAGATCGGGTTGGACAAATATTAAAATAGCAATGATTCCACAAGCAAATAAGGGAAACAGGCTTACCCAATATGATGAAAGGTTATCTTTATTCTTCTCATAATACTCTGCCATCCAAATTATAGAAATAACTTTGATAAATTCACTGGGTTGCAAACTAAACAGACCTAAATCATACCAACTTATAGCTTGGTTTTTAGTTTTTCCTATAAAAAGAAGAGCAAACAATGATACCCCCACTCCTAAAAAGAGGGTCCAAGACAATATACCATATAACTTAGTATTAAACTTAATCATAATTAAACTAAAAATGAGGCCTACTAGTAAAAAAGCACCCTGTTTTATAAAATAATTATAAGGACTTGCGGCATGTGTCATATAAGCAGTTACATTAGATGATGAAAAAACCATTATTAAGCCAACAACAAAAAGAATTATAGAAATTATTAATAGTGGTTTGTCAAGGTATTTAAAAACTCTTTTCATGTTAGCCTCCTTATTTTATATAATATCATATATTATATGGTTGTGGCTATTTTAATTAAATATTTCTTTATTTATTTTACAGTCATAATGAACACTTTTTTCAGTTTTACATATCCTATAGTAGAATAACAAAGGAGGCTTAGTTATGTATTATTACGGTGGAGGAAGTTGCGGATGTTCTGGTATGAATTATCAAACTCCTTACTATCCTGTTTACAATTATGGAAATAATAATAATAGTTCTACATACGCTATTATATTAGTATTATTTATATTACTTGTTATTGTAATCGGAACAAGATTTGCAAATTAGAGCTTATGCTCTTTTTTCTTTACTTTTATCTGTTTTTGAGATATAATAACACTGTCAAAAAGGGGTATGGAAGTAAGGAGATGAAGTTATGCTTAAAACAAAGGACATTATAGATGAGAAAAATAAGCTTTTAAGAACAGTAAGTAAGGAAGTTGTTTTTCCTTTAACTGATGAAGATAGAAAAACTATTAATGATATTATTGAATATCTTACTAATAGTCAAATAGAAGAATTAGCATTAAAATATGATTTAAGACCAGGTATGGGAATGGCCGCTATTCAATTAGGAATACCAAAAAGATATTTTGTAGTAGTTCATGAATATGAAGAAAAAAAATTCAATACTTACGTCATTATTAATCCTAAAATAGTTAGTACTTCTACAGAAAAGATTTATGTAACAGATGGTGAAGGATGTTTAAGTGTTAATCGTGAAACTGTTGGTATTACCCCACGATATGCAAGAGTAACTATTGAGGGATATGATATGGATGGTAATAAAATTAGAGTTAGAGGTCGTGAAGAATTAGCTATTGCTTTTCAACATGAATATGACCACTTAAATGGTATATTGTTTATAGATAAGATTGATAAGAAAAACCCATTTAAAGATCAAGATAAAATGAGAGGAATTTAAAAAGACTTGCAGCATTTGCAAGCCTTTTCTTTTTCTATACGAGTGTATATATTTTTTCGTTTTCTGCCTTGTCTAAGTCAAAGACGTTTTTCTTAACTCTAGCTAATCCAGATTCATAAGTACCATCAGTTAATGGTATTCTCTTATTTAAAATATAATTAATTACTGCTAATTTTTCATCATCAGAAATTACTTTTCCTGTTCCGCGAACAAATATTCCTCTTTTATCTTTTTGGCAGTTAATTTCTAATCTTTCATTAAGTTTTATACTAACATCTTTTGGTGTTAGCTCTTTATCTTCTAAGTATCTTTGACTAAATATTTTTAGACCTACTAGTTGATGATTAGAAATATATTTTTTTAAGAGATTAACAGCGGCTTTTGGTTTAATATTCATCATTTCATAATAATCTATTAAGTCAAAATCTCTGATACTTCCATCTTCAAGTAAAACTCCATTTTGAAGTTTGTTAATTACTTCTACTCCGTTACTTATTTGCTTAGTTTTTTCAAACTCTTCTTTTTCTAAAGCTGATATTTTATAAGTCTCATATAATGGGTCTTCACACAAGATAAGAATATCTAAATAGTATGTTAGTGTTGATAAACTCATATCTCTACTTTTGGCGTATTCTTTTAAAGATGATGCATCACTAGCAATATAGTCAGCAATTGCATCTTTTGCTTTATCTAGTATATATAGTTGTGATTTCTTGTATTCTATTAATTCATCATTTAGTTTTTCTATCTTTTCAATATTCGTCATTGATAATGAATGTGAACTCTGAAATGTAGACATGTATTTTTCTAAAACTGATGGTTGCATTTTAAATTTATGACACATCATATCAATAAGTTCATTTGTGTCTAATTCCTTATATTCTAATAAAGTTTTACAATTATGTAGGTATTCTAGTCTTTCACTTTTTTTCATTTTCTACTTTCCCCCTGACAAGTGATTCTTATTTTATCAAAAAAAGAGCATTTAGTCAATAAAAAAAGCTTCACAAATCAAAAAAAATGTGTGATAATATCAAACACGGCCCTAAAAATGTGTAGTATTATTTTGTAGTAAGACCGCACAACTTTTATAATATTTTTTATTAATAGAATATTTATAAATTTTGAATAATATAATATAGAATATTTAAAGGAGAAATTATGAAAATTAAAATTACAAAAAATAACGAAGTATTAAAGTATGATGTTGTATTAAGACGTGAAAATATTAATGTTGGAGTTGTTAAAGATAAGGAAAATGATAAGTGTATAAAAAAGATTATTTATACTGTCGTAAATGATCAAGGTATTGATTTAATTCATGCTTCTGCCCCTTTTTCTTTATCACCTGATGATAACAAATGTTATATTGAAAGACACGCTAATATAGGTGGACTATTGGAGTTATTAGATTATCCAATAGAGATTAATAAATATCATTTAATGCGAATTAAAAGATTGATTCTCAGTGAGAGAGCTCATGTTGTTGACAAATTATATGAAAAGCATAGAAATAGTAAAAATGAGGATTTAACAAATGAATTATTCAAAGTAAAATATTACAACTTAGTAACAAGAGGTATAAAAAAACGTTAGATTAATTTCTAGCGTTTTTATAATGTTCTAATAAATTTGGGTTCATGTTTTGTTTTGTTAAGACAAGAACTTGCTTTATTTAAGTTAGATATTTCATATCCTGTTTGCTCACTGATACATTGCCTAAAAGTTCTTAAAAGTTCTAAAATATCAGTATCGTCTGAGTTATACATATCATTTAATTCCTTATTTGACGCTACAAATTCATCAAAATAATTATCAATTAGGAACTGTTTTATACCTATATTAAAACTATAGTTATTCTTTGCAATTAAATCTTTTACAGGAAGCATACTATAATTATATTCATCGGTATCAATAACCGCTATATTTTCATAGTCATACATAATATTATACATAACATCATATGATTTTATTTTATTTTCAGAAATTAATTTGGTATCCTCTTTTACTTGCTTAAGGGATTGCATAAGATTATTAATATTTACACTTAGAGGATTTATATATTGCAGATTTTTTCCAGATACAAATTTACTTGTATACCCTACTATCTTATCATTTAACATTAAAACATCGTCAGGGAAAATATATGTATTATTAACAGCCTGATTAAATTTTAATGTCTCCTCTTTATTTTTTGTTAAATAAGACATTTCATCATCAAAAACTTCATGATAAACTTTGATAGCTTTATTTAGTTTTTTGTCATGATAAGTTATTCCTTGAGATCCATAACCTAATTCAATAATATATTTTAAATACATAAGTAATTCTTTTTTACTATTAAATATCATACTATCCCCTCTTTTGGCTTCGTATTATATCATATTTAGGAGATTTTTTCAACTATTATTTATGAATGGTTTTGGTGTAAACTTTTTTATCTAAGTTTTTATCAGGCTCTAAATTTAGAGATTGTTTTAATAAGGCCAATCTTAAGAGCTTTCTTCTTGATTCTGGTTGGATACTATTAAAGTCCGCTATGGAAAGTTGCTCTTCTAAATCTTTGTTTTTAACAACTAATATTTCATTGGTTTCAAACAAGTCATCAAATTCATCTTTTATAAATACTGCGTTTGAACATAAGTCAAAGATTAAATTAGAATCTTTATCATATGTATATGAATGATAATAATTTCCTTTAAAATAATATCTGCATAATGAGGTTATAGCATAATAATCTTTAAATATTTTAGACATATAATATGCGTGAGAGTGGCATTCTTGAGCCAGTACGGTTGATGAAATATAATCCTTTAGTTCACTGTTTTTACGAAAATATTTGGAGGCTAGTTCAAAAGAAAATGTGCCATATTTTTCACTATATATTTCGTATTTTTTTCTCTCCTTTAGACTAATATCTTGTATCACTGGAGAATTTAGTAATTTTTTTATAAGTTTAGAATTACGACTAGTTTTTCTTAAATTACCTAGTTCAAATATAGCATCTTTAATTTCTTGTTTCATGTTGTAATGATATTTGTTTAAGATTTCATAAAATGGTACTATATAATTAGAATGATAGATATATTCATTTAATAAAACTAGGAATTTATCAGTATAGTCCATATCAGATCTTATTTCATATGATGAATCAACTTTTTCAAAAAATTCTGTTAAAACTTCTTTGAATATTTCATCATTAATTTTATGATATTTTAATTCGTTTTCGTCTAATATTTGATTATAAATATCCATCTCTTTCTCCTTATAATTATGTGTTATACTTCATGATACTCTTTTTTTAAATTTATATGATAGAAAAATAAATTTATTTAGTCTCTTCAGATATTATACAACTTCCTTTATGGTCGTTGAAATAGTCTTCTATATGCGCAACGGCCTTATTGGCATCATCATAAATTTCAACATCTGTGTGATTTGAAATCCAAGCATCTCCTCCACCGTTAATAATTTGATAATTTTTATTATACTCTATCTCATATAAATATTCTTCATTATCTAGATTACAAACAAGAGAAAATTTACCGCTTATTTTATTATCTTTTGAAGAGATATGTGTAATGCCATAAGTTACTATTAATATTATTATAGTAATAAAAAGTACTGATAGGATAATACCAATAACTTTTAGCATCTTAATAGTAATGGTTGCTAAATGTTCAGTATTACTAACCTTTTTCATTAATACATTATTAGTGTTATTATTGACTAATTCATCTAAACTGATATTAAATTCTGCAGCTAGCAATTTAGCTTGTTTAATATCAGGACTTGTTTCTCCAAGTTCCCACTTTGATATTGTTTGTCTTGTTACCCCTATTTTTTCAGCAAGAGATTCTTGGGTAAGATTGTTTTTCTTTCTTAGAATTACTACTTTTTTTCCTAAATCCATATATTGTTTCTCCTTTTCATAAAAAGCATAACAATTTTAATACTTAAATTCTACCAATAGTTGCTGGAACATGCGCAATTATTTTTAACTTTTACTATAACATTATACTTTCTGGATGTTTTTTAGTTAACGTTTTAAAAGATTGTACCATATTTTAAATTAATAGGACGGTGTTTTAGTTTGTAGTTTTTAATTTTTTTGTTATAATAGTTTGGTGAGGAGGAATCTAAATGAAAAAAGAACAAATTTTTATCGGAAATATTAAAAAATGTACAGAATATGAGATGGTAGCTACTACTTCTGTGGGCATTATAATTAATGGTAGAATTGTCTCTAGCGATTCTCATGGTTATATCAAGAAAGATGATGAACTTTATAAAGAAGATGTTATATTAGTGAAGCTTAAGAATGATTTTTATGTGGAGTTAGAAAAACTAAATTTACTTTTAAAATTAAAAGCGCAAACTAGTGCTAGAAAGGGTTACAAAATAAATGAGTTCATGATGTTAACATCTCCTAGTGCTGTTGGTGACTTATTTGTTGATGAAAAGTCCTTAAAACCATATTATGGTATGGAAGATAAATCAGCTAAAGTATTAATGCGTAAACTAAAAAACAACAAATAATAATATTTAAATATATTTATTTGCAAAGTGATGTTTTTATATACTATAAATATTAAAAGGCCAGTTTTAGAAACTGGTTTTATTTTTTTGCAAAGTTAATTAGGCAATATATATCAATACTACATTTTTAATTGTTTCTACTTTTTAATTTTTATATTTCCAACCTCATATATAAAATTAGATAAGGATTATTTTGTTCATCCAACTCTTTTCTTTGATAAGTTTTAAAACCCATATGTTCATAGAATTTTATTGCGGTGGGATTTTCTTCATTAACTACTAGTTCATTAACTCCATAGTGTGTTATACCATAAGTTAATAATTTTTTTCCAAAGCCTTTTTTTCTTTCGCTATTTTTAATAAATAGCATTTCAATTTTATTACCCTCTATTCCCATAAAGGCAATAGGCGTCTTATCAATATTTTCTATGATTACTAAATGGGATACTTTTTTAAGTGCATGTGGCACATATTCCTTGATATTTTCTATTTCTTTTTTTGATAAAAAAGGTGAGTATTTTTTACTGAATCTTCCCATACATCTACTAATAAGTCTATTAAAAATGGCGATCTATCCCCTACCTCAAACATTTTCATATTTACCTCCAAAATTACTAGCTATTGTGAAGTATATTATACCATTAATAGATTATTTTACCTATAAATATTGAAATAAATAATGATAATTGATACCAGAAATATAATAAGTGATTAAAACTTATGATATAATAGTTTTACTTTAAATTTATCGGGAGGAATTGTGATTATGTCAACAGAACCACATACAACATTTGAAAATAAAAAAATAGTATACAGTGATACCATATTACCATTAAAGGACATAGGAAATAATTTAAGAATTAAAACAATTGAAAATGTTAGTAAAACTGATCTTAAATATTGTTTAGAAATTATTTTTATATCTAATCCAGATGTAGTTTTTAATACTATTCAATATTCAACTAAAGATGAAAGAGTCTATTTTTATACAAATAAAGAAATATTTACAGAAGTTTGGAAGAGATTACAACTTTCTAAACCAGTAAATATAAAAACACAAATACTTCAAGAAATAAAAAGAATATTAACGTCTGATGAAAATAAAGATTATAATTGTATCTCCTTATATGATGTATATAAATTGATAAGAAAAATAAACAAGGAAAAAATAAAAAAAGAACGTTATTATATGGATATAATAGAAAAAAATTACAAATATTATCATACATATGATATATATGATATGTATGATATATATAGTCTTATATTAACTTTTGATTATAATAAAGATGAATTGGAAATTTTAGTGGGTAGTAAACCTATTACTTTTTCTAAAAATTATGGCGAGTTATATTTAAAAAGTGATAAATCTAATACCTCTCTTGGGAAAAAATTACTTATGGAATGTAGAGATGTTTTATCTGCTGCTTATGATGAACTATTAATGTATACAAATATCAGGAGAGATTCTTCATGCGTTAAGCCATTGGATTCAATATTTTCAGCTTATATTTTTTCTAGTGCAGTAGAAATATACATTAGATCTTGGGGAAAGGATTCTTGTACTGAAGAGTTTAATTTAACAAAATATAATGTTTCAAAAGACAAAGAGTGTTTTTGTTACTGTAATTCACATGAAATTTTAAATGTTGTTTGTGGTCAAGAAAATGAAATTTTTAAAAAGCTTTTTGTTAGAATAGATGATTGTCCGTATTGGAGTCGTGAATCTTTATATGAAATAAGAAAAAAACAATTAGACGAAGAAAAACAAAAATTATTAGAGGAAAAAATGGCTGAAGAACAGGAACTATTAGAAAGAAAAAAGGAAGAAGAAAAGTATCAAAAAAGATTAAACCTAAGAAGAAAGATTTTTCCATTTTTAAAGAAATAGAAAATAAATTTTATCGAAATAAATATTTAGTGAAACTATATGAACGTATTTACTTAAAATCACAAATTGTTTTAATATTTTATGATATAATTATGATGGAGGGTTAATTATGGAAATTAAAGATTTAAAGAAAATCAGTATATCAAATTTAATTTTAATTATCTTGAATGATAAGAATATTGATGTATTAAGAAAATGTGCTGAGGCCGAGTTAAGAGAAAGAGTAAAATATGTAGGTTGGGAATTTGATGATTTACTACACTTCGATGACAAAGTCATACAAAAAAGAGGATTAGATGTTAATAATTATTTAATTTCTCCAAATGTTGATATGCAGCAACTTATGGAAACATATCTCCTTTATGCCAGACAGACAGATTATTACTCAAATAATTTGTTGTTTAGTGAAAAACATTTATGTAATGAGACAGATTTTGGAGATTCTTTTTTTACTAAAGTGTGTACCAAGGAAATAGAAAATATAAATAGAAGATTAAAAAATTCAACAAACAATTCACAAAAAGAATTTTTATTATCAATTAAACAAATATTAGAGGAAAGAAATAAAAATTTTGAGCAAGAAAAACAAGAAATAGCAAAAAGCAGTCGAATAGAATTACTTGGTCATAGCGACGCTATGTATCATTTGGATGGAGACAAAGGAACCTACCATGAATTTTCTTTACAGAATTATAGTAATGAGGAATTATATAAAACTTTGGGTTCTAAATTAGGAATGTTAAAAGTTGCAATTTTAGAAATTTTGAATGATACATTATTTGACACAGATTTATGTCAATATATATGCGGATTAAGATTTGTCAGAGAGGATAGTTCAAAGCTTTCTTCTCAAAAAAGACAATTGATGAAGCAATTAAAAAATAATGTTGAAGTTAATTATGAAAATGAACAAATGCAAAAAATATTACAACTTTCAAAGTAAAGAAATTCATTTCATCTAGAACTAATATATAAAATTATAGGCAAATACTCTTGATTTAATTAAGGGTATTTTTTATGCTTATTTTAGAAAAAAGTAATCTTTATAATATATTTGAAATAGTAGAATTATACCCTTTTGCTTTATCTAGAACCTTTTCTTTATTGAAAAGCAAAAAAGCTAACTATTTCTAGTTAGTATTTATTATTTAGTCCCAAAAATTGTGAGTAATAATCAATCTGGTGCGATAGTTAAGATAGTCCGAAAACAATACACCAAATAAATAAACAAATTAATTCTATAACCATTATACCATGACTTTTACTAATTTTATAAATATTTTTTATAAAAATGAAAAAGACCTAAGGCTTCTAAAGTTTCCTAGGCACTTTTCAATATTATTATATGCTATGAATTAATATTTATACAATGTAATGGTCCTTATCAAATCCCATTACTTTTAATACCTCATCAATAGTAATTGAAGTTAAATTATTCTTTAAATTATCTAATTCTTTTGTAATTAAACTTCTCATTTCTATTACTTGATCATTTTCTAATAACAATTCTAAAGATTTAATTATTATATACATATTGGTATGTAATGCTTTATCTGGTGATTTTTTAGTTTTATCTAATCTAATATAGAATGTGCTTCTATAAGTATATAATCTATCATCATGAGCTGCTATATTACGAACTGAAGTTAAATTACCAAGAATATTTTTTAATATTCTATCATTTATATGAAATTGTTTACTTACCTCTTGTCTATCTTGTTGTTTCATTAAACCATAAAACTTACTTATAGTTCCAAGTGATAATATTTTAGTAATAACCCAAGGAGGAACAAATCCATATTTACTCATGTAATGAGTTATTGCATCATGTTTACCATTTCCTTTATCAATCTCATTTTTGATTTCTTCAATTAATTTTTCTATATGTTCTAAGTTGGAATTATCATCTTTTAAATCAAAATTATTAATATTTAAATAATCTTCTAATCCATACTTTTCAGCAAATAGATTAGCAATTTTAGTTTTTATTACTGCTTCTATTTCAAGAATATATTTAAGCATTATTATTTTTAAATTCTTATCAAATTTATACATTGCAAATATTTCTTCAAATGAAGCATTATTTTTATAATTTTCTCCTATTTTAAATATCCATTTATAGGAGTTTACTATTGAATAATAAGAATACTTTTCAATTAAATATCTAACATTATTTTCATCTTTTATTAGTACACCTTTTGAAGTTAATATTTCTATTAATTCATTTGTTGATTTAAACTCTTTAGCCATTTTTACCTCCTTATAAATGAAAAAGACCTAGGGCTTCAAAAGTTTCCTAGGCACATCTCGATAGATAATATACACTATTTATTGATAAAATGCAATACTTTTGAAGAAATTTTATCTCGTATTTTCATAATTTAAAACATCTATATCTAAATTTCTCATTATATTAAAAATATTTAATCGTGTACTTAAAGTATCATCTGCTAACAATTTATCTAATTTTACATCAGCCAATATAGTATCCTTAAATCCATTAATTTCATCAATACTCCATTTTGTTTCGTTTAAGTAAAATAATAGCCAATGTTTAGATAACCACGATGCATTTAACCAATTAGTATCATATTTTGATTTCAATGAAGTTTTAATACTATCTAAGTAGTCTTTAATACTAGCTTTGTTTTCTTCTATACTATTATTTCGATGATAATAATTTAGTATCATAATAGCACAAATATCACTTTCATTAATAATTAATTTAAAATAATTATTTATAGCATTACTTTCTAAATTAAATAACGTTATTATATATGTAATCCATATATCTACTATCTCTTTGGTTGTATCTTTTTTTGAATTTCTTTTTGTTATTGCATTATCAATAAATTTAACTTTATCTATTTGTTCATATTTATCTAAAATAGCAATTATCAATAATGAAACGTTTTCTGTCAAAATCTGATATTTAAAAATTACATTCAATAAATAATCAATAAGTATCCACATTATATGATCACTTATGCCATCAAAAATATCATTATCTATAATTAAATTTTTTAAAATACTTAAAAGATATTTAGCATTAGAATGTCCATTGTTCAAAGAATTATTAATTTCCATTATAATGTCTTCTATTTTTTCTAAATCATCATCATACTTGTTTGATAGTAATCTTTCTTTTAAGTGATAAATATTTTTTGAACTTTGTGTAATCATTTGCAAAAAAGGAAATTCACATATTGAAGTTTTACTATGATTAACATCTAATTTGTATTTTAACAACTCCTTTTCAATTTTTGATAAACATTTTTCTAATTCATTTTTATTATCAGAATACATTTCAATATCATCAACATATCTAACATAAGAAACATCAAATTCACTATTTTTAATAAAATCTAGCATTTTTTTATCTATTTTTGACATAATTATTTCAGCAAATAAACCAGATGAATAAGGTCCAATGATTATTCCTTTGGTTTCATTATTGTTCTGAGTTCTCATTAACATATCTAAATTATCAAAAATATCTTTTTTATCTTCACTAACTTCCCAAGAAATTGTATGCGTATAAATGCTATGAAAAAAATTTGATATATCTAAATATAATTTATAATATTTTCCTCTTGATAATATATGTTTTTTCATAAAAGCATCTTTATATTTTTTTTGAAGAATAGTATCAATACCACTAGATATAAGTTCATTCCCATTATAATCATATTCAACATATATTTCGCCATCTTGATAATAATATTTTGAATTAGAACAATATACACTATTATCTTCTATTTGTTCCTCTAATATATCATCAACATTATCTAATATATATTTATGTAATGGTATCTGCACTAAAGGATGAGCAATAGAAAATATTCTTGGACCACCACTTGGTTTTTCAAAAATAAAATTTATTGGTTCTACACCCTTAGTTACTCTAGCAGAAACATCTTGATAGCCATAAAATTTCTTAATTTTACCACATTGCCATTGAAAATTTTCTTTTAATATATCTTCGTCACTGATATATGAATTATATATATTTTCTAAATTTTCACTAATATTGCCATTATAGAAACATGGTGGTAAATTTCTGCTTGGAAATATTAAACTTTCAAAAGATACATTTACTAGATTTTCCACATTTACACTATTTTCATTATTATTATCAACTTCTAAATTTAAATCTATATCATTATACATTTTTAATACCTCCTACTACTAAAAAAGAGCATAGTATTCCTTATATATTATAATAAGTCTGTACTAGCCCTTAATATTCTTTTAATCTATTATAAATGATGTGGATTATTCTCTACACTATTTAATCCATTATTTTTTTGATTTATTATTCCTAAAATATTTTGATAATTATTTATCATTTCTGCATTATTTTTTTCAGTTGCTTGATTTAATCTAGTCAAAACATATTGAGTTATACGATTAATATCAACAACTTCTGTTTCAGGAATAAAACCTAAATAAGATAATATTTGTTTCTGTTCTTCTGAAAATTTATCTTTGTATTTATAAACTCTAATATATAAAGCATGCTCCTCTTTAACACTTGCAGAAGGATAATGTCCTAAATTAACCAAGCCACAAAATGCTTGTTCAATATAATCACTTTCTTCAAGTTTAACGGGTATAGCTATACCTAATTGTGATAGTTTTTCTCTTTGTTCTGGAGTTAATAATGTACTACCTCTACGTTGTAACTTCCTATATAAACTTGTTTCATCTGGATTAGATTTTTTAGGTTGATGCCCTAATGACATTAATTCGTTAAAGAATTCTTCAGATTCTCTACTTTCGTCCTTTGTTTCTGGTAATGTTATTCCTAATTTAGATAATTCTAGTAATTGCTCTTCTGTAAGCCACTCTTTACCATGTCTTTGTAATCTTCCATATAGATTTGCTTCTGCTTTATCCTTACTTGTTCTAGCAGGTTGATGTCCTAATTGAACTAATTCATTAAACAGTTGATTGCCTCTTTCATCTTGAGTCATTGCTTTTGGAATATAAATACCATAGTTTGATAATTCTTGTAATTGGTCTTCTGTTAAGTATTTAGCACCTCTTTGCACTAATCTACTATACAAATTACTTTCCTCTGGAATTGCTTGGCTAGGTTGATGTCCTAACTCCATTAATTCTTCAAACAAAATTGCCGATAAATCTTCTTGACTCAATTTTTCAGGAATATATATTCCCATTTGTTTTAAAATCTCAAGTTGTTCTTCTGATAACCATTCTTTACCATGATTTATTAAAGCAGTATATAAAGTAGATTCTTCCTTTGAATTATTTCTGTTTGGTTGATGACCTAATTCAATTAAATCATCATATAGTTTTTTTGTTTTAGAATTATCATAAGTTTCTTTAGTTAGTGATTTATCTATAATATCAAATAAATCAATCATTGAAGACATTTCATCAATTACTTTAAAACTTCCAATATCAATATCTTTATAACCAGAAATTGCTGGATTATTTGTTCCTGCTTGAATTTGTCGTTTAACTTGTTCATAAAATTTATCTATATCTTTTATTCCTAAACTATTATTTACTATATCAAAAATTAAAGGATGTTCATTATGCCCAACAGAGAGTGCTCTACCTAATTGTTGTAAATAAATAATTGGAGAAATAGTTGGTCTAAGCATTATAACACCATCTATATTATTTACGTGTAATCCTTCATTCAGCATATTTACACAAAATAATAATTTTAAATGATCATTATTTGATGTTTCAAAACTTTCTATAGAATTACGATTATCAAAATCTTTATTTGTTGAAATAACACTATATATATCAATGTTATCATTTACTGATTCAAACCAATTTTTTGATTCTTCAATCATTCTATTCATATGTTCTACATCTCTACAAAAAACAATGAATCTTCCGTTTGATTTAGTTATGTTTTTTGAAAATACTTTTTCTAAACCTTCACTTTTTTCTAATAATCTTTTTGCCGAATCAAATTTTTCTTGAAATAATTTTCTATCACTTTCAGATGCTAATCTATTTATTTTTGTTTGAATTCTTTGTATATCTTCATCAAATGAATATAGTGCATTTATATATGTAGGTAATGGTAAAATACCTTTAGCAACTGCTTCTACTAAAGTTATTTGAGATGCTATATTATTATCAAACAATTCTTCTGCCATATTTCTACAATCATCTAAATATCTTATAGGTGTTGCAGAAAATCCTAAAACTTTAGCATTAGAATTATTATTTAATAAAACATCTAAGCCTTTACCCCATTCTGGTGCACCACATCTATGAAACTCATCTAAAACTATGCAATCAGTAGAATATGTTTTAGCAACTTGTTCTGTTATATTCTGGTATAAATCAAATTTTAAATTTGGAAAATCATTTAATGTTAAGCCACAACTTTCGATATGTCTTATAATTTGATCTATAATAGGTTTTTGAGATGTAAGAAATAAACAATTTCTATTTCTATTTTCATATAACCATTTAATTGCGATAAACGATTTACCACTACCTGTAGGATGAATAACACATGTTCTATTACTTGTCTTTAATTTTTCCTCTATTTGCTCATAAGCGTATGCATTATGTTTATATAATTCAACTCTTTTATTTCGTTCTTGTATCTTTTTTATCTCTTTTTCTAAATCCATAAAACTACACTCTCCTAATAAAGAAATTATACCATATTTTGGCTGTTTTTAACATACTTTCCCATTATCTTTCTAAATCATCTTTTTCTTTGTTTAAATCTAATTCTTCAATGTCATCATCATCTAAAACATTATCATCATACAGATCATTAACAACATCAATATATTTATCATCCTTATCATACCAACTATGAAGTTTATCATGTAAGAAAGATATTAATTTATCAAATTTATCTTTCCAATATTCAATAGTATTTTTTAAATCTTGTATTTTAGATTTTAAAAATGATATTTCATTGTCTTTTTCTTTAATCGTATCATTTAAAGTCTTAACTCTTAAATTAAGTGCTTTATTATTTTCAGTTAGAGTTTTAATCTTATTATTTAAGTTTTCAATAAATATCTCATTAGAATAATTAAAAGCTAAAAAGGTTATATCATTAATTATTATTCTATGTGGTTCCAGATATGTAAGATTAGTTTTATCTATTGTTCTTAAATTACCATTAATAATAATTGGTTTAACTCTACAAAACTCACAAATAAATTCTAATCTCTTTCTTAATGATTCTTCCACTCTAACTTCTTGCTTGATAACATTTACCATTTTAATCAATCCTTTCTTTGAAAGACTTTTTTCTAAACAAGAAAAAAATCAATCCTAATTTAGAATTGATTGTCTATTTATTCTCGAAACTATAAAAAGGTTCGAGCGGATTTCCCTATGGTGCGAGTAGGAAAGTTATTTCAAACTTTTTTCGCAAAAGTAAGTCGTTGCAATAATCACATCAACTTCTAATAATATAATACCATAAATATTATTAATTTAAAATATAATTTTAATGAATGTTTTAAAAGATAGAAAAAGATTACTATTTCTAGTAACCTAACTGATAAATTGTAATTTATATAATAGAATTGATTAGTAAAAATAAGAATAAAGTCATCATAATAGTTGACATTATTGTTGCTATTATTTTAAAAATCTTATTTACTTTATCGTTGTCTTTAAAGATTTTACAAAATAATGAATATAAATATATTCCACATATTGTTCCTAAAGTATTTGTAATAATATCTGTTATATCACTTGCACCAAATTCAAAAATAAATTGAAACAATTCAAATAAACAACTAATCACGAATCCAGATAAAATTGCTTTTTTATTAATAATACCAAACATTTTTAGATATATTCCAAATGGTAAAAATATAAGAACATTTAAAATCGCCTCAAAAATTGGAATATCTCCTTCATATACATTTTCATAATAAAATGGAATCAAGTTTATCTCTCTAATTCTATGAATACTAGAAATGGAGAAATTAAGTCTAAATAATATTATCCAAATTAACAATATAATATATATACTAAATAATGTCTTCAACCAGATATTACTTTTACTTTTTTTCATACTATCTATCTCACTTTCAAATTACTATTATTTTAACAAACTACAAACTTGTAATTTATCTTTTAACTTTTTTAATAAATAGGAAGTAAACGATTATAGGTATTATTATTAAATCTGGTATAGTAAATGTTCTAACTAGTATATAATTTCCAATAATTGTTACTAAAATAAGTCCTATTGATATAAATTTGGCAAATAATCCTTCTTCTTTTGTTTTCCAAGTAAAATAAGCAAATAAAGGCGATAAACAAGAAAATATTGTCCAACCTTTGATAAAATTCCAGCTATATACTGCATTTGTTAATTCTGCTGTTACATAGTATGAAATTAGCATTCCTATACAAAATGGAAATATATTTATCATTGCTTTTTTCCTTGTATCACTATATATCGAAATCAATATTCCTAATAGTACCCATATTGGTAAATCTGAAAACATATATCCAAGTGTCATCATAAATAAATTGCCAACAAAAAGTATATCCAATAATTTGCTTATTATTCCTAAAATAGCACCTATAAAAAATAATGAAATAGGATTTAATATATATTTCTTCATAAATTATCTCACTTTCAAATTACTATTTTTCTAACTAATTACTAAATTGTAATTTGACTAACTATTTTTTATTTTATTACCTATAAAACATCCAATTATTGATAATATAAGATATATAAATATAAATATCAGAACTGAGTCATTATAAAATATAAACATTGTTGGAATAAATAATAAAACTAACAATATTGACACCATTATTTTTAAGCCATACTTTTTACAAAATAGCACTGATATTATCAATGAGTACAACGGATAAACAATCCATAAATCACTCAAAAAAGTATAATTTGTACTTTCGGGTACTATTTTGTTAATAATTGGTATTATATTATATATAACTAAGGTTAATAATATAAATTTAATAATATCTTTTTTCATATAATCCTCACTTTCAAATTACTATATATCTACCTATTTGCAAAATTGTAATTTATATGTTTTGAAAATTTATTTTATTGAAAAATAAGCGGTTCAATATTCCAAGCAAACCAAAAAGGATAATATAAGAAAAACATACCCAAAAAGCTTAAAAGTATATACCATATTACATCACTCTTACCTTTTACAGGCTTTTTTAAATGCTCTCCAAAACATAATGAAACTATTTGCCAAATAATATATCCGATTAATGCACCTATTGTATTAGCAATTAAATCATTGACATCAGTTGTACGGTTCGTAATTAATTGAGATATTTCTATCATTAATGAAAAACCTGCCCCTAAAAATAATGTTTTATAAAATTTACGATAGTTCTTCCAAATAAAAGGAACTAAAAATCCAAAAGGAACAAGCATTAAAATATTTAAGTAAAAAGTTTTCTCTATGATGTTAAAAGGGATGAGATTAATATTAGCTTGAATAATTGATGTATTATCTCCACCTTTTGGTGCATAAAATATATTTGTTAAACCTCCTGCACCAGTTAAATCATATACTTTCCAAAGATATAAAACGAAAATTAGCATTGCTAAAATTGATAAATGATACCCTTTCCTTTTTCTTGCTGTAAAGTAAATAGTACACGGTAAAACAGCACATAAAATGCTATATATCACTTCTATAATAATCATCTCCTTTATTTTAACTTACTTTTTCAAATAATCTGATTCATCTATTGTTTTTAAAACATAATTAACATCATCATATCGTGAATAATTAGATTGTGAACCTAAACTACATATCAAAAATTCTTTTCCATGCTTTTTATATAATACTACTAAATTAAAATCATCAGATAAAGAACCTGTTTTTACACCAATTACATTTTTGTTATAATATTCTGATGTAGGATCAAGGAATGTATTTGTATTTTTCCAAGTCTGCATGCTACCATCTGGTAAAGTTGCTGTATATGGAGTTTGAGAAACTATATCCTTAAACCATTCATTCTTTAATAAATCCATTACAACTTCTTTTAAGTCTAATACAGTTGTATGGGCTTCTGTATCAAATCCACTTGGATCATATAAAATAGTATCCTTATAATCATTTTGTTTTAAATATTCATTCAAGTTTTTCATAAAGACTTCTATTCGCTCTTTGCTAGTAGTAGCTTTAGGAGATATAATACCTCCACAATAATCAGCTAATACATAGGCTGCATCATTCCCTGATGGTACTAACATTGCAGCAAATAAATTTTTAACATAATATTTCTTTTCTTTAATGTTTGCAACAGATGAACCTTGTTTTGTTAATGAAATTGCTTCATTTTTTGCCAAAACTACATCATCTAAATCAACGAGTGTTGTTGCATAGTCAATAACAAATAATTTAGCTAAACTTGCAGGAGTTTGTTGTTCATTTGCTCTTTTAGAAACAAAATCGTTATTATTTGAAAGATCAACCGCTATCAATGATTTTGCATTATATGAATCTGGTATAGTATATCTGTTTATAAAACTATTTATTTTATTTTTTGTATCTCTAAAATTTTCTGGTTCAAGCGCCCAAGGTATAAAAATTCTTCCAAGTATTATTATTGCAAAAAAAACTATTACTATATACTTTGCTTTTTTCTTTTTATTACAACCTCTCATTTATAAACTCTCCTTTAGCATATTATACATATATATAAATACAAAAACAATTAATTTTTTATTAAATTTATTTCATTTACTAATATAATTTCTTATACAAATTACTATTTGTCTGTAAGAATATTATATCATAGAATTAGCACTTTATTATCAACGAAAATTTAAAAAGATAATTTATCTTTCAAAATCATCTTTATCTTTAATATTATTTTCTATGATATTAATATCATTATCATCAAGTATATCTTCTTCATAAAGTTCATTAATAACTTCATCATATTTGTTATTAGAAAAGAATTTATTTTGCAAAAATTCTATAAACTTTTTCCATAAATCTTTAAAGTAATCTAGCATTTCTTCTAGTTTAGATACTTTATCTTCTAGTTCATCAATAGTATCATTAGCATTGTCTAATTTATATTCTAGATCTTCAATTTTTTCATCACGAGTTTTAATTTTTCTTTGTAAATTTCTAACTTCATTAGAATGTTCTCTTAAATCATCTTCGTATTTATTTAGTATTATATTTATGTCGTTTGCATTTCTTAAATTAGAAGCAGTTTCATTAGTTTGTTCTATATAGTTTTTAATTTTATCTATATCAGTATTAGAAATAGAATAGTTATTTTTATTTATAAGAGAAGGTTTTAAATTATCAATAATATCATTTATTTCATTAGACTTATTTTGTAATTCATCAGTTTTACTATTTAATTCTTTAAGTTGTTTTTTATATTTTTCTTGTTCTCTTTTAAACTTTTTATATTCGTTCATATTAGCAACATTTATATCTACATTTCTTCCTTCTTCTTTTAATTTTAAAGTGTAGTTTAAATGATAAATACGATTAAATGAATTAATACAATATTCTCGCATTTTATCTTGAATAATTTTTAAACTTTCTTTTGTAAAAACATCAGATTTACCAACTTGTCTTTCCATACCATTTTTCATACCTTCTTTAAATGGAACACCAACTATATGTAAATGGGGACTAGATTCATCATAATGTATTGTTGCATTTGCTATTTTAAAGTTAGGTACAACTTCTTCTAAATCTCTTATTTGCTCTTTAAAAACTTCTGTCATTTTATGTTTATATTTATTATCTTTATCAGACCAAAAGTCCATATCTCCAAGTTCAATAATTATTTCACAAGCTAAATCTCTTTTATTGTCATTTGAAATATGATTAAAATAATTGTCTATCTTTCTATCATTTCTAGTTTGCTTTTCATTGTATTTAATTCTTGCATCTTCAAATAAATCTAAATATAAATTTTTTGTATCTTCTACAATAGAAGAAGTTCCTTTAATTGTAGAAATTAATTCTTGTTCTTCATCATATTTTCTTAAATTATGTTTATCAACTTTAGATAACTGCTGATGATTTTGAATTGCATTATTAGATAGAGAAGTAGTACCAGTTTCAGTATTTTTGATACTTCTTCTTGCTTTTTTAGATTTATTTTTATCATTACTTAAATGTAGTGAATAAGATAATTCTTCCATATATTTAAAACCTCCTTTGCTAGAATAGAGTCCTACTATATATATAGTAGGGTAATTTTGCTTTGTCAAAATCTCTAACCCCCTATATATTTTGACACAAGTATCAAAATATGTGGGCTAAGGTTTAGGCAACCTTAGAATCCACCTGTCTTATTTCGTAATAATGATAAACTTCGTAAATCATTAAAACTACATAAGACTTATGATAAAATATAATGCACTGCATTTTATTTTATCTTTAAAAATTATTCATTAATTGCAAACTAAAGTAAGCAATTATTTCATAATTTTATTAAACAAACTTTTCCCACTTTCATTGAAACTACGTTTCAACAAAACGTGTTCGTTTGTTATAACTTTTTTTAGAAAAAAAGTTAACAAAAAAATTTTCAGTAGATAAGTCTAAAACAAGAAAGATAACTTTTTGTTTTAAACTTTTTCCATTATTATTTTTACTATTTCTAGTCAAGAACTTCGCAAGTAAATAAATTTATTCTTGACTAGAATTTTCATCATTATTTAAAAAATCTTCTTCCGTAACATTATCTGGTATTACTTCAAATAAATCTCTAATATTTACTTTTATATCATTAGGATTATTTTTAGTAGCAAACATTCCCATTGATACCCAGTCTTTATTTCCATTATCATTTGCTTGTAATGGGAATACTCTTATTGGAACTTCATTTTTAAGAAGTGGTCCAATATCTAGTTTTCTAGTTTCTTTGTATAAAGTTCCTTTATAAAAATTAACTTCATAACATTCATTTAATCTATAAAAATGTTGCATAACTTCTTTAATGGGTAAATACTCACTATACCTAACTTCACTATCAACGCATATTCCATTAAAATCATAAGTAAATGGTCGTTTTCTATCAATATAACCTTGCTTATATAATTCTTCAAAATCACTATAAAATGTTGATCTAAAATTAACTTGTTTTATTTCGTATGTATTATTTATCATTTCAAGTTCAATATCATCTACATATCGCATAATTATATCTGCTTTTATATCTCTATCTAATAAATCCCAGTTATCATTAAAAGCATAATAACTAATTGGTAATTTTACTTTATTGATAAAGTCCATATCTCTTTTAAGTAAAATATCACTGACAGTAAAGTTTAATTGTTCTGTTTGTTCATTTTCTAATAATTTTGAGTTAATAAGTTCAATTTGTTCTTCAATTATTTTTGTTTCTTCTTTAAATTCTTTTTCTGTAAATAATGAATCTATATATGCTTTTTTAATTCTTTCTTTTTTAGTATTTAAACTTTTTAATTCTTTACCTAATTCTTCTTTTGGATCTTCTACTTTTGATTTTAATACTGGTAAAAAAAATTCATTTACAACATTATCATATTCTAAAATATCTCCTAGTATTGTTTTAATTGTTTCTTCTATTTTAGGTTCTTTAATTGTTATTTTACAATTATTACATTGATAATAGTAATAAACTTTTCCATTTTTCTTTCTTGTTGCATTACCACCTAATATTCTATTACATTTAGGACACCTTAATTTTTGTAAAAATAAATATTCTTTATCTCGTTTATAATTTCTTGAATTTTTTCTTTTTTGCACTTGGCATCCTCCCATAATTCTTTCGATACAAGTGGCTCGACTACATTTGAATAATATGTTGGATTATTTGTTTTTCTTCCGTGTACAAAATCTCCCTTATAAATTTCATTTGTTAATATTTTTAAAATTGTACTATCACACCAATTTGTTTTTCCAAATACTTTTTCATCATTATAAATGTTAGCAATAGTTTGGTAGGAATTTCCCTCGTAATATAAATTAAATATTCTTATTACTTGGTCTTTTGTAAGTGGATCTGGGACAAGTTTTTTATTATTTCTTTTATAACCAAAAGGGGCTTTATTTGGAATATTTCCAACTTTAATTGCTCCAGCTAAACCGATTTTAGTTCTTTCACTTGTTCTTTCTATTTCATTTTGTGATACCGTAGTTAAAAGTCTTGCAACCATTCTTCCATTTGCATTTGTTGTATTTATATCATCATTTGCACAATCTAGGTAGGCATTGTTTTCATCTAAAAATTTCATTATATCTTCCATATCATAAACACTTCTTGTTAGTCTATCTAATTTTAATACTACAATAGTATTACATTTTTTCTTTCTAATATCTTCTTTTAATTCTTCAAAAGCAGGTCTATGATTTCCAGTTTTAGCACTTATTCCAGCATCTTTATATATTTTATAAATTTCATAACCTTTAAACTCACACATAGCACGAAGTCTTTTCTCTTGTTCTGGTAAACTAAATCCTTCTCGTGCTTGATCTTCGGTACTTACTCTTATATAAATACCTGCAATTTTCTTTTCTTCACTCATTAATAAATCATTTCCTTTCTTCTTATTCTTCATCAAAAAAGAGGTGACAAAGACACTTAATCAAATTATGCCTTTGACACCTCTTATAATAATCTTGTTTATGTTATACTTAAATTTTATTTGTTTCATATATATCAACCCCCAATACACAAAACAAATTAATTACCATTTATTATAAATATTTTTTATTTAAAGTCAAGACATATTTGCTATTATTCACAACATTTTTGCTATTATTTGCCTATTTTAAGCCAAATAGGGCTTATATTTAAAGAAGTTGGTATAATTTATTATTTTACTTTATTGGTTTTATAAAGGTTTCTAAATCCGATATTTTTATTTTATGAGATAAATTTTCAACAAATATTTCATTAGAATAATTGAATGCAAGAAATGTAATACCTTTAATAATTATTCTATGTGGCTCGATATAGTTCAAATTTGTTTTATTAATCTTTCTAATATTACCATTAATGATAATAGGAGTAGTATTACAAAAACTACATATAAATTCTATTTTGTTTTTTAATTCACTCTCAATTATTAACTCTTTCTTTGTGATATTTACCATTTTAACAATCCATCTCCTTTACTTAAACTAAAAAAATACCAACTTCATTAGAAGTTGATACATTTATTTAAGTCTAAACTATAAAAGTTCGGACAGATTGCCTACTGGTGCCGAAAGTAAGAATTGAACTTACCGCTGATCCTTACCAAGGATCTGTTTTACCACTAAACTATATCGGCATAACATTATATTATCATACATTTATGTAAATGTATATATAAAAATGGTGTTTGAAGTGGGAGTCGAACCCACATTGCTTCCTTCGGGGGGAAGTATTTTATCCATTAAACTATTCAAACAAGAAGGAACTACTCACATGTAGTTCCATATTTTTTATATAAAGTTGTTAGGGTTTCTTTTTTTACCTTTCCGTCAGATTCAAAAATATTATCATCACTACCCTCAATTGCAATTATCTTATTTATATCTACTTTATTATAATCTATGACAGTCGTACTAATAACACTATTTGATGTTGTAGTTACCTTATTATCATAATAATCAATATTCTTATATGGTGAAAAAACATTTTCATAGGCTGTCTTATATTTTTTAAGTATTGCATCATCATCTGATGTTACCTTTTCTACCGAAACTGTTTTTGTAACGTAGTCACCATCATAATAAATGCTATAGGTTAAGGATGTACTGGCTCCATCTGTAGTAGTTGCCTTTCTTTTACAGTGAAGAACGTTTTCATCCGTCTTTGCTGTTTTATTTTTTGTATCATCACTGCAACCAACACAAATAAAACTGATAATTAAAATTAGAATTATGAATCTAGGAATTTTTTTATTCATTATTTTGTTCACTTCCACTCTTTTCTATTCGGTCCAATCTACGAATAATATCTTTTTGTTGTTTATTTATAGTTTCAATTTTATCATGTAACTCTTCTAGAATCAGCTCACTCTTTAAATCAATGCGATAATCATTTTGATTCCTTAGACTATCTTTTTCGCTTTGCCTATTTTGACTCATCATAATTATAGGAGCTTGTAATGCGGAAATACATGATAATAAAAGATTTAAAAGAATAAATGGATATTCGTCTAAGCGCTGGTTTTTATTCAGTAAAACAGTATTTAAAACTATCCAAATAATTAAAAATGAGATGAATAGTGCTATAAAAAACCAACTACCAGCGATAGCCGAAATTTTATCGGCTAAGTGATCACCGAAACTCATTTTTGATTCTTCTTGTTTATCTACATCTATAGAAATAGGTTGATCTACTAGTAAATCCAATAAGGCTTCCTCATCTTGGGCATCTATTTCCCTATTTAAAAGCATTTTTACTATTTCTCTTTTTGTTTTATTAGGCTTTTCCATGATATCACCTTTATAAGTATAGCACAGAAAAGGAAAAAAAGACAATAACAAGAAGTTATTGTCCAGCATCAAATTTAGGATTTAAAGTTAATTCTATTTCCATTCCCTGCGTAATGGCAGTACCTGCTGCTATACTCTGTGCTGTTACATATCCAGTTCCTGTTAATTTAGTTTTTATACCTAATAAATTTAAAAGACTAGTTGCATCTTTACTGGAATATCCATTTACATCTGGTATTGTAATATTAGAGTCGTTAGTTACTAAGAATATTTTATCTTTATTGGTAATGCTAATATTTTTTTCTGGATATTGGTTAATTACCTTATCCCCATTACCAATAATTATTTGATTAGTAATATTATTAGCAGTTAGTAATTGACGAGCTTCATCTAATTTCTTATTTTCTAGTGATGGAAGTTTGTAAGTAGTTATTTTTTCTCCTTCTGTTTCTGTTACTTCGGTTCCATAGTATTTTGAAAGATTGCTTACTACTTCTTTTACAGCAGTTGAAACGCCCTTTTGACTTCCTCCTGCCGGTCTTTTAACAGAGGCATAAATAATAAATTGAGGATTACTCTTAGGATAAATTCCAGAAAATGAAGAAATAATATCTTCCTTGCCATTTAAATATCCTCGACCATTGGTGGCAGCTATTTGAGCGGTTCCGGTTTTACCAATTAATTCACCGCTAGGTATTCTAAAGCCTGATCCGGTATTACCTATTCCATTAACAGTATCATCCATTAATTGAATCATTTTCTGAACTGTTTGAGTTGAAGCGACACGTTCTTTTTCGGTTCTTTTACCTTTATAAACTACTTCTTTAGTATCTGGGTCAACAATTTTTTCTACAACATATGGTTTTAAAAGCATACCATCATTGGTAAGAGGTGTCATAGCTTGAACATTTTGTAGTGGTGTTGTTGTAATTCCTTGACCGAAACCAGCATTAAAGACTTCAGTTTCATATTTAAAACTTATTTGGCCAGTACTTTCATTAGGAAGTGTAATACCTGTTTTTTTACCAAATCCTAATTTTCTATAGTACTGTCTTAACATGGCGCTATTCATAAAGTTTTTCAATAGGTTTATGACTCCAACATTGGAAGATAGAGCATATCCCCTGTCGTAGGTAATATAACCCCAACCATTTCTATTCCAGTCACCAATAACAGTACCATCTGTTGTGGTATATTCACCAGATTTATAGGTAGCACTTCCATTATATACGCCGTTTTCCATGGCTGCCATATAAGTAAATGTTTTCATGGTACTACCAGGCTCATATGGTGAAGAAATAGTTAAATCAAGATAGTTAGTAATATTATCTCTGGTGTTTAAGTCAAAATTAGGATTAGATGACATTCCTAAAATTTTACCTGTTTTGGCATCCATTATAACCATTGTAAACCATTCATATCCGTAATTATTCTTGGCATTAGTTAAGGCTTGCTCTACAAAAAATTGCACATTACTATCAATTGTTAAATATATATCTTTACCTTGAACGGCATCTTTTTTTATTTCTTTGGTACCAGAAATTTTATAACCTTTTAAATCCTTTTGATAAGTAACATAACCATCTTCACCTTTTAAGATGTTATCATAATAAAGTTCTAGTCCCATTTTACCTTTTATAACTTGTTCACCATCTTTATCCTCTTCAGTTGTAGCATAACCTAAAGTATAAGATAGGAAGTTTCCTTTAGGATAATATCTTTTATAACTTTCCACAAAATCTAGCCCTGGTAAGTTTAGATTTTGAATTTGATTCTTTTCTAATTCTGTAAGACCTTTTCCTTTACTACCAAATTCTGTTTGATATTTGTTTTCTTTGTTTAAATAAGTAAGAATCTCTTCTTTTGTCATGCCAAGTATAGGAGCAAGCTTTTCAGCAGTTAAATCTTTATCTACTACATGTTGAGGCTTATTTTTATTGGTTGTTCTCTTAGGACTTAAATACGCAATTAATTTATAAGATGTAACATTTTGCGCTAAAACATCCTTATTTGAACTATATATTGTTCCTCTTTTGGCACTAAGGGTTGTGGTCCTAGTAGTTCTTTTGGAAGCTAGTTCTTGAAGATTGGTATCATCGATAGTTTTAGAAAGTGATAATTGTAATAATCTTAATATCATTATGACAAACAAAAAAAGAGAGGCAATAATAAGTAACTTACTATACTTTACATTGTTCCTTCCCTTTTTCTTTTTCAATTAAACCACGTCCTTAACTGTCTATCTTACAACCTTTATATTAGCATTATTATAACTCAATCCTTCACTTTGTGCAACTTGTTGAATCTTAGTAAGAGAGGCCAATTCATCAATAGCCATAGCTAGAGAATCATTTTTCTTCTGTTGAGATGTTATTTCTTGTTTCTTTTCTTCTACCTCGAAGTTTAATTTTGAAAGTGTTGCTTTAGAAAAGACTATTGAAATTGGAGCCATTAACACTAATGTAACAGCAAGTGTATAAATTAATCTTTCAAATTTAGATATTTTAACCTTTTTCTTCATCTTTTTCTTTTTCATATTATCACTTTCCTTATTTTACTCTTTCTATTATGCGAAGTTTGGCGCTTCGTGCTCTATTATTATTTTCTAATTCTTTATCTGTTGGTATTATAGCTTTATTAACTACTAATTTAAAATCTGGTAAGTATTCTTTTGGTATATTGGGTAATCCTTTAATTTTATCATCTATACTACATACTTCTTTAAAATATTTTTTTACTATTTTATCTTCTAGAGAATGAAATGTTATAACTTCTACTCTTCCACCAACATTTAGCATTTCTAAAGCTTGTTCTAATGCTGGCTTTATAACATCTAGTTCGTGATTTACTTCTATTCTTATAGCTTGAAATATTTGTTTAGCAGGATGTTTTTTTCTCTTTTCTTTCTCAGGAACCGCACTCTTGATTACTTCTACTAACTCTAATGTTGTTTCAATTGGCTTTTCTTCCCTTTGCTTCACTATTTTTTTAGCTATTTGATAAGCAAACTTATCTTCACCATAATCTCTAAATATTCGTGTTAAATCATTTAAATCATAATTATTTACGACATAATAAGCGTCTAGAGGATTATCTTTATCCATTCTCATATCGAGTCTTGCATCCTCATGATAACTAAATCCTCGTCTTCCATTATCTAATTGGGGACTTGACACTCCTAAGTCGAATATAGCACCATCTATTTTTTCAATTCCGCGTTTGTTTAATTCTTGTTTAAGATTAACAAAATTACTTTTGATAATAGTGAAGTTAGTACCAATCTTATTTAAAACATTGGTACTATATTCTATTGCTTCACTATCTTGATCGAAGGCGAATAAAAACCCCTTTTTTATTCTTTCTAAGATGATACTACTATCTCCGGCATAACCAAGTGTTCCATCAACAATAATACTATCCTCTTTTAGGTTTAGATTGTTTATCAATTCATCTTTTAAAACACTAATATGCATATTATCACCTACAAGTCTATATTATTGCTGAATAGGTTTTCAGCTATATCGGACATATTATCTTTTGTAGAATCAAAGAAATCATTCCAGTTGTCGCTAGACCATATTTCAAGTCTATCTCCTGTTCCTATGATAATACATTCTTTTTTTAATCCAGCATAGGAAATTAAAGGAGAAGAAATGTTAATACGTCCTTGTTTATCAAATTCTACAGTAGTGGCTCCAGATAGGAAAAATCGCATAAACTGGCGGGCATCTTTTTTAGTAAATGGGATTTTTTGTAATTCAGCAACTATTTTTTGAAAGTCCTCTAAAGAATATGCAAATAAGCAATTCTCAAGGCCTCTTGTGATTACAAACTTTTCTCCTAAATCATCTCTAAATTTAGAGGGAATTGTTAATCTTCCTTTATCATCTATATTGTGATGGTATTCTCCCATTAACATAAATATTCACCACTTTTCCCCACTATTAACCACTGCTTACCATAATAATACCCCATGTTATTTATTTTGTAAAGTTTTTTGACAATAATTATCAAAGATTGACACATAAAAAAACTAGAAGTTTCCTTCTAGTTAATCTTTTTAAACTATTTTAAAGAGCCTTTTCTTCTATTTGTGTTAATACTAATTCTTTAAAGTCATCAATACTTAGAGTTTCTTTATCACTGCTACCATGTTTTCTATAAGTTACAGTTTTATTTTCTTTTTCATTGTCACCTAGAACTAAGGTATATGGGATTTTTTTAGTTTGAGACTCTCTCATACGATAACCAAGTTTTTCATTACGAGCATCTACTTCCACCCTTATTCCTGATTTTTCTAATATTTCTTTTACTTCATAAGCATAGTCTAATTGGTGTTCACTTGATACAGGAATAATATTTACCTGAACTGGAGCAAGCCATAATGGTAGTGCACCTTTTGTTTCTTCTAATAGGAAGGCAATAAATCTATCTAGAGAACCAAGAATTGCTCTATGAATTACTACTGGTCTTACTTTCTTGCCTTCTTCATCTATATATGTAAGTTCAAATCTTTCTGGTAATAAGAAATCTAATTGACATGTTGAAAGGGTTACATCATGTCCAATAGCGCTTTTTACTTGGACGTCTAATTTAGGTCCATAGAATGCAGCTTCTCCTTCTGCTTCATAGAATGGTATATTAAGTTCTGTTAAAACTTTTCTTAATTCATTTTCTGCTTTATCCCACATTTCGTCGTTATCGAAATATTTTTCTTTATCATTTTTATCTCTTAATGATAATCTGAATTCATAGTCATTGAAGCCAAAGTCTTTGTAAACATCAAGTATTAATTTTACTACTCCTTGGAATTCATCTTTTATTTGATCAAGGCGGCAGAAAATGTGTGAATCATTTTGAGTGAAGGCTCTTGTTCTTTCAATACCGCATACTGCCCCACTAGCTTCATATCTGAAGTCATTAGCAATTTCTGCTATTCTTACTGGTAGATCACGATATGAATGAAGGCTATTTTTAAACATCATCATGTGATGTGGACAGTTCATTGGTCTTAAAACATAAGCTTCATCATCTAATTCCATTGCTGGAAACATATCTTCTTTATAGTGATCCCAGTGACCTGATGTTTTATATAAATCAACATTTCCTAGTGATGGTGTCATAACATGTTTGTAACCTAAGCTAATTTCTTTATTCATAATATAATTTACAAGGTTTTGTCTTACTGTAAAGCCATTAGGTAACCACATTGGGAGACCTTTTCCTACTAATTCTGAGAACATAAATATGCCCAAATCTTTACCTAATTTTCTGTGATCTCTTTGTTTACAGTCTTCCAAGAATTCAAGATGCTTTTGTAACTCTTCTTCTGTATCAAAGCAAATACCATAAATTCTTTGAAGCATTTTATTTTTGGAGTCACCTTTATAATATGCTCCAGATACTTTTAAAAGTTTAAAGTGCTTTAACTCTTTAGTGCTTTCAACATGTGGTCCACGACATAAGTCAGTAAAATCACCCTGAGAATAGCAAGTTATTACTTCATCCTCTGGCATTCTTTCGATAAGATCTATCTTATATTCATCATTTTTAAACATTTCTAAAGCTTCTTGTCTTGTTAATTCATGTCTAATGATCTTCTTACCGTCTTTTACTATTTTCTTCATTTCCTTTTCAATTTTAGGCAAATCTTCTTCTGTTAGAGTAACATTTCCTAAATCAATATCGTAATAGAATCCTTCTTCAATTACTGGTCCTACCCAAAACTTTGCATTAGGATATAAATGTTTTACAGCTTGAGCAAGTAAATGTGCTCCACTGTGATTTAAACGTTGTAATCTTTCATTTTCTTTAATATTCATATTATCTACCATTAGTGGAACCAAATCCACCGATCCTTTCTGTTGTTATTTTTTCTTCATTATCTACAGTTAAAAATTTTGTAAATATAGCTTGACAAATAGCGTCGCCCTTTTTAACTATATAATCTTTATCTCCATGGTTTTGAAGTCTTATAAAAAGATGTCCTTCATTTGTTTCATTGTTGTAATAGTCACTTTCTATAATTCCTACTTGGTTACATAATCTAACGTTATATTTAAACCCTTGACTACTTCTTACAACAATCATCAACATTTCGTCTTCATTCATCGTGACCTTAACACCTGTTGGTACTTTTATTGTTTCTCCTGGTTTTAGAGTAAATGGCTGTAATGTGAAAAAGTCATAGCCAGCACTATACTTGGTACCTCGTTTAGGAAGACTATATTCATTATATAAATCTTCATCAGAACAGACATCTTTTTTAAATTGTTCAAAGCCTATCTTTTCAAACTTTCTCATAGACATTTCCTTTCCACACAAAAAGGATGATACAGGAGTGCATAAGCACGGTACCATCCTTTGTTTAACTTACAAATGTAACGAGTTTCCCCGGAATTACTTTGCATAATTCTACTAAAAAGGTAGTAACTAACTTGTCTTTTATCTAAATTCCAGCAGCTTAGACTCTCTTTAAAAAGATTAAAGTTAATCATGTCCTTTCTCTTTGTATTTAACGTACATTTAATTTATATCACAATTTTTCTTTCATTGCAACTACTTAGTCTTAATCTTTTGCTTATTTTTTCTTAAATATTCATTATAATCAACAGAAAAACTATTTATATGAATTAGTTGTTCATTTATACGTTCTATTACTCTTTTGGTTTCTTTTTCTAGTTTATAGATATCAGGGTCATTACTATTTTCCATACGACATCTTTTATTTAAATATCTGTTCCATAAATCAGCAAATCTTCTTTCGGGAGATGTTGAGTGACAATAATGTTTTAGGCCTAGACCTTCATGACTTCCTGAAATAGCATAGGTTGATTGTGGTTTAATATCTATTAGTGACTTTATAAATTTATCAATATCATCTGTTCCTATCATGTTTAACTGTTTTAAAATATTTTCTTTTTCTTGGTCATAGTTAGTTTCAAAAGAGTGAGTTCTATAAATTAAAGGATAATTATTTTTATAGAAATATTCGGCCATATTACTATTTTCTAAAAGCATAGTATATAGAACTATCTTTTCGGCAGCACTCTGTCCTACTTTACTACAGGATGGATCTAGTGTATTAACTTTATTACTTAGATATAGTGAACTTGTTTGAAACTTTCTTTCTAAAATATCTCCTACTTCTATGAGGCTTTCTATAGTAGTTAATAATTCTTCATTTCTACTTTTATCTTCTTTAATAATTTTATTGGCTTGTTCATAATTAAGCTTTTTATTATTTGTAATGATGGTTGGCATAATAATATCAGATACCACTTCACCGTTCTTTGTTATTTCATAGTAATGAGAATCAGCATAACGAGGTCTGTTTTCTATAAGAGATGCTTGATCTATAGCAATGTTCATAGGAAACATCGGAATGAATAGACCATTAGAATAAATTGTTGTAACTTTATCATAGGCCTCTTTCACGATGGCACTATTGATATTGAAGTAGCCAAAGATATCAGTAATATGAATTCCTAATAAATAGTTACCATTAGGAAGTCTTTTACATGATATAGCATCATCAATTTCACCGGTACAAGAATTATCAATCGAAATAATGAAATCATTACTAATAACTCTATTATTTATGTAGGGATTAATATCTCCTAAAGTAGGTCCATCGGCTTTTTTTATGTTTACACTATAGCGTTTTGATAACTCATCCAAATACTTGTCACCATTTACGTTTTCTTTTAAATATTCAATCAGTGCTGAAATGTATTTAGTCTTTTCTCTACCAAGCCTATCTTTTGATTTAAGTGTATATTTTGTTTTCTTTAAATAAGAAAGAGCTTTCTTCTTATCTTCATAACTTATATTTGATAATTCATTTTCAACAAGCATTTTAATAACTGTATCATAATACCTAACCTCATCTAGCATAATATCAATTTTATCTAGTTTACTAGCGTAGGTAATAACAATAGTTTCTAAAAGTGTCTTTCCCTCAAATTGAGGTGTACTTGTGATGTTTAAAACATCAAGAGATAGTTTTATATACTCTATATTTTTGACATTATATATTAGTTGATAAAGTAGCTCATTATGACTAATTTCTTTCTTTTTTACGACGGTAAGGCTATCTAAATAAGGCGTAATATTATTCTTTAAAGCAATATATTCTTCTTTCCTGTGAGTTGTAAATTTTGCCTCTTGCAGATAAGTATTTAAAGATTCTTCTATTTTTCGAACTTTTCTTTCTATTGCTTTTTTATTAATATTCTCATTTTCATCTAATAAACATTTAGTGTAATCTAGCATATTAATGATATTTTCTTCTATATCTACTGAAGAATCACTTTTTACAATGTTATTTATAAGGAACAAAAGTTCATTTATAACTTCATTTGATAGTTCTGTTCCTAAGTATTCTTCTAATTTAGGTTTATTTACTTTCTTATTTTTAAATATAGTTATTATATTTTCCTTATTTTTTAATACCTTATCCATATTATTTTCTCCTATTTTTACTTACTAATTCTAATGGGATTGTTAATTGCTTAATTCTTTCAATAATTCGTCTTGCTTTTACTTTTTCTACTCCACTACTGGTTATGGAGAGGTGATTTTCTAATTCTTGTAAAGTCAAATTTGACGTAAAGAAAGTGGTTAAGTGTTCTTCCATTCTGTATTGTAATATGGATCCTAATATTTCATCTCTTGACCAACTACTGCAGTTTTCAGCTCCAATATCGTCTATAAATAAAATGGGACTTTTTTTGGCAGCATTATATTTTTCATCAAAGTCTGAGCCGAAGGATGATTTTAATTCTCTTAAAAATTCAGGATAGTAAACGATAGTACTTTTAATATTTTTCTTGGCCATATCATTTAATAAGGCAGATATTAAATAGGTCTTACCTGTTCCAAATGAGCCGGTCAAGTATAAGCCTTTGGTGTCTTCCTTGCCATATTTTTTCATAAAGTCGTTAAAGTACTTGATGATTGGGACACGACCTTTATCATCAGTATAAACCTCTTTTAGTGAGGCGTTTCTAATATCTTTTGAAACATCAAAGTAGGTAACATTATCCTTATATAAAATACTTTGTTTCTTACTACAAGCAACATAAGAAAAAATTACTCTTTTATCAATTTGTTCGGGTGTTAATACAAATCCTTTTACTTCTTGAGGGCATTCTTTAAGGCCTGGACAATGCATACATTTTTTTCTTTGTTTTACACATTCTTCTAATGAAGATGTATATTTTACTAAAACTTCTTCTTTAATAGGTAATTGGTGAACATAATTTTGGAAAACTTCATCACTACATGCTTTGATGTAGTTATCTTTTAGTGTGTTTTGACTATTCTCTTTAAAATATTTCTTCACATCTTCCATCGCTATGCACCTCAGTTATTTATATTTTATCTAAAAACGAATATAAAATCAATATTTAACTGTGTTTTAATTAATATAAAAAGAACACTAAGCAAGTGTTCCCATTGGATCCCAAGGTTCTAACTCTATAGGATCATTTGATAAAATTTTTAATTCTTCTGCTGAAAGATACTTTTTATTAATTACAGCTTGGTATACATAGTTATCGAACCAAGTATCTGTTGCGACATAGTATCCTTTATGAGCTGTTTTATCTCCCCAACTATTTTCAATTTTCCATTTGGTTGGCTTTTGGTTATCTATATTTACACCCGTAAAAACCATAGCGTGATTCATAGCGCTTTCACGCATATCTAGCATAGTTTGCTTATCCATACTGATATCTATTTGAAGGAGATCTTCTTCACTATAACTGGTATCATCCCAAAGGCCTTCTTCTCTATCTCCATATTTACTGCAATCACTACCAAACCAAACAGCTTCTTTTTCACTCAATTGCATTACAACTAGCTCTTTAAATCTTTCAATTGGTAAATTAATATATTTTATTTTATTGCCTTCGATAACGTTTCCTAGGTACTTAACAGTATATAATTCATTAAATGGTTTATCCTCTGTTGGTGAATTAATAATACTAACGTATTCATCAAGGGATGCTTCAACAAAGTCTTCTAAGAATTCATGTGGAGTAATGTCTTTGATAATATTGTAGTTTTTATCCTTATCAACATATTCGAAAGAAAAAGTTACTGGTGGAACTCCAAAACAGTTACATAATAGATTATAGATTTCTTTGATACTCTTCTCGTGGAGTGATTTTATTTCATTATCTTTTCCCTCATGATGCATTTTTCTAATAGTAGATGTAAATTTTCTTAAATATCTATTAAGAATATTATCTATTTCTTTAGTATTAGAACTTTGATATGTTTCGTTAAAAGCATCTTTTGGCACAAGGCCATATTTTTTTACAATATTTACAAACATATCCCATTGTCCACCATCTTCAATACCTCTGGTTAAGATGTATGATAATGTCCTATCATCATTATTTTTATCAATTAAGGATATAACTGTTTCTATGAAGTAATTACATTTTTCTAATTTGTCATAGAATGCAACATAGTTTTGTGAAAGTTCAAACTCCTCTAAATTATATTTTTTAGCAATGCGTTCTCTTAAAATATTGCAACCAGCAAAGATCCAACATCTACCACTCGCTAATTGGTTTGCTACAGGGAGTGTTTCTATATTAATTGAGAAGTTATTTCTAGTATATTCTGTTTGTTCTCCTACTCTTACTAAATCACTGATCTTTGTTTTGTTTAAAGCATGACGACGTAAATTATTAATCTTATCTTCTTTATAGTCTTCTTTTAGTTTATCTAAATATTCTTTTTTTAATTCCATCACATATCCTCCTTTATATTATATTAGCCTATATCTTTTATATTATGCAAGTATAATTTTTTTAAAATGGTGATCAGCTTTGTAAGAATTAAGTTCTTTGTTAATTTTAATACTTATATTTATTATTATTTAAATAAAAAAGAAGAAAAAAACTTCTTCTTATACTGTGATTAAATATTTTTTGCACTTTCTGTTATTTTTTCATATCATGAGAAACTTCTGCATCAAGAGTTTCAATATTTAATTCATCTAACATTTCATCTATCTGTTTATCTACCTGTTTCGCTTGTAACGGATTTACTTTTTTTGAGATTCCTTTTAATTCGTTTTCTCTAATATCAGCCTGTTTTTTAGCCTCCCGTTGAACTTTATCAATAATTTCTTTTTCATAAATTTTTCCTTGTGCTTCTGCAAAATCACGTAAGCTATTACTACTATCATGTCCATAAACTGGCTCAAAATGTATATTAGTTTCCTTGTATTTTTCACCGGCAAGAGTCCTAATTTGTTGGGCAACTTCAGCTTTTTCACTTTCATACTTTTGCTTGAGGTTTTCCTGTCTTGCTTTTTCTTCTTGAATTTTCTCTTTCAATTTTTTTATTAATTGTTCTGATTGAACAATTTCTTCTTTGGAACTTTTTAACTCTTTTTTTAATTCATTTATATCAAGTATATTTATACCACGTAAATCAAATGAACCATAAAGTATACCTTTATAATAATCATCAGGAAAGTGTATAGGCGATAATTTTCCTTCATCATACCATTGGTGGTCATACCAAAACATTATGTCTCTATATATTCTTTCTCGTTCATATGCTACTGCTTCATTTAAATGTTGAAGTTCTGATTTCGTAATTTTGTTTTTAAATATTTTCCTTGATAATTTATTTCTTTTTTCAACTAAGCTTTGTAAATTTGATAAATCATCATCTTCTAATTTGTCGGCGTGCTGTTGCAAAAATTCCATATCAACCTTGGCTTCGACAGGATTAGCTTTTGTAGGCCATTCTCTTTTGCTGGCTAAATTTAGAAGTTTTTTTTCTGTACATTGTGAATTAAAAAATTCTTTTTGTTGTTTAAAAGGTCCTTCTTCAAATTTTTGAACAATTTCCATTAACCTATCTAAATGACAAAAATTATAATTATTGTTATATTTGTAAATAAGATCCTTTTCCGTTTCTTTTCTTATATGCAAACCTTCACCAGCAATTTTCCTTTTTAACCCGTCTGGTAATCTGGGATCAATTATTATTATATCAGTCTCTGCTTTTTTTGTTCTTCACATATATTCTTATACTTTGTCCACAATTTTGCCATGTCGTATATCTTTGATTTTTCTACATTATCATGTGTCATAGATGCCTGCAACTCCGTAAATTTATCTATGGTTTTTTCACATTTTTCTATTTCTTGAGCTAGATTATAGCTGTCTTTAATCTTATATGATAAAACTTTTTTTGTTTCTTCTGATGTCATTGCTTTGATTTCTTTTTGTTTTTCTTCTAATTCCTCATTCATTTTTTTTAGTGCAGGAGCTTGTCCCCAGTTATGATGTAATTCTTCTATCCTTTGTTGATTTTCTTTAATTATTGAGTCCAACTCTTCTACCTTATCTTTTTTATATTCTTCAATTTCAATATCTGACATTGCCTGTATTCTCGCATATGCAGGTAGAGATGCAAGTTTTTTCAAGGCATTAAATTTCTCTTCAACTATCATAAATTGATATTGATATTCTTCATATTCGGGGTTGAAGCGGGAGGTACCCTCAGCTTTTTGTTTGGCAGATTGATATTCTTTTTCTAAATTTTCAAATTCGCTATTAAGCATTGATAGAAATTCATCATTAGTCATTTTTACTCACCTCATCTAATTTACTTAATAAATCTTCATTTTCTTTTATTGATAATTGAGAAAATATTTTTTCTAATTCATCCTTGCTCGAGGATGATATTTTATCTATATTATTGTTAACACTCATTTTATTCATATAATATTATTTCTCCTTTTATGTATTTTTTATTAATAGCGTTTTTAATATATCCATTTTTATTCTTTTGTTTGTTTTTCATACTTACCACTTTTTACCGTTATGTTTTACTACTAACATTTACCTGATTTATAGAATTATAGTGTATTCTATTTACGTTCTGCTTTTTTCATATTGATGGTGCCATATCTTATCATCTATATTAATATTAGTTTACTCCGTTTATTAAATTTACTTTTTCCACCATTTTATACCTCCTACTATGATTTCATTATAAAACTACCCCCCCCCATGTCAATATTTTTATCCACAGTTTACATATTGCATGTGGAATATATTCGTTTTGCTTCTAACTTTCATCAAAATTTACTTTGAAGTTCTATTGAAATTCTTCTTATTAATCAATGGATAGTGCTGATGAGTTTATATATCATCACCTAACCCTTAATAAATTTTAATACTATCTTGTATTTTCATTAAATCAGTTAGGAAAACATAGAGTAACTATTCTATAAGATGTTCTTAATATGAAGACAAAATAAAAAGAGTTTTTGCAAACTCTTTCTTAGATTATATATGTTTTGTTATTTTTTAATCAATTGTAACTTTCTTTTAACTAGCTAATAGACTACCTTTTGAAATGTTGCTGCTAGAATAAGCTGTCGCAATCATTTTATCTACTAAATCAGATGTTGTTGAAATATAGTCTAAAACGATTTTCGAACCTGTTTCACGAGCTGCACTTGAGAACATAGATGAGTAATTATATGAACTAATAGAGTTATTTTTAATTGCTAATTTAGTATTTATTTTATAACAATTATAAAACATTGAATTCATATTTGTGACATTGGTAGTATCAAATTTACTTAAATCTATGGTACCTAAACTATTACAATAAGCAAACATTTCTTGCATACTAGTTACATTTGCTGTAGTAAAGTTACTTATATTAAGAGAAGCTAACTTTTCACAATTTTTAAACATTCCCCACATTGAAGTTAGTTTTTTGGTAGTAAAATTCTTTAAATTTAGACTTGTTATACTCCTGCATGACTCAAAAATGTTATCCATATTAGTAACATTAGAAGTATCAAAACTACTAACATCTATACTAGTTAAAGCAGAACATTGTTGGAACATAGAAGCCATAGACTTAACGTTTGAAGTGTTGAACTTACTAAGATCTAATTTAGCAAGGCTTGTACAATTCCAAAACATTTGATACATAGTTGTAACGCTTTTTGTATTAAGTGGACTAAGATCTATGTTAACAAGCCCTATACAATTATAAAACATATTAGACATATCTGTTACAGTTTGAGTATCCATTCCCTTAAAGTTTACAGAAGTTAGAGATTCACATTGATTAAATAGATTACTTAAGTCGGTTATTTTAGGTGTAACTATATTACTTAAATCAACATCTGTTAATTTCTTACAACTACTAAATACTCCTTGCATATTAGTAAGTGATGATAAATTCATTTGACTCATATTGGCTGTTTTTAAATTATTACATGATGAGAAAAAATATTGAATACTAGTAGTATTACTGAAATCTGCTCCTGATAAATCAACAGTTTCTAAAGAAGAATAACCTGAAAATAATATAGGTATTGAAGTTAAGCTACTAAATTTGGCATTGCTCATGTTTAATGTTTTTAATCCCTTAGAATAGCTAAATCCTGAATTAATATCAGTTACTCCACTGAAATCAGCACCACTTAAATTAAGTGTTTCTAGGTTTGTTGCACCATATAAGAATCCACCAAGATTTCTAGCCTTAGGTAATTTTGTATTACTCATATTTAGGGTTTTTAGTGCTCCAGCTCCATCAAGGAATCCACCAACTCCCATTACATTACTAAAGTTTACTCCTGATAAATTTAGTGTTTCTAGGCTACTACATCCAGAAACTAGACCACCAATTGCACTTGCACTACTAAGATTCATATTACTCATATCAATAGATGTTATTGATGACATTCCACCAAAGATTCCACTAATGTTAGTAACTTTGCTGGTGTCAAGACTTTTTATATCTATAGATGTTAGGGCTGAACAACTACTAAATAAGCCACCCATATCCTGTAATTTACTTTTTTTGTTTAAAGTTTGTAATTTTATACTCTTAAGACTTGAACATCCGGCAAATGCTCCATTCATATTTGTTAAATTAGTTGTATCAAGTATTGGTAGGCTTAGATTTACTAGATTACTACATCCAGAAATAAGAAGTGATATATCTGATGCACATTTTGTATTTATATTACTTAAGTCTAATGTAGTTAAATTAATGAATCCAGAAAATAGTGATTTAGATGATGGGTTTAAATAAATCTCGCCATCGGCACAGATTGTAACATTGTAACCACCTGCTCCATTGTCTTCAACATAAGCTTTAATCGAACCATCTTGTGCGACTGATACGTCCCAACTTTCAATGGCTGTATCTGGAACTGATAAAACATTCTTAGTACTAATTTTTGTTACTTGCGGCATGTATGTACTACTGTGATAGTTACCTGTTGTATCACTATTCATGATTGGATTTGATGTAATAGCGTTTGATGTCTCATCTGCTTGAATATATGTTACCCTGAATGATAAATCAAGTGGTTTATCCTCTGTTGGTAGATCGCTGGCATTTAAATCAGTCTTATATTTTACAGAAACCTGCATTTTTACTGTTTCTCCAGCTTTTAATTGATCTTTAACTGCAACGCTTAATCCATTAGCATAGTTAACAGTATAATCAAGATATTTTTTAGTATCTGCTTCAAGACTAGTATTTATAACCTCACTAATCATTGCATCTATTGTTCCAGCATTTACAACATCTACTGTAAATGTGTAACTGTCTCCTGGTTTAGGAAGACGAACGCTATAGTTAACGGTCGTTTTAGCAGCATCTATTGCAGCGGGTGAAGTTGCAGTAACGCTTGTATCGCTAACTTTGACGTTTTCAAAATGGATATCCCATTTAGCACTATTAATATTAGAAACACCGGTAATATTTAGGGTTGTTGACAAGGCCGCATAACCGATGCTTATGCACAATATTAATAATAATACATATACAATGTATTTTCTATTTTTATTTTTCACTCTTTTACACTCTCCTATTCTAGATATAAGAATAATATCAATTTGAGAAAAAATCAACCCATAAAGTCAAAAAAAATAAGCTAATTTTCAAAAAAGCTTATTCTTTTACTAATTTCTTCTTTTCCTAAAATACTTAAAATATTAGAAAGGTTTGGAGTTTGATTTTTTCCAGTTACTATATGTCTTATCATTTCACAAATATTACCTATATGTCCTTTATATGATTCAGGAGAAGCTTTGTACTCTTTTGTTGATGGAGCATAATTATTTTCAGTAGCAAGGTTTTGAATCTTACTATACCATGTATCATTATCATCATGTTCATCAAATACTTCTAAGTATTTATGTAATAATTCTACATCAATACTTGCTTTATCTATTTCCTTATAAGTTTCTTCCTTATCTTTATAGAAGTATTCATTAAACATATACATTGACTCACTCTTGACATCTTTATATGTAGCTATATCTTTACGTGGACGTTTACCATTTCTTTCAATATCTAAAAACTCTATTAATCGGTCTTTATTTGTTACCATAATATTATAGAATTCTTCATCGTATTTTTTAAAGTAAGCAAGGCTATCTTCATATATATTTGAAGCACTTATTCTTGAAAAATAAGTACGACAGATATTATTTAACTTTTCGGTATCAAATAATGTACCACCGGTAGGCATTTTCTTAAAACTAAATTGGAAGTCTAAATAGGACTTATCACTATTTTGTAAATACCACTCTTCAAAGTTTGTATTAATAATTGTTGATAAGAATAATTTTACTCCTTCACTAGGTATACCAGCTTCATCGTAATAGCTAACGGAAAACTCTGGATCTTTTCTTTTACTTAATTTACGAATGTTACCATTTTCTTTTTTTGTAAGAGGAGCATAGTGAGCATATTTTGGTAACTTAAATCCCATAAGTTGGAATAGTTGAAGATGTTTGGGATAACTTGGTACCCATTCGTCTCCTCTTATAACAACTGTTGTATGCATTAAGTGATCATCTATAACATGAGCAAAATGGTATGTTGGAAGACCATCTTTTTTCATGATTACTTCATCAATGACATTTTCTGGCATTGTAATATCACCCTTAATTAAATCATGTAGAGTTACTTGTTTTGACATATCACCAGGAGATTTAATTCTAACAACATAATCATCATTATTTTTTAGATGTTCTTTTATTTCATCTAATGATAAATCTCTATCAACTGCATAATGCCCATATACACCAATAGGCTCTTTTCTTAATTCTTGCCCTTCTCTTATTTCTTGTAATTCTTCTTTTGTCATAAAGCAAGGGTAAGCAAGACCATTTTTAATTAAGTCTTTAATATATGTTTGATAAATTTCTTTTCTTTCGCTCTGAGTATATGGCCCATAGGCGCCACCTGTTATTGCTCCTTCATCAGGCATAATATCAAATGTTTCAAGAGATGATTTAATTAGGTCTGTTGCACCTTCTACATATCGTTCTTGATCAGTATCTTCTAGTCTTAGGAAGAAGATGCCATCACTTTGTTTTGCGAATATGTAATCTAGGAAAGCACTTTCCAATCCACCCATATGCATAAAACCTGTTGGACTTGGAGCAAAACGTGTTACTTTAGCTCCTTCTTTTAAATTTCTTTCAGGATATTTTTGTTCAAATTCATCTCTTGTTCTTGTAATATGGGGAAACAATATTTCAGCAAGTTCATTTCTTTCTATATCAGTCATTAGGATTCCTCTTTTCTTTATTATTAAAAAAACACATAATGTGTTTAATTTCAATATGGCTGCTCCAGTTAGATTCGAACTAACGCATCGTGCGGTCAGAGCGCACTGCCTTACCGCTTGGCTATGGAGCAATAAGTACATATACATTTTAAAACAAAATATAAAAAATGACAAGTATAATAATGGAAGTAGTAACTTTTTTTATATAAATTAAAAAAAATATTGCCTTTTTGCAATATTTTATAACTTAATTTCTTCTTTTTCTCTTTGTTTTCTTTTTTCTACGGCTTTATAACCTTCTTCGACATCATTAAAGTAAATTGTTTCATTTTTTAGTTTTTGATATGTTTCATTACCTTTACCAAGTATTAAAACAATGTCTTTATCTTTAGCCATATTTATTGCCTTTTCAATCGCTTTGTGACGGTCTACTTCTATTTCGTAATTTGTATGTTTAGCCTTGGCAGTTGACACTAATTGGTTAATAATGTCTAGTGGGTCTTCACTTCGTGGATCTTCATAACAGAAAATGGCATAGCTTGCATTACTTAAAATTGTTTCACCCATGATTGGTCTTTTCAAATAGTCTCTTTCACCAGCTGAACCAATGACTACTATAGAACGATTAATGTCTAGGGTATGAACAAAGTTTAAAAGATTACTAATTCCATTAGGAGTATGAGCATAATCTACCATAACATAATATGGTGTATCTGTTTTTAACATTTCAAGTCTTCCATCAACATAAATATTTTTGATATTATCTTCAAACTCTTCCCACTTAAAGCCTAAGGATAAACAGCAAAGTATTGCGCACGCTAGGTTATAAACATTAAATCCACCTAGTAATGGGCTCTTTATATTATGAAGTTTTGAATCATACTTGTAAGTAATATCAGTATGTGTAGGATAGACTTTGTAATCTACAATTTGTAGTGTATTATCGTCTCCTTTTCCATATGTTACAACTTGTCCGTTACAAGCTTTTTTACATATTTCAAAGGCCTCATCATCATGGTTTAGAATACAATAACCATCTTTTTTTGTTTGTTTAAATAGTTTGCACTTACATTCAATATAGTTTTCATAGCTTCCATGAATATTTAAATGTTCACGAGTAATATTGGTAATACCAGAAATATCAAATTCTAGTTCTGTAAGTCTATTTCTAAAAAAGGCTTCACTACTTGCTTCCATCGAACAATATTTGCATCCAGCTTCAACGAAATCATTAAAATACCTATATAAATTATGACTATCAGGAGTTGTATTCTCGGTATCTCCTTTTTTATCTTTATAACTATAACCATTTGTACCAATATAGCCACAATTATCTTTACCAATTAGAGTTTGAATAATTGTTGTGGTACTTGTTTTACCGTCAGTTCCTGTTATTCCAATCATTTTTAGTTTTTTATCAGGATAGTCATAAAATTTGGAACAGATTCTTGGTAATTCTTCATTAGTGTTATCTACTTTTATTATAGGAACAGCTTTTTTGCCAACATCTTTACTTACTACAATGGCACTGGCTCCATTTTTGATGGCATCATCTATAAAATCATGACGATCTGCTTTAACCCCCATAGTGCAAACAAACAAGTCACCTGGTTCTACTTGTTTTGAATTAATAGCTATTCTTTTTATTTTTACATCACTATCGATATCAAATAATTCACTTAATTTTTTCATTTTTATCACCTAGGAATAGTATAGCGTAAAGTTGACAAAAATAAAAGGTAAATGGTTGAAATATACATATATTTACGGTAAAATGTATGGTGGTGATAAGATGAAAGCAGTGATTATAGGTGCTGGTTCAGATTTAGGAGTTCATATTGATGGAGCTCATCTAGGACCATTACAATTAATGAATGATATGAAACCAATATATCATGGTGAAATGATAAATTTAATGCAAGATGAAGGAATTGTTAAGAGTCGTAATTTATCTGATAGAAAGAAAAATGATGTTGAAATAGAACGTTTTAATACGGCTTTATATAAATTGGAATTAAAGAAGATGAAGGAAGGATTATTCCCACTTACACTGGGAGGTGATCACTCTGTTGCAGTCGCTAGTGCTCTTGCTGATTCTAAGATTAATGATGGTCATGTGGGAATGATTTGGATTGATGCTCATACAGACTATAATACTTTTGAAACTACCGTTTCAGGAAATATACATGGTCTACCATGTGCCGCTATTACAGGATGGAAATGTGAAGAGCTTAGAACTTTTTTTGACGGACAGTGTATTGATCCACGAAAAACAGTAATTATTGGAGCTAGAAGTATTGATCCATGGGAAGAAGATAATATTAAATATTCTGGAGTAACAGTTTACTCTACTGAAGATATTAAAAAAATGGGAATTAAAACAGTCGTTGATGAAGCATTTAAAATTGCTCTAGATAGAAATAAGTCCGTTCATGTAAGCTATGACATTGATGTTGTTGATCCTGACTTTGCTCCTGGTGTATCTATTCCAGAAGTTGACGGTATAAATGATAAAGAGGCTATGGAAATTTTAGAAGAAGTTTTAAAACATATTAATAGTATTTCTTCTATGGACATTGTAGAATTTAATCCATTACGTGATGAAGATAGAAAAACAGAACAGCTGGCTTTAAATATGGTAGCTAGAACGGTTCAGGTAGTTGAAGAAGTTAAGGGAAAAATAATTAATCAAAAAAAATACTAGACTTTTAAAAATCTAGTATTTTTTATTATGCTTTTTCTACTTCTATTTTAATAGGATGTCCATTTAGATCGTATTCTTCACTATTAACTTCTTGTTTTTCAATTTTATTAGCTAAAGTTTCATTTTCTACATAATCTTTATATGTATCTAGCATATGATCTATATCAGTATCGCCATTATAATATACATTTATATGATCAGTGATTACAAAATCTTTTTCTTTTCTTAGACTTTGGATAGTTCTAACCATTTCACGAGCTAAGCCTTCTAGAATTAGGCTTTCGGTTAAATTGGTATTAAGAACAACACATGTCTTATTATCACTTGAGGCTTGATATCCATCTTTAACTTCAATTGAAAGAATGGTATTTTGGGAATCAAGCGTAAAGTCTTCACCCTCTAGTTTTATTGTAATTGATTCATTTTGTGTCTTTAATGCCTCTTCACTAGGTAAAGTCTTTAATTGTTCTTGTAATACTTTTATTTTAGAACCTAATGTTTTACCTAACACTTTAAAGTTTGGTTTTAAAGAGTAAGTTAAGTAATCTGTCATGTCATCTTTGTAAGATAATTCTTTAACATTTAATTCTTCTTTTATTATTGAATCTAAATTTCCAATGATATTTTTTATAGAGCTGTCTAATATTACTTCACTAATTGGTTGTCTAACTTTGATATTTGCTGTTTCACGAGCATCACGTCCTAGACTACAGATATCTCTTACAAGATCCATTTTCTCTTCTACTTCTTCATTTACTAAATTTTCATTAAACTTTGGAAAGTCTGCTAAATGAACACTTTCTTCACCAGTTAATTTAGTATAAATTTCATCTGATATATATGGAGTTATAGGCGCAGTTAATTCTGCTAAAGTAACTAAAACTTCGTATGTTGTTTGATAAACACTTTTTTTACTTTTTGTTAACTTGCTATCCCAGAATCTTCTTCTATTACTTCTAATATACCAATTTGATAAATCGTCATTTAAGAAAGGTACAATTAATTTTACAACTTTGTTTAAATCATACTCTTCATAAGCATTAATAACATCACAAACTAACTTGTTTAATTTTGAAAGTAACCATTTATCAATTAATTCGCGATCTTCTACTTTTATGTCGTATTCTCTTGGATCAATGTTATCGGCATTGGCATACATTTCGAAGAAGGAATAGGCATTTTTAAATGTTGCATAGTATTTTGAGTAAATTTCTTTTAAGCCTACCATATCAAATCTTAATGGAGTCCATACTGGAGATGCATATAGCATATAATATCTAACTGGGTCAGCTCCATATTCGGTCATAATATCTATTGGATTAATAATATTTCCTACGGATTTTGACATCTTTTTACCGTGAGCGTCAAGCATCATATCATTAACAACAACATTTTTGTAGCTAGATACTCCTGATACTAATGTTGAAATGCAAAGTAGAGAGTTAAACCAGCCTCTTGTTTGGTCGACACCTTCGGCAATAAAGTCACCTGGGAATTGCGATTCAAATAATTCTTTGTTCTCAAATGGATAATGAAATTGAGCATAAGGCATAGCTCCACTATCAAACCATACGTCCATAACATCAGTAACTCGAGACATTGTTTTGCCACAGCAACTACATTTAATGTGTAGATTATCAACATAAGGCCTATGAAGTTCAATCTTTCTAACATCAATATCTTCTACTAGTTTTTCTTGTAATTCATCTAGTGAACCGATACATTCAACATGTCCACAGCAACAAGTCCAAAGTGGCATAGGACAACCCCAGTATCTATTTCTTGAAATACCCCAATCTACCATTCCTTCTAGCCAGTTATTAAATCTTTTTTCTCCGACATATGCTGGATACCAATTAACTTTTTTATTACAATCTATTATTTGTTGTTTTAATTTAGTTGTTTCAATATACCATGCTGGTTTAGCATAATAAATTAACGGCTTTTTACATCTCCAACAATGAGGATAATCATGAGTTATTTTTTGTTTTTTGAATAGTTTATCATTTTCCTTTAAGTATTTGATGATATCAAGTTCAAGTTCTGAATCTGTTACTACTCTGCCCTCCCAAGGTCCAACAGTATAACAACCATCTTTGTTGACACTTTGAGAAAAACTAATACCATTGGCTTTTGCAACACGTGAGTCATCTTCACCATATGCAGGAGCGATATGAACAATTCCAGTACCATCTTCTGCTGTAACATAAGAGTCTGCTAAAACTTCAAACGCTTTACCTTCAACTTTAGCAAAGGGCATTAATTGGCAATACTTCTTACCTACTAAGTCCACTCCTTTATAAGTTTCTAACACTTCATAATCATCACCAAGTACTTTGTCAGCTAAAGTTTTTCCAACTATGAAGTTGTAACCCTTTGATGATGCTTTAATATAATCATATTCAGGATTTACGCATGTTGCCACATTATCAATCAAAGTCCATGGTGTAGTAGTCCAAACTAGTAAGTAGCAATCTTCATCTACTAATTTTAAAGGAACGATTACTGTATTAACAGAATCTTGTTGATATCCTTGAGACACTTCATTTTGAGATAATTCTGTTCCACATCTTGGACAATATGGAAGAACTTTGTTACCATGATAAATTAATCCTTTATCAAAAATATTTTTTATTAACCACCATTCTGACTCAATGTAGTCATTAGTACAAGTTATATATGGATTGGTACAATCAATAAATTGCCCCATCATTTCTGTAACTTTTTTAACTTCATCAATATTTGAATCAGTTTCTTTGTTACATTCTTTACAGAAATTTTCTATTCCGAATTTTTCAATATCAGATTTATTTTTGAAACCAAGCTTTTTTTCTACATTAACTTCAATTGGTAGTCCATGTGTATCTAATCCTATTTTTCTTAAAACTTGATATCCCTGCATTGTTTTATATTTACATATAGCATCTTTTATAGTTTTAGCAAAGACATGGTGTAAGCCAGGTTTAGCATTGGCATAAATTGGTCCATCGTAGAATACATACTTATCTTTACCATTTCTGTTTTCAATTGTCTTTTTCAGAATGTTTTCAACTCCACCCCATTCTTCTCTTATAGATTTTTCTATTTCTGATACATTTCCTGTTTTTAATTTTTCAAATTTCATAATAATTCCTCCACTTCCATTTTTTACTTTTTGGCTGTAATAATAATTGTTATTTGCAGGTTTATTAAATCAACTCCTTAAAATAATAAAAAGGTGTATACCAAAGGACGAACTAGTCGTGGTACCACCTTATTTTGTAAATACGAAATATATCTACCTTAACTATGTAACGTATAGTCCCGCCTTTATCTTATCCATAAAGGGCACTTGAAAGTGATCTAAAATATTTTACTTATAACCTTATTTCACCAAAGTTAAGGCTCTCTTTCATACTTTCGAATATTTCCGTCTTTCGCATTTGCTTATTACTAAAGTTATATCATACATATTTTATTATTTCAAGATTAATAAATTAATTTATTATTGTTTTAAAGATTATAATAGTTAGATAGCAAAAAGACAAGAGATTTTTAGTTCTTGTCTTTCTTAGTCTAAAATTTCAATATCCTCTATTTCATCAATAATTGCAGCTTGCTGCTCTAACAATATTTTTAATTTACGTTTAAATATTTTTAAATTCTTATTAGCGATATCTGTTTGATTATCAATCTTTTCAGCTTTGATAAGTGCTTCATTTACAATTCTACTAGCACTGTTTTTTGCATCTTTTACAATTATGTCTGAATCTTGTTCAGCTAAATATTTGATATGATCAGCAGTATGTTCTGCTCTAATGATTGTATCTTTTAAATTGGATTCGATGCGATGATAATGTTCTACTTCTTCTCTTAGTTTTGAGATTTCTGCTTCTTGTTGGTGTATTTTTTCTTTTTGTTCTGTATATTTTTTTACAATTCCAGAGGTTTGGTCAATGACGTCGCTAATAAATTGGTTTACTTCTTTACGATTATAACCATTAGGCTCATAATTAAATTTTTCCATTTGCCTCACCTCTGGACTCTACTTATCTATTACCAATTAAATTCGTCATCTATGTCTTCTTCTTTTGCTTGTTTCTTTGTTGTTTTGGAAGATGGTTCCCTATCATCACTTATTTTTCCTTCAACATTAACGTTGTTAGGTGTACATAGGAAAACGCCACCACCTAGTTTTTCTAATCCTCCGCCAATAGCGTATAATGTTCCACTTAAAAAGTCTACAATTCTTTTTGCTTGATCGGGTGTTACTCTTTTTAGATTAACGACTACTGCGTTTCTTCCTTTTAAGTAATCTGCGATTTGTTGTGACTCTGAATATGCTCTTGGTTCTAATAGCATCATTTTAGAACCTGCTGTCCCATTTTGTTCACTATATTCCTCGCGAGATGAAGTGTAAAATTCTTCATCTGGTGTTTCATTTGTTTCATCTTCTGGTTCTGAACCACCTAATATATTTTTGAATTTTTCAAATGCCATAATATTGCCTCCTATTTTATAACTTTAACTATACCACATTATAACATATAATTTTTATTTGGAAAAGTTTTTTATATTATTTTTCTTCAAATAATTTGTCAATATTTTTTCTTGGCATTAACATCTCCGTAGTATCATCAACAGTAAAAACAAATTTTTTCTGTTCTTCTACATAGCGTTCTCCATCAAGACACCATGTTGGAATATTATCTTTAAATTCTATTTCTAGATGATTTGTTTTATAGTACTCTATTTCTTCTATTTCCTCCAGATTCTTAGTTTTTAAAAGATACATAATATGAAGAATTTCTTTCTTGGTAGTAGCTTTACACATTACGACCTCAAACATTTTATCATCTAATTTTACATCATTATATATTCCATTAACACCGGCTATTCTACTGGTATTAGTAACAAAGATGAAGGTGTATTTCCCTGATTTGACTACTCCATTAACCTTATATGTTAATTCATATTTATTTATTTCTTTACTTAATTCTTTTAGTCCATAAAGAGCATAGGCCATTTTGCCATATTTTTTCTTTAGGCGACGTGGTGTTTCATAGCTTACATTCATATAATTTCCAGCACAAGCTACATAAATAAAGGCTTTTTTATTAATATGGCAAACATCAATCTTCTTTAATACTCCATCAAATAATAATTTGATATCTTTAATATAGTTTCTGGTAAATCCATACATACGACCAACATCATTAGTTGTCCCAAAGGGAATGTACGCTAAGGGAAGTTTTTTTTCTCTTAGACAGTTACCATTAATACTTTCATTAAGGGTGCCATCTCCTCCAGCAATCAAGACTAAATCTATGTCATTTGGTAAATTCCTGATTATTTCAGTAGAGTCGTTCTTTCCTTGGGTAGGACAATACATATCATTATAATCATATTTATTCATTATACTTGAAACATATCTTATGAATTTATGACAATCGTGATGTCCACTTTCGGGATTATATACAACTGCTATGTTTTTCATTATTTTGCCTCCATTAATTTCTCTATTAAATTATATACATGAGGATATATTTTTACTGCTACTGCTTTAATATTGGGTTCTGCTTTTTCCACACAGAAACCATGGTATTGTGTTATCATTTCCAAGTCATTAATACTGTCCCCTATTACAAATACATCATTTTGCTTCATCTTAATTATTGGAAGAAATTTTTTTATGGATTCTTTCTTATTAACATCTTTTCTAATTATTTCTAGAGAACAGTGATTTTTTAAAATATATGTATTAAAGGAATTAAGTTTAATAAACTGTTCATAAGAGTCTACTAAGTCTTTTCGATTGTTAAATTTAACTACTATTTTAAAAATAGTACCTGATTCTTTTAGGCTATTTTTTTGGCCATTACAATAGAGGATGGTAACATTTTTTTCTTTAAAGAAACTTTTTATTTTTGCAACATCTTCTTTGGTTAAGGGTGTTATAGAAATAGGTTGCATATTTTTATCAAGTATTTGGGCTCCATAATTTAGAAGGTAATAATCCAGTTCAATATTATTCTTTATTTTAGCTGACATGAAGTCTTCATAACTTCTGCCTGTTGCGACGGCGAAAAGGTTTTGATTTCTAAACCTTGCTATTGCGGCAATATTTTTCTTAGTGGTTATTTCATCTTCACAAATAGTGCCATCATAATCAGAAATTATAATTTTCATCGTATTCTACTCTCTTTCTAACTCTTGGTTTTATTTTTCTATTATTCTTGTTATTTACTTTGTCATTAACTGAAAGAATTATAGTTGATATTAAGACTAAGATTAAATCAATTATTAAGACTTCTTTAAAGTAATTGGTATATAAATTACTAAACACATACTTAATCAATTTATTTTCTAATATAATATTTAAACTATATGGTGTTATGGGACAGATAATGATATTATTTAAGCCTACTACAAGGGTTGTGGTAAAAAAGTAATTTAAAAAAAGATTATTATTAATTATAAATAAGATTATTATGACTAAAATTAAGGTTAGTAAAACAACTATTATGGTTTTATTTGAGGTTAATTCTTTATAAAAAGTTAAATATTTATAGTTTATGTTACTAATATCATAGTCTAAGCTTGTCTCAAAGCTTATTATTTTGTAATCATTTTGGAGGATATACTCTTTTACTTGGCTGTTATTAATGTTTTTTGTTAAAATATTATCTAGATCATCCAATGTATAGTTTATAGTTTTTTCATTATATAATACATGATGCATTCTATTAATGATTATATTGTTTAATACTTGACTTATATTTGTATCATTGATAATATTAGTAATTTCTTTTTCACTTAAGCCTAGTTTCTTTAGGTCTTGATATGAGGTATTTATATTATTAACAAATGTGCTTTTTTGACCTAAAGATAAATTAATATATTCACTTACATTGTTTTCTTTGATTATTCTATCAAAATAATTAGTTTTAAACAGAAGTTTAAAAGTGAAAAGGTATATTATAAAGCTTAGGGTAAAGAATAATATTACAGATAATAAGATTGATAATATTCTTTTCATTTTACTCACCTAATAATAGTATAACAAACTTTAAATATTTGTGGTAGTAGTTTATTTTAAGAAGTTTTTGAAAAATATTAAAAAAGATGTTGTCAAAGTTAAATTTGTCTGTTATACTAAATGAGTAATTTGGAAATGGCGCTGTAGCTCAGTTGGCTAGAGCAATCGGTTCATACCCGATAGGTCGTGAGTTCGAATCTCTCCGGCGCCACCATTTATAGAAATATCGATTTAATCGATTAAATATAAAAGAGCTTAAAAAAGCTCTTTTTTGTTTATTAAGATCACAAAAATAAGTGGCGACTTAACCACTTATTTTATTTTTCTTAAATATTTACTTTCAGTATTATAATCTCCCACATAAACTATTTTATTTTTATTATTGTTTGAATTAACAACTATATCATAATCAGTGGTAAGCTTGTCAAAATAGTCTTTAACGGTAGCTTCATCTTTCCTATTTTTTGAATGATCATAATAAAACTTCAAATCTGATTTTATAGATTTTAATAAATCTTCTTCTATATTTTTCAAATTTAAGTAATCATTGTAAGAGCCTTTTTCTAGGTCTACTTCAGTATATTCTAGGTATTTATTAAATACTTCTTGATATCTAGTTAAATTTTTAAATAATCTTTTATATCTTGTTTTATTATTATCTATTTTAAATAGTTCATCTGTAATAATACTGGTATCTGCTTGAAGATAACTTTTTACTACTAATTCTGGATCTATTATCTCGCAAAAGATTTGGGCAATTAATAGTTGTTTATAGTAAGAGTCCTGATTTTCATAATCAGAATATTCATAGTTTATTAGGGAAGCAATTCCTTCTGCTAAACATTTGTTATAGATATCACCACTTAATAAATGGTATAGTTCATGAGAAACAACTTCACTATTATTTTTTAAATCTTTTGAAGATGACATAGTATAGAAAGTCATATCGCAAAACATAGAGTTCCAGGAACCAGTTACATTTTTATCTTTTTGGGTTTTATACTCTATATCAAAGTTAGATAATTTATCTTCTACTTCGTTTTTATCCATATAGTAATAATACTCATCAATAAACTCCGAAACATAATTTAAAATCTTTTTTTCATTTTTATCTAGATTAGTATTTTCTTCAATACTCTTATAAAGACTAGATACATCTGATACTCTTTCATGATAATGTGGCATTACTAATTTTTGAATTAGGAAGGTAGAAATACCAGCACCCATAGCTATGTTAGCAGTAGCAAGTAACGCTATTAACATTTTTAAATTTTTGATTCTTTCTTCTTTTCTTAGTTTGAACTGTTTATTTGATTTTTTTATCTTACTAATATTTATTTTTAAATTTTTTATTTTACTAATATCCATAATACATCACCGGGAGTTGTATTATAGCATTTTTTTATTTTTTTGTAAAACTTTATTTTGTTCTTTTGGAATAAGAGTGTAGTTTTTATGATCTGTAATTGTATCTTTTGTAATTATAACCTTAGAGTATTTTCCAAAATCATCTGTTACTTTTTTAAAAGCGTGGTATGTAGCGTCATGTACTATTTTTTGTAGTGACCTAGCTCCAGTTTGTAACAGATAGGCCTGATGAGCGATTTCTTCGATGGCTTCATCGCTAAATTCAATATCCACTTCAGCTTCATTTTTAAACTCTTGTTTGACATAATAAATATCACTTTCTTTTGAATGAATTAAAATATTTTTTAGGTCGTTTTCACTTAGGGTGTTTAGGTGAATAATAATAGGTAGTCTTCCCATAGACTCATCTGGTAGACAACCAATGTCAATAAAGTCTTGTAGTGTTGGTTCTTTACTTTTAGGAGTATTTGTTTCTCTAAAACCTAAATTGTTTGTAGTAAATTTAGGGGCATTATAAACATTAGAGAATGCTCCAGAGAATATTACAATCATATTGTTAGTAGAGATTCTTACTTTGGTTTTCTGTAATACACTTTCCTCATTTAGTCCTATTGTATATTCTGTTCCATCAAGGAATTTAAGTAGTTGGTTTAATACGCCTTTACCAGAGACATCATAATTATCTCGTGAACCCTTTTTATCAACTTCATCGAAGACAATAATAGCCTTCTCTACTCGTTTTAGATTTTTTCCTTCATCCATATATAATTGCTCTAAAAAATCTTCAATATTTTGTCCTCTATAACCAGGCATTGTAAGTTGTGTAGTATCTATGATTTTACATGGTATATCAAGATATTTTGCTAAAAGAGTGCATATTCTACTCTTTCCTACACCCGTTGAACCGCTTAATAAAATTCCTTTATTCTTTCCGGAATGATTGTTTTGAAGTCTAAATATCTCAGTTACTAATTGATCAATTTCATCGTCTTGCCCGATGATGATATCTTTTAGTTTCTTTATAATATTTTTACGTTTAAGATATAGTTCTCTTTTGCTATCTTCTTTAGACTCACTAGCAATTTTTACGGCAGGGGTCTGCAAACTCTCTTCTTCTATTTCGGTTACTCTAGCGATTGTATCTATTAGATTATTGTAATTATCACGAGTAACAATTATTTTTTTATTTAATTCAAGCATTTCTTTTTTTGTCATAGCGTGACTGTTAACTCTTTTTATTAGTTCAGAGAAAAGCATTTCTTCAAATTCTGGAGTAATTTCAAAGGCTTCTGGAACTATATTTTCTTGAGCGGTTATTACTTCATTACCTTCAAACTGAATATTATTATTTATATCAGAAAAAAGCTCATCAATATCAATAATAAAGCTCTTAGTGTTACGACTTTCCATATCATATCTGTTTACTCTACAATTTGAATAATCTAGGCGATATTTCATTAATGCCTCTTCCATATTCTTTTGATTTTTATATTTATCATTAAAATCTTTTTTAGATAATACAAAATCGCAGATTAATGATACATCATCATCAAAATCATAGATAAATTCATCAAGCACTTCATAAGAAGTTCCATCGAGTGCATAAAAGATTCCCTCGTCTTCGGAGTACTTGCCTTCTATACCTAGTGCTGGTACATATATACTTAAACCATCATATATTTTTCTTCGTTGCATTATCATTGCAACATCATAATTATTTTTTAACATCAGAACCTCCTAAATACTTTATATAATAATACAAAAAAGAGGCTAATGCAATAATATAATAAGTTATCTTAAAAATATAATATATAATTTTACTAGTAGTCTTTGAATAATGGGTGTTCGAATAAGAAATTTAGGATTTTTCTTTGAAATTTGTTTTGCTAGTTTGGTACTAACTGCTGTTAAAGTCTTTTTTTCTATAAGATTAAAGAGGTTGTTTTGTTTTTTTGTTACTTTATCTTTATATAAATAAAAAGTTGATGCTGGTTTTAAAAAGCGTTCTTTGTTATCAATCATAACTTGATTAAACCCCGTATGATATGCTCCTAGCTCTATTAGAGTAAGACTAATATTACTACCAATTAATTTTAACTCTTTATTCATTGTATAACAAAGACTACTTAAGGCTGCTTTACTAGATGTATAAGCTCCTAAATAAGTAAGGGGTAAATATGCCGCTAAAGAACTGGTCACAAATATTTTCCCCTCTATATTTTTATGACACATATTTTCATATGCCCTTTTTATTACCGCAATATTTTTAAAAACATTTACTTCATAGTTTTTTCTAATTGTATCTAGTGAAATACCAAGTACTGCTCCACCATTACCAATGCCAGCATGTGACCAAAAAACATCATAATCTAAAATATCTAAAAGTTTTAAATCATTTTCATTACAAACATCTAGTTTATATACTTTGGCATTACTTTTATTAGCGAGTTTTTCTTTTAGAAGGTATTTTTCTTCTTCTGTATGTGTACACAAATAAACAAAATTATTTTGCTCTAACAGTTTTAAAGCTGTTTCATAAGCAATACCCGATGTTGCTCCTGTTATTAATATTTTCATATTTATCACCATTGTTATTATGGACAAATAAATATAAATTAAACAAAAAGAAGCCTTATTTAGAGCTTCTAGTTATTATGAAGGTCACACCTTTCTTTTCATTTTTTATATTAATATCATAGCCGATGATACATAAAGTCTTTTTCACAATTGATAATCCTAGACCAAATTCACCTTTAATTCCCTTGCGGAACGGAGTAAAGATTCCCTCAAGTAAATCATTATCGATGTTTGATCCATCATTATATAAAATTATTTTATTTTGTTTAGCATTAATTTTTATAGTAGTACTAGCATATCTCATAAAATTATTTAGTAAGTTGTCAAGAATCGTCTCCCAATGCTCAACTGTACCAAAATATACCGATTTATGGTCATATTCAACTATAAATTCTACATCTTTTCGTTTCCATTTAAATTTAGAAACCTCGTCATTTATAAGTTTTTCCATGTCTATTTTTTCTATTTTCGGTTTACTATCTTTGAGATAATCTAGTTTATTTAAGTAAAGAAGTGAGTGTACTTTATTTTCTAATTTTTCAGTTTGCTCTTCGATAACTTGTAGAGCCTTGTCTTTATCTTCTACTTCGTCATGAACAGCTTCTATATATGATTTTATAACGGTAAGAGGTGTTTTAAAATCATGTGAGATATTTTGATACATTTGATTGCGATATTCCCCTTGGCTTTTTAGGGAAATGCGCATATCTTCAATTGCGTATCCTAAAGACTTAATTTCATCATTAGCTTTAAAATCAATTGTATGGTTATAATCCTCATTGTCGATATTATCAACCTTTGATTTTAGTTTGTCAATCTTATATATTATAATAGAACTCCAAATTACAAGGATAAGTCCTACTATTAAAAGTGTTCCTAAAACTATTGGTAAAATAGCTGCTAAAATATCGGCTTTAGTTTTATTTATATAAGTATCATTTGTTAGAGCTATTTTGGTAACTTGGTCTGCTTTTATTGTGTAATAGTAATAGGTATTATGTTTATAAATAAATTTTCCATAGGTATTATTTTTGATTTTTTTTATGATAAATAATGGGTTATCAAATCCCATAACTTCAGTTAAATTATCACTAGTTACTATTTTTTGATCTATAATATATAGATATGCAATCTCCGACGAAGATAGGTCTTTATCAAAATTAGACTGCATGAACTTTAATGGTTCACTTAAATACCTATAGACATTATTTTCTGCTAGAGGAATTAGGGTTTTAGGTAAGACTACCCCTAGACAGATAAATGCTATGGAAAAGACTAAGAAAATTATTATAATAAGTTGTTTACTAAGTGTTTGTTTTTGATTTTTCATGACATACGATACCCATATCCATAAATGGCATTAATGTTTAACTTTGGCATTTTCTTTCTAAGTCTTCTAACTAAATCATCTACAACTCTGTCTGTACCAAAGTAGTCATCACCCCAAATATAGTTAAGTATTTCATCTCTAGAAAAACCTTTATTGATATTTTTTAAAAATAGGATAAGTAGATCAAACTCTAATGTAGTAAGTTTTATTTGTTTTTGGTCTTTGTAAACTACTCTTTTTTCTAAATCTATTTGATAAGTTTCGTAATTAATTGTTTTTTCTTCTTTTTTATAAACACGTTTTATAATATTATTTACTCGTAGAACAAGTTCTTTACTAGAATATGGTTTTGTAATGTAATCATCACTACCTAGTTCAAGACCTAATATTTTATCTATTTCTTGATCTCTTGCTGAGGTGAAAATAACTGGGACATTACTATTATTTTTTCTGATTTCTTTAATGATATCATATCCACTAATGTCATCTTCTAACATAATATCTAATATCCATACATCTACAGGTTGACCTATATAATCGATAGCATCAGCTCCTTTATTGAAGGTCACAACCTTATAACCAGCTTTTTCTAAATAAACTTTTATTAAATTGGAAAGGTCTTTTTCATCTTCTACAAAACAAATTGTATACATTTTCATCACCTACCAATAGTATTATATCATGTTTTACTTTATTTTGATAACCTTATGGGCATCGCCTCCTCTTTACATTTTCAGTATAGGAAAAAATTGTCAAAAAATTATCAAACAATTATGGGAAATTATGGGAAACAAAAAAAAGAATAACGTGTATTCTTATTTTATTATTTCTTTAAAAGCATCGATTAAATGATTGACGTAGGCACAGCTCATAAAACAAACAACCGAGTCTTTTTCATTTTTTAGTTTATCAATGGTATCTTCTGAAATTATTTCGGCACCTTTTATTTTTTCTACAATAAGATTTGATGTAACGCCAGGATAATCACTTTGTCTTTCTCTATTGCAATCTATTTCTGTTAAATAAACTTTGTCGGCTTTACTTAAAGCAGTTACAAATTCATTGGTAAAGTCTTTAGTTCTAGAATAGGTATTTGGTTTAAAAACTGCTACTACTCTTCTATCTTTATATTTTCTTTTAACAGCATCTAGGGTAGCACTTATTTCTGTTGGATGATGAGCATAGTCATCAATGATGATAGCATTTCCTACTTTTTCTTCGGCAAAACGACGTTTAGCATTCTTAAATGTTTTGAAACTATTTTTGATTTGTTCCTTTGAAATACCATATATGTTACACATGATGATTGCGGCAGTAGCGTTTAAAACCATATGTTTGCCATAAACAGGAATTGTAAATGTATCAAATAGCTCATCTTTAAAGTAAAGATCAAAAGTTTCCCCATCTTCTGCAACATGATGATTTTTTATAATTACATCATTATCTTCATTAAATCCATAATAAGTAATAGGAGTTTTAGTATTTAAGCTATGGCAGTTAGGGTTATCACCACACGCTATTAATCTATTTTTAGTGTGATTTGCAAATGTTGAAAATGTATCAATTATATCTTGAAGATCTTTATAACACTCCATATGTTCTTTTTCAATATTAGTAATGATAGAATTAGTTGGATAATAAGTTAATAAATGTTTGTTAAATTCGTCTGATTCAATAACAAAAATATCACTATTTGGATTAATACGTCCATCTCCTGCCCCAACGAAGTAACTGCAACCAATGGAGTCTTCTAATATATGTCTAATCATTGATGATGTAGAAGTTTTTCCATGTGTTCCGGCTACTGAGATAGTATTAAACATTTTTGTAATGTCTCCTACTATTTCATTATATTTTTTGATTGTTAAACCTAATTCCTTTACTCTTTTTAATTCCTTGTGGTCTTCTTTAAAGGCAACTGAATAAGTAACAATAGTATCCTTGGGAATATCGTGTGTATTATCATAATATATTTTAATATTTCTTTCGTCTAATCCTTTTTGGGTAAATTTATATTCAGTAGCATCATCGTAACCACTTACTTCATTTCCTAAATCTGAAAGTATTTGAGCAAGTGTTGACATACCTGTTCCTTTAATACCTATACAATAATATTTCATTGTTTCACCTCTAGTTATATTATAAACTATGTGCTTTTGATTGTAAATATTAGTGTTCATTTGTTTTTAGATAAAAAAATGAGACATCCTCTCATATTTTTTTGGTGATGTCAGTAAGATAATCTAGAAGAAATTCATGGTCAGCTATAGTGTCTACTAATGCTTGATCAAGGGTATAACAAAATGTACCTAATGTGCAAGCTGAATATGAAGTTCTTGATAAAGGATTAATTTTATACTCAAGTTCTGGAACTCTATTAAAACACATTCTAGTTAAATGATTAAAGGCATATATCAACATATCATTTCCTTTTTGGCCGCCATTTTTTAAATATCTTGTCATATCATTATTATAACAGTCTGAAGTAATTTTGGCATCAGCATTATCTATTTCTATATTGTCTATATCAATAATATCTATTTTACTTTGATTACTTTCCTTGCTACATAAAAAATTGGTAATATTACAATCAAAATAAAAGATACCATTGCTTGCGTAAGTAAAGAGAATTTCTCTTAGTTTTTTAAGCATGTCAAGTTTTTCATTATGAGAATGCTCATTTGACATCATGAAATTTTCTAGATCGCAATTTTTTGAGTACTTCATTGTGTATCCTGTAGATAAGTATTTTGAATTAACAATTATTTTAGTAGGTGTTATGGCAGAAGGTATTTTATCTTTGTTTTTATCTATGTAAAGTAATTTTTCTGTTTTATTTCTGACAATAGAATCACTTAAAGAAATATATTTTTTATACACTTCTAGATTACCTTTTAAGCGATATAGATTTGATTCCCCACCATATTCGAAGGGATACTCTTCTTTTTCTAGTTCTTCTTCATTTACGTAGTTAAGCATATTACCTCCCGATTTTTGAATAGATGCAGCCACAGTAATTTTGGCGATATAAGTTATATTTCTTTGAAAGTTCAATACTTCTTTTATAGCCATTTTTCTTTTTAAAGTCAGAATATAAATAGGTAGCAGATATTTCTTTATTAAGACTCTCCCCTATTTCATTTAACCAATTGGCGTTTTTGTAGGGACTTAGAGTTAGAGTTGTTGCGAAAAAGTCAAAGTGATGCTCAGAAGCATATTGGGCCGTTTTTTCTAGGCGTAATTTGTAGCATAAATAACAGCGTTTACCTCGCTCTGGTTCATTTTCTAAGCCTTTAGCCATTTCCAAGAATTTTTCTTTTTCATAGTCTCCCGCTATTACTTCTATGGGATATTTTATCTTGAACTGTGCGGCAAATTTTTGAACTTCTGCTAGTCTTTTATCATATTCACTTTTACTAGTTATATTAGGATTATAATAAAAAATAGATATTTTAAAATTATTGCCAAGACGTTCTAAACATGCTGATGAACATGGAGCACAACATGCGTGAAGGAGCAAAGTTTTTACCTTGCCCTCCATATTATTAATTTGTTCTTCCATTTTTAAATCGTAGTTCATGCTTACTCCTTTTTCATTCTTAATTAATTTTATATTTATGGCTACACCTCAATTGTCTGACATATTATATCATAAAACGGAAAAAAATACAACTTTAACTTAATTGGTTTAGTTTTTCATCATATTTTTGCAGTAATTGTTCTTTTTCATCTTCACTTATAAAAGCATGTCTTATAGCGTCTTTATTCATTTTAACAAAGTCTTTGTAAGTAAAGTTTAGTTTTTGTGCTAGTTTTTCATATTCTGTTGTTAATGTGACATTAGATACTGTGTTGTTATCGGTATTTATAGAAACTAATATATTTGCATCATACAACTTTCTTACTGGGTGATATTTTATATCTTTTATGACATTAGTTTGTACATTGCTGGTTGGACAAATTTCTAATAGTATATCTTTTTGTCTAATTTCTTCTAATATTTCTTTGTGAAAAATAGCATTTACTCCGTGTCCCAATCTCTTGGCTCCAAAATCTATAGCTGCCTTCATACTATCTTTTCCGTCTGCTTCTCCAGCATGAATGGTAAAAGGAATGTTCTTACCCTTAGCGTATGCAAATAAATTTTTATAATCAATAGTTTTATAAATAGATTCTGCTCCAGCTAAATCAAGAGCAACTACTCCTCTATTTAAAAATCTTTCAGCTAAATCTACTACTTTAATATTATCTTCTTCTTTATCACCACGCATCATACAAAGAATAAGATTCGTTTTTAGACTTTTTTTAGCTAACCCTTTAAGAACGCTTTCTACAACTTCATCTAAACTTAAACCTTTAAAAATATGTTTAAGAGGTGCAAATCTAATTTCAGCATAAATTACTCCGTCTTCTTCCAAATCAGCTGCAAGTTCCTCTGAGATTAATTCTAAATTCTTTTTTGTTTGCATAACCTCCCCAGGAATAAAAAACTTAGTTAAATAATCATTTAAATCTAAACATTTGTCATCAGCAATCATATATTTTCGGGCTTCAGTAATATCTATTCCTAGTAATTTAGCCGCTGTTTCTGGTCTTACGGATCCATCTAGATGAAGGTGAAGTTCGACTTTTGGCATTTTTTTATAATTAAGCATGTTTTTCCTCCTTATACATAAAACAATTTTTTTCATGTGAATTAATAATACCGATAGCTTGGAGATATGAATATATAATAGTTGTCCCTACAAACTTCATACCCCTTTTCTTTAGGTCTTTAGAGATTTCATCAGATAGTAAAGAATTGCTTTTGTTGGTTTCATAAATCGGAACTGAGGGAGCAAATTTATAGAGATAAGTAATAAAATTACCATATTCATCAATAATACTTTTAAATATCTTAGCATTATTGATACTTGCTTTTATTTTTAGACTATTACGTATAATACCTTTATTTTGTCGCAATTCATTAGCCTTTTTATCATCATAATTTAATACTTTATTTAGATCAAAATTATCATAGGCTTTTCTAAAATTATCTCTTTTATTTAGAACACATTCCCATGATAAGCCGGCCTGAAATGATTCTAGTATTAGCATTTCAAATAAGTAAGCATTATCCTCATTTTTTACGCCCCACTCGCTGTCGTGATATTTAATATATATTTTATTTTTTTCATTGCACCATTTACATCTTTTTGTTTCCATATTATCCTCTTTCAATTATATTATAATATTTCTGGAGAAAAAAAACTAGTTTTAAAACTAGTATCTTTCTATAACATATTTTCTATAATGTTAGATATATTTTCAACCGACATACCGTTTTCTTTTAACAAGTCTTCCGCTGTGAAATAAGTATGGAATTTTTTACTAATACCGAAGTTTTTAACTAATATGTCACTAGTGCCATAAAATGATGAAATATTTTGACCATAGCCACCCATTAGTTCACCATCTTCTAAAGTGATTACTAATTTGTGATTTTTCTTTAGGTCATTTAATAGAGTTTCATCTAATCAAGTTAAAAATAAAGGGTTAATGACAGTAATATCAAGATTTTTTTTCTTGTTTTACCTTTTTGACAATGTCAAGGGACATATCCATCATTTTTCCTATAGCAAAGATTGCTACTGTATTACCATTTAGGACAATCTTATTTTTGTTATATATTGTATAGTCTGTATTATCGCAAGTATCTATTTTAGAGAATTCGGCTGGTACTCTAATTCCTACTGGATGGTTTTTCAGAGTAGTAGCAAATTTTAACATATTTTTGTATTCACTTTTAGTGGATGGTGCTAAATAAATAACTAATTCTTTCATGATATTCTTCCTTTCAAAATAAATTTTATAATATTATTCTAAACTTTACTTTTTTAAATATTCGTCTAGTTTTCCTTAATAATATAATTCAATTTTTTTGTTCAAGTGATCATATGCATCCTGCATTTTACTTATTTTTTTCTTTAAGTATTGTTCTTTGATTTTCTAATAGCAAGCGTCTTTCATTTATTGTTTTATTTCCTTGTTCAAACAAATCAACATATTTTTTTAGTACATCTATGGGTAAATCAGCTTCTCTCATACACTTTATGAACTCTATTCTTTTTAAATCTTGTTCACTATAGTTTCTGATTCCACTTTTTGTTCTTTGTATTGGACCAATCAAACCCTTTTTTTCATAAAATCTTATGGTGTCTGGTGATAAATCATACTTATCAGATATTTCTTTGACATTTTATAAAAAAAAGTCTATTTCCTAGTAGAAAATAGACTTTTCTTTTTTATTTGCCTGATAGGACTTTTTTTATTTCAGTTGTAGCAGCGTTTACAGTATTCATATCAGGATTCATTATCCATGATTCTTGAGTTCCTAAGTGTCCAATACCAATACCATCTGTTCCATCAACGCTTTGTTCTACAACTTCAAAATTTTTGTTTTCTAGTGCAGACTTAATTAATGATTTTACTGTCTTATCGTTCATATCAGTAGTATATAGACCATCAAAAGAATTTAACACTTCAGTATAATTTGTTAGGGTTGTAGCTGAGGCTAATTTTTGAGCTATATTAATTAATATTTGGCGACAGTTTTTTTGACGGTAACGATCTCTTCCTGGGAAGGCGTTTCTTTCTCTTGCAATGGCCAAAATTTCGGTACCATTATATGTTTTACATCCTTTATTTACATGAAGTTTTTTTCCTTTAGTATCATCATAAGTATTAGTTACTAAAGCATGAGTTGTTGTAAAGTCATAGTCGGAACAGAAATCAACTCCGTTAACGGCGTCAACTATATTTACTAAACTAGTAGTATTAAAGTTTACAGTATAATCTATCTTTATATCAAATAGTTTTTCTAAAGCTTCTTTGCTTACTTCAGAGTCTAGAGAGCCAAGACACATTAGGGTGTCCTTCATATTATAAGCAGGAACATCAATGTAATAATCTCTAGGAATAGAAGTTAAAACTATTTTATGAGTATTTAAGTTAACTGTTGCGATTAAATTGTAATCACGCATGATTCCTGTAAAATCAAGTCCATTAATATAAATGTTATAAACATTTTTTATCGTATTATTCTTTTTTATTTCTTCTTTTACGTTAAATTCACCAATAATTTTGTAATTATCTCTAGAGTATAAATTAGTTGAGTCCATAAGATAATCATAGTTAACACTCGCTATTAGGAAGTAAGAATTGTTATTTGTTACATTTTCCATTGATTTTGAAGCAGCATCACTACTAACATAATTGTAATTACCTAATTTCTTTAAGGCTTTTTCTATAGAGCGACTGTATTTATAATATTCTATTGTGTCACTTTCTTTTAATTCTTTAATATTGTTTACTGTGCTATCTTTATTTGCTATAACATAATATTTTGTTTCTATACTATAAGTATTGGTGCCTAAGCTTTTATCAATATAAGTATTAGTTTTATTTAGAAAATAATAACCAAAGGCATTACCAGTTATACTTATTATAAATAAGATGATTCCGATAACTATTAGAGCCTTCTTTTTAAGATTGTAAAAAAGTAGACCTAAAAGATAAAGTATGGCCTCTCCTACTATAAATAGGATTAAATATTTATTTGGTAAAATATTTAATTTGAAAATTTCATATGTTGTAAATAAAATAACTATTAACACTATTAAACTTAATATATTTTTTATTAATCTTTTTTTCATAATCATTCTCCTAACAATAGTATAATTATACTTTAATATGTTTTCTAATGCAAGTATGACAAATCAATTACAATAATATCATCATATGTATATATAATTTCTTGGTTCTTATTTTCTCGTTGCTTTATTTTGTCGTAATTTTCCTCACTCACAAAGGTTAAATTTAATCCATAATATTCATAACAAAATCTTTCAAAGCCAAGTTTTTTAAGGTTATACTCTTCCCAGAATATAGCATCATCACTAATAAAGCCATAATTTAATTTGTTAATTTCTGTTTCATTTTCTGAACTACCTATAAGAGCAAATTTATAATTTTGATAGTTGATATTTTCTTTAATGGCGCTAGTGATTACGGTATTATATTTGTTAAAAGTATTTTCTAAAGATAAATATGTTGCTTGGGTTTGAATAAGGTTATTTCTAAGAAAGAGGATGATTACTATAATACTTAAGTATTTCATTTTATTTTCAGGAATGGTAGTAATTAATAATAATGGTACTAGAAGGTATGATGCACTCATTAATAACTGAAGTTTTGTATCATTTATTGTAAAAATTATACTATTTAAAAATATAGGTAATGCTAAAACTAATAGTAAGGTTAAGATTTTTTCCTTTGGTGATAAATTATTCTTAAAAATTTTAAATACAACTCCAATAATCAATAAAATAAGTAGAAAAATATTTAATATATTATTTTTTATATATATGTTTTTTACTATCTTGTCTGTGAAATAATATTCATAGAATAACTTATAGCTTAGGCCTATTTTCTTGGGAATAGATAGTAATGTTTGTAATCCTATTTTATCTGCTCCACTATAATTACTAATATTAACATGAAATACTAAAAGAGATATTTTCATTATGATAAAATATAATAGAACTCCTATTAACAGAGTTAATATATATTTTAAAGATAGCTTGAAGTTTTTCTTTTTTTCAAGAAGTAACTTTATATTATATATTATAAATGTTGTAACTATTACTGATAAGTATGCTTGATACATGGAAAGTGCTACTACGATTAAAATTAAAGAAAAGAGATATTTTTTTATTTTATTTTCTTCTTTATAATATATATAAACGGATAAAATACTACAAAGGAAAGCTAAGGTGTAGCCTATTGAACAGTAATTAAAAAGTATGGTTGCTGAAGTAATAGGATTTAAGCAAATTATTAGAATGTACAAAATAATATCTTCTTTTTTTCTAAAGGAAAATAAGTCAAATAATATTACTAGACTGATGGATATTATAAAGTAACTTATCAAAATATCAATATGCGGTATTGTTAAAAAACATTTTAATAGTCCTATTACATATAGTCCAAATCTTCCTAGAGATATTTCCCAGGAGTAGCCATTATAAAAACCATTATTTAAAAGTATATCGGCACTCAAAATATTTTTTGTCATTAATGGTAAATGAGTTAAAAAAAGAAGAATAAAAGTGATTAAAATAATCAGTAAATTTCTTTTATTTATAAGAGATTTCATGTTATCACCATCCTTTTTTAGTATAACATAAATGCAATTGAAAAGAAATGTTAGGTATGTTATATTTAAATAAAGAAGGATGTTTTGATATGAAGAAGTTTATTAGGATTTGTGAATATATTTTATTTTTTTTATTTGCTATTTTGTTATTATTTTTTACAAATAAAATTTCTACTATAATTATTATTCCCTTATTCATAGCGCTGTTATTTATTGTTCGTAAAATGAAAATTAAAAACTATGGTATCTTTATTTTTATACTAGCCTTAATAATTAGATTAATTAGTGTTTTTTATTTAAAAGTTAATATAGTTGATGATTTTAAAACTATGTATGAGGCAAGTCGAGATTTAATTGCTCATAATTTGGATTTTTTGAAAAGTTCATATTTTAAAATATTTAGTTATCAATTAGGACATGTCTTGTATCAGGGAGCATTATTGAAAATTATTAATAGCGTATTATTTTTAAAGATTGTTAATTCTTTGGTAACCTCGTTTATTGTACTCTTTATTTATTTGATAAGTAAAAAGTTATTTAGTGAAAAGACAGCAAGGTGTGTTTCCTTATTATATTTATTTTTCTTATATCCTATCTATTTGAACTCTGTTTTAACGAATCAACATATTCCTGCCCTTCTCGTATTAATGACTATCTATTTATTGATTACTAAAAAGAATAGCTACAAACTTTCAGTAATAATTGGAATTATTTTGGCTGTTGCGAATGTACTTAGGACGGAATCAATAATTATTATTTTAAGTATTATTATTTATAATCTCTTTTTAGAAGATCTTATTGCTAAAAAAAAGATTATTAATTCTATCATTTTAGTGCTATCTTATACTCTTGTATTGATAGCTTTTAATGGACTAATTCTTATTTCACCTCTTCATACATTGCTCAAAAATAATGCTTCAGAATGGAAATTTTATTGTGGTCTTAACTATGAACATAATGGTATTTATAATGAAGATGATGATAAAATATATTTTTCTTCTAATAATAAAAAAGAGTTACTAAAAACAAGAATTAAAGAGGAAAATGTCAAATTACCAGTTTTATTTTTAAAGAAAGAAGTAATACTTTGGACACAAACAAATTATGATATACAGCTTTTAAATAACATCAATTCTAATTTATATAATTTCATTTTGTTATTTAATCAAGCTTTTCTTAATTTTATTATGATATTATTTATTATCAGTCTCTTTCCTGAAAGAAAGAAAACTAATAAAGAGTTACTTTTACTAAAAGTTATTATTGGAATTTATTATTGTGTTTATATGTTTATTGAAATATCCCCAAGATATGCTTACATATTACATATTTTAGTATTCTTGACTATAGGACTAGGTATTGAAAGAATAAAAAATTTAAAAAAACCAACAACACGTTAACTGTTGATGGCTTTTTTGTTTGTTCCTATGTACACTAGTCCTTTACTATAACACCAAACATAGTGGCTATACTTGCTGCTTGAAAATTATTGACTATTATATTCTTAAGGGACTTTTGATCAAAAATTGCCCCATTAATATTACAAGTTGTAAAGTCAACGTTTTTTAATGTTGCTCCAGCAAATTCGCTTCCTTCGAAACTTGTTTCTTCCAATAATACTTCTTTTGTTTTTGCTTCATTAAAAGATGAGTTTTGAAAAGTACTATTAACAATATGAAGATTATTTATATCTGCTCCACCAAAATTTATATAACGGCAATTACAGTCTATAAATTGGACATTCCTAATATTTGAATCTATAAAAGTTGTGCCTACTAACTTACAGTTTTTAAAGATTACTCTGTCAATAAACTGTTTATTAAAATTCTGATTAGAGAGATCACAATCTTCAAAGATAGAATCTAATATGTCAACTGATGCTAAACTTATATTACTGAAATCTACATTTTTAAATGAGCAACTATCAATATTTATATCACTGATTGTTAAATTGGTTGGTGTCTCATTTTCTAGTTCTGCTTCAAAAAACTCTTGTGTTGCAAAACAGCTTTTAATATCTTTCTTGGTAATATTTGTTATCTTAGGTTTTACTATTTTCATAAATTATCTCCTATTTAAACTTGACATATTTAAAACCCAATTTACTATAGACATCATATGCTCTTGGTAGATGAAGTACTCTCGCAAATATAAGATTATAAAATTCATCAAATAGTATTATACTACAAAGTAAGATACTGATAGTTAAAAAAACTTTTTTATTCATTTTTTTAGCAAGATAAAAGCATAAAGGAATGATTGCGTAGATTAATAACAAACTTGATAATCCAAAAAAAAGTACACTTCTAAGACAAACAAAACCACCAATATTTCCAAAGTTTAATATTTCAGAGTTATAATCCCAACATCTTTTTCCATTACCAATAATATACATTCCAAGACCAGAAAAATATTCCAGTATACCACAAGATATTGTGCTTATTAAAAAAACTTTGAGAGGTTTTTTTCTGTATTTGTAAGTTAGAATAAAAACTATAATTGAGCCTGTAGCATAGATATTTATCCATGGGCAGAAATTACCTCCTCGCCAATAAAATTCCTTCATTCCACCATTGAAATAATAAAAGATAAATTCATATAAAAAGCCAAAAACACCAGCTATTACTATTAAAAGACAAAAAATTCCTACCCAACTTTTTGTATCAAATGAACAATCATTCTCTATATAATTTTTATATTTTTCTTTCATAATACTACTTTTACTCCTATTAAAATAACTTATTTATTTTTACGATACTTGACTGCTAAAGAAAGAATTAACAAGCAGAAAAAGAATTCTACTGATGTTTCTACTAAAAGCATTACTTCATCACTACAAAGTAGTGCATATAACGTATATGATAGACTACTTACAACCCAAAGTATCCATGACTTTAAACTTAAGTCATTTGATTTTTTTGTCTTTACTAATTTGATAGCTTGAGGTATATAAGAAATCATAGTACACATTGTTACTATTCCTAATAATATATTTTCTAACATAATTACTCCTTACCTTTTTTATTGTATCAAAAATAAATTGTTTTTTATAGGCATATTAATTATTTGTGGTCTTTTTTTACTTATTTACACTTTCCTTTTCTAATTCTAGTAATAATAATTTATTTTTTAGTCCTCCACCATAACCAACTAGCTCATTATTTTTTCCGATGACTCTGTGGCAAGGGATAATTAGACAAATTTTATTCCAACCTACCGCACCTCCTACTGCTTGACTAGACATTTTAGAAATATGTCTGGAGGTGGCAATTTCTTGTGCAATGGCGCTATAGGTGGTTGTTTTACCATATGGTATTTTATTCATGATATCAATAACTTCTTTTCTAAAGTCAGTTAGATTTTCTATTTTATATTTAGGAGTAAAATCAGGTACTTGCCCGCTAAAGTATATATCTAACCATTTGGCTGTTTCTTTGAAAATAGGTAAATCTTTTGTCTTACTATTTTCTTTTAACTTCTTTATATCAGAGGAGTTTTTAAAACATAGACAGGTTAAATAGATTCCATCACTATTCATTATTAAATCGTCATATCCTTCTGGAGTTTTATATTCCCACTTATACATAAGTTTAGATCCTTTCTAGATTGTCTTTTACATTTTATCTTACAATACTTTTAACTGTCTACTTGATAAAATTGGTATTTTCCAGATTATACATTTTCTTAATTAGCCTATTTAAAAGTTTATTTTTTGTCATTTTATTATATTTTTCAGCCATTTTTTCTGGAGTAATAGTAAATTCTTTAGTTGAACTTAATATTTCATATTGAACGCCACCATCTTCAATAAATTTATTAGTCTCATAAAAACCGTTTTTGAGATAAAATTCTTTTCGAAGTGTTTTTTCATCATAAATATCTTTTAGAGGTCTTTCTATACTAAGTACTACTGTTTCGTGTTTATTTAATAAATCAGCTAATATTTTAGAACCATATCCTTTTTTTCTTTTATTTTTTTCTACGGCTAAATACATCAAATATGTAAAATCTTCACAGTTAACTATATATTCTAGTCCTATTAATTCTTCGTTATCAACGATACCATTAAATTCTACATTTTTCTCTTTGGCACAAAGTCTTAATACCCAAAGTGGAAAACGCTCATCTTTATCAAATGAGCTTAGATATATATTTTGTATTTTTTTCTTTTTCTTGATCTTAGAATAATTTATATATTTTAACTGCATCTTATACCTCCATATTTTAGTAGCAAACTATATAACTGAAATTATTTCTTATAAAAATGAAAATCACAACAGTCTCCACCATATCCCAAGGTTTTTGTTCTGGTAAAGCCTATTTTCTTTAGTCCACCATAAGTAATATCATCAACATCGCAGAAAAGATGGCATAGTTTAGCGCAACCATTTTCGACGCAAGCGGTATGCCAAAGACATTTTTTAATAGTTACGTCAAAATAGTTTTTACCGCATTTTTGTTCATTCTCTTGTAAATCTGTTTTCTTCATAATTTTAAGAAATATTTTACTGTAAATTGAATAGAAACCCGGTACAACTTCCATTTTTTGCATAGATGCATGTTTCTTGCTAGCAATTTTATTAAGCATATATTTGCGGATATAGTTATATGACTCTTCTTCTGAAATATTTTCTTTTAAAAGAGTCTTATATAAAGCTATACGAGGAAGAATCGTTTGAATAAGAGTTTTCATTTGCTCTTTTGATTTATCTTTACTGTTTTTTATAAGTTCATCAAGTATTACTACCTGCTTAGAAAACAAGTCAGTTCCCTTAACACTCCCAAATTCTTCAATTAAAAATGCTTTTATCATCTTTTGTTGTTTGATTTTCATTATTACATCATCTCCCAAATTACTATATTAGTTAATACATTACTTTTGTTGTACTAATTTTCATATATATCGTCATTTATTTTTAGTACTATTTTCCATTCTTCTTTTATCAATTATATACCATTTTTTAAAAATTCTTTTAATATATTTGTTGCCCATCTTCTAAATTGAATAGCTCTATCAGAGTTAATTCTATAATCAACAGAAATTACGGCGTCTAAATTGTAATATTGAACATTTCTTTTGAAAATCCTATTTTATTCTTTTTGAACTATTGAGAATTTCTCGGCAGGTGAATTTTTATCAAGTTCAAAATCATTATATATATTCTTTTAGTTTACAGATAAACAGGCATGATCAATTGTACCAGTAATAAGTCTACTCACTTTAGCAACAATTAGTTCAGGATTTTCATGCATTCCATTATCTATCCAATTTAAAACTATAGAAACAAATGAATATTTATAAAAATCTGTTATAAATTTTTTATCTTCTTCTCGTAAATTTTTACCTTTAGATTTTTCAAGTATTTCACTATATATTATAGGATACACTAATCTATACAAATTACTTCTTAATACTTCTACGGAAACAGAATAATAAATATTTTTTACGAAGATTTTTTCTTCCTCCATTATTTTAAAAATAAGTAAAAATTTATCTTCCCATTTTTCGCATTCATCTTTTTTCTCTAATATATTATCAACTTCATCTATACAAATCCACTCAATTAAATCTCTAATGTCTTGAAAATGATAATAAAAAGTTTGTCTATTTATATCACATTTATTCGCAATATCATTAATTGTTATTTTATTGAAAGGTTTTTCTTTTAATAAATCTTTAAATGTATATGCTATTGCTTTCTTTGTAGTTAAACTACTCATTATTTATCACCCATAATATATTATACATTAAAAAAATATGAAATAAATATTTCATATTTAATTTTTATTTAAATAAACCACTTTCTTTAAATAATATTTCAAGATCAGTTCCTTTAATTTTCTTTTTAACTATTTTTATAGCTTGCTTTTCAGCAAATGTTAATGGAAGCTCATCAACTGACTTTTTATCTACAGCATAGTAGCATGCTTTCAATAGTTCTCTAACATCATATTTACTGCCCCAAACTTCTGGCACAGCTCTATCAATTTTTAAAAGTGTATAAACTGCTTCCATACCTGTACGTATTGAGTATTCTGTAGTAAATATTGTATCTCTTGGTGTTTCTGCAAATTGTCCAACAAAAGCAAAATTAATTGATTCTTTTGGTACTACAAGTGGTCTATCTTTTTCTTCACGTGGTTGGAAAAAAGCATTTATATATGGCATATAGCATGTTGTTGTATTACATTTATCAGCATACTTTTCAATTTCATTAGTTGGAATTCCTATATGATATAGCCATTCTTCACATATTTCTTTTCCTGTACATGTTTTAATTGCTTTTTCTATGAAATTTCCTGGCTTAGTAGTATTTAAAGCATATACCCAAACTAAAACACTATTTTTATTTTGAGATTTAAATTGTGGTTGTCTATTAATTGTCCAAGATAAATACCAATTTTCTGTACTATCTTTTACAGTTACAATACCTCCTGTTGTAACCTTTCCTTTTCTTGGATCACGTTTACATATGTCTATAATGTGTTTAATTATATTTTCATCACTTACTTCTATAGTTGCACTCATCCAGTTTGTTAAATCTACATTACCACAGAATTTATCTGGATTACCAAATTCACCATTAGAAGCCTGGGAAGCAATATTCTTCCATAAATCCCATGATTCACCATTTCCATTTTTTATTTTTGATAAATCCGGGGCATTATTTTGATCTCCATAACAAGATGTATCTGTACAACAACCATTTGTAATAAATACTAAATCGTCTTCTATTAAATCTATTGTTTTTTCAAGGCCTTTATTTTCATATATAATTTGAGTTGCTACTTTTTTGTTTTGTTTAGATTCAAATATAACATTTTTAACATCTATTCCATATTCAATTTTTACACCATTACTTTCTAAATATTTTGTAAGGGGTAAAATCATTGATTCATATTGATTATATTTTGTAAATCTTAAAGCTGAAAAATCTGGTAATCCATCTATATGATGAACATATCTGCATAGATATCTTTTCATTTCTAATGCAGATGACCATTTTTGAAATGCAAACATTGTTTGCCAATATAACCAAAAATTTGTTTCCCAAAATGAGTCTGGCAATACATCTGATATTTTTTTATTTTCTAAATCCTTTTCTGGGGTAATAAATAATTTAGATAATGCAAGTGCTGATTTTCTATCAAGTTTAAACATTTTATCAGTATGTGCATCTTCACCACAATTTATAGTCGCTCTACATAGTGAATAATTTGGGTCATGTTTATTAAGCCAATAATATTCATCTAATACAGAAACATTTGGGGTTTCAATTGATGGAACACTTCTAAACATATCCCACATACATTCAAAGTGATTATCCATTTCACGTCCACCACGCATATAAAAGCCTTTAGTGACATCTTTTCTTCCATCGCATGAGCCACCGGCTAAATCTAATTTTTCTAGCAAATGAATATGTTCGCCTTTCATTTGTCCATCTCTTACTAAATAGAATGCTGCCGAAAGCCCTGCTAAACCTGTACCAATTATATAAGCAGATTTTTTATCTACTCCTTCTGGTTTTTCTGGACGAGCAAATGCTTCATATGTTCCTGATCCATAATACATAAATATCCCTCCTTATTGATCATTATTTAAATTGTATTATTTTCAACAATTTTATTCAATAATCATTTTTTTGAGCATGTAAAAATAGTAATACATAAAAACAAAAATGGAGTAATATCTATACACTAATACTCAATTGTAATAATTTTATATTATATAGTATTTCAATTCAAATTACTATTTATGAAGCTAGTTATAATCACAACTTCAAACTAGTATTTTTAATTTCTTACTTCTTAAAATACACTTTAATCTTTAAAACATTTTACTAATAAAGGCTTAATTAATTCATAAATAAATATTGCCATGAAATTTATTAAGAATACTACTAATATTAAACTAATGTTTATTGATGTTACACTTATTAATTTTCCAACTGGTGTAATAAACACTATAAGTTCAATTAAAATTATTAATAATAGTCCATAATTCATTGCTTTATTAGAAAATAATCCTTGTTTAACAACTGATTGTTTTAAGTTTCTACAAGATAGTGAATAAACAATTTCTTGTATTACCATTGAAAGAAGTGCTAAAGACATAGCTGTTTCTTGTCCATACATTTTCAGACTAATAAAATAAGTAAGAACTACAAACAGAGTTTCAATTATAGCTGAAAATGCGATACTAGCTTTAATAAATGGTGTAAATAACGGTTTGTTTATTCCTCTTGGTTTTTTATTCATTATGCCATCTTCACTCTTTTCAAAGGACAAACATATACTAGGAATAGAATCTGTTACTAAGTCAATAAATAAAATATAAATTGGTAATAAAATTGTCGTTTTAGTAAACAACCCTATGATAATAGTAAATATTTCAGCAAAATTACTTGATAATGAAAATACTATGTTATTTCTAATATTATTATATATTCTTCTTCCTTCTTCAATTGCTACGACTATCGTTGAAAAAGAATCATCCATTAATACTATATCAGAAGCTGACTTTGTAACATCAGTGCCTGTAATACCCATTCCTACACCAACATGAGCATCTTTAATAGCTGGAGCATCATTTACTCCATCTCCTGTCATCGCTACTATTTTTCCGCTGCTTTGAAGTGCAAAAACAATTTTTTCTTTATGAGTTGGATTAACTCTTGCATAAACAGAATATTTTTTAACAATATCTTCTAGTTCTTTATCATTATATTTATCAAGTTCGCTTCCAAGTATTGCTTCATTATCACTGGTTATAATACCAACATCCTTAGCAATAGTAGTTGCTGTATCTATCCCATCACCTGTAATCATAATAGGTCTAATTCCTGCATTTTTACATAAAGCAACACTTTCCTTAACGCTTTTTCTTGGTGGATCTATCATGCCTAAAATACCAGCAAAAGATAAATTATTTTCCTCTTTTTCTAATTCTTTAATATTTTTTGGTACATAATCTAACTTTTTATAAGCAAATCCTAAAGTCCTTAGTGCATTTTTAGAAAAATTCTTAACTTTATCTAAAACCTCTTCTTTTTGAGTCTTAGATAAATTTACTTTTTCAATTAAAGAATCCATACTACCCTTGCATAAAACATAGACATTATCATCTATTTTATTTAAAGTAGTAAACATCTTTCTATCACTATCAAATGGTACATCTAATAATCTTTCACATTTTTTTCTTAAATTAAGGGAATTAATTTTTTTATTATATAAATAAGCATATAAACAAGTTTCTGTAGGATCACCCACATATTTATCTTTATAAATAAGGCCATCATTACAAAGAGCACATATGTAATTAAGCATCTTTTCATCTATTACATATTCATCCTTAACAGTCATTTTATTTTGTGTTATAGTACCTGTCTTATCAGAGCAAATAATATCTATTGCTCCTAATGTTTCTACAGCTTGCATTTGTTTTACTACGGTTTTCTTTTTTGCTAGATTAGATATTCCAACAGATAAAGTTATTGTAATTACAGTTGGTAGTCCCTCAGGAATAGCAGCAACTGCGAGTGATGAACATAGCATTATAATTTCAAGTATAGTATATTTATTAATTAAAGCTAAAATAAAGATAAAGATTAGAATAACAAATACTATTAATGTTATCTTTTTAGATAGTTCTTTTATCTTTAATTGCAATGGAGTTTCAATTCTATCAATTTCATTTAGTGATAATGCAATTTTACCTAACTCACTATTTTTTCCTGTACTTACAACTATACCAGTACATTTTCCATTTGTAATATTAGTTCCTAAAAACAACATATTTTTTTGTTCTTGAATAATTAAATTTTCTTTTAAAACATCAGCACTTTTTTGAACTGGAATACTTTCCCCTGTTAAAGCAGATTCATCTACTTTTAAGTTTTCACATCTAAGTATTCTAATATCAGCAGGAACTGTTTCTCCAGATTCCAAATATATTATATCCCCCGGGACCAATTCTTTAGTATTTATTATTAGTATTTTGTCATCTCTTTTTACTTTAGAAGTACTGGTTTCATATTTTTTTAAATCTTTTAATATTAAAGCAGATTTTTCTTCTTGTATAAATCCAACAATAGCATTTATAAAAACTACAAAAAGAATAACAATAGTATCAGTATACTCATGGGAATAAAAACATCCATAAAAATATAAAAGTACTGCAACAACTAATAATATGATAATCATCGTATCATTAAACTGCTTTAAAAACCTTAAAATTAATGGTGTTTTGTTTTTATTTAAAATAATATTTTGTCCATAATCATTTAATCTTTTCTTTGCTTCTTTACTATCTAATCCATCAATATTACTATTCAATGTTTTAAATATATCTTCTTCGTTTTTAAAATACATTTTTTCTCATCTCCATTTTATTACTTTTTATTCTGTCTTTTCTTCAACAATTTACTATTTATCACTTTCCTCTAATGACAAATTAAAGTCTAATTTATATAATCTATCTTATTTTATATTCTACTAATATTTTATCATGGATGCTATCAAGTGATATTTTTAATCAATTTATAACTTCATACACATGTATACTACTTTCTATTTTGGTAAAAAGACAAGTCCAATAAATGCTAAAACAATAAATAGTAATCCTACACAAAACAAAACTTTTTCTGCTGGATTTTTTACAAATCTCATCACATAGCTTTTATTTGGATTCTGTGGACTATAGAAAACATCTAATTCTGTGCCTATAGGAAAATGTTCTTTTAATACATTGGTAGAAATATGGATATTACTATTAATTATTAAATTTTTTTCTTGAACATCATTTTCTACTTTAGTTTTTATTTTATTAAAAGACGACGACTTATTTACAATCCAACCGTATTTAAGTCTTTGATTATATTTAGTACCGTTAACAATATACTCTACTATAGGAAAATGTACTCCATTATTATTCCATAATGTGTACTCTATAACTTTTCCTTTTGTTGTTAGGCTACATTGTTCAACCATCTTTTTGTCCTTACTTTTAAATATTAACGATAAAATTAATAGAATTAAGCCTATCAACATAAATATTACAAAAAAACTTATTTTCATTTTTCTAATCTCCATTGCAACTTACTATTTCATTTAAATCTTATCATAAATATCATTAATTATCTATACTACATTTTTTAATAACTTCATTTATTAGTTTTTCGATTTCAACGTAATTTTCTATTTCATGTATTCCAAAACATTTTCTTCCTAAATCTTTAAATGATGCTCCTGAGTGGAATACTATTTTTCTATCTATAATTATAAATCTGTCATGATATGAATCATTTTTTATAAATTTTATATTATTATATTGTTTCAAGTATTTTTTCCTTAAATTAACATTTATATTTGATGAAATAATTATTATATTTTTATCAATACTTCTTAGCTCGTCTAATAATACTTTTCCTACATAATTATCTATAATTATTATTTCATCTTTTGCAAGATTGAATATTTCTAATAGTACAGAATAAGCATCATAAATATCACCTTTAAAAAATATAGAATCTTTTGTTATTTCTTTTGGATTAAATTTATCAAATAATTCATCTATTCTCTTTGTATTATTATCAACTTTTTCTTCTAAAAGTAAAAAACGTCTAGGTAATATATTTTTATTATAATTAATATAATGTCTCATTTTTACAAATGTATCCATTATTCTAATACTGGTTTTGATTGCCTCTTTTGATTTTAGAATTGTTGCGAGCATATACACTTCTTGTTCAGTAAATACTCTTGGATTTGGTCTAGACATAGAACTTATATTTGCGGTCGAAAATTTCGACCACAAATTATTTTTTTCTTTATTAGTTAAAATCCAACTAAATCTTCTTGGGAATTTTTCTGGATTATTCTTAACTGCTTAATTAAACCTTTTTGTTTCTACATTATATAATTTTGCTAAATCAGAATCTAGCATTACCTCCTTTCCATCAATTTCATAAATAATATTTTCAATGTTTATAACATCTTTCTCTGCTATTTCATTCATAATTAAACCTCCATATTTAGAATAAAAAAAGGATATCCCATCATCCTATTGAAAGGGATATCCCGCAACATGCAATAATTCTTCCTTGCTTTAAAAAATTATAACCTTAGCGTCCAAATTGTCATATTAACTCATAGCAAGATAATTAATACAGTTTATATATATCATACCCTTCTTATAAATACAATCGAACAAAGTTATTTTTTATTAATATATTTTTCTAATATATGCATATCCTTTATTTACTTGGTCTTTTTTGTTTTATTTAATTTATTAAATTTACCATCATATAAATCTTCTAATTTCTTATCTGTTTTTGTGTATTGAAATTATTTACATGTATTTTTCAACTTGGAACTGAAAAACATATTTTCCTAGGACACGGTCAAACAAACATTTAAAATTTCTTATTTTTCAACACTTTTTCTTTCAAGTAGCGATATAGATTCCACGTGATATGTTCTTGGAAACATGTTGAAAAGTTCTACTTCCATAACCTTATAATTATTTAATCTATTAATATCTCTAGCTAATGTTATAGGATCACATGAAACGTAAATAATATTTTTAGCACTACTATTATTTAAAACATCAATTGCCCTCTTATCAATTCCTTTTCTTGGGGGATCTACAATTATAGTGTCGCAATCAAACTTTTGCCTAGTAATTATATCCTCAGCCTTGCCACAAATAAACTCGACATTTTTTATTTTATTTAATTCTTTATTTTTATTGGCATTTTTGATAGCGTCTTCTACTACCTCGACTCCAATAACACTATTAACGTATTTACTTATAGAAAGAGCAATTGTTCCAACGCCACAATAAAGATCAAGAACTTTTTTTGCTTTTTTATCTTTTACTACACTTATTATTTTAGAATATAACATTTCAACCACTTCTTTATTAACCTGAAAGAATGACTTGTTAGAAACATAATATTTATAATCTAGGATAGTTGATGTTATTTCATTATTTTTGATGCTTTTATTGTTGATAATAACGCTATCGGCAAGAGGCAAAAATACATTTTCATTATTTACCTGGCCAGATATATCTATCATGATTTGATCTGTATAATTACCAATTCTTATCATAATAGTTTTGATACCTTTTTCTAAAGTAACAAGCGCCTTAAGTTTAGAAATAACAACATTTATTTTTTCATCTACTAATAAGCATTTATCTATTTCAACATAATCATTACTGTCTTCTTTCAATAAACAAAGTTTTCCTTCTTGAACATGTAGGGTTATTTTATTACGGTAATTATATTCTCTGCCAGAATTAATTTTTGCTATTTTTATTTTTTGGGAAGCAAACTTTTCTAAGATATCTTCTACTTTCCTCTTTTTATACTGATTTTCATCTTCTATTTTCATATGTTCCAATTGGCAACCGCCACATATTCCGTAATATTTGCATTTTGCAGCTATCCTGTTGTGACTTTCTTTTAAATAACTTGCTACATTAGCTTCTAAATATTTTTTCTTTTCCTTTGTTATGTTTATATTAATTTCTTCTGTTGGAAGAGCGTTTTTTACAAAACAAATTTTATTATCTACGTTAATAATGCCTCTACCAAAATCATCTAGTTTTTCTACTGTGTAACTCATGCTTATCACCTGTTTTAATTATACATAATTTTTTATAAATTTGCCATACTAAAGATGGTGATCAAGATGAAGCAAATTATCGAAAATCTTAAACAACAAACAGGAGTCAGTAAAGATTATATATATAGACATTTTACTATTGATAAGGTTGAACTAGATTTAATATTTAACGAAGTGTTAACTTCATCTGATAATATTAATGATTTTATTTTGACAAGACTTACTAAGCTTAAAAGAAGAGCCTTAAAAAATTTAGTTAATACTTTACCTGATAGAAATATTTTGGAAATAAAAGAGGATGAAATACTTTATTATGTTAATAATGGTTTTTTAGTTATTATTACCAAATATCAAATGCTCGCAATTGAAGAGAGAATAAATTTAGATCGTGGAGTGAGTGAAGTCAGTAGTGAGATAAATATTAAAGGTCCAAAAGATGCTTTTTCTGAAACGTTTAATATTAATTTAGGTCTTATTAGGAAAAGAATCAAAAGTTGCGACTTAGAATGTTTTGATACTACTATAGGTAGAAAAACTGAGACTAGAGTTGGAATTTTATATATGCGAAATATTACAGATCAGGATTTAATTGAAAAAGTCAAATTAAAGCTTTCAACTATTGATATTGATGGAATTATTGATTCGACTTATTTAAAAGAAAATTTAGAGTCTAAAAATAATAGTTTTTTTCCAACTGTGATGTCTACAGAACGACCTGATAAAGCTTCTATGGCCTTATTAGAAGGAAAAGTTGTGGTAATTGTTGATATGAGCCCTTATGTTTTGATTATGCCGAACTTTTTTCTTGATTTCTTTCATACTGTTGATGACTATTATCAAAAACCTGCCAATACAACTTTTATAAGATTAGTAAGATTGTTTGCTTTTATAATCGCAATATTTGTACCAGCTTTATATATAATGGTCACAACACATAACCATGATTTTATTAGTTTAGATATTTTACTCTCTCTTAAAGCCCAAAGAGAAAGTGTCCCGTTTTCAGCTTTAACGGAAGCCTTATTTATGATGCTTTGTTTTGAAATATTAAGAGAAAGTGATGTGCGGATGTCCGCAACTAGTGGTAGTGCTATTTCGATATTAGGCGGTTTAATTTTAGGAGATGCTGCGGTAAGTGCCGGAATTATATCCCCTATTATGATTATTGTAATAGCTATATCAGCAATTTCGGGACTAACTTTTACTTCAATAGAACTCGTTAGTGCCATTAGATGGTGGAGACTAATCATGATGATTTTAGCCGCAGCTTTTGGTGTTACTGGTATTATTATAGGAACCATAGTGTTATTTATTAGACTGTTGACGATAAAAAACTTTGATAGAAAATATTTAACTCCTTTTATCCCATTCATAAAAAGCGAACTAAAGGATAGTTTTATAAAAACGGATAATGAAGGTGAAAAATATCGTAACAGAGCCTTAACTCATAATGTGAAAAGAGGTCATTTTAGATGAAGAAGAAAATATACTTTATTTTATCTTTTTTACTTATCTTAATGATAGGTGGTTGTTCTAAATATGAAGAGTTGAACAATTTATCAATAATTAGTAATATTACAATTACATATAAAGATGGTTTATATATTGTATCAATGCAAGAAATTATTCCTCAAAAGGGAGAAAATAAAATTAATTATGATTATAAATATAGAACTGGTAGTGGAAAAAATCTCGCTAAGGCTTTTTCAAATATAATTGACCATTCTCCCAAAAAAATATATTTAAGACGAGTGCAGAATGTAATTATAGATTATAAAAATCGAAAAAAAATAATGAAAGCTTTTTTAGAGTATGATCGTAAATATAAAAACATAAGTCGTGAAGCATCTATTGTTCTTACTAAGAATGATTTAGGAAAGGTACTTAAAATAAATAGTGATTATAAATATATAGATAGCGTTTTAAAAGAGAATAAGAGGACTTTATATAAAGTTAGTGGAATATATAAAAAAAAGAAGAGGCTTAGAATTCCTCTTATAAAAATTAATGATAAAGAACTTATATTTAGTAAATTTATTTACTTACAAGTATAACCGTCATTTTCATAATATTTTTTGGCGGTATTATATTTTGAAAACATATTTTTAATAGTCATATCTTTAGGATATGATGTTTTTGTTTCTTGAGATAGACTGATATAACTAGTGTTATCGACTACAGAATAATATGAGCCAACTAAAGAGGCAAAATAATTAAGTTTTATTCTTGATTCACTGGAAACTGACATTCCTTGGTTATATTCGTTGTTATATTTGGAATTATTTTCAAATTTTAAATCTATTTTTTCAACTTCACTATTTTTATACCTAGTAGTAATTACTATTTTATAGTTGTCAATTGCACTTTTAGAGCACGTTAATATGGCATTTGGCAATACTACATTTTTATTAGTCTCACTACTTTTAGGTTTTAAGACTCTTAGAAGTGGTGGCACAATAATCAAACTAGATAAAAATAGCATCAGTAAAATAACTAAAAAACTTTTTTTAGACTCTGTCATAACTTTCTCCTATAATATTTCAACATTATCATCTGTTGGTGTTGTTATGGTTGCTGTTTTTTCATTTGTTTTAGCAAGAGATGCTTCTATAAACATCTTATCTAATTCTTGTTGCTCTTTTTTATTTGTTGTGACAATAGTTTTATCGTCAAGTTTAATTAGTTTAATGAATTTAGTTAAAAGTAGGCATAAAATAGTAAAGGAAATGATTGCTATTAACAAAATGAAAACATCTAAATATAATTCCTTCTTTATAACTAAAATAAGGGAAATAAGGGAAAAAGATAGAACAACTGATGTAACGGTGATACCAAGTATATATCCAAAAAAATTAATATTATAAATATAATTTGGAGATTTTTTTCCTTTTATAGAATAAATGGCTAAGGCTGTAATATAAATGCCTGAAAAAATAATTAATGGTGAAAATATTATGTTCATAAAATTTTGTACAAAATAAGTTATACTATTCATTTATATCGCTCCTCTTCTATCTTAAATCATAATATAATGTTAACACAATTAACTATTTTTTTCAATTAATATTACTCTTTTTGATTAAGAATACGTAATTTAATAAGGAGATATGAGATAAGTAATAATAATGCGCCAAATATTATATAATAATTTAATTCTATATTCTTACTATTAAAACTAGTGGGTATAGTTATTATTTCAGGATTACTAGTAGATGAATCTTGATCTATTTTTTTATTATCAGATGATGTATGTTCAGAAGTACTTGGGATATATTTTAGTTTAGCCGGGACAAAGGTAGTTTTTATAGGAGAAGGCTTTTCCCATTTTGCATAAAGTATAAGATTACCCGTAGTAAGAGAGGTAATTTTATTATTATATTCATCAAACCACCCCAAAAAGTTATAACCTGCTAAGGTAGGAATAAAGAGTGTTTGATTTAAAATGGAATATGTTCTTAAAATAAAGGTATCATTATCTAAATAGTATTTGACCTCATATAATGAAAGATCCCAAGTAGCGCTTATAGTAATATCATCTGTTAAAGTTATTTTATCTCCGGGATTATATATATCATTATCAACTTTCCATCCATTAAAGGTATAACCTGTTTTTTCAAATGTATTATTATCTAGAATATGGTTAGTATCTTCTGATTCATAATTAATAGAGTTTTCATCGTTTTCATATGTAATTTTATAAGTGTTTTTGATTTTGTTAAAATGAGGCGTTAATATGTTCCCCTTACCTATTACTTTTATAGTAATTATTTTCCCTGATATATTTAGCTTTAAGGACTTTACTTCACTATTATTATATAAGTAATATTTATATAATTCTTCATTATCTACATAAACTATATAAATTGTTTCATCTTTTTCGTTGTGCGCTGAAAAATTAAGTGATTGATAGTCATCGGTATTTTCATATGTAAGTTCATAGTCTTCACCACTAAATGAGTGATCATAGACTTTTTCATCAGGGGTAGTTATTGTTGTCTCGACAAAGTCTCCACTCGTTTCAACGGTATCTTCATCTGTTAAAAGTTTATCATATACATTTATTTCAATTGCTTTTTCAAGAGCATATTTATCAACAGAAATTTTTACATAGTAGGTTCCAATTTCTGTTGTGTTAATGCTTGACGTAGTTAATATGAGCCCACTTGGTGTGGTGGTCTCAAAATTAATAGTATATGTACTTTCACTAGAATTTATGATTGATACTCTATCAGTTAAATTTATATTTGTATCTTTGCTTGATGAAAAAGAAGAAGCCTCTATTATTGGCAAAGTATCTTCTTGAATCTTATTTTCTTCTAAAATATTAATATCATTATCATCGTTAATTAAGTCATCACATGTTTTTTCGGTAGCATAAACTGTTTTAGGAAAAATACATAATAAAAATAATAAAACAACCAAATACCCTCTTGCTTTCATAAAATTCTCCCTAGTTGTATTATAAAACAATTAGTTAAGAATTACTAGGCTTTTGTGTCAGAAAAAATTTTTGAGGTTAAGCTAGATATTTGTTTTACTTTCTTGTAATTATATCTAAAGAATAAAATAAATAATATTAGTAAAACTAATAAGAGAAAAATATTTCCTAAAAATAAGAAATAATCGTATATTCCATGAGTAATAATAGGTATTAAGATACTTAATAAAATATTTTTTCGATATAATTTCTTATTATGATTATTTAGGGATAGTTTAGATAAGAGTAAGTAATAACCCATTACTATTCCAAAAGAAGCATGACCTGGGATAGAAGTTATTGATCTTAGAATAGCTGCTTCTATTCCATAGGACATAACATATAAAATATTTTCTAAGGCTGCAAAACCTAGTGAAATAAAAGTAGTATAAACAATGATATCATAGGGTTGATCAAAGTTTTTATTATTAAAGCCAATAGCTTTTGCAAAAATCCATTTACACCCTTCTTCTACTAGGGCTACCCCAATAAAAATATAAATGGCTAGCTCAAGGGCACTCATTTGATCGGTATCATATCCAAAAAAAGGAATCAATAATTCTAAAATAATATTAATAATAAAAACAAGTAAACATGATGATATGCCAGAGACAAAAAGTCCAACTAAAAGTGAAGTTGGTTCTTTTTCACTATCTTTTGTATAAATATATCTACATATAAGCGCTATAGGTAAAATCGCTAATATAAATAAAATAACTTGTTGCATAAATTCACCACTATTCTATAAATAGATTGTAGCAAAGATATTTATTTTGAACAAGTTATAATATTATATTTTTTATTTTGTAGACACTTTCAAAGAAAATAAAAACGTTGATAGTTCAACGTTAATTTCATTATGGTGGAGCATAGCGGGAATTGTAGATGACTATTTATTATTTTCAATCACCTTATTTTTCAACGAATTATCAATTAGTATTTGTACTCATTTGCTACCATTTATAAAAAAATGATGTTTTTTTATTACGTAACTTTCAATACTAAATTTAAATATGAATTGTATACATTTAAAACAAAAAATGAATAAAACAATATATTGTAAAATTAAGAATACAAAAATACATTTTAGTGACTGTAATAATTGTCCTTTTAAAGAGTATAAGGCCTATAAACAGTTACAAGCAAAATCTAAATATAAATATAAACCCAAAAGAGGTAAATGTGGCAGATACTATAACGATATATCTATAATGCCACCTAGCACACTTTATTTTATTAAAAAAACTAAAGGTTGTGAAAAGCATCATATTTTTGGTGGGGTTGCTAATAGACCAAAATCTGAACAATATGGATTATTTATATGGCTAACACCAGAACAGCATAAATATTTACATGATCATCCATTAGAAATGATTAAATTAAAAAAGATAGCACAAGCTACCTTTATGAATTATTACAATAAATCAATTGAAGAATTCATCGATATTTTTGGTAAAGGCTGGATATGATTACCTACCATGACTATATAATTTTCCTCCTATGTCAATAAAAAATACATAAAACACTTTTTTAATAGTACATCCAATTACTCTTGCAAGTATTGGATTATCATTTGTATATAGCCTAAATATTGCATACTTACCATTATCAAAATTTCTATGTGTGTTACCATCAAAAAATGCAGGTAAGATTTGTTTTTTTATATTCACCTTTTCCCACTCTATTCCTCTTTTTTTATCCCAGCTTGACATTTCAAGATATGGTACAGATGATAGCTCTCGAATCCTTTTTAAAAATTGCAATTGATATTCTTCTGTAAATCCATCATCGTAGCTAATAAACGAAAAATTGAATTTTATATGTGTTGGTGAAAAACAATGTGTACATACATTTGAAATTAATGGCTTGCTTCTTACACTTCTTTGCAAAGTACTACTCCATTACATAAGTATCAAAATACTTTTTAATTACATCTATTGGTATTTTTCTATTTCTTCCAGGAATATATATTTGATACCATGGGCTACCCTTTTCATGCGTCATATTTCTAAGTTGCCATGCCGTATATATTGCAAAATTATCATAAGTTATATTTAAAGCCTCGCGAACAGGTGTATCCGCTTCTATTTTTCTAATAATATCTACGGAAGAAGGTGCATCATCAATAGTTATCTCACTTCTACCCTTATCAGAAAATTTTTCAAACACGGACTTTATAACAGGACCATGTCCCCAAGCCTCAATTTGTTCACCAAAAAGAACACAGTCATTCAATGATAAATTAATTCCCTGTGCATAATACAATAATTTTTGTAATTTCAAATGTGTTAGTCCCTCATAAACTTCATATGTATCATTTATTGCTTGATTTTCTTTCATTTCTGCATTTGTTTTGTAAATAAACCAAGTTGCTATATCTAGCGCACTATATCTACCCATAATTCTCACTCCACTAATCCGTATTCTAAATATAGAATACCACAATTTAGTAAGATATTCTAGTACATTCTTCCTCATTATGTCAATATCACCTTAAAATATTATAATAAATTTATTATTAGTTTCTCTTAAAATTATGATTTTATTATATATAAAAGAACAAAAAATTCGAAATCCATACTTATATATTTATTTATTATATAAACTTACTAGCTAATTCTCTGCTAATTCTTATTTTAATATTATGATTAAAAATAATAGCATAATAATATTTTTTGTTTTTGCTTATGAAAACTTTACTTGCTTTTAATGATGTCAATTCAACAAACTTTTTTGTTTCATCTTCATTTAAGATTTTTGTAAACATATAAAATCCCCCTTTCGTGCCAAATTATTGCACAAAAAAAGATGTACTGCAAAGAGTCAATTTTGACTAAATACAGTACATTTTTATTGTAATTTTACATTTTTATCTAAATAAATTTTGTATATATCAGCTGTTTTTATAAATAAAAATACAATTTTTAACTATTGCTAACTTCATATAAATATTTACTAAATACCCATACTACTCTACCATCTATAATAAGTTTAGCTGAATTACTTTTTATGTCTATATCTTCCACAGTATAAATGCTATCATTCTTAACATATGAATTACTACCACTTAGGACTTGGTCTTTTGTAGGGTTTCCATTTACATCGCATTCTACAAATGGTCCTGTTGGTAACCAGTGATAAGATTTTACTTTTTCAGCTTTATATGAATTATAAGAGCAACCTGTTAGTTGACAACAACCGAACAAATTACTTGACAATGGACTTTTTAGAATATCTACTTTAAATACTCCATTAAATCTTACTTTACTGCCTTTGTAAAGTATTTGGTCTGCACCTTGAGGCTGTGGATTATTTACTGGTACCTTATCTGTTGTTCTCCAATTACCTCCCATACCATTTAATATATTGGTATTATCAACGAAATAACACTCATCTAGATCATATTCATTATTAAAACCATATATAGTATATGTTCTGCCGTTATAAACAAAACTAGATTTCTTCCTCCAAGTCGTATCTGATGACTGCGATACCTCAATATGACAATGAACGCCTGTTCCAACACCTTTGGTTCCCATATTGCCTAATTGGCTTCCTTGAGGAACAACTTGTCCTACTTTTACGTCTAAACTATTATCATGTGCTGTCATATATGTAGCGTAATCTATTCTCCCGTTTGCAAATCTAACTTTATTTACAGATTGCCACATTGCTTGTCCTGATGATGGATATGTTTTTAAGCATTTGGAAGTACAAGGGGCATAGTAAGGATATTTAATTCCAGATTGCAATCCTCTTACGTCATTTGCCATTATTCCTTTGTGTGAAAAATTACTATTTGAACCCTGTGTTATATACATATCTGTAAATGGGCATAGAAAATCTTCTATACCCCCACGAATAGACTTTTGACCTTTAATCATAACTACTCATCTCCCTCTACAATTCCAATGATTTCTGATTCTTCCGTTCTTTTATCTGTAGTTGCCATATCTACTAAACCTCCTTCTTTTTATTAAAAAAGTATGTCATTACTGCTCCGTAAGAAGTACTAAATAGCATCAATACCTCTTTGTTAACTTCAAACGGTACAAATAATAACACAACCATTGCTAATGTCATTATTACTGTTACAAAACTCTTTAAATCATCCCATGCTTTTTTCATAAATTATTTACCTCTTTTCTAAATTATTTTTTATTTCTTCCACAATAAATTGTGTGTGCTCTGTTTTTTTATCATGCGTAAGCATCATTTCTTTCTGTTCATCCATTGATTGTTGAACAAGATTCATACTTTGCTGTAGTAGTGTTAAACTTTTTTCTGTATTTTTTCCTGAAACAGATATTTCCCCGAGACATTTTTCATTTTGTTTCAGTGTCATTTTAATGTCTTTTTTATTTGTAAACCAGTCGTAGATAAATAGTCCTACAATCACAAAACCAATGCCATAGTTAAAAACAAGTTGTACTATGTTTTCCATGTTTACCTCCTAATTCAAATCGCTATTCTGATTTTCATCTGATTGTGTGTTATCTGCGGCTGGAACATCATTTGTAGTTGGTTGTAATTCGTTTAACTTATTATCTATATATTTTTTAATATCTAAGCAATACTCAATCTCAAACTTGGTTGTATCTAAATCACTGTCAATATACATATTATTTGTGCCTTCAAAAGTAGTTGGTATTTCTGGTAAAGTACCTAAATCTATAAACTCTGGTGTTTCTAATTGATAAAAAATTTCTACATTGTGAGTTGATAAATAAGTTTTAAAATCAGCTACTGTTGATGCTAATTTATGATCGTCACGTATCCAAAATATCCCTGCAGTATCCCAACCACAATAGTTGACTTCTGTCCAAGTTGTTGACGTTTTCTCCACTAAAAAACGGTTGCAAACACCATTGAAAGATTTCAAATTTCTTTTTACAAAGTATAGATATACAACGTTGTCAGATAATATGAATCCTTTGTCAGATAGTGTCCATTGTTCTGTACCATCCAAAATAACTTTAGCAACATTTTTCAAAATACCGTAATGTCCATATTTATCAATAATTAGCTTATCTTTGATATTTTTATCAATTTCACATATTTTATTGTTTTTTAAATCTATTGGTAATAAATGTTGTTTATACATCGGAAAATCAAGTGTTGGATTTGTACCTTTTTTCAATTGAATTTTAACTATAACATTATTAAATGTCACGCCACTTTCAATAGAAATCTGAGGCCTTATATTGTCAAAAAGACCTTTAGCACTAAACGTTTTATCAGAATTAATCTCCCAGAAAAACAATTTTTCATCAGAGTGATATAAGCTATATTTTAAATTTGCATAAGTGTTCGCACTAAATGTATAATCTCCATCTAAAGGTAATTGTATATGATCGTAAATAAATGGATACAAGTACGTTTTTGCAGTAGCAGTCCCATTCAAAGTAATAGTTCCGTCATCATTGTTTGTACAAGTAATACCATTAACAGTTTTTGATTGGATTTTGTTAGGTAACAAATTTTCGGCATGTGATACTAAATTTATATAATTACTGCCTGATGGAATAATGTTATATAGTTTCTTTTCAGATAACGCTATTTTCATACCTCTTAAAAAATCATTTACATTAGAAAATTTTGTTATATCTTCTGTTAAATTTGTTTGGACATTATTACTTGTTACAGATGTAGAAAAAACTAACTTAAGATACTGTGTATTGCTATCCGTAGTATATGAATAAAACTTTGAAATATTATGCCAACCAGAGTCTTCGATAAATGTTCCATTAGAATCACAGCTATGAATACCAACTCGCAATCCCTTTACAATGTTGCCTATATCACAAATTGATATGATATATGTTGTATTAGGCGTTACTGGAATTGGTTTTGATGCATTATTGATTCTGTTCTGATAATTAGGTAATCCTTGACCATTGGCTAAACTACCTATGCTAAAATCATCAAAATTAAGTAAATTTGTAATTCCCTCTAATTGCTTAATTTCGCTCGGATAGTCTGGAGATGGACTTGCTTGTCCTCCTATATATGATTCTTGCTCGTGCTTTCCGTCTATACTTGTATTGAATATTTTGTAATCAACTGCATCATCAATAGATATACTTTCTCCATTAACTTTACTCTTAGGAGTGATTTTATCCATATCATTTTTCATTTCATATACACATTTTGCACTTGGATATTGTGTATCCGTTGAATTTTCATTTACAAAATTAACTTTATTATCGGCTGTTTCTAAATTCTTACCAGCAATTACATTTTCAAGGGTTCCTTTTCCGATAAAATTGTTTGGAGAATATTGTTTATATGTATCATAATCTAATATATTTAACTTTGGTCGGCCTTCCGAATCAACTATAAAAGAAAATGCACCAGTTCCTTTTATAACACCACCAACGGATGATGTGGCATAATCAGTATTTTTAACATAATTGCTATCGTTCGCTAATTCACTCACTTTCGTAGGTACGTCAGTTGTTTTTGCATAATCTTTTAGGATGTTTTTTAAGTCAGTTTCATTAACCAATCCACTTATTAAACTGTCTAACGGTACATCTAGGACACTACCATTTTGCAATGTAAATGTTAGTTTCTCATTATCATTGTCATATGTAACATTGATTATCATTGATTCAATTGGCAAATCAACACTGCCTGTCGATAATACATTATCGTCTTTATCTTTCAATTTTAAAGTCATTATATATGTCTTACTATCTATTGTTAAATCCAATTTATTACCAGTTTCAGTTATTAGAGAATAATTTTTAAGATTATCATTAATATGATCTATTTTCTTTACTAAATCACTATCATTATATTGATACGTGTTATTTATTTCAAGCGTTTCATTTTCTTGCTTTAAATCAATATTTGTTCCAGCAACGATATTCAATGTATTAAATCCATTAATTGTTGCATCTTTTCCATTAAAATCTCCATTTTCAACGCTAGATTTTAAATTTTTTATATACTCTTCACGCTGTGTTTCATTTTCACTTATAACTTTATCCAAATTTGTTACCTTTTCTATTAAGGAATCTAAAATAAGAACTTTAGGATCATCATTTTCCACGTCATCATCGCAAACTATGGAGTCCTCAATTACCAAATGCAGATTAGATGTCTTAGCTATAATTTCGTCATCATCTATTGTTTTAAAAAACTGAATATTGCAATCTAGCTCATTATATTTAGTAATTTCTTTATCTATTGTCAAAATGTTGCTAGTAACATTATCAAAAACCTTTGAAAATGTGCCATCAATAGTACTAAAACATGCTTTTTTACTAAATTCTTTATATTCTTCAGGAACTATGAATTCAATTTTTTCTATTTTATTTTCTCCTAAAAAGCCAATAGAAAGGACAGACTGGTCTAAGCGTCTATTTTCTTTATATATTGTTATTTTCTTCCTTGCTATATTACCTCCTATTATGCAACTCTTCTCCAAAAGGCCATTACTATATAAGGTTGCATATTATTATGTGGTTGGTTTCCACCTGCTGCCTGTGTAAAGGCGTTATTATAACCACCACCATTGACGTAACTGTAACCACTAGCCAATTCACTTCCGCCCATTGTAGATATGCCATGAGTATGCGCTGGCATTTCATCCACTGTTAATTTATGTTTCTTTTCTCCGCCCAATTTACCAATTTCATTGAAGTCTGTATCATTCACATCCAAGCCTACAGGTACACGCCCTTGTGAAATTAATTCCCAACTATATCCTAAATAATCGGAATGATCTAAATTATCATAAAATATTTCTACTTTATTTATCGGAAATATTTCGTCTGCTTTGAGCGATTGAATTAATTCTACTCTCTTACCTTCAAAATCAGTGTACAATCCACCGTCTTTAGTAACAATAAAATTACCATCAACGATTTCAACATCAGATAGTTCATTTTTTGTTAATCTTCTTAAAAAATTTACTTTTGCCCTTTTAATTGTCCTCCCATTTCCAGTCATTTTCTGTATTCCAATTAATTAAACTGACTACATTCCATATATTATTTATACTATTTATAGCGTCCTTTAATAGTTCAAAATTTTTGTTCCATCTTTCAAAATCTTTACTATTAATGGGTTTCTGTGCTAATCCATAATCATTACTTTCTATTCCATAATGGCCGGTTGTTGTCCACGCTTTGTATTCATAGTCAACAGGCTCATAAAGCATTTTTGCAACATTGTTTATCCCTTCTTCTATATTATCAATATATTGAAGATATGGTATTTCATTATCTACCCATGTTTTTTTTGAATATTCTAACATCATATACTCATTATCAACTATTTTTATGCATGGATAAAATAAATCGTTATTGTTGACTTGTGTTACAGTTCCCATTTTCTTAGGTAGCCTGTATCTAATATAATTGAAGTCATCATTTAATTTATTGTCGTATTTACTATATAAAATATAATTTGTATTATCATCATTATAATGATATGCAATCCAATGTCGTAAACTTTTAGTATTAAAAGAATATTGAATATCATTTCCATTGTCAACTTCTATTATTTTTTTCATCTTCTCATCAATTATGTTTTTATAACTATCATATGGAAAATTCATATATAAAACCTTTTGACTAAGATTATCACCAACCGCAATATTTCTCAGTGATGTTTCTGTTAAATTAAATTTAGATTTAAATAAAGTATGTAAATAAGCAACCTTATTTTCAATATCATTTAACATTTCCTTGCTTAAATAATTACTCCTTAAAATCAACCTCCGCATTAGGCAAAAGATATCCATAATACAATTTAAATCCAATTTTTTCTGCCTTTTCTATGTCTTTTTTTTCTACTTCAATTATGATATTGTCTTTCTTCATTTTATGCATTTTTAATCACCTATTCCTTCAAAACTTCCACTCAATCCACCATCAAATGTTAAACTAATTTTTGTTAATACCACATCCTTATTACCAAATTTTGTTTCAACACTAATTGTATCTCCTGCTGTTAAACTCGGATCACCAGCATAATTACCAGTTGCCTTATATTTTTTATCTCTTTCCAAATAAAAATACGCATTATCTTTTAAATCATTATCAGCACCAAAATAATTTGTATAATCTATTGATAAACTATCACCTATTTTATTATTATTTTGATATGTAATATTTATAGTTGGTGGATTTTCAAATTTGTAACCGTTCAAATGAACTGTGACATTATCTCCAATATTACCGGTGAATTTTATATATGCTAACCATTTATTATAATCAATTAACTCTGCTTTTCCATTTCCTGTTGAAGTATAACTAAATTCTTTGCCTTCTCTATCATTATTAGTCATTTTGTTAAAGGACATCCACACATATTCTTCAGTATTTGTAAGTGTATATGTTTGATTTAACAAATCACTTTTATCACTAGATGTAAAATGATAATCATCTATATTTACAAAATTAACTTTATTAACGACAGATTTGCTTTCATATTTTACATCGTTCATTAATTGGGTTCTTTCTATATTATCAACTATATCATCGTTAATTAAGTCTAATATTGCTTCGTTATTCCTAGAAATAAAGAAATATCTTGGCCGATTTTTAGTAGCCATAAAAGCAAATGTTGTTTTTAAATAATTTAATAATTTTGTATCTTTTAAACGAGTATTATAGACAGTTCCAAAATTCTTTAACAAAAATGTGTATCCATACATTTTTGATAAATAATTTCCCAATGTTTTCCCTGTCCATGCTTGACCATTATTATACAAAAACTGGCCATCACTTTTTATCGTTAGGTTTGCTAAAATTCCCATTAATGATTGACCATTTAGAGTAACATTGCTATCGCTATCAGAACTCCAATCTTTGAGATAAAAGTAGCCCATCGGAACATATTCAACTCCGTTCTCTTCAGTAAGAATACCAATGTATGGTTTTATTATACAATTATCAGTTAAATATTTAACTAAACCTTGTGGATTCAATGGATTGAATGAATTATCATAATTATTAAGGTTAACAGCACAAGTGTTAATAGGTGTACTTGTAAACAATAAATCTATTTCCTCATTTGTGGTAAACGACACTAAATCAGAATCTTCGTATACTTGCGATATTCCAAAATCAATCTCGGATATTCTTATTCTTCTATTTGAATATTCCATTTTATGTATGTCAATGCTTATAGATTTTATAGTTATTGGATTATCAAAAATATATTGATAAACGTTTTTGCTGTTTTCTACCTCTATAATTTTAGATACATCATGACTATCTACTACTGTTAATGTAAAATTTTGAGCAATATTATTTTCAAAATATATTGTAATACCGCTGCTTGTAACAAAGTCATTATCTTTTGTTACTGTTATTATTCTACTTTCCAAGTCGTTAAATATGTCATTACTAACATAACCAAATTGGTTTCCTACAATATTATAATTTGGTAGAATAAAGCTCCCATCTAATTCTGTATAATTTTCTTCTAAACTTGCATATTTTTTGTTTTTCTTGACTCCATCTACTATTTCACTATCTAAACTGTTTCTTAAACGTTCTGGTGCAGTCATTAATCGATAACCGCTTCCATCCTGATCATCAAATATTACTTCTACATATCCTTTTACTTCTCTTTCTGTAGCTTTTATTGCTTTTTTAAATGATTCACTTACTGTTTCCATAACTTCACCGCCTTAATATTCAATGAAGTTCATTTGAACATCAGTTCTTTTAGTTAAAAGATATGTATTTATATCAGCATATTTTGTTTTTCCATCAAGGGGACCTGCATAAACTTTTTTAACAACTCTTTTGCCATAATTATCTGTAAATTTTAAGTAAAAATAATCTTTTTCATAAAGTGTTTGGAGTAACGACATTTGAACTGCATCTAATTTAGACCAACCGCACGTAACTTTTGCGAGATTTCTTCTTTTGATATCTCTATGCAAATATCCAGTCGCATCTCTAAATGAATTTTCTAAATGTGTATATGTTGGACTATAATTTCCTTCTGATGGAGTTGGTAAATCAAACCATGTATTATTATCGTAACTTGCTTCTAAGAATGCCCTTTATTATCAACTCCTTACTACCGTTGCAGATTTTTGCTGCCTTTTTCCTTCATTTTGAAAATCATCATATGTTGCCTGTGCCAAATCTTTACCATTAACTCTAAAATATATTGGTTGATTTGCTAATTCTAAGATGTTTTTATTTAAATCAATTAACAATTGAGTATTAGTATCATTGTTTCCCATTTTTTCAGCCACTTGGCTAGCAAAATCACTGATAAACTTACTATTTTGTAATGGAACTATAGCCTCTGCACCCTTTTCGCCAGCAACATAAGAACCCATATTAACACCCTTGCCAGGATTGTTAACAATACCTCCTTTTGCTAATCTAGGTAATTTAAAAGTAGGTAATTTCCCAATATTGATTCCAGGAACTTTATTAATAACTCCAACTAATAAATTTATTGTGTTTATGGGCTTATTAAGAATGGTTTCTATTGCATGCAAAACACCATTAACAACAGTTTTAAATACGCCTACAACTACATCAGCTACCGTTAAGGCAAGTCCTTTGATAACATTCCAAATAATACTTATTGTGTTTCCTGCAATTTTTATCAATCCTGTAAATATACTACCAAATATTTTAACAATTCCATTCCAAGCTTGCTCCCAATTTCCTGTAAAAACGCCTTTAATAAGATCAATTAAACCATCAAGTACTCCTTTAAGCATTGTAAAAGTATTATCAAATATATTTAAGATGTTTTGTATAATAGCAACGAAGGAATCATAAACTCCACCAAATAAATTCCCAAACATTTTATGAATTAAATCACTTTTACCAAAAAGCCAGTCAACGCCCCCTTGCAGAAAACTCTTTATATTTTCCCAATTAGAAGTTATTATTCCAATAATTGCAACTATTGCACCAGCTATTGCCACAGGCCATGCTCCAAACATAATAGCAATTCCTGCTATCGCTATACCTATACCGGTAATTATTTTCCCAAAATTTTGCCAGCTAGGGTCTTTTAAATAATCCATTACTGCCTGAATCATATAGACAATTCCTGCTATCGCTATACCGAGTCCAAAGGATTTTAAACCTCCAAGTCCTAATTTCCACGCTAATAAGCCTGCTGTAACGCCGGCCATTACAGATAAGATTAAATCTTTATTATCAACAATCCACTGCAGCCATGACGGAACAGGACCATCTATAGAATTCAAATCAAAACTAGGCATTTTAATTCCAGAATCTGCACCACTATTACTACTATCATTTTTGTCAGAATCTAAATTAGTTATTTCATCTATTCCACCAACTAAATTCTTTTTTGTTTCTTTTACATTTTTAGCTGTTTGCTTACTGCTATCTGCCATGCTTTTAAAATCTTTGGCACCGCCAAATAAATTAATTCCAAACCAAGCTTGAGCTATATAATTAACATATTGTAGTAACTTTACTACCAAATTGAGTATTGTTTCTATCAGTGGTTTTAACGCACTTGCCAAAGCATACTGAATATATTGTAAATTACTTTGCATTTGATCATTATATTGTGTAAGTGTACTCATAGCATTTCTTACAAGACTATAGGCACTTGAAACAGCAAATACAGCTAATGCCCATTTACCAACTTTTGATACAGTTTTGCTTATACCGTTACCCACATTATCTATATTTTTTCTTAAATTAGATAAATCATTTTTATTTAACTCCTGCTGTTTTTTATTTAATGAATCTAACTTTCTAGCCAATTTTGAATATTGTGCTTCTAACTTTTGTGTATCTCCAAATTCAAAACCCATATCTGCTTTTTTTAGTTTATTTTCTATTTCTTCCATTTGACTTTTAACGTAGGCAATTTCTGCATCAAAATTATCAGTTTCTAATTCAGTACCAATTACAACTCTACCATCCCTCTAATCACCTCCTAATGCATTATAGAATCTATTTTGACTTTCTTTTTCTTCTTCCGTCATTTCTTTTTCAACATCATCTTCTTTTATTAAAGATACTTGTCTTTTTGCTTTTAGTATTCTATTTTTTTCTTTCCAGTCTTTTATTTTTGAAACATCCATTGTTCTTAAATTTCTAACACGATTTAAAATACAACAGTTACCAAATTCACTATTTGATAAATTACTTAAATCATTAAAGAAATCCCACCAGTGCAGATACTCCATATCATATGGATTATACTTATAATCTTGAATAAAACTACTTCTTATGTAATATCTGTCTTTTTGCAAATCCATATCACGTTCTTCTTCTGTATCCTCTAAATCTTTTCCTAAACAAAGATATTTAATTGCCAGTTCAAGTAATTTTTCCCAATCTTGAGGATTATCTAATCCTTCATCGCCAAATAATTTATAAATAATAGCTAAAGGTCGTTCAGTGTCACTTACATCACTTGATTCTGCTATTTCATTACACTCAATAGCAACCCTAAAATCTGTGTTAATCTTATACTTTTTATTACCAGCCTTTACATATTCTGGATTATTCAAGTACATTATCTTCTTTCTTGACAGAATATTTAGACTTAATCTTTTTAGTTATATCATCTAATGTAATATTTAATTTGGGAGCTATTTGTTTTTCAATAATTTCATCAATTTCGCTTAATGTAGTCCATCTCATTTTTCTTCCATTTAAAAGTTTTTGAACTCCATTTTCACCTAAAAACATATTATAAATTTTAGTTTGTTCTTTATAAAATTCATTTAATGCTTTTACTTTGGCTTCTTCATTAGAACTCATAAGTTTTTTTCCTTTATGATCTTGTTGTTTTTCAATGATAAGAAACTTATTCTTTAATTTTTTTCTGCTTTCTTTTGACTTTTCAATTAGTTCTTGATAGATAAATGGCAGTTCGATATCTTCTAAATCAAATTCAAGATATTCTCCTGTTGGTTTACTTTCTACTATGATTTTTCCTGTTTCATCCTTAATTTCTTGTGTATAAACAAACACTCTGTATATATTTTCATTTTTTAATTGAATAGTATCCATATTTTCTCCCTTCAAAAAAATAGAGAGGGTTTCCCCTCTCCTGACTATTTACTGCTACTTTGTGTTGCACTTGTTGCTGGTGTAAATTTACCAGTAGACGGATTGTAACTACCATGTGTTTTCTTACCAATGAAATGAATGTCGAATGGTGCTCCTAATGCCTTTGTATCTCCACCCCAAGATTTCAAATCAACTGCGGCAGTTTGAATCCAAGCTTCAAATTCCCCACTCTTACTTTCAACTTCTTTTGTAGTATTCACTTCCATAAATGGGTATTCCACATCGGAACCATCTTTATCATATTTATTGATATCATATAATTCATCAGCGAATTTAGAGTCGTTTCTTAATTTGTATGGGTCAACTGTCATTGTTCTGTTTCCAGCGGTTACGTCAACTTCTGATTCTCCTAATACATTTTTTGTTTCTTCTACTTCGTTGTTCATCTCTTTTGATAATTCATCATTATCTTTTCCAAGAACTTCCCAAGTTGCAGTAGCATCTCCTTTTTTTGTTGGATCAACAAAAATCATATATTGTTCTCTTTTATATTTTCCCCTAAGTTTTACCTCCTATTTTTCATATGTTATTTTCATTTGAATTGAATATCTAGCAGTATTAGTTGTTGCATCTAATATTGCGCCATTATTTAAGCATTCTATACTTTCTATACCATTTATATCTGGTAATATTCCTTTGAAATTATTTAACTCTATCAAATCATATAAATCTTCATAAAATTTACTATTTGACATATTTTGAAGAACATCAGCACCATAATCATTGCAACTAATAAGTTGAAATTGATATTGTCTTAAAGAAGAACCATCTACATGTTTCTCTAATATTGGATCAACAGGTATTGGAACGATTGCAAATTCTGTTGGGTTTTCTCCCAAAAAATCTACATTTATTCTATAATTTTCATCTATTATATTATTATCAATTAAATATTTTCTTATTTTTTCAATCCTTATTTACACCCTCTATTCACATAATTTTGTACTTCCTTTACAACATCATCACCTTTAGATGTCCACATTCTTTTATCCCATCGTGAACCTGTTCCAACTGTATGATAAACCAAATTTTCTCCAGAATTAATCTTTGTTATACCAGGTCTAGACCAATACCCAAAATCAGGGTTGTAAAAAGCACCTTTTTTATATTTTGGATCAATGTACTTTTTTCCAGTGTAAAGATAATGTGCATCTGGTCCTTGATATATAATCTTATCAACTTGTAAATCTACATTTTGATTTAAATGGCTTGATGTACCTCCTGGGACGAATGGTGTCATATATCTAAAACAAGTTTGTGTTAGAAAAGCATGTGCTGAACCGTTTTTCTGAATCCCTAGTCTTGCCTTTATTACACTTGTTGGTTTTAAATATACACTCCTACTTTGCTCCTAATTGAATATGTTTCATTTCATCACTCCCAGAATTATTATCAATTAATGTTGTAATATTATAGTTGTCAATCGCCAAGTCACTTTGTTTAGATATACTATCTTCAATGTCACCCTTTGTAATAATATCTCCAATAGAAAAGGGAACTTTTTCAAGGCCTTTATTTTTGTCATATGGTATAAAGACGGTTATATCGTTGGATTTATCGTATCCTTTATTGATACTCGCGCCTTTTCCACCTTGCCACATAACATTTTCTATTGGATATCTATCCCATTCATCTAATCTTGTCTTTGAATTAAATCTCTTATGATAAAGTGTCATGCTAGAGTTTGTTATCATATTAATCACCACCACAATATAACACAAAAACATTATCAACCTTTGTTGTCGATAAATAAGTTTTTACTATATTCTTTAACCCTTCTTTTTTCTCTTTTGTCACTGGTTTATCGTAGCTTACTGAATAATTTCCTACAGTCTCACTGGACTTTGTCCCAGACTCATTATACTTGCTTATGGCATTGATTAAATCATAAATACATAATTTCAACTCTTGTGGATAATCAGATGTTTTTTTAAAACGATTAAATGTTAATTCATCAACTTCTTTTTCTGCACGATATTCTAATAAATTAAAGGGCATTTCTGAAAGATTGCCCTTTAACTCTTTATATTCATTATAAGTTAAGTATTGGTTACCAAACTTCATATATGCCCTCCTTTATTAAGCAAAGTCTACTAATAAGTCACTATCTAATTCTTTGATACCATAAATAATATCAAATGAAATTTTGTCTTTTTTAGTATCTTGATCATATCCGAATACTACTCTTACTGCTAATCCATCAGCACTAGCAATAGCAGCCTTTGCTGCACCTTGTGGTAACTCTAAAGATCTAGTTACTAAAGCTAAACCATTTCTATGGAAACCTAAAGAATGAGCTTTATTTACAATAAATGCACTTGCAGCTTCAGTAATTACAAATGGGATTTTTTCAGTTACTTTTAATGTTCCTGCTCCATCTGTTAAAGTTAAATCTTCTGCAACTTCAAATAGATAACCATTAACGATTAATTTATCTCCTGCCTTAATTGTACCTGTCTTAGCAGTACCATTAGTTACACTGAATTGAGTAGAACCTTTTGTACATGTAACTTTATATGCTGTAGCAGTTCCAGCTGTTGAAGATACATTTTCTGGTGTATTTTGGCTCATGAATGAATTCATTGTATAAACTTTACCAATTTCAGCATCTTTTAATGCTTGACTATCTCCTTTATAACAAACTTTAGCAAAGTTATCTAAAGTATTATATTTATATAGAGTATCTACTGCTAATACTAAGTTTCTGTTATTGTCTCTTGGAGCTTTTTTCTTATCTAGTGCCTTAGCTACATTTGCAATATCTACAATTGTAGGATTAGATGATACTTCTACTTTAGAACCTGCCTTTTCAACTCCAACAGTTAATAAATCAATGTCTACTGCTTGAGCTATAGCGCTTAATGCTGGTTCAATAACTTGTTTTGAGAAATCTTTAATATCTAAAGTCATTTCTTTTGAAGTTACACCAACAGTAACGTCTCTATAACGATCCATTTTAACTGGAACAGAACCTTCACTGATATCTTGCTCTTCTACTTCTCCTATAAAGTTTTTAGCTACGAATTTAGCTGGTTTACGAACTGTAATTGTATCTCCTACATTTACGAATTCTTTTGAATAATCTCTATGTACTAAGTTAGCCATAGTTAAATTTGATTCTAATACAAGTAATGCTTCATTAGCGATTACTTGTGGTGTTAATATTTTATTCCTATTATATTCCTTCTTTCTTTTTTCTTTTAATTATTATTTCTCCATGCTTTATATTGTTCAAAAGACATTTCATCTAAATTTGTTGGTGTAGAATTATCTCCTTCTCCCATACCTGGCATGCTAGCAGGCTGATTTGGATTAACAAATAATCCTTCCTTATCTTTTGTAAGGCTTTCAAAGATTTCACTTATACCTTTTCCCTTATTTTCTGCTTTACTTAATTCTGATTTTATATCAGTAATAAGTCCATTTTTTACATAATCACTTGTAAATTTCTTATCTCCAAATGCAGAAATAATGTTGTTAGTAAGTATTTCATCTTCTTTCTTTGCTTTTTCATCAGCAATTCTCTTAGCTTCAGCAGTTTTCATATCTGCTATTTCTTTTTTTAGACCATTTAGTTCTTCAGAATCTGGTACATTTTCTAATTGCTTTTCTAAATTGGCAATAGTAGTCTTGTAAGTTTCTATTTCCTTGTTCAAATCAATTTTAGCTTTTTCGGATTCAGTTGTTACTGTTTTACCATGTTCTGCTAGTATTGATTTAATTTCTTCCTTACTAAGTTTAACTTTCCCTTCTCCTATTTCTAAATTTTCTAAAAATTCTTTCATATCATATTCTCCTTCCACTTTTTTACAGAGGTTTAGTCCCCCTAGATTTTTAGATATTATCTTTTCTTTCAAGTCTTTAAGATAGACCAAAAAAGCCGATTTCATTCAATCGACTTGTAGTGCATTTTATAAGCACCTTAGAATAGATACGACTATTGCAATAGATTTTATCTTTCAATATCTTTAAGATATAACACTGGTTGCATATCTACTCTAAGCTACCTATAAGATAGCATAATAAAAGCACCCATTATTGAGTGCTAATAATCTATATTTTCTTTTAGTTTATCTGCTCCATACAATTTTTCATGAGATTTGTTTTCTCTTATACATATTTTTAATTCATTTTTTATTTCATCCATAGTTTTGTGCCATGTATCAAACTCTCTAAATCCCTTTTGTTTGTATTCTTTCCACAACTCATCAAGTTCTTTTTGCTCTTCGCTTAATTCAATATCTTCTAAGTCAAAGTCCATGGTTATTCTCCTTTCATAGAATTAATAAAATACTTATAGGAATTAGGAAATATAGTTCTAAAGTTATATAACTCTACTTTAGAATTTCTGGCAAGAGCACTACCTACATGTGCAAAGAATTCTCTTTCCAGTTTTCCTTTGTATTCCCAATATTTAGTTCTATGCATTGCCCTTCCAATACATTGATTCTTTGTTATACCACCTATTATATCAGATAAAGAATTGTATTGATTATCTAAATTCATTTTTCGTGACATTCTTGCATAAAATTCTTTATCATCTATATTATACTTAAGTTTCATATTTGATTTAAATCTTTCAAAGTCATTTTGTATCATTCCTTTGAATTCGGGTTTCTGTGATGGATTTTTTAATTTGTGATCTATCATGTGACTATATTCATGGAAAAACGTGTTGTATCCTTTTAATTTATCATCATCAATATTTATTTTTATACTATCAAACATAGGATTATATCTAGGTGTACCAGCATATTTATAATTCTTAATTTTTATATCATCTTTATATTTATTTAAAATAAATTTATATGACGGGTCAGAATTTTTAATAATATCTTTTATGTTACTATAATGGTTATTAGGTAACTTCTTAATGCCAATTGATTTTATTAAATCATTGGAATTTCCTATCTTAATTTTGCTTGTTAGCATATATTCGTCATTTAATTTAATATTTAATTTCTTATATCCATCAACCCTTAGCCTATCTATTTTAGTAGGTAGCCCACTTGCTTTGTGTAAGTCATTATACTTGTTGGTTAATTGTCTTATTTTCTCCTGGCAATGATATACTTCCTCGTCATTATTTATTGCTCTGGCACCTATTTGTCTGTCTTTATATTGTCTTATCTTAGTTTCTATTTGCCTTTGCAACTGTGTTCCTTCATAATTCGTATAATGTTTACCTTCAAAATCAAAACCATCTTTATTGGCTTTTTTATCTGATTCTAATTGTTCCTTTGAATATATAGGTTCAGATACTCCTAAAACTATTTGATAGGTAAAATGATAGCAATTAAGTTCTCCAACATGTCTGTTTAAACTATTGTTAACAGTAGCATAATCTTGATATTTAATCCCCTTGACTGTTACATCACCTTTTGTACTAAACTGCTTACCATCAACAGTATCTATATGATCTGGTGCTGCATTCTTATGATGTGAAACTTCAATACCATCTGCTCCAAATTCTTCACCAAATGACTTTTGCAATTCTTGATTTAATCTTCTTATACCATCCATTACATTCATTCTAATAGATGAGTCGGCTCTTCTAGAATAACCATTATTAAAATCAACTGTTCTTAATCCACGTGAGGTCATTTCTTTCATTGCTTTTCGCATAGTCATCTCATAAGACTCTCGCCCTTGAACTATATTCAATATAGCTTCATCTGTTATCTTTTGATAAACATCTGATATTTTAGTATATTCCTTAACACCTTGTGCATTAGTTTTCATATACGCAAAAGTTTTGCTCATGTTTATGTATTCATTTGCTGTTGCTTTAGCTATTGATTTAACCTGTTCTTGTAAAGCTTCATTTTGCTCATATGGTATAAATTTAGTTTTCGTATATTCATAGAATTGTTTAGCATAGTTTTGATTTTTCTTTGCTACTTCTTCAAATATTTTATATATATCAGATACATTCTTTTCAGACACATCTGCTATTTCATTCATTATTTCATCTAAGTTATTACCATATTTTACTGATTGTAATACTTCTCTTACCTGACTTGGAGTAAAAGTACCAATATCAACTATCTGTTTTCCAAGTTTTTCTATCATGTAAGTATTTAGTTTTTCTACTCTATTAACTAATCTTTCTGATAGTCTTTCTAATGCCTCTTCACTTAACCTGATATCTTCCTCCAAACATTTTGCAGATATCAACATATGGTATTTCTTTGTTTAATGCAAAATTGATAAGACAAATTATAGGATTACAAATAATACAAGCAGTAAGATGAACAAGCAATAGCAATATTGTTTTAATTATGACAAATAACATTTTAAAAGTAATTATTATTATATTCAATATTGCCTTTATCATTTAATCACCTTCTAATATTCTATAAAAGTAACGTCTTGCTTCAAAATACCAAGTACATCTCTTTCTACAGTACAACTTGCATAATATTTTACTTTTTTATTACCTATAGTAATCATATAACTCTTTTGTTCAGCCATTTTATAATAATTTTCTAAACTCAAATCATCTATAATTTTTATTTTGCTAATACTCTTAGGTAGTTTTATTCCAGGCTCAACAAAAATACTATGATTATAAAACATACAATTATATATCTTATTGTTTATTTTTATTATGGCTGGATAAGAAGAAACTTCACAAGACTTTTCCTTTATGAAATTATAATATTGTTTATCTATAATCAGTTCTATGTTTAAATCATCTGAATTGTCTAAGATAATATCATCTGAATGTAATTCTAATTCATCCAACTTTCCTTCTAATTTGAAAGTAGGTTTTTTACCACCTTCAATATGAATATCAACTGAAGATATTCCTTCACCAAATTTTTGATTATTTATCTTGAAATATTCGCATTTTCCTTTTTTATCAGTCTTAACTTCTAATTTCATATTACTCTCCTACCAAATCTTCAGTTCTTGGACTTTCTGATTTTATTTCATCAATAACATTTTGTGCTTCCTCTAATGTTTCACCAGGTTTTAAGAATTGTCTTAATTCTGCCTTTTTGATTACTCCTCTAGACTCTCCTTGCATTAATTGACTAAATTCTTGTTGACTATCCTCTAGTAAAGAATAAGACCAATCAGTTGATAATTCATATTCTCCTTGAGGACTTAAATTATAATAGTTTGCTAATACATTACAAGCATATAAGAAATCATCTAGTCCATCTTCTAATCCATCTTGAATATCATCAACTATATCAAATGTTTCCTTTAACATTTTTTTAATTTCTGTGGCCGTTGCATTTGAAGTTTGAGCATCCGTAAGTATTCCCTTTGAAGTCCCAACTTGTTTTTCTAATAATGCAAAATCATTAATTAATTTATTATATAATGACGTATCTCTGAATGCAGGGTCAAATACTTCCCAAAAGTTATCTTCACCAGAGTTTATCTTTTTGTAAAGTCCGTTCGTTGGTAGCGCATTTTCTCCTTTAAACATAGTAGAATCAGCACCTACAAAGACATCTTTTAACTTATATTCTCTATCTATTTGCTCCAAATCATTGATAATTTTCTCTATCTGTTTATCACAACCATAAGTAATTGGAGCTCCATATTTATCCATTTCTTTTCTGTTATCAGTTGGACTCTTAATATACATAAAAGGCATTCTATCAACATTAGTAATAGATATATCTTCTATATTTTGCCACTCTGGAATAATAGTCATTTCAATTGGATCATCATCTAATGTAGCTCTATATCTGATATATAGGTTTCCATTTTCTAAGGTATAGTCAGCCCATCTATAATAATGATTTCTATCTCTAACAACATGTTCTGCTAAAATTGTACAATCTACTATATCATCACCAATCATTTTATTAATAGACAATCTGTTTTGAGAAATAACATTAAAATATAGTTTGTTATTATTAACATAAGGTACTACAAGCACACCACCTGTTCCTAGCTCCCTAGCTATAATTTTCTTTAATTTCTTCTTAAGCTTTTTTATTATTTTTCTTAATAAATCAGCTCTTTGATTATCACCAACAATATCTATGTTACTATCACTAACTGTATAATTGGCTAATTTATTCGCAAATATAGCAGTAAAATTGATATTTTTATCTTCTTCATACATCGCTGTAAAATTATCGTTTACTCGCATTAACATATCATCTGGTAATTGTTTTTTTCCAAATAAAGCAAGTATTCTATTCCATAAATTTGTTAACCTATAATCATTCTCCTTTTCTTCTCCATATTGGATTTAGTGCATATCTAACACTATCAATACAGTGGTTATCTGCATCAATATATCCTGTAATGTAATTACCATCTTTATCCTGTGGATGTTCATATGTAGTAAACTCTTCTGCTGATTTAGGGCACCTCTTAGGGTCTATAACTATTTTGGCTAAACTTGATAACCATTTCATTGAATATTCCACACTATCAGGTCCTTTCTTTGCACCCCTCATAAGAGACCCATAACTTTGAAAGTCTCCTATTGATTTAGGTTCAGCACTATCAGCAGTAATTAAATCATCATTTTTTACACTTTTTTCTTGTTGTAAATGACTCCAAACTTTAGCATTGCTCATTTTATTTACTACAAATTCATCAAAAATATACAATGTTAATTTATTTGGTTGATAACACATTTTAGTCCATGCTAATGGATCAGGATACCAACCAAAGTCCATGCCTTGATATAGGTAATCAAAGTTGTCTATTTCCTCATCAGTTATCTCCCTTAATTCAACATTTTCAAATACATTTCCACCATCACCAGTTTCTTCCCCTAAATACTCATTAGCATAAGCAGTAGGATTATTCTGCTTTAGTAGTTCTGCATCATCAAAGAAAGGTTGTCCTAACCAATCAACAGGCACATCTAAATATGTACTTCTATGTACTAATCTTTTAGGATTTGGTAATCTCTTTTCTATATTAACAAAATGTCGTTTAGACTTAGGCGTATTATATATTCTAAAAGTTAAGTACTCATTACCACCACGTTTAACAGATTGGTCTATCTTACGAACCTCATTCATACCAGCCATTTGGTCAAACTCTTCATATATTATTAATGCGATATACATTCCCTTTGGTGGTTTTATCGATTTAATCTTTCCAGGGTCATCAGCACCTCTAAAATAAATCATTTGTCCTGTTTTCTTGTTTTTCATTTCTAAGGGGCTTTTAGTTTTAGACCAATTTTCATTTATAAATGGATAAGTTTCTGATAGCTTATCCATTCCCCACTCTAATTGACTATAAACAGAGTCTTTTAATGTATTAGCAACTTTACGGATACAGATAGCACACCAGTTAGGATTGTTTTCTAACTCTTCCGGAACTACTTCACTCCAAAATGAAGACTTAATGGAACCACGTCCACCTTCAATCCAGTAATCATCATGCTTTCTCTCTTTTATATCTCTATATAAATCTACAAATGCTTTTCCTATATCTTTAGCAGGGAAAAACACTTGTGGTTTGTTCTTATCTAGATTTAACTTTTGCATTTCGGCAAACTTTAATTCCTTATCTATCATTACTCCATATGCACTAGCTAAATCTCTAACACTGGTAAACTGATCAACCTTTTCTGCTTTATCATCTATAGCATCAACTAACTTTGAAATAGCATTAAGTCTTTTCTCATTAGTATTAGCTATCATCTCGAGCATTGACTTAGTATTTTCTTGTTTTTTTTGTTCGATTTTTTGCTTTAGCTGTTTATTGTTATCATCCTTACAGAGTTTTCTAACAGTATATTCAGAAACATTATTCATTCTAGCAGTCTCTGAATAATTGCTATTTTCAACATAATCTGCAATAATCTTTTTCTTTTGCTTGTCGGTTAATTTAGTCCTAGTAGTTTTTTTTATTTTAGGCACATCAACCAACTCACTAACTGTCTTTTATTACTAAAATGATATTGTTCGTTTAATGAATATTCAACATCCTTTGGTTTTAGATTAACCGTAAAGTTCTTAAATATTTTCCCATCTCTGGGTTTATATACTTCAATAAGTGATATATCATATATTTCAGACAATTTTATTAACAACATATTTATGTATTTATTTAAATTCCTAAATATATCACCTTCATTTCTTTTGGTTGCAGGGAAAGGATTTGAACCTCTGACCTTCAGCTTAGGAGACTGACGAGCTACCGAACTGCTCTACCCTGCGATGTAGTTTATTTAAAGTATTTATCAATAATACTATTAATAAAATCATTACTATTAGCAACAATCTGACATACTTGTTCAAAGTGAAATTTATCATCATTATTCTGAACATGTGCATATTCCCATAACCATACATGACAAAGTTCATGTTTTAGTGTGTTTCTTTTACTTTTGCATACATCTAATAAATGTATTTCTTGTGTTTCATAGTTTGTTTCACCTAGAGAATCACTGAGTTCCATTTTTTCTTTAGGTAGTTCCTTTATAATCCATTGATTTCCGTTTACACTAAATTTCATTTATTGCCGCTCCTTTTTAGTACTATTATCAGCACTACCATTTCTATCATTATCCCTATCTCGTTTAATCCTATTTTCATATTCCTCACACTTTCTTCCGAGTTTACAACTTCTACAGTTGTGTCTCATAAAATAGTCATAACTACAAAATATCTCTTTTTTAGTTTCCATAAACACCACCAAAAAAAGAGCTTATTTCAGCTCTTTAATTTCTCACAATATTATTATCTCACAAAAAACAGCTCATATTGGCTCATTATAATATTTCTATATTTTCATAAACTATATATGATATATCTTTATCTTTTAAGTCCCACAATATTGGAAATTTTTCTAAATCTCTTTTAGGTACACCGTTATCAAAAGTTCTATATTCTCTAGCAAAAGTAAACTTGCTATCATTCATCATTTTAATTTTTAATTTTTAATTTATTTTCTATATATTCACTTACATCTTTTGATAAATCAGTAGGTTCATATTTGTAATCTTTTGGAATAAATGATTTTGCTACCTCTATTATATGATCGCTGGATTGTTCAACTTGCTCTTTCGTATAATTGTTTTTATTTCTTTTTTCATCTATCATAAATTTTCTGGCATTTCCTTGATATTCCAAATAGCTTATTTGTTTTCCCGTTACATTTATATAACTTAAAATATCAAACAATCTTATAATATGATGATATTGTTTAGGATCAAATCCCCACTTTTGAAATTCAAACTCTTTACTAGGATATTCATGTGTTAGTGCTTTTCTTTTTTCATACATAGCACCCAGCATACTCTTTAAACTTGGTCTTATTTGTCTAAATAATTCCTTGATATATTTATCTCCAATCGAGTATGTTGTATCTATCGCTTCAATGTAACTGAAATTTCCCTTTCTAATAACATTATAAAAAGTAATTATATCTTTAACATCTATTGCTCCAGTTTCTAATTCTATAGTTGTACTCGTTACTTTTCTAAAAATAATATCATGTAAACTTGGTAGTATAATTGCCTTGCAATCAATATCACTTTGTTCATCATCAACATTATAATTTTGACTTCCATATAATCCTATATAAATAACATTGAATCCCTTTTCTTCCAATATCTTTTTGTATTCTCTTAATCGTATATATATCTGCTCACGACGCATTTAAATATCCCTCCTATTCTTATATTTGCTATATAATCTTTTACATTGTGATATAGAATAATGAACAATAGATGCTATTTGATACCAGGTATAATTATTTACATCTATTTCTTTGTAATAAACAATTAATTGTTCTAGTTTGTTGTATTTTTTTAATATCTTTAATTCATTGTCTATCCAATCTAAGTTATTTTTTATTTCCTCCTGAGTTTGCTTGATTCTTTTGTCTAAATCTTGCCATCTAGGTAAATCTTGTTTTAATATGTATATTTCAAGTATATTAGAATGTTTCCCTCCATCTACCATAACTTTTGTATAGTCCGTAGACTTTGGGTTTACTATAGTTTCTAATAACTCTTTATCTCTTAATAACTTATTCAATTTGTTTTCTAATCTTTCTACTTCATAATTTACTTCCTTTAATGTCATTTTTTTCCTTTCCCAACCGAACATTAATTTATTATTCGTAAATATTTCCTATTACTTTTGAAATGCCTAATATCGTTCTAACATACATTCCAACTTCTAATTTCATTCTTTACCTCCTAAATTCATATAACATATTTCTTCATCAGATATTATAAATATTAATGGAAGCGTCATATTAATTAATGCAAATACTTCAAAATCTTTATATTTAAGAGAAATTAAAATACCTATTGGAATTGATAATATAAACCATATTAATAGTATATATGCTTTTATTTTCTTCATTATTTATCATCTCCTATTATTTCTTTGTATTTTTGTAAAATTTCTATTAAGCCATTTCCTACATTAACTAAATAATTTCTCTCATTTGATGTAATTGGTAAATTAAATATTTTATTTTCAACCGTTTCTATCTTATCTTCTAAATATTTTATAAATTCTTTTTGTTGATTATAGCATTTGTTATGTGTGTCATAAGCACCTTTAAAATATTCAATATTTCTTTCTTCAAGTTGTTTTTTTAATTCTTGATTTTCTTTTAATAAATCGAAAATATTAATTGTTTCTTTATAAATGCAAACATCTTCTGTTTCGTTATATTCATTAGTTTTAAATACTGCATTTGCCTTTTTATATATAGATATTTCAATGTCTCCACCATAATTTATTACTCTAAATGTGTTTCCCATTTACTCATCACTCTCTACTTTCTTAATTTCTATTACATCTCCATAAAGAACTGGCATTGCCGAATCATCTTCAAACAATTCATAATGAACTTCTCGAATTTTTACTTTAAGTAAATAATCATTCATTTTTTCATTGTCATCTTCTACTTGAATTCTAATTTTTTCAATTATTTCGTTTGTTCTAGGTATACATTCACTGTTAATATAATAAAAGTCATTTATTAAGACTTCGTCTATTTTATATGGTGTTAATTTTAATTTATATTCTATTGTTTTAAACATTTTTATCTCCTCTTTCTAAGCGTCAGCATAAATAATAATTGCTTCATAATGTGGTGTTTTTTTTGCCTCTTTTTGCATTTCTTTTTCATATTCTACATCAGTTAAATTTGCATATCTAATATCATCAGCAAAATAATCACATAAATCTTCTACATAATCATCTTCGGAAGTATAGATAATATCGTTTATATCACTTTCATAAATAACACCTTTTTCTACTCTCCTAAATTTCATAAAAGTATAACTATAATCATCACATATATCTTCACTGTCGCAAAAGAATACTACCGGCAACGCAGGATATTCTTTCACTAATTTTAATAATTGTTTGTTCAATTCTTCGTTTGTTAATTTATTCATTACTATCACCCTTTTCTAACAAACAAGCATATTTATTTGATATTCTAACTAATTCATTAATTTTAGATATAATAAATTCAGTTTGTAAATTTTCAGTAGGCAATAGAGTTTTATTTCCTGATAAATTAACTTCCATATTACAGCCAATCATTTTTATTTCTTCTATTCTTTCAGGTTCTTTATATTTAATATCTGTATCATGTTTTGTTGATACCACATAACATTCTAAAGTATCATCATTCCAAAAGTGTCTGTCATATAATTCTGCTGTATTTTGGTATTCTTCTGAATGATTTAATACAAATATATCTTCACAAATAGTTGTTATAGTTCCGAAATAAATTTTATTATTATATTCTCCCAAAACATATAATCTTCCGTATTCATCTTCCTTAGCCTGTTCCAACATTTTTATAAATTTTTCTTTATTCATTCTTATACCTCTTATTAATCTTCTAAATAATCATTATCTAAATATATGTAATATGCTATTCCACACCTACTTAACGTTATGTAGATTATCCAAAATGTAATTCTACCTATATTGAAATTGCTATTTTTTTCTTCAACAAATTCTTTTATACTCCGAATATTAATAGTTAATTCATCTCCATCGGTGAATTTGTTATCTTTAGCAGTTCCGAATACAGTTCCACTAAAAGTTTTGTTAATTACTTCATACAAATATCGTTTATCTCCAACATTAGAACCAAATGTTCTTATTGTTTCATATATACAATTATTTTTTATTTTGTCGACTTTATTATCAATAACTGTATCTTTATTTAGTTCTAATCTATACGTAGGATAATTTTTAAATTCATTAAAATTAAAATCTAGTCCACTATATTTCAATGTTGGTACATTACTAACTTGGGAATTTATCTTATCCCAAGTATAGTATGTTTCAATATGACATTTTCTTGTCTTTCCACTACCACTACAAACAGTTCTGTAATGACTTGTGTATTCTTCGGCAATTTTATTTATATACATATAATCATTTTTTAACCATTCACTATTTACACCTTTATCAACTTTAAATTCTCCATAATTTATAATATTACCCACATTAGTTTCAATAGCATATTTAAACATATTATTATTGTTATCTATCTTTAGTGCTTTGTTATATTTTTCTTTTGATAATGTTTCTCTCTCTACTATTTTAGAGTCAATGAATAGTCCTAAACATAGTAATAAACATACCATAATAACACTAACTAATATTTCTCTTTTAGTAACTTCCATAAACTAATCCCATAAATTTGTAGGCGCATCGCTAGAAACTTTGTAGTCTAAATAGTCATAATCAATTTTTTCATATCCCATTATGCCTGATATGATGTTTGTTGGGAATTTACGAATATATTTATTATATCTTTTAACCTGATCATTATAGTTTTCTCTATAATTAGCAATTAAATTTTCTGTTATTGCCATTTCAGTCATTACTTGTTTATAATTATTGCTTGATTTTAAATCAGGATATTTTTCTGCGACTGCATTTAATATTGTTTTAGCTCCTTCTATATCTCCACTATCAATTTTAGAACGAGCTTGTGTAACTGCTTCTAATGTGCTACTTTCATACTTGTTATATGACTTTACTGTATTTACTAAATTATTTATTAAATCTAATCTTCTCTTTTCCTGTACTTTTATTCCTGAATGACTTTCTTTTATTTGCTCTTCTAGACTGACTATTCTATTGCTAGTACCTGCAAACATACCTACATTTAATAAAATTATTCCTAATACTACTCCCACTATTATTAACACTAATTTCCAACTTACATTTTTTTCTTTTCTCATTATCTCAATCCTCCCAAACTCTGTACAGCTATTAATATAACAATTGTCATAATTATTATTGTTGCTAATAGTTCTATTAAGGTAAATCCTTTATTATTCATTATTCATCACTATCATCCCTTTGTTCTAGTTCTTGCATTTTATCTTTAACTCTATTTAATGCGCCCATTGCACATCCATATTCTGGTGCAATTAATTTATCAAAGATGTTATAATCTTTTTGTATAAATTCTTTTAATTTATTCCAATTATCTTTGAGTTGTTTGTTTTCATCTAATAATCTTTTAATGATTTTCTGATTATTTTTATATTCAGCTTTATAGTCTATATAACTTTTTCCAACCCATTCTCCAAAGTCAGAAACAATTATATCTTCATTTTCAAATCCTTTAATTATTTTCATTCTGACACCTCTTTTAATATATCAATTAATGTCTTACTTAAGTGTGCAGGAAGATAATAATCTTTTCTTAATTTTCCTTCTACAGTTCTTCCTATAACACATTCTTGTTTATTGTTTTCATAAAATGCTATTGCTTTATCAATCAGTTCTTTTTGCTTTTTGACTTGTTGTTCTAAATTTTTAATTTCATTTATAAGTTTTGTTTCATTATTTCTAATTTGTTCTATTGTTCTATTGTCCATATTCTTATTTCTCCTATTGATTTTCAATATACTTCTTTAATTCTGGATCATTTTCAGCCAAGGCTCTTAGACAATTTTGATAATTACTATAGTTAGTTTTGTTAGATTCATTTTTCCTGATATATAGTACTGTTATTACTATTGCGTATATAATTAAAATTTTCATATTCTCACCTTTAGATTAAATTTCAATTTCAACTCCGAATGTATAATACTTATCATTCTTCTTTTCAATTAAATTTTTATTATGTTTTAAGATTCTTTCGTAGTTGCTATAACCCAACTTTAATTTTTGGGGCATTGTTCCCGTTTGCTTTTCATATCTTTCAACACTTCTTACAATTCTATCTAGATATTCTTCTACACTTAAATCATCATATTTCGTTAAATATATTGTTGTTCCTTTAAATTCTTTAACCTTTCTTTCTTCATTTCTATTAAACATTTTTATTCCTCCTATATTTCTTTATTAAAACTGTTTTTAAATTCCTCTTTACCCTGTCTCCAAACAACTCTACAAAATTCATGTGCTTTTGACGATAATCTGTATTTTTGATATGCATAATCTTTAAACGAAGTTCTTGAAACTCCTAAATCAGTACAGTACTTATTAGCATTCAGTTGGATTTCTGCCCACCTATTAGCAAGTTGCATAAATACCATAGCCAACTGATATGCACTTTCTACATCTTCTGGAATAAGATTATAAAAATCTTCCATAGCCCCCTGATATTGTTCAATATCTTGTTTTAACTGTTCTAACATGAAACTTTGCCTTTCATATAATCACACCAGTCTTTAAATGCCATAGCAAAAGGTGTTAAATTATAGCCATCAGCCCAACCACATATTCCTATAAAACCATCTTCATTAAAGGTTATAGCTTCTCTATCATCAAAATAGGTTCCTTTTACTCTAATTTCAGCAAATACTAATTTTCCATTTTTATTCAATTTAACATTGGTATATCTTCCTCTTAATTTTGGTTCGTTTATCATAATCATACAGCTATCAGTTTCGACTATTCTTTCATTCAATAGTTGAATTAATTTGTAAATATCATTCATCGTTATGTCATCATAAGTTATTTTACAATTTTTAAAATATTCTCTAGCTAATTCTCTTCTATCCATCTTTCTTCTCCTTATTTTTATGCTCATGCATCCAATGGTACTCTGACTTCAACCCCATGTTTTCAAGTAACCAGTTAGTTGCATATTCTTTGCTTAAATGAGTTTTCTTGACTCTACTCTCATAATAGTTATTTGTGGCTCTAGAGCTTAGTTCTTCTTCATCTTGATAATTACCCTCTATCAAGTAATAATCGTACTCTATGGCCTTAATTCCATCCAATGTGTAAGTATCTGTTGCATAGATTAACTTTTCGTTACCATAAAAAACTCTATAACCACAATTTGGAACATCGTGATACAACTTAACTGGCATTATTTTAAATAATCCATAATCGTAAAATAAGCCAACTTCATATACATCGATATTCCTTCTATCAACACAGCAGTTTATCAATTCCTGTACTAGCCATTCGCAGCAACCGAATCTTAATGTTGGTCTATCTTTTGCTAATCTTCTTATTGTGGCTTTATTAAAGTGGTCTGAATGAACGTGTGTCAAGAGAACCAATCTCAATTTTTCAACATGTGGAGTTAGTAGCTTATAACTAACTCCCATGTCGATTGCTATAATGTCATTTATTAGTGTGCAATTTCCATCTGAACCACTATTTAATATCTTATAGTTCATTTATATCAACTTGCTTTATGTTGGAATCATCTTTTATTTCAGCTTCTGGAATGTTTTGATCACCTTGTACAATTATTTTGTCTTCTTCCTTTAGCTCAGGCAAATCTACATTCATTTCCTCAGCCTCATACATTCCACCTAAATCCTCAACAAAAGCTTCTCTTAGGGCTCTAACCTTGGCTACTTTTTCAATCATCGTAGCTGGTTGTTTAGTCCAGTTAGAGTTTGGTTCTCCATCAGATTTTCTTTGAATTGCTTCTTCTAATGAAACACTAGCCTCAATCGAATTTTCCCAGTCTTTTCTAAAAACTTCAGCCCAACCGCCAACTAATGTTTCTGTTGGAAGTTTAAATGTACCTGTTCTCTTCTTCTCTTCACCATTTTCATTAGTTACAATAATTCCAGATTTCATACCATTATATTTAGGATTTAATACTGCTCTTTTTAAAATTGCATCTTTTCCTACAACTATTGTTGCAGGTGTCTTATTTGAATATTTAATGCAGTATGCCTCTCTCAAAAATGGATTTAAGCCCCTTACCTTACATAATTCGGTAAACATTTTAAATTCTGGAATTGTAATTTGTGCACCAGTACCTACAATGTAATCTTGTACTATCTGTGGTGTTAATTTAATTTGTTGTCCATCAACTTCATATGTTACTGCTAAGTTTTTTTGTAATTGTTCTTTATTATTCATAGTGATCCTCTACTTTCCTTAATTGTCTATATTTCCCTTCGATACTTTTTAAAGTATTAGCAACAATTTTTGCCGATTCTTTTGGTCCAATAAATTCGAATGCTAATAATACTATTTCATCTTGCTTTTCTACTTTTGGAGCAGATAAACTATCGATTTTCTTTAACATCTCTTCATCGTTGATTACCTGTTCTTTTGCTGACTCTTTTTCTTGCTTCATCTCTTCTAGTTGTTTATATCTGTCCATGACTAAGGCTATTGATTCAGCTGACTTAAGATTCTTTTTATACTCAATTAAAATTTCTTCTTTATGCTCTAATGTGTTAATCAAATCTACATCTTTAGCACATCTATCAATGAATTCATTTATTTGATCTTGAGTTTTTTTAGTTAAATTATTAGTTGATGTTAATAGTCCCTTTGTTATTGATAAATTCATATTTTCAAATTTAACAAAGTCAACTTTTTTACTTTGTGCATATTCATCAAAATATGCCTCAACTTTTGCTTTGACTTTTTCCAGTTCTTTCTCATCAAATTCCTTTACCTGAGCGTTAATTAAATTGTAAGTTTCTTTTAACAGCCTTTCTGTTTCTTTAGCCGTATCTTCAAATAATTTTATAGGTTCGTTATACTTAGAAATAACTTTTTTTCTTGAATCTTCTACTTGTTTTTTAAATTTATTTATATCTGCTTTATCTCTTTCTGCATCTTTTTTAGTTTGTTCAGTATACACTAAATTGGCATAATACTCCTTTGTTTTAATAGCAAATTCTTTTACCTTTTTGATATTATTCTCAATTGTTGCTATACCTTTTATTTCAGCCTTAATCTCTTCCTTAAATTCTGGCTTTATTAGTGTTTTTTCTTCAAATACTTCTGCATCTTGGATATCTTTCATTTATTCATTTCCTCCCATTCTAACAAACTCACCATCGTGGAGCTTGTAGTATGTATTTTCTAACAATTTTTCCCCATCAATTTGTGCTGATTTTACACATACTGGAATATATTTTTCTAAGTTGTAATCATATTTCCACTCTACTAATGTTATCCAGTTCCCTTTATAACCCTTCATTATATATTTCCCTTCTTATATTTCATTTTGATTTTTTCTATATCCTGACGATATTTTTCTATCAATTCTTTTTGATAAATATTGTTATCTTCCTGTAGTGCTATAATCTTATTTTGCAATTTTATTAATTTATCCTTTATTTTTATTGCATCTTCTAGTGATGCCTCATACTTTAACTCAAGTGTATTTTTTTGCTTAATGGTATTCTTTTTTTTAAACATTCTTCGATTCCTCCTCAAAATCATTTATTAATTCTTTTAACATTTCGATTTGGTTTGATGCTGTAGTTTCTTCAGAAAATATTGACTTTATATCATCAAGTAAACCGTTATATCCCGTTATCTTTGTTTCTAATTTTTCATAATCAGAATATGGCACTTTAGCCCTATTTTCTAAATCTTTACAATAATCATCATATCCTGGGTAATAACTACTCAAATCTCTCGTATCCATTGTTCAAATCCTTTCTATTAATTGTTTTAAAAGTCTATTCCGAATACTGATACATCTAAATTTTTTGTTACAACAACATCATTGTTATTAATTTTTATTCCAGATATTCTGCTACGAATTATATGTATATCGTTTAAAATAAGATTTTTATATTCGTTTGTTTTTTCGACATCATTTGTTACATATTCTTCATAATTATCTAATATTCGTACTAACTTATTTAGTTCATTTGATTTTAAATTTATTGATTTCATATCATCTCTTTTAACAAGTTATTTATTTCTTGCTTTTCTTGATCCTCCATTTCTAAACTTTCATTTTTCTCAAAAAACCATTTTGGTAAATTTTCATCTGGTAAATATTTCACTATTTCATCTATTCTTGGAAAAAACTGTTGATATTTCAAAACCATTTTGGTGGCATTAATAAAATCTTTTTCGCGATAATCCTTTAGAATTGAATAATAAACTTTAAAATCGATATCATCGTGTTGTGTGTCCTTATAGTTCCGTTTTAATATTTGCCAATATGTATTAAATGTACTTAATCGAAGCTTAACTCCACACTCCACTTCCTTATCCATATTCCTCTTCCTATTTCCTTATTCCTTATCCTAGATGACCCTGGCTTTTTTATTGGCTCACAGCCAAATTAGAGCCAGCCTAATGATTGGTATTATTTTGGCTACCATTTTTATATTGTTTAAAGCTGTTATCTAAAATTGGTTTTATTAATAGCCAAACAGTAGCCAACGTACCCTTAAAATTAGGCTCATAATTATCTTCAAAAGAGTACTTTATAATTGCCTCATACATCCTAGGTTTATCTTTATTTGTAAGGGTTTCAACAGCCTCATAAAAACTTCGCATAAAGTAAAATTTATTTCTATCTTTTTTTGTTTTCATATTCTATTCAAGTCTTTCCTTTTTCCAATTTAAGATGTAAGTCATTTTTAGCATTTGATTTGCCCTGTGCTTAAAATTATTAATCGTTTCTTTAATTTCTTCTTCACTTTTGCAAATATAAAATCCACCATTTTTACCAGAAACTGAGCCAATTATTTGTGAAAATTGTTCGTTTTCTCTTATGTTTTGAATAATTTTTCGCAAACTTTTATCACTATTTACGTGAAATTTTGCTCTTAAATCTTTATTTTTTATCAAGTTTTCTCTCCCCAAATGATTGTTTAATAGATAACTATATATCTGTTCTTCTAACATATGAACACCTCTGAATTTGACTTATTAGCAATATCATGATATAATGTACTCGTTAATTTAATTAACAAGGACTTAATTTGCGTGTTGGCTGTTAAGTCTTTTTTTTGTCCTTTTTTCATTTTTTTCTCCTTTCTATAATGTAATAATTGCTAAAATGTTGAATATCAAAGCTACTACAGTTAATACAGCAAATAGTATATATTTGTTTATTAGTTCTTTTTCTTCTTCATCAAAGAAGTAATCAATTATGTTTTTCATTTTTTCTCCTTATTAAAATCCAAACTTCTTTCTAACCAATTTAGTTAAAGCTAATAATGTTTTACTTTCTGGCTGAAACATATTCTTTTGTTCCATTTCTTCTCTTATTTCTTTTATGTATTTTATTGCTGTCGCATATGTTATTCCAGGAATGAGTTTTTGCAAATCATAAGCTGATATATAAAATTGATTTAGTATTTCTTCATTTGTCTTGTCAGGAACATTTTTTTTCATACTATAACTTCCTTTCTCTCTAACATCTAATGAGTATCAAAATTGCTGTTTTTTAAATTCCAATTTATAATCGTTTTAGAAAGTGAGGTGATATAAATAGGAAAATTTTACTTAAAATATTGGAAATGCTCTTTGCCCCAACAATTAGCATCAATGTAAACATTAATAAAATTTACAAATCTAATATTGATAAGAAGTAGAAATTCTTCTTTTTTGATACTCACTAGATGTTAGAGTATTTTTTACTTTTTAGGTATTATTCTTTTTTTACCAATCATTTTCACTTTTAGTGAATTGAAGTGGTAAAAAAAATTCATTAATATTGCATCCAATTATTGCGGCTATATCATTTAATTTATTAATAGAATAACTAAATGGATGATTTTTGATATTAATATATGTTCTTTCAGTAATATCCAATTTGCTGGAAATATCATTATCACTTAGGCCATATCTCTTTTGAATTGCTTTAATGTTTCTTACTACTTGTTCTTCATTCGTTTCCATACATAACCTCCTATCTATTCCAATTGTAATTCACCATAAGTGAAATGTCAAGCAATTTTTCACAAAAAGTGAAATAATTATTGTAAATAAGTGAAAAATGATGTATAATCAGTTCAAGGAGGAAAAAATGACAAACTATTTTGCAAAAAATATTAGTTATCTTATTGATAATGGTATTATAAGTGTAGATACAATTTTGAAAATTACAAATCATAATAGTCCAGGCCTAGTTTCCATGTGGAAAACTGGAGAAAGAAACATAATGACAAATGACTTGATTGCCATTGCAAATTTTTTAAATTATACTGTTGATGATTTAATTAATAAAGATTTAACAAAGAAAGATACCACTTTATCAAAAAGTGAGTTAGACGTTTTATTTGACAAACACAAAGACATATTAACTGATGATGATAAAGAAACCATTAAATTTATAATTGAAAAAAGGAAAAGAGAAATCGATAAAGAACTTGATGGAGAATAAATATTAACTAAGTATGCTAGTACAGATACTTAATATAGATTAAAGAATAAAGAGGTATTAAGTATGATTATAGAATTATTAAAAGGTAATATAACACAAAAGGAATTATTAAACCAATATAATGCCAACATCACTTACACAAGATTAGATAAAGGTATTAATGGATTTGTATTCAACTATAGAGGTATTTATAATATTGTAATAAACTCAAACCTGTCCTACTACAAAAGAAAAAAATCAATACTACATGAACTTGCTCATATTGAATTATCGCATTTAGATCAAGACAAATCATTACTCGAATTTAATAGAGTTGGTTTTGAAGATGAAGCCGATAGATATATTAAGTTTTTGTTAGAAAGTGTCGTGAAATAATTATGGCAAAAATATTGGAAAAAGAAATATTGTGTGATTTAATTGAAAAATATATAGAAATAGCTAATATTAATAATACAACTCTAGATGATTATATTTCTATAATATCATTAATACAAATGTTGCAAGTTCAATATAAAGAGTATATAAATGATTTCCAAATGTACATTAGAGAATTTGACAAAAATGGAATAATGCACAAATATCAAACTTATTTCAAAAATACCGCCAAACAGATATTTATAGAAAACGATTGGAAACCTAATGTAGATTTAGCTTATGATATGCTATATGGTTTTTTTGATGGCTGTACTAATAGATTTATGCATCTTCTAATTATATTTGGCTTATGTGGAAAACCTACTACTCAAAAACAAAAATATATAATGTCATCCGTTTTCGTGGCCAATTCATCTATTTTTGAAAATCAAAAAATATACTATTCTAAAATGTATATAGATGCTGGAATTTATGTCAATAATAATTCTATTTGGATTGATAAAAAGCAAAAGAAAAATTATATTAAATCTCAATATTGTACAACATATAAAAACATCGCATTAGCCTACAGAAATAAAAAAGATGATAAAAATTTTGAAAAGTATATGTTAAAAGCAGAAAAGTATCATGACGGTGCTAATGATGAATTAGCTAGATTTTATATAAAAAGCAAAAATTTTCAAGGTGCAGAAGAATGCATTAAGGAAATAATTAGTGGAAAAAAACATCAGGCAAAGCAAGAAGGATATATTTATAATTTAGAAAATGACATTTATACAAAGCAATTAGTTGAATACTATAATTTTAGAGTTAAGTATCCATATATTAGAAAAGAATTATTAGAAATATTCAATATAGACATAAAAACATTTAACAGATTAGTAGAAAGTATTAAAGATGATGAAGAATATAAAAAGAATAGTAATTATTCAAATAAAATAATTGATTATTTAAAAAATAAATTAAATAAATAAAAAAAGACCTCGTGCGCCAACACGAAGTCATAGTATAGAAAAAATAAAATAGTCCCTGACAAGACATTCTTTTTTCTATGCCCTAATTTTACACTAATTAGAAAAAAAAGTAAAGATTGGAGTTGATAAAATGGCAGTATACAATGAAAAAAATAAATCAAAATGGACTAAAGATAATAGGCATTGGTATTTTACTTGCTATTATACAAATATTCAAGGAAATAAAAAACAATATAAGTCAAAAATGTTTTTTTCAAAGAAAGAAGCTGAGAAAGAAGAGTTATTGTTTATAACAAAAAGAGATAATCCTGCTCTAGTAAAGTTTGATGTGGTTTCTTTAGACTATTTTAAATATATGTATAGTTCTAGAAAAGAATCAACAATATATTCGTATGAATATGCCTTTAAAAAGAATATAGAGCCTTATTTTAGCGGTTTTTATATAAATAATATAAATATTCAGATAATCAATCATTGGAAAGAAGAAACTCGAAAAAAGGGATATAAATTGGCATATTTGAATAAACTTTATGTAATACTTAAAGAAATATTCGATTATGCCATTAGAAATTACAATCTAGAATCAAATGTAGTACAGTTAAGTGGTAGGTTTGAACGTGTTAATGATGAAGTAGTAAGTGATGAAGATAAACTTAGGTATATAACACATGATGATTTCACCAAATTTATTTCATGTATTGAAGATATTACTTGGAAAACATTTTTTATATTTTTATATTACACTGGTATGAGGAAAGGTGAAATACAGGCTTTAACATGGAATGATATTAATTTTAATAGTAATGAAATAATTGTTAATAAAACACTATCCGTTAAAACCAGAGAATCATATAAAATCACTTCAACTAAAAACTATGTCAATAGAAAAATTAAAATAAGTAAAACACTAAGAGAACAATTACTTTTGTATAAAGATTATTGTGAACAATATTCGGATTTTAAAGAATCGTGGTTTGTATTTGGATGTACTAGATTTATGCCACAAACAACCATAGATAATAAAAAACACCACTATTTTCAATTAAGTGGTGTAAAAGAAATAACAATACATGAATTTAGGCACAGCCATGTGTCATTATTAATTAATGAATATGTAAAGTCTGGCCAAACCGATACAACTAAGTTTTTCTTGATGTTATCTAATAGAATGGGACATAGTATAAAAGTAATGCAAGAAACTTATATGCACTTATTCCCTACTATACAAAACGAGATTGTTGATTTGTTAGACAATCTTTAAAAAAATGTTAAAATAATGAGAAAGGAGAAAAAGTATTACGTAAATGTTACGTGAGCAAAATAAAAACGTTGATAGTTCAACGTTAATTTCATTATGGTGGAGCATAGCGGGATCGAACCGCTGACCTCCACGGTGCAAACGTGGCGCTCTCCCAGCTGAGCTAATGCCCCATAATTACCAGTTCTCTCAACCAGTAATTAGATTATAGCATAGTGCTTTTTCAAAAGTCAACTATTAATTGTGAAATTTTTTAGAAAGTATCGTTTTTTCATTAAAAACCCCACCATTATTACTAATAATATGTTTATATCCTCTTCTAAAATCATCGAAAGATGGAACGACCTTTACTTTGGTAAAAGCATATGAATATAAATAGCGCTCTAAAAGAAATTTATCAAAGTAATAATTCTTACGTTTATTTTCAACAGTTACCTTATATAATAAAAACAAAATCATAATTAGGTAATTTATACTAAAATGGCTGGGCAAAAAAGATGTCAAAATAATTATCATGAAATACGAAATATAAATTGTATAAGTAAAGCTTTTTTTGAATGATAAAAAAAGTGATAAAAATAAATTTACTATTTTACCACCATCCAAGGGGTATATTGGTAATAGATTAAAAAATAGAATACTATAGTGAATAGGCTTAAGTAAATGAATGGAATTTTTGTATGGATAAAATTTTAACAAAAGTATGTAGGTTATTACTTGTACTAGTGGTCCATTTATTAGGACAAGAAATTCTTTTATTCTAGAGACATTAAGTTCACTACTGAATTTAGAAATTCCCCCTGTTGGATACATATATATCTTGTCAACTTTAAATTTAAAGATTGCGGCTGTTAAAAAATGACCTAGTTCATGAAAAAAAATTAAAATATATACAAAAATAAATGGTTCAAAGTATCCTATGAGAATGGAGAACAAAGCAAAAACATATACTGTGGGATGAATATAAAAATATTTAGATATATTTTTTATAATCTAAAAATTTTCCCTTTTCTTCAAATAATAAATATATTTTTTTATCTTTGGCCTCTCCTATTAAGTCTCCTTTTTTGACGTAATCATACATTTTAATATTTTTTTCGGTAATGTTACTATACCAAACATCTATACCATTAATTTGTTCTATGATAACAGTATTATCATACCCTTCTTTGTTACCAATAAAAATTACGATACCACTTTCTAGAGCTGGCACTAAGTAGTTGTCGCTAACGGTTAATTTTACACCATCTTTATAGACACTTTCCTTGCTATATGAAAGTTTTTCTGTAAATACTTGTTTAGTCTCTTCTACTTCACCAATATATTTACCAAAATATTTATTATAGATTTTTTTAAAGTTTGAAAAATGAATACTTTCTTCATATATATGTTCTGAAATTATTTTTTTATTAGTAGCACTGTTTTTGGCAAATATCATTCCGATTAAAAAGACTATGATTGTTAACAGAATACGATTTATAAATGAATGGAGCATTTTGCGGGGCTTTTTGTAATTGTTAACACTAGTTTTGGTACTATCACTTCTTTGTTTTCGATAATCATCTATATTCATTTTTATCTCCTCAAAGAATTATATGTGCGGCTTTAAAATATATAACTAAATAGTAATAATAAAAAGATGTTAAGCATTGATCTTAGCATCTTTTGTTTCAGTTTTTTTAGGTTTTGTAGTTTTCTTTAGACATTCTTTGCGTGAAAAGTTTTGACGACCTTTTTTATCTGGTCCTAGAGCTTTAACCATAATTTCATCGCCAACCTTAACGACGTCTCCAGCTTTCTTTACTCTTTCTTCAGCAAGTTGTGATACGTGAACCATTCCCTCGCATCCTGGCCATAATTCAACGAAACAACCAAAGTCTTCAACTTTCACGACCTTAGCTAAATATTCTTTGCCCACTTCAACTTCACGAGCAATTTCTTCAATCATTTTACGAGTCTTATCTATTACTTTTTGATCAGTGTGATAGATTATAACACGTCCATCGTCTTCTAAATCTACTTTAACAGCATTTATATTATTAACCTCTGTTACATTAGAAGCTTCACAAATGATCTTAGTAATCATTTCTCCACCACGACCAATGACATCTTTAATTTTAGCTGGGTTGATTTTAAATATCTCTGTTTTTGGTGCATATTTAGATACTTCTTTACGAGGTTCGCTGATTTGTTTTGCAATAACATCTAAGATTTCAAGGCGTGCTTTTTTAGCTTGTTTTAGAGCTTCTTTTAATATTTTTTCAGTTACACCCTTAATTTTAATATCCATTTGTAAAGCACATATTCCGTTTTTTGTACCCGCAACTTTAAAGTCCATATCACCTAAGTGATCTTCCATACCTTGAATATCCGTTAAAATTGTATAATCTTTTCCAGCAGTTATAAGTCCCATGGCAATTCCTGCGACTGGAGCTTTTATTGGTACACCAGCAGCCATTAATGACATACATCCAGCACAAATACTTGCCTGTGATGATGAACCATTAGATTCAAGTATTTCACTTACTACACGGATAGTATATGGAAATTCATCTTCACTAGGGATTACTTGAGCTAAAGCTTTTTCACCTAATGCTCCATGACCTATTTCTCTTCTTCCAGGAGCACCGTAGCGACCTGTTTCTCCTACAGAAAAACTTGGAAAATTATAGTGTAACATAAAACGTTTTTGATCTTCTATTTCAAGACCATCTAATATTTGATGTTCACCTAATGCTCCTAGAGTTGTTACAGATAGAGCCTGCGTTTCTCCTCTTGTAAATAGAGCTGAACCATGAGTTCTAGGTAGTAAATCTATATCCGTTGATAAAGGTCTTATCTCATCCATTTTTCTACCATCGGCTCTGATATGTTCTTTAACGACTATATTTCTAAATAATTCATATTCTAAATCATCTAATATTTTCATTACTTTAGTAGATAATATAGCTTGTTCTTCATCAGATAATTCTATATTTTCTGCTCTATACTTTTCTACTATTTCTTCTTTCAAGCCATCTACGGCTTCATGCATTTTTAGTTTTTCTTTAATTCTTAATGCTTTGTCTAGTTTATTTGTCGCTAATGATCTTACTTCATCTTCTAATTCCTTAGAGATTTCTAAATGCTCATATTCCATTTTTTCTTCGCCGATTTCAGAAATTATTTCATCTTGGAAAGCAACTAATTCTTTTAGGGCTTCATGTCCTTTCATTAGTCCTTCCAACATTATTTTTTCTGATGCTTCGTGGGCACTTGATTCAACCATATTGATGGCATCTTTTGTTCCCGCTACTGTTAAATCAATTAAAGAGTTTTCTAGTTGTTCATGAGTTGGGTTAATAACATATTCCTTATCAATATAACCTACTTTTACTCCCGCAACTGGGCCATTAAATGGTATTTTACTAATTGATGTTGCTAGTGACGAAGCAAATAAGGCTGTTAGTTCTGGTGAACAATCTGGTTCAACACTTAGAACAGTGTTAATTATTTGAACTTCATTTTTAAAATCTTCTGGGAATAGTGGTCGCATAGGTCTATCAATCATACGGGCTGCCAAAGTGGCATTTTCAGTTGGACGACCTTCTCTTTTAATAAAGCCACCTGGTATTTTTCCTACAGAATATAATTTTTCTTGATAATTTACTGTTAATGGGAAAAAATCAGATAATAAGTTGACATTTTTGTTTACAACAACTGCAGTTAGGACTACAGTATCACCATAACGAACTAATACACTACCAGTTGCTTGTTTGGCTAGTTGTCCATGTTCTACAATAAGATTTTTTCCAAAAAAATTCTTTTTAAATACTCTCTTCATTACTTCTCCTTTTATGCTTATTATGTTTGAAAAAAAAGAGACACAAAAAGATAGTGTCTACTTTCTTAATCCTAATTTTTGAATTAATTCACGATATCTTGTAATATCAGTCTTAGCTAAGTATTGTAACATACTACGTCTTTGACCAATCTTCTTAAGTAATCCTCTACGTGAATGATAGTCATGTTTATGTACTTTTAAATGCTCAGTTAAATCATTTATTTCTGATGTTAATATTGCTATTTGTACTTCACATGAACCAGTGTCTTTTTCATCTCTTCTGTATTCTTCAATTATTTGTTGTTTCTTTTCTTTTGTTAAAGCCATTGTTTAAACCTTCCTTTCATAAAATTCACCAAAACTGAGTAAGAGGTCGGAATTTCCTCTAACTAAGAATCAGCAGTACATATAATATACTAAAAATATAATTAAATTGCAAGGCTTTTATTATAAATAAAGATAAAAAGACTCAATTATTCCAAATTAAGTCTTTTTTCTAAGTTTATAGTTGTAATTTTATAATAGACAAAGCAAATTATTATGTTAAGAATTAGTGACGCTAATAGGAAGATTTGTAAGAAGGACATTGGTGGTGTATTTTGTTCTAAATATTTACTCCAATTATTATTAAAATATATAGGAATGATTAAGAATAGCGCTACAAATAATTGAGTGATATAATAAACGGCTATCATATATAAGAATGAGAAAAAGCCCTTATTCTTATTATGCATTTGACCTATTGAAATGGATAAATATATTAGAAGTTGTTGCATTATTACGCCGACGAAGAAAGAAGCAAATATTAATGAGAAGAACACGATATCACAATCTTTTAAAATATCTAAGGTCCAAATAACATCTGCAGTTTGGACATAGATTCCAAATATACCAATACCAAGACAGATAGCTGATACTAAAGTGCTTGCGGCTATTGCTACTATAGTAGTAATTAGTTTTGATAAAATTAGACTACTCTTTTTAACTGGAAGAGTATTCATGAGATACCCCTCATCCTTTACAATGTTTTTATAAAAACGGATACACCCTATTATCCATGTTGCAAAAGGTAGAGAAAAAGTAGCAACTATATATATAGCAAACATAAAAGCATATGATATTTGAAACAAGGTTATTTTATCTGATAAATAGTATGCTCCTCTAGCCAGTGTAGATATTAATATAGCAACTATATAGATTGGCGCCATAATCTTAAAGATGTTTTTCAAATCATATTTTAATAGTTTATTTAACATTTAAATTCCTCCCTAAAAATAGCATCTATAGTTTTATTTTCTTTATTTCTAAGTTCATCTGCATTTTCAAATAAAACAATTTCGCCATTTTTAATAAAAATAACATCATCTAATATTTTTTCGATATCTGAAATTAAATGAGTTGAAATAATAATACTTGATGTCTGTTTAAAATTTTGTAAAATGGTATTTAGAATGTAGTCTCTACCTGCAGGGTCAACTCCGCCTATTGGTTCATCTAATACATAAAGATCTGCTTCTCTACTCATAACAAGAATAAGTTGAACCTTTTCTTTTGTTCCTTTTGACATTGTTTTAAGTTTAGCATCTTTATCAATATTTAAATCATTTAATAATTTCAAAGCCTTATCTTTATTAAAATCTTCATAGAAGTCTTCAAATAAAGATATTATTTCACTGACTTTTGAGTTTGTATTTAAATACGTTCTCTCAGGTAAATAAGAAATTATCTTTTTACTATCTACGCCTGGTTTTTGTCCCTTTATTAATATGCTTCCTTCAGTTGGTGTTAACAAATCGTTAATTAGTTTAATTATAGTGGTTTTTCCACTACCATTTGGTCCTAATAAACCATAAATCTTGCCTGGTTCTATTTGAAGATTAATATTTTTTAATGCTTGAAATGTTCCATAGTCTTTACTTACATTTTTGAATTCTATTAAATTCATATACTCTCCTTTATTTTCCTTGTAAATAAGAAATAATTTCTTCTTTACTCACATTTAACTTTTGCATATTTTTCAAAAAGTCATCAACAGTTGATTGTAAAACTTCTTTTTTCATCTTGCTAATTATTTTCTTATCTTCGGTTACAAATTTACCACTGGTTCTTTTAGTAATAATTAAGGATTTTTCTTCCAGTTCTGTTAGAGCTCTTTGAACTGTATTTGGATTAACACCAGTAATAAGAGCAAATTCTCTAACTGATGGTAATTTACTACCCGGTTCATATGTTCCGATAATTATTTTTTCGGTAAGTTGTTCTAACAATTGTTTATAAATCGGAATATTATCACTAAATATAAACTTTTCTTCCATATTTCATCTCCCTTTGTATCAGTTGACTAATACAGTTATACAATTATAATATGTTTTTGTCAAGAAAAAAAGAACATATTAGATGTTCTTTACAATATACTATTTAAAGATTCTGCGTTTAGGAAGTGTCTTTGCTTTTGATTTAGTCTTATTTTGTTGATATACCTTTATGAAGTCTGAATGTGATAGATTACTACTAGCTAATTCTAATTCTTTTTTATAGGCTTCTAATTTATTTTTCATATTTTTATTTTCCATACATATCACCTCTTGTGGTTATATATTATATAACATTTTCCACATTTTTAAAATATTTTGTTCATTTTTATAGATGGCAAGGTAGGATTCTTCATAAGTAAAAATAACCTTATCATCTATATTATAAGTATTTTCCAATTTGCACCCATTTAATATTTTGTTTTTTGTGATGAGGTCTACTGCTATTTTAGGATAGTCAAATAAATCATTAACTGTTAAGACATGATAATTGCCATTTTTTAGATCGTCTAGAGTAAAACTTTCTTCGATTTTGAATTTTCCTTGACGTGTTCTTTTTAAATTAGTCATGGTTAGTAAAACATTAAGGGATTCGCCTATATCCCTTATCAAACTTCTAATATAGGTACCTTTACTAACTGTACAGCTAAAAGTAAAGCCTGTATCATCTTTTGTTAGAAGTTTTATACTTTTGATAGTGACCTCTTTTTTAGGAAGTGGTACTTCAATATTTTGTCGGGCATATTCATATAATTTTTTGCCATTTACTTTAACAGCTGAATATTTTGGAACTTCCTGGTAATAGGTTTTTTCAAATGACTTAAGAACCTCTTCTAATCTAGCAAGAGAAAAATCCCTACACTCTTCAATTATATTTCCGCTAATATCTAGAGTATCTGTTTTTATACCAGCTTTTACTTCGGCAATATATTCTTTATCAAGGGAGGTTAAGCATTCACTTAATTTAGTGTAGGAACCAAGAGTTAGAACTAGGACACCTGTCGCTAGAGGATCAAGGGTACCAGTATGTCCTACCTTTGATATGTCAAGCGTTTTGGAAACTATATCAGCAACATCGCGGGAAGTCATATTTTTGTCCTTATTTATTACTAAGACTCCATTTAAATTATAGTTATTGTAATATTCTTCTAATGTCAAATTATTTTCATCTATTATAGCAGCAGTCCTTTTACCAACATAACGAATATGCCATGGTTCATATTTATGAAGAGTTATTTTTTCTTTTTCTTTAGGATATCTTAAAATAAAACCATAATCTTTTAAGTATTGATGAATAAACTCATAGGTATTAAGATATTTAGGATTCAAATAATCATCACACTTTTGAAAACTCTCTTCAGAATAGATGCTAATATCTAAGGCAAGACCAGTTACATGTTCGCTAGAATTTTTGTTATCTTCTTTTAAATGGCCTTTTTCGATACCTATTTTAATATTTTTTTCTTCTAAAAATTCCTTAAGTTGCAGATAGGCATTATAAGTCTTTTTTTCAACGAGAATTTTTTCACCAAAAGTATTTATAGTTTCAACAAGTGTTAAATTTTGTAATTTATTTTTATTTATTTCATGGTTTTCATTTACTAAAATTTTGTAATCCATAGTATCACCTGAAATTATTTTAGCATAATTACTTTTAAAAACACAAGAAAAGGACTAATATTAGTCCTAACCTTTTGTAAGTTCTTGGAAATAGTAATTGCCATCATCTGTTTTCATAAATTTGTAATGATACATAACCTCATTTTTAGTAGTTCCATTTACAATCTTTACATGTAAAGTAACACTAGTATCATCATTGTCAACTGATGTCAAAGTGGTTGTATAGTTATCACAGGTATTTTCGCCATCAGCAGATTGCAAAATATAGGCATCTGTTGTTTGATCATATAAATAGCGGTTACTTATGCCTGTTGTAAATGTTAATGGTTGGTATTCTCCTTTGCCAAATATTTTTTCTGTTTGCTTTTTTAAGTCATCACCATTAATTATATAAGTCAAATCATCACTATCACTATATGTCGTGGTGCTCTTAAATAAATAATCTTCGCCACAATACCATTTTTTATCTTTGTCATTAATATGTAAACTAGTTGGATAATTACTACAGTTCTTTTTCATGAGCTGTTGGTGTTTTAACATTCGATATGCTAGGTAGTTTTTGTCTTCAGTTTTTAGAGATGATGAGGCCACTACTCTTTGGTCGTTATAGAAAATGTCATTTCGACTATTGCAACCAGTCAAATTAATCCAGCTATATAATTCTTGAACTAGATAACCACTTTTATTAAAAACTTGTTTATTTAATTCAGAGTCGCTCTTAGGAGTTTTTATCTCAGGATTTAAATATGTTTTATAACCTAGGTAAAGTAAACCTGCTAATAAAATGATAATTATAAATAGTGAAATTACGTGATTGTTTTTCTTTTCTTTTTTTGATTTACTGGCACTTATTGGGGTCGGTTCTATTTTTTGTTCTGGTAATTTTTCTTTTTCCATTTGAGGTTTTTCCGGAGGCATTCCGGGTAAAATTGGCGGTGTTTTGTAGTCGACTAGCGGTTTCTTTTGATCTTCTTTAATTGGATCTTCACTCACGTTAGTCTTTTTTTGTATCACTTTGCCATTTACATTTTGACTGGGAATAATTATTCCTGGGGTCTCATATATACTCTGATTAGATTCCTCGGAGTTGTTTTTTATATCATTTAAAGTATCTTTAGTATCACTAGTCCCAACTACTTTACCAGAGTCTGTTACTTGTTCAGGAATTATTACTCCTGGTATTTGATAAGGTAGTTCATCTTTTTTGTTATTATTATCACTCATATAAAGCCTCCTATTCTATACTGATTATAGCAATTAACGAAATTACTTTCAAGAAAAAAAGCAGGATATATCCCACTTTACTTATTCTTTAGAAGACTTAATTTTTCTTCTTCCTCTTTTAATTTTTCACGATCTAATTCAACGATATTCTTTGGTGCTTTATTTACATAGTTTTCATTGGATAAGAGTTTTTTTCTTCTTTCAATTGATGCAGTTAACTTTTCAATTTCTTCTAATATCTTATTGTTGTCAACTTCTTCTTGTTCAAAATAATAAGTTATGTCAATGTATTTAGATTTATAATTTATGCTTTTTAAAGAAGAAGGTACTTCATTTACAAGATTTTCTTGTTTTATTTTTAATTGTGAAGAATAAACTTTAAGAAGATTTTCTTCTGTTTTTATTTCAACAAGACTATCTTTTGTAACTTTATTGGTAGCTTTTAAGTTTCTGATAGCTACTATATCTTCTAGAACTTTTTCTAAGATTTCCTTTGATTCGTTAAAGATCTCTTCTTTGTTAAATACTGGATATGAAGATATCATAATTGATTCTTGTTCTTTTACAGGTAACATTGAGTAAATTTCTTCTGTTACATATGGCATGAATGGATGAAGAAGTTTTAATATTGTGGTTAAAACATCTAGAAGTACTTTCTTGGTTGTATCATTCATGTTAGCCTTAGAAAGTTCAATATACCAATCACAGAAGTCTTCCCAAACGAACTTATATAGTTCATTACCTACATTATGGAAATCATACTTATCCATACTTGAGGTAATGCTTTTAATGATTAAATTTTTCTTGGTTAAGATCCATTTATCAGAGATAGTTAAATCACTATAATCAAATTCTCTAGATTTTAAATCTTCGATATTCATTAAGACGAATCTTGAGGCATTCCATAATTTATTAATAAAATTCCATGATGATTTGACTTTTTCGATGTCATATCTTAAGTCCATACCTGGAGCTGAGTTAGTTGTAAGGAAGTATCTAAGAGCATCACAACCATATTCTTCAATTACATCCATTGGATCTACTCCATTGCCTAGAGATTTTGACATTTTTCTACCTTGTTTATCACGAATAAGTCCATGAATAATACAATCTTTAAATGGGCGTTTCCCTGTGAATTCTAAGGCTTGGAAGGTCATACGATTAACCCAGAAAGGGATAATATCATAACCGGTAACCAAAACATTTGTAGGATAGTAACGGTCAAGTAATGTGGTATCATTAGGCCATCCAAGTGATGAAAATGGCCATAGGGCTGATGAAAACCAAGTATCTAAGACATCACTGTCTTGAACCCAACCCTCACCAGGGGATGTTACTTGAACCTTCATTTCTCCATCTTTATACCAAGCAGGTATTTGATGTCCCCACCATAATTGACGAGATATACACCAATCATATGTAATTTCCATCCAATGGTTCATTGTTTTCTCATATCTAGGAGGAACAAAATTTACTTTTGTTTCTTTGTTTTTCTGATTTTCTAAAACTCTATCAGCAAGAGGACGCATCTTAACAAACCATTGTTTTGATAAATATGGTTCAACAACAGCATCACTACGTTCACTGTGACCAACACTATGGGTCATTTCCTCTATTTTTATTAGAAGGTCTTTTTCTTTTAATTCTTCAACTAAATTTTTACGACACTCCTCGCGAGACATTCCTTGATATTTTCCAGCTAATTCATTCATAGTAGCATCCTTATTCATGACAACAACCTTAGCTAAATTATGTCTTAGGCCAACTTCAAAGTCATTAGGGTCATGAGCTGGAGTTATTTTAACAACGCCTGTTCCAAATTCTGGATCAGCATGAATATCTCCAATTATAGGTATTTTTTTATTAACTATTGGTAGAATTACATTTTTTCCGATTAAATCCTTATATCTTTCATCTTTGGGATTAACAGCAACCGCTGTATCACCAAATAAGGTTTCTGGTCTTGTTGTTGCGACTTCAAGATATCTTGAACCATCCTCTAAGAAATATTTTAGATGATAAAAAGCGCCTTTATCTTCTTTATATATTACCTCTTCATTAGATAGTGCGGTCATTTGAACTGGATCCCAGTTAATTATTCTTTCACCCTTATAAATAAGGCCTTTATTATATAAATCAATGAATACTTTATTAACCGCATCATTTAAACCCTTATCAAGGGTAAAACGTTCATGGTCATAGTCAACACTAATACCCATTTTAGCCCATTGACTATGAATTGTTTTGGCAAATTCGTCCTTCCATTCCCAGGCTTTTTCTAGCCAATCTTTTCTATCCATGTCACGTGGATTGATACCTTCTTCGCGTAACTTTTTATCGACTTTAGCTTGAGTAGCTATTCCAGCATGATCCATACCTGGTAACCATAGGCAATCATAACCTTGCATTCTTTTGTAACGTATAATAATATCTTGAATAGTTACATCCCAGGCATGTCCTAAGTGAAGCTTTCCTGTTACATTTGGAGGAGGAATAACAACGCAAAATGGTTTTTTTGATAGGTCTCCTGACTTAAAATAGCCTTTTTCTTTCCAATAATTATATTTATCTTTTTCTACTTCTAAATGATTATATTTTTTATCTAACATTGTCTTCATCCTTTCTTTATTCAAAATAAAAAACTCATCCTTATAATTTTAAGGACGAGTTTTCCCGCGGTACCACCTTATTTACTAAATAGTCTCTTCATTATGTGTTAACGCCACTAACGTATTCCCTACTAAACTCAGGAATATTGCTCCACACGCTACCTTCTAAATCAGTTACTGTATATTTTCACCAACCATATACTCTCTCTAAGTACTTAATTTATACTCCTCGGTTTCACAGCTCTTAGATAGATTATATAATAAGGAGTAGCTTTTTTCAAGTATTTTAAATGGTTTAGCCTGTTTTTTTCTTGATATATGTTTTCGTGTGCAAATAAATATTTTTATATCTTTCTTCAGTTATATCATCTTCAAAACTAAAGCGATTATACATTTTATCTATATAACCTTTACTATCAACAAATTTAAGCATGGTTGAAAAATTATAATCATAGATATAGGCAAAATGGCATAATAAAATATCTGCTGCAGAATGAATATTATTATAATTTATTTTTTCTCTTTGTATTAAATCATAATATATTTCATCTGTTATAGTTTCCTTACAGAGATTAGAATTTTCAAATATAGTCTTTTCATCACCTACAGTAGAAAGATAGAGAATATCTGTCTTATCAGCATCTCTGATAATCATTGCGTGAAGTCTTTCATAATTTGTTAAATCATTACTAATACATGGTTTGTTATGATTGGAAATAGCTGTTTTGATTATCTCATCATATTTATCTTCTGTTATAAAATTTCGAATTAGATCATCTTCAAATAGTATTTTATTGCCATATTCAGCATGATCAATACTTTCTTTGTCTAAGAATGTATGATAATTTTTTATTTGTTCAAATCTTCCTATATCGTGCAATAGACCAATTAATTCCGCTAAAAGAATATCTTCTTCACTTAAATTTAACATTGTCGCCAAGCGTTTGGAAAGTTCAGCCACACGATATATATGGGATATTTTGAGTTTTATTTGGGCATCTTCGGGATTATAATTTTTTAAATATTTTGTTAAAAATAGTTTAGCTTTATTATTATCCACTTCTCTACACCTCCATAGAGATTCTATCATTTTTTTCTTGATGCTTCAATAAAGTATGATTATTTAAATAAATATGTTACAATAACTTTGAGGTGAAGTTTATGGAAAGTAGTAAAAGAAAGGATTATTTATCTTGGGATGAATTTTTTATGGGAGTTGCCATTTTATCTTCTGGTCGTAGTAAAGATCCAAATACTCAAGTAGGAGCTTGTATAGTTGATACTAATAATCGTATTTTATCTATTGGTTATAATGGGACTCCAAATGGTTTTGATGATGATTTATTTTATTGGAACCGTGAAGGAAATAATTTAGAAACAAAGTATCCATATGTTTGTCATGCAGAATTAAATGCTATTTTAAATTATCGTGGTAATAGACTTGACTTAAAAGATTCTAAAATATATGTTGATTTATTTCCTTGCAACGAATGTGCAAAAGCTATTATTCAATCAGGCATTAATGAAGTTATATACTTATCTGATAAATATAGGGATACTGATTCTAATAAAGCTTCTAGATTACTTTTTGATAAATGTGGCGTTACTTATAGAAAAATAGATTTGAAAACAGAAATTGATATTAGACTTAATAGTGATAAAAAGATTACTTATAGGAAATGATGAACTCATTTTCTTTTTTTTCATATAATATGGGTAAAAGGAGTGTTTTTATGGTAACAAATTATTATCCATATAATAGTTCTAGAAATGTGTATAGAAATATGCCAAGCTATCGCAGCAATCAAGTGAACTATCCTAATGAACAAAGAGGTTTATTCTTTCCATTTGTAGTTGGTGGACTTGCTGGAACAGCTTTAGGATATGGTATTGCTAATAATAATTACAATAGACCGCCGGTATATTATCGGCCATACTATTATCAACCTTATTACCCACCATATCAAATGAGTGGACCATATTATTATTAAAACAAGATTTAGTTCTTGTTTTAGTTTGCAGGAAGACTTATATATACTTTAGTTCCTTTACCAAGTGTTGATTCATAGCGTATTTTGCCACCATGAAGCGCTATTATTTCTTTAGAAAGTGAGACACCTAACCCCGTTCCTCTTTCTTTGGTAGTATAAAAGTTTTGGCCTATTTTTTCTAAGACTTCTTTACTCATTCCTACTCCGGTATCGCTAATGATAATATCAACCATATCTTTATGTTCATTTATATCAACGGTAATTGTCGTATCATCACTTTTAGCCTCAACACTATTTTTAAAAATATTTACAAGTACTTGTTTCATTCTGTTATAGTCTAAATCTAAATAGATTTCATCATCCGGAATATTAAGTTTTGTTTTGATATTATTCTTTTTAAATAGCGGTTTTAACTCAAGTGATATTTCTTCTAATAAGAGAATTAAATCTACATCTTCCTTATTAATCTTAACTTTCGTATAATCTAGGAAGTCATCCATTAATAATAGTGTTCTATTGATTTCTGAACTAATTATTGGAATGTATTCTTTATATTTTTTATAGTTATCTTCGGCAAGCATATCAAGATATCCTCTACATACAGCTAGGGGGTTTTTTATTTCATGAGTAATTTTAAAAAGTGATGTTCTAATTTCTTTTTCCCTATTTAACTCATTTAAGGTGGAATTGTAATTCATTACCCCTTCACACTTTTCAAATAATAAAAGAATAATATAAGCTGTTGCGACTAAAAAGATTACCATAGTGCTAATATTTAGTAATAAATGATATGGATTAGTGTCAAAAAAGAGATAAAAAGTGGATTGAAAGGCAATGAAAAATGTTCTGATAGAAACAAAGATGGCAGTAATACTTCGTATATTAAGTTCATTCTTCTTCATCAAACCTGAGTAAATTATAAAATAAAGTACATATTCTATAATAAGTAATATTAAAGAAATATTTAAATTGGTGTAGAGAAATATTATTAGAGTTATAGATATTAATACTGCTGTTTTGGTTTTGCGTTTAAGATATGCTATTAATAGTGGTATGTTTAAAAATACAATGGCATAAGCATAATTTTTTAAATCTATATTTCTAAATAACATGTATAAAGAAGAAAATAAAGCAATTTCTAAAAATATAGATTTTTCTTCTAAGTCCATATTTTTAATATAGGCAAAATAAATTAAGTATAGTGTTAACGGAAATAGTACATAGGTTATATTTTGTAAAATGTTATCTAGTATATTCATTTAAATCCCTTCTTTCACCTATATTATATATTTATTATTTGTCGAAGTTTGTCGAATGATGGAGGATTTTGCTATTAAATGTAGTTTTTTGAAGTCATTTTAATAAATTTAGGGGTTGGCAAATGTAAAAAGTATGTTATAATAATAATGTAATTTTTGATGCAGACGTAGTTTAATGGTTAGAATACGGCCTTGCCAAGGCTGTGATGGGGGTTCGATTCCCCTCGTCTGCTCCATAAGGTAAAATCGTCGCACCAATGTGACGTTAATGATTAAATCAATCTGAAAAGATTGATTTTTTTTGTGCGTTATTGCAAAGAAAGGTGTGATGTGATATGATTAAAATAATTAAAAAGAAAATCAATATGAGTGATGAACTCAAAACCAAAATTAATTGGTCTTGCAAATTTAATAACAGACCCTACCAGATTATTGAGGGTCACCTAAGGATTGTGGAACATACAAATTTAGCGTATGTTGAGCCACACAAAGTAATTATTGGAGATACATTATATTTATTTTTCAATGAACAAAAACATTTTTATATTGGGAATTTAAAGAAAAAAATCCCTATTGCTGATTTATCAGAATACATAGCAAGGCATTAATTGAGAGTTTATATACTCCCATAAATATTGATTTATTTTGTTGTGTAAATAATCAATATAAAGTATAAGGTGTCTTGTTATGTGACACCTTTTTTGGTGCCTTTCATTAAAAGAAAAAGGAGGAAAGATTATGAATAATGAAAGGATGATTGCAGCAGTTTATATTCGTGTCAGCACAGAGGATCAGGCACGAGAAGGATTTTCTTTAGGAGAGCAAAAAGAAAAGTTATTACAACTCTGTGCATTTAAAGGTTATGAAGTATTTAAGGTTTATGAAGATGCAGGAATATCTGCAAAAGATATGGAACATAGACCAGCATTTCAAGAGATGCTACAAGATATGATGGACAGAAAAATTAATTATATTGTAGCATACAAACTGGATAGAGTTACTCGTTCAGTTCGTGATTTAGAAGAACTAATATCTCTGTTAGAAAAATATAATTGTTATTTAGTTTGTGATAGAGATGATGTTAATACTTCTACTGCTAACGGAAGATTTTTTGTAAGAATGCTAACAGTATTATCACAGTTAGAAATTGAAATTGTATCGGAAAGAACTAAATTTGGACTTAATGGAGCAATTAAGTCAAGTCATTTACCAGGTCCTGCCCCACTAGGATATAAAAAAGATGGTAATAAGAAAACAATTGTTGATGAAACAACTAAACCTATTATAGAAAGAATATTTAAAATGTATTTAGAAGGTAAAAGTTTTCAACAAATATCAAATATTTTTAATGAAGAAAAATTATTAAATCCAAAGAAATGGAAAGACACGACTATTCAAAAGATAATTGATAACAAAATATATATGGGTGATTATGAGCAATATAAAAGAATTGCTAAAAAAGAAAACAAAGAAACTGTTATTTATATGAATGTTGTAGAACCTATTATATCTCGTGCTAAATGGGAAGAATGTCAAAGACAAAAAGAAAAAAATCAAAGAACTTATACTAGAGATAGAGTTTATTTATTCTTTCAAAAGATTAAATGTCCTACTTGTGGAAGAATTATGAAATGTAAAGGCTCTGGTGGTAAGAAGAAAAAATATATGTATTACAATTGTGAGAAATGCCATTTAAATTATCGTGAAGATAAAATTGAAGAATGTTTAATGCAATTTATTTATGATTTAATTGAGTATGATATGGCAGTTAAAAAGTATTTTTTACCTATTCTAGCAGACCATAAGTCAACAAAAACTGATGAGATAGATAAAGAGATTAAACAACTACTAAAACAAAAAGAACGTATTAAAAAAGTATATATGAGTGGTATTGTTGAGATGGAAGATTTTTCAGAAGATTATAAACTAATTGAAGAAAAATTGGAAATTTTAGAGCAAAAGAAATCAGAACTATTAAATCTAGATAATATAACTTTTACACCACAGCAATTAATGGCAGATAGAGATATTGAACGAGAAACTATGATAAGATTAGACACTTTAAATGATGTTGTTAAAACAAATTGGGAAAGTAAAACTAAAGATGAAAAGCAAGAATTTATATCTAAATTTATTGAGTCAGTCATTTTAACCAAAGATAAAAATAATGAACTTCATATAGAAAAAATTAATTTTAGAAAGAGTTATATTAATAACCTAATGAAGTTTTTAGACAAAGGAATATTAGATGTATTAGTACCTGTTGAAATTAATGGCAAAGAAGAATTTATTATTGGTAGTCCTAATATTTCTAATGAACAAGTAGAAGAGTATTTAGATAGATTAAATGAATTTTATGAAACAAAAATGTATCAACTTTATGAAAAAGTTGATGAAGATACAGACAATATTATTGGCGAATTTACCCCAAAAAAAGATGAAAAAATTATAAGAATATTACCTATAACACCTACTGAAATAAAAACAAAATCAATCATAAATAAAGATGATATTGAAACAAAATATGGAATTGTTACTTACAATCCTAACAAACCAAATAAGAAAGGAAATGATTAAAAATGGAATTAAAATATACAAGAACTGGTGATTATGAATTACCAAATTTAACTTTAAATGATAACAAAAAAGGAATAATTAATAAGTATGGAATGTTAAGACTTGATTATTTAAAAGCACATAAGAAAGCACTTTACACTACACTTTTAATGAAAGATGAACTTACTAATCATCTTATTTCAGTAAGTAAAGATGCAGAAAATTTATTAATTAATTTGATGGAAAGTTATAAAAAAACAGATGAAAAACTATCTGAAAAAAATAAAGAAATAAATGGGCTTGAATGGATAAAATTGATGAATAATTATAAAAATACAACAGAAGAAATATTATTAAAAGAATTAATCTATACAGAAAATATGTGAGTACGTACTCACATTTCGTGTCTAGCAAGCACTGAATTTGTACTCCCATACAAATTCTATATGGGAATTCCCATACCCTTAAATTTTTAGAAAGGAGATTTCAAATTATGAGAATAAGAAATAATAAAGTTAATGTATTTTTAAGTGATGATGAGAAGTTTATTTTAAAAAGAGATTCTTCAAAATTAAATTTATCTCAGTCTGAATATATTAGAAATTTAATTATAGGATATGAGATTAAATTTCCAGAAGTTAAAGAAGAACAAAAACCTAAAAAAGAAGAATATATTATAGAAAATATTGTTAAAGCACTAGAAGAAAATATTGAATGCTTAATCAAAGTAAAAAATAAATTTCATTATCTTGGATATTTTGAAGATGAACGAGCAATTGGAACTAAAATTGAATATTTAAAATTACAAAATACCACACTAAAAAAATATATGCCTATTGATAATGACAAAGACAATGCCAACTAAGCATTGTCTTTATTAATCTCATTATTTTCTAAATATTGTTTTCTAAATTTAACATATATGAATAAAACAAAATATACAATTATAGCAAATAGAAATGTAACTTTTATTGAATTAGAATTTTCTGGAAAAACTAAATAAGAAATTATTGGAAGTGTTGCAGTAACAATTCCTTCTATAAATCTTTCAAATGTAACATATGAAGTTTTGTAGTCTTCTTTTGAATGTTCATATATAGCTATATGATCAAACATCTCATAAGCACCATTCGCAAAACCAAGTAAAATATAAATTATTGGCAAGCAGAAGATTAATACATTATTATTTAATGTAAATAATAATATAAAAACAAAAATATATATAATACTCATAGGTGCTAATACTTTATTCCATTTTCTATCTTGAGATTTAGTTGCCCAAAACTTACTAAATAATGCTTCTGAAAAATTAATCAAAATGTTTAAAATACTATAATATATATAATCAATGTTCAAATATCTTAATAAAAATACATTTAAATACATTATACCAATTCCATAAGCAAATCTATTTAAACCAGCTATAATAAGAATTTTTCTAAAACTTTTATCCTTTGCAGGTTTTACTACTGTTTCTTTAATTGTTATATTCTTTTCTTCAATTGAGGGTTTATAAGTAGTTATTTTAATAAAAATATCAATAAATGCAATTAAGAACACTATTGCAAATAAAATCATAAATCCATATAATTCATATCCATTTGCAGTAAATTTATCTAGTATAACCCCCATTATCAAACTGAATCCCATAACTAGTGTATTTTTATAAATATTTCTTGTTGAGGCAAATTTAGTTCTATCTTCTTTTTTTACTAAAGTCATTCTCCAATTTACAAATGTGATATATCCTAATTCTCCAGTTATAGCATAAATTGAAGCAAATATGAAAAATAAGAATGTTCTAATACCAATATCATCAGTCAAAAATGGTATAAATGCAAAACATATAGAAGATAATCTATAAATTGTGTAATTTGTTAATACAACTAATTTTGATTGACCAATTTTTGAAAATAAAGGTGCTGCAAATATTTGAATTATATTTGTTATAGTATCTAATACTGCATAAATTCCTATAGCAAAATTTGATAACCCAAGATAAACTGCGAACGCAGTAATAAATGAGTGACTTGTAATTTTATTATTTGCCGTATCTAAAACAGACGACGTTAAATATTTTTTATATTCTTTTTTATAATTCATTTAAAATCTCCTTTATAATTCATTTATAAATTGTAATTTTTTAATAATATCATTACCAATAATTTCATTTGAAAGTTGTATTAACTTATCAAATAACATTATTTGTCCTTTGTGATGAACATCTATGCCATATAATACTTTAACATTATAATTAGAAGCTACTTTCCAGAAATTAGCATTAGGATATCTTACATTATTAATTTTTTTTCTTGCTTCGCTAATAGATAAATTATTAAATTTTCTATCTCTATAAAAAATTTTTTCAAAAACGTCAGATAAATTTATTTCCAATGGAATATCATATTTTTCCGCTGATTTACAAATCATATGTGATATTTCACTTTCCATCTGGTTAAATGTTTTTCTATTTTTTAGAAACAAATCCGGGTGAGCAATAATATCAGAAATACCCAATTCTAATGCTTTATCAATATATTGTGCATATTTTATTAGTTCTGAATCAGAAAAGTTATTATTTCTAAAAGTTTTTAGATTTTTATCATCATCATAAATAAAATGTTGTCCTAATATAATTTTATCAGTTTCGGATTTTAAAATAAGTAAGTTTTTTTCTTTGCCTGGCAAATATTCAACTTCAAATCCAGTTTCTATTTCTATTTTGTTATTATATTTTTGTTTTAATTTATTAATACTATTTAAATATTCATCTTTTTCAGAATAATCCATTCTTATATTAGGTCTTTTATCTAATATAAGTGGGCTATGATCAGTAAACGCCATTTTTTTAATACCTAATTTTATATATTCTTTTATATAATCTTCATCTTTCATATCTAAATCTGCGTGTCCACATCTATATGTATGACTATGATAATTAAAATTTTGCATTGCATTACATCTCCCATTATTAAATCCTATAAAAATTATACAATAAAATGTCGTTTTTTTCCATACTCCCTTGAAAATATCTAAGAAAATGATATAATTGATTTGTCAGAGAGATTTAATCAAATCTTATAGTCTTAATTTCGCATACGTGTATAGTTAAGGCTCCATTGAGGTTAATACTCGCACACTTATATAGTGATTGCGAGTTTTTTATTTATATAAACAAGTTCATAGTATTTGATATTATGGGCTTTTTTCATGTTTAAAGGAGGTATGAATATTTTGAAAACGACCATAGAAAATTTAATATTTCCTTGTGAAATTAAAAATAAACTAAAAATTAAAGGAAGTTTTGGAAATTTAGACATTAAATATATTGACGGACATTTAATAAAGTTCGACAACACCAATTTAAGCGTAACAGAACCACATAAGATTATTGCTAGTAATTCTTCTTCTGTTATAGTTGCTTACTTATATGATAACAACGATAAAATTTACTTTCCTAATTCTAATGTGATTATTTCATTAAACCGTTTTATTTCCTTATTAAATGAGATGAATAAGGTAAGATAAATTACCAGTTATTTTATCAGTAAAATTACCATATAAATTACCAGTAAAAATGGTAGAATTTTGGGTATTGTCAGTTCAAATAGTCTATGATACCCTATATATGATAGAAGATAATTTTATCAAAAATACTTCTAGCATTACATTTTTAATTTATTTAACACAAGGGAAAATCTCTCTTGTGTTTTTAAATGTTTAAAAATAATTAAAAAGAAAGGAATGTGATAATTTGAAACAAGAGGAAACTGAAATTATTTGTGGTCTATATCCTAGAGTTTCAACTGAAGATCAAAGTAGATTTGGTCATAGTTTATATGAGCAAGAAGATAGATTACAAAAATTATGTGAATTTAAAGGTTATAAAATATGTAAAGTATATCGTGAAGAAGGTGTATCTGCTAAAGATACCAATCGACCAAAATTTCAAGAAATGATAGAAGATATGAAAAATGGCAAGATAAACAAAATTATTGTTTATAAACTTGATAGACTTACTCGTTCTATTCTTGATTTAGAAACAATATGTACAATGTTAGAAGAATATAATTGTAGTTTAGAAAGTGTGGCAGAAGAAATCAATACTGAAACAGCAAATGGTAAATTTTTTATTAGAATGCTTACTATTCTTGCTCAACTAGAAATTGAAAGAACAAGTGAAAGAACAAAATTTGGACTCATAGGAGCAGCAAAAAAAGGTCATTTATGTGGACGACCACCATTGGGATTTACGAAAGAAAAAGATAGTAAAGAACTTATTGTAGATGAAATAAAAGCAGAAGTTGTCAGACGAATATTTAAACTTTATTTAGATGGAGCTTCAGTATGTTCTATTTGTAAGTTATTTAATGAAGAAGAAGTTTTAAATAGACATTGGGCAACCACTACTGTTGATAAGATACTTTCTAATCAACTTTATATTGGCAATATGGAGTTTGGGAAAAGAACTAATGGAGAAAATCAAATATTCGAAAATGTTGTTCCAGCGATTATTGATAAAACTACTTTTAATATGGTACAAAAAAGAAAAGAGAAAAATCTTAAAAATTTCAAACGAAAACTTGTATATATATTTATGCAAAAAATAAAATGTCCTAAGTGTGGCAAAATTATGGGTGGTAGTTCTAGTACAAGTAAAAATAAAACAAAACACATTTATTATAAATGTGCAAGTTGTAATACTAGAATCAATGAAAATAGAATTGAAAAATCTTTAATGAAATTCTTAAATGATATGTTAGATTTTTTTCTTATTGTTGATAATTTTTTTAAACCTACGCTTAATATTGATACTGAAAATGAAATTAAAAAATATAAGACTATTATAAATGGTTTAGAGGAAAAAGAGAATCGAATAAAAAAGGCATTTATTGATGGACTACTTGAGCCTACTACTCTTTCAAGTGAATTAAAAGAGATTGAAAATGAACTTGAAATAACAAAAGTCAAAGTTATTGAATTAGAAAAAATGAAAGAAAGTATGGAATTTAAGCAAGATATTAAGACTATATTTAATTTAAATGAAATTGAAAAAATGAAACAAAAATCAGAGTATGTAAAAACGAATAATCTATGGAAAAAATTAAGTCAAGAACAAAAGCAGTTTATCATAAATAAATACATTGACGAGATAGAAATTGTTGTAGATAAAGATTACAATGTTTCTATTGCTAACATTATATTTAATAAAAATGAAATTGAAAATATTGGTTATATGTTTAGAAATGATTGTTTTGATATGATTGTAAATGTAAATGAAAGAGATATAATTCTTTCTAACTATAAAAATGAACAAGAAAAAAATGATTATGTTTACAATTTACGAAACTTTTATAATATTAAAGAAACAACAATACAAGCAGATTTATTTGATGTAAATAGTTTCAATGATGATGATGTGATACAAATTATTCCACAAGAGAAGAAATCTAAATTTGATAAAAATATTTTTACAATACTACAAATCGAGGTATAGAAATATATCTCTTTTTTATTTAAAGGGGGTTGATAAGTGATGAATTATTTTTTTAAATATTTAATTCCACAATTACTAGAATATTTTAATGATGATAAAGAGGTACTAAAATTTTTTATTCCAAAAGTCATTGAAGAAAATTATAAAAATGAATTAGAAAACACTAAAAATATACAAAGTAAAAAATAAGTATAAAATTGGGATAGGTTCAAAAAGGGTTCTTCATAATTGCTTGTAAAATAAGGTTAAAATCGAATTTTGATAAAGATTTGAACCTTAAAATTACTAAAAAGGTTATTTTCGCAAGTGCGAAAATGGTTGGTGGTGCACCTAAAATCAATGAAAGTTCTTATTCTATAAAGCCCTTTTTGTTTCGTGGTGCATTCCCATATCCTGTTGGAATTAGAATTTTAACTATTTTTGTAAAAGAAGGTGAAATTTAAGATGGAATTTGGAATAAGATTAACAGAAAAAGAATACAATCTATTGTTAAATTTTATGAAATTAATAGTTTTTATATAAACAAAATTATGGATTAAATGTTAATAAAAAGTGAGGATATGTTTGATATTTATATATCGCATATTCTCACTTTTTTTATTTTGTTTATCATAAATATTTTAACAATTCTTTAAACTTCGTATAACCACTTTCAGAATTTAAGTGCCCTCCACCAGAAATCACAATTTGATTTTCAGTTATGGTATCAGCAAATTCTTTTTCAGCTTCATATTTAACATAAGGATCATTATCAGAATAGAAACAAACAATATCGGAACAATAATTTTTAACATCAGCAAGATTATCAAAATACATACTCTCATTAACAGCATCATAATCTTCATCAATGCCAAGATAATTATTGAATCCACAAACAAAAACTAATCTCTTAACTTTAATTTTATTCTCAACTAGATATTTACAAATAAAAATAGGTGCTATAGAATGAGCAAATATAACAGTATTTTCATTAATAATATTTGCTTCTACATAAGTTTTCAAAAGTTTAGACCAATTCTCATAGTTTTGATAACCAACTCCTATTGGAAAATCCGGAGTGTAAACTTCTAATCCTTTATTTTCAATTTCTTTTCTTAAATATGGAATCCAATTAGAAAATGGACTTCCAAAACTTCCATGTACTAACAAATAATTATTTTTCATTTGCTCATCTCCCAACTTTTAAAGTAAATGCATTCTAAATCATTATTAAACTTTATTTCATAAATTCCATCATAATTAACATCATCTTGTTTTAATATCCATTGAGCAATAAGAGTATAGTTATCTATTGCTAATACTTTAAGTTCTATATTTTGGATATTTTCGTTTTTTATATGTTGCCATTCTTCTCTTATTTCATCAAGTGATGTATAAGGTTCCATAAAAGGTGTTTCTTGATAAAATGTTGTTTTTGTAAATAAATAAATTGCACTTTCTATATCCTTATTAAACCAAAATTCTTTTAATTTATTTAACCATTTTTCTGCAAATTCTTTATTCATAGTCTACCACCATTAATCCAAATATTTTCTCCTGTAATAAAATTAGAGTTGTCAGAAAGTAGAAATAAACAAAGTTTTGCGGTATCTTCAGGAGTTGCAAATCTTCCTAAAGGTGTTTCTTTTAATTTTTGATCTATTTCTTCTGGCTTCCAGCCTCTTAGTGATAATGGTGTTGGAGTAAATGCTGGACAAATACTATTAGCTCTTATTTTTTTATCAGCATATTCTAACGCTGTTGCTTTTGTAAAGTTAATAATACCTGCTGCTGCACAATAAGCTGGAGATTCAGTACAAGGGACTACTCCTAAATGAGATGAAATATTAACTATACTACCTCCATCATTCATAATAGGATATGCATGTTTTGTGCAAATTACTTTTCCTAACAAATTTATATCTAATACTTTTTTAAAATCATCAATATTAAAATTTTTAATAAAATTATCTATAAAAGTACCAGCATTATTAACCAGATAATCTATATGTCCATATTTATCTTTGATTACATTAAACATTTCAACAACTTGTTCTTCATTACTAACATCACATTTTAATACTAATAAATTTTCATTACTGATTTCTTTTTCTAAACTTTTTGCTTGTTCTTCATTAGTGCTATAACAAGTAATTACTTTACAATCCTTTGCAATTAATTCTACAACAATTTCCTTTCCAATTCCAGAAGTTCCACCTGTTACTAAAGCAATTTTATTGTTCATTATTTACACCTCTTTCTTTTATTACATTGACTGCCTTATCCCTATGTAATTCCTTCACTATCTCTATTTTATTTTTAGAGTATTTTGCTAATTCATCTATATTAGTAATCATCTCTGGACAATAATTATCATTACTATCTTGTAAAGTAGCAGCATATACTAATTTATCAAATTCTTCATATAATATTGCTCCCATACACATCATACAAGGTTCACAAGATACATACATTGTTGCACCTTTTAAATCACCATAGAGATTCTTGTTTTTGGAAGCACTTTCTATTGCTTCTAATTCAGCATGGGAATACATACTAGTTTCCATTAGAGTTTTATCATCACTTCTACCAATTATCTTTCCATCTTTAACAACTATAGCCCCATAAGGATATTTAGCGTTTTTACTAATTACTATTGCTATATCAATATATTGTTCATCTGTCATTATTTTTTTCCTCTCTATACAATTTATATTTTTCTTTTATATATTTACCTAAACCTATAGCAACTTTATTATATTCTACTTCGTTTTTTGAGTTACCAACGAATTCATAATCATTACTATATTTTTTTATATCTTCTGGATTAATATTATTTAAATAATTCTTTTCAAAATATTTTCTTTCTTTTTCTGTTTCATATACAATTACTATTTCATTTAACCTTTTTAATGCATATAGTTCCTCGGAATTATCATAATCCTTATCGAATTTAAGAAAAAAGTCCCTTAAAATTATTTCTTTTCCATCTTTAATAAAATATTTATACTTATATGGAACATTTTTATAGTAAATATAACTAGATAAAGGTACAACTGTTGTTAATCTTCCAGAATCTAAATTAACAATTTGATGTGAATAAATACAAGTTCCATTATATTTTAAATATAGAATAGAAAAAGATGTGCTTTCATTAGTCATTAAATAACTATAAAATTCTGTATTATGATTATCACTGTCAACTATTTCTATCATATAAGATGGATCCTCCTTGAAGTAATAACCATCTATATAATCATCTTGTAACTTTGCCCAATTATCGCAATCTCTTAATGTATCAAAAATATAATCTAATTTATTTTTCTTTCTTAAATTAACTCTTTTATTAAAATTTAAATATATAGTATTTTCTGTTTCTTCTTTCCATAGCTTTAATAATTGTGGAGTGTACTTTTCTTCATCAATATCAATAATTCTAGCACAACTTTGACATAACCAAATACCATTTTCATAACTCTTTCTTTCTTTTTCCGCCATATTGGAATTATATCTAGGTCCTCCAGGAGAGGCAGCATATATATGTGCAGCAACTCCAATATTATTAATATCATTAAAACTGCCTGGACCAATAGTTAGTTTCTGACAACTAGGATTAGAACAAATGTAAGCTACTCTTTTTGCCAGTTTAGATTTAATTGCTTGTGTAAAGTCATCTCTATTTGATACAATCATTACTATTCACCGCCTAAATTAAGAATATCTAAAAAATTTTATCTATAAATATCTTCATTTTTTCCTCCGAAAATTTACATCCCTCCAATGTGATACAGTAAATACATATTCTTAATAGTTCATATGAAATAATTTCTAGTGGTTCAAATTGTTTAGTTCCATTTCCATGAGAGATGTCATTCCTTCTTTTTACAAATTTTTCTGCTAATATACCATCTTTTGCTTTTTCTATATCATAATTTTTTAATAAAATTTGTTTCTTTTCCTCAATGATTTTATTATACTTTTTATATGAATAGATTATTTTTTCCTGTAATGTGCCGTCAATTTTAGAAATTATTTTTGAAAAATAGTCACATTCTTTTATAACAGATTTTAATGTTTTTTTATCTTGACTTTCTAATATTTGTAATTTCTTATTAGTAATATATTTTTTGTTTGAAATGGCCTTTAAAATTGTCTTTTTCACATCATCATATTCTTTATTTATAGATGACTTAAAGTTGGGATTTAATTTATCGAACTCTGATTCAAATGCACTTGATACTCCGACATATTTATCATTATCAATGTAATGGTCATCCTTAGTACTCAAAGGATAATAAGTAGTTAAAAATTTTTCGCTTTTAATTTCATTATATACCTTCGTAAACTTGTTATCTAAATCTTCTAACCTTAATGTATTAATTGACATATTTAAATCAAACTCTTCATCTGGATCTACAAAGAAAAGATCGAATTCCATTTCTCTAGATTTAATATCATCAGTATCACTAAATCCAAAATTAATATTCTCAGTTTTAAAAAGAATAATTTTACTAAATTTAATATATTTTCTATTATTTATAAATGAAAAAAATTTTTTTACATCAAAATAGTAATCTACAATTTGATTAATATTTTTTGTATTTTTAAAATTTATTTCTAAATAAGATGATACATCTAATACAACATTAATATTTGAACTATATGGTGCAGTCCAATATACTCCAAATGAATATTTATCTCCATCAATTGTAAAATCATCAGTTTTTAATTTTTTATTACTTATTTCAAACTTTATCTTTTTTGAATTTAAAAAGTCATTACTTTCAACAATTCTTTTAGGATAGTAAAACTTATCTAAACAATCTCCATAAAATCTAACTTTTTCAATATTTTCACAAATTGGTAATGGACTTATTGAGTTTGTTTTTCCAATTATGTATCCTGGCACAAATGCTTGTAAAGCTCCTCGTCCAAGATGTGAAAATTTAACATGTATAAAACATATATATTTTCCATCACTAGTAATTCCATCCAAATTAATATAATCAAATTTTTCATTTTTACCTAAATGTTCAAAATACCATTTTGTATAATTAGTATCCATTTTTTCAGGAATTAACACTAATAGATTATCTCTAAAATCAAATTTATACTTTGTATTTTCATATTCTAAATCTCCACATACAAGTTTACTCATTAATACCTCCTCGTAATAACTCTTTAATTATTTCTTTAATATACTAAATTGATTATTAATTTTTGTAAAACGATGTTTCAAACTGATTTGCTGATACTATTATACTATATCTATCAATAATTTCATATATGATTACAATGATTATCTTAAAATTAGTTACATCATTTCCTAATATTTTCCAAGTAAATTTCCTAGTAAATCTATATAATTAATATAATGTCATCAAAATATCGTCAAAAGATTTCCTAATAAATTTCTTATTAACCTTCCTAATAAATATTGCTTAAATTAAACAATCACGTTATAATTAATGCATCAAATACAAATGAATTTGTTTATCAAAAGTGTGCATTACCCCTTTGGTAATCGCTCCAGATTGATAGGAAACTCGAACTTTTCGAGTTTAAGTAATACAGACTAACTAGAAATAGTTAGTTTTTTTGTACTTAAATTTTGAAAGGATGAGTGATTATATATGCTAAATATTGAAACAAAAGAATTAAAAATAAGTGATGGTGCATTTCTATTTGAATATTTAACATTAACAAATTCATCACTCATTATTTTAAATTAACTTGGAATCTTTATTTTAAATCCATCAAACATTTCATATTGCGTTTCAATGTTATTACCCTTATTAGTAGTAATGACAAATGTGTTTTCAATTTCACTTAAATTTTCCGTTTTTGTAATATTTGATATTGTTATAATTGCCTAAATAATTAAAACTACTATGCTAATTATCAAGCATACATTTAAAATTTTTGTATTGTCTTTATATTCTGGTATTTTCTCTTCCTTTAAATAATATTGATGTTTATTTTTAATATCTAAATCATTCTTTATATCAAGCACTATAATAGGAAGTGCTACAATAATAATTAAAAGTGTACTAATGGTTGTTATATTAAATGGAATCATATTATTTATTGTCAGTATAATATTCGGTATAACTATAATTGCTAATAACAATATAAGTATCATTTCATAAACATAGTAGTTCTTAAATGCCTTATATTCTACTTTGGCACCATCTTTTAACTAATTTCTAATTGGGAACAATAAGACTAATAAAATTATGGCTACTAAAATTATGATTACTTTCTTCTTCACTCTTTACACATCACTTCCAAATTGCAATTTGCATTATTATTTATTTTTACTTTTTATTCATCCACTCAACTGTATCCTTTATCGTATCTTTCATATTTCTATTTTTAAATTTCAACTTTTCTTTAGCTTTTTCATTACTGAAATTAGCATTAGAAGATAGTGTATATAGTGAATACTTTGTAAAAAGTGGAGTTTGTTTCTTTAAATTATAATATACTTCAAAAAAAGGTGCTATTAATTTTGCAAGACCTATTGGTAATACCATTTTAATCTTTTTTCTTCCTTGCACATCACAAATTAAATCGCATAATTCTTTTATTGCAATATATCTATTAGATAAGATATAGCATTCACCATTAATACCATTTTTACAAGCACTAACAACACCATCTGCTACATCTCTTACATCAACAAAATCATATCCACCTTTTACACAAGCAAATAATTTGCCATTTGCGACTTCTTTTATTAATTGTGTTAAGTGACTATTGCCAAAATCATTTGGACCTATAATACCAGATGGATGAATTATACAAGCGTTCAAATTTTTCCCCTTTACTGCATCAATTACATACTTCGCAGCTTCTGCTTTTGTTTTTGCATATAATCCCTCAACATTATCAGGGTTAAAATTAGTTATTTCTGTTATTAATTCATTGTTAGGTGGCTCTGGGATTGCATGCACACTACTAATATAGATAAGTTTTGCTTTTGACTCTATTACCTTATCTACTATATTTTTAGTTCCATTAACATTAACATTATAAACAAGTGGATTGTATTTTGATTTTATATATACTACTGCAGCACAATGAATTACAAAAACTTCTTTTCCATCAGTATTTTCAAAAATTAATGATAAAGTTTCTTTTTTAGTTACATCACCATAGTAGATTTTACATTTTAATCCTTCAAGTGATTTAATAGAATCGCCTTTTAATACAAAAGCCCTAATTTCATTATCAGCATCTTGTTCTAACTTTCTTATGATGTTATTACCTAAAAAACCATTTGCTCCTGTTATTATATAGATTTTTTTCACAATATTTATCACCTGCCACTCCATTCTAAAAAATAAATCTAAGCTCTCTCTTATATAATTATACCACAATTTCACGATTATTTTTTAAGAAGTATATGAATAGTAAAAAGATTAGTTATATTCCAAACTAATCTCATCAATAAATTGTAATTTGCTATTATTTATTTCTTTTAACAAGTATTACTCCAATTACCGTTATAACAACAATCATAAATGGAGCTACTTTAAAATATACCCACTCAAATGAATGCCATATAGTTCCAATAACTGCCCATTCTGGATTACTATAATCCCAATTTTGATATGGACTACCTAACAGTGCTAATAAGATAAATAATAAAATCAAACAAACATCAGCTATTATTAAAGTATTAACAAATATATTTCTTTTTTGCTTTTGTTTTTTAGATAGTTGTTCATTAATAACCTCTAGTTTCTCTGATATTACCTTTAAGTCGTTTTTTTCCTGTTCATCAATGTTCTCTCCAAGAATTGTACTAACTGGTGTATCAAATACTTCCGATATAGATATTAACATTTCTGCATCTGGAACAGGTAATCCTTGTTCCCATTTTGATACTGTTTGTCTTACAACATTTAATTTAACGCTTAATTCTTCTTGAGAAAGTCCTTTATTTTTTCTTAATGTTTTTAAATTATCTTTTAACATTTATAATTTCTTCCTTTCATTAAATAAATTGTATGACAAATACCCTGTTGCTACAAGCAATGCATTTTAACATATCTATTAAACACTGTTACATCATAGCTTTCAACTAATTTATAAATTGTAATTTGTTATTAAATAGTAAATTCAATTGCTACATTGAAAGCTTCGTATTTTCCTTCTTCGTATTCATAGTTAATCCCTTTTATAATTCTGCAAGTCCCTTTTGCAAGTTTACCATACCCATTTTCCCAATTAAGTTCAATTTCTTTACTTTCTTTTGATGAAAGTGGAAAAGCAGGCATATCGAAATTTAATTCAACATTTATTTTATGCCATTCTCCATCTTTTTTAATCTCTATTTCATAAGTATTTCCATATTGGAAATTTTTATCACTATTATTAGTTAAAACTAGAGTTGCACTTTTATTTGTTAATGTTCCTTCTTTAATAGTCATTATACCATCATTTTGGTAAATTTTATTGCTAAATTAAAACATCCAAGATTCATCCAACATTTCTAGTATATATCCAACATTTGGAAGTAAAATAGAACCTTGCAAGCCCTTTAATTAAAAGGGATAAATCGAAAGTATGGTAGAGTGCTTCCATATTTTAACTCAATTTTGCAAGTGCAAAATAAGAAATGATAGCACTATAAATCCTTTATTTATAAGACATTAAATATAATGGTGCTATCAATTCCTTTATCCTGCTTATCATTATTAATTTAAAAGCATAAGTTGCTGTATAAAATAAAACGAGCAATTACTCGTTTTATTTTATACATATTTATTCATATAATTTTGCTTTTATTTTAAATGTTGACTATTTTCTTGTTTATGTACATGACTTTTTATATTTTTTAATATTTCAAATGAATATGGAGCATGAATCATAGGTAATGCTATACGAAAAGAATTATAAGCAAACTCCAAAAAATTACTATTCTCAATAATTTTTTTACTATCCTGATATTCTTCTTCAAATGTTTCTTGTTCTTCTTCTCCAGCATAAATATAATCACCAACTAATGCCCCTATTGAACCATATCTAAAACTATTTCTTTCATCTTCATTTACAACACAAAGTAAATTTAAGTCACTCTTTAAACCACCAAAATAGTTAATTGGAACTGTAATTTCTTTCATTGTTTTTATTTTCAAAATATCATTTTGAGTTATTAAATCCCCAAAATCATCCCCGGTAATTTGTAATTTAATATTGGCAGAATAAAAATCATTATTTCTAACAATAGAACCAGAAATAAATTGATTAGTAGCTTTAAAATTTCTCGCATTAGGTATTATTTTAAAATCTTTGCTAATTTCAATTCCATTATCATCAAAAGACATAATTGATTGACACACTGATTTATTGTAAAATGTTTGATTTAAAAACATTTCATCCGGTTTATTAACATTATAGGAGATAATGCTATTTGAATAATCTTCACCATAAGCATTATATTGACAATAAAAGTTATTTTTAATTGTTATAGTTCCATTGTTTGAATAAGTAATTTCTAAAGACTTACCATTATATTCCAAAATAATATTACTGCCATTTTCTAATGTTTCACTTTTTGTATTGAAATCACAACTTGTTTTATTTAATCTTTCTCTCGTGCTTATCAAAAACTCGTTAATTGCTTTACCAACAATATTTTTTATAGCGATATTAGCATTTGAAAATCCAATATAATCTACTACTTTTTTTAAATTATTTAATAAAACAGGAACCTCATCAGTAATTCCATGTGTTTTAGTAGGGTAATGTGGTGGAAATTTTTGCTGTGTTTCTTCTAAAAGTATTTTAAGCTGAGTAATATCCATTACATTCTTCCTCCAAACTTATTAGGCATTATATTTATATCTGCTGGATTTAACTTTGGAATATCAAATTCAATCATACCAACATAGTCATAATTTGAACCATTATCTATATTATTTTTTCTTCTTTTTACTTCTACCATACTATAACCATAAAATGGTTGCTCCATAGCAAACTTCATTTTTAAATTTTTAAAGTCATCATGAGCCTTTAATGCCTCTTTACTTCTCATAGCAAAAATTTGTTTTTCTACAAATACATATTTATTTTCATCATTTACTGATACTAAGACATATTCTTCTTCGCACATAATAATCCCCCTCCAATCTATCTATATTATAACATATTTTGACATATTTAATCAATATTTATGTAAACTATATGAAAATCATGTTATACTATTTATAGTTAGTAGTTTATTGCTACCTATAATTTAGATAATTAAAGGTTGTCCGACTTCAACCTTTATGGCTCCATTTGAAATCAACTTACGGACTTAAAAGTTCGTGAGTTTTTATTTTATATAAAACTTTAAAAGTTCTCTTTCTAGAAAGGAGGACTTTTTTCATGCTTGAATTTAGAGTAATTGCAAATTTAAAAATAATTTTCTATTATAATTCAATATATAAATTGCCGATGGTCTTTTTTATCTCCGCTTATTTATAGGATTTTTAATAGTTTCTTCCATTTGCTGTACTACAGAATTTATAGCTATTTGATGATTAATGTCATAGTTATCTTGTTTTTCAGTATCTAATTTATAATCAATTTGTTTGTCAACAAAATCTTGTATTATAGTTGCATCATATCTATCTTTAGGTCTAGAATTTTTCTTAGAATTATATATGCTTTCTAATGTTTGCATTTTATAAAAAGTTCCATTATGTTCTCTTATTTGATTTGAAAACATCATAGATGCATATTTACCAGAAAGATGATGTTCATCAACATCCAAATCTTGATTTGAATCCTGATTTGGATAATAATATTCCTTTAATACAATTTCGTGATTAGGTAATCTGCTAAATAAAAATAATCCAATGCTCATAGGTGTATCTTTATATGTAACTTTATATTCATGACCATTAACTTCTTTATGATTCATATTACTTACAAATTCGAAGTCATCGCTATTTTGTACTAATTCATATAAGGCAAATAGTTGATCTTCATTTATAAACAAATCTAAATCTCCGTGATATCTTTCTAAAGAATGTTCAGTTGCTAAATATCCCATTAAACCGCCAGTATAAAAACAATCAAAATTTGTCTTGATTAACTCATTAAATCTATCGAAGGTTTCAAGTACTAATCTATGATTTTCTGCTAATGGCATTTTAGGATACTCTAAATTCATACTTTTAATCCAGTTTAGCCTTGCAATCAAATCATCTGCTGAGTGATATTTATCGGGATTCAAAGATAATATTAAGTTAACATTTGAAAGGATATCATCAACAGATAAGATTTTTCTATTTAATAAACTATTTAAAGAAACTAATATAGTATCAATAGAATCATCAGTATCAAGATTCAATAACTTTTCAACTAAATTATCACACATTTTTGTATCCGTTATTTTAGATAACTCAGCAAACTTATATACAATATCTTTTACTAATTCCTTTTTTGTTTTATCCATACTCTAAAATCTCCTATAATAATTTTTTTAATTTGTTATATATAAATCTAGTTTGTTCATTTAAATGCTTATTTTCATCAAATTGCTTTTCAGTACCTTGTTTACAAAAGTCTTCAAATTCTAAAGTAACTAATCTAACATTTTCTTTATTAACTTTATCTTCAAAAATCTTTAATGCTGTATTCATATATCCTCTTACTGCACACCCAGCCATGGCTTTATAATAGGATTTTTCTGGTAAATCGGATTTTAAATACAATTCCATTGCAATATCATCTGTTACTGTTCTTGGATTAGAGATAATAATTTTATTACTTCTAAATACACCATGTGGTGCTGAATTACTAGGGCAATCAACTACCTCAGCATCTTCAGGTAATTCAACATCATAAATTGTATCACCTCTAACTAACCATCTTAATATTTTTGATTCTGTACTAAAATTAAAGCCTCCCATTTTTTTAGAATCTAACTCTTTTGGATTCCATATTTTCGCTACATTCACTTCTCCCAATTTATATTCAAAATCTGATGCACCAGATTTTGTTCCAAACATTACTTTTAGATATTTACTCAAATAAACCACTTCTTTCTATTTACTATTAAGATACTTTATATCTGTTTCATTAAGTATTTTCATTTGAGATATTGCTATTTTATTAAGTCTAACAAGTCTTTCAGATTGATTTAATCCATCATTTATAAATACCGAATTAAGATTTTCTAAATTTGCTAAACATATTAATTCATTTATAGTTGCATGATCTCTAATGTTACCATCTAGATTCTTATTTTTATTTCTCCATTCTTTAGCAGTCATACCAAATAGAGCCATATTTAAAACATCAGCTTCTTCAGCATATACATAATTAATTTGTTCTTTTGTTAACTCATTAGGTATTAAATTCTGTTTTATTGCATCAGTATGTATTCTGTAATTAATCTTTGAAAGTTCGCGTTTGGCATTCCAGCCAAGTTGTTTTTGCTCTTCTGCTTTTAGTCTTTCAAACTCTTTAATTAAAAGCAATTTAAATTTTGGACTAATCCACATACCAAATTCAAAAGCGATATCTTTATGGGCATAAGTTCCACCATATCTTCCTGCTTTTGACATTATACCAATTGCATTTGTTTTTTCTACCCACTCTTTAACACTAATTTTATAACTATTTAAACCTGCTTGACTTTTAATTATGGCGAATTCGCCATAATTAAAATTAGGATTATGAATTTCTTCCCAAATACCTAAAAATTCGATAGTATTTCTATTTCTCAACCAATCAGATACGAAGAAATCACCATCTTTAGATTTAAGCATATCTGTAATAGAAATATAATCTTCATCTTCTATTTTAAAATAAGAAATTTTCTGATTTAAAACTTTTAATTCTGCCATTTTTTTAACCTCCTGTTTTAATTTTTATGTATTTTTTTAAAATTATGCACATTTCACATTTTATTTCTAATAGGATTATACTATATTTAGACATTTTTTTCCATCCTTCCATTGAAATTTAATAGGAATTCATATATAATATTTTTAGAAAGAGAACTTAGTTCGTAACCTGTATGTGATTCGCTCCAGTGACGAATCTGTTCAAACTTTTCGAACATTTGTGATAGATATCATCTCAATATGAGATGATTTCTTTTATTTGTTAAAAGGTCATCCTTAAAAGAAAGGATAGTGTTTATAGTGATTTAATATTTTAAAAACTAAACAAAAAGGTAGAAATAAAGATGTAAACGTTAAAGATATGGGAAACTATATTGAAATGAAAGAAGAATTGTCAAAAAATAAAGAACGATTAGAAATAGCAAATAAAAAATCACTACAACTAGATAATGATTATAACGAAATTAAACAATTAATGAATAATTTAAAAACTACTTTTACTAATAAAGACAAATATGTTTTAAATAAAGATGATAAAGATAAATTTATTCAGCAGTTAGATTCAACTAATAGAGAATATAAAAAATGCAAAGGTTATCTATTACTCTTAATGATGTTGAAACTGAATTAAAAGGAAACAGGAAAAAAGTTAAAATACTTACTGAAAATAATGATGCTTTAAACATTAAAGTTAAATCACTAGAAAAAAAGATAGATAAACAAGAAGATGAAATTAATGATCTTAAAGAGAAAAATTCTAAATTACAAAACACTATTAATTTCTTTGAAAACTTATTTGATAGATTAGTTAAATTTATTAAGAATAAAATGTTTGGCAAAGAAAAAGAACGTGAAAATTATTGGAATTTTTCAAAAGATTTATATACTTCATAATATATTTAGCGATAAAACTATTGAATCAATTCAGGATGACTATATTTGAAATAAAGAAAATGATAAAAATAAAAACAAAGGAAAAGATGATTACGAAATTGGTATGTAATCATCTTTTTATCATTATTTTCTTTTTAAAGTATATGGTTTACCCTTTACTTCAGTAAAGAAATCACTAGTTAAATCTTCACTTTCTTCTTGGTGAATATGTTCGTTTTCGTATGCTTGAATAATTGATTCATCATCAATATCAACTAGTACAGTTCTTTGTGTTAGTTGTGGTTCTTCCTCTGGTGTAAAATATCTTACTCTGGCATTTGATTCATTGTAAAGTGTTGTTAAATTGTCGAAATGAACAATCTTGTTTCTTTTTAAATTTTCAAATTTAGCACTTCCTATATCATAAACATCGTCGTCAATCATTGTTAAAATTGCTAAATGTCTTACTTGTGCTAAACTAAATATAACTCTCATTAAATCAGGAGCAAAACCTTTTAAACGTTCATCGGTTTCAACTTTCTTAAATAAATCCTCAACTTCATCTTTATTATCGCCATAAATAGTTTTATCTCTTCTTGAAATTTCTTCATATTCTTCAGCAGTTAAAAGTTCTTGTCTATTTTCTATTATTGCTAAATAAAATTCGTTTAATTTCTTTGATAAAAGAATTTGGTCCAATTCTTCTTGTGAATACTTTTTAGTCATATCATTATACCTCTCTCTTTATTTTCTTTAATTGATGTCCTTTTTCACTTTCAATTTCTTTTTTAGGACTATAACTAATTGCAAATCTAGTAGCTGTGTCATCTCTATACATAGCAGGTACAAATCTATCTACAGTAGTATCTATTTCATATTTAACATCATTTTTTTCAAACTCTTCTAATAATTTTGCTAAACTTAAATATAAGTAAACATAGTTATAAATTGTTTCTGATTGAGCAAAACCAACAAAAAATTCTCTTTGTTCAGTACTCTTTACATATCTATATACTGCAACTATTCTTTCCTTATTTTTCATTATAAAATCGATTGGACTACCCATATCATTTGGTAAATCATCAAAATCTCCACAAAAGATTAAATTAAAATTTAAATAATCTTTTGCTTCTTTATCATTATAGTTAGCACTTGAAATTAAATTAACAATTTCCTTTTCAGCAAATTTTATAGTATTGTCATCCATGTTTTCATATAATTCCAATGCTTCATAACTACCAACTAATGTTGCTCCGCCTTTAATAATTTTAGGTGAAATAAACAAATAGTTTTTCTCTTTACTTTCTTCTATAAATTTTGCTTTTTCTTCTAAAGTCATACAAACCTCCCCAAAACTAATGCTAGTATAACATATTTTAAATCATTTTCAAACCGATGTTAATGTTTTAATTAAAGATTCATATTCATTACTGCTATCAGTTTTTATTAATCCAGTATCAGCTTTTGTAAATAATAATGATAAAATTATATTTCCTAGTTTTTCGTCTAAATTACCCGAATTTACTAATGATAGATAAAAGTAAGTAAGCACATATTTTTGTCTATATTCTTCACTTAAATGTTTTGAAGACATCATTATCTTAATGAAGATTCTAATTACATATATTATTAAACAAATCATAGATAAAATAATAATACTGCTATATACAGGCATTTCTGTACTAAATAAATTTACTGTAATAACCTTTTTACCAAATTCTATTTTTGGACTTAATATAAAACCTAATGAGACTAATAATATAGCTGAAACTGTAACTATTGCAATAGCCCAATGAATTGTTTTCTTTTTATATTCATTAGATTTTTCTAGCATAAATTTAGATGGTTCTTCTACCTTTAATTTTTCAGAATATGTTTTTTCAAGATTAGATAAATTCTTTCTACTATTATTCATAAAATCATTGTACTCTTCATCAAATTTTGTAAACCAATTATCAAATTTTTCCTTTTCTTCATTTTTGAAGGCGATATAATTATCTTTTTCATCTTTCATAAAATTAATATAATCATATTTTGAACTAATTATTTCATTTATTGATTCATTAATATTATTTTCCATAGTTCTATATAAATTAGATGAAGTATTATTTCTTTTAAATCTACTCAAACTATGATGATTTGTCTTAAATAAAATATATAATTTATTATAATTTCTATTAGTGGAATCTTCATAATATGGAATAAACACTTGTTTTAATCTTCTAATAAAATTTTCATTATTACCACGAGCAATACATCTTCTTTCTACTTCTTACCAGTTATTAATATTGGGGTAAGCAATAGAATATTTAATATTATGTTTATCAAAATAGTCAAAGTGTTCTGGCTTTAATTGAACTAGAACAACATCATATTTTTTTACTGCTTCATTAATAGCATCATAATAGTTTTGAGGCCTCAAAGGATTTAATTCTCTTTTTGTACCTTTTTGTTTTTCAACAGGTATATCATTTTTCATTATATTTTTATATGGACTTGATTCTAAATCTTTGATGTTATTATATTTTTTACCTAATATACTTTTACCACAAGTAGCAAATCCGGCGATTATAATTCCCATTTAATATACACCTCATTTCATTAACATTAATTACATTTATACCATTACTTTTTAAAAAATTTACTGTATCTTCCAAATCTTCTATATATAATACTTCATCTAAATTACATTTATTTAACTTTGATATAATCTTTATACCATCAAGTTTTAATTCTTGTGTTCCTGCTGATATTAGTTCAATATCAGCACCATATTGTGTATTAATAAAATCTTGTTTTGCTTTAAAATGAAATGAAAATTTCATTCCTGATAAACAATACATTTTAATATTTTTGTTTCTTAATTCTTGAATTAATTTATATAAAGCTTCAGATCTATCACATGGTTCAATATCTATATAAAAATTACTAGGATTTTGATAAGCATTTGCATAATAGTTTAATCTTTTATCTACATTTTCATTACGATGCTTAACAAAATCTTTATCTCTATGAACTGCTAGTGTTCCATCATAATCAAATATAACAACTTTTATATTATCTAAATTTAAATTACTTATCACTATTCTATCACCTCAAATCTATTAAAATTATAACATTATTCAATATTTTATTGAACAAATTCACTAAAAAATATTGAAATATTAATTTATGGTATATTATTAGTAGTGAGTGATATTTATCACATCATAGCAAAAATGTTGTAGATATCTACGACACTTGCCCAATCGAAATGATTACTCACACCACACTTTTATGTAAGTTTTATTTTTATAGAACATTCTCAATTGTTTATATGAGATTTCTCATATATGAAAGAAAGATTAACAAATGAAAACAACCTACTTATTTATAAACATTAGTAGGTTTTATATATTATTTTTATTTACTAAATATTACTTACGTTTTAAACACCAAATTAGTAAAATTAATCTTAAAAACATTCCTGTTCCTGCTATATTCCCTTTGTATGATAGTTTTTTAGATATAATCAAAAGATGAAATTAAATATCTTGGTAATGAGGTGATTACTGAAATAATAACTATAAAGAATGTTATTGTAACTATCAACAATCCAATATAATGATATATATTATTATATTGTAATTGATGTTTTTTCTTTTTCCTAACCTAATTAATAAATATATTATTTTTTTCTATACAATTAAGATGGTTGGAATCTTCAAGTAAATTTATTTTATTATCAATGAATGTATTACCTGTTAAAACTATGTTTTTACACTCTTTAGAATTATTATTTATAATTTTATCTTCATTTCCAATGCAAAATGCAGCTTTCTTAGAACTTTTTATAATATTACCATTAAACATTATATTTCTAGCCCCATAATCTACATATAATCCGCCATTATTGTTATATATATTATTAGCTGAAACTAAAATTGTGTCTCCTCCGCGGATACCAATAGCATAATGTCTACAATCTCTAACTATGTTATTAGAAATTATTTGACCTTTAGGAAAGTTTTCTTTATTATGAAAGATCCCCTGATCTTCTAGAAATATTCCAAAATGTCCACAGGATACACAGATACAATTTCTAATAACATAATTTTCGTTTTCCCACAAACCAGTTCCTATTCCAATTCCAGCGCCTCCATTGCCACCATAATTCCAAGACCTTCCTCCTTCATAAATATACACTGAATCAATAACAACATTATCTAACATGTCTATTCCTAAAGCTGTTGAAGGAGTTGAAATAAGTCGCAAATCTCTAAAAACACAATCTTTAATCCCACTATAATAAAATGCTTTACCTCTATGTGTATATTGATTTAAACTTGCCTCAGACATATCGATTGTAAAATTTTTAGCATTTGCAGAATGTAATATTTCTTTTGAAAATTCACTATTGTGACAAAACAAAGCTGATCCTTTTTCTGTGTTTCCAATAACTTTTAAAACAGTATCTGCTAAAGATTCACCAACTAGAGATACATTAGATTTCATTTCACAAATTGCTGTTATATTTTTAGTCATATCCCATGAACTTTTGGCAGAATCAAAAATATAAACTCCTATAGGAATAAATATGACTCCTCCCCCATTGTTATGTACCAAATTTATAAGTGTTTGTAACTCTTTTGAATTATCTTTATTTTTTGGATTTAATCCATAATCTATTGCATTATATATCTTTTTATTTTCTTCTAATTTATTCATTTATTTCTCCTTTTTCAAACTTGCCACTTGGAGGAGCATATACATGTCCCCATTTTTTAGCAAACTTAATCATTAAAATTTTATTATCTTTTTTTTAATAACAAGCAGTTGAATTAAGATGAGCAACTCTATGTTTTTTAATAGAAAAAATTACACAGCCATTTTCTTCTGATTCTTCTTTAGTATAATAACCACCTTCATAAGTATCTTGAACAACAGCTTCAACACTTTCATATCTATCTTTGAAATCTTCATCATAATATTTAGAATAGCAATCAAACCAATTATCAAATGTTTCTATTTTCTTAACATCAACAACAAATTCTTCATCTAAATTAGGAAGTTTTAAAAATCTAATAGTATCTCCAACTCTTACTAATTTTCTTTTTTCATCATTAAGTCTATATTCTCTCTTTTTCTTGCCAGATTTTACATCCTCAAAACTAGACTCATAAAGCTTCATTATATGCTCCATAGAACACCTCCAATTAATAAAATTATACCATAATTCACCAATCTTCAAATATAGTTGTTGATTTTCCTGGATTTTATCATATAATCTATTTAATGAGTGAGGAATATTTTTTAGATTTTAGGTTTAAACCCCTATTATCATCTGCTACATAAGATAAAATCGTCGCACCAATGTGATGTTAATGATTAAGTCAACTAGTAATAGTTGATTTTTTTGTGCGTTATTTCAAAGAAAGGTATGATGTGTTATGGTTAAAAATTTTTTTGATTCAATATTAATATTTATTTCAAAGTGAAACTAGGCATATTACACAGACGCGCAGATCAAACTTTTGAAATATTACTATTTAATCATCTATAATTAATTTAGTACTCTAACAACTAAAGTAGAAAAAATTCTCATTACTACTTAAAAATGTTATATCACGTTTATCCTACTTTTTATTAAATTCATCTTCATATTCTTTAAAAAAATTATAATATACTAAAACATTAGATAATTCTGTCCAGTCTTTAGTAGCTACAGGAATTTGATCTAAATCATAAATTTTAGCATCCATAAGTTTCAACAAAAATGGAGAATGTGTGGAAATTATAAATTGACAATTATAAAATCTAACAGAATCTTCTATAAATTTTTTTAGTTTTAATTGGTTTTCAGCAGATAAACTATTTTCTGGTTCATCTAATATATAAATGCTATCTTCTTCTATTTCCCTTTCCCAAAACATAAGAGCAGATTCACCATTTGACCACTCTATTATATTATTATTTCCTAATCGCTCTCTAACAAACTTTGACATTGATTTTCTTTTTGCTTCATGACCTTTTTTCAATTCATCATAATTGTCAAATGAATTTCCGACTTTATTAAATTTATAATCCAAATACTCTTTACTCAATTTTTCTTTTTGTCTATTAACATTAGCATTGATTGAGCGTACATCTAAAAGATAATCAAAAACATCATCACTTGTTACCAACTTTATTTCAGTTGGTTCATCAAAAGACATTTTATAATCACAATGTTTAACATACAAATCAAAATATGACCCTTTATCTATTGTTGATTTTCTTGAGGCTTTTAATTTTTCTGAAATAATATTTATTAATGTTGTTTTCCCTGAACCATTACCGCCGCAGAAAATTGTAATTGAATCAAAATCAATATACTTAAAATATTTAGTGGAGAATAAATGTAAAGGATAATTATTATTAAATATTCTTCTTACTTCTTCATAACATGCTATGTCGTGTTCTTGAAATTCATCCAATAAGGTAAAATTTTTCAAATAAATCATAGAGCTATTCTCTCCTTTTTTATAAAGATAATTACTAGTTTACAGTATACAATATTTAAATTATTTAATCAATTTTCGAAATATAATTCTTTGAACATAAGAAAAGTTAAGGTTCCCTTAAAATAAATTACAGACTTAATCCTTTGTAAGTTTTTATTTTAATAAAGTAAAGAATTTCTCTTATTCAATTGCTAAAATATAGAATTAATGACTAACTAAAATATTACAAGTTATAATCCCAATATCAATTAAAAGTATACAAGATATATATAACATATTTTTATAAGTCTATTAACCCTTTTCATTTTCAGGGTCCTTATTTATTTGTCATTCAAAAAACATATACTTTTATTTGTTTTCTAAATATTTTTTTAAGGTGTTAATATTAATTCTTAATTCTGAAACAACATTTTCACAAGGAAGTATTGTCAAATTAACTTTTGAATCAAATACTATTTTTACGGCTTCAGCATCTTGTCTAAAATTATATTCAAGATTATCTTTATAGCCTAGTTCATTACCACCTAGCCAAATAATTTCTATTTTGTTTACTATTTTGGGTTCTTTTTTGATTGCTAAAGCAATATTAGTAATAGCGCCAATCCCTAATATATAAGTTTTATTATTTTTTAAAGCAATTTCTATGATCTTATTTACAGCATCATTTGTTTCATCATAACCGTTTTAATGTAATCCATTGAACCTTTAAACACCCTATTATCTGTATCAAAGTTTAACCAATTACATATCTTTAAAATTTCATTATAACTTAACCCTTGTCCATCTCTTACTTTTACATTTTCTTTTTGTATGAGAATATGGTGCAACTGTAATTGCTTCAATATTAAATAAGTTTTGTGATTTTATTAAATATGATAATGCAAATTGGTCATCACATTCATTGTAAGGATCAGTATCTAATATAACATTTATTTTTTCCCTTTTATAATTCATGTACATCCTCCAACCTTTTACAATTTCAAACTATAAAAATTATACTATATAGATTTGATTTTTTCTATACATCCATTTTAAGATTTAATAACAATTCATATAATATTTTAGAAAACATCGTATTATTGACTAATTTTACAGAATGTACATATAAGTCATTTGTGTTATGTTTTTCGGGATTTTTTATTAATTTAGTTGTTCCACCTAAAGACCTAACCATAACATTTTACCCACAACAAATTTCAAGAGTTGGTATATTATTATCATAACAATATTTAGCTACTATCATTTTATAATTATCACAAGCACCGCCACCTTGCAGTAATATTCAATCACATAATTTTACCATTTATCTTCGACATCAATTTTTTCATTCTTTGGTAAAAGTATTCCAATTGCTATACCACCATTATCAAAAATAGCTTGTTTTATTTCATCTTTTATAAACATATTAGGTCTTGTTTCATTTTTTAATAAGTGCTTTGAAACTATACCAATAATTGGTTTTCTATTTAATTTCATATTATTACCACATTGTATTATATTTTCATATTGTATTTTTCATAGAATATTTAATACTATCTATTATATAAAAATAATAACCTATATTATTACACATTTTATACCTCTCCTATTTGCAAGACTATTTTCCTTTCTTATCAAATGAAACGAGACATGAAGCAACAGAAAATAGTGTTCCAAATAAAATTATAGCAAATCTTCCTATTCCATCAATTTCAGTAATAATACCATAATCTAAAATTCCTATTCCTAAAATCATCAAAATAATTTTTAATATATTCTTTTTCATATTTATTCCTTCTTTCTAACAAATTACTATTTTACTAACTAATTATCAAATTGTGATTTATTAAATAATTAATTTTTTGTTTTTCTCCTTTAATTTAATTATTAAACTTGAAGTGATATGCGTAATCAGTATAACTATCAAAATACTTAGATATGGATAATAATTTATATTTTTATACAACGAAGATATAACAAAAATTGCCATTGGATGTATTAAATAATAATATTTAGAATAAGTGCCAAATTGGAAATCTAATTTCATGCTATTAGTAATATAAATAGATGAAATAAATAAGTAGTAAGTTAATGGTATGCAAGATAATAAAATATTACTATTAAGTCTATCAGTATCATGTAATAATATTGCCTCAAAAGTTAATAAGAAAAATGAAACAATTAATTTAAGAAAACAATATTTTGAATATGCCTTTTCCTTTGTACCTACATAATAACCTAATACTACATAAAATAATCCAAAGAATAAGAAATTTCTTGTAGTAAAGAAAATATTATAGTAATAAGATAATGTTCTTTTTATTGATAATGGTAAAACTCCATAATAAGTTTCTGTTGCCCCAAACAATAATAATATAAAGGAAATTATTAATAAATATTTTATATTGAATTTTTGTTTCCATTTTTTTAAGACAATCAAAGAAAATATTATTGCAGGAAAATACCATAAATGATAGTAAACTCCTGTATAACATAAAGCAACCAACACTATAATAGGTAATAATATTATTGACAGAATAATTAGGAAAGGTAAAGTAATATTGATTTTTGATATATACTCATTTATGATTGGTAAATACTTAATTATTGTGCCTATTATTACAGGTATGTACAACAAACTCCAAACAAAATATAATGGTATTGTTTTCCTTATGTATTCCTTTATATAATTTTCATTTACTTTCTCCTTTTTTGCAACAAAATAGCCAGTTATTATAAAAAATATAGGAACACATATTCTTGTAATTATATTATTAAATGCTAAATCTAATTCGTTTGAATAGTTAAGAAATGGACGCAAGTGTAATATGATAATTAAAATTGAAGATATATATTTTAAAATATTTAAGTTTTGATAATTTAATTTATTTATTCTATAATTTCTATCTATATTCTTTTGAATAAATATAGTAGCAAGACTAAAACAAATTATCATTAAAACAATAGTGAAAGGATAACCTAAGCCATTTTCAATTTGAAACACATTTACCAATTTTAAAAATAATATCAATATAGTTATTATTGATATAATTACTATTTCATTTTTATATTTCATACTTAAATCACTTCTAACTCCCAAAATATTATTTTCCAACAATCATATTACATTGGTGATGTAATCCACAAATAGCCTAAAATTATTATACTAATTATTATTATCGTAGTAATTACTATAAAAGGTATCATTTTTTTATTTTCTTTTCCTTTTACAAATGCAAATAGATCAGCGATAAATAAGAATAAATATATTATTGTAGAATATAAAGTAAATCCCATAAACTCCTCCTCAGAACAACAATTACTATTTATCTAACTAATTACTACATTGTAATTTATTTAATTAAATAATAACGGTGTATTTCCATATATTGTTATTCTTAATATTCCTATAACAATTAAGTGTAATGGATAATATATGTAAAAGAACCATTTAAGCCAATTTAACTTACCTTTTTTTCCATTATAAACTTTTAATAATGGATATACCAATAATACTCCTAATGTAATTAAGCCATAAATTTTACTTACAAATAAATATGAAATAATTGCATAAATTAAAATCCAAAAGCTCATACTTATAATTTGCTTTTTTAAGTTACCTCTATTTGAATACATAGATAAAATTGACATTACTGCTATACAACTCCAATCAGAAGAAAAAGTTATAATGTTTATTAAAATAATTAATATCCATTTTTGCCACTCTTTTAAATTTGTTTTGTATATGATATAAAGAGCAACTACTGACCAGGCAAGAGACCACATAATGCTTGTTTGATTAAAGATATTTCCAGAACTGAATGGTATATAATTGATTCCAAAAGCAAAGCAATAGGCAAAATGAGATATTATTGCAAAGAGAAATAATCTTAAAATATATTTTTTTAAGTTTTTAGTATAATAAAACCCTTCACATATAAAGAAAAACATAATAGGTGCGGTTAATCTACCAATGATATGTAAAATATTTGAAATTATATTATTAGGCATTCCTGGATAGATTAAATCTGCAATATGATCAATTGTCATCGCTATAATTGCTATTAATTTTAAATGATTGGAATTCAGTTTTTTCATTATATCACCTCTTATAAAAATGACCTTTTAGTTGTTTAGTGGATTCTAACAAAGGCATCAAAATTACTTTATCATTTATAACTAAATTTAAGAAATAACTACATAATGATTAAACAAGATTAAAACTCTGTTGAAACCCAGTATTATCTTTTTTTATTATATATTAAAGCATTTTTATTTTCTACACTTCCTGTAAAAATATTAAAATTACTATACAAATTTATAAAAAGAAAGTGCTATATTTCGAAAGTTATATCTTAACTGTTACATTGATAAATTTATTTTGATTTTTCAAACATTTATGTTGATGTCATCTCATACTAAGGCTATTTTTTTGTTGGTCTAGTTTCAAGTATTTACTTAAAAATTCTATTAATAAAGCAAATAATAAAGGCAATGTCAACTGGCATTGTCTTTGTTTCTAAAATGGATCCTTTATTTCAAATTCTATTACATCTTGTTTTAATAATTCTCGTTGTTTTTTTGATAAATATTTTTTATTTATAATTGCTTGTAATATAAATTCATCAAAGTAATTATCATTCATTATATAATAACCATCAACTTTTTCTAATGTACCATAACTATCTTCTAATTTCCATCTTTGAGGTTTATTATGTTCTAATAAATTTACGCCACAAATTGACATACAATGATGAGGATATATGTCATGGGTATTTAAAGCTTCTTCTTTTGTTAGAAAATCAAATCCAAATGTATTTTTATAGTTAAATATTCTAGTATCTAATACTCCAGATCTTTTATCCCTAAACTTTCGTAAATTAATTCTTATATAAACTGGCATATTATCTTTGAGTTGTTTAATTGCTAATTGTTTTATTTCATTTATAGGTAAATTTAAAAATTCAACATAACTATTTTGATAAACATTTCCAAGATATTTTTCTCTATATAATTTATAATACTCTTTATTATACATAGGTATATTACCTAATGAAACAAAGTCGTTTAGGTTAATGCTTAAAAACTTATCTCTAAATTCTATAGGTGTTATATTTTTATATTTTACATATTTTGATTCTTTATCTTTATATTCATAATCAAACTTCATTTTAGGTTCACCCAATATTGTTGATAAAAAGATATAATTTTCTTCTAAAAAAGTTTCTTTCATTTTTCTTAAATCATTGACATTAGTATTTTCTCTTTTTGAGTTTATTAATTTGATACAATCTTTTTTTACCTTATCAGTAAATAGTCCTGTAATATTTTGCATTCTTAAGCTTTCAAATACATCAGGCATATACTCATATGGCATTAATCCATATTTATTTACAATGGAAACAAACCATTGCCAATGTCCACCTTCATTTACACAATGTTGTAATACATCTTCTTTATCTATATATTCCCAGTCAACATTTGAAATATTTATAATATTTTCATAAGCATTATTAGATTTTTCTAATTTATCAAAAAATGCAATATAATTGTTTGATAATGCAAATTCTTTTAAATCAATATTTAAGTTTTTTGCCATATCGTATTGGATAGTATTTAAGCCACAATATATCCAACATCTGTAATTGTCCTTTTGGTCGTATCTCTTTCCGTCTGGTAATTCAATATTAAAAATGGGCTGATTTTCTTCAATTATTCTTCTATCAATGCAGCTTTTCTCTAACCCATTCTCAGTTATTGCATTTTCTATAATTCTATTGGTTGAATTACTATTATATATATTACTAAAATTGTTTATTAAATCTATTGTTATTTGTTTTTCCATTTTTTCTCCTAAAGCAGTTACACTTATCATATCATAACTACTTTTTAACTAGTTATTACTTTATTCTAATGTTATTTTTTTTATTTATTGTATGAATATTTGTATCTATGTATTGATAATTGTTTAAGTGATTTATCATAATACATGGCATACATTTCGTATTTACCAGATTCACTAGGAATAGTATTATATTCATTAGTTGTTTTATTGTATATGGAATAATATACATCTTTTTGAGCTCTAAATTGTGTTGGTAATAATATTTTAAGTTCTGATTTCATTTTAGTGCTTAAAACCCAATTATTACTATTTTGAATACTACTCAATAAATTACTTACATCTTCTTTGTCATAGTATGCATTAATAATTACATATTCTGTTTTATCATCGTCAAAATATGTTTTCCAATTTTGAATTTCTAGTTCTCCATTATTAGGAATACTAGCATCTATATATTCTTTATAATCATTAATTTTACTATAATCTTTTGAAAATGATGGTATTAAACCAAATGAGCCATACACCAATAATAAGAATCCTATTATGAATCCAGCAACAATATTTTTTGTGCATTTGAAACCTTTACTTTCAAATATAAATCCTAATATAATCGATACAATAGGAAGTGGTAACCAACACCAGAATATCCAGGCATTTTTAGTAAAGTTAAATCCATGTTGTGGATTAATTTCATCTATTAAAGATAATGACCATAATGCTCCCCATAAACTACATATCGTAGCGATAAATAATATTATCATAAGAGTACTTATTAATTTAGTATTCTTTAGAGATTCAATTTTTTTATAACTAGAAGTGTCCACAATATTATTTTCTGGATTTTTAAACTTACTCCTTATAAAATTTATTAATTCTAAATCGCATCTATTTTTTTGTAGTATTATAATCATATTTTTGTCAGCACATTCTAGATAGAAATTAGTATCATTCTCAACACACCTACTTATTTCTGAATATTTAATGGTAAATGTAACGGATTCCCCTTTTCTAATAAGATGATCTCCGTAAAACTCTGTTTCAAAATTTGTATCTGCAATACTTTGTTTTTTGATTCTATTAAATTCTTTCTCAGAATAATACTCTAATCTTACTTTATAAAGCAGCATCAAGAATATTTGACATATAGTAAAAAATACTAATGTACTTACAAGATTTTTGGATGTTATAGCTATAATTGATGAGACAATTAAATTTGAGATTAATCCTCTAATCACAAATACCCAGTACACTCTTTTTGGAAAGTATTTGGCCATTTTCTTATATTCATATCCATCAACTATGCTTTCACAAGTATATAAACATTTACTATCTTTCTTTGTTTTTTCTGCTTTTAAAATTGTTTGAGGCTTTAAAACTCCCTTTTCTTCCGGCTTTTGTTTACGTTTAATCTCCTTAATTATCTTTGTTTTTGATTGATTTTTTTTGACTTCACTAACAATTAAGTCAATTACAAAAGATACTATAAACCAAAATGCTATTACTATAAATGTTTCCTGTAATAATTCAGGCCAAGTAGTAAGAGAGCCATCATCATTAGGTGTATTTTTTAATAATACTTCTAATAGTATCCAACAAATTGAAGGAATACAAAATAATGTTAGAAAAAAGCCACTTTTAAGAATGTTTATTTTCTTTTGTTTCATAAATAATACCTCACAATAAATTAATAATTCTAGTTAATAGTAATTATATCACAGTTATTAAATGATTGTTTTAATCTAAATCAAAATATACTATAAGGACAGAAGAAATTAGAATTTATTTATCATTTTTACTAATTTTAGATAAAGATATTCCCATCAACAGAATACTCAATGTTAAAAATAGCATTAAAATATTTAAATATTTTCCTGATTTTATTAGTGATACCATCAATAATAATATATAGCTTATAATTCTACCAAAATTTAACACAACTTCCCTTAATGACCAAAATTCCATTTGATTATCATTTTTTATTAAAGGAATATTGGATAAATTAAATAATCTAATATCAATAACAAAATTTAAAACTCCTACTAATGAACTGTAACAAAAATAATATAAACATAAAGCTATATTATTATTTATTATTAATAATAAAATCAAGCTAATAACTGGGACAGCAGCACAAATGACAATCATATTTTTATCATTTTTATTTCTATAATATTTTGTGTATATATACTGAAAGATTATAGTTAATAGACTAGAAATTGATGAAAATATTCCTAAATTAAAATCTGTTTTAAAAGCATTAATAATTAATAGTGTAATTAAAATTTTAAGGGATCCATCTGCAACACTCATACCTTTGAAAAAATCTAATTTTAAAATATTTTTTACGTCCTTATTTTTTAATAGTTTTTTCAATGAACTGAAGGGAGTAAATTTTTTATTACTATATGTAATAGGTTTTAGAAAAAATGACATAACTATTTGTATAAGTGATATTATTAATATAATTATAGCAGTTAACACAAAATTAGTGGTGGTAATTATCGTTCCTAAAATTATTGGAGTTAATATGCTTATTATTGTAACAATTGTTTTTCTTTTAAATTCATATTGTGCTCGCATATCATTGCTTACTTTATTTGATAAAAATAAGTTATATGGGTAAAAATATGTTATCATTGAAGTACCATATAAAAACGCAATAAAGGGTAAATAATTTAATATTTGCTCTTTTAATATGATGATTGTTAACACATATACTGCATTTAATATAACCCCAATTCTAAACATACCAATTTGAAATTTATTTCTTATTATATATCCTAACATTAAACCAAAAAATCCTACACATAAAAATACAAAAATATTATAAGTGGACAAATCAATTAGTGAGTTTTTTGATATTTTAAAAAAATAAGCTGTTAAAAATGGTCCAGAAAAAATATTTATTATTTCTCTAAATACATTTGAAAATATTAATATATTTGTCTCCTTATTTTTCACTATTTAAAATCTCCTTTATTAAACTTGATACACTATCATATTCCCTAATAGCTATTGATTTTAATTTTGATACTGAGTCAGCCATACAGTAACCATTAAATTCTTGTACCATTTCTATATCACTATAACCATCACCTATTACATATGTATTAGTTTTATTAACATTATTACAAAATTTAATTAGCCAATATATAGCTTTAGCTTTATTTGTTTTATTAGAAATAATTTCAATAGAATTTGTATTCACATAATATGCTTTAACATAATTTCCATATTTATTATTAATAAAATTTGCTTTATCTAACGCGTATTCTTTTGAATTATATTTTATATGTATTTTAGTTAAATGTTTATGTTCAAATGTTACTCTACTATCAATTTCACCACAGCAAAAACAATCTATACACTCACTTAAATTTAAATCATTTTGTATTTGTGGAATAATTTCATCAGGAATACAAATGTTAAATAAAATTTTATTATTCTTATCTATAATGGTTGTTCCGTGATTTAAAATAGCGTAATTGTAATTAAAATCATATATGTCTAATTTATTATGAAAGTCTAAATAACTCCTTCCAGTCGCAATAACAAACAAATTTCCTGAATCCATAAATTTATTTACATATATTTTATTATTTTCTATATCATTATCATTCAGGTAAAATGTTTGATCATAATCGCTTACTAATAATTTTGGCATGATACTTCTCCTTCTCTTTTTTTTATTAAAAAAATATTAATCTACAATATTTTTCAATATTGCTCATTTATAACATTTACTTGTATTCTAATTCTCTTAAGTAAATTTCTATTTCATTGTCTGATAATTTTTTATTTAAACACAAATTATCCTTTATTGACATATTAAATAATTATGTTTTTTGACTAACAACATCAATATCTAATATAGCGTACTTTATATCATAATTATTAAAAATATTTCTAATTATTTCCTCTAGTGAATAACATTTTATATATTTGCTTTGTTTTTTGTAGTATCCTGCTCCTTCTTTTAGTATTATTTTTTCAAAATATTTATCATTGTTAAGTACTTTTACTGTTCTAATATTACTAATAAAATCTTGATATACTGATGTGCACTCATATTCTTTATCATAAAATAAACATAATAATACTTTTCTCTTATTTAATAACTGAAATAGAAAATTGATATTATTATTCTGTTATTTCATTTCATACCAGCTGCATACGTAAACTTTAATTTAAGTCGTTAATAACCCCATTTATTAGATTTAAGTCAGACGGAATAATCCATTTTACATTTGCAAGTTTAAATAGTACTAGAGGTATAATTGCACCACTTCTAGCACCATCCATCCATTTTGGATTATTTGGCATTAAAGCATATAATTCTTCAATTGAGATTTCATTAAATACTTTTTTTGTACCCTTAATATAATCTTCTAAACTTAACATATATTTATGAATATTATCATTAAATAAAGTATTATTAATTAAATTAAATCCTGTTAATAATTCAAACCTTTCCTCTCCACCTGTAAATATTGCACAATTATAATCTTTATCAAGACTAATACTAGATAGTTTGTCTTCAACAAATTTTTCCATTTCTTCAACAGAGTTACCACTATATTTTTCATTAACCTTATCAAATTTATTTAGTAAATCAGCAACTCCAGTTGTTAAATTTTTTGTATCTGTTATTTTAGTCCCTACAAATGTTACTAGTTCAGTTGTTTTTCCACCCATATTAATTATTAAAACTTTCTTGTTATTATAATCATTCTCCATGGCTTTAGCTAAGTAGTAGTTTTCAATGCCATGACTTATAATATTAAAATGTAAATCAAACTTATCATTAAATAGTTTTACTAATTCTTGTTTTCTTTCTTGTATTAAATTTCTAAAAATACCTGTAACAAAAATATTAGTATTATAATATTTTAAATCATATTTACTTTTAATTTCTTTAAAATAGTCACATAATTCTTCTAAATTATTTTTACTAATACCTTTTTCGGCATCAAAGTCATTTTTAAAGTAAATAGAATGTTCCTCCAATAGTTCTAATTCATTCTTATAACAATAAACTTTTATTGTTGATGATCCAAGATCAATATAATAGTTTTTCATAGTATCTACCTCCAAATATTATTTTCATAATATATACTTCTATTATGATTATATATACTATACTCTTCCTCGTCAACAACAGTATATAACATTATGAATGGTAATCTTTATTTTTTATTGTAAAGATTTTCTTATATATAGCAAAAAAAGACATATTTAGATTAGTATGTCTTTAATGTTTTCTCTCTTATTTTGAAAAATAAATATAATTATTCAACCATTCTTCAAATTTATTAGTGTCTTGGTATTTTTCTAAATCATCATCGGAATTTGCATTTAAATAGGCAACAATATTTCCATGCTCAACTACAAGTACTGATGGAGCGTATTTAACGGTTTGATAAAACTTGGTTGTTTTAAATTCTTCGAAGGGAATTGATAAAAAATCTATTTTATATTTTGTCATAAACTCTTGAAATATGTTTTCGCATGGAATAGCCATATTACAATAATTATTGTAAGTAAATAATATATAGTTTTCATTATTAATATTCGATAGATCATTTCCTTTAACTTTTATAAAATTACCATTGTTATAATATTTATCATTTAAATAAATCTTACCAGTATTATCGTTTTGTTTAATTCTATTTGAACAAGCTGTCATTAATATAGAAAAAATGCAAATTATAATAATTAATATTTTTTTAGTCATTATTAGAACTTTCCGTTAAATTTTTGAAATCAATATCATGATAATTTACTTTCCAAAAATCATAAGTTGTTTTACCATTAATTGTTTTCTTTATTTGTATATTATTTTTTCCATTGTAATACCAATAACCACCAACATTATAAATTTTTTCTTTATCCCAGCCAAGGGACACTAGAAGATTCTTAGTCATCCCGGCATATCCTCCACCTCCACACATTAAGAAAATGTATTTATCTTTGGGAAAATAATACTCTAGATATTCTAATGATTCTTTATAATTTTCTTTGTATGTTCCATCTTCATTTTGAGTAAATAAGGTCTTTCCTGTGTAACTCTTACCTACTTCTTCTGGTAAGCCTTTTACTTCTGTTAATAATGGATAAGGTACTATTTCAAAACCTTTAATCATTCCTGATAAATAAGAATCACCACCAATGGCTGAATAGTTACCTGGATCTATTAACATTCTCATATCACGATATACTGAATCGCTTCGATTTAGATAGTTATCTATTGTTTGTTCATTAATGTTTTTATCAATGCCTAATTGTCCCCTCTCTCCTCCAGTTATCTCTGGTTTTGGTAATGGTTTGAGAGTCTTATCATTAGTATTACTAAATATTAAAAAACTTGCTAAAAATCCTATCAACAAACTTACAATTGATACAATTATTAGTGAAAATAATTTTTTCATAATTTTTCTCCTTTCACATATAACTGTATCGTGATTTAATTTATTATTGTATAACTTTGTGGTTGAAAAAAACTCAACTGTATGTTGAGTTTATTTTGGACAATTATTTTTTAATTTTAATGGTATCTTATATGTTATAACTTTATTATTTTTGTCGGTTGCATTTATTTCTAAATAAAGACTGTTGTTATTATAATATTTACAAGTTTTTATGTAATTATCTATATTTAGTTCTACATCTTTTAAATATTCTTCTAAGGTTATTTCCTTACTATTTGATTTATAACTACTTATTATAATATTAGTATTGTTATTTTTTTCATAAAGACTACATTCTATCTTTTTATAAACAGTAGTATCATTACCACCACAATAATTTATATGTGAAATATAGATAGAAGACTTTTTCTTATCATAAGCAATACTTCCTGATACATTAAATTCATTGCATGTTGTTGATAAAGTTTTAAATTTAAAAGTCTTATTATCATTAATGTTTTTTACAATTATTATTGTTCCTATTATTAGGGCAATGATTACTATTAATAGAATTGATCCTATTAATATATTTTTATTTCTATTTTTCTTTTTAGTTATAAGGTTTCCATCTAATATATCTTCTATACTGATATTAAAATCTTTACTCATCTGTCTAATTAAGGTTACATCAGGAAGGTTTATACCATTTTCCCATTTACTTACTGCCTGATATGTTACACCATATTTATCAGCAAGTTTTTGCTGTGTCAAATTATTATCTTTTCTTAGTTTTTTAATAAATTTACCAACTTTTTCAGGATTCAAGATTATCACCACACAATTATATTCAAATACATTAATCTTTATAATTTAATAACTCTAATTTTAATTGATCATATACTTTAGTTTCAAGTTTTGATTTTTTCCTTAATTTCTCAAATTCACTATTTAAAAGTAGAAATTCATCTCTTGCACTCATGGCATGATCTGATATACACATTTTTCCTATAAAGTTTGAAAACATAAATCTATAAATAAATGCACAAAACTTCTTTTTGTTAACACAGTTTTCATATTCTCCCTTAGGAAGTATTTCATATCCTAGCTTTTTAAGAACATCATAACCCTCAATAATGGCATCCATAATTAATAAAGAATATTCTTTATCTTTCTTTAATAGTTTTAGGTTGCCATTTACTTTGTAACTAGCAAATACTAGCGGAAGAACAGCACACGCATGTGTTTTAAGATAATCATTCATTTTATTTTCTATAGTTACTTTTATTTTTGTCTCTTTGAATATAGAATTTATAAACTCATTATTTATGTCTTTTCCATCTACCCTGCCGATTTCAATCTTATTTAAACAAATTGAATCTATATACCCATCATATTTTTTACCGGCAGCCATAAAGAACGCAAAAAGTACATTTTTATTTTTTATATTCATATATTTTTCAACAGATATATTATTACCTACAAATACTATATTTTTACTCTTATTATTTTCTATTATTGGGATAATACTATCTAGGGAAGAAAATCTTGAAACTACAAATATACAGTCATAAATATCATCTTCTTCTAGTTTTTCTATTACATTAAAATGATCAATAGTTTTTTTACCTAGTTTATGTTTTATGATAAGTCCATTATTTTTTAAGTTTTCGTAAGTTTTATTTCTTGCTAAAATGGTTACATCGTTACCTTTTCTTATAGAGTGAGCTAAATTTGATCCAAGTACACCAGCTCCAATTATCAATAATCTCATTTTCTATCAAATCCTTTCATATCCATTATATTTACTTATTTCATTACCTTTAATATTCTCTATTTATAAGTAGAAACAAATTCATAAAACTCTTCCCAGTTTTTAACTCTTTTTATATTTATCTTTCTGTTATAAGGGGTATCCATTAAAATGGTTGTTATTCCACTAGTAATTAAGTCACTACATATTCTTACAGAATCATCAATCATGATGTCAATGTCATTTTTTAGGCATTCTAATGATTTGGCATGTATGTCATAAGCATCTGTTAAAATTAAATTATCATAATAGATATTATTTTCATCAAGCCACTTTTTAGTCATATTATATGGCTCACTGTATTCTCCATTATCTCTGCCAGTAATAATATAAATTAAATGTCCATCATTATGAAGTCTATCTATATATTCTTTTGCTTTCTCTTTAACCTTTAATTTCTTAGCAATACCTTCAATATTGTCCTTGTAAAATGAAAGTTCTTCTTCATTACTCCAATCAAACATACCAGTTCGTATGTATTTGGCATTTGGATTTATAATCCCTGTATTTCTTAATTCTTTGTCATGTATTAAATATGTTTCTAATAACATTTCATTAAAGTTTGAAATAACATTATCTATATCAATACCTATTCTCACAACTTACCTCCGCTACTTCTAATCAACTATAGCTAGTATACTATTTTTAATATATTTTAGCAAATATTTCATATTTTCCAATTATACTAAAAAATTAGACTTAGCTTCTTAAATATTATTATTCGAATGAATAAATATATATATATTATCTTATAAGGATAAGTGATTTTATGAATATAATAAATAACAAGACAGTTTCAGTAGCAACTAGTAGTGAATTAAAAGAAGTCTTGGAAAATAATAATGGGTATGAATATATTTATTTAGAAAGTGATATTACTTTAAAAAGTGGTATTACAATAAATTCTAAGAAAAGTAAAGTAATTATTAATGGGACATATCAAGATATCACACATACTTTAACAGGAATGAATAGTTCTAGTGATTCGGACACTATTGTTACGACTGCTCTTACAAAAGAGATTCAAGTAAAAAATATAAAGATTATAAATCCTAATATAAATGGTATTATATATGTACCTGAGGTGGATAGTTATGATGAGATAGTAACTATTTATGATAATATTACGTTTAATGGAGTCCAATTGTCATTTAATCCCTATGGTGTTGTTAAGATAAGTAATTCAGTGATTACTATTGAAAATACTAATGGTATTGAATGTCAGGAAGTATGTGAAGCAGAGCGTGTTATAATAGGCGAAAAAGCTAATATATCAAGTGATTCAACTAATTTTTCTCTTTTTGCGTTTAGGAGTGATTCGATAAATCCTTCACTCGTCTTTTTGTGTAAGAGTGATATTATTGTAGCAACATATATTCCAATCTCATTATATCCACATTTTATACTAATGTAGTCCCCTATTATATTAACTAGTGATGAGATAACTGTTGTAATCCAAATCTTGTTTGCTTGCTTATTTACTTTTAAAATATTTTTAGGAACATAACCTAACGCTAGTAATGGCAACTGAATGGCTTTTAATTTTAGGATTATAGATAATATTTCTCGAGCGTTATTTTCTAGATGATAAACATATGTTATCTGATTAGAAAATGTGAAAATTAAAATAGAAATTATTATAGCACTCACCAATTCTATTAGCATAGCAGAGGTATTAATTTCTTTAGAATCTTTATTTGTCCTAGCTAAAACTATCATATGGGGCACTACTGACGCAGGTTTGGATTGTGTTGATGGCCCAGTTTAGAGTTATAAAAGAAGAAAAAACTATGATTGCTGTTGTGCCGATAGAATTAGACATTGACTTATCTATTGTAACTAATAAAGTATTAGTAAATTCTACTAATATGTAAGGTAAAACAAAAAGAAATGTCTTTAGAAGTTTTTTATCAAATATTTTTTTCATACTTACTCCACTAATATTTTTTAACTATTTATTAAATTAGCATATAAAATTTTAAAAATCCATCTAGATATAAAGATAATTAGTTTGGATATTAATAATTTTGATAGTATAAAAAAATATTATGTCTTAAACATAATACCCTTTAATTAAAACGTTTATGGTAGAAAATAAAATATTACTTGTATTTTTATCACCGGTAATTTCGGTTTTAATTCGTAGATTGGCTGGGGCTGTTATTTCGGCAAAAGCAACTTCAGAAAAGTCCATATCTTCTGTATTTCCTTTATTTAACTCAAATGATAAGTCTGTTAAGTCTTTTCCTGTAGTAGTATTCATAAGAGAAAATTTGCCTCCTGTTTCAGTTGTTACACCAGATATTCTGCCACATACTGTTATTTCAAATAGGCCTGTATTATTTATAGTTATATCTTTATTATTTTTAATTTGTATTATATTAGCAGTTCCTGGTATTATTCTGTAAGTATAAATAGATGCATCTGTTGATTCTGTTGTACTAGCATATCTTATAAAACCTATAGTGCTGTAGGATGTGGGGCCCATGTTTCCTTGTGGTCCGGTTGGACCTATTTCTCCCCGCTCTCCTTTAGGTCCTGTTCCTCGATAAAATAAATCATCTAATAAAATTAATTGTAATTTCAAGCATTATTTCTTTATTAATATAAAAAAATAACCTTTTCAAAAGAATTGGTTATTTTATTTTACTTTCTTAATCTTTTAATATGAGATTGTATTTGCATTAATTCTTGATTACACAATGATGATGTTCCATATATTCTCGGATAAACTTCGTTTTCATCAGGAACATAACCTTTAATACTTAAATCTTTGAATGGACCAGCCATAGTTAAACAGGTTTGATATAATTGGTTATTAACAACCGAGCCTACCCATACGTGATTACCTAAAGGACACACACCATTAATTGCTACTGTATCACTTCTGAAATACTGATTATTTAAAAGTGCTTGCATAAATCTTGCTTGTCCTTCACATACACCTTTTTTATGTTGATAAGTACCTAATGGCTCTGACACAAAGTCGTATCTATTATTTGGATTATATAAAACTTGTCTTCCGTTTTCATATCTTGTAGCTTCATTTGCAAAACTTATATGTCTTTTTATAAAGTCATAAGCTAACCAGATTTTATCAAATTCGGTAAATTCCTCTGTATGATATAAACTATTTAATCTCGTGTAATATTGAAAAACTATTTCTTTTAATTTTATTGCTTTTTTTAGTGTTTCTTCAGCAACTTTACCTTCTAGTTTATGTATTATTGTAGCCGGTACCCAGATTAGACTTTCTTCTGGCATCATTATTTTACCTTGAGCAGATTGTAGTCTTAAATCTTTTCTTTCTTTAGGATTACGATCAATACTCATAAATAATTCAGTCTTATCCGTATGTTTCCAACCAATTTTTTCCATAATTGCATTATAAATTGGCATTGTACTATCTGATAATCTAAATGATATTTTTTTAAAATTTAATTCATTTATTTTTCTTAAAAATTGGTATCTTAAATTAATATCTTCTTGTGATGTAATAACATCTTCATCATAGATAGTAGCTTGTAGTAATGGCAATCTAATACTTCCTGATAAATATCTATTAATAAATTCATTAAACTTATCAAAAGAAATATCTAATCTTGAATATTTTGGTCTATTAGGTAGGGAAAGTTCAGCTTTGATACTCATCTCATTAGTCGTAATTACTTTTGGAAATCTATCCATAATAATTAATTACCTCGTATGTATATGAGTCTTAACAAGTGTTTTAACTTTTCTTTTACTAGCAATAGCATAAGAATAAGTATCACCTATAACAGCGCCGTCTCCTATATATGATCCGTTTAGTTTTTTTTCTAATTCTAATATCATTGGATAATCAACTTCAGGGTGTAATTGCATAAAACTTTTTCCAACTTTTCTATAAATAGCGCTTCCTTCTTTCATTCCTCTATAAGCTAATACCGCCATAACTTGTTTAGCTTCTTCGGCTTGCTTACTGCCTTTTTGAACTTGTTTTTGTTCTACTATATAATTGCCTTCACTAATGCCAACTAAAATATCAACCATTTCTGATTCATACATAAACGATACCTCCTATCATTTATTATTATACCATATTTTTGACTATATTTCTTTTTTAATTGATAAAAACTCTTTCATACCAGTAGGATCAAAACTAATCAATGTATCAAAATTTAATTCACATACATCAAAAAATTCATATCTATAAACATTGTTTATTATCTTTTTTTCTTTTAATGTTTCTATTAATCCAGATTCTATGACAAAACTATCTAAAAAAGCAAGGTTATTTTCTTTTATATTTATAGATGAATCATTATTTGTAATATTTAATGTTTCCTCAGCATTTTCAAGATAAACACAAATTCTTTTATCATTTTTATACCAAGAAACTTTTAAAGTATAATCATTGTTTTCAAAGTTTATTTTCATTTAGTCCTCCTTACTTTCTTCTTACTGAATTTTTATTTGCAATATTCATTGAAACTTTCGCTTTTTCTAATTCAATACTTTTAATTACAACTGGATTAGATAATTTTGTTCTATATCTATCAAATGCTTCCTTTTCAGTCATAGATAAAACTGATTGTAATATATGAATGTATTCTTGTTTAATATCATCATCATATAAGTTAGCACCATTTAATAATCTGTCTGCTATATTGCTAAATTCTGAATCTTTTGTTTTTATCTTTTTGGATTTTATTACCACTGATAGAGAATGACAAATATTATATTTTACTACTTTTGGAATAATGCCATTTGCTAATTCTGTTTCTAGTGTTGCTTTTTCTTCACTAATATCAACATTTGATTTAACAATTTCATATAGTTGCTTATCAGTTATTACATCTAGTTTTGATTTTTTATATTTTTCAATCTCAATAACTTTAACTAATTTTTCCTTTTTTAAAAGTTGAATATATTTTTCTTCTGGTGTTTTATCTGCCGAAGCAAAATCATTTTCTTGTAAAATCTTCATCATTTGTTCTCGAATATTATCATCATATAAATTAGCACCATCTAATATTTGCTCTGTTATATCTGCAAATATTCCTGACCTAAATGCTTGATTTATAGGTCTTGCCATTAATACTGGAATTTCACCACGACTTAACATATCATCTATTTTCTTTTTTTCTTCTTCTATATCAATATTAGATGATACAGTTTCATATAATTTTTGATAACCTAAATTGCCAGTTAATTCTATTTTGTACCTTTCAAGTTCTATTGATTCAATTAATTTATAGTTTAAAAGATAGTTTCTATATTTTTCTTCAAACTTGTCTTCTGTTATATTTGGATAATTACTTCTATAAACTTCTCTTAACTTATCTTTAATTATATCACTATAAAATGGAGTACCACTTAATAACATATCTCTTATCTCATTAAAAGATGAATCTTTAATTATTTCTTTTTGTATGACACTGCCATTAGCAAGATTGTTAACAATATCAGCTAATCTTCTTGTTGGAAAAATACCTTTTTCTAAATCTAATTTAATCTTTTCTTTCGCTGATGTAATTGTTTCAATACTTGCAAAGTGTTTATAAACTTCTTCTGGTGTCATTGTACTAATTATTGATATTTTATGCTTTTCGGTTTCTATTGCATTTATCAATGATTTAGAAAACATTATAGTTTGATATTTTTCTTCAAACATTTCTTTAGTTAGTCTCGGAAAACTATCCATAAAGATTTTTTGAAGTAATACTTTCACATTATCATCATATAAATTGGCTCCATCTAAAATAAGTTGTGATATTTCATTAAAATTTACAGCATTTATATATTGTTTATCTATTGTACTTACCAATCTAAAAGCATTACTAATATTACCCACAACAGCTCTATTAAATATACCTTGCATAAATTCACTTGAAATTTTTTCTTTTATTTCTAATAAGTCTTTATTTTTAATAATTATTTCATAAATTTCTTGATTAGATTTGTTATTTATAATATCTGCTTTAGCTTTTTCCAATGCCACCTGTCCGATTATATTTTGACTTCTAAATAGAGCATTGTATCTTTCTTCAAACTTATTTTCATCATATTTTTCTTTTAAATTTTTAATACTAACTTGTCTAAATAAATTTTTTATTTTTTCATCATATAAATTGGCTCCATTAATTAGCTCGGTAGTAATTGCAACAAAATCTTCTGTAGGAAATAAATTTGCAAAAAATGTTCCTCTTAATGTATTTGCTAATCCTCTTGGCGAAGGAATTTTGATTATTCCATTTTCTAAATCTTCATTTAATTTCTTCAGTTGTTCTTGAATTTCTTCAGTATTAACAACAATATTATAAATGTCCTTGTTAGTTTTACCAACTAATAATCTTGCTTTATATTTTTCAATTTCGATAACTTGTGTTAATTTAGAATAAGTAAATAGCGATCTATATTTTTCTTCAAATATTTCTTCTGTTATGTTTGGAATATTTTTCTTAAATACTTTCCATAACGCTTGTTTTACTTCATCATCATATAAATATGCTCCGTCTAAAATAAGTTGTGATACTTCATTAAATTGTATTGGAGAAATACGTTCAAAGTTTAAATTACTAACTCCAGATAATTTACTACTGATATTACTCATTATTGGAATTTTAATAATTCCATTTTTAAAATCTTCATATATCTTTTTCTTTTCTTTTTCAAGTTCCTCATTATGACAATGAAAATTGTATAATTCTTCATTTGTTAAAGTTTTTAACCAATCTTTAAATTCTTGTTCTTTGAGACGATTTTCTCTTACTTGTGCCACATATTTATCATATTGATTATTTATTTCTTGTAAAATATCTGCAAATTCCTTTGCTTCATCAAAAATTTTAAATCTATCTAAAACACTTTGATCTATATCTTCATCATTAGATCCAAGAGTTTTATTATCGTTTGGTATATCGTGCGGTTTTTTAATTGATTTTTTTACTTCATCATATATTTCATTAATCGCGTCATAGCATTTTACATTATTTACTATGTCAAAAACTATAGGTTCAGAATTATGTCCCACTGATAAAGCTCTACCTAATTGTTGCATATAAATAATTGGCGAAGATGTTGGTCTTAACATTATAACACCAGATATATCAGATACGTGTAATCCCTCATTTAACATTTCAACCGAAAATAAAAATTTAATATTACCGTTATTAGCTTTTTCAAATGTGTCTATTATTTGTTGATTAGTTTCATTTGATTGATAGGAACTAACAGAATACATATCTATATTTGGATTAATATCTTTAAACCATTTTTTTGTTTCTTCCATCATAAGACGCATATGTGCTGTATCTTTACAAAAAACTATATATTTTCCACTTGGGTCAGTTATATGTTTTTTAAATATTTCTTCCAATCCGTCAGCATTTTCTAATCTTTTTTTTGCTTGATTTAATAAATCTTGAAATCTACTTTTTGCGTCTTCATCTGTTAATCTATCTATTCTTGCTTGAAATTTATCTAAATCTTCTTGAAAAGAATAAATACCTTGAATATAGGTAGGAACAGGTAATATTCCTTTTGCCATAGCTTCTGCCAAAGAAATTTCAGAAGCAATATTTCCGTGAAATAACTCTTCGGCCATATTTCTATTATCATCTAAATATCTAATTGGCGTTGCTGATACACCCAAAACTTTAATATTTGGATTATGATTTAGTAATTTATTAATTCCTTTACTCCATTCAGTAGCACCACATCTATGAAATTCATCCAATACCACACAATCATAATGATGTTGTTCTAAAAATTCATCTGTAATTGAAGCAAAATTAGGATATATTGCAAATTCTAAATTCTTAAAGTCAGATAGTTCTAATCCGCTTGATTTTATGTGCCTTATTAATTGATCCCTAATAGCTAATGTTGGGGCTAAAAATAAACACTTTTTATCTCTATTGTCATATAGCCATTTTAAAGATATAAAAGATTTACCACTTCCAGTAGGATGTACTACTGCAACACGGTTTTCTTTTTCAAACATTTTTTCAACTTTTTCATAAGCTACTTTATTATGCTTATATAATTCTACACCCATAATTTACCTCCTATCTTTCTGATTTTTTTATACCTTTTTGTGAGTCTATTTTAAGTGGACTATCATTTCCAATAGAATAACTTGCATTTTCATAATTTGGGATTAATCCAGTTAATTGATTAGGATAATATCTTATTAAAGTAGCTACTGACGAACCTATATCAATATGTGTTCCATTTCCAGCTAACATATTATTATATTCATCAATAGTTAATACCTTAAAATAACCCGTTGAATATTTACAACCATTTTCCATTTTGAAGTCTATTGAATATGACGGATCAAACAACACTGCCGGTTGATTTCCATATCCACGTGGGAAAACAATGTTATAAGCGTGATTTTCATCATTTCTTTTTCCTATAACTAATTGAGAATCAATACCTAAAATTTTGAATATATTATGTGCCAAACCCGCGTTTTCAGAACAAAATCCACATTTTTGTTTATGAAACTCTTTAATTGAAATTTCACTTTCACCTTTTGTCATATAATCCCAATAGAGTCTATGCCTATCATATAAAGTATCTTCAATATTTGATTTACTTTCTTTACTTGATAAATAATTAAAAATATTCATCATTAATGGCGTAAATAAAAATAACTCATTTAGATAATCTTTGCTTTCTGATAACTCTTTAATCAATTCAAAATAAGGAGTAATATCATCGAATACAAGATTAGGAAAATTTAATCTATTTGATGAAGCAACAGATTTATAATGAATTTTACTTGATATAAAATCATTAAAAGTATCAGTATAAAATTGACCTATTATTTGTTCTGTTGATTGTGTTTCTAAAAATAATATTCTTTCTTTTATAAAATTTGATATTTCTTCATCACTCTTAAAGTTCTTTATTTTTTCTTTAATTTGTTCTTTATCCATCTTTTTTATCCCCACTCAAATAATCATCTAAATTAAATGTAAATTCAATCATTCCAGAATAGTCATTTTCGTCATAACTATAATCAGTATAAAATGTTAAAAAGATAATAAATCTATTTTTTAAATACCTAGTTATTTTAATATCCATTTCTGGCTCAACACCATTTAAATCTCTAATATTAAGCCAAGTTTCACCACCTAAAATATAATCTTTAAAATCTATAGTTTCATTCATTGGTATTTCTAATAACTTTTCCAATTTACAATTTAAATCAAATCCAAATGAATAATCATCTCCAGAAACATCAAAAGTTAAGGTATTAAATTTCTCAAATGATACTTTTTTGCCATTTTCATATTGACTTTGTTCTTGTGTAGCTAAATTAATAATAACTTTTTCATTATTAACTTTTTCTAATTTTGCTATTTTAAACATAAAATCAACCTCCTTAATTTTTAATATTTTATTTTTTCTTATGTGATTCAGCTTGTTCTTGTGGGGTATATGTACTTAAAAATTGTGATATTAATTGTCTTTTCTCATTATCTACAACAAATTTGCCAAATTCTTTAAAATTGCCGTCAGATTCAGCTAATGCTAAGAAGTTATCTATATCAAATCCGGTCATATATTTTCTCTGAAGATGTAATGATAACTTAAAATATTTTTCTGGGTGTATTTCATAACCAGACTCTGTTTCTTTTCCAGATAAAATAGTTTGTTTATCTGGATTATCTTTATATGCCATTAAGTCAACACAATAAATATAATCTAATAATAATAATAATCCTTCAAAATCATAAGGTAATTTATATTTTGCTCTTGCTTCATTATACTTTCTTTCTAAATCTTTTAATCCTTCATTATTTTTATATAAAAAGTTTATTGATACAAAGTAATCTTTTGATACATCTATCATAATTGCTAGTTTGTTTAATAAAGTATCATACATTTCATAGTTGTGTAAGTTTGATATAACTGTTCCATTATTTATCATTCTTAAGTTTTCAGATGGAATTCTTTTTTCATCAAAAGATACTCCGTGAATTTCTGAATAAATTTTTTCAGCAAAATACTGTGTTTGTGCTTCCATTATCAATCTTCCAATATTACTTTCTTGATTAATTCCAACTTCATTATTTTGAGGATTTGTTTGAACTGCGTGATGTAATTCGTGATAAATTGTAATTTCTTTAAGTGGATCTTCTAAATTGCCTCGTATATATATTGTTTTTGTATCTGGATCTCTCAATCCCTTTGTATCTGGTCCATTTTCCAAATACACTCTATGATTTTCATCATAAAATTCAACTTTACTTGCATATCGTATAGCATTATCTATTAAATCTTCTAATGTAATACCATTTGGAATTAATCCGTCTTTTACCAAAACATAGAAGTAATTTGTAAAATACATTAGGGTTTGATTATCTAAATTATTATTTTTATCGCTGATTAACTTCTTTATTTTCTCATACATTATTATTTCCTCCAATTAAACACACTATAATTGTACTATATTTATTTGTATAACCATTAATTTAGCAACTTTAAATTTCTTCCGATTTCTCATCGACCTCATCATTAATTATTTTTAATAACTCATTAATTTTATCTTCTTTTTCGAGAATTTCAATTTTTAATTTTTGAATTATTTGCTTTACTTTCTCAATATCAACATTATTTTCTTCCATTAGAAATATTTCCTCCTTCGAGTTTTTGTACTTGCTCTGTAAGTTGACGAATTTTCTCATCGAGCTTATCTCTTTGAGTTGTTAATGAAACTATTTCATTTTTTAATTTTTCTAATATTTCAGCGTTGGATTTTTGTTGTCCTTCTTCAAGACTCTTCTGTTCTTGATAATTGACATAAAATTGAGCTAACTTATCTCAAGATTGTGCTTTAACTTTTAAAATTTCCATCATTGATACATTATAATATTCTTGTTTAATGCCTCCGTTTGCTGTTATTCTGTGTGGATAATAATCGTCATTTTCTTTCATTTTATTTATTAATATTTTTTTTCCAATCTGCGACGTCGAATAATTTTCAAATCCTAATTTTGTCATATTACGAATATAAAAATCGTAATGACTAGCTAAAGCAATTTTACTGCGGGGAACTCTAAAATTTCTATCTAATAATACATCTGTTACTAAAGGTTCTCCTTTATATTTATATCTTAAAGCATATTGAATTGCTATGTAATGACTTCTAATATAAGAAGTTTTTGTTATATTAGTAATATCACAATTTATAAAATCTTCTACTGTAAATATTCCTTTCTCATTTAATGCTATAATTCTATTTTTACCTTTTGAACTTTGAGAATCAAATAAATCCTCATTTTCTAATCTTGTATTTATATCCATATAATACTAAACCTCAATTTCATATAGTATAATTATATCATATTTTTTTTAATTCTTTCGTGTTGCTTGACATATTTGACATTTTTAAATTAATAATTTAATTATTAATTGTTTCATCAATTGTTGCTATTAAATCAATTCCTTCTTCTAAACTTTTAAAGCAATTAAATATTTCTCTGTTGATATTATCAATTTTTTTATTATGTTCCGCTAATTTTTTCTTTTGAAAAAACAAAGGTTTATTTTCTGTTAAATGTTGTTTATGCAATTTAAAAGACTACAAAGTAAAAATGGTACATCTGATTTAATTAATAAACTTGAAGTTGTTATTGATGATGACGAAAACTATCTGGTACAAATAATCTTAATGTATGATAATTGTAATAACAATATAGAAACATTGAAAAATAAAGTTGATAAAAGATATAAAAATAATCAAAAATTTTATAAGAAAGATTATTTTAATTTATTTTTAAAATATAATGACTTATTTAATAAATTAAAATATCATTATGATAATAATGTATAAACAATATTAAAACTATGATTTAGTTATCAAATTTAATTTTATCACATAAGTTAAATTAGGAACTATTAATATAGTTTTTTTATTTATATTAAGGGGTTTAATTTGAAAGAACAAAAGAATAAAAAAGGGAAAAAAATTAATTATATAAGATTTAATTACAGTGAAGAATTTATCACTAATATAGAAAACCCCACTAAAGAAGATTTAAAAAATATATTTAATAAAAAATATTTTAATTATATAAGAAGATTGGAAAATCGCTCTTTAGGGGGCTGTATAAATGAATAAAGCGCGTTATAATTTAGTTAGCCTGGAATTACGATTAAAAATAATCAAAAAGGAAGTGTTATTTTTATGAGTATATTACAAACTATTAAAACTATTATAAGGGTGGTGTTATATTTAAGATTATCTGATGAAGATAAAAACAAACTATCAAAAGAAGAATTATCACAAAGTATTAAGAATCAAGAAATAATGTTAAGGGATTATGCTGAAGAACAAGGTTTTAAAGTTGTTGGTGTTTATAATGATGATGATTGGTCTGGATCTGACGCTACAAGGCCTGATTTTAACAGAATGATTGAAGAATGTAAAAACGGTAATGTTGATATTGTTTTATGCAAAACGCAAGCTAGATTTGCTCGTGATATGGAACTTGTAGAAAAGTACGTTCATAACTTATTTCACGAATGGAATGTAAGATTTATAACAGTAGTTGATAGAATTGATAATGCTAGAAAAGAAACTAAAAAAACAAGTCAAATTCTAGGATTAACGGACGAGTGGTATTTAGAAGATACATCTTTAAATATTCGTGAAACATTAAAGTCAAAAAGAAAAGACGGTCAACTTACTTCAAGTTTTGCGACTTATGGTTATATGAAAGATCCAGAAAATAAAAATCATTTAATAATTGATCCTATATCTGCTGAAGTTATTAAAAGAATTTATGATGAGTATTTGTCAGGAACTGGACTTGATAAAATCGCAAGAAGATTAAATGAAGATAAAATATTAAGTCCTTATGAATACAAATTACTTAATGGTAGTAAACTCAAAATACCAGTAATTAAGGATTATGTAAATTATGGATATATTGAGAAAACTGGTACTTATATGTTGGATGTAAGTTTTACTAATAAAGAAGAATATATCTTAAAAGATTTAGTAAGTTTTAATTACATAACTACTGATATGAAAAACTTTAATAATAAATGTGATATTGTATTAAAAAAATACACTAATAATAGAACAAAAATATATTATAGTGAAAATGATAATATTGATATTAATAACTTTAATATAGATGATTGTATTTTATTAAATGAAAATGATATTATACCAAAGACAGCTAAAGTAATTATTTCATATACCAAAGAACTTGATCGTACTCACACTATTAATTATCAGTTTGAAATTACTCTAAAAGAAAACAGAGATCGCGTTGATTATTATATAAATATCTGTGGTAAGGGGGCAGATGAAATAAAAAAATCAGACTTTATTCATAATATAAGAAAAAAGTTTAAGTGGTCTAGTTCTACTATTAGAACATTACTTACTGATGAAGTTTATATAGGTAATATGGTACAATTCAAATCAACAACAGTTAGCTACAAAAATCACACGGTGGTATGGAATGATGATGAAATAAGAATTAGAAAGGATAATACACACGAGCCAATCATTGCTAAAGATATATGGTACACAGTTCAAGAAAGATTAGAAAATACTGCTAGAAGTTGCAAAGGTGGTACAGTACACCCACTATGTAATAAAGTGTATTGTTCTAATTGCAATCAAATATTTACCAAAACAGGTACTCGTAGATCTGACGGTACTGGATATTTATGTTGTAAAGATAAAAAGACAAACTGGTCTAATTGTGATAATAAAGCTTCTATTAGAGAAGATCAACTACATCAATTCATATTAGAAAAAATGAATGAAATGTTAAAGAAATTTTATGAAGAAGATGATCTTAAAGAAATGCAAAACGAAGTAATAGAACAAGATTTATACAAAGATAAATTAAATTCATTAGAAAAAGAATTACAAAGTATTAATAAGGAATTACAAGGTAAAAGTACATATTTTCAAAAGCTATATGAAGATCGTACAAATGGGATACTTCCAGAAAAAGAGTTTTTAATATTAATGAATAAGTATAAAGATGATAACGAAAAGTTAGAAGAACGACAAAAAATAGTGAAGAAAGAAATATCATCTACACTAGCAAAAAAAGAAACAGTAAAAACTAAAAAGAATATCTTTAAAAAGTACAGACATATAGAAGAATTATCTATTGAAATTGTTGAAGATTTTATTGATAAAATTCTCATAGGGAGCTATGATGAAACAACAAATTCAAGGGATATTAAAATAATATGGAACTTTACCATTTAAAAATATATATAGATGATTTATTACATCGGGCAGTTGGTCCTATATCACCCTTATCACCCCTGGGGCCAGTATCCCCTTTTGGTCCTTGTATTCCAGATGGTCCAGTTGGGCCAATTTCACCTTGAACTCCGGCAGTGCCTTGATCTCCTTTTAGTCCTTTTTCACCTTGTTTTCCTTTTGGAATTATAAAATCAAGAACATGCTTTTCTCCATCAAAATTATCTAAGACTTGAGCTTTGCCATTTTCCTCTCCTGTAATAGTATTTCTAATTTCGATTTTTTCAGACGGTCCGGTTGGACCCTTAATACTTTCTGTTTCCATCCATTCTTTTTTATCTTGATTCCAAATATATAAAATATCTCCTATGAGATAACAATCGCCACTATTTCCTTTGGGGTGTTTTTCTAATAATTCCTCATATGTATCGTAACTATCTAATATCTCTATTCCCTTTCCTCTAGGGCCAGTTGGTCCTATCATGGGATACATTCCTGCATTATATAGTTTTTCTCTTATTCTTTTATTTTCAAAAATATTTTTAATCTTATCATCATTCATAAAATCACCTCTTTTTTAGTATTTTATGAAGTTTTTAAATGAATGATTATAGTAATAGACTATATTAGATGAAAAGAGATTCATCTAATAATGGAATTATATCTATAACTGGTTCTTCATATGGATGGGTATCTCTTAGGGCCTTAAGTACTGTTTTGACGTTTTTAATATCGCATACAACTTCTAGTCTATCCTCTTCTACAAACTCTAGATGATTACATTTACCAATGTGTGGATTAGCATTGTTATTTGGGATAAATGTTCCAAGACATTTGGTTGATGATGAACAATAAGTATAATTTCCAATAATTCCTGCTCCAGCATTACAAATAGCGTCTCTTAATTTTTGAGTACTGTTTCTTGGAATAGTAACAGCTATTTTTACTTTTTGGATATTTATAGATATATTTTCTTGCATAGCTAATTATCCTCCATTATCCATTCTTGAAGACTTTTTATTTCTTTCCTACAATATGTACAATAACCTTTAGTAGCATCAATAGATGCTCCACAACTAGGACATTTGATAAAGTTTATGCCATCTTTAAGTACAAGGTGTTCTTGGTTATTTTTTTTCATAATATAAGTATCATTGATATATTTAGGAAAGATTTTATTATTTTCAAAATATATTACTCTAATATCAACGGATACTTTTACAAAATAACCATCGTCTTGTTCATAGTCATCAAAACTCATGTAATCTAAAATGTCATAATCTACTACATTGTCCTTAGAAAAATATTTTTTTCTAATATCATAATTTAAGTTATTAAAGAATGTTTTCTTATCTATTTTAGTTCTATTCCAAAAGTCAATTTGTCTTTTATTTATTTTATCTTTATAAGATTTAATCGGAGACAAAATGATGTAAGCATCTGCTATATAGAAAAAATAGTATAAAACAAGTGATAAAATTAGGCCATAAATAAATATTTTTAAAATATCATAGTTATTAAAAGTTCTAGAAGTTAATTTTATAAAAATAAAGGATAATATAAGACTTATTATTATATCTATTATGGCGGTAATTATACGATAGGTCTTATTTTTCAAAATCCTGTCATAATGGTATTTACTTCCTAAATCTTTATCAACATAGTCTATATTGTAATGTGTTCTACAATATGGGCAACCATCAATAAAATCTTTTATTTTACCATTCATTCCACAGTTTGGACATTTATAATCCCTATCCTCTTGTTCTTTAGAGATATAAGTATATTCTATTCTAGAATCAAATAGTTTTTCGGTATGAACTAAACTTTTTCCGAGATAATAGTCTTTTTGACATCTTATACCACTTACTATATCGTCGTTATGACTATCATCAGTGTTTCTTTCAAGTATTTTATTTCCAACTATATATTTAGTTTTTATATTTATATTTAATTTATTTAACTTATCTTTATGGTACTTTTCAGAAATTAATGGCATTTTAACACATCCTATCTATTATTGTTATTATTATTGTTGTTATTGTTATTGTTTGATGAGCGGCCATCTGAAGGGGATGATGAAGAGCTTGGTACGTAATGAGGAATTAAGCCTAGATATTCATTGCTCATTTCTACACCATCAATACTTGGATCAATACACTTGGCATTAATTACCTTTTTTATTTGAGAATTATCGTCTGGTATAGATAGACATAAACTACTTTTTCCACCTATTACTCCTCCTTGGGGATTTTCTGTTAAGAAGATATATATTTCATCTAACTCTTCTTTAGACAACTCATAGTATTTTGTTAAATCAATACATCTTTTTGTTCTTATTAACTCTTCATAAGTTTCTGGTTCTTGTTTCATCTTTTTAACTCCTTATCTAAATAATAAAATTCTATATTTTGAAATGGTAAATTTATGGCTTGGATATGATAGTAAGCATTATTTTTTTGCTTAGTATAGTGATAGTCTCTTAATGACTGTGTAGTAAAGAAAATATTATTGGCATTTTCTAGAGAATAAAGGTCTTTATATTCTTTAATAAAATTAGTGATGTCATTACAATAATATCCTTCTTTATCTGATTTGATGTTATCTAGGACACCCTTATAAATTTGAGATGTCGCTAAATGACGCTGTTTCGTTCTATTTTCATCGCCATAGGTTACTAAATTACCACTTAAAAGTATCATATATAGAGAATTGTTTTCAGGGTAATCACACTGTTCAGAAATCAAGTTTTTCTTCATGTAGATTGTAATCTTATCTTTTGGGGTGATGTAAATAAGTTTTCTTGTTCGTTTTAAAATTTGTGATGAAAGACTATATTCATGATTATTTAACTTTAAAATAAACGAAGTAGGATCATAGATATATTTAAGTTTTTCATCACTCTTAATTATATCTTCTAAATCTGGATAAAGTGAATTTTTCGTTTTAGGAATATATGGAGCACTACTTTCTTTTCTCATATTATTTACATATTCATATACGGTCTCATCATTTCTTTCATCTTTTGGATAGTTTCTATCTTTATACATTTGTTGCTGCAACTTACAAGTGTAACTTTTATTAGTTTGATAGTTATTTTTAACAAATGGGCACCCCGTTTTGCATAAATAAAGATAACCACATTTGATGCATTCTTCATTAAGGCTTTCTTTGTTGTGATTTAGAAAAATCTTTTTACGTGCTGTATCAAGTATTTCTGAAACAGCATTTTTAAAAATATTACCATAATAGTAATCTTTATTTTTTTGTCCTCTTACACAAGAATATATATCACCATTTTTTTCTAGTAAGAAAAATTTTTCCCCACAGTTATCGCAATTTGAACAATATTCTGGTCCGAATTCATCAAACCAAGGTCCATTAACACCGTAGTCTAAGTCACTTCCATCAAACTCCTCATGCATCTTCTTATAAAACTTTACTTGCTCATCCTCACTAAGATGATGGAGAATACCATTTGAATTATAATCGAAGCCTATCATGAAATTAAAGTCATTCATATCTAAGCAAGTATTTTTATGTAAGAATTTAAGATCCTTTATTATTTCATCTATATGTTCATAATGTTCTTTAAAGATAGTTGAAGATACTTTTTTCTTGTTGGGTATATCTTTTAACAAAGCAATATTTTCTAATATTTTATCAAGAGTTTTTTTATTACCTTTGGTTACTCTATATTCATCATGAAGGGATAGTGGTAAATCAAGACTACCAGATATAGAAACATTGAATTCTTTAATAGTATCCATATGTTTAGAAAGATCATACATATTTGTTTTAATATGCGGTCTTCCTATTTTAAAGCCATTTTCACTTATTATTTTTTTATTGTCATTATAATATGTAGCAATGAACTCAATAAGATCATGGAACTCTGCTTTAGAAAGAGTTGTAACTTCTCCACCATGTAATGAGATATTAAATGGGATAACATTTGACTCTTTAAACTTTTTAATGGCATATTTTAGAGTTTCAAGGGAGTTAAATTCTTGCCAATTATCTTTTGTATTATCTTCTAAATAGCAGTATTTGCAATTCATATTGCAGGCCATAGTCGGAACATATAGTAAGTGTATAAATTTGTTTTCCATTGTTGGTCCCTCCTATTTAATTATAATATAGTCTTATTGAAATTGCAGATGTTCTTCTAAACATTTCCTCTCCAGATATTTCAACGGCTAAATTTTCATTTATTACTTTATATGGTACTGCTTGAGATAAAGTAAATGTTAATTCACCATTAGGGCCACTATACTTAATGTTAAACTCATTTCCGCCATTTAAGACATTAACACTTTCTATTTTTAAAGTTACATTTTCTACGTTAACTGTTGGATAACTTTTTCCTATTTTAGTTTCTACGCCTTGATATAAATAATCAAAGGTATCGTATTTATATTTGCCAGCATCTATAAGATGTCCATAATTTATTTCACCAAAGTAATTTATGTTAGTGGGACTATCTTTAAAGGCCCTTTCATTAACAGATATATTTTTAGGGATAGTTATGGAATAAAGACTATTGCATTCTCTAAATGCAGATGAGCCAATTTCATTTAGCTTACTGTTAGGAGTTAACTCTACATTAGCAAGAGATGATGCCCCAAAGAAAGCGTGTCCCCCTATTCTTTCTACATTATCAGGTATTCTTATTTCACTTAAAGAAGTACAATACTCAAAAGAGTTTCCTCTTATTTCTGTTAGATTTTCTGATAACTCAACTTTAGATAATGAGCTGGCATGAGAAAATGTTTCTCCTCCCATATATGTTAGTGTATCAGGTAGAGATATTTCAGTTAAGGAAGTACAATTAGAAAATGCTCCTCCACCTAAGTATTCTAATTTATTAGGTAATGTAATGTTTTTTAAATGTTTATCATTTTTAAACGCTTGACCTCTTATTTCAGTAATAGTGTCTGGAAGGCTAACCTTCTTTAAAAAATACATATTGGAGAATGTATTACCACGAAGTCCAACAACATTTTCTTTCTTATATGTTTCTGGAATGCTAGCAGTAGTAAAATTGGTTAAACCAAAAGTATAAAATCTAACGTTATATCCACCATTAGTTTTTTCATACATTATTCTTGGATCTTTAAAGATAAGTAAAGGTAACAAGAAAGCAGCAAAAATCATTAGAGGTCTTACCTTCTTCAAGTTGTCCTCGACAATACTATTTTTAGCACTCATAACTATATTGGATATTTTCTCTCCTGGTCTTCCTTTAATCTCTTTTTTTAAATAAGTCATAAAATCATATTTTTTGGTATATTTATAATATATGAACAAAATTATTAATCCTACGATATAAGTCTTCATTGGAAAATGAAAAAATATTAAGGAAATATATACAAACACTAAAACGGTAAAGATGATAGTAAAAATATTTTTTCTTTTTAAAATATCACTTGTTACTATTTTTTTATCTGGCTCAATCCCTGCTTTTTTGAGTTCTTTATCAATGAATTTGTTTAATAATTCCTCTTCAGAATTATTATAAATTGGATTAAAATTATTAGGAGTAACAACCACTTTTGTTAATGGTGGTACCGGTAATGGTTCATTTGTAGGACTAGCTATTTCCTTTCCACATTTTGGACAAAACTTATATGGCCCTTTTAGTTCAGCACCACACTGGCTACACTTTTTGTATGTTGCATCTAATTGTTCAATAGGCGTTTGTTCTGTAATATTATTATTCATAAGTTTTTACTTCTTCCTTTCTACTAAAAAACTTTGGTACTATTATAAAATATTATTATCTCTATTTTATTATAACAAACTTTTATATTTTTTTATAAATTATTTACTATTATTTTTATATTATATATAATTAATGTAGTAGAAAGGATTGAGGAATATGAAATTTCAAGATATGAATATTTTATTTATTGTAATATTTTCGGTAATTATACTAACTTCTATTGGAATATTTATAGTCGTAATTGCTTCTATTTTTAGTCCTAAATTCCAGGGCAAAATGATGGGAAAACAAATTAAGGCTACCAAGTATATGATTGATGAGACCAAGGATGATATCGAAAATATAGCTGCGACAATGGGAAATGTGGGGATTAATTCCAAGAAAAAAATTTATGATGAGAATTATGACAATCTTCGAGATATGGCAACAAAGAAAGCCAATATTCATAAAGAAGAAGTAGAAATTACTACAAAAGCAATAAAAGATGGATTAAGTGATAATAAAATGTATTGTAAACATTGTGGTGATTTAATAGATAGTGATTCAGAATTTTGTAAACACTGTGGAAAAAGGCAATAAAAAGACATATGATTTTAAAATCATATGTCTTTTTAGTTTTATTCCATAAATGAACTAGGATGATATGATGTTATTCCTAGGCTTTCAGCTTTTCTTAAAGCATCAAGTCTATCATCAACGAAAACTACATCTTTAATATTAATATTATAATGTTTACAGTAAGCTAATATAACATCAGGTTTTAACATGGTGTTAGATATAAAAATAATATTTTCTCTTTTTATATTTGGATAGTTCTCATTTAACCACTTATATTTTTGATTTATCTCATTATTAGTTACAATTGTGCCTAGAATAAATGCCTTATTAGGATCTAAGTTGTTAATTAGACGTTGCATTGTTTTTAATGGTCTAGCATGGTAAAATAAGTCTCCAAAAAGAAGATTATCAAGAGATTGACAACCTAAGTCATAACAGCCACCCTCATATAATTTATCATTAAACCTATATTCTGAAAGTGTTCCATCAACATCAAAGAACACATACTTATCTTTTAATTTATTAATCATCTTCTACTCCTTATCTCAATTAATTTAAATATATCTCTTCTATAATACTACCAGAAATATCCTTTAAAGTAATCTTTTCGCTATCCATAATAATATAAGAATGGCGAGTATTATTCTTAGGTAGAGAAAGGGAACCTGGATTAGCAAAAATTAAGTTATTCTTTTTTCTAATAAAACCAGTATGGAAATGACCATAGAACATAATATCAAACTTCTCATCAGGTAGAACATCTTGATTATATTTATCCCCATGAGTAAAATAAATTCTTTTGTTATTGATATTAAGAAGTAGATGATCATGAAAATTAAAATCAGATATAGTCTCATCTACTAAAGCATCACAGTTTCCCATTACAACCTTTAATTTTTCCTTTAAACTATTTAAAATATTACAAACATCCATAGGACTATAGTCTTTAGGTAGAGGATTCCTTGGGCCATGATAATATAGGTCTCCAAGAATAATTATTTCGTCAGCTTTCTCTAATTTAAATATTTCAGGAATCATCTTAGCATAATATGATGATCCATGAATATCAGATATAATTAATAATTTCATATAAATTCTCCTTAAGTATATTATACATTAAAAAAAAGAGATTTAAAGTAAAATCCCTTCATTTTAATTAATAGCGTTACCGTTTACATATAACTTGTAACCATTAAAATCAATATTAGAATAAGTAGTATCTTCATCTGTTAAGCTAGTAACATAACTATCTACAGTTAATTTTATTTTAGATGACTTATCTAGAGTTAACTTAATACTTTTGGCTGTTTTATCTTTATTAATTGTTCCTTCGTATGAAGATGAATTTTTTAGAGAAAATTCTAAAGTAGAAATAGAGTCAACAACAATATTGCCTTTTACTTTTTGGAAGAGAAAGAATTTAACTGAATATTTACTCTCGCAACTAACTCTTCAATATGAAATGGTTTCGTTATGTAATCATTCGCACCATTTTGTAATCCTTCTAGCTTACCATCTAGCGTAGATTTAGCGATAAGCATTATAACTTTACTTGCAATTTCTTCTTCACGCATCTTCTCCATCGCCAGAGATGTCTATAACATATTTTTCTTTTTCTAAACTTTTTCTTATAACATCCGCTAAATTAAATTCATCTTCAACAATCAAAATACGCATATTCTTCACTAACTTAACTTAATAATACTTTTATTAAATAAACATTTAATAATTTAATTTTCTTTATGTACTAAATTATACATTCTTAAAAGTAGTTCTTTATTAGAATCATTATTTTTACCAGTGAGTTCTGTATCAAGGTCAAAAAATGTTTCTTGTTGTTCTAATTTTTCTTTGGTAAAATCTTTTAATAATTTGTCATGTTCTTTTCTTAATTTATTTATGGCTTCTCTACTTTGACGTAGGACGCCATCTTCCCACCACGCTAACATAGTTTGAGCTACATCTTCTTTTGGCTTAAATGCATCTTCCATCATAGACTTATATCCAGAAATAAAAGATTGGGTGGCTTTTACACTTTTTAGCTTTTGTGCTTTAGAAATAATAATAGCGTACTCTATTCTTAAAGCCTCATTGAACTCTTCTTCTGTAAAATCTTTACCTAAAAGATTAGCTGTATACTTTTCAATTAAAGAACTAAGTTTTCCTAGTTCAACACCTATTTTATAAAATAGATTTCCATTTAAAATATAGGTTTGAATATCTAGTGGTAAATTAGTGAATGCTAAAGCATCTTTTAAAACATTACTACTAAATTTATGCTTATTTTGAGAGATAAAATCTTTTTGATCATGCCATTTACCAGTAGAAAGTCCCAAATAAAAGCACTCTATAATCGCGATAGCTCGCTCTTCTATACGTGGTTCAGAATGAATGTTTTCATCTAATTGAATAGATAATATTTCTTCACTTGTTTTAGCATTATGAACTTTAGTATTTATTTTAGAGTCCACTATATTATCATCTTTTATAATCTTTTTAATAGCTTTTAATCTTGTATGTCCCGCCACTACGACATAATACTTTTCACCTAAAGAAGGATAAGTACTATAGTCGATATTTTCTTTCCATATTTTATTTATAAAATTTATATGATTAATAAAACTTTCTTTATCTAAAATTACTATATCTATAGGATTTATTAGTCCATTACTTCTAATAGAATCTACAAGTTCTTCTATCTTAGCATTTTTAATTTTTCTTACTTGTGGAAGAGTTACTAATTTATCTACATCTACATTGATATAATTATATTCACCAAAAATCATATTTTCACCCCTAAATTAATACAGCTATATTTTAACAAAATACTTCTAATAAGTCAAAGAATCCAGTTATAGTAAATAGTGTAAAATAGTTTTGAAAAAAGACAAAAAGAGAAATATCTGTTAAAATTACTGTTTCTAATATTCTGGTAGTCTTATTACAAATTTATTTTGAATAAATAATGGGGCAAATAATAATAACAAGCATAATAATAGACCATTAATTTTTCTCTTAGGAGTCGCTTTTCCATACAGAAAATAAATAGAAATTTTAGTATCATGTAACATGCTAAAGAAATTTTTTTATTTTCTTTATGTAAATCTATTATATTCATTTGATGATTACCGAAGATTGTATAATAAATTCCTTATCTGTATTGTAACAAGAAGTATATATTATAGCTTCAAATTTATTTTCTCCCAAATCGCATCATCTTCTTTGGGGAGCTGCTAAATCAAACATATGAAATGATTGACTAGATTTTTAGTAGATAAATGTCTATCGTATATTATGCTGATGACTAGTAACTATTATTTTAATCTATGCTATAGAAATGAAAACTATTGATACTCCATTCATTTTTGTATTTGACTATATTGTGATTCTCTATTGTCTATTAATTCAGTGTCATAATAACTGCAACCAGTCAGTCCAAAGATAACAATCACACATATAAAAATAATTAAAATTACATTTTTCATATCTAACCTTCCATCATTATTTTTACTTATAATATAACATAAAAAGAAGCAAATTTTATAAAAAATCTGCTCTTTTATTAATTATTCTCAAGTATTATTTGACCATCTATGATTGGAATATTTGGGAAACTTGCATCCATTAACGTAAAGTTTCTAATAGGTGCTTCTGGATTTGTTATTTCAACTGTTACTGATTCCTCAGTCATTGTGATTGATTTAACTGTATCATCAAATGTATGTCCGCCATCGCCAGATATTTGCTTATAATATATTTTATTACTTCCTGAGGCGGCAAACGGAACGTTATTAAATACGGCATTTCCATCATCATTAGTTGAAATTTCTGGTCCATTTATTGTTCCCGTACTATCAGTTCTTACAAATTTTGCACCAATAATTTGTACTCCAGTGTCTGGATCTCCTGTATCTGTTACATGAAGTGTTAAGGTTCCTTTAGCACTTATTGTAAAAGCGTATGTATCTGTTTCATCTATAATGGTAATACTGCTTGGACTAAGTGTTGAAGGGTCATAACCTCCAGCTACAGCAGTCGCGTTATACGTTCCCGTAACAAGTTCAATACTTCCTTTACCATTTGTTATTGGAATTGTATGTCTTGCCATAATATCATCTTACCTCCTTCTATTTTGATATTTGGATAATTCTTATCCATTAGCATAATTGTAACAAGATGTTTTCTTTCTTTATTATTATCAATATTTACACAATATATTTTATCTTTTCGTGCAATTAGTGGTACTATTATAATTATATTCGAATATATAATTAAGTTATATAGCTCATTATCACATATTGGAATTTTTATTTTTCCTAAGTTATTTGTTATTTCCTTAAAAACAATCTTATTACAGTTGTCTTTTAACATAATTTTTAAACTATTTTGACTCACATTCTTATCACTGTAAAGGTTAATATAAATATAATCTTTTTTCATAATTCACCTCATTACAATATATTTTATGAATTAATTTACTTTTTTATAAAGACATTATTCCTCTATACTCCAAATTATCATAGTAGAATAGTCTTCATCTTCCAGTAAATCTTTAGTAGGACTAATTAATAGACCCTTATCAGTAGAAAATGTAATATTACTTACTCCAACAATTCCATTGTTAGTACTTGATTCATACACTAATTTTTTATTTGTTGTTAATTTAAAGGATTCATTATCAAACTTTTTAAATAGCAATGAGTCTATTAATACTTTTCCACTGCTATCTATCATAGGGTTTGTAAAATTTATATATAATTTCCAATTTGTACTGTTTACTCTGCTATCAATCACTGTTATTACTGTTTTATTTTTTTTATGTAAAACAATAGGATTACTGGATAGTGGTGTCATACTAAAGGGAATATTTTCTGTTACTTTTAAAAGAGTTAATTCTCCCATAAACGGAACAGTTACTTTTCTTTCGGTATAACAACTATTTAAACAAGATGTTACTTTAACCCTTGTATTATCAGGAACAATAGCATCAATATTTACTTCAAATAAACCATCTTTATCTGCTGTTGCAGTAAAAGCTTTATTACTATATTCTATTTTAACATTTGCATATGGTATTGTATGACCTGAGATGGAATTTATAGAATCTGTAATTGGATGAATGTTTATTTTTAGCATTCCTATTGTTAATATCTTTATACCTTGAAGTGTAAAACTATTTATATCTGTTGAAGAAATTAATTCGCTATCTGTAAAATTATGGGATGTAATAGTAGTACTATCTTTATTAAATATTCCAGTTATTTCTGCTGGTGTATCTTCCTTGTACCAATAAAAAGCTGGTGTATCATCCAGTGTACAAGCATTTAAATAATCTAAAGCATATATCCACATATTTATTCTACTAAATTTGAAGGAAAACTCAACAGGATTATTAGTATATACCACATTAGCATTTTTGGTATAAATATTTATGTATTTTGGATTATCTAATATAAATTTTTGATTAGAACCTTTAAAATAAATGTTATAATTATCGGTTGGAGTATTCATATATGTATTAATTACTGATAAACTTGCACCTTCTAAAACTTTTAAGTCTCCGAATACATTCCACATTGGAACTCTTTGATGACTTTTTTCGATAAATGTAAAATTGGCCATTTCTTCTATTAAAACGTTTCTAGCACCGTGTGTAGTCGTTATTGCAAAACCGTTTCCGGTAGTTAAAAGAAATTCTGATCCATGTCCAACTGTTAAGTCAAGTCTATTTGTTCCATTCATAAGTTCCTTATTAGTAGTAATATTTACATTACTATTCGGAACTATTTTTATATACGATGGTATGACATCATTAAAAAAGAATACTGGGTTTGTATTAGAATTACTTGTAATTGTAGTATTTCCTCCAATTAAAATTCTATTAGAATCACAAACTTTTTTTACGGTAACACCATTCGTATCACTACCAGATATAAGTGAATCAATTATTTTGGTTATACCATAATAATTACAAGAAAGTTCTACACCACTAAAATTAATATTATTATATTCAACACTCAAATTGGAATAATTAGGATGTGATGGAACATAAACTATACCATATGTATGTGAACTAATTATGTTCATATTTTTTAAAGTAATTTTTCTATTTGAAGTACTAGCTTCTATTACATCAGATGATTCATTTAAATTATTTGTATATGTATATTTAACATTATTATATGTTCCATCTATTATTAAATTCGTTTTATTAGCATTTATGGTAAAGCCACTTGTAAGAGTAATATCATTGCCTAAATAAATATAATTGTAGTCATTTTCTTCACTTAATGCTTTTTTGAACTCTTCGCTATTATTCACTACAACAGTATTATCATCTATTATTTGCATATTATCACTTTCCTTTATATAATTTATTCTTTAAGTGAAATTTAGATTAATTAATTTATAACAATTACGTTGAAAAAAATAATTGATACTATTACTAATGTATTTTGATAACGCTAAGCATAGCGTTTGTACTTCCATTAAATTTTATATTCACTGTTTTTGATGCCTTAGCGTTTAAAGTTACAAGGTCATCACTTTGTAAAGATATAATAGTTGAACCACTTATACTATTTATCATCTGGGCTTGAAACTCACTTGTTGTATTTGTTGCTGGTTGAAGTAAACCATTTGCTCTAACTGACATAGTTATAGAACATTCTTCATTGGGTGCTCCACACAATAGATAAGATACAAGATAAACCCCAGTTTCTCTTATCTTAATTGAATTATCATCAGGATACTCTGTAAATAGTGCAGTACCTTTTTCAGGTAGAGGAATTACTGTATCAGTACCTTGTGATACACTTAATTGTGTATCTGTCATTGAATATCTTATTCCATATGAAGATATAAATCCTGTGCCCGGAGGTCCTTGTGGGCCTATTGGTCCAATATCGCCTGTATCACCTTTTTCTCCCTTTGGTATAAGAAATGCTAAATGATGAACCCAATTTTCAAAAGTATCCATAACTTGTGCTGGTTCCCCCGGTTCGAGTGTTTCTGTTTCATCTATCGCAATATGTTCAGTTCTACCTATTTCTCCTGGGAGACCTCTTGGTCCAATATCGCCTGTATCACCTTTTTCTCCCTTAGGAATTTTAAAATCTAATATTACATCTGTAGTTGTCCCTACATTCTGTACTTGTGCTTCTTTGTCAGATTCGAGTGTTTCAGTTTTTCCAACCTTTATGGTTGCTGGTCCTTGCTCACCCTGTGGACCAGCAGGTCCCCTTTCACCAGTTTCACCTTTTTCCCCTTTTATACCTTGTTCTCCTTGAGGGCCAATGTCACCCTTTTCTCCTTTATTTCCTTTAGGAATACTAAACTTTAGAATCAAATCTTCGGCAGTTCCAATGTTTTCAACACTAGCATTACTATCCGGCATAACGGTTTCTGTTAATCCTACAGAAATACTTGCAGGTCCTTGAGGTCCACGTGCTCCTGTTTTTCCTGGTTCGCCTTGTTCTCCTTTTGGCCCCTGAATGTAGCAATATTTGATTTTTGAATTCTTTTCATCTAGCTTTCTTTTTATGTTTTCATAATTGTCATTACAATTACACCCACTCATTTATTTACCTCCTAATTAATATTCTTTATAATATAATTTATGATAAATGAGTGCTTTTTGATAATAGATTTAAGATTATTACAAAAGCATCAATAACAATAGTATTTATTGATGCTTTATTGTAAAATATAACATTTCTCTAATTATCCTATTTTTGCTACAGTTAGTGTAGCATTTGTAGTTTCGTCGAATGACATTGTTATGTTATCTGTTGCTCTGACATTTAAGGTAATAATACTATTAGCGGGTAATGCTGCTATTATGGTGTTACTAATATTTGATTTATATGTTGCTTCGAAATTAGCATTTATATCACTGCCTGGCACTATTTTATTTTCATTCATAACAGATAAGGTTAAAGTGCAATCCCTGTCAGTAATGCCACTAAGAAAATATGAAATGATATAAAATCCGCTTTGATTAATTTTTATGGCATTATCAACTTGATAGTCAGTATTTTTATTTGGCCCCACTTCATTGAATGAAATGATAGTATCAGCTAGTTTTGCGAGTGCAATTTGCTCATTGGATGTTAAGAATCTCATCCCATATGCAGGAGGAATTGTTATTAAGCTACTTTCTCCTTTTTCACCCTTATCACCTTTTAGGCCTTTTGGAATCTTAAAATTAAGAATGAGATCATTTTCAGTTCCAACATTTTCAACTACAGCTTCTTGATTTGATTCTACAGTTTGTGTTTCTCCAATCTTGATAGTTGTTGGACCACTCCTACCCCGCGGTCCCTGTGGGCCTTGAATGTAACAGTACTTTACTTTTGAATGAATATTATTCATTTCTTTACAGCATTTGTTGAAAGAGCAATCATTTGCCTTATTGTCCATATTTTTCTCCTTTCGTGTTATCTTATGTATTTAAAAGAAAAAATGAAACGGCAAACATTTAGTTAAAATACAATTGATCTTTACTATAATTAAGATTTTTATGTATACAAAGTTAAATCTTCCCATAATAAAATGGGAAGATTTACTAATTTTTGTTATATTCCTCTACCTAAATATTCAATATTAATTGTAACTAAAGAATTAACAAAGTAAGATTTTGAATTAATATCTTTTATATCTGGGCTATTCAAATAGAATTCTTTTTTACCTAGATTTATAATCTCAAACGTATTGTCTGTGTTATTTATAGACAATATTCCTTCGGCTACTATTTGAGAAGCATATTTATTTTGTCTCCACTCACTAGAGCCTATATATATTTCATCTGTATCTACTAATCTAAGTCCAAATGATATAAAATCATTTTTAGAATCAAAATTAGGGTTTGTAGGATAAATTGAAGCTGACAAAATAATTGAAATTTTGTAGTAACCTATATTGTTAAATTTTAAGGTGCTCTCATTTTTATTTAATGTAATAATATTGTCTGTATCTATTTCCACTCTGTTTATCGGAATTCTTTTACCTGATGATATGTTTACTCCTTCTGTTATAGTGCCATCATTATATGTAACTAAATATGCCCTTTTTATAGATAATGGTCCACTAGGTCCTATAGGTCCTTGTGGACCCCTTGGTCCTTCCTTTCCCCTTGGACCTTGCGGGCCTTGAATATAACAAGAATTACATTTTTTTATATGCTCTGTAGACATTCAGTTAACCACTCCCATTATATAATATTACTTAAAGAAAAAAAAATACCTTAAAAATTAATTTTATATTATTTTACTTTATAATATGTTAAAAATTCATATCATACTCTAAATAACTAAAAACAGAAGTATAATCATTTTTGATATTTTTCTATTACATTGTACACGTCCCAATGCTGTATTCAATAAATAAAATTTATTTTGGAACTAATTATCAGATAGAATGACTTTTGTCAGACATTTTAATTTTTATAAAAATGTTATATAAATAAGGTGTCATATTACTAGTTGCCTACGAATTCATTGATATTTTTATTAATCTTTTCTATTAATTTTCCGATATGAAATCCATCTGTAAAACCATGATGAGACATGATCATTAGATTAACAAAGCACTTATTATCTGTTAGTTCAAATTTATCCCAAATAAGCTGAGGAATAGTAATATTTTTATCAAATGGTGGAACTAAACTTGAAAAGTGATACCAAGGTGAGCATGATACCCAAAGTTCTCCCCCTTCTTTTTTGATAGATTTATTAGTTATTAAAAATTCTTCTTCTGTTTTTTTGAACTCGTTAATAAAGTCCTTATAGTTATCCTTTATAGAACAAGTAAAATAACCAATATTTCCATCTTTAAACATTTGGGTAAAACCAATATTTAATTTATCATATTTATATATTTTGCCATTTTCATAACGATATTTGAATTCTTCTATCTCATTCATAGCTGAACCAAAAACATACGCAATAGTTGCATAATGGTATTTATGTATTTTGCAATAATCATAAATATTTGTTATATCTATTTTTGTCGTGACAAATACAAAGGGATTACTTCTCTTATGGTAATAATTAAATAAATCTTGTCTATAATAATTTTTTATTTCTTCTTTCATAATAACTCCAATATTTTTTATATTTTTAGATAAAACAAATTAAAAAGAAGCATTGCTTCTTAATAAATCATCTTACTTTTTAAAACCTCTATTACTGGTCGTACTCCTAATTCATTACCTGTTGTAACACTACTCGTTGGTAAATAACCAAGCCTTCTACTAGTAGCCATTATTCTATAAGCATAATATGGTGATGAATTCTCTTGATTTTCAAGCCAATAGCCGGTAAGAAAATTGGTACTAGCATGATAATTTGTGTTTTCCAACATGAATGTACATTTTGAATCTAGTACACCATTAGTTGTAATTGATGATCCGCAGGCAGTTTTTATTTCTTGAATTGTTAATAATCTTGCGGCAAATCCTGAATAACTAAACGATGAAACTACTGTAGTACCAGACTCATCTTTAATTGTTCTTGTAGTGCTGTTTAAGGTTACTTTTGTCCATTTAGTAGTTCTAGGCATATAGTTTTTAGCTACAGTTGGTCCTGATTTAATATTATTGCCTGTATTATATGTCGCTGTCTGATTCGCTGCTGCATCACCATTGGAGTTTGTATTATTATAATATATGAGAACAGCTCTGGAACTGTTAGTACTTAGATTACCAATATAATAAAATCTTTCTGTTGCTGAATCATATACTCCATCATTATTTACATCACAGTCAAAAGCATCACCTACACTAAGTGCTCCTGTAGTTCCTAATTTTCCGTATGTTATCGTTTTTGTTTTCTTACTACCACTTGCTGAATAGCCGGCGGCATAACAGCCACCACTACTTAAAGTACATGTTTCTGTATGAAGAGTGGTTGCCCTCTGACAAATTCTGTCAAATCCAGTAACTGTAATATTTGAAAAGCTTGAATTTAATGTGCTAGATAAATAGGCATAGCCAATTCCTATACATAGAAAGAGAATAATAATTACTGATAAATAATGTTTTTGTCTTTTTTTCATTCATATTCTCCTTTATTAATATATCATATCTGATTTTAACACTTCTATTACTGGACGCACTCCACATAAGCTAGTAGTTGAAGTTCCATCTTTTGGTATTGCCGAAAGTGATGTACCGTTAGGGTTTTGAATTGCAAAAATGTGTTTACTATTGGCATTAGTATATGTTGTATTCAGCCAAATACAACTAGCTGCCGATCCACCAAAATTTTCCCAGAAAAATGAGTTATCAGTTATTTTTCGAAATTCTTGATATGTTAACAATCTAGCAGCAGTAGTATAAGTATATTTAGGTAGATTGTGGGTAACAGAAGTAGTAGAACTAGTTTGTTCTGTGACTGTTGTCCCACCTTTATAATTATAAATTTGTGCAGTTCTAACAATAAGTCCAACCCTTGGCCATGCACTTCTTGTTGGTAATTGGTTTACAGCTGTAATTGGCCCACTGTATATATTACCATTTGCATAGTATTGGCTTCTATTATTAAGGCTAACACCAGTTGATGAACTATTACCATAGTATACTAAAACTGCTGTATTTTGATATGTTGTTAAGTCTGTTACATAATAAAATCTTTCTGTCGCTGAATCATATACACCATCACCATTTACATCACAATCAAATGCATCACCACTAGCTAATGTACCTGTCGTTCCTATTTGTCCGAAATTAACTGTTGTAGAACCAACTGTTCCAGAGTGAAGTGTTGTTGCTCTTTTACATAGTTTAGCTCTTGCTACCCCTGTACCTTTATCTTGAACATAATTTAATTTAAATGTCATGGTTCCTATTGATTGGCTTGTAGATGGAGCATTTGATTTATTATCATTATATTTTATGGATATTCTTAGAGTTTCAAAACTACCTGCTTTTAAAAGATCATTTTGTTTTATTGGTCTATTAAAAGCATATGTAACATTATAACTTAAATATTGTTGTTGTGCTGGCGATAGACCTGATTTTACTAGGCTAGATAAATTGGCATCTATTGTTCCACCATTTACAACATTTACATATACTTCATATTCTGATCCTGGTGATGATAGTGTTATTCCTGACACCGTTAAGGTAGTATTATTATCACTTAATGTGGCACTAGCAGCACCAACACTGTTCCCGCCCTTTGTAACATTTGCAAAATGTACATCCCATTTAGCTGACGTTATTTGTGTTGTACCATTAATACTAATAGTAGACGTCAAAGCAGCATAGCCTACACCTATGCTTGCAAAAAGAATTAAGATAATAACGAAATAGAAATGATTTCTTCTTATTCTTCTTCTCACACTTTTCCCTCCTACTATTAAACTCATTATTATAATACCCTATTATCTACGATATTATCATTATACTTTTTTTTACAATTTTTTTCAATATTTTTAGATAATATAATTACCATTATTAATATAAAATTTTAAAGCAACATGATTTATTTCTATGCTGCTTTTTTTAGTTAAAAAATTAATAACTTATTCTTGACTTTGGAACTTCTATAACTGGCATAACTGATGCTGTTAAAGAGGTTACATCATCATCCCTAATTTGATTATATCCTAAGGACGGTGCGAATAAATATAGAGCATTACTTTGTGTCTTTGGTGTTTCTAACCAAATAACGCCAGTAATTGGGCAGTTACTTTCATTTGCACATGATTCAACTTCACTTAATGAAGGTAATCTTGCTGCATAGCCAGAATAATTAAAGCCTTTAATAATAAAATCACTATCTTGGGATTTAATATCCCTTATGGCTTTAGTCAAGCTAACATTTGGCCACTCAGAAATTGTTGGTAAATATTTACTTGCTATGGTAGGACCATTTAATGTATTTGTTTTACTGTAAGCCACGTAATCGGACGATGTAACATTATTATAAATTAAAACTGCTGAAGTAGAATCGGAATCTAAATCTTTAAGATAATAAAATATTTCTGTTGATTCGTTATATGTTCCATCACCATTTACATCACAATATAACTTGTCACCTAACATTAAATCTTCACTAGTCGCGGTGTTATCCCTTATACAAAGAATGCTTGGTTTGGCTCTTTCCTTGGCAGTTGAATCTGCTTGGACATATCCAAATGTTGCGGTTAAATTAAGTGTTTCTGCTGATGAAGGTAAATCTGTTGCTGACAAATCATCTTTAAATCTTACTCTTACCCTTATTGTTTCACTTGTGCCTTTTTTTAAATAATCTTTTGTTGAGATAGTTGCACCATCACTATAAGTTACTGTGTAGGTTAAATATTTTTGTTGATCTGTTGTTAAGGAAGTAGCTGAAAATCCCGATAACATAGCATCTATTGTACCTTTATTTACAGCATCAACTGTGAATTCATAAGTATCACCTGGTTTACTTAAAGTGATATTAAATGATACTTTTGTTTTAGTAGAATCAATTGTAGGTGCTGTTGTTACTACACTAGCACCATTATCTACTATTACTAAATTTTCAAAATGAATATCCCAACTATTTTTAGAAAGTGTACCTTTACCAGTAATACTAAGAGTAGTTGATAATGCAGCGTAACCTACTGTTACACTAGCAAAAACGAAGAAAACAAAATATAATAATGGCTTATTAACTTTTCTTCTGATTTTCTTCATTTTATCACCTCTCTTAGTACCTAGCTTAAACTTTTATAATGTTTCTATTTGACTTTCATCAATTACTTTAGTTTTCTTCTTTATTGGAGATACCCTAAAAGATTTCATGTTGCTTAATTTTATAATTGTTGTTCTTTCTATATCTGCTAGAAGACTTTCATCAATATCAGCATGTTTTTCATATTCAGCTATTATTAATTCCAATGGTGATTCTACTTCATCATTCTTCTTTAATATATAGATACATGCTTCAGTATTATCTAGTAATACAAATGAACAAGAATCTTCTCCTTCAATCATATAATAAATAGGTTTTCTTAACTCTAATTGAGCATCCATCAAATCTTCTAAATTAGTTACTCTAATAATATTTTTTCCACTTAGTTTAGGAAAGTTATAACTTTGTACTAGAATAGCATCATAATTTTTTAATATCTTTCTTAGAGTACTTTTATAAATAGATTCCTCACTTCTTGTATTTCTAATAAATACAATTAAGAATATTAAAGTTACTAAACTTATTGCTCCAAAGACTATGGCATATGTCATTAAATCTTTAGAAAACATGTAATATGTTAATCCTAATGCTCCTATTAATACTAATACTATTAATATTATCTTTACTTCTCTTTTCATCCTTTTTTCTCCTTACTCATAAATTCTGATAAATATACACTTGGATAAGCTATATATGGCACATCAAATTTTACTATTCCTTTGACATCTTTTATAGTTAAATCCATATAATCTGGTGTATTATTAGCATCACCTTTTGTACGATAATAAACTTTATTATCTTTTTCTTCAATCTGTATTAATCTATGTACGTATACTTTATTTCCTGATTTGAAGGCTATTACCTGTCCTACTTTTAATTCTTTAGCGCTTTTTATTTTATGTATTATAACGGCATCCCCTTTTTTTATTTTAGGATACATGGAACCTGATCCTACTCCTATTAGGTAATATGGGAAGAATCCTGAAACTAAACATACTAATACTACAATGAATGCTACTACTGGTATATCAGCTATTTTAAATGTTTCTTTTCGATATTCTCTTTCTATTCCATTATAATATTCATTTAAGGCTCGTGATGTATATATGTATAGTATGAATGGTAATCCTATTCCAATCATGGAATTTAGATAGTCGCCTAAATCTGGTATTATTGGCATTATGTATACGTAGATGTCCATTATTAAGCGATAAGCTAGTCCCGGTTTAAATCCTACTTTATAAGATAAATAACTTAAGACTAGGTTTTTAGAGATAATCGGTAATATAAGTGCTGTTGTTGTTTTAAATGTTCCTGTTAAATCACTTGGATCTATTCCTTTGACATTTAGAGCTAACTCAAACAAAATAACTACCACTGTTGTTAAGACAGTCATAATTTTATTATTTTTGTTACCACTTATTAAGACATATCTAAATAATTCAGTACAAATAATTATGACTATGGGAGCAAAAGTGTTATCAATAATTGATGTAGCATTTAATGAGTAAGCATTCTTTAAGAAACCTACTACTAATCCTGCTGCATATGATATTGCAAAGAATACGACTATAATTGTTAGTGTCATTTTAGTAACGTATTTTTTGATTCTATTTTCTTTATCTTTTTGAAAGCCTAATATTAATATGGCGATTCCAGTTAATAAAATTATCAAAGCTGCGGTTAATGATTCTGAATATTTTAAATAACTTTTTAGAATTATGAATCTATAGATAAATACATATACTAGTAACACCGATAATAATAACCCACTTTTTATATTCTTTTTTTGCATATTATCTACTCCTATGATACTTGTTTTATCTCTTATATATATTAACTAAAAAATTAATATATATAACAAATAATAAGTCTACTACTCGGATATACCGAGTAGTATTTCTTATTTAAATTATGCTTGAACGAAGTTCATTGCGTATGTTAATGATAATGCTTGATCTGCTGTTGGTAATTGAGCTGCTGTAATATCTTTTTTGTATTCAACTCTTACTTTAACTGATCTTGATGCTCCGGCAGCGATTGTATCTCCTGCTGCTGGTGCTTTTGATGTATCAGTCCATACTGCTGTATAGTTTGTATATACTGCTTGAGTTGTGCTTAATCCTCCTTTTGTTGGAGCAGCACTTAATTTAGCTCCTAATGTACCAGCATTTTTAACTGCTACTGTGAATTCATAGAATTGTCCTGGAGTATTTAATGTTACTGCATATGATACTTTTGTTTTTCCAGTATCTACTGCTGCAGGTGTTGTTGCTGTTGCACTTCCACTAGTTACTGTTAATGTATCAAAATGTACACTCCAAGTTTGTTTTTTGATTGTTGATGTACCATTAATATTTAATGTTGTTGATAATGCAGCATAACCGATACTAATACTGATTACTAACAATAATAGTAATGGGACAGCAAAACTACTTTTCTTTTTACTCTTATTCATAATTAATTCCTTCCTATTTTTACGCCTGTACTATTGGCAAAGAAAATTTTAGTGTTAATGTTGTATCTGCTGTTGGTAATTGAGAAGATGTTATGTCCTTCCTATATTGTACTCTTAACTTTATTTTCTTACTGGCTCCAGCTGCTAAGGTTGTATTGGCAGCAATTGCTGTTCCATCTGACCATGTTGCTGTATAAGTCATAACAGCGCTTTGAGTATTTCCTGATAATGTTGGGGCTGCTGATGTTTTGGCAGCGATTGTTCCAGCATTTACTATGTTTACAGTAAATTCATAGAAATCCCCAGGCTTTGGAAGTGTTACAGTATATGTTATTTCAGCATGATTATTAGTTGTAATCGCTGCTGGTGTTGCAGCTGTTACGCTTCCACTGGTTACTAATAAGTCTTGAAAATGAATATTCCAAGTGTTTTTAGTAATTGTTGATATACCTGTAATGTTTAGTGTCGCTGTGATAGCAGCATAACCTACAGATAATATTACAACTACTAAAGCAAAGATAGGTAAAATATAGCTTTTTCTTTTAATTCCTCTCATATTTTTACCTCCTCTGTTTTCTTATTAAGCTTGTACGTATGGTATTGAACAAGTTAATGATAATGCTGTATCAGCTGATGGTAATTGAGCTGCTGTAATATCTTTCTTATATTCGATTCTTACTTTTACTGTTTTTTTATCTCCAGCTGCTAATGCTGTATTTGCAGTAATAGGTGATCCATCAGACCAAGTAACTGTATAATTAAAGATTGTAGGTTGTGTATTTCCCCCCAATGTTGGTATTGCTGATGTTTTAGCAGCGATTGTACCACCATTTACTACATCTACTGTAAATTCATATACTGATCCTGGTTGATTTAGAGCAACATTATAAGTTACTTCTGTTGTTTTTCCTTCAGTAATCGTTGGTGCTTTTGTTACTGTTGCACCAGTAGTAGTTGTTGCTTTTACGTTTGCAAAGTGTACATCCCAATTTTGTGTTTTAATTGTTGATGTACCATTGATATTTAATGTTGTTGATAATGCAGCATAACCGATGCTAATAGTTACTATTAATAATAAGGCTATTACTACGAAACTTGAATTTTTCTTCTTTTTCATTTCTAACTCCTATTTATTATTTCTCTATTTTATTATGCTTGAATGAAGTTCATTGAAGCTGTTAATGTTAATACTTGATCAGTTGTTGGTAATTGAGCAGCAGTAACATCTTTATTGTATTCAACTCTTACTTTTGCAGTTTTCTTTTGACCTGCTGTGATTACATCTCCAGTTTTTGGTGCTACACCAGTATCACTCCATACTACTGAGTATTTTGTATATACAGCTTGAGCAGCACTTACTCCTTCAACTGTAGCATCTGCTGATAATTTAGCATCTAAGCTTCCTGCATTTACTACGTCTACTGTAAATTCGTAGAAAGTTCCAGGTGTTGGTAATGTAACTTCATAAGTTACTTCTGTAGTTTGTCCTGCTGTGATTGCTGCTGCTTTAGTAGCTGTTACTCCACCAGCTGTTTCGATAACATTTGCAAAATGTACATCCCATGATGATTTTCCGATTGTTGTTGATCCATTAATATTTAATGTAGTTGATAGTGCAGCATAACCAATACTAATTCCAAGTACTAATACTAGAACTAAAATTGCAATAAAACTGCCACGTCCTTTTTTTTCATTGTTCATATATAATCCTCCATTTTAATTTATAAATCCTTATTGAACGAGTTAACTACTCAATATTGAGTAGTTAATTACTTTTTTAGGCTTGAACAAAGTTCATAGAAAATGTTAATGCTAATGTTTCACCTGTTGCAGGTAATTGATCAGAACTTACATTTTTATCATACTCTATTCTAACAACTGCTGTTTTTTTATCTCCAGCTGCGATTTCGTCTCCTGTTGCAGGATCAGCATTTGAATCTTTCCATTTAACTGTATAATTCAAATATACGTCTTGTGCAGCAGATACTCCACCTAATGTTGGTGCTGTAGAGATTTTTGCTGGTAATGTACCAGTATTTTCTACATCAACTTCGAACTCATAGTAATCTCCTGGTTTAGCAAGAGTTACATCATAAGTTACTTCAGTTGCATTACCAGATGTAATAGTAGCTGCCTTAGTAGCTGTTACTCCACCAGCAGTTTCAATTATATTAGCAAAATGTACATCCCAAGATGCCTTTCCAATTGTTGAAGAACCATTAATATTTAATGTTGCTGATAAAGCAGCATAACCAATACTAATTCCAATTACTAATACCAATAATGCTATTACAATATAGTTAGTACGACTGTTTTCCTTCTTCATCTTTTTCTCACCTCCATATAAAATTTTATATTATCTTCTGTTTTGCTAGTTGCAATGTCCATATGGACTCATAATAATTAGGTCAGATAAATATGCTAATGAGATATACTACATTATAATCCCTACCCTATTATCACATTTAATGATAATACAAAATTTTACTTTTTTCAACTGGTAAATAAAATTTTTTAATAAAAATTAAATTTATATCTAAACTATTTTTTTTAATAGTTTGTTATTAATATTTCCATATATTGTTATAAATATACTTAAGTATTATTTTATAATTCGTTCATATTGCTTATTTTAATAAAATATAATTTTATCGGTAGGTGAATTTTTATGAAAAAGAAAATATTTTTTGGTATTTTGGGTATAACTATATTATTAGCATCTTTTGTAGCTTTATCACATTTTACTAAAAAAGATGATGTTTCTAAAACTAATAAGTTAAATGTTTTTGTCCTTAGTAAGAGTAGTTCTAGAGTTGTGGTACAGGATAGTAATAATTTGATTTATACTTTCAATAATAATGATTTGGATTTTGATGTTGGTAGTCAAATAGTTATTTCATATACTGGTGTCTTAAGTAATACTAGTTCTTTACAAAAGGCTTCTATTGTTAGTTTTTCTACTGTTCCAGTTTCTGAGGATTATGAATCTATTCCTGAGTATTCTTCTGATAATGGTATTTTTAGTCAGTTTTATAAACTTGCTAAACAAAAGATTGATACTTTATCTTTAGATGATAAGATTGCTCAACTATTACTTGTAAGATATCCAGGAGATAATTATATTGATGAGTTATCTAAGTATAATTTTGGGGGATTTGTTTTTTATGAGAATGATTTTAAGGATAAGAGTGAAAATGATGTTAAAACTATGATTGGTAATTTGCAGAAAAGAGCTCGTATTCCCTATTTAACGGCGGTTGATGAGGAAGGTGGAAAGGTTGTTAGGGCTAGTAGTAATCCTAAATTAATTAGTTCTAAGTTTAAGTCTTCTAAAGAACTATATAATAGTGGTGGTCTTTCAGCTATTAAGGAGGATACTATAAATAAGAGTGATTTTTTAAATAATCTGGGTATTAATCTTAATTTAGCCCCTGTTGTTGATGTGACTACTAATTCTTCTGATTATATGTATGACAGATCCCTAGGAGAAAATACGGCTGCTACTGCTGAATATGCTAAGACTGTAATAGAAGCTAGTAAAAAGACTCATGTTTCTTATACTTTGAAGCACTTCCCTGGATATGGTAATAATACTGATACTCATTATAATAGTTCTGTTGATAATAGAACTTATGAGAGTATAGTTAGAAATGATTTACCTCCTTTTGAGGCTGGTATTGATGCTTTAGCAGAAAATATTCTGGTTAGTCATAATATAGTTAAGAGTATGGATGCTAATAACCCTGCTTCTCTTTCACCAAGTGTACATAATTTATTACGAGGCAGTTTGGATTATTCCGGTATAATTACAACGGATGACTTAGATATGGGTGCTGTTAGTTCAATTCCTAATAAAACTGTTAAAGCTATTCTTGCTGGTAATGATTTAATTATGGTTACTAATTACAAGGAGAGTTTTGACGAAATAAAAAAAGCTGTTAATGATGGTACTATTAGTGAGGAACAAATTAATAAACTTTCATTAAGAATATTAGCTTGGAAATATTATAAGGGTCTGATGTTCGATATACAAAAATAACATAGCTTTGCGCTATGTTTTTTTATTTTAGTAAACTATATACCAGTAAAAAGTGATAGTATGATCCTAATAAGCAAAATATATGAAATATTGAATGCATGTATTTTTTTGTTGAACCTATATAATATAGAAAAGAACCTACTGTATAAAATAATCCCCCACCAAAAAGGTATCTTAATTCTTCTATATTTAAAGATCTTAATAATTTATTAAATACGAATAGTACTGACCATCCCATTATTAAATGTAATATTAGAGATATATTTTCATATTTATCTACATCGATTATATTTATGATTATTCCAATAATTGTTATTAACCATATAATATAAAAGTATACTATACCTATTTTATCTGATAAAGCGATAAGACAAACTGGTGTAAATGTTCCTGCTTCTAAAATAAAAACATTACAATGATCTATTACTCTCATGATTCTTTTTATTTTAGAACTTTTTGGTAATCCATGGTATATAGCAGATGCGGTATATAATAAGAATAAAGATATGCAAAAGATAAGTCCTGAAATTAAAGATATTTTTTCTTTTGTCAAATTAGTTACTATAAATGTTCCTATTAGCGATAATACTGCTCCTACTCCATGTGTCATACTATTTATTACTTCTTCTCCTTTAGAATAAACTGGTAAAGATATTTTCATATTTTCTCCTTGACAGTAACAAATATATGATAATGTTTTAAATAATAGAACAAAAAAAGTATCCATAATGGATACCTTTTGCTTATATTTTATTTACATAGAGCGACCATTTTGATGAGTCTTACTTCTTTGTGCTGCCCTAACTCGATTTTGTACAAGATATAATTTATTAGCTAAATCTTCTACTTCACTTTTATATGATTGTTGATTACTTTCCATTGCATTAACAAAATCTAAAGTATTACCTAATTGTTCAAATTTAGTTCTTGTAACTTCATCTAACTGTGATATATTTTCCATATCTTTACCTAAATTATCATATAAAGCATTTAAAACGTTTAATAGATTATCTTCCTTAATAATTTTACCTTTAATACGATCTGGAAAGTCATTTTGAAATCTATTATATTCTGATACACCCATCAAATTAGTTTCACCCTCTAAAATTGGGGAATTTAATTGACCAATTCTCCATTTATAGTTTGATCACTTTCTTTAATTGGTTGAGTAAAGTGTACATATGTGTAATCTGAATTCATTATTTTACCTCCTTATATTTACATATTAACCTGTTTTCTGTTAAATGTCTTCTTTTTTTGTCTTTATAATTAAAAACTAGTTATAAATTTCTTATATAACTAGTTTTCTGTTTTTATTATAAACAAGAATTTAATCTAAATTGTCTGTTTTCTTTTTCTAATACTTCTAAATAATTTGCAGATAGCATATGGCATGGTCTTTCGCCATTTAAAACATTGTCATATAATGGTGCTAGTTTTTTTTCATCAAGACCTTGTTCATAAATATCAAATTTTTCATCATTCATAACTTTTGTGATTTTATTATATAATTGTGCTAACTCTTCTTTACTTTTTGGTTTTGGAGTTGTTGTTTCAATATAATAGATTTTTTCAACTTCTTGATCTATTTCACCATCATCTTTTTTATAGATTGACTTATAAATATCTAGATAACTACCAAGTAATAACTGAATTAAGGCTTTTGATTCACTATCACAATCTTTACTATTTCTAGTAACATCACTAGACATTTTAGCAAGCGCTAATGTACAATATGTCTTTGAAATTTGTGACATTCTTAAATCAGCTTGTTTAAATACAACATTAAATAGTTTTTGAACTAAATATTTTATGTCCTCATCAGCATCTACTATAGCTCTTTCTTCATATACATCTATAAAATCATATAATTCAGTTATAGTACCATTATTCCAATTTACAAATTTTTTTAATCCTTCTAACATTTCCTTTTCCCCCTTAAATGTGTGCTAATTATAACACTTTTTTGAAATTTTGTCAAATTTTACATTAGGGGATTATATTTCTTATTTTATTTTTAGTATTTTTTTGCCCTCTTCTACTGTTTCTTTAATAATTTTTTTAGTATTGTCTGAATATTCATCTATTATAATCATTAACAAATCTTTAAACATGTTTTTTGATTTATCATCCATATTTTTACTTTCCTTGATGAGGTTTATAATGCCTATCATTTTTTGTTTTTTGATATCTAACAATGTAGTTATGTTTTCTCTTTCGAAGATAGAAAATAACTCCTTAGTTAATTCTTCTTTTTCTTTGTTTGAATATTCTTTTAACCATTTATCGGTAATTTCTTTAAATCTAATACTAGAATTACTTAGCCTATCTTCTATAAATTTGTCATCTTCTACTTCCCATGTTAAAAGATCGTGTGCAAGTATTCCTTTTTTAGATGACTTTATTACTTTATCATTATTGGGATGATTAAGTATAAGACCTACTATACTATAACTTGGAATGATATGGATATATTTCTTGCTAATTCTTTTTAAATTCTTGGATTTTAGTTCTTCTTCTAATATACCTGGTCCATCATTACTATAAACATTTATTATTTTTCTTCTGATAAAAAAGTTACAGTACATAGCGGCAATTAGGGCTAAGTTTCCGCCTTTGGAGTGGCCTCCTATAATAATTCTTTTGTCATTCCATTTAATAGATGAATTTAGATAATGAACGGCGTCTATGTGTGATGGTACAGGAAACTTATACGATAACTCAAAGTCCTCTTTCCAACCACTTATTAATTCATCTGTTCCTTCATAGGAAACATATACCAAGTCTTTTGTTACTTTAATACAGATAGCACAAAATTGTTTTTCTTCATTCTTTTCATAGATGTAATTATATAAAAGAAGATCTTGATATCTTTTATAGTCCTTAATCTTTTCTAATACTTTTATTGCTTCTTTTATAGATAAAATATTATTTGATATATCTTCTTTAGTATATTTGGTAAAAAATGATGTAGCAACATCTTTTAATGTTTTCTTTTCTTTTACATTATTAGAAACTATTCCATTAAAATCTATATAAGCTAATGCTGATAGAATAACATTATCTACTTCTGTAAATTCCTTTTCATAAAAGTTAAAGTTTCCATATTTTTCAATGTATTTAAATAGTGATATCATTTTTCTTTTTGTTTGTATCTTATAGTTTATTAAAAAGAAACTCACTTAGAGTTTCTACTTATTTCCTATTTATGCGTTTTTATTTCCTACATATTGGTCAGAACCGAATCCTAGGATTAACATAAAGATAAAGTTTAAGAATATTAATCCAACGGCAAATCCAGTTGATTTTCCAAATGATTTTGCTAGATTAACATATAACATAATCATTATGATAATGTTAACTATTGGAATTAACATTAATAAAAACATCCAACCATTCATTCCTGCAACTTCAAATAATGTATACATATTGTAGAATGGAATAATTGCTGCCCATCCTGGTTTACCTGCTTTAGTAAATATTTTCCATTGAGCAATAATTGAAACTATAGCAACCGCTAAAGCTGCAATTACTGTACCAGATGAAATATTTTCTAATCCTGATGTAGAATAACTTGTACTATAATACACAAACACCTCTCCTTTCCTATTTTAGTTATAACATATTTTTATATTCTTGTATATAGTTTTAATTGGTATTACTTTTTTCATAATTCCATAAACCTAACTTTCCTTTTATCTTTATGGGGTGTCTATATTTCTTGATATTTTCAAGTTTCCAGGCATACTTTTCTACATGATTACTCTTTCCATACACAATTTTATCAATATTACGTAATTTTTCATTAAAATCTTCATCTACTAATATACAATCGGTTAATTCGGCTTCTCCTATTATTTCCCCGCAGCGACATTCAAGGTTGTAGTCTTTAAATCTTTTTAACATGTCTTTTTCAAGACTCATACCTGCGTGAATTAATATTTTGCCACGATACTTTGTTTTCCAACTTCTAAATTCATATTTTTTATAACCATCAATGATCAAGGTTGCCCATGGTTCTTTAATTGTTAATACTTTCATAATTTTTCTCCTAAATTAAGTATAGCATTTAATTATTTTGATGCAACAAAAAAACAGATATTAAATCTGTTAATCTTCGTCATATAATTCTTCGTATTCAGCTTCTGCTTCCAAAGCTTCTATAAAAGAAAGTTTCGCTTCATCTGCTGCAAGTAGAGCAAGGGCGATACAGTCAGATGTATATTCTAATCTATCATCTATATATTTTTCTAATTTGGCTTTATCTCTAGCCTCTTTTTTATCGGCTAATTTAGCTCTTCCTTCATTAATACTTTCTTCTATTTTATTTAGGTAATTAGTAAATGTTTTTTTACCTTTTGCTTGTTTTTCTTTTAATGTTGTTTTTGTTTCATTTAACTTTTCACGAGCTTCTTTTATTTTATCATCAAGCTCATCTTTAGCATACATTCCTTTTATAATAGCGGTATCTGTTGAATCCTTTAGTTTTTCATTTATATTATTCAATTCATCATTAATTTTATTTATCTTTTCTTTTAATTCTTTTTCTGTCATATAAATTTCCTTTCTTTTTTATTATTGTATTTTTATTTTAAATTATACATAAACGTGTAATACTTTGTATTATGTATTACAATTATTATTTTATTATTCTAACTTTTAATAGTAAAAGGCAAAAAAAGACAAGTGTCAAAATTAATGACATTTGTCTTTCTTTGTCAATTTGAGATAGTTACTTATATTTCCTGTTAAAAGTAATTCTACTTTATTTATAATATTATTAACATCCTCTTTCATTCCATTTTCTATCCAGTTTATGATGAGAGAGCCTAAAGCACCTGAATAAAATGAACATAAGAACTCTTTATCATCTTCTTCGATATTAAATTCTAAACTTTTTTGATCTATAACATTTTTAATTATTGGTTTAGAATGACGAGTGATAAAATGTAGTAAATAATTTTGAGCTTCACAGTTATAAATATTTAAAACCATATTCTTATTAGTTAAGCAGTAATTAAATAACTCTTTATACTTTTCTATCCATGTATCATCTTGTTCTATTTTTAAAATTACTTCATTTAAATACATCCATTTAATAAGATCATATTTATCTTGAAAATAATTATAAAATGTTTGTCTTTTTAAACCGCAATTAGCTGTTATTTCTTGAATAGTAATGTCCTTTATTTCTTTTTTTGCCGCTATTAATTTGAAGGAATTAACAATGGCATTTCTTGTAATATTACTCATTTTTCTACCTCTTGATATTAATTTTGATAGTCTTAATTTCTTTTTTCTTTATATTCTTTACGTTGTTCTTTTATGTAAGATAGTGTCTCATTAGAGTATCCTACTTTGGCATTATGGCAATAGTTACTAATTGTTAAAACTAGATTATCTTTAGTTTCTCTTTTTTTGGCGTAAACATTAATAGTAACACATCTTCCATCGCGTAGTTCTAGTCGAATAATATGACTTGTAACTATTCCATTTGTTCTTTGAATACTTTCATATATTCCTAAAACATCATCTAGTGCTGCAACTTTTGTTATATCTTTTTTGGGTGATATAGCTTTATTTGATATGATAATAAAATTATCTTCATATACTTTATTTATATCTAAATCATCGGCTAGTTCAAGTATTTCAGGGTGTTTCTTTATAAATTTTGAATTTTCCTTTTTTAAATAGTCAACACCATTATAAATAAAGATAATTCCACATATTAACATAATAATAAACGCTATTAATATAGGATTTAGGCCATCAATTATAAAGGCAACTGACATTAATGTACTAATTAAAGATATTATTATTCCCACTATTAAGAATACAATTCCTTTGCTTTTTAATTTTTTTATTAAACGTGTTCTTCCCATGACATCCTCCATTAATTACTTTTATTATAATTAGTCATATTTTCATAGGTATATCCTAATAAAATATTAGCATTTTTAGTTGATATTTCTTGTAGAGCCTCCTCTAGCATTTCTTCTTTCACGTAATCAACCTTTTTTGTTTTGAATTTCTTTTTATTTTTCATAAATATATTAAGAAATACTTTGTTTCCAAACCTTGTACTAGTATTTCCTATATAAATCCAAGAAATATCATTATAGTTATAAATGTGTAATCCTAAAGAAAGTGATATTAGATATTTATCAGTTAAATATAGGCCTATTTTTTTATATTCTTTCATGCTAGTTTTTTCCAATTCACGCTCTACTTCATCATAGTCTATTTTGGATAATGTTTTTTTAGTGTTTATAGCACAAATTAACCAATTAATAAATATGGCAATAGCTGATGATATATTTAAAAATACAATAATTAAGCTAATGGCAATACCGGTAGTAAATTTTGTATATGTATCATCAAAATAAGTGGATCCAAAGTAGTTTGAATAATTATCTTTCGTTATTTTATTAGAGGTATTTTTATTAAATTCATCTATTATAAGCTTTTTTAAATCACTTGGTGTATTGTAAATATATCCTGTTAAAGTGTAAGAAAAATTAGTTTTATCTTTTTCATAGGCCGTCTTTATTTTTTGATACGTTTCATCTGTTAACTTTGCAACATACATATAGTTAGATTTGTCATATAAGATATAGTATTTTATATATGTATAGTTAACTTCTCTTTGCGCTATTTGATATGGAATATCAGCAATTTCTATTGATACATACATATTTTTCTTGTCTGAATTTGTTGCGATTAGATCATTATAATTAATTGGCTTTTCTGTTTTCTTTTCATCTTCAATGAAAGAAATATAAATACAAAAGGAAGTAATGGCTAGAAATAGGCAAATTAAAATAGCAATTAACTTTTTATTATTTTGGTGTTTTATTTTTTTTAACATATTTTTTTCTCCCATTATATTATATAATTTATTTCTTTTTTAAGAATCGTAAACTTATATTTTATTATATTATAATAGTTAATTCAGTTCAACTACTTACTTCTTTGGTTCTATATTTTCTTAAAATCTTTTTTCTATTACCGATTGACATCTTTGTTCTACCAATTATTTCAGATAGTTCTTTCTCACTTTTTATATCCCAATTTGAAAGAAGAATTTGATCTTCTTCTTTGGTCCAATATTTAATTCTTTTTTCTGCTTCTAATCTATGAGCCCGATGTTCAATAGAACTTTTAGTTCGTTTTAATTTTTTAGAGATCCATAGAGGTCCTTTAGACAAATAATATTTTAAAACAAATGCATCTTCTTCTCTTTTCCAGTGATTGCTTCTTACAAGACCTAATTTATTAGCATGACTTATACAGGCCTTCTGTGTTTTATGGAGTCTTTTCGAAACCCAGGCGCTACCATTATCAGGATAGTATTTTTCTAAAAACAAGTCATCTTCTTGTGACCATTTGCTTATACAAAAATTAGGATTAATATTTTTAGTACCTTTGTTTTTATATTTTGAAAAATGGATAAAATATTTTTTTAGTTCTTCATCTTCTATTTCAGAATAATATTTTTCAAATGAATACTCTTGATTATACCATTCTATATATTTTTCTCTATGTTTTAAAAACTCAGCAACTAATTTTTCGATATTATTTTGGCAGTACTTTATTCTAAGCATTGGAATTTTATTTTTCTGGCAATACCTATTTTTTATTTGGTCATGTCTTTGTGTTATTTCTAAAACCTCTTTCGCATTAATTTTTTTATTGCTGTAAAGTGTTGTAGGTAAAAAGTGTTGTGAACCATCATATTCTATTATACCAATTAGCTTTTTTAAGTTGTTATCTTCATATATTGCAAAATCAAATAATAATGGATTTTTGTCAACACATCCTTCTAATCCTACTTCCTGCCTATAAACTATTTTTTGACTATTGAGATAGGACTTGATTTTTTCCACGGCTGAGCTATCATCTTTAGTATAAGTTATTTTTAACCTAGTGGCTTTTTGAGAACATGCCTTTTCGTTCTTAGTTTTAATAATTTCACTAACAAATTTTCCGATAATGGGATAGTATTTTTTTAGAATGGCAATTTCTTCTTCCGTCCATAGGGCTTTATTGATATAGCGTATTTTATGCTTAGAGGCATATGTTATACATTTTCTTGGTGTTTTATTTAATTTTTCAGCACACCATGTGGCACCATATTTAGGATAATATTTTTTTAAGAATTTTTTATCATTTTCACTCCACTTTGGTATTGTTTTTAATTTTAATACGGCAGCTTTAGAGTGGCAAGCAACATAGCTTCTATTTAATTTTTCTGCTACAAATGTCCCACCTTTTTCAGGATAATACTTTTTTAAAAATTTTAATTCTGATTCACTCCATTTACTAGTGTTTATATATTTAACACCAAGTACATGTGCTCTTTGAAAACAGGTTTCTTTATTTCTATTCAAAAGTTTGCTCACTTTATTTATGCCATACAGAGGATAATATTTTTTTATAATGTCATCCTCATCTTTTGACCAGCGGTAACTTCTTTTAATTTTTAACTTTCCAGCTCTAGAAATGCAGGATGATGGTGAACGGTTTAAGTGTTTGCTGCACCATTCTGCTCCTTTATCAGGATAATTAGCTTTTAAAAAATTATCTTGTGACGTGGTCCACTTTTCATTAAACATTTGATATTGGGACTTTACTGTTTTATTATTTTTTCTTAATCTATATAATCTAGTTCTACATGATGATGAACTTCTAGATACTAGTTTAGCTACTTCACTATACCCCAGTTGTTTGTAATTATTTAATAAAATTATATCTTCTTTCGCAGACCAATTTTTATTTTCTCTTTTTATAATTTCATTATACATATAATCACCAATTAATTTTAACATACAATAGATTTATTTTAAAAATTAAAAAGACTAAGAAAATTAATTCTTAGTCTAAATAACATACTGGGGCGGTATAAGGGAATCGAACCCTTGCATACTAGTGCCACAAACTAGCGTGTTAACCACTTCACCAATACCGCCATGTAAATACAACAATTATTTTATCAATAAAGTTGTATTTTGGCAATATGTTTTATGCACTTTTTTAATTTTTTAGTTTTTCTAAGTTAATAAAAGTTACTTTATCTGTAACCGTCTTGGCAGTTTTTCTATACTTAGAAGAAGAACTTTCAAAAAGGAAGAGAATATCATTGTTATTATCAACAGATATTTGTTCTAACATGGGAGGACAGCAAAAGGAATAAGTAGGATTCAGATAAGTATTGGTTTTTGAAATCGGGAATATTAAAACCTTACTATTATTTTTTCTGCCATAAGAAGAACTTAAAATCATATGTGGGGTATCATTTATCTTACTAAAAGTGATTCCTTGAATTTTTCTTGGAACTTTAAATTCATAAAGATATTTTAGCGTTATGCCCTCTTCCTTGCGTAAGATATCATAAACTTTAATTAAACCATTTTTTGTTTTATTGAAACTGCCAACATATAATTTTTGGTCATAACAGGTAAGATAGGAACAAACTAAATTACCGTCTTCTATTAGTAGATCTCCTCCAAGAGAATTTGCTGAGACATCATACTTTTTCTGATGAATATAATTTTCGTTAATGAATTCATGATAAGGATAAGAACTTATTTTCCCTTTAGTATCACAAATAAATATTAAATTATGTTTTTGATCATAGCTAATTCCACCAACATGAGCTTTATTATTTAATATAATGGTTTTGGTTCTACTTCCATCTAAGTCTAACATTAATACTCTAGATTGTTCATGGTTATCCATATAACATGATACTAATATAGTATTATTCACTCTACAAATTCCCTGTGGTACTTCATTATCTTCTAATGGAAGTTTGATATTATTAACTATTAATTTGTTGTACTCTTCATAAACATTTTTTTTAAACATATTAATCCCTTCTAAATTAAAGAAAAGGGTTAATTAATTTAACCCTTATTCTACTGTTACTGACTTAGCTAAATTTCTAGGTTTATCTATATCACAGCCTCTTTTTAGAGCTACATAATAAGATAAAAGTTGAAGTGCTGGTACTACTAACATACTTTGAGTAAACATAGATGTTGTTGGAACAACTATTTTAGTATAATCTTCAAAATCATCTAAATCTTTAGTAGTTATAACTATTCCGAAAGCTCCTCTTGCCTCTGTTTCTTTTAAGTTGGAAATACTCTTATCTTTTAAGGCTTGATTAGTGATAACGCATAATACAGGCATATTTTCTTCTACTAAAGAGATAGTACCATGTTTTAATTCTCCTGCTTGATATGCTTCACTATGAAGATATGATACTTCTTTTAATTTTAGACTTCCTTCCATACAAATGGCGTAATCTATTCCTCTACCAATAAAGAAACAAGATTCTTTTTGATAAATTGAGTCTGCCACTTTTTCGTAGTAACTATTATTATCTAATACACTTTTTAATAAAGCTGGTAACTTTTCAAATGCCTTATAATCTTCATCGCCTTGAACTAGTTTCTTTACCTTAGCAGTTTCTAGGGCCATTAAAGATAATACACACACTTGTAAAATATAGGCTTTAGTAGTGGCCACAGCTATTTCAACACCAGCATTAGTTAGTATTTTTCTATCACATTCTCTTGCTATGGTTGAATCTGGATTATTGACAATACCTAATGTTTCAATTCCTAATTTATGAGCTTCACGCATTGCGGCGATAGTGTCAGCTGTTTCTCCTGATTGTGATATCAAAATAACTAAAGGATTTTTTCCATAAAGTTTTTTCTTATAACGATATTCACTAGCTGGATAAACATCTACTTTTATATTGGCATATTCTTCAAAAAGATTTTGACCAACTAATCCAGCATACATTGCTGAACCACACGCTACTATATCTATTTGTTCATATTTTGAAAGATCAAGTTCACTTCTGTTTGCTTCATTTTTATATCTTTCAATAAGATTATTTAAGACTACTGGTTCTTCCATGATTTCTTTTAACATATGATGTTTATAACCATTCTTACTATTATCTACACCTTTACTATCTGATATTAGTATTTCTTTTTCGATAGGTTTTCCATCATGATAAATTTTGCAAGTATCACTAGTTAGAACAGCGATATCTCCAACATCTAATAAAATATATTTGTTAGTATATTTTATAATAGCTGTAATATCACTAGCTAAAAAGTTTTCGCAATCTCCAATACCAATTAATAATGGACTATCTTTTCTTAATGCATATAGACTATTATCACCCTCAACCATAATACCAAAAGCATAACTACCGGTAAGTATTTCAGTTGTTAATTTGATAGCTGTTAGTATATCATTATCTTTTAATTTATAATCTAACATAGCTGCGGCTACTTCACTATCTGTATCACTATTAAATTTGTAGCCTTTTTGTTCTAATTCTTCTTTTAAAGTATCGGCATTTTCAATAATACCATTATGAACTAAGGTAATTTTTCCTACCTTATGTGGATGAGCATTAACAAGATTTGCTTCACCATTGGTTGCCCATCTAGTATGAGCAATACCATATAAACTATTTAACTTATCTTCTTTATTAATTTTTGCCTCAAGTTCTTTTACTCTTCCAACACTTTTAATAATTTCTAAATTTTTGCCATCGGATATCGCAACTCCGGCTGAATCATATCCTCTATATTCAAGGGCATATAACCCATTAAGTAAAACTTCTGTTGTTTTTTTCTTTCCTATATAACCTGTGATTCCACACATAAATAAATTCCTCCACTATAAAAAAATATTAAGTGGATATATTCTTTGTTGTAATATTGTTTTTACTTTTTAAAATATATCTAACGAACCTTCAATCCGTTGTAGCATCCGCCGAATATTCGATAACTACAATCCTCGTCAACTGTTTAGTTCAGGCGCTTAAGATGAATTACAACCTTTCATTTTCTATCTCATTAATATTATTATACAAAAAATTAGGAGATGTGACAAATCTTTTTTTAGAAACAAAAAAACTTCAAGAAATATTTCCTGAAGTTTTTGATCTATTTACTTTCTTTTTTTTGTTTAGTAATATCAACAATAATATTAATAGTCATAAATACAATCATGATTGCTACTACAACTAAAATATTTTTTGTTAAAAGACTTTTTTCAATAGTAACAAGACTCTCTCTTAAAAGATTTATAGTATATGTCATTGGTAATATTGGGTTTAAGAATCTAAATCCTTTTGTTACTGTTTCAATTGGGAATGTACCACCGGCTGCAGCTAATTGTAATACTAATAATATTAAAGCAATAAATTTACCGATATCTTTGAAGTTAATAATTAGTGTTTCAATAATTGCCATAAATGTATTAGCTACTAAAATAATTGAAATGAAATATAAGAAAATATTTGTTATTTCAAAATCTAGTAAAGTCATAAGTAGAATTCCTAGAATGATTGCTGATAATGTTGCAAGACCGTGGTAGCATAATGTTCTTTGAAGACGGTTTTTATTACTAATACTTAGTTTTTTAAATCTTTCTTCTTTATCATAGTAAAGAACAATATACATCATTAGACATCCTACCCATAAAGCTATAGATATAAAGAATGGTGAGAATGCTGTACCATAACTTGATATTTCATTTACAGCTTTTGTTTTTACTGTTACTGGTTCTTTACTGTAGTCAGATAGGTTATCTACTTTTTTAACTTCTTCTTTTGTTGTTGTAATATTTGTATTTAATTCTTCTTTAGCACCTTTGACACTGCTATTTAAAGTTTTAATACCAGCATTTAGGGTTGTTGCTCCATCATTTAATGTTGCAATACCATTTCTTATCTGAAGTGATGAATCATATAGTGTGTTAGCACCATTTAATAAGGTATTAACTCCACCTTGTAACTGTTTTATTTTATCATTAACTGATAATAATGGTGTTACTTTGTTATTTAATTCATTTATTCCAGCTGATACGCTTGTATTAGCGTTTTGTAGTTTTTGACCACTTATTTTTAAATAATTAATCGTTGTTGTGTTACCTGTTTTTTCAGATGGTGTTGACATTCCTTGAGCGATTGCACACATTTTGATTTCTTCTTTAGTTGCTGTGTTATTTTGAACTTTTGGACAGATACTTGCATTAATTAATGTTACTAAGCTATCTGTGTAGTTTAAGGCAGTATTTACTCCTGAAACATAAGCATTAAAACCTGTACTAAATTGATCATTACCAGCTTTTAAGTTGGCAGCTCCTGTTACTAATTCATTTAATCCGGAACTTAAACTTGAAAAATTAGCAGTACTACTATTTAAAGTTTCTATACCATCTTTGATATTTTTGATACCTGTATTAAACTCTTCATAGTTTGATTTTAAACTATTAGTACCATTAGCTAAACTATTACTTCCATCTTGAAGTTTTGTAGTACCTTCTTCTAATTGTTCAAAGCCATTTGAAATAGTTTCTAATTTTGATGGTACATCTTTTATTGTAGAAGCTAGGCTGTCTACAATAGTAGAATTTACAGTATTATCAAGATTTTTTTCTACAGCACTTACTACATTATTGATAATTTGACTAGCTAGATAATTAGATTTCTGGTTTGGTGCATATGTAATAGTTGCGTGTTTTTTGTTTGTGGTAGATGCACTTTCCATACTTTCAGAAAAATCTTTTGGAATAGTAATTACTGCGTAATACTTTTTATTATAAAGACCATCTGATGCTTTTTCATCACTAACTGTACTTATCTTTAATTTTTTAGAGTTTTTGATATTAGTAATAACTTTTTCTCCGTTATCACCCTCATCGTTATTAACAATGGCAACTGGTATGTTATCAATGTTTCCTTCACCATATGGATTCCAATAGGCTTTTAAGTAAAAGAAACTGTACATGAACGGTATAATTAAAACTGCCGCTATAATAACATAATTAAAAAACTTTTTTTCTTTCACGATATCCCCTCCTAATTAAATAGACCATCTTTTAAGATTGTGGTAATTTCTTTAGTAATTGTTTTCTCATCTATTGGCTCATCATATTCAAATAAGATTGATAAACAAACTTTATAGATAATAAAAGCTGTTAAATGAGCATTACATTTTTTGATGTTTTTTTGATCTATTTCCTCATTTATTTTTGTTTCAAGATAATTAATTATCTCTGAGTCATAATAATTTGAAAATGACATATTTTGCATAGCATTATTACTTGATGTGTTACAATCTTTAATAATAGATTCTAATAAAGCACTATTTTTTCTGAGATTTAAGATTTCTAACATAATAGTTGATACTTTATCGTTAAAACTTTCATTATTTATTTTCTTTTCTATTTTTTGTTTCATATTGATAAGTTCTTCTTCAATAAAATATCTAAACAATTCATCTTTATCTTTAAAGTAAGAATAAATTGTTTTCTTAGTTACGTTAGAGGTTCTTGCTATCTCATCCATAGATACTTTTTTGTAACCATACTTTGTAAATAATTCACGGGCTGTATTTATTACAACTTCTTTTTTTTCCATATCAGTCACCTCTATACAGATATACCAATTTGGTATACCAGTATAGTATATGCTTTTTGTCGAATTTTGTCAAGAAAAATCTATAAAAAAAAAGAACTATTTCTAGCTCTAATTAATCATGTTTAATCTAGCATCTTCAATTTCTCCTCTAAAGGTTTCATCAAAGATTGGCAACGATTTAGTAATAACATCTGGATATATATTTTTACAGTTTTCAATTGCTTTTCTAAAATCTAGGACATTTACATATTTACGGTTATCAAACATAGCGTAACTGAAGGCATCTTGAATTAAGGTTAGAGTTACATCGGGATATCTAGAACCTATTTCATATACTCTTTTATATTCACTAGTGATATCGGTTAGAAATTCCATCATTGTTTGTTTCACAAAGTTGGAATACATCATCTCGGCCCCTGTCCTTTTTTCTATTTTCGGAAGTGTTCCTAAACATATTTGGATATTTTGTTCCCTGGTTGGTTCTTCAACAATTACTTTTTGAAAACGTCTAACAAAGGCTTTATCTCTTAAGATATATCTTTCATATTCTTCAGTTGTTGTAGCACCAATAACTTTTATATCACCTCTATCAAGACCTGGTTTAAACATATTGGCAAAGTCTAGGGCTTCTCCTTTTGAACCCATTAAAGTATGTATTTCATCTATAAATAAAATTAAATGTTCATAGTTTTTCAACTCTTCTATTAAGTTTTGAATCTTTGATTCACCGGTTACGGGATCTATACCAAGTAAGGCAGAAGTATTAACTTTTATTATTTGATAATTTAGTAATTGATTAGGAACTTGTCTTTTTTGAATTAAGTATGCAAGTCCTTCAACTATAGAAGTTTTTCCGACACCAGGCTTACCAGTTAAAATAGCTGATTTATCTGGAGTAAGTAGGATAAGCATTAACTCCTTCAATTCCTTTTCTCTTCCTATAGCTGGATTAGTGATGAATTCTTTTTTTATAAAGTTTTCACCATAAGTGTCTAAAATACTAATACGTTTGCTTTTTATATCATATGTATTTTGTTCTCCATTACTATTTATATTTTGATTCATTTTTGTTAATCTTGTTATTTCTTCATTCATCTTATCCTAGCTCCTTACTTTATTATGATATTATTTTGTTTTTTTATCTTCCTTTGATTGTTTTTTTAATAAATCTCTAATTTCTGTTAATAAACGTTCTTCTTTTGTCATTTCTGGTTCTTTTTCTTCCTGCTCTTTTTGTTCTTTTTCTATTTTACTTTTAATCTTTTTATCAAATGAATTTAAAATTTTAATTACTGTAAATATACAAAAAGCAACAATTAGAAAATCCACTACATTTTGAATGAATAAACCATATTTTATAGAAGCTCCTTGGAATGTAATTGATAGTCCAGAAAAATCAACACCACCTAAAATAACTCCTATAATAGGCATTATGATGTTATCTACTAAACTAGAAACTATTTTACTAAAAGCTCCACCTATAATAACACCTACAGCTAAGTCTACTACATTTCCTTTTGATATAAACTGTTTAAACTCGTCTAAAAATTTTTTCATATATAACTCCTTACTTTACTTTTTCTTTTTTTAACTCTTTTAAAGCCTGAGCTAATTGATCAGGGCATGATGTCTTTCTATTCCTACAATCAATACCTTCCAATTTATTTATTACTTCATCTATAGTTTTTCCTTTGCATAATATAGAAACTCCCATAGTATTACCTGGACAACCGCCAATAAATTTTACATCTTTTATTACATCATTCTCATCACAACTTACAATAATCTTTGATGAGCATACACCTTTTGGTGTAAATTCTATCTTTGCCACTATATCACCTCTTACTGTATTATACCAAATCAAATTAATAAAAATCAAATTTTTATTAACTTCTTTGAGAAAGCTTTTTTAATTTTAGTTATCTTTTATTTGAATAATTTTTTTTGATACATAAAAAACAGGTCATATAATTAATTATGCCCTGCTTTCTAAATATTATTTTGTCAATACTTCACAGACTAAATTACTAATCTCCGTTGGATTTTCAATGCTTAAACCTTCAATAAGTCTTGCTTGAGCATATAATATTTTAGTATATTTTTCTAATGTTTCATAATCTTTTGCTTTATATAATTTCTCAAGTTTCTTACTAATTTCGTGACTCTCATTTATTTCCATAACAACATCAGCCTTGATATTTTGATTATTTGGCATAGCATTTAATACTTTTTCCATTTCTACTGATACTTCACCTTTAGTAGTTAAACATACTGGATGGTTTTTTAATCTATGTGTAAATTGGACATTTGATACTTTATCTGATAAGTACTCTTTCATTTTTGTAAACATGTCTTTATTACTCTCATTGGCTTTTTGTAATGATTCTTTTTCCTCTTCTGTATCTAAATCCATCTTTTCATCAGCAACGTTAATAAACTTTTTACCTTCATATTCTTGAAGTGATTTAATTACAAATTCATCCATATAATCTGTTAGATATAGGATTTCATAATCTTTATCTTTTACAGATTCTACTTGTGGAAGTAAATCTATTTTATCAATACTTTCACCACAAGCATAATAAATGTTTTTTTGGTCTTCTTTCATGTTAGCAACATATTCTTTTAAGGTTACTAATTTTTTCTCTTTTGATGATGTATATAGTAGGAGATCTTGTAAGATATCTTTTTTCATGCCATAACTACTATAAATTCCATATTTTAATTGCATTCCAAAGTCTTTGAAGAATTTTTCATAATCTTTTCGATCCTCTTTTAGCATATTTTCTAGTTCTTTTCTAATTTTTGTTTCAAGACTTTTTGCAATTAACTCTATTTGATAATTTTCTTGTAGTGTTTCTCTTGAGATATTTAAAGATATATCTTCGCTATCAACTAAACCTTTTACAAAGCTAAAGTAATCTGGAAGTAACTCACTACATTTATCCATAATCATGACACCTTTTGAATATAGTTGAAGTCCCTTTTCATAATCTTTACTATAATAGTCAAATGGAGCATGAGATGGGATAAATAAAAGACTTGTGTAACTGCATCTTCCCTCTACTTCACTTCTTACTACACGTAGTGGCTTTTCATAATCATAAAATTTATCGGTATAAAAGTCATTATACTCTTCTTCTGTAACATCCTTCTTTTGTTTTTTCCAAAGTGGAATCATACTGTTAAGAGTAACATCTTCTTTTATCGTTTCTTCTTTGTCACTATCTTCTTTCTTGATTTTCTTTTCTTCCATCATCTTAATTGGGTAATGGATATAATCAGAGTATTTTTTGACTAAATTTTTAATAGTATATTCTTCTAGGAATTCTTCATAGCTAACATCTTCGTTGCTTTCCTTCAAATATAAAATTACTTCTGTTCCGTTATCTTTCTTGTCTGATTCTGTAATACTGTAACCATCAGCACCAGTTGATGTCCAAGTATAGGCCTTAGGACTTTCTATACTTTTACTATGTACTACAACTTTATCACTTACCATAAAGGCAGAATAGAATCCTACACCAAATTGTCCTATGATATCAATATCTTTCTTTTTATCATTATTTTCTTTAAATAATTCAGAACCACTTTTGGCAATTGTACCTAAATTATTCTCAAGTTCTTCTTCATTCATACCAATACCATTATCAGTAATAGTTAAGGTTCTATTTTCTTTATCTAAGTTTATACGAATCTCTAAATCTTCTTTTTTTACTTTGATATTCTTATCAGTTAATGACTTATAATATAGTTTATCAATAGCATCACTAGCGTTTGATATTAATTCTCTTAAGAATATTTCTTTGTTAGTATAAATTGAATTAATCATCATATCTAGTAATTTTTTAGATTCTGCTTTAAATTGTTTTTTCTTCACAAATTTCATCTCTTTCTTAAAAAATTGTTAGATAACTCTAACAATTAAATAGTAGCACTACTTTTAGCACTTGTCAATTATGAGTGCTAAAAAACTACAAATTATTTATTTCTTCTATTGATAATCCTGTGCAATTCTTTATTATCTTTGGATCAATTTTATTTTCTAGCATGGATTTGGCAACCTCTATTTTGGCTTTTTCTTTTCCTTGCTCAATTCCTTGCTCAATTCCTTGCTCAATTCCTTGCTCAATTCCTTCTTCAAGGCCTTCTTGAAAACCTTCTTCAATAGCTTCACGGCGTAATGTATTTTCAATTTTACGGTTATCCTCTTCTGCACTCATATATTCTCTAAATTTTGGATTTTCATTTATTCTTTTAAGTTCAGACATATATTTATTCACCATCCTATCTTTATTTGATAGAGATTTTAGCTCTTCTGGGTTAAGGTCCAACATAATTATATACTTATTTTTCTCTATCTCTTTTATATTTTTATTGTACCATAGGCTTTTATATTTATCCATATCGAACTCATATACTGTAAAGTTTTTTACTAATAGATTGTTATCTTGATCTTTTATCTTATATATATGGCATAACCTATTACTTTTAAAACTAAAACCATAGTTAAAATTTATTTGAATAATTTGAGTATCAATATTATAGTCATTTCCTTCTAAAACGTAATGTGAGTAAGTATCACAAATATAGGCCATATTTCTTATCCTAGTATAACTTTTATAATAGGCATTTACTTCTAATTGAATTTTTCCTATGTTAGTATTTAGATTAAGATCAAATATTTTTCTTCTTAGTTTTATATTGTCGCTATTGCGTTCTACGTTTAAAATTTCAATATTACTTATTTTTACTTCTAGTATTTCCTCTAATAAATTAGTAAGTATATCTTTATTATCTTCTTTCATGAAAACTTCTTTAAAGGCTCGATCATACTTACATGTATAAAATTTCTTTTTTTCTTGCATATATTTTTCTCCTTGAAATGGATATAACAAAAAATTAAAAAAAAGAAAAATCTAAGATTTGGTAAAATTAGGCTTAATTTCTTTTCTTTTGGTTGTGTTTCTCTAAGGAAATTTACAATAATTCACTTTCTTTAAAACGTAAAAATAGCAAAATTAAAAGTTCTAACATAGGCTAGAACTCTTAATTATTTTTTTCATAATTCCAAAGGTCACGACACATATCTTCAAGAGTTTTTGTGGCAACAAAACCTAATTCTTCCTTAGCCTTTGTTGGATCTGAATAACAAGCAGCGATATCTCCTGGACGTCTGTTTACTATTTTATAATTTACTTTAACATTATTTACCTTTTCAAAGGTATTTATTATATCTAATACGCTATATCCAGTACCGGTTGCTAGATTATAGATAAATAGACCCTTACCTTCTTTATTTAATTTTTCTAGGGCTTTAATATGTCCAATAGCTAAATCAACAACATGAATATAATCTCTTACTCCAGTACCATCTTTAGTATTATAGTCATTTCCGAAAACAGATAAACATTCTAATTTGCCACTAGCAACTTTTGAAACATATGGTAATAAATTAGCCGGAATTCCATTAGGTTCTTCACCGATAAGACCTGATGAATGGGCACCAATTGGGTTAAAATATCTAAGAATTGCAATATCAAATGTATTATCTGATTTATATAAATCCTTTAAGATTTGTTCAACGAATAGCTTTGATGTACCATATGGATTTGTGGTATTTCCCGTTTTACAATCTTCTGTTATCGGCAATACTTCTGGATCTCCATATACTGTAGCACTTGATGAAAAGACAAGTTTTTTAACATTATACTTTTTCATAGCGCTCAGTAATACTAATACCGTAGAAACATTATTTGTATAGTATTCAACTGGTTTTTCTACTGACTCACCAACTGCCTTATAAGCAGCAAAGTCGATAACTGCATCAATTTTATTTTCAGTAAATATTTTATCTAAAATACCTTCATCTATCATATTGCCTTCATAGAATGTAAAGTCTTTGCCTGTAATCTGTTTTATTTTTGAAAGATTTTCTCTTTTACTGTTAGAGAAATTATCTAAGATAACTACTTCATAACCATTATTTAATAATTCCACACATGTGTGTGATCCTATGTAACCATTTCCACCAGTTACTAATATTTTCATTTCTATCACCTAACCTTTATATAAGAATATCAAATTTATATTGATAAAACAATAGGTCCTACAAATTTCTATTTTCTTTTTAAGACTAGAGATGATTCATTCATAATATAGCCATCTATGTATAAACCATATATTTTAGGAAATATTACTCTTTTTATATGTAGAACATCTTCATATTTTGTTTTTCTGTTTAAAACAGGGTTGGTTAAGTCATCACCAAAATATTTTTTTAGCATAGCTAACTCTTCTTCTCCTAGAAAATCTTCTATTACTTTAATATCCGTACCGCTACAACTCCTTAGAAAACTTAACATTTTTATATCGGTATTTTTTAAAGCTCCTTGCGGTTTTTTAGTCTTTTCATGATCATGTGCTTGAGATTTCTTTGTTCTAGTTTTTTTAGTTTTAGGTTTTGCTGTTATAATATCTTTTAGTTTTTGAAGTCCTCTTATCTCTAACTGACTAATTCTTTGATGTGTAACTTTATCTTGTGAAAGACCAAGTTGAGGATAGATTTTTGCTATTTGCTTTTGAGAATAACATTTCTGTTCAGGATTTAATCCATATCTTAATCTCAAAACCGTAGCCTCTTTAATAGGTATTTTTTTTAAAGCTTCTTCTAATTGGCCCTTTTCAGTAAAATTGTTATACACTAAAACATTAGATTTATCTTCTATAGTTTCAATTAACTCAATATCTTTATTATTGGAATCCTTAACTATTTCACTTAAGCTAATAGTATCATTTAATAGTCTTTTATACTCTAATATTTTTTCTAAGGGAACATTTAAGGTATTAGCCATTTCCTGATCACTAGGGACTCTTCCTTCTTTCTCAGTTATTTTTCTTATGGTTTGCAAATACTTTTGAATTTTTTCTACGACGGCAACAGGAATTCTAATATTTCTAGACTGGTTTTTAATTGCTCTTTGAATTGACTGATTAATCCACCAAGTAGCGTATGTTGCAAATTTGAACCCCATACTAGGATCAAATCTTTCAACGGCTTTCATTAAACCAATATTTCCTTCACCTATTAGATCAATAAATTCTAATCCCTTATCGATATTTTTTTTAGCTACATTTACTACTAGTTTTAGATTAGATTCTATGATTTTATCTCTTATATCTTTATCTCTCGTCTCAATATAGCTAGTTGTTAAGCTTAACTCCTCTTCGGAAGATAATAGAGGTATTTTCGAGATTTCTTGTAAATAAACTTTCGCTATATCATTTATTAAATCATTGCTTCTTGTAGGAATAATATCTATATAAGGTATACTATGGATAGTACAATAAAAACTAATATACTCTATCAAACTATCCTCTATATCTTCTTTTATAAGACTTTTTTCAAAAATACAATCTTCTTCTATTAATTTTTCAACTATAACTTTTATAGTGTCATTATTAGATAAATACATAAATAATTTGAAACGGTTATTATCTTCACATTGATCAATTAAAGATGATAATTTATGGTATGAATTTTTATTATTTTTAAGTGTTTTGCAAAAAAGGTTCATCTCTTCTAAGTTGTTTTGAAAGAAATTATACAATATTAGAATGTAAATTTGTTTATATACTTCATCTTTGAAACAATCATAATTAGCGTTAGCGGTTTCTAGTTCTTTTAAATCTATTAAATCAATAATATCGCTTTTTAAAAATTTAAAGTCATTATCAATATCTTTTTCTATTTTTTGCATATATTTTTCTGTCATAAAAATCACTCCATTTATGGTATAGCACACTTAATTAAATTTTACTTTATATTTTAGCACAATTTCTTCATTTGTTAACAAAAAAATAAGAAGATAATGGTTCTTCTTATCTAATTAGCTTTGGCAACATCATTTCCATCTTCTACAACTTCTATAATTCCATGAAAATGCATATCAGCTTCTTGAGTTAAAGTGTTTTTTGATATCCAAAAACGTAATGTGTATTCTTCTTCTTTTTGAGGACCAATTACCTTGTTAACAATAATATTGTTATTTAAATCGTCTAAATTATAAATATCACTAACTTGTCCCTTAGTATGAATTCCTACTTTGATAATATTTAATGGTATCTTGTATTCTCCACATTTTTCTTTTTTATATAATTTGTTATCTGGTACTATCTTAATAGCGTATTTTACTTTAGTTGCGGTATTGTTTTTGATTGTAAATCTATAGGCACGAGATGACAAACCTACTGAGTCAGTTACCGGTGTTATTTTAGTAATCGCTACTTTTTCACCGGCTTTGTCATGAAAAGTAACTGCTAGAGAAGATGAATTACTAATCTTATCTCTTTCATCTTGAAATTTATCATAAATTTTATAGGTAGAAACTAATGCCAAACCAATTATGACACTCATAAAAATGATATTTTTAATTAGCATTTTTTTTCTTGCTTGTTTATAAAGATTATAATTCATCTTAACACCTCGTTCTTTTAATATTATACCTTATTATATTTAGTAGTCAAATAAATAGTTACTTATAAAATAAACTTTACATAAATGTGTAAATTCAAATAAAGAAGAAACTAATTAATAGTTTCCCCAATAATAATTTTTATTTAATTAATTGATATTTATCCCATATACTTACTGACAGTTTCTTCTACTATTAATTTAATATCTCTTTCGTTAAATGGTTTTCTTAAAACATCTACAATTGGATATTCATAAGCTTTAGCTACTAACTCATCAGATCCTACACCGGTAATAATAGAGACTGGTATTTTGGAAAACAAATCATTTTCTCTGAAGAATTCTAATACTTGGAATCCATTAACATTTGGCATATTTAAGTCTAGAAAAACACCTACAAGTTTATTATACATTCCTTGCTGAATAACGTTCATAGCTTCTTTACCATCGCTTGCTACTAAAACCTCATATTCATTATCAAATAATTTTTGAATAAATTTTTTAATAACCTCTGAGTCATCTACAACAAGGATTGTTTTTTCTTTGATAGTATTTTCTTTAGGTTCATCAATTACCTCTACAGTTTCTGCTTCGTTACCAAGGTAGACTTTGGCTATATTTAGAGCTCTTAATGTTTCTTTTTCTAATTCAGGGAAATGTTCACTGATATAAAACATATTATTTTCTTTACTCTTCATTTCTTGATCAAGAGCAAGTTCTGCTAATCTAGTGAATCCAAAATACTTAGAGTCACTTTTTAAAGCGTGGACTTCAATTGCATAATTAGCCATATCTCCACTTTCTTTAAAAGTTCTTAATTTAGCTAGTTTCTCAGATGCATCTGTTACAAAGTCTTGAATGCTAGCATTATATGTTTCAATATCTCCAAAAAGTTCTAAGCTTTTTTCTACGTCTACTCCATTATTTAGTAGATAATTTACATCATTCATTTTTTCACCTTCTCTATTTAGATTATATTATTATTACAAGTATTTAGCAAGAATTTTGTCTAGTTCTTCTTTTTCTATCGGTTTAGCAAGATAATCATCAAATCCTTTTGCTATATATTGCTCACGCATTCCAGATAAAGCGTTTGCGGTTAAAGCAACTGTTGGAATGTTATAATTAGGTAACTCTTTTAGCTTTTGTAATGTTTGAACTCCACTCATTTTTGGCATCATGTCATCTAGTAATAACAAATCATAGTGAGCCCCAGATTTTATTTTTTCAATGCAATCTATACCGCTGGTTAATTCATCTATTTCAAAGTTATAATGCGATAAAAGCCTTAGGGCAACCTTTAGATTTAATTTATTATCATCGACAATAAGGAGACGTTTTTTAGTATTTTCATCTGTTCCTTCAGCATCTAAAACTTCAACTGTATCTATTTTTTTCTTAGGTTGTATTTTAGGTTCTAGACTTGTTTTTCCTTCCACTATAACTTGGTCAATTGCTACTGTAAATTTAGATCCTTCTCCATATTCACTTTGAACAACGATAGTTCCATTCATTAATTCTACTAATTTTTTAGTTATTGCCATACCAAGTCCAGTTCCTTCTATGGTAATATTTTTTTCTTCATCAAAACGTTCAAATTTTGTAAATAATTTATCAATTTTGTCTTTAGCTATACCAATTCCTGTATCTTCTACCGAAATAATTAAACGACAAACACCATCTTTTTGAACGGAATCTACCTTAAACTCAATATATCCTTCATTAGTATATTTGGCAGCATTAGTTAAAATATTTAAAACTATTTGTTTTAGTCTGACATGGTAACCATATAGAACTGGTGGAATAGTAGGATCAATTACACTCCTAAATTCTATAGGTTTATCGCCAATACGTGATTTAGTTAAAATGATTAATTCATCAAATACCTTACCAATTTCATATTCTTTCTTTACAATTTCTAGTTTATTAGCTTCTATTTTAGAAATATCTAATATTCCATTAACTATCTCTAAAAGACTGTTTGAAGCCATCATAATATCGCGAATATCTTCTTTTGCTGATTCTGGAATATCTTCTTCGTCTTGTAAGGCTTGGCTAAAACCAGTAATAGCATTAAGAGGAGTACGTATTTCATGGGACATATTAGCAAGGAACTCTGATTTAGCATTATTAGCCTTTTCTGCCTGTGCTTTAGCAATATTTAATTCTTCTATCATTTTCATATCAGGATTTTCAATAGTAAAGTACATAAGGAAGGTAATGAATGATTCGGTAGATGTAACAAGTAAAACTTGAGGATAAACGGCCTGTATAGATAATATTAATGGAAACATTATTAAATACAAAATTAGTGGTACACATTTTATTTTTTGAATCTTTTTAAAATTTTTGATAGTAATAATAAGGCATATCGCAATATAGATTCCACCGATTATATAAGATAGTGTTGCGCTGATGCCATATGAATAGATTTTTCCATCTTTATTGTAATAGTTTAGTGGAAGAATAAATATTAACAAGCCAAAGAATAAGAACAATATTTTAAATAATGAAAATATTTTATTTTGCTTTTTTTCTTCATCATTCACATTCTTTAAGCAAACAGCTATTGTGTATACTGTAAATAGGCTCACCCAACATAATAAATATAATAAATACAATCTTGTGACAATAAAGTTTAAAATTGGCAGCTGATCCATATGAATAATAGTTAATATGCTAGATACATCTAATACTAGACCTATTAAATTTGCGATTAGCATATAAATATATATTTTATTTTCAAATGATAGTAACCTTTTTTTAGAAAAATATATTACTATTAACATTATTATGTAAAATAAACTTGAAACTTGAAAGAAAATACTATTTGACATTTCCATACACCTCTATTTTAACTACTTAGATTATAACATAAAAAAACCAATTATCAAATCAATAATTAGTTCTTTCTACATTTTTATTTAATATTACTATTTATATTTTGCTTAACTAAACTTTTTACGTTTTCTCTTAGGGCTAAGTTTGCCTCTTCAAGTGAATTATAATTATTAACATCTAGTGGTTTAGCAAAGCTAACAGTTAGGTCGTTACTGTTTTTTACATAGTGTCCTGTTACACCAAACGGGACTATTTTTGCATTTGTCTTTGACGCCATAGAAACTGCTCCATATTTAAATGGTAGTAGTATTGAATCTTCACATTCTGATGGAGTAATTCTTTCCATTTCGCATAGTTCATGGACTGCATTTTTGGCAGATAATATATATGACTTATATTCATTTCTTGTGATTTTTTCTTCTTTATATAGTTTATCTAATAAGTTTATTTGAGAGGCAAGTGTATTTTTAGGCATTAGTTTCTTAAAATCATCATAACTAATATCACTGGAATATAGTTCATATAATTCTTGTAATTTTTCTTCTTTCAAACCATTTCTTGTGCCCTCTGGAAATAAACCTACTGCACTACCCTGATTCAAATAATCAATAGCTTCAATTTCCGCTTTTTTTGCATCTCCAAATCTATCAACTGATATTGCCCCAGTCATTTTAAATAATGGACCTAATTTACCATCGAAATACTCTTTTTTTGCCATCCAGTGACTAGTTCTACTTGTTGATGCAATGACAGGAAATTGATCAAGTACATGCAAGTGATTTCCACATAATAATATTGGTCCTTCTTTTGGAATAAATTCCTTATTTATAATCTTTAAGTTATAGTGTTTTTTGAAGTATGGGGTTCCAAAGACTCTTCCTATTTGATATCCTAAGTTACTCATTTCAATTATCTCCTTTTTACCTTAACTTTGTCTTCTTCTGATAATTTTTCTAAAGCTTTATAATCAGTTTTTCCGACTTTAGTAGTTGGAAATTCAGATACTTGTACAAACTTAAATGGTTGGTGATGCATATCTAGATTTTGTCTACATACACTACTAATTTCTTCAATTAATTTTTCATCTAGTTGTTCACCTGGTTTTAAAATTAAGTATGCTTGTGGTACTTTTATATCTTTATATGGATGATTTATACCAACAACAGCACATTGCTCTACTTTATTATTTGTTTCAATAATTTTTTCAATTCTTGGTGGATAAATATTAAATCCTCCTGATACATACATTCTAGATAGCCTATCAGTATAATATATTAAACCATCTTTTGTCATGTATCCAGAATCACCGGTATGGTACCATAATTTGCCATCTGCATGTACTCTTAAAGCATGGGCTGTTTCTTCTTTATTATTTAAATATCCCTTCATGATTGTTGGACCAGAAATACAGATTTCTCCTTCTTGATAGTAATCAAGTTCTTCTTCTGTTTCAGGTTTAACAATTTTAAAATCATTACATATTAGTGGGATACCAATACTTCCGATTTCGTTGCAGTTATCATCTGATAAAGTAGTTCCGGCAACCGCTTCGGTAGAACCATAACCCTTCTTTAATTTATAGTAACAGTTATGTTGTTCAAAGAATTTGTTAATTTCTTCTTCAAGGCCATCCTTCATATTTTCTCCACCTGAAACGATGTATTTCATAAATGATAAGTCCATGCCTTGTATCTTTTTATCATTCATAAGAGCTTTCCAAAGTTTTGGAACTCCAAATACATGGTTTGGTTTATACTTACTCATTAACTTGTAAAATTCTTTTGAATCGAATTTAGGTATTAAGATAGTTGTTATACCATATGAAAGTGGCATATGTACTGAACTACATAATCCAAATCCATGGAACACTGGCATAATAGTTAACATTTTATCGCCTGCTCCAAAGTGTTTAGCTGTTGCTTTTTGTTGGAATACCATTCTATTGAAATTATTATTGGATAATTCAACACCTTTAGGGAATCCAGAAGTTCCACCAGTATACATTATTACGGCAGTGTCATTTCCTGATGTTTTCACATCAGTCAAATTTTTTATTTTTTTAGATTGTTTAGCAAAAGTATCAAGAGATACATACTTATTATCTTCACTGTAATTAATTGTTTTTCCACATTTTGCTTTATAACCAAGTTTTAATGGAAGTGGCATTGAGTCCCCAGCTGATACAACAACAATCTTTTGAGCAGTAATATCAGCAGCAATTGGATCAACTTCTTTAAAAGCATTATCAACCATTACTAATAATTTAGACTTAGTATCATTAATAGCTAACTTTATTTCATTTCCACTTTTTAAAGGGTGAACCATATTAGCAATTGCCCCAATTTTATTTAAAGCATAAAACATATATACAGCTTCTGGAACATTAGGTAAACATAAAGTTACAATGTCTCCTTTTTTAATTCCCTCAGCAGTAAAAGCTTTAGCATACTTTTCAATATTATTAAATAGCTCTTTATATGATATTTTGTTATTAAAATAATTAATAGCAATCATGTTAGAGTATTTTTTAGTACTATCTTTTAAATATTCATAAATACTTGTAGTTGGTAATTCAATATTTCTACTTTCATAGTCATAATATTTTAACCAAGGTCTATCAATAGATGCTTTTCCAGATTTTACTGTAATTAATTCTTGATCTTTTCTATCAGCTTCTTCTTTCATAATTTCAAGTTCAAATTCTTTTACAGCGGAATATGCCTCATTCATTGAACAAATTCTTTTTACATTATTGGCATTAGTAAACTGATAATCCATATTATATTCAGTATTCATACATACTACTTTTGTTAACTTACTTAACTCTTCAATATTTTTAGAATTATCTTCCAACATTATATCTATTTTATTATCTTTTATAGCGGCTGTTTTATCTTCATTACAATAAATTATTTTATCTGTTTCTATACCATTATGTTTTAACCACTGTTCAACTGTATATCGCATTAATTTTCCAAGTTTAGTATCTTGGTCTGTATATTTACGTGATGTAATAATTATTATTTCATCATCATTATTGTGAGCATTTTTAGTAAATTTGTCTGAACCATTACGCATTTTACCAAGGACACAATATTTCATGTAGTTTTTCTTCCAAAAGGCTTTTTCTTCTTCATCACTACATTCAAACATATCCTTTACGTCAAGGACTTTTGTATTAACTGGTTCTCTACCAAAAAACTTTTTTCCTTCTTCTATTTGAAATTTTGCAATATCAGTTAAAGTTCCATCTATATCCACACCGATTCTCATAATTGTTTCCCCCTTTTTACAACTACTACTCCATGTAAATTTGAACATATTTTAGCATAAATGTAGTATTTTGTCAAGTTTTTTGTTGATTTTAGGAAGATATAGAAGTTAGTCTGTCTCTCTTTGAACTAGGTGAAAGGATGTATTTTGTTCATTTCTTAAATATGGAATTATACATTTAGGCCTAATATCATAGTCTGTTAGTTTTTGTAATTCTATCCATTTAAAATGGTGATTTATAATAATTCCATTATCGTTTTCTATTAAATCAAAGTTTTCTAGAGGTATTTCATCTTCTGTCGTACCTAGATAATAAAAATCTATTCCATGTGTTTTTTCTTGGTTAGCATTGATAAAGAAATTCTCTACTATTCCTAAATATCTATCAATTTTAAAATTTACCCCTACTTCTTCTTTTATTTCTCTAATTATAGCCGAGCTACTATCTTCTCCTATTTCAACATATCCTCCAGGTAATGTAAAATAAGATGTATCTCTATATTGTTCAACTAAAATCTTATTGTCTTTCATGATTATTCCTGATGTTCTAACTTTAAATAGGTGACTATTTTTCTTTATTTTTATATCCATTTTTATACCTCTATTTTTTCTTCGTGATAAATATTTTTATCATCATAATAACAAAGATAAGCATCATTGTTTAAGCTTTTAATAAAGTGTTTTTTGTCATTTTCTATTGCCATAGCAACACCATTTGGTAAGCACAAAACTTTTTTGGTTTGACCTTTTAAATCTTCTTTTAATTCACTTGCTCTGTCGCTTTCTTTTTCATAGTGTGGGCAAAAAGAAATATCTAAATAGTTTAGGCCATCTATAAAACAGTATTTGTCGCTTTCATTTCTTAGCTTTAAGGAATCTGAATATCCCTCTTTACATAACATAATAGCACCAGCAGACATTCCCGCAATTACTTTGTCACTATCAATAGCTTTTTGTAATAAAGGTATTAAATCATATTCCTTTAAGGTATCTACAAGTTTTATTGTATCTCCTCCACAAAAATAAATTATATCAGCTGTGTTTATTTTATTTTCTACTATATTCCTATTGTTGATAATATTTTTCTTTTTTAAATAGGCACAGTTACAACCTAGATTTTTATATATTAGCTTTACAGTATCATAATATGAATCTGAAAAACTACTAGCAAGTCCTACAAATAATAAATTAGGATGCTCTTTAGTAGTCATCTTTACTATTCCTTCATCTATTTCTTTTGTTTCATAAGGCGTATTTCCTCTTCCAATATTTCCGCCACCAATTAATACAATTTTACTCATTTTAAAACCTCTTTTCCTTTTTAATATAACATATTTTTTTGACTATTAATTATTTTTTTCTTACTTTAATTATATCATCGCTTTCTAGTTCACCAATTAATAAACTTGATGCAGGATTGTGTAACTTATTATTTTTAATTACCTCTTTTTCTGAATAGTTAGCATAACAATATTTACAGAAGTGAAGACAAGTATTATAAGCTCCAACATCAACCATTTCGGCACAGTCACAGTAAGGAGTTTTGCGCGATGTCCACTTTTTCATTTTTGTTAAACCCGTTAATTTGAATACCATATTAGGAGTTAAACAATCACTTTTGATAAAACCATATTGAACTAAATTTTGTTTTTCAGCGCAAGTTTGTACTGTTATATTATGCTTTTTAGCAATATTTGAAAAAGATGTCCCAATTATTTCATAATCTTCTTCATTAGGTTCTCTGATATTTAGAATTTTACTATTATTTTTAACATTTTTATACTCATCAATAAAAGAAACTATTATATGATTTATATAGCCATCTAATTGTTCACATAACCTTTCAAAACATTTCAGATGATAATTTAAATCATATTTAGGACTTAAAAATATGGGATCATATCTAACCACTGTATATTCTTTGCCAACTATAGATGATATCTTTTTAACAGCCGCAATTATTAATTTTTTATCTATAACATTTGGTTCAATATCTTTTTTATATGGAGTAATGGTAATATGAAAAACCATAGGTATTTTTATTTCATTTAAGTGGTCTAATATAGGAAGAGGATTTTTAGTACAAAAAACAATTAAATCAACATCTTTAAAATAAATTCTACTTACTTGTTTTTTATAAAATGGATTTCTAACATCCAAAAAACCTTCATGGTATCTATTTATAAACCATGAAGTATAAAAAGCAACTATATCTGTTCTACCACTAACATTTAAAATCATAACTATACTCCCCTAAATACTATAATAGGAGAAAGCTATTTTCTTAGTCAAGGCATTTTTACATATACTCTTTTAATTTTTCGATTTCTTCTTGTTGGAACTTTAAAAATTCTTTGGCTAAAGATAAAATATCTTCATTTACAACCTCTTTATAATTATCTATTTTTGTTTCCATATCAACTACTCCCATAGTAATACCTTGGGTTAACATATGAGCAATACTTGCATCACTATTATCACTATTAACTTCTTTTTTTATACCCATAGATGACGCTATTTTCGCAGTTAATTTATTTTTTTCTAAGTCATACCCATTCTTTTTGATGAGTTTTTTACTTTCCTTTTTAAAATGTTCATAAGACTCTAATTCTTCTTTAAGAACCTTCTTGATTTTGTTTTCTTTTTCTTCTAATTCTTCTTGTAATTTAGTTAAACTATGTACTCCCATTTCAGCATTTTTATAAATATACTCTAATAATTCTATATTTTCATCCATATTATTCATCCTTTCTTTTTTAATATGAATACTTTTTATACTTTTATACATATCTATTTAGTTTAATCATATTTTTTTATTAAAACTATAAAATATTATAGGTGATATCATGCGTAAAAAATATGATAAGATTCTCTTGTTAGCGGTTCTTGCTTTATTGGTATTTGGAGTAATTATGATTTATTCTGCTTCTAGTGTTTGGGCTGAATATAAGTTTAATGATAGTTTTCATTATGTAAAACAACAAGCACTTTTTATTGTGATTGGTTTAATTTTAATGAATATTGTAGGAAAGCTTAATTATAAATTTTATTATGAAAAGGCTAACCTAATTATTACTATCTGTTTGATTTTATTAATTTTAGTTATAATTCCTGGAATTGGTAGTATTAGAAATGGGAGTCGTAGTTGGTTTGGTATTGGTCCTTTTGGGATACAGCCAAGTGAGTTTGCTAAACTGGGATTAATTATTTTTACGAGTAAATATTTATGTCGTAGCAATAAATTTCTTAAAAGCTATAAAACAGGAGTTTTCCCGATTCTTGGAATTGTATTCTTATTTTTCGGTTTAATAATGTTACAACCCGATTTAGGAACTGGAGTAATATTAACGGTTTCAATTATTGCCTTGTTGTTTGTGGCAGGCGTTAATATGAAATTCTTTTTTGGAATGGGCGCGATTGGATTAGTAGGAATTATTGTTTTGATTTTAATTGCTCCCTATAGAATGGATAGAATTACTTCATTCGTTAATCCATGGAAAGATCCTCTTGGCACAGGATTTCAGATTATTCAAAGTCTTTACGCTATTGGACCGGGTGGACTTTTAGGAAGAGGATTTGGAAATAGTATTCAAAAACATTTTTATCTTCCAGAGCCGCAAACAGATTTTATTTTTTCTATTATCACAGAAGAGTTTGGAATTGTAGGAGCATTTATTGTTATTGGCCTTTTTATAGTAATACTCCAGAGAGGAATAAAAATTTCTTTAGAAGCTAGAGATCAGTTTTCAAAATATTTAGCTTTTGGTATGACTTTTCAGATTATTTTTCAGGCAATGTTAAATTTGATGGTTGTATCGGGGATGATTCCTGTTACTGGTGTTACCCTTCCCTTCCTCTCATATGGCGGAAGTAGTTTGTTAATCACGATGATAAGTGTTGGAATTTTACTAAATATTTCTAAAAATAATAATTAATAATACATCTGTATAAAATAAAGGTATTTTTTATGAAACAGTTGAAAAAAAGTGCTTATTGTATTATAATAGCAGTCACTTAAGGGAGATTTATTATGAGTAATTTGGAATATCAATACCAATGTGGTGGATGTGTTTATTATGATTTTCAAGGAGACTATAAAAAAGGATATTGTAGTTGGTATAGATCATACTATTATCCAGGAGATAATTGTTCTCATCAAAAACCTGTAAATGCTACTAGCGGTTGTTATATAACTACTATTGTTTGTGATGTACTTGGACTAGATGATGATTGTTCTTTATTAAATAATTTAAGATCATTTAGAGATAATATTTTACAAAAGGATGCTAAGTTTACTCCTCTTCTTATGGAGTATGATTCTATAGGACCAGAGATTGCTTTGTTAATTAAAAAGGATTATGAAGAGTCAAAAGATGATACATTATGGAAAAAATATTATGATACATATTTAGTAAGTACTGAACAATTAGTAAAAGAAAATAATTATGATGGTGCGATTAATAAATATGTTGAAATGGTACAAGTTTTAAAATCTTATTTTGGTCTTGATAAAGTAACTTCTAGAAATATAGCTCAGTATGACTTTAGTAATGGAGGTCATGGTAAGATTATGACAAAAAAGAATGGTAATATCTAAATTACACATTCTTTTTCTTTTTTATTATCATATATGTTGTAATACCTAAACCACTGATTATAAGAAGCATTCCAACTATATAGAGATTTCTATTAATTATTAATTTAGTATTTGTAACACTTACTAAAGTTGAAATAGTAATTTTACAACTTCCTATATTTCCAACGTTGTCTTTTGCAAAAGCTTCATATTTAACATAGGCTTTATAAGTGTTATTTGTTGTTATAATCTTTTTCTTATTTTCATCAAAGTCTTTTCCATTTAAAGAATATTGTAAGTTATTAGTTGAAGTTTCATCAGTACCATTTATTTTTAGAGTTATATTTTTATTAGTAATCTTGGTAATATTTTTTTCTATTTTACATTCTGGATTGGTATTATCAAAAATATATGGTCCAAATTGGTGATAGGCTTTTCCATCTAGTGTTACTACATTACCACTACTTTGTGAATTAATACCAGCCTCATCGCTTATTTGTCTTACATATAGATATCTTATACCTGTTAAAGATGTTCCGATGTTAAATTCCTTCTTATTTACATATTCCTTAAATTTTCCCCCTGTAAGAGTAGTGCTTGATGCTGATAAGTAATATTCATATTTATTTGTTTGATCTAAACCATTTGTTCCATTGGTAATACTAGTATGATTAAGACTAAAATTTTATAATCAATCTTTTGTAATTTTTCTCTCATAACACCCACCCTATTATTAAGTTAATTATACTCATATTAAAGTTTTTTTTGCAATAAAAAAGACTTAAACATCTTTAAGTTTAAATCTTATAACCATACTCCAAAGATAATTCCACTCATCGCTAATACAAGTCCTGCTATCCAAAAGGTTTTGACAATGTCTGGCTCTTTCCAACCTAGTTTTTCAAAGTGATGGTGAAGTGGCGACATTAGGAATACCTTTTTATGAAAGAAAACTACTGAGATAGTTTGAATAATTACAGAGAATGTTTCAATAACAAATACTCCCGCTACTACTACAAGAGTTAATTCTCGATGGGTAATAATAGCGATTGCTCCCATCGCACCACCTAAAGCTAAGCTTCCGGTGTCTCCCATAATGACCTTAGCTGGATAAGAGTTGAATACTAAAAAGCCTAAAATACTTCCTGATAAAATTAATGAGAAAATACCAATTTCTTCATAACCTACAATAAGTGATATTAGTGCAAAAGCAATATATGCTATAGCTGATAGGCCACCTGCAAGGCCATCTAGACCATCTGTTAAATTTACAGCATTTGAGGATGCGACTAGAACAAAAAGAATAAATAATCCATATAGCCATCCTAATTCTAGGTCAATATGAAGGGTTCCAATTGTTAATGATGTTTGACCACCATTCTTCATATATATATAGAAGAAAATCACAGATATTATTACTTGCATAAATAATTTTTGATATGTTGTTAAACCTTCATTTCCTTTTTTGCGAAGGGAAAGAAAGTCATCTATAAATCCTATAAGTCCAAACCCTAAAAAGGAAAGTAAAACAATCAAAAGGTTGGATGTATAGTCAATCTTATTTGTAATTATTAAAAGCAAAATAGTAATTGTGGTAGATAATATAAAAATTAAACCACCCATTGTTGGGGTTCCCTCTTTTTGCTTGTGAGCACTTGCTAAAAATACACTAACATGTTGCCCAGCATGCATTTTTTTTAGTTTTGGTATTAAAATTAGGCCGATAAATGTTGAGGCTAAAAAACCTATCATGACGGCAAAAACTGATTTTGTTAACAATAGCATATTTTATTTCTCCATTCGTCTCCAGTATTATAGCACACATTAGTAATTATTTGTGTTAGTTTACTAATTATTATACACAATTTTACAGGTGTTTGTTTCATATTTATATTTATTACATAAAAAAATAAATAGAACTAATTTTACAAAAGTTCTATTTATTCGACTTGCTATATTACTTTAATAGTAGTCTAACGACAGTTTTTTCCTCAACCCTTGTGCCAGCTTCAGGAGACTGGCTAACTACTTTATCGCCTGTTCCAGCATATTCAACGGTAAAGTTTTCTAAAGCCTTTTTGGCTTCTTTCTTTGTCATTCCAACAACATTTGGCACTTCATATATGGTTTTATCACTCCACTCCTTTTCCTTTTCTATTTGACTGTCTTGTTTTTTAATATCCAGAGCTTCGATAATGTCTAAAAGAATTCGTCTTGCGATAGGTGTGGTTGTATAACTTGATAACATTGCAGTATGTTTAGGATTATCAATTGCAAGATAGAGTACTGCTTCTGGATTGTTTGATGGAACAACAGCCATAAATGACATAATGTAATTATTTACTAAGTAAACGCCATTTTCTACTTTTTGTGCAGTTCCTGTTTTTCCACCAATACGGTATCCGTCAATATATGCAGCCTTTCCTCCACCTTTGGCAACAACATTTTCTAATGCTCTGCGCATTGTATTAGAAGTTTCTTTACTAATTGTTTGACGAATGAATTTCTTGCTATTCTTCTTAATAATGTTACCCGTTTCTTTTTCTGAGATACTCTTTAATATGTATGGTTGATATAGTTTTCCCCCATTTACAACAGCGGATACCGCTGTTACTTGTTGAACTGGAGTTACACTTATTCCCTGACCAAAAGCAGTAGTTGCTAGCTCTACATTACCTACCTTTGATAGAGGGAAAATGATTCCCTTACCTTCACCACTTAAATCTACACCTGTTTTGGCACCAAAACCAAATTTATCCAAATAAGAAAACAATCTGTCTTTACCAAGTAGTTGACCCATTTTTACAAATCCTGGATTACAAGAATTTTGTAATACTTCCATAAAAGTTTGCTGACCGTGTCCTCCGGCTTTCCAACATTTTATTTTTGCCGTATCAACCTTAACAGAACCACTATCATAGAAAAGATCATTATCTAAATCTACTACTTTTTCTTCTATTGCAGCGGATGTAGTAATAATTTTTTGAGTAGACCCTGGTTCATACGTTGCCCAAATTGGCAGGTTACGACTTAAGACTTGTTGATTATAGTTTTGATAATTATTAGGGTCATAATCAGGTCTACTACCCATACCATATATTTCACCTGTATTCGGATTCATAACAATAGCTAGGGCCATATCTGGTTCAAACATATCTACAATATTGTTGAGTTCTCTTTCAATAGATTTTTGAATATTTATATCTATTGTTAATTGTAAGTTCATACCATCCTGGGGTTCTAGATATACATCTGATAAATTTAACTTGTTTCCCTTAGCGTCAGAAAAATATTTAATAGCGCCACTTTCCCCTGTTAAGTATTTATCATATTGTAATTCTAATCCTGATAAGCCTTGATTATCAATACCGACATAGCCTAGAGTATGAGATAATAAATTTCCGTAGGGATAATAACGTTTTGACTCTTTTACTAAATATACTCCTGGTAATTTTAAATTAGATATTTTATCAGCAATTTCATAACTTAGTCTTCTTCCCTCGGGATGAACTCTTTCAATGGATGTTTTCTTATTAACATGTTTATACATTTCGTCATAGCTCACATTTAATATTTGCGCTAACTTGGTGGTAGTATCTTTTTTATCTTTGATTTGATTTGGAACTAAAACAAGGGATGTAGTTGTTAAATTATCGGCTAAAACTACTCCATTTCTATCAAGGATTAATCCCCTATTAGCTTCTACTGGTAAATCTCTACTCCATAAATCTTTTGATAGAGAATAAAGTTTTTTGTATTCAAATACTTGAACGTAAAACACTTTAATAATTATTAGTAATAATAGGACAACAAAAATTAACAATAATACTTTCATTCTACTATTTATTTTTTTGAAAAACATTATAACACCTCAATTATTTATATGTGTCTAAATTAGAATTAATAGTAAAATAATTAATTATTAGTAATTATATTTTTTATTATGCTATAATAGTTATTATTAGAATTTAGATGTATTTTTTAGAATAATATTATAGAGGGAGAAAATATGTTAGAGTTAAGAAATATTAAAAAAAGTTATAAGACTGGGGAATTTGTACAACATGCATTAAAGGGCATTGATGTAAAGTTTAGAACTAATGAGTTTGTAGCCATTCTTGGTCCTTCTGGTTCAGGGAAAACTACCCTTTTAAATATAATTGGTGGATTAGATCGATATGATAGTGGAGATCTTATTATAAATGGAAGAAGTACAAAAAAATTTAAGGATGGTAACTGGGATAGTTATAGAAATAACTGTGTTGGATTTATTTTTCAATCTTATAATTTAATTAGTCATATAAGTATTTTGGAAAATGTTGAGATGAGTACAATACTTAGTGGATATAGTAAAAAGAAAAGACGTAAAATGGCTACTCAAGCTTTAGAAAAAGTTGGACTTATAAATCATATTCATAAAAAGCCTAATCAGTTATCCGGTGGTCAAATGCAGAGGGTTGCAATAGCTAGAGCTCTTGTTAATAATCCTGATATAATTCTTGCAGATGAACCAACTGGTGCTCTTGATACCAAAACTAGTAAACAAATAATGGACTTAATTAAGGAAATCGCGAAAGATAAATTAGTTATTATGGTTACACATAATCCAGAGCTTGCTAAAGAATATGCTACTCGTATTATTGAATTTAGAGATGGAGAAATATTAAAGGATAGCAATCCTATTTCCGATAAAGAAAAGCAAGATGATAAATTTAAAATTAAGAAGACAGCCATGAGTTATAAAAGTGCTATTAGTTTATCATTTAATAATTTAAAGACTAAAAAAGGAAGAACCCTTATAACCTCTTTTGCCTCATCTATTGGAATTATTGGAATAGCTTTAATTTTAGCACTTTCTAATGGTTTTCAAATAAAAATAGATGAATTTGAAAAAAGTACGCTTTCTCAAGCGCCTATAATTATTAGTGAACAGGCTATCACGTTAGATGATATGGTTAGCAGTAAAGATAATCTAGAAGAATATAGTAAAAAAAGAAAAATTTATCCCTTAAAAACAATGGAGTCAACATTACATAAAAACAAGATAACTAAGGATTATGTCAATTATATAGAAAGTATTGATAGTAAATTAGTTGGAGGTATTTCCTACTTTAGGACAACTAGCTTTAATATGTTAACAAAGGTTGATGATAAGGTTAAAAATGTTGATACTAGTACATTCTTTTCCATTCCTAGTTCTATTGATGGTAAAACATCACAAATAATGACTGATAATTTTGAGATTATTTATGGGAAGTTAAGTGATAAAAAGGAAGATATATATTTATTAGTAGATTCAAAAAATAGAATAAATGAAAATATTTTAAAGGAACTTGGTCTTGGAGACAAAGAAAAAATTGATTTTAATGATATTGTAGGAAAAGAATTTAAGGTTGTTTTAAATAATCAATATTATAAGAAAATAGATTCTAGATATGTTGTTAGTAGTAGTTATGATGATTTATATAACAATAGTAATAATATTACTTTAAATATTGCTGGAGTTATTAGGGGTAAAAAAGATAATATGTATGCCAAAATGTCTAGTACCGGTTTGGTTTATAATACCTCTCTTATTAACTTTGTGATAAAAGAAAATAAAAATTCAGAGATTGTTCGTGAACAATTAAACAAAGATTATAATGTTTTGACTTTAGAGAAATTTGAGGATGGAGAAGAAGGTGCAAAGGGTCGTGATGCTGTTTTAGCATATTTAGGTGATGATACTGTTCCACAAGTAATACAGGTTTATCCTAAAGATTTCTCTGCTAAAAAGAAAATTGTTGAGTATTTAGATAAATATAATAAAAATAAGGATGAAAGTAATAAAATATTATATACTGATCAAGCTGAACTTATTACTTCTTTATCAGGAAATATAATGGATGCGATTACGATAGTTCTTATTGCTTTTAGCTCAATATCATTAATAGTTTCAAGTATTATGGTTGGAATCATTACTTATACTTCTGTATTAGAAAGAACTAAAGAAATTGGAATTTTAAGAGCCTTGGGAGCAAGAAAAAAAGACATTACTCGTGTCTTTAATGCAGAAACGTTAATTATTGGTTTATGTAGTGGATTCATAGGAATTCTTATAGCGAGAATATTAATTTTCCCTGTTAATATAATTATTAAAAACCTATCATCACTAGATAATGTTGCTAGATTAAATCCACTTCATGCATTAATACTGATACTTATTAGTATACTTCTTACTTTAATTGGAGGACTTATACCTGCAAAAATTGCTTCTAAGAAAGATCCAGTTGTAGCTTTAAGATCAGAATAAAAGTTACAAAATTTATTATTAAGACTATTAACAAGGAAAAATCTTGATAATAGTCTTTTTTATATATTTAGTTTGTCTACTCTATCTCATCTTTCATTAAATATTGTTATCTATATTAATAGGAGAAAGGATATAAAAAATACAAGAACGATTTTGCTCTTGTATTTTATTTTTTATTGTATTTATATACTTTGTAGTTACTTCTATATATTTGTTCTTGTGTTAAACTTTCTAAATATGGATATGGATTAATATTTTCACAGTTAGTTAATAATCTCTGAAAAGAGTTTAGTAAGTTATTATCTATTTTTAAATAGGAAAGATATGATAGATAGTTATAATAATCAACTACTTTCATACTATTTACATTTTTACCATATAAATAATTTAAAATCATCATGTTATAACAGTAAAGTTCTGTATCGTTACTTGGAGTCACGTATTCATCATCTGTATTTAAAGAAGTTATGTTATATTTTTCCTTGGCTGTTGCAAAAAGTGTGTTAGGTCTTAAAAAGCGAGCTGGTGCCGGTTTGTTATTTTTTATCTTACAACTATCCAAATCTATAACTTTGATAGAGTCACTTTTTGAAATAAGAAAATTTGATTCATGTAAATCATTTATATAAAGATCTTTTAGTTCACTATATTTTCTAATACCATTAAGTTGATCCAGTAATTCTCCTATTTTCTTTAAAGATTCTAACTTATCTTGATAATTTTCTTGTGGCTCCTTTAATATATCTGCCAAATTCTTTCCTTCTATATATGGTAACGTAAAGCCTATTATCTTATTATCTTGTGTTACAATATTATCAGGTATACAAAAACTAGTTGGTAAAATATCTTTATAATAATTTAACATCTCTACTGTATACAATTTATTTGCAAATCTTTCACCATTCAAAAAATAGAGACTTTTTAAAATTTTATCTTGATTTTGATATTTCATTTTATAGATTGTTGCTTCCGTATTGATAGTATGTTGTGATAGTGGCAAATATTTTAATTCTCTAATGGCATTTTTGGATAAGTTAATTACATTCACAATATCATCCCCTTTTGTTAGCTATGTATTATATCATAAATGATTAATAATAGCAAACAACGGCTTTTTAAATTAGAGAAAAAAAGAAAGACCATAATTTATAAAATAAAAATGGACTTTCTACAAAATTATTACTTCATTTTTAAAATTCTAATTGTATTTAAGATAGCAAGAAGTGTGACCCCAACATCTGCAAATACAGCTTCCCACATAGTTGATAATCCAAAAATACTAAGTAATAAAATACTTATCTTAACAAGAATAGCGAAGAAGAGATTTTCATTAATAATGGTATTTGTTTTTCTACTGATATTAATGGCATCCTTTATGTTAGAAATATCATCATTCATAATAACAACGTCGCTAGCTTCAATCGCAGCATTACTTCCATTTAACCCCATGGAAATTCCTATAGTACTAAGAGCAAGTGTAGGAGCATCATTTATTCCATCTCCTACAAAAGAAACTACCTCGCCGTCTTTCATTAATTCTTTAACCTTTTCATATTTATCTTGAGGTAACATTTCGTATAAAATATTCTTAATACCTGTTTTTTCACCAATTTTTAATGCCACATTCTTTTTATCACCACTTAACATATAAAGTTGAATATTTTCATTATTTAAATCAGAAATTGCTTCTTTTGTTGTATCTTTAATAACATCTTCTAATTCTATATAACCAACTACAGTATTTTCAATACTCAAATAAATATAAGTAGTTTCTTCTGTTTCTTTAGGGTTATATTTTACAAACTCTCTATTACCAACTTTAAATAGTTTATTCTTATACTTGTAACTTATTCCTCTTCCGGCAAATTCTTTAACGTCAGATATTTTTTCTTCTTTTACTTTTTTATAATTTAAAACTGTTTTTGCTAAGGGATGAAGGGAGTATTTTTCTGCAAAATAAATATACTTAAAGATGTCGTCTTCACTATATTTATCATCTAATGATGTTATCTTAGTAATATTAAATTTACCAGTAGTAAGAGTTCCTGTTTTATCAAAAGCTATCTTAGTAATATTTTTAATATTATCTAATACTTCACTTCCCTTAATTAGAATTCCTTTTTTACTGGCTACTCCGATACCTGAAAAATATGATAGTGGAACACTTATCGCAATAGCACATGGGCATGATATAACTAGGAATGTTAAGGCTCTATATATACTTTGACTATATGTAATATCTGTAAACATCGGAAGGAAGATGGCTACTAAAATAGCAAGTACTAATACTGAAGGTGTATATATTCTGGCCCATTTATTAACTTTTGTTTCTCTTTTGGCTTTTTTATCATTAGCGTTTTCTAATAAGTTTAGTATCTTAGAAACGCTACTATCTTCATATTTTTTTTGAACTTTTACTTCTAATAGACCATCTAAATTAATGCAGCCGGATAATATTTCATCACCTGGTTTTACAGCAACAGATTTAGCCTCTCCACTTAATGCTTGAGTATCTAAATTACTATAGCCCTTTATAATTTTACCATCAACGGGTACTTTTTCCCCTTTTTTAACAATAATAATATCCCCTATATTTAATTTTTCTGGTTCTACTTCAATTATTGTATCACGATCTTTTAGGTTAGCTTTGTCTACCCTTATATCCATTAATTCACTGATACTTTTTCGACTATTATAAATAGCTTTTTCTTCTAGTATTTTACCAATAGTATATAAAATTATGACCATTAAGCCTTCCATTTTTTGATTAACAAAATATGCTCCAATGCATGAAATAATAATTAAAAAGTTTTCATTCATAACACCATGACATAAACTTTTTATAGCTGTTAAAAATATTCTATAAAGTAAAACAACGTATGCTGCTACTAAAAGCACTTCAGTTATAAGATTATTTTTTACAATCAGAGAAATTCCAATTAATAATATTCCTACTACTAAATCAATAAGACGATGATTACTTTTTTTTTCTTCTTCTGTACTTATTGTAACGCCAGGTTCTATTTTATTTATCTCTTCGTTAACGTATTCTATTATGTTAATATTCTCGTTTCCTTTAAATGTAATTGTAGCTTTAGAGAAGTTAATATTAACATCACTTAAGTTTTTATCCTTATTTAGTTTCGTTTCAATCATATTGGCACAATTGGCACAATCTAAATTATTTATTTTAAATTTATAATTCTTCAATATGTTCACATCCTATCTTAAATATTTTTTTGACATGTTCGTCCTTTAAACTATAATATATTAGCTTTCCTTCACGACGTGTCTTTACTAATTTTGATTGTTTTAATATTTGCATTTGATGAGATACTGCCGAGGATGTTGATTTTGTTATGGCGGCTATATCACCTACGCATAATTCTTCTTGAAGAAGGGCACAAATTATTTTAATTCTGCTGCTATCACCAAAAACCTTAAATAATTCAGCTACATTAACCAAAAAGTCATCATCTAAAATATTTTTAGAGACTTTTTCTACTCTATATTCATCTATAATTTTATAGTTTTCTTCTTTCATATAATCTCCTAACACATGAATATTTGTTCATATATTAATATGATATACCATAATTAGTGAAAGTGCAATTAGTTTTATTAATATTATGTAAACAATTTTTTTGGATATGCAAAAAGTAGATATTTAGGCAACATCTACTCTTTTAAATAAATAATATTTAATTTTTTTGTGGTGTTTATCTTCCTTGTTACTCTTTTCCATATATAACAATTGATATTTTTTAGAGTTATTAACTAAATATGAATAAAGGCGATCATTATCATTTACAATAAAATGAGTAAAATTATAGTTAGCTACAAATTTGTCTATATCAAATACTTTATATTGTAAGTAATAATACTCCTTAAAAATATCTTTTCTTTTATTATTTCTTTTTATAAACACTTCTGCTCGTGGATCTATATATACTTTATATTTTTTCCATTCTAGATAACTTCCAGTATCGTAATCGGTATATAAAATAATATTTTCTTTATTTTCATTTTTATCTAGAAATGAAACTATTTTTTTTACTCCTAATGATTCAAATGTAGAACTACTCATACTGAGACTTATACTTAGTGGTAAGACTATAATCATTAATACGATGATAATATATTTTATTTTAAATGGTTTAGAGTAATGATAATTAGCTTCATATGTTTTAAAATAATCTTTTAAGTAATAAGCTAATGGAAAAACTCCTCCTATTAGAAAAAAACTATAACCTTTGGCACTACTTAATCCCAAAATCATAGTACCGAGTTGGAGAAAAAAATATCTTGCTTTTATTTCTTTACGTTTAATGATATTTACTACAATTGTTATTATAATTGGTAAGAGGCACGCTATGGCATTCGGTATTCCTATTTTATACATTGGATGCATTTCATTTACAATACTATTAATGTATTTATCTCCAAATGAAGTGAAAATATAAGTAATTGCTTTTATACCATATGGATTAATGAATCCTGCCAAAAACATTGGAATTATGATTAGGAAGAGGTGCTTTTTAGGATAATTTTCTCCTTTTAAAAAGAATATTTTAAAATCAAATGATGTCACTAAATATGGTAGTATAAATAAGAAAAGCATAAACCAACTAGATGAGTGAAGATTTATTAAAAGAAGAGATAATATGGGTAATACTAGTAAATATTTCTTATTTCTTGTTTTTAGATAGTTTTCTAATATATATATTTCAGTAAGTAAAATAGTATAATCAAATATTTGAGGTCTTGTTCTTATAAAAAATATTAGCAAGATAAAGTCTATAATGGCTGTTAAAATCACTGATAAAAAGACTTTATTTTCACTGATTAGGATACATATTTTATATAATAAATATACTATTAACACATTGACTATAAAAATTAAGATAATTATGCCTATGTGACCAAATGAATGATAGATACCATAAAATATAACATCTGTTAACCATTGTTGAATTATAAATGATAAATTATTATGAATAGTAAATGGCTCTACTGTTGGGAAACCATTTTCTATAATGTATCTTCCTTGATTTATTAAAAACCAAAAATCATTATCGATTATTCTTAGAGTAAAAAAAGAAATTGTAATAATTAATAAAATATAGAGGATGGCTAATGGTTTACAGGGATTAAAATTTTTAAATTTATCTATGATTTTTTTCATGGTTACTCTCCTCATGATATGTTTGCTCTGTATTTACATTCCAAATAGATTCTTTTAGTTCTAAATCATTATTAAGGATTGACTTAGCAGCAATAATAGCCGTTTCCATAGAATGGTCCATATTATTATAGCGATGTTGACCATTTCTTCCAATACAATAAAGATTAGAGATTTTATTTAAATATTCTTTTACTTCGGGAAAATTTTTATATGAGTCAAAATAGGCAGGATAAGCCTTTTTTACTTTTTCCACATGATAATCTAAGATATCCTTTTTATCCGATATTATTTGCATATTAAGTAATTCTTTAACAGCAAAGTCCCTTAATTCCTCTTCACTTTTGTTCCAAAATGAGTCATTTTCTTGACAAAAATACTCTAATCCTAATGATACTTTATTAATATCATCTATTAGATAAGGTGACCAATTATTAAATACTTGAATGCGTCCTAGTTTTTCTTCTTTTCCTTGTACATATATCCAACAGTCTGGTATAAGATTATTGTATGTTTTAATTTGGGTATTGTTTTTTAAATTTATTTTATTAAGAATAAGTCCTACGGTTATAAAATCCCTATAAGGAAGGTTTAAGGCAATCTTTTTAATGTTTTTTTCTACATTGTTCATTCCTGATATTAAATATTTAATAGGCATTGAAGAAATGAAATAATCACCTTCAAAGACTTTTACCTTTCCTTTTACAAGACAACTTACATTTTCTATTTTATTATTTTTCTTATGAATCTTTAAGACTTCATGTTCTGTAAGGATTTTACCGCCCATTTTTTTTATTTTTAGGGCCATCTCTTCCCACATTTGACCTGGGCCATATTTGGGATAATAAAAGTTCTCTATTAGAGAAGTTTCTTTGTCTTTAGTTTTAATGTTAAATACTCTACTAAAATAGTCCTTAATTATTTTTCTTATAGATAGACCTTTAACTCTTTGTTTTCCCCATGATGAATCTATTTCTTTCGGAGATCTTCCCCATAATTTTTCTGTATATCCTTCAAAAAAAATACTATAGAGTTTTTTGCCAAATCTATTAATGTAAAAATTTTCTAGATTCGTCTCTTTTCTTTTAAAAATACTACTTTTTATGTAACTTAATCCACTAATAAGAGTTGTTTTTAGGCCAAGATTTTTAAATACTTGAAATTTTAGAGTTAGTGGATAATCATAGAATTTTTTTTGATAATAAATTCTTGATACTCTATTTCTGGTTAATAAAACCTTATCATCTTTTTTAGGATCATGTTTACCTTTTCTTTCAAGTGGTAATATTTCCTGCCATAATTTATTAATCTCTTCATTTTTAGAAAAGAATCTGTGCCCTCCTAGATCCATTTTGTTATTATTATAGGTCACTGTTTTAGAAATTCCGCCTAAGTTTTTTTCACTTTCTAAGATAGTAACATCATAAGCAGTGGAGTTTTTTAAAATAGTATAAGCCGTGGTTAGACCTGCTGGTCCACCGCCAATTATTATAACTTTCTTTTTCATAATACTTTACTCTCTAATTCTTAGGAAATAGAATTGATTAAGGTGTTATATTCAGTCATTACTGATTTAGAGTAAAAATAAATAGCATTATCCTTTATAACCCAAGTATTTGTATTATTTTTTAATAAATTTATTACTTTGGCATCAATATCTAATAAGTTATTACCATTAGTTTGGATTTTGGTAATACTTTCCTTATTCTTTATTAAGTCATTTTCAAAATTATTACTAAACATATACTTTTTATAAAGATTAATATATTTTTGGGAAACATTTTCTTTTTCAATATATGACATGATTACTTTCTTATCTGCCATCTTTAACAAATTATTAATTACAGTATCAAATTCACTTTTTTTATTAGTTATAAGGGTTGTTGAAGTTAAAAACTCTGGCTTGTCCTGTTCATAGTTACTGGCTGATAAAACTTTTTTTAATTTACTATCATTTATAATATTATTTGCTTTTTTCATATTATCTGAATAGTCTTTCATATAGCTTTTAATGGCATATTCCACCTTTTTATATGAACCATGAGTTTTAGTTTTTTTATCAAATTTAGAAGTAATAATATTTTTATTTAAGATTTTAGAAACTTCACTATCTAGAATTTCTTTATTTATTAAATTACTGCCTAAAAAAGCAATACAAATAATCATAATAACAACTATAAAAATGTATATTTTTAAATGTAATTTAGGATTAATTTTGGCCATTTATAACACCTTTCTTTCCATATTTATCATTAATAGGATATCATAAAACTATCTTAATAGCAATTTTTATAAAATATCTTTTTTTATATTCTCATATTATATAATGGTGATTAATTTGAAATATATATACACAAATAATTATAGTAACAATTTAGAAAATATTATAAAAAAAGTTAAATCTTGTAGTAATGTTTATGGGCTTTTTATTAATGTACGTGATTTAGAAGTTAATTACAATGGGGAGTTTATCGATTTAGAGGATTATTTAGAAAAGCTTGAAGATGTTTCAAAAAATATAATTCTTAATATTATACCTATTAGTAATGATAGTAGTGATATAGTATCCATTAAAAGAGAAAATAAGTCTTATATTAATAATATTCAAGAGATTACTTCCAAATTTCCTAGTTTAAAATTTTTATACACATCTACTAATATCAGAATTATTGAGGAATTAACGCTATGTTTTGGAAGTAAGAGTTGTGGTTATTATATAAGTGATGATTTAAATTTTTTTGATAGTAATTTTTATGTCTTGCCATTTGAGAAGTATGATGTTTCGGTAGTTCAAGAGCAAATAAAAAAAGAAAAAAAATTAATGATTATGGTTAATGATGTTAGTCAGTATGATATTTTAATGAATTTTATAGAAGATAATTGTTTTGATAAAGATAATTTTTTCGTGATTATTTCGAAAACTTTTAGTTAAAGAAAACACAAGATATTATTCTTGTGTACTTCTAAAAACAGAACTTGTTTTTGGTTCAGATATTTTGTCATAAGAGATATCACTTGGACTAGGTATTGGGGAAATCATTACTGGCTTGGTGTTATCAATGGAAATTTCTTCTATTGGTGAGGTAAAATTAAAGCTAGTAAATGTTTTTTGTTCAGGACTATTTTTCCAAGCATTAACGATATCAACATTCTGGCTGATTGGTGGCGGATTAGGACTTTCTACATGAGCGTATATTGGAACTTTAAAGGCACTACCGAAGGCTATGCAGTAACCTGGTTTCAAGTTCTTTAATTTATCTACTATTTCCTGTGATACATTTGGAACCATTTTTCTAATATAATCTAGGTCTAATGGATGAGACATACGTAAAATTATAAAATTTGAGCACTGAGAAATGGCGGTTTCAGATAGTTCAGATGGTCTTTGGGTAATTAATCCTAAAATAACGCCATACTTTCTTCCCTCTTTTGTAATACGATCAAATATGTTATAACCTAAGATATTGATATCATTATCATTTTGGACATAACGATGGGCTTCTTCAATAATAATATGATAAGGATTTATTCCTCTTCTTTCTTCAGCTGTAGCTTGCTTAAATATCATTCTAGAAATTATTTTAGCGATTACTTTTGCTATACGATCATCAACATAGTTAATATTAAAGTTTACTATTTGACATTTTTCACCATTTCTAGTTGTGACTAAATCTTTAATATATTCTTCTCTATTAACAAACCTTGGATAATCGAAGTAAGTGCTTTGTTCACTGTTTGCGAGTGTATGTAGGCGTACCATCAATACATTAGCCATATCATATACTTTATCACTCTTTAATATTCCTTCACTTATTAAGGCAAAATCCATGGCATGCTCTAAGTCACTAAGATTATAGAAAGTATATTCCTCTTGTTTTTCTAGAGTTAAGCTGTTATCAATAAAACTACTAATGAATTCTACGACTAGTTCCATCTCTTGAATTTTTCCTAATTTATCAATATAAAGGCATTGATTAAGAGTTCTAACATAACCTGGTTGAGATATTTTACTATCTAGATTTAATTCATCGGTATGAAATTTTGTAAGAACGGCGATTACTTGATCTCTTATTTTTGTTGAATCATTTCCACTTAATAAAATATCTAGTAAGGCTCTTGCGATAATATCATTTTTATGTTTTATTACATTTTGATCATTTCCTGATAAAATGGGTACGAGTTTTAGGGTCTTTTCTATTATAGGTAATTGATTAGGGGTGGTGGCATCTAAAAGTAAGGCTAGATCATCTACATCTAATAGCCAAATGGGTATTCTTAGAATGGCATCATCCTTAGACTCTTTAGTGTTTGTGGTATAAACTTTGTAATTTAGGGCAGGATTTATTTGATGGATGTTTGAGAATGCCTCAGTATATTCGCCATAAGCATCAAATAAGAAAAAATGGGCACCAACAGGAGGGGTTTTACTCATGTTAAATACGCGTTGTAAAATTCCCGCTACAGTGTAACTTTTTCCACTACCACTATTTCCTAAAATAGAAAAATGATTACTAAAGAAGCTGTTGATTTTAAAACTAACTTTATAGTTGTCATAGATATTACTAATGCCAAGATAGGCTTCATTATCGCTTATTTCTTGGTTTCCTAAAAATTCTGTTAACTCGTTGGCATTAATAATTCTTATGGTACTTTTAAATGATGGTTTGGTTGCTATTCCTGGTAAGAATCCTCTATCAGTAAATTCACCTACTATATTCACTTTTAAAGTTTCTTTATTGGCACTTTCTATTTCACCAACTACCTTTTTTGTTCCGTCCTCAAAAATAACATGAATTCCTACTAAGTTAGGTTGTTTAGTTATATCTATATTTAATTTTACTATTACACTATTTTCAACTATTTGTAAAACACTACCTAGCATAATAACACCCTCTATTTCTATTCTGATAATAGTATAACATAGATTAAGGGATAAAAAAAGAAAATATTTAGTACATATTTTCTACCTATTTTTTAGCCATTCTTTTAATTTTTCTGAACCAGATTTAGCCTTTTCTTTTATATAGTCATATGTAATGGCAAAGCTGTTTTTCATTGTATTAAAGTTTTCTTTGGCAGTTGTACATAGACTCTCATTATTTGTACAAATATCTTCAGTCATATTTAAATATGTGTTGATTGCTTTTTCTTTTAAGTCATGGTATTTATCTTTGATATTATCCTTATAATTGGGAAACTTTTGATCTATTTTATAATCTAATTCAATACTTTTTTCTAAAACTTTTAATTTTGTTTCAGTTCTTAATTCTTTAAAAGTTATACCCTTTATAGTTGATCCATTAAATATAAAATTATAGATATTAGCAAAAGAGGTCTTAATTTTTTCTCTTAATGAGACATCACTTTCAGCTCCATTGTTAATACTTTCTGTTTGTTCATTTAAATAATTGATAATTGTTTCATCCTTATTTGTGGATACTTCATTATTATTTTTTATTGAATCGTTAGTTTCTGGTGTAGTTATGTTGGTATTTTCTTCTAGGGGTGACTGATCTTTATCATCTTCAATGGAAGCTTTCTTATTTGTTTTAGTCTCTACTTCAGGATTCTTTGAATTAGAACTATTTTTTTCTTTGTAATTAAGTGTGTTTAATATAATAATAATTAATATGGTCACTATAACGCCTATGATAATACCAATCACAGCATATAAGGCTGGGTGTTTTTTTAACGTTTCTTTTATTTTTTCCATATTCATCACCTCTTTAATTATTATAGCATAATCTATACTATTTTTGTTTTTAATTATAATGTCACAAAAAAAGCATTGAGTAATCAATGCTTAATATTCAAATGGTCGGGAAGACAGGATTTGAACCTGCAACCCCTTGGTCCCAAACCAAGTGCTCTACCAAGTTGAGCCACTTCCCGATATATGGTGCGCTCGAAGGGATTCGAACCCCTGACCTTTTGGTTCGTAGCCAAACACTCTATCCAGCTGAGCTACGAGCGCATGCCACTTCCAACATGAGAACAGTTAAATAATATCACAATTAATTAATGCCGTCAATACTTTTATAAAATTTTTCTATACTTTCTCTGAAACAGTGTTATAATATTGTATTAATAAAGTTATTTATTGGAAAGGATTATTATATGCAAGAATTATATAACCATAATAGTTTATTTAGAAAGAAGTATTTTGAAAATTTGTCAAATAGATTTATCCATGCTAGTCTAGCTATTGAAGATATGTATGGGAATTTAAATGATACTAGTCAGGCATTAAAATTATATTTTCAGTCTCAAGCCTTAGAATACGCATTTGATATTGATACTAAGGAAAAACTTACTATAAATAATATTAAGGAGATTGAAAGAATACTAACAAATGAACAGTATGAGAATTTTAGAACAACTAAGGTAGAAGTAAATGGTTCAAAAATGGAAAGAGCTAAACCACAATATATTTATATGGAAATGTATCAATTGTTTGATAATTATTATAATATCTGGAACGAGCTAGATCCTTATTTGAGGGAGGCTATGTTTCATATTAAATTTTTACAAATTCACCCATTTGAAGATGGTAATGGAAGAACAGCTAGAATTATTTTAATCAGAAATTTATGCGCTAATAACGATATTCCTTGTGTAATTACGAAAGAAGTAAAAAAAGAATATTACAGTTATATAGAAAATTATGACGCTGATGGTTTAGCAATTTTTTTGAAAAAACTTGCGGATAAAGAACTTGATACTATGACAAGTATATATAATGTATTAAATGATAAAGGAATGATATGGTCAAATAATATGACTGATGAACAGCTTAAAAGATATGCTGAATTAAAAGATGGTAAAGTATTGGAAAATAAAAAACAGTTACCTACTCTAAACTATCCCCTTAGAAATTTAAAGGGCTTACTTGAATTATTTGAGCATGGCGTAAATACAGCTAACAATCCTGAATTAAATTCTACAAGAATACATAGAATTTTGCAGGTATGTGATAGTGAAAGTGGTGACCAGGTATTATATTATTTAGATTCTGAAACTATGGTTGTAAATATTAAAGGAAATGAGAATATATTTAAAATGAAGGCAGCTGACAGAAATATTAACTTTTTAATTAATGATCAAAAAGTGTTAGCTGATGAATTTGAATTTGAATTAAATAATAAACCAAAAATTAAAACATTGAAGTAGATTTATATTATATCTCTTATCGTATGATAGGAGATTTTTTTGAAATAAAAAAAAGCATCATGCGATGCTTGGTTATTTATCTCGAAACTCGAGTTTTTATCAAACTGGTGGCTCCAGCGGGAATCGAACCAGCGACACAGGGATTTTCAGTCCCTTGCTCTACCGACTGAGCTATGAAGCCATCTGGCGGTCTCGACGGGGCTCGAACCCGCGATCTTCTGCGTGACAGGCAGACGTGTTAACCAGCTGCACCACGAGACCACTTGGTTGCGGGGAGAGGATTTGAACCTCTGACCTTTGGGTTATGAGCCCAACGAGCTACCGAACTGCTCCACCCCGCGATATAAATTATATAAATAAAAATGGCGGAGGAAAAGGGATTCGAACCCCTGCGCCACTTGCGTGACCTCCCGGTTTTCAAGACCGGTCCCTTCAACCAGACTTGGGTATTCCTCCACGTTGGTGCCTAAGGCCGGACTTGAACCGGCACGAGGGTTGATTCTCGCAGGATTTTAAGTCCTGTGCGTCTACCAATTCCGCCACTCAGGCACGATGGTGACCCGTTGGAGATTCGAACTCCAGACCCTTTGATTAAAAGTCAAATGCTCTACCAACTGAGCTAACGGATCATAAAATATAAATGGCTGCCTCGGCTAGATTCGAACTAGCGCATGTCAGAGTCAAAGTCTGATGCCTTACCACTTGGCTACGAGGCAATCAGTGGTGGAGAGAGATGGATTCGAACCATCGAACCCGAAGGAACAGATTTACAGTCTGTCGCGTTTAGCCACTTCGCTACCTCTCCAAAAAAAATGGTGCCGAAAACAGGACTTGAACCCGTAACCTACTGATTACAAATCAGTTGCTCTACCAATTGAGCTATTTCGGCATTATGGTGGGCGATATAGGACTCGAACCTATGACCCCCTGCTTGTAAGGCAGGTGCTCTAACCAACTGAGCTAATCGCCCGTAACCAGTTGACAGTATCAAATATATCAGTTTATAAATGTTTTGTCAATAGTTTCAAAATATTTTTTTTATTTTTTCTTAATTATTATCTATTTTATGCAATTTTTCTTCAATCCATACAGGTAAATACTCTTTTAAAGTATTAAATCCTTTAGAGGTTTCTTTAATTTTTGTTCTAATTTTCTTATTAATTCTATAATCTAAATTCTTGATGCTAAGTTTCAAATGATAATCATCATCATTTTTATCTATAATTTTTACACGAATTGTTTCCCCTATGGTTACATAATCATTGATATTTGAAACAAATTTTTCACTAATTTCAGATATATGTATCAGTCCTGTGTAATAATTGTCTAAATTAACAAAAATACCATATTTCTCTATTCCTGTAACGCAACCCTTGACTATGTCACCTACTTTATAATTTTCCACATAATCACCTCTGTTTATTCATTATATCACATTTTAAGTATATTATAAATTATTCTTTACTTATTTATTAATTTATGGATATAATTATATTGGTGATATTAATGACAGATGAAGAAATTATTCAAAAAATTCAATATGAATTAGATAAGATACAACCATTTTTAATGAGTGAAGGTGGCGCAGTAGAATTTGTTAAATATGAAAACAACATAGTTTATGTTAAATTCTCTGGAGCTTGTAGTAATTGTGGTCTTATCGATGTTACATTAAAAGATGGAATTGAACAGATATTAATTAATGAAATTCCAGAAATTAAAGAAGTTAGAAAAATAAACTAAGTTAACCATTCAACAATTGGTAGCTTAGTTTTTTTATTGATTTCTTGGAAAATGAATTTTAAATAATTCTCGTAATCACAGATTTTTAATGTGATTTTTTTTATTTCTAACTCTTTTTGACTATTATTAATTATATTCTCATATATATCAAAAAAATGAGATGGGAAAAGCATTCTACCAAATAGTAATCTATAACCATATCTACTAAAATTAAGGGAGTTTATAATGTTTGCTACAGTATTATAATCTAGTTCTTCATTAAAAAATAAATATTTTAGGTATTCTGATACATCCCGTGAAATATGGTCTAAAACGATATTTTCTACATTGTAATATATTTTCTTAAGGTTTGAATTTATTCGTCGATGAGATATTACTAATTCATCTCTTTCATCTTTTTTCTCTTTGGCAGTTGCATCTTGAATATAACTAATAGCGTTTTCCGCTAAGCCTAAAAAATAGTCTAAATAATCATCTAACAATAAATATTCTTTATTGAAATGTACTCTTTGATAATTAATATAATCTACTTTTTTTATCCATAAATTATACCAATCATTTCTAAGTAAGGTATTTGAATTTTCAAGGTTCGTCACGCTCTTTTTATTTGTAAGATCATCAAATGTTATTTTTCTATTACCATAATTAATTATTTCAACCAGTAGATATTGTTTATTATTTATTACAGTTATTACGTTTCTATTTCTATTTAATATTATTTTATAATATCTTTCGTCTATACTTTGAAGTAAATATATTTGCTCTATTTCTTTAATATTTCTAGTCGTGTTAAAGAATATATATTTTTTATTATTGTATAGAAAATTATAAATATTATTTTGTTCATGTAGATTAATGTTTTCTATTCTATAATAATACTCTATTTTATTCTTCATATATTATCCCTCAAGATATTTTATGTTTTCTTCTTTTGAATTAAAACAAAAAAAGGTAGAATTCTACCCTTTTTAAATTTATTTTGTTTTTCCGCTAGATAAATATTCTTCAGGTACTTCATATCCAAAGCTTTTATACATATCTGCGATATCTTGATTAGTTTCTTTCTGAGCGTTGGCTACGTTTTGCTTACTTTCTTCTATTTCTTTTTGTAATGCAGCTTCTTCAGCAGCTAATCTATCAGCAATATCTTTTTCTGCTTTTTCTCTTGCTTCTTTCATCTTTTTCATGGCAAGTTCTGCTTGTTTATCTTGTTGTTCTTTTGCTTTCTTTACAGCTTCAAGCATAGCTTTTTTCTGTTGTAGAGAGAAGCTTGATGATTTTTCTTTGTTTTCTTCTTTAGTTTTTGGTGTTTCAGATTTTGTCTCATCTTTCTTTACTGGTGAAACACTATTTTTTGTTTTTGTATTGAAAGTTATATCAGATTTTCCATTAATTGTTTCTTTGCCTATATCTACCCAGCTCTTTTCCTTATCATCTTTTTCAAAGACTAAATCATTATTATTATTTAGTTTGTTTTCAGCATCTTCTTGAGGTACTTTAATTGTGTATGCTGATGGTAATGGTTTTTGTCTTGATATATGTTCTTTAAATGTTAAATCATCATTTGTGATGATAGCATTACTATTAAGCTTTTCGCTTTCTTTATCATTTTCTTTGTCATCTTCTTTTGTTTTCCAGAAATTATCATCTATTATAGTAGCCATAGCTTGCATTTTTTCTTTTTTTCTAGTTGGAGCAACTTCTGCTGCTGGTCTTCTTATTTTAGCTACATTTTCTACTTCAGCTGAATTATTTTTAGTTATTTCTATATTATCATTTACTGGTACATCAACTGCTTTAGATTTTACTATTTTACTCTTTAGCCAATTATTCCATTTACTAGCAATATTTTTTATTCCTTGACGTAATCTAATTGGTTTTGATGCTTTGTTTTGGTATAACACCTTTAAGTCAGCTTCAACTAAAGCGGCATTAGTATTCGCAATTATAGCTTTTTCTACGTATTTATTACTTTCTTGTTGCTTTTCCTTGCTTTTATTATTAAACACATTAAATAAGAAATTATTGTCAACATTTTCCTTTGTTGCATCTCTTTCAGCTGCGTATGCTTCACTTTGTTTTTGAAGTTTTTCAGCTTTTTTTGCAGCTTTAGCGGCTCTTCTTTTTAAAATATTAAATTTACTTATTTTAACAGCTTTGAATACGTTAAAGCTTCCACCAGTAACTGCTTTTGTGTAATCCCTTTCATTTGTAACTATACTTACATTGTTTTCATTTTCCATAATCAAACCTCCTGTTATTCTGCTTCTGGCTTAGATAATTCGCGTAATACGTCCTTTATACGATCCCATTCACTTTCGTTATCAATTCCTAATAATTTAGGTTCTCCACTACTGCGATCTACATTTGATACATAAACTGTAACATTCCCATTTTCATCTGTTTCATTTTTTGTATATACAACATATTCTTTTTTATTATCTTTAAATTCAAATGCAAGAATTACTTCAACTTCTTCTGTTTCTCCATTTTCGTTTACTATTGACATGATTTTCTTTTCTTCTTCTTTTTCCATTAATATGTCCTCCCTTTATTATCATATAAATACATTTTATCATAAATTACAATTATTTCAACTGTTTATTTTGTTTTTTCTTTTTTTAGAAGAAAATGTTTACACTTATATGAGCATAAATCAGAGATGTATTTTTCATACCCTTTTATATCATTTATTTTATTAAGGTTCTTATTTTCTTTATCACAAAAGCCCTTCAAGCGTAATCTATCATATGCATAATCCCCACATATGTAATCATAAATATCAAAGTATGAGGTTAGAAAACTTTCTATTTCTTCAATTTTTATACAATTACCATAATTATCAATAATCTTATATTTTTTGTCATTTAAGACAATAATATCTTTCATATAATCACTCCATAGTAATTATAGCAATTATTTTTTTAATGGTAAAGAATATGTAGTAGAGTTTGATTCAAATTCACCATTGTAATAATTTGGTATTTTCCCTTGAATTATTTTTAGGGCGATGGGATAATCATCTTTAATAACACATTCTGTATTTGTTGTGGGCATAACTATTTTTTCTTTTACTTCTACTTTAACTATTACTTCAAGATATGCGCTATTAAGACCATAATTTTTGATTTTAGTCGATATGGAAGTATATACATTTCCAATAAAAGAAATTCTTAAAGGAATTTTTGTTTCAATGTTAAATACTTTGTTTCCAAAAAAATTATCGCCTAATTCAAATAAAACTCCATCGTGTATCCCCTTAAAATTTTTCCCCTTAAAAGTACTGCTGATATTTAGATTTTTTATTTTTCCTTGCTCAAGCATTTTTAGGTTTTCTTCTATTTTGGTCGTTATTTCTTCTAAAACGTTATTTACTTCTTTGGTATTAAAATCTATTATTTCTATTTCATTGTAATTATTTCTACTAATACTAAATATTTTATTATCATCTAGTTTATTATTAGAAACATCATCTACTATTTGTTGAATGAAGTTAGATATAAAATGTGATGTTTCTGTTATGGCATATTTTTTCAATTCTTTTTCATTAGTGGATTTAAATTTTTCTACCATAACAATACTTACGATGATACAAAAAATTATTGTAATTAAAAAAAATTTTAGTCTTTTACTTTTCATCGCATATTCACTAAAATTACATCTTCACCTATTTTTTGTATATCATTCCATTTTACTTCCATATCATTATCTTTATTTAAAAATGTTAAGATACTTCCTTTTGATTCAATAATAAATGATTTGATATTACCACTCTGATAATCTATATTGACATCTATAATATTTCCTATGTTTTTACCATTTGAAACATTAACAAGATTTTTATTTTGCAATTCTGATAGTCGCATATAATCACCTATAAAAATATATGAAAAAAGATATTACTCTATTACTAGCGTAATACCTTTTTTAACTGTTTTATGGCACCGTGTTCTAATCTTGATACTTGGGCTTGACTAATCATAAGTTCTTCTGCTACTTCCATTTGAGTTTTTCCTATAACAAATCTTTCATCCAAGATAAATTTTTCTCTTTCATCAAGTTTATTTATAGCATCATTTACTGATAGTTGTAATTCTAAATCTTTACTATTTGTTTTTTTATCTTCTATTTGATCACAAACGTAAATGGCATCACCACCATCATTATATATAACTTCATACATACTCATGGGTTCTTTTAATGATCCTAAAGCAAGTACAACATCATAGCTAGTTACGCCTAATTCTTTGGCAACTTCTTCATAGTCCGGTATTCTGCCATGTTCTTTCTGATAGTCTTCTTGATATTTAAGACTCTTATAAGCTATATCTTTTAAAGATCTACTGACTCTTAAACTGCTACTATTGTCACGCAGATATCTTTTAATTTCACCATCTATCATAGGAACAGCATAAGTTGAAAATTTAACATTATAGGAAATATCAAAATTATCAATGGCCTTCATAAGTCCAATACATCCTATTTGAAATAAATCATCGAGATTTTCTTCTCTATTTGAAAATTTTCTTAATATTGATAATACTAATTTTAGGTTACCCTGAGCTAGTAAATCTCTAGCATATAAGTCCCCTTCATTTTTTCTTATAAAAAGTTGTTGCATTTCTTCATTAGTTAAGACAATTATATCTTTTGTATTAATACCTGATATTTCTACTTTGTTTCTTGCCATGTTTTCTCCTCTCAACTTTATTAAGAGAAAAATTTGCCTTTTTATACATTAGTTAACAATTTTTATTATAATTTTCTAAGAAACTATGTTTTTCATTTTTCTTTTTATAACCAAGTAAAGTTTCTATATTAACATTTTCACTACTTTTAAATATATTATACTCTATATTAGGATTATCTTTTTTTAGTTCTTTTATTAGGTTCTTTATTTTTAGACGTTTAGAGTCAGATGATTTTTCTTTAGTAAATTTGCAGGCGCAATTAATAAAACTCAAGTCATTGTAATCTCTAAATTTAATTATGTCTTCTTCCTTTATTAAGTATAGGGGGCGGATTAACTCCATATCACTAAAATTGGTACTTTTAAGTTTTGGAGGCATGCTCTTATATTCGCCACCATATAATATACTTAACATAATTGTTTCTATTACATCATTAAAGTGATGACCCAAAGCTATTTTGTTACATCCTAATTCTTTGGCTTTTTGATATAGAAAACCTCTTCTCATTCTTGCACACATATAGCATGGGTGATGTTCATTTAATTTTAGAGAAACATCAAAAATATCAGATTTATATATTTGAATTGGAATTTCTAATAATTTGGCATTTTCTTCTATTTGTTTTAAGATATGAGGTTCATATCCTGGATTCATACAAAGAAAAACTAGATCAAAATGTTTATTTCCGTGTCTTTGTAATTCCTGCATAAGTTTTGCTAGAATAAAGGAATCTTTTCCACCTGAAATACAAATAGCAATTTTATCATTTTCACTTACTAATTCATAATCTCTGATAGCTTTAGAGAATGGTCTCCATAATTGTTTTCTAAATTTTGTTATTAATAGATGTTCAACATTTTGATTCATAATACTACCTCTTTTATTTTTCTTTTACTTTAGCAATAAAGGCTTTAGGGGCTGTACTTTTAAATGACATTTTCTTTTTCAAGATGGGGTTATATATTTCTAAAAGATCAGCATGTAAAAATAATCTTTTTTCATCTCCTAAACCATACTTTTTATCTCCTACGATGGGATGATTAATATTTGCAAGTTGAACCCTGATTTGATTTTTGCGTCCCGTTTCAATTTCTATTTTTAATTCAGAATATTTTTTGCCTTTTTTTACTACCTTATAAGAAGTAATTGCTTCTTTTCCATCTTTATTTTTAGATACATAAACAAGATGAGTAGAAGTTTCTTTAAGATAATTTTTTAGAGTGGCCTCTTTTTTTTCTAATATTCCTTCAACTATAGCAATATAACTTCTTTTCTTGACAAGTTCGTTCCAATTTTCTTGAAACACATTTTTACTATATTCGTTTTTAGCAAACATTAATACTCCACTTGTTTCTTTATCTAAGCGGTGAATAATAAATATTTTAGCGTGTTTATTTTTAGCTCTTAGATATTCTCTTACTATATGATATGTTGTTTGTTCCTTTTCCTTTGCCGATGCAATAGTCAAAAGTCCTGCTGGTTTATCCACAACAATTATATTTTCATCCTCATAAAGAACAGCAAAGGGAATTTTATTTAATTTTTTCTTGTTGGTATCAATTACAACTATTGAATCTACCATAAGTGGATAATCAAATTGAGTTGTTCTTGTACCATCTACATAGATAGAACCGTTTTTTAAATATTTTTTAATATTTCTTTTAGACATGTCTAAATTTTCTTCTAAATACTTTAATAAGGTACTTTCTTCTTTTACCACTATTTTCATTTCTATCACCTCTTCTTTTATGCTTTATTTTACATTATTTTTCATGATTTTTCTAGAATTATTTGAGGTTTCATAAAAATAGTTTATTCCTAACAAATAGATTAATGCGATGATATATGCTCCTATTACATCGCTTGCATAGTGAACTCCCAAATAAATTCTGCTTAAACCAGTTAAGATAATCATAAATACTGAAAGGATATAAATAATTATTCTTATTACTCTTTGTTTGATGAAGGTATTTGTTAAATATATTATGTTACCATATACAACTAACGCTAACATAGTGTGGGCACTTGGGTAACTATATCCAACAGCACTTGTTAATTTCCATGATGGTCGTGGAATGCAAAAACATATTTTAACACAAAAGTTTAAAACATACGCAAAAATTATATTAATAATATTTTTTAAGAACATCTTTTTTGAAAAATATAGTGCCATTAAAGAGCTTAACAATATACCAAGTATTACACTTAAATCACTTATTAACTTAACCATATTAATGTCATTATATTTTATGATGTTATGAATCACTACAAAGATTTTATAATCTAAATATCTAGTCTTGTTAGTAATTACTAGTAATGTAAATAATGATATAGCAATTACTATTAGTAATAATAAATATTTTTCTATTCTCTTCATATTTTACCCTCTTTACTTCCTTTTTTATAAAATAAAAACCATTGTTTACAATGGTTAATAACATAATGGCGGAGCAGGAGGGATTTGAACCCTCGCGCCAGTTGCCCGACCTACACCCTTAGCAGGGGCGCCTCTTCAGCCTCTTGAGTACTGCTCCAAATAAGTATAAACTAATTCAATTGCATCGCATCTATAATGTTACATTAAAACAACATTTATGTCAATAATAAATATTAATTTCTAACATTATTATTTTAATACAACAAATATATTTTATGCAAAAATTTAAATAAAAAACTATTAATCAATGACTAATAGTTTTATATCATTATTGGTGACGAGTACGGAATTCGAATCCGTGAATGCTGCCGTGAAAGGGCAGTGTGTTAAGCCGCTTCACCAACTCGCCATAATGGCGCCTCAACTAGGACTTGAACCTAGGACCCCTTGATTAACAGTCAAGTGCTCTAACCAACTGAGCTATTGAGGCATCTGGTGGACCTGACAGGACTTGAACCTGTGACCCCACGCTTATCAAGCGTGTGCTCTAACCAACTGAGCTACAGGTCCACTTAATTAAGTTACTTTTATAGTTTACAATATTTCTTTTAAAAAAGCAAGATGTTTTTTTCACTTTTTTCAAGAAGTAAACAACATTATATTATAACAAAAAAAATAAGAAATCAAGTATTTTCTTATTTTTTTATAATTAAATTTGTTTTAGTAATGTTTTTCTCTTCTCCTCTTGCATTTTTTTAGCATTTTCAAGGGCTTTTTTTAGGATATGTTCTATTAAATTATAGAAATAATGAGAAGTAATAATACATAAAATTGTAGTAAAGATCATTGGCAAGGTAAATGAACTAAATGAAAATATTGTTTTTAATTTTACTATTCCAAATACAAAAAGTAAGAACATACTACCAAAGAGACATTTTCTCATCATATTAAAAGGCTGACATACTTTAAATAAAAGTATAAATGATGTATAACCAGTCATTAGAACAGATAAGGTTGATGTTTGGGTATATGTTAATTTCAAAATACTGCTAATAATAATTATTATTAATATATTTATAACAATAGTAATAGCTGGTGGGACAGCTTTCTTTAAGACATTAGGTAAAAACTTGCCTGTAACTCTTTCATTATTAGGTTCAAAGGAAAGAATAAATGAAGGAATTCCTATTGTAGAAACACTTGCCAAAGTTAATTGGATAGGAATGAAAGGATAAGGCATTTTTATAAATATAAATAGTAAAGCTAAAATACTAGCATAAACTGTTTTAACTAAAAATAGTGAAGCACTTCTTTCAATATTATTAATAGTTCTTCTACCCTCCTTAACAATTTCTGGCATAGACGAAAAGTTGGAATCTAACAATACTAATTGACTAACATTTTTAGTAGCATCTGATCCTGTAGACATGGCAATGGAACAATCAGCTTCTTTAAGGGCTAAAACATCATTAACTCCATCCCCAGTCATTGCGACAGTATGACCATGATTTTGAAGAGCAATAACTAATTCTTTTTTCTGCTCTGGTGTTACTCTGCCAAAAACTGTATATCGTTCAACAGCATTCATAATATCTTCATCAGTTTTTAATGTAGTGGCATCGATCATTTCAATGTCCTCTTTCATTCCTGCTCTTTTAGCTATATTTAAAACTGTATTTGGATTATCACCAGAAATAATTTTAATTGTTACCCCCTGTTCTTTAAAATAGTTAAGAGTGGCAGGAGCTTCTGGTCTAATTTTATCTCTTAATAGGACAAAGCCTAAAACATGTACATTTTCTAATTTCGCGTTATCTGCCTCACAAACACAAATAACTCTATATTCCTTAGTATATTTGTCAATTTTATTTCTGTATTTGTCAATTTTTTCCTTTAATATAAATTCCGGTGCTCCCATGACATATGTTTTTTTATTAGTTACTATTCCTGAGTATTTTCTTTTAGAGGAAAAGGATATATTTTTAATAATTTTCTCGTCCAATAATTCACTATGATAGTATTCTTTTAGAGCCTTCGCGGTAGGATTTTCCTCATTTAAAGCAGTACAAATTGTAGTTATAATACTGCCAATATTTTTATTTGATTCTTTTTTTTCTTCAACTACTTCCATACAACCCTCTGTTATTGTACCAGTTTTATCTAAACAAACTACATCAACACGTGCAAGTGTTTCTATACAATATAGGTCATGAACTAATACGTTTCTTCTAGATAACTTTATAACACTAACAGCTAAAACTGTACTAGTTAGTAGGACTAAACCTTCTGGTATCATGCCAATTAGAGCCGCTACTGTATTAACTACGGCATTAGTAATATTACTATCCTCTAGGTATAACTGACGATAAAAAAGGAGGATGGCAATTGGTACTATTAACATTGAGATAGTACTAACAATTTTATTTAGGGCATTCATTATCTCACTAGAAACAGCTTTGATGTATTTAGTATCATTAACTATTTTGGAGGTGTAGTTATCATTTCCTATGTGTTCTACCTGTCCAATAACATTTCCACTAACAATAAAACTACCTGATAATATCATATCCCCAGTTTTTTTATAAACGGTTTCTGACTCACCAGTAATAAATGACTCGTCAACTTCAGCCTCACCACTTTTTATAACTGTGTCTACTACCACTTGGTTACCGGCTTCTAAAATAATGATGTCATCTAAAACAATCTCATTTAGATTAAGTTTATTATCGATGCCTTCTCTTCTTACCTTAACCTTAGCCTCTGAAATAACTTTTAATTTATCTAAAGTTTTTTTACTACGATATTCTTGAATAATGCTAATTAAGGTATTCAAAATTATAATTATCATAAAGGCTAAATTTTTATATGAGCCAACTAAAATTATAGCAATTGATAATATAATGTTAATGATATTAAATAAAGTAAATACATTTTCTAAGATTATCTGTTTAAATGACTTTGTTTTAGAACTGGGATCAAAATTAACAAGATTACTTTCGTATCTTTTTGTTACTTCTTCAACATTAAGTCCAACATTTATATCTGGATTAAATCTCTTTACTGACATACCATTACCTCCCCTATATTCAATAATATACCACAATTTTTTTGTTATTGTTTAATTATATTAAGTTATTTTGTGAAATTTAGCAAAAAAATCTATGCAAATAATAAATTATGTGTTATACTCTTATTTGTAAATTGATTTTGTCTCCTTAGCTCAGTTGGTAGAGCAACTGACTCTTAATCAGTGGGTCTGCGGTTCGAGCCCGCAAGGGGACACCATTTGAATTTTAAGACAACGTAGTTGTCTTTTTATTATAGATTATACAATTCTTATGCTTTTGTTCTAAAAAAAATGTAGTTTCAAAATTTGAAGCTACATTTTTCTTATTTTAGTTTTGTTTTTCCACCCTTTAGGCTGTTATTTGCAAATCCCTGTAAGATATTAGTATCAAAGGTATAAGTTTTACTTGATCTTTTTTTATAATCCTTAATTCCTATATTAATCATATCATCTAATAATTCTGTATAATCTTTTCCTAATGGTTCCCATAAGTAGAAAGCTAATGATCCTGGAATTGAATTTATTTCATTTACATATACTTTATTTTTCTTACTATCAATCAAAAAGTCTATTCTGCAGCATCCAGAACTACCTAATGCTTTAAAGGCTTTTCTAGCAACCGTTTCTACTTCTTCTTTTAACTTATCTGATAAGTCAGCAGGAATTTTTCTTGACGCAGATAACATTCCTTTTGATCCTTTACAAGATGGTACACTTTTTACACCAAATTTAGCTTTGGTTTTTCCTCCACCAATATATTTATCCTCATATGTTAAAAATTTATTATGACCATTTACTTCTTCTATAACACTTAGTTTTTGATGTTCATAATTTCCTAATACACTTATATTTACTTCTTTTAGATTTTCTACTACTTCTTCTACTAAAATTTTAGTATCATAATTGATTGCATCGTCAATCGCCTCACAAAGTTTTGCTTCATCTTCAGCATAGGAAATACCAATACTACTTCCTGTTGTAGCTGGTTTTACAATAAGTGGATATTTTAACTTAGATATTTTCTTTAAGACTTCATCTTTATCTGTTTTATATTCGCTATCATAAAACCATACATATTTTGATAATGGTAAGTCTTCTTTCTCAAAAATGGCTTTCATAAACACTTTATCTTGACCTACTACACCGGCATAAGTATTTGGTCCAACAAATGGAATACCAATTGTTTGTAAATATCCTTGTAGGATACCATCTTCAACATTAGTTCCATGAACTATAGGGAACGCTATATCAATTTCTGCTACTTCACGTTTGAATAGACCTTTTTTCTTTTGTAAGATAAATCTATTATTTTTTTCTACTAGCACTACATTAGTAGCATATTTTTTTATTAAAGATAAATCTTGGTATGAGTCAATATCCTTTAGCATTGCTCCTGTATACCACTGTCTATCTTTTGTTATATAAATGGGAATAATATCATATTTTTCCTCATTCATTTTATTTATTGCTTGAATAGCAGAAATTATACTAACCTCATGTTCTGCTGATTCTCCACCAAAAATAACTCCTACTTTAATTTTCATTATGAAACTCCTCCTCTATTTTTCGTTATATGTATCTGGTAAATCATTTTCAAATAAAGCATACACATCTTGATCAGTGTTACTTTTTATTGAATTTATAAATTTATAGGCTTCTCTTACATCATTGTAAACAATAACATTGTCAAAGTCATAGCCTTGTCTTTTTAATCCTTGACTAATTGGCTTTGTTTTCTCAGCACCAATTAGGACAACATAATCGCTAACGCTCGCTATTTGTTCACCGAATTTTTCATTATATTCGTCCTCTTTTTTTCCAAGTTCTATCATACCTGGGGTCACGACTATTTTAATACCTGGCATCATTTGTAAAACATCTAAGGCATTCTTTGCACCTGTTGGATTAGAATTATAGGCATCATCAATCATATAAAAGTTTCCTAAGCGTTTTAATTCTAGACGATGTTCTATTGGTCTAACTCCTCTTACCGCAACTTGTAAATCAGATATTTCTATTCCAAATTCAAGTCCAAGGGCGATTGAAGCTAAAATGTTATAAACATTGTGTTTTCCTAATAACTTAGTCTCAAATTGATACTTCTTTGTACTGCTCTTAAGCACTAAGTCAAAGGTTGTTCCTTTGGATGAACATTTTATATTGGTAGCCCTTACTGCAGCTTCTTCATTATCAATACCAATCCAAACTATCTTACAATTATTTTTCAAATTGTAATTTACTTGCTTTTCATCATCCATGTTTAGAATACCTATTCCATTTGATGGAAGTGACTCAATTAGTTCAAATTTACCATCAATAATATTTTGTTCACTACCAAAGCTTTCAAGATGAGCAGTTCCAATTCTTGTTAGAATTCCATATTGAGGTTTTACTAAATTACATAGTCCTTTTATTTCACCCTTTACATAGGCTCCCATTTCCGCTATGAATATTTCGGTAAACTTATCCATATTGTTATTAATAGTCATAATCAAACCATTATAAGTATTTAAGTTTTTAGGAGTTGGTAAGGCATTATATTTAATATTTAAAATATCACTTAAAATATTTTTACTACTTGTTTTACCATAACTACCGGTAATACCTATTATTTTAAGATTTGGCATACTCTTTAATTTCTTTTGGGCTTTATTCTTATAATATATATATACCATTCTTTCAATTGGATAATTAATGATATTAGCAACAAAAACAATCAAAGCATTTAAATAAGTAGCAATAGCAAGAATTAATATCATTAACCACACATACTCGATATCATTTTTATGTAAAAACATTAAAATAATAGGAATTAAATATATTATTGAAGTAGTCAAAATTAAGCGTTTTATTCTTTTGGTATAAACAAGTGGCTTTTTTGTTTGTTCATTTTTAAGATGGTTTTTCCAAAGTATAAATGAAACTAAATATATAATTATTAAAGCTAGTTCAATAATGAAATTATATAATCTTAAATCATATACTACAAATAATCCTATTGCAGATAATAAAATGGCTATTATTTCTATATTTAAAAACTGTGAACAGTGTTTTAAATTCCACTTGATATAGCGATTATTTTCATTATAAAGATTTTGTTGTAACATATGTAGACTTTTTTTGCTTTTAACAAACAGTAAGGCAATAATTAAAATTGTTATTAAGTAAAACATACATTCCTCCTATAAAAAGTTATTTAAAATACTAATTACTTGTGGTAGATTTTCTAAGTAAGCATAATGTGTTCCTCTTAGAACTATTAATCCGGCATCTAGCATTGTACCTTCTAATAATTTAGCATCTTCAATTGAAGCTTCTTCATCATTATCACCCCAGATTAGTAATGTTGGAGCCTTAATCTTCTTGGCATATTCAAAAAGATCTTTATTCACGACATTTACTAATACTTGACGCATTATAGGAGACGCATTCTTATAGTCTCTTGAGCCAATATACTTTTTCATATATTCGCCAATTTTATTCATTCCGGGCATTGTTTTTATTTTCTTTAGTATTCTTGTTTTAATATCAGTCGGTGATTTTTCTGGACGAACTGGGCTACCAAATAGAATCAGTTTTTCAATATTATTTTCAGATGCATAACGGATGGCGAGTCTTCCACCGAATGAATGTCCCATAACAATGGGTTTCTTAATATTTAACTGTTCAACAACTTCTTCTAACATTAGTGAATATTGATCTATGTCCCATGGAAAGGGCGGCTCTTTACTTTCACCAAAGCCAGGCAAATCTAATATAGTAATTCTAAATTTATCTTGTAGGGCATCACCTATTGGACGCATCATTTCAATATTTTGTCCCCAGCCATGTAATAAAATTATATCTTTGCCCTTACCATATTGTATGTAATTTACTTCTGTATTGTTAGCCTTTAATTTCATATAATCACCCTTAACTTCATAATTATAATAACACAAATGAAACAAATTGTATTAATTTTGTTTTTCTTTATGTAACTTATCTATTATTTTTTCTATTTTTTCTCCATATTCTATTGAGTCATCATAAATAAACTTTAATTCTGGTGTATGCCTTATTTCAATTCTTTCACTAAGTTTTCCTCTAATGAATGATGCAGCATTATTTATATCTTCTAATACCTTTTCTTTTTTATCTTTATCTAAGACTGTGAAATATACTTTGGCATAACTTAAATCGTTAGTAATATCACAACCTGTTATGGTCACGAATTTTAAATCCTCATCACGGACTTCTTCCATTAAGATCATACTAATTTCTTCCATAAAAGCATGATTTAAACGTTTAATTCTAATATTATTAGCCATATTTATCCCTCCTTTTTCATTATATCATTATTGTATTAATTTCTAAAGTATAAATCTTTTATAGTGTAAAGTTTAAAAATAGGAAATAATTATTATTAACGTATTATGTAGAAAAATGGGAAAAATGTTTGACTTTGTTTTCTTTTTATGGTAAAGTTAGTAAGCAGATGTAGTTAACGCAAAGGAGGGATAATATGGCAGTTAAGATTACAAGTAGAAAACCTTTATCAGCTAATGATAGATCACATGCTTTAAATACGACTAAAAGACAACAAAAATTGAACTTACAAGTTGTAAGACTTGAAGATGGTACAAAGGTTAGAATGACTACTAGAGAAAAAAGATCATTAAACAAGGGTGAAAGAATAGCTGCATAAGCTATCTTTTTTTATATAATAAAATATTATCACTAAAAAAGAGTCCTAATTACATAGGGCTCCTAATTTTTCACTTTCCTTTTTTACCTCTGTTAAATTATAATCTTTGGTAAAATTAGGAATATTTATATATCTATTTATAATCGCTTGTTTTTCATTATAAATATAAGTTGTATAATTTATATTTGCATTTATATTTAATGTATTATTTTTAATTAACATGGCTAATGATATTCCACCATTTAAGTCACTATATGTTGGTACACCAAAACTAGCATTTACTAAATTGGTTTGAATGGTTGGTAATGAAGTTATATTAGCGTTATCTATGGGAACAATAGTTGAAGTTGTTGAACCAGAAATTAATTTTTGATTGCTAAATTTATATGTTGTTTTAGTGTTTATATTAACATTAAATATATTATCCACTAAATTTGAGATACACGTGATTTCATTTTTTTCTTTTTCGGTTTTTTGTGGTGCATTTAGTTTTTTATGCGTTAAAAAGATTGAATATGAAATTCCTATAATAATTAGAATAATACCCAAAATAAGTAAAGCAATGGGTGTTTTTTTTCTTTTTTCTATCTTGTCTTTCTTTTCTGCTTCTCTTATTTCATTTAAATTAAGGACGTGAGTTTTCATTAGTTCTTCTTGAACGTCTTTTTTCTTGGCCATATCATCACCCTCTATCATAAGTATATTATAAATAAATGTTTAAAAAAAAACAACTATATAATAGTTATTTTTTTCTTGAATCATATTTTTTTCTTTCTTCAGTATTTAAAATTCTCTTTCTTAATCTAATAAAGTTTGGAGTAATTTCAACTAATTCATCTGAATTTATATATTCAATAGCATATTCAAGTGATATTGGTCTTGGTCTTTTTAAAACAACTGTATGATCACTTCCTGATGCACGAACATTGGTTAAGTTTTTACCTTTTACTACGTTTACAGCTAAATCATTATCACGGTTACATTCACCAATAATCATTCCTTCATAAACTTCTGTTCCTGGTTCAATAAACATTACTCCTCTGTCCTCTAAATTTCCGATTGAGTAAGCAGTTGAAGCTCCATTTTCCATAGAAACTAAAACTCCTAGTTTTCTTTCTCCAACATTTAGACTAGACATTGGACGATATTCTTTAAATGAGTGACTCATTATTCCATATCCCTTTGTTAAAGTCATGAAATCAGTTGAAAAACCGATAAGTCCTCTTGATGGAATTGTATAAATTAATCGAACTTGATTTTCAAAGTTAGTCATATTTTCCATATTAGCGCCTCTTAAACCTAATTGTTCGATAACACTACCAACAACTTCTTCTGGACAGTCAATTTGTAATTCTTCATATGGTTCCATTTTTTGGCCATTCTCTTCTTTAATAATTACTTGTGGTTTACTAACTTCAAGTTCAAATCCTTCACGACGCATGTTCTCTATTAAGATTCCTAAATGTAATTCTCCACGTCCTGATACTAAGAATGATTCATTTGTATAAGGTTCTACTTTTAAACTTACATCTTTTTGTGTTTCTTTTAATAATCTTTCTTCTATTTTTCTTGCGGTTACAATTTTTCCATCTTTACCAACAAATGGTGATGTGTTTGTACCAAATGTCATTTGTAGTGTTGGTTCATCAATATGTAATTTTGGAAGAGCTTTTTCTTGTCCGACATCACATAATGTTTCACCTACTGAAATATCAGCAAGTCCCGCAACTGCGATAATGTCACCTGCTTCGGCAGATTCGATTTCTATTCTCTTATAGCCATAAAAACCAAATAATTTTTGAATTCTAAACTGTTTTATAGAACCATCTAATCGGCAGCATGAAACCATTTGGCCTGTTTTAATTTGTCCATTAGCTACTTTACCTATTCCAATTCTTCCAACAAATTCATTATAATCTAATAACGCTGGTTGCATTTGTAAATTTTCTTCTTTGCTTCCTGTTGGAGCTGGAATTTCTGAAATAATTAAGTCTAATAATTCATGGAACCCTGGAGTTTGAGTTGATAGATCATCTGAAAGTGAACATGTACCATTAAGAGCACTAGCATATACAACTTTAAAATCTAATTGTTCTTCATCTGCTCCTAGTTCAATAAATAAGTCAAGAATTTCATCTAATACTTTTCCACATCTAGCACTTGGTTTATCAACTTTATTAATGACAACAATAGGTTTTACTTTAGCCTCAAAAGCTTTTTTCAAAACAAATCTTGTTTGTGGCATTGGACCTTCATAAGCATCCACTACTAATATTGCTCCATCAACCATATTCATAATACGTTCAACTTCTCCACCAAAGTCTGCATGACCTGGAGTATCTAAAATGTTGATACGATAATCATTATAGTCTAAGGCCGTTGTCTTAGCTAAAATTGTGATTCCTCTTTCTTTTTCTAATTGGTTTGAATCCATGGAAACATTTGACATATCTTCATTATCACGAAACATTCCTGAAGTTTTTAATATTTCATCTACAAGGGTTGTTTTACCATGGTCAACATGCGCTATGATAGCAACATTTCTCTTCTTCATAAAATACACCTCTTCTTTATAAACTCTTAGATTATAGCATATTATTTTACAAATTTCTATACTTTTTTATTTTTATTTATGTTTATTTTTATTCTTATGTTATAATTTAGGAAGAGGTGGTTAAATATGTATTGTGGTAAGTGTGGTAGTAAGTTAGAAAATGATGCAACATTTTGTCCATATTGCGGAAATAAAATTGATGAAAATAAAGATACTTTATCAAAGGAAGAAGTAAAAGAAAATATTAGTGAAGATGAAAAAAATACTCTAGAAAATACAAGTAATGCTCAACCAATAGAGGAACTTGATAATTTTGAAATTACAAATAATACTCCTAATAAGCAAAATGTTGTAGCCAATGGAAATGACAGTTTAAAAAATACATCTTTTGTTTTAGGTTTAATAAGTATTATATTTGCATTTTGTAATATTTTGGTTATTCCTGTTGCTATTGTCGGAATATGTATGGGAGCAAAATATAAAAGTAATGAGAAAAAAGGATGTCCTGGTTTTGTATTAAGTATTATTGGTCTAGTTCTATCCTTTATAATATTAGTTGGATTTATAAGTTTAATTGTTTTTGCGGTTATGGATATGGATGATAATGACATTCAACCTAGAATTGAAGATACTAATATAGTTGATAGTGATGATGATTATTATGATGAAAGAGGTATGCAAGTAATTGGAAATGAAAAATTCGGTTATTTAAGAATTAGTAATGACTGGATTTTATATAAAGATTCTGATGGTAGTTCTGCTCTTCAATATAGTATTGATAGAAAATGGGTTTTATCTTTATACGCAATAGATAGTCCAAATTATACTATAGGAGAATACGCTAATAGTATCTATAGTAAAATGGAAGGTTATGGCGCTACTAACATAAAAGTTGAAAGTGTAAGAGTTGGTAAATATCAAGCAACAAAACAGTCAGCTTATCTAAGTTCAATTAGTTCTTATATGTGTACATGGTGTTTTGCTGATGAATATGGTAATTATCATTATATAGCAATTAATGGTCCATCAATGTATAGTAGCAATTTTGATGTTGTTGATACATTTACCTTAACTAAATAATGGAAGAAAGTAATTTTCTTCTTTTTTTATTGTCTTTTTTAAATGCAACTGATATTATACAGAAAAACAACTAATAGTTGGTAGCGCAACCATTATTTTGTGTAGTAAAATTTTTGGTAGAGGTGAAAAAAATGAAGTTTTGTGATAAGTTGCAAAAGCAAAGAAAAGAAAAAAATATGAGTCAAGAACAACTTGCTGATAGATGTGGAGTTTCAAGACAAGCTGTTTCTAAATGGGAATCTGGAAGATCATATCCTGATATGGATAAAATTATGTTACTGTGTGAAATTTTAGATTGTAATATTTATGATTTAATTGATGATGTGGCTTCCGGTAATACTACTTCTTCCAAGACAAAAAAGATGAATATAGGAAACTATCTGCAAGAGTTTTTATCATTCATAACGAAGACAGTCAATATGTTTTGGAGTATGAGATTAAGGGAAAAAATCAAATGTATATTAGAAATTATAATTATGATAATATTAATTACATCTATTCTGGGAATATTTTATACCTTTATCTACAATGAAGTTATACGATCTTTATCAGGTCTACTACCCTATCCCCTACAAAATATTATTAATGCCTTCTTTACATGTGCTTATTTAATATTTAGTATTATTATAGGATTTATAGTTGTGATACATATTTTTAAGATTAGATATCTTGATTATTTTGTAACAGTAGAAGATGAGTATGCAAATGATAAGATTATTGAAGAGCCAATAAATGATGATACAAATAACAATGCTAAAAAAGAACAAAGAGTTTTTTTAGAAAAAAAGAAAAATAAGATTATTATTAGAGATGCTAAACATTCTATTTATAATTTTTTCTATCTTTTAGCAAAAATCGCCATTGTATTCTTCAAAGGATGTTTAATAATGGTTGCATTACCTTTGATTATGTTTTTAATATTTTTAATATTCTGTTCTATGTCAGCATTGATATTTATGAAGGATGGACTTTTTTTTGCAGGACTTTTTGTAGCTGGTTCTGGAACTGTTGTCCTTGGTATATGTCTTTTAAAAATTATATATAATTTTATATTTAACCAGAAAATGGCTATAAAAAATATCTTTATAATTCTAATAACTAGTTTTTCCCTAATTGGTGTTGGTGGAGCAATTAGTTTTTGTACATACCTAAATTTCTATGATAATAAGGATAATCTTGTGACAGATCATTATAATATAAAAATGAATGACAATATTATCTTACCAGCAATTGATTTACCTCATACCCAAATTATTGTAGATGATAGTTTAGAAGATATGGTAATAGATGTAAAATACCATAGTGGCAATAAAGTTAGTATAGAAAAAGATTTTGATTATGATTCTAATGACAAAAAATACTATTATTACTTCTATGATAATATTCTATCACCTATCGACTCATTTAAAATGGCTTTAGATAGTTTGAAACATAAAAGAAGAATTTATAAAATTTTTGATTACAAAGTAGTTATTCATATTTCAAGTAGTAATTTAGAAAAAATAAAACTAAATAATGATCTTATAAATGAATAAAGGTTTAGAAATTTTATCTAAACCTTTTAATTTATAAAGTGTTAATACTAATAATATTTTATTTTATTAATTTTTATAGTATAATTTATGGTAATATTCAAAGGAGGTATGGAAATGATTTTGATACTTATTTTAGGTATACTTCTAATTTTATTCTTTATTTTTTTACAACTATCAAAGTCTAGATGCAAGATGAAAATAGATGCTATATACTTAAGATATAATACTTATAAAGCTCCTACAGGTGGCTATGGAATAATTACTTCCTACTCTCCTGTTTTTAGATATGAGTTTAATGGTAAACAATATGAGGTACAAACTTTTGAAACATTAACCAAAAAAGAGGTTTGTAAATTAATCGTAGGAAATAAATATGAAATATTCATTAATGAAAATAAGCCCCAAAAATTTATAATATATAAAAGTGTAAGATTTAGTGAAGTAATAACTTTGTTAATGGGAATATTTTTCTCTAGTATCGCAATCATTTTTCTTTTATAAATAAATTTAACTACTACTAATATGTTCAGTTAAAATTTTATCAGCTGTATTATATAATTTATTTTCTATAATATAGTGATAGATCTCTTCTTGTAGATATTTCTTATTTAAGAAAAGATTATTTCTGATTTTAGTAGATGAAATGTCAGTGAAGTTATAGTCATTAACAACAGTAAATTTCCCTGTTAAGTGCGAAGTGTATTTTAAAATATCAATATTATTACGTGTCATTATTATAATATTATAAGTTAAAAGTTCCTCGTAATTTTTCCATTTCTTAAAATTAATAATATTATCAGCTCCAATAATCAAATATAGTTCATCATGACTATATTCTTTTTTTAATTTTCTCATCAATTGATATGTATACTGATAATTATTATTACTGGTATCAACCTTAATATTGTCATTTTCATAAAATTTAAGCATAGCGATTCTTTTATTGATATCGATTAAATTAGTTTTATTCCAGTAATTTTTTGTTGGAACAATTAGTATTTTATCCACATATTTTTTATTTAACAAATACTTTATTATATCTAAATGACCTAAATGAGGGGGATTAAAACTCCCAATAAATATTCCTATTTTCATATTTTCACCTTTCTTATTAATATATTATTAATATCATAGTGCTTAAAAAAAATATATAAGCTATATATTTCTTTTATATTTAAATAATGTTGATGGTCTATGTCCATCACCAGAAGTTTGTTTATTTGTTTTTTGAACCTTATCTTTAATAATTCTTCTAAAAGCTGGAGCCAGTAGTTTTTTACCAAGAATTACTTCATAAACATTCTGAAGCTCCCCTAAAGTAAAATACTCTGGCATCATATTAAATACTATATCAGTATAATTTAATTTGTTCTTAATTCTTTCAATTCCTGAAAGAACTACTAAATCATGATCAAAGGCTAAAGTATTTTTTTTGGTACTGAATTGATACCTATCTGTTGTTTTTTCACGTAATGTTTTCTTTATTTGGAGATGTAGTACTTCTGTTTTATTATCTAATATAATATCAACGACTCCATCCTTTTCCTCTATTAAAGTTATATCAAACCATGAAGCATTAGGATTTAAATCCTTACTTAATCTATTTTTATCAACTAAAGCTATATAAGATGTTGAAACAACCCTAAGTCTTGGATCTCTATTAATGGCATCATATGTATATAATTGTTCTAAATAAATATCAGATAAGTTTGTTTCACTTTTTAAAACTCTTTTAGCGCATTCCTCTAAAGTTTCTGTCTTAGGATTTAAAAAACCACCAGGAAGACACCATTTATCTTTATATGGGAAATCAGTTCTTTTAACAAGTAAAATACTCATCATCTTCTTATCCGTTTTACGATAATTTTCTTTTTCTTCTGACGATACACTTATTAGTAAAATATCAGATGTCATAGATAATTTTTCAAAGACAGATGAATCGTAATTCTTTAAAAACTCTTCTTCTGTTTTATAAATACTCATAATATCACCTCTTATTTATAAATTGATTATAACATATAATTTATATTTGGTGATGTAGTTAATCGTTTCTTCTTAATTTTTTTGTAATTCATCAAGTTCTTTTAGATAACTTTTATATTCCATATCACTAGGCATTCTAAGGTCCCCTCTAGGAGATAGACTAATACTACCTACTTTTATGCCATCGGGAACACAATTTCTTTTAAATTGTTGAGTGAAAAATCTTTTTATAAATACTTTCAAATAATTCAAAATATCTTCACGAGAAAAATCATCAAATGTATGTAGTGCCAAAAAATAAAGTTTTTTTGGTCGTACTCCGTACCTTAAAAAGTGATATAAGAAAAAGTCATGCAAAACATAAGGACCTATTGAATTTTCTGTTTTTTGAACTATATTGCCATATTTATCTGGTGGCAATAGTTCTGGTGAAATTGGAGTAGATAAAATATCTTTTAAAACATCATGTCTTATACCCTTTTCATTATCCATAAACCATTTTACTAGATATCTTATTAGGGTTTTAGGAATGGATGAATTAACAGAATACATACTCATATGGTCACCATTATAGGTACACCACCCAAGAGCAAGTTCTGATAAATCACCTGTTCCAATTACAATACCTTTTTCCATATTGGCAACATCCATTAATATTTGTGTTCTTTCTCTAGCTTGAATATTTTCATAAGTAATGCTTATATCAGTAGGATTAAGACCAATATCTTTCATATGAATAGCGCAGGCTTCCTTTATATTTATTTCTTTTAAAGTAGTATTATAACTTTCTACTAATTTTATAGAATTATTATATGTTCTATCTGTAGTACCAAAACCTGGCATTGTAATGCCTATTATATCTTTATTATCAAGGTTTAATTTTTCAAAAGCCCTAACAGTTACTAGAAAAGCAAGTGTAGAATCAAGTCCACCACTCATACCAATAACACATTTAGGATAATTTAGTTGAATTAATCTTCTAGCAAGAGCACTACTCTGAATATTTATGATTTCTAAACATCTTTCATTTCTTAATATATCATCTTTAGGAACAAAAGGATATTTTGAATACTTTCTTTCTAACTTAGAAATGTTATTATGTATATCAATGTTTATTCTACGATAAATCTTATTGTCAGATGAAAAGTTAAAGCTTTTATTAACTCTTCTATCATTAACTAATCTTAAAACATCAATATCTTGATAAATAATATTACTTTCTGTTAAAAAGCGTTCTCCTTCTTTTAATAAAGTACCATTTTCATATATCAGACTTGCTCCACCGAATAGTATGTCAGAAGTAGACTCCAGCATGCCACTTGATGCATAAATATAGGCAGATATTGTTTTAGATGATTGTGAGGAAATTAAATTTTTTCTGTAATTATGTTTACCTATTAGCTCATTACTACTAGATAAATTAAAGATAATTGTCGCTCCACTTTTAGCATAATCATTACTAGGAGGCGTAACGGCCCATAAATCCTCACATATTTCAATAGCAAAAGTTATATTAGGATTTTTTCTATCTTGAAATAGTAAATCACAACCAATTGGAACTTTTTGACCTAACAGTTCTATTTCGTTAATATTTAAATTTAAGCTAGACGAGAACCACCGACATTCATAAAACTCCTTATAATTAGGGATATATGTTTTAGGGATAATTCCAAGTAACTTCCCTCTATTAATAACTATCCCACAATTAAATAATGCGTTATTAGTACTTATTGGCATACCAATAATAGAAATAATATTAAGGCTTTTTGTCTCTGAAAGGACGTATTCAAGTCCAATGATACTATCCTTTACTAATTTGTCTTGTAAAAACATATCCCCACAAGTGTAGCCAGTAAGAGAAAGTTCGGGAGTAACAATGATTTCAACTCCTGCCTCATAAGCTTTTTTTATTTGCCTAGAGATTTCTTTGGCATTTTCTATGACATTACCTAAACTTAGTTTATTAACAAGAGCACCCACTCTTACAAAACCATTTTCTTTCATTTTAACACCTCACTTTTTTAGATATTTTTTAGCACACATCATAACATATTTTGATTGAATATCATTAATATATCCAAGTTGTGTCAATTCATAAGCATCATCTAAATCACATTCAAAATATTTTAAATATTCACTTTCATCTAACTCTTGATTAAATTTCTTTTGACAATTTAGCGCTACAAAACCATAATTATAGGAAGCCACGCCACAAGCTTGATCTTGATAAAATTTATCTAGATAAACCATTTTGTTAGGAACATAACCAGTTTCTTCTCTTAATTCCCTTAAAGCAGCAGTAACAGGTTTTTCATTTTGTTCTACGTATCCCGCCGGTAATTCAACCGATACACCTTCATAGGTAGAAAGCCGTGGTTGAACTACTAAAATGGTTTTAGCATCATCTAGAATTGGCATTACAATACACGCGCTTTTATTAAGTCCTCCCTTGAGTATTTTTTCTCTTTTCATACTCTTGCCATTATTAAGAGTACAGCGAAAACTTTCTATATTTAAAAATCCATTATCTTCTTGTAACAATTCTTTTTTTATAATTTTCAATTCTTCAATATATGATTTTAATTCATTTAATTTTGCCTTTTTCATTTTTTTATCTTTACCTTTGCATTTTCTATATTTTTACTTGTTTGCATTTTAATTAATTCTTCTTTTAATTTTCTCAATTTTTCACTTAAATCTACATAGTATTCATGAGGCTTTTCGATTCTTGTGACTTCTGGATATAAGGTTTTAAATTCGTTTTCACAATATTTTTTCTTATCTTCGATACTAGGATCTTCATACACTAATACGCCATTTTTAAATATTGGTACTTGTAATTCACGGACATGATAATTACTTAATCTTTTTTGTTTCCAAGTATCAACAGGATGTACTAATGTATAATTATTTTTTGATATTTTTTCTTCAGCAAGGACTATTACATCACCTAGGGCATAGCCTGTTGATTTATCATAAAAACGATATGTTTTTTTATATCCTGGATTTGTTGTCTTGATAGAATCATTACTGACTTTAATTTTGGGAATAATTTTATCACTTTCTTTTACCGCTACTAATTTATAAACTCCTCCTAGACGTTCTTTAGCTGCAGAAATATTATCCCCAACTCCTAGAGAATCAATACATGCTCCCTGATTTTTTAAGTCACGAATGGTATATTCGTTTAATCCATTAGATAAACAAATATTTGTATCTTTATATCCAGCCTCATCTAACATTTTTCTCGCTTCTTTAGAAAGATAGGCTAAATCACCGCTATCAATTCTAATACCTTTAAATTTGATTCCATTTGGTTTCAAATATTCATCAGCTAACTTAATAGCATTTGGAATACCACTTTTTAGAGTGTCATATGTATCAACTAAGAAAACGCAATTATCAGGGTTTGACATAGCATATTTTTTGAAGGCTTCATACTCATTGTCAGATTCGGTTACTAGGGAATGAGCCATTGTTCCAAGTACTGGAATGTTATACTTCATGCCGGCATATGTATTAGATGTTCCACAACATCCTCCTATATAAGCATCTTTACTAGCCTCAATACTAGAGTCAATTCCACGAGCTCTGCGGGCACCGAACTCCATTACAGGAATGTTTCCGGCTTCATTTGTTATTCTTTTAGCTGCAGTTGTAACAAGGGAACCATGATTGAAACACGCAAGAAGTGCTGTTTCTAGAAGTTGAGCAGTAACCGCATCTGCCTTGACAGTAATTACTGGTTCGTTAGGAAAAACTACTGTTCCATCGGGAACTGCAAATATATCTCCCTTAAATTCTAGATTAGATAAATAGTTAAGAAATTTTTCGTTAAATATTTTAAGACTTCTTAAATAATTTATCTCCTCTTCCCCATATTTAAAATTTTTAACATAATTAATTATTTCGTCTAAACCTCCACTTAATGTATATCCTCCATTAAAAGGATTATTTCTGAAGAAAATATCAAAATATACTTCTTCATCTTTCTTACCAGAATCAAAATATGTTTGAGCCATTGTTAACTCATAAAAATCTGTCATTATACTTTTATTATTCATAAATTTACCTACTTTCTTATAATATTAATACCTTGTTGTTTCATTAATAACTTAGCTGCTTTTACATATTCTTGTCTTGCATCCTCATCAAATGTTTTAATAGCGTTCTCATATATATTTAGAGAAACATTTCTATTTTCTTGATTTAATCTGTTAGCAAGTCCCATGATACCATTAAAATCACATATATCAGTACAAACACCAACTTCATCAATTCTTTCAAGATTAACTAATTCATCAATTAATGTTCTAAATGCTGGGGTTTCATTAAAACTGGTAGAGTTTTTTTCAATCGATATTGTATTGTCAAGGTTTTCATAAACTTTAAGTTCAGGAACAAGCTCTGCTTCTTTTGTACCCTTAATACAATGTGCTGGCATTCTTAAAAACTCAGTAGCGTTTTTATCATGAGTATCTTTAATGAAGATAACTAAATCATCATTATTTAAATAGTCTTCAATAATTTTCTTTTGGGTGGGTATAATTTTACTACACGATTTATCATGTAATGGCCCTTCATAGATGAAGCCATTTACCATATCCACAACTATTAATGCTTTTTTATAAAGCTTTAAATTTTTAATCATATTTCTCCTCTTATTAACATTTTGTTAATATCTTTCTTTAAAAAATATAATAGGTGGCCGCCTGTTATTAACATTATATTAATATCAAATTAAAATGTCAACCTCTTTTTAATAAAATTTTAAAAAGATATTTTAAAATAGCGTTTAAATGGTAATTTTTTTCTTTAAAATATTTTTTATAATTGGGGTTTTTTTACTTGCATATTGTTATTTATATAAAATTGTTAGAATAAAAAATATAAAAGCGCACAAAACGTATTAACGATTAAATCAATACGTTTTATGTTAAATGATTTGATTAATTCTAGTGTAGAAACGTACGTTTTTCTAACTTGTCAAGTAATGATAACTTTTTAATTTTTATGTTATTATTTTTTCCTGTTCCTAATTCAATATCTGGTTTAACAGACTTTCCATGAAAATCACTACCTCCGCTGACAAGTAAACCATACTCTGCCGCTATTGATAAATAATAGTTCATTTCTTTTTTGGTGTGACTTGAATGATATACTTCAATCCCCTGTAATCCACAACTAATCATATCCTTCAATAAAATTAGAAATTCCTTTTCTGATAATTCTAGTGATTTGGGATGCGCTAAAACAGGTATACCTCCACTATTTATTATTAATTCCAAACATTCTTGATATTGTAGTTGATTATTTGATTGTCTTGTTTTATTATATGCATCTACTAAATACTTATCAAAGGCATCTTTAATATTAGTTGCATAGCCATATTTAACACAAAGCTTTGCTAAATCTGGGCGTCCTAAGTTATGATTCGCATTGACCAGCTTTTTTATATCTTCATAACTAAATCTAATTCCATAGTCTCTTTTAATTTGTTCCATTATCGATAGAACTTGATTGATACTGTTATCTTTTAAATCGACCAGCTTTTTATTTAAGGTTTTATTATTTAAATCAAAACCATAACCTAATATATGCATCCTTCCTTTATTGGCCTTGGCAGATATTTCAATACCATTGATAATTTTGATATCACTATCTTTAATTAATTTATCACTTCTATTAATTGTTTTTATTCCTTCAATAGTATTATGATCAGTTATTGCAATAGTGCCTATATTTTTAGCAATCGCGAGATCTATTAATTCTTGCGGTGATAGAGCTCCGTCTGAATAATTGGTATGAGTGTGCATATCAATTATTTTTGTGGATGAGTTAGTTAAATTAGAAAAAGAAGGATTGTTTAATTTCTCTACTATTAAGCTCGAATTTATTTTTTTCATATTATAATTAGTTTTATTAGAACAAATTTCCACATCATCATCTCCTTAATATTATTTTTTACCATTAAGAGACTTGGACAATTCATGTTACCTTTTGTATACGGTGATACAGTTCTTAGCTTAGTAATTATTATTGAACTCATTGTATTAAACCTCTTTTCTTAATTAACATTTTTTGTTGTACAATAGGATCTACGTATCCTAAAATATTCTTATCAAGAGTAAAAACTTCCTTAACCATGCTTGATGATATAAACTGATAGTCCTTGTCCGCAAATAAACATACTGTATTTACTTCATTACTTGATATTTCTTTATTTATCTGTTGTAATTGTACTTCATAGTCATAATCACTTAAACTTCTAAGGCCTCTAATGATTGCTTTACATTCATTGAGCAACGCAACATCTACTGCTGCACCACGAGCTGAAATAACTTTGATATTGTTCATATTTTGATATAATTTTCTAATCATTTCAAGCCTTTCCTCTAAAGTAAATAAACCAGATTTTTTAGAAGGGTTTTGCATAACCGCTATTATTACTTCATCAAATAAATTACTTGCTTGTTCTATAATATTCATGTGTCCTTTTGTGATAGGATCAAAACTTCCTGGATATAAAACTTTTGTCATAATAATTTCACCAACCTTTTAACTGTTTCTTCATTATTTGTTTTGATAACATAATCAAAAGCATCCACATCAAAATTAATACTTGCTTGTTCTCTTAAATCAAATGCTTCTTCTGTTATATTATCTCTTTTCATCGCTCTTTTTTTTCTTATCTCGTAGGGGATATCTAAAAGTATTTTCACATCACACATATCAAAGTATTTTGAATTTGGTAATAATAACCAATCTATAATTATAATTTTATCTTTATTTATATTAAGAAAATTATCAATTTCTATTTGCATATACTTCCATGTAATATCTGTTAATTTATTCATTGCTTCCTTAGAATTAAAAACTATTTTAGCTAGCTTTTTTCTATCAACCATATCTTTTTTTAGAATAGAGTTTCCAAAAGAGTTTACTAATTTCTCCTTGACATTTGGTAGCAATAATGACCTATGTCCAACCTTATCTATATCTAAATGTATAGCCTTATTTTCTGTTAATTTAATTATTTCATTTGCTAATGTAGTTTTTCCACTACCAGATTTACCACAAATACCTATAATCATAATCTGCCTCCTATCTACTTGTATTATATTACTGTTATTGATATAATTAAAATACATGTTTGTTATGCTTATTATAACCGGAGGTTATTATGAATATAGATTTTGAATTGTATAGAATTTTTTATGTTGTGGCCAATAACTCTAATATTACCAGAGCAAGTAAGGAATTAAATATATCTCAACCAGCAATAAGTAAGTCAATTAAAAATTTAGAAGAACAATTAGGCGGACAACTATTTGTTAGAACTAAACGTGGTGTTGTTCTTACAGAAGAAGGAAAAGAATTTTATAAATACATAAAACAAGCTATTGAATATATTAATAATGCAGAAAATAAGTTTACAGAGCTAATTAATCTTGAAGAAGGATGCATTAAAATTGGCGTTAGTACAACATTGACAAAGGAATTTTTACTGTCTTATCTTGAACAATTTCATTCTTTATATCCTAAAATAGATATACAAATAATTACAAATTTAACTTCTGAATTAGTGAAAAAATTAAAAAATGGTTTAATAGATATTTTGATACTAAACATTGATGATAAGAACTATGGAAATGATGTTAATATTATTAAATGTAAAAAAATAAATGATTGTTTTGTTGTAAATAATAAGTATCAAAATTTGGTTGATAAAAAACTTTCTTTAAAAGATTTAAATAACTATCCCCTAATCTTACAGGCCAAAGGTTCAAACACAAGAAAGTTTTTAGATAATATAGCAGAAGAAAATGGAGTTATACTTAAACCAAATATTGAACTAGCAAGTTATTCATTAGTGGTGGAATTTGCAAAAATTGGTTTTGGCATTGCGTATGTTACTAAAGAATATGTAGAAGATGAAATCAGAAATGGTAGTCTATTCGAATTAAAAATAAAAGAAAAAATTCCCAGTAGAGATATAGGAATTGCATTATCAAAAAATCATGTACCAAATTTTAGTACAAAAAAATTGATGGAAATAATAACAAAATAAGTTATATAAATTGATTTAAAATGATGTAATTGTCATGATGAATAATAGGAAGAAATATATAAATATGTTAGTGAATGACTAGAGACGATAATACAAATATAATATAATAATCTTTTAGTAGTGAGTAAAATACCACTGTTCTAGTAAATCTTTAATGTATATTAATTAATGTTATAAACAGGAAATTTTAAAGGAGTAATAAATGAGTAAAATATGGAGTAAAACAGAGAATAAAATATTAATGATACTATTATTATTTAGTATATCAATTGGATTATGGAATAATTTTAGACAATTATGGATGCAAGATAATGGACTTGATCCAACACAAATAAGCAGGATCTTAAGTTATGGTACATTATTTTGTGTAGTTGGTATATTGATTTTTTCAAAGTATATAAAATTAAATAAAATAAAAAGTTTTATAACAACTGCATTACTGATTAAAATAATAAATTTAGTTATATTGTTTTTTCTAAATAATAGAAGTTTAGGAACATTTATTAATTTATCTATTATTATCGATATAATCATAGAACGATTGATAATTATTAGCATTTATCCATTAATTGTTACTATCAAGAAAAACAACACCTTATATAGTAAGAGAAAATTGGTAGAATATACAGGACGTGACTTAGGGGTTTTAATTGGTGGTTTTGCAATTGGAAAAACAATATTAGGAATAGTATTTAATTATAATTTATGTTTACTAATTTCAATTCTGTTTTCTATTATATCATTAATAATTCTATTTAATATTAAAATAGATAGTATAGAAACAAGTAATTCTTCCGATAACATATTTAAATATATTTTTACAAATAAATTTAGAATGACTTATATTATATATTATTTAGTAGGTCAAATAGCATATTCTACTGCCCTAGGACTAAAAATGTTAACGCTAACAAACTATTTAGGTTTTACAGATAGTTGTGCGACAAAATACTTCTTAATTATAGGAATACTTGCAGACATAATAGGAATAGTTGCGCTTAAATTTCTCACTCCAAAAAATGACTATATAACAATAACTATAAAATTTGGAATAAGATTTTTAGGATATACATTGGCATTCTTATCAAATAATATTATTGTTGTAATATGCGCAATGTCTTGGTCTTTGCTTATTTCAACCGCATATGAAAATGTTACAGATGCACCTTATATCAATAGTATTGAACTTAATAAACAATTAGCATATACAAATTTAAGGTATATGGTTGGTTCACTTGGAGAAGCAATTGGAACATTTTTATGTGGAATTATGTATGCTATTGGTTTAAGATACATGTTCGGACTATCTGCTTTCTTTATGCTAACGCAATTAACATTAGCGTATATGTTAGTTTATCAAAGGAAAAAACTAAATATAAAGTAAAGAATATTGTTACAATTTATGAAAATTACTATATGAGATTTATTCTTATTAGAGATTCAAAGGTTCTTTACTCCCCTATTGATTTTAGATATAGACTATAAAAAATTAGATAAAATAAATATAGTTATTTATAGTATAATTTTGTTATGTAATAGAAAGAGGTGTTTACAAATGTTTATTAACTATGCACATAGAGGCGCTTCAGAATACGCACCAGAAAACACAATGTCTGCATTTAATATGGCATTACAGTTAGGAGCAAACGGAATTGAATTAGATTTACAAAGAACAAAAGATGGTAAAATTGTTATCTTTCATGATAATAAAATCGATAATAAGTCTAATAAAAAAGGTAAAATAAGTGATTATACATATCAGGAATTATTAGACTTTGATTTTGGAAGTTGGTTTAGTTTAAAATATAAGGGTGAAAAGATTGTTTTATTTGAAGATTTTGCAAAAAAGTTTTTATCTAAAAGCCTAACTTTCGCTATAGAATTAAAGGATGAAGGAATAGAAAAAGAAACTTTTGATATTATAAAAAAATATGCAACACATAACAATATTTATATTTCATCTTTTGATTATAAAGCACTTGAAAATATGAGAAAAATTGATTCAAATATAAAATTAGCTTGGCTAATAAAAGAAAAAATTAATAATGAGAATATAAATAAACTTTTAAAAATTAATGGAACGCAAATTTGTCCAAAAGCAGATAATGTTACAAAAAATGATATAGAGTTGGCTCTCAAAAATGGACTTAGAGTTAGACTTTGGGGTGTTTCAAACGAAAAAATAATGCAAGAGGTTTACAAATTTGATATCGATGGAATGACCGTCAATTTTCCAGATAAGCTCCAACATTTAATTGAAAATGAAAATAATTGTAAGGCCTGTACTCATAATTATTATAGTTTGTAGAACTTATATAATCCTAACATATTAGGTGATTATCAATAAGTACCAAAAAACATAAAAGATAATTAGAAAAATTGATGATGTTTTTTCTTTTTATGATTTATAATCTAAAATAAAAACTTACGAACAATTAAGTTCGTAAGTTGATTTCAAGTCGAGCAATTAAACAACAAGATATGAACTAAGTTTTCTTTCTGCATATAATTATATAAAATTTCAGTGAATTTTAATAGGATTATAGAAAAAAATGGCAAAATATGTTATCATTAAACAGATTTGTGTTATAAAAAATTATGAAGATGTAAGTCATATTTGGTTATTTAGTGGAATTCAAAGAAAAAAAGCACATAAATTACATAATAAATTAAGATATGATGAAAATTCAAATAAAACATTTGTAAAATATATAAATTAAGGATAGGTTAAATGGAAAAGATAGAAGTTAAATTAGAAAAAGATAATAATGATTTTTTTAGGGAATGGATTATAAAAGAATGGCAACATCATAATACAGTAGATCCAATATATCAATTAAGAATAATAAAACCAGAGAAATTAAAATTTAAAGAAAATGAAGAATATTATAAAATTTTATATAACAATAAAATGGTTGGATTCATTGGAATTAAAAATTATGAAAAAGAAATATATTTATATAGATTTTTTATAGATGAAAAATATAGAAATAATGGAATTGGTACTATTGCATTAAACCAAATAATAGAATTAGCAAAATTTGAAAATAAAGATTTATCGTTAGAAGTAATTGGAGAAAATATTGCTAGAGATTTATATGAAAGATTAGGATTTAAAACTCATTACAGAAGAATGATATTAAAAATAAATGATGATATATACGAAAATTAGGTGAAAGAATATATGTGGTTATATTGGTGTTTATTATCAACCATCATTAGTGGTTTTACAGCAATTGCGTTAAAGAAATGCTCAAATAATGAACCAAAAAGAATTGCATTAATGGGGTTATTATCATATCATTTAATTATGATTGCAGTTAGTATAATAACTAATCCTGGGTTTATAACAAAACTAAATATTGCTGATATGATAAATATATTGCCGGGAATTTTAATGCAGTCAATAGGATTTTATTGTATGATTTCAGCTACTAAGTATGGAAAAGTAGCAATTACATCATCTATTTCTAAGGCAAATGTAGTTGTTACATTTTTATTGGGTATTATAATATTAAAAGAAAATTGTACACTATTACAATTGTTTTTTTCTACTATATTAGTAATTTTATCTATTATGGTTGCTAAAAATAAGACTGATACAAAAAATCCAATAGATAAAAAGTTAGAACAAAAAGCAATTATGTATTCTTATGGTTTTGTATTATTTAATGGTATTTCTAATTTTTTAAATAAAATGTATGTTACTGAATATCAAAATCCAATGTATGTAGTTTTTAACTATGCCGTTATAATTATTATTGGTTTATTTATATACTGTTTATTTACAAAAAACTGGAATTATCTAGATATTAGAAAAATTAATGCTAAGAAATTTTTTGTATTACAAGCATTATTAGATGCATCATCTTCAATATTTAACAGATTTGCATTATTAGATGGAAATGTTTCAATAATCTCTGTAATTACTACAAGTTCTATTGTAGTAACAATTTTATCTTCGAGATTTATTTTAAAAGAAAAAATAGCTTATAAAAAATATTTAATGATATTAGGCATATTTATTTGTGTTTTGATTTTATCACTAATAAAATAATTAATGCAGAAAGACAATGCTTAGCTGACATTGTCTTTATCTATATTAGGTATATATTTTTTAAGTGTAGTTAAATATTCAATTTTAATTCCAATTGCTCGTTCATCGTCAAAATATCCAATATAAAAATGTTTTTGTTCATTGAAGAATAAATATAGTGCATCTCCAATAATTACTTTGTGTGGCTCAACATACGCTAGATTTGTCTGTTCCACAATTCTTAGGTGACCCTCAATAATCTGGTAGTGTCTGTTATTAAATTTGCAAGACCAATTAATTTTGGCTTTGAGTTCATCACTCATATTGATTTTCTTCTTAATTATTTTAATCATATCACATCACACCTTTCTTTGCAATAACGCACAAAAAAATCAACTATTACTAGTTGACTTAATCATTAACGTCACATTGGTGCGACGATTTTATCTTATGGAGCGGATGATGGGAATCGAACCCACGTAGTCAGCTTGGAAGGCTGAGGTTCTACCATTAAACTACATCCGCATTCAGTAGACAATATTAATTATACTAAATTTATAAATATTGTCAATGTTTTTTGCTAATTTTTTTATTATTTTAATTTTTCTCCCCTAAATGTTCCCATTTTATCTCTGTAATAACATACACCATATGGTGATTTCAATAATGGAATGATGGATGGATCATAATTACAAATAGTATTAAGGTCATAAATGCCAGAGTTTTTAACATCCTTGATATATTCATCGCTTTCCTCTCCTTGAAAGAATCTCCAGCCACTATCTGGATATTTTGGATTTGGTTTTTCTCTATACATATACCCTATCTTGAAGCCTTCTACTGTTATTTTATCTGTTGCTATACATCCACTAGGACCATCCCACTCTAATAGTGGTTTAATATCTTCTCCCTTTAACTTTAATTTTTTCATACTATTTCTCCTTTAAATTATTAAAGCATCCTTTAGGATGCTTTATTTTATTTATTAATATCTATTAATGAATAATATAAAACTAAGTATATTATAACACCTAATGGTATTAATAAAAGAATAATTTGTGATAATATTTGCATTGTTAATACTTCAATAACAAAATTTATTATATAAATAAATAATATTACTAAACTGATTAATGTTATAGATAAAGTGATTATTATATTTTCTTCTCTTTTTTCAAGACTCTTTCCTGCTTCTTTTAGGAAATTTTTATTAGACGTTTTAGAAGCAAAATATAATAGTAGCGCTACTAATAGTATTATTGGGAAAATACATACTAATATTGAAATTAATCCTTTAAATCCAATTAATAATACTTTATCTCTAAAATTTGTACTTACAAGGAAAAATAAGAATACTAAGATGTATGGTATAGATAAAGTGAAATAGAATTGTTTATCTAGTTTTTTATTTTCACAATAGTTCCATGCCAATTTATTATCAACATTACCAACTATTTTCATGACTGCGATTATTATTAATAATATTATTTCAGTATTGATATTTTCTATTATCCAATTTTGATTGAACCCTATTTTTATCCAAATAGAAATAAGTGATGTTGTGGTTAATAAGTTTAGAGTTGTTTTCTTATAACTATCTAATTTCATTTCTATTTCATCTTTATATCTAGGTTCTTTTTTTCTCTTACTTTTTGGTTCAAGAATGATATATCCAATATATATAACTAAAGATATTAACATAACTACTGGACAAGCTAGTGTTGCCAGTGTAATAAAATTATGTAAAGATATACTTCCTATATATTTCATAAAATTATTATTTGTAACCATAATATATAAGATAAATACTAATGGGAAGAATAATCCTATTAATACAGATACTAATCTCTCATGTGTCATTCTTAGTCTTCTAAAGTGAAATAATGGAAAGCCATTATCTACATTTGAAAACATTCCAACTATTGCGATTATGATGAGACTAATCATCTCCATTGCAATATCACTAAATTTCCAATCAATGTTATTAATCATTGTTGTCCATATTGATAGAAATAATAGAATTACTATTAGATTTAATGTCATTCTTCTATATTTTTGTAATCCAATTGTTTTTTTATCAATACCCTGTTCCCTTTTTTCTTTTTTATTCATACACTCCTCCTACTATATACCTATATTTAACCAAAAAAATGGAAAAATAACAATAGTTGAACCTTATTTTGTTAAATTAATTAGCTAGCAATGATAGGTTTATTTTTCCCTTTTCAACATTAATACTATCTACATAACAATCTACAATATCTCCTACACTAAAGAGCTCTGATGGGTGTTTAATGTAGTTTTTACTTAGTTTAGAAATATGAGCAAGTCCATCATCGTGTAATCCTATGTCTATAAATAGCCCAAAATCAACTACGTTTCTAACTGTACCTTGTAGTTTATCCCCGACATGTAAATCTTCGATATGTAAGACATCACTTCTTAAAATTGGTTTAGGCATTTCATCTCTTGGATCTCTTTCAGGAGATGCTAGTGAATCTATAATATCTTTTAATGTGTATTTATCTATTCCTAGTTTTTTACTATATTCATCGATATCTATATTTAGAGAGCTTTTTAATTTTTCACTACCAATATCATTAACACTGAAGCCCATAATATCTAATAATTTTTTTGCGGCATCATAACTTTCTGGGTGGATACTTGTTCTATCTAAAGGATTTTTTCCATCTATTATTCTCATAAAACCAATTGCTTGTTCATACACTTTAGGAGTCATAGATTTTAGTTTCTTTACATCTTCTCTGGTTTCAAATTTTCCAAGTTTATCACGACTATTTAATATTTCGTCTATTGATTTTTTATTAAGGCCAGATACATATGTTAAAAGTGAACGACTTGCTGTATTAATGTTTACACCTACGGAATTTACAGCTTTACTTACAACAAAGTCGAGAGATTCATCAAGTTTTTTAGGTGTTACATCATGTTGATATAGACCTACTCCAATACTTTTTGGATCTATTTTTACAAGTTCAGAGAGACTATCTTGTAATCTTCTACCAATACTTATAGCACTTCTTTTTTCAACAGTTAAATCTGGAAACTCTGAAATAGCTAATTTACTTGCTGAATAAACTGAAGCTCCTGCTTCACTTACTATTATATATTCTACTTTTCTTTTACAGTCTTTTATAGTATCTGCTATGAACGCTTCACTTTCTCTTGAGGCTGTTCCATTACCTATAGCGATAACATCAACATTATATTTATCAATCAATTCTAGTACTTTCTTTTTACTTTCTTCAATTTTATTATGTGGTTCAGTGGGATAAATTACGGCAATTTCTAATGGTTTTCCAGTTTTATCAAGAACAGCAAGTTTACAACCAGTTCTAAAGGCTGGATCATATCCTAGGACTACTTTTTCTTTGATTGGTGGTGTTAGAAGTAAATGTTCTACATTACTTGAAAAATTATCGATAGCGGTGATTTCAGCTTTTTCTTTTAAGTCAGCTCTTATTTCTCTTTCTACACTTGGTAAAATTAATCTTTTTAGAGAATCTTTTATACTTTCTTTTACAATTTCAGTTACGTAAGATTCTTTATTTTTAATAATTCTTTTTTCTAGATATTCAATTATTTTGTCATTATCATAATCAATATTAACTGAGATTACACCCTCTTTTTCTGCTCTATTAATAGCCATAATACGGTGAGGTTTAATATATTTAACTGTTTCACTATATTCGTAATACATTTCGTAGGTATTTTTTTCGTCAACAGCATTCTTCTTTTTCTTAGTTATTACTGTTCCATTTTTATAAATAAAGTCTCTAATAAATTTTCTATAGCTGGCATTATCACTAATCCACTCGGCTATTATGTAACTGGCATTTTTTATTGCCTCTTCGGGTGTTTTTACTTTATCATTTATAAATTTAGAGGTTAAGGTATTTAAATCACCCTTTGTGGGAAAGGACATTATTATTTTGGCAAGTGGTTCTAACCCTAAAGCTATTGCTTCTGTTGCTTTAGTTTTTTTCTTTTCTTTAAACGGTCTATATAGATCCTCCACTTCTACTAAACGACTACATTTCATGATGTTTTCTCTTAATTCTTCAGTTAACATTTGTTTTTCATCTATTAATCTAATAACATCTTCTTTACGTGCTAATAAATTTAGTTGATATTCATAAATCTCATTGATTTTTCTAATTTGTTCTTCATCTAGAGCATTTGTTTTTTCCTTTCTATAACGCGCTATGAAAGGGATAGTGTTCCCTTCTTTTAAAAGCTCTAAAACTGTTTCTACCTGTTTTTTTGTAATTCCTTGTTCTTGCGCTATTTGTTCTATTATTACTTCGTTCATTTTATCCTCCATGTATTTTCAGTAAAAAAGAAAAGCTTATACTTTTCTATTGTTATTTTCCTAAACGTAATACTTCAAATTTAACATTTGAGTGTATTCCATAATTTAATCTGGCATATTCTTGACTTTCTACTACTAAATCAAATAAATATTTCTTGTTAATTCCGATATTTGATCCTGCCCGATCTAAAACGATTGCATTATAAATTCCATCTTTGGGATCCGTTATTTTAATTACGGAATATAGTGGAAATGATTTATCTGATGCTAAAATTCTAAGTTCACCATATTGTTTATCATGATAAGTTTTGCCGTTAATTCTTAAGTTATATCCAGATGATGTTTTTCCTTGTTGCTCTACATCACTACTACAACAGTCTCGCCCATAGGCGGTCATATTTCCTGTTAGTACTGTTCCAACGCGAATCTCATTATCATTTTCACTTGTTTTAGGTATAACATTTTCTTGGACTATTTCTTTAGAATTATCAGTTGTGACTTCTTTTTTGGTATTTATTTCTATTTTTGGTGAGTCATCTGTTTTTACTTTTTCTTCGTCTGCTGTTACCTTTTCAGTGTCTTTATCAGTTGGTGTTACAACGTTTAATTTAGTGGTATTTATAGACTTTAAATCATTTGTTATTACGGCCTTATAAGTATTATTAGTTTGTCTACCTATATGATAGATGAGAGAAACTATTATTAAAAATAAAAATATATTTGTTATGTTAATTATTTTTTTCATACTATTCTACTTGTGAACTGATTGAACAGTCATAACCGCTCTTTTCCATTTTTGTTTTGATATCATAAATATTTTTCTGATAGTTGAATTCAGGTGCTGTTCCACTTGCTTCAACATATTTTGACATAGCTGATTTATCTATATCTTTATGAGTATAACTTTCACTAATTGTTAAAATACCTAATGATAGACTACAACTTGTATTTATGCCAGTAACATCAAGGGATGTTGCAGAAGCCATATCACATGCTGCCTTTTTAGTAGCAAGATATGTTTCGTTTGTACTTTCTATTGTTGTAACTAAATTAGAAGTAATTAATTTCTTATTGGTGAATTTGAAGTCTATTTCATAGTATGTATTTGTTTCATCACTATCTTTTTCAAAACTACATGTTAGTATTCCGTTTTCGATTTCTTTAGTACTTGTGCCAGTAGAACCTGTGTTTTGTTTTTTTGATTCTACATACATTGAAATTTCAGGTAAAAAGAACACAAATGCTAGTATGGCAATTAGGAATATAAAGGCCAAAATGTATTTGAAATTGCCTCCTTTTTTAGGTGGAGTTTGATTATTAGTGGCCTGTTGTTGTGGTTGAAGTATTTCTGGTTGGTTTATGTTTGGTGGAACATTACTACTAACAGACTGATTTTGAATAGGTTTATTGGTATTACTATTTGTTGATAATGTTTCAATATTGTTTCCTAAATTATTATTTGGCTCATTCATAGTTTTCTCCTTATCTTAATGAATTAATTCTTTCTTGATAATCGTCTCCAGAAAGAATGTAACTTCCTGATACTAACTGAGATGCCTCTATACAATTTTTCTTTGTTTCATCATTAATTCCACCATCAACACTGATAATCGCTTTAGATTTATGTTCCTGGATTAATTTACTGATTTCTTTAATTTTATTTTTAGTTTTTGGTAAGAAGGCTTGTCCGCCTTTTCCTGGTTCAACACTCATAACTAAGATTAAATCTACTAAAGGAAGATATGGAACTAACTCTTTAACCTTTGTTTCTGGATTAATTGCGATTCCTGCTTTAATGGCATATTTTTTTATTAGTTTTAAATTTTGTTCAACGTTTTCACTTTCCACGTGAATAGTTATATATTCAGCGTTTAAATTAGCATATTTAGTAATTAGTTTACTTGCATCTTCTACCATTAAATGAACATCTAATCTTTTAGATGTATATTTATATATTTTTCGCATTTCCTTAAATGGCATAGTCCTTCCTGGAACAAATATTCCATCCATAACATCTACATGGATATAATCGGTGTCTGTTTCATTTAATAGTTTTAAATCGCGAGCTGGGTTCATACTACTTAAAAATGATGTAGAAATTAACATTTTATCGCCTCTTTTCTATAAATTTAAGATAATCTTCATATCGTGATTTCAATATTTCGTTATTATCAACTGCTTTTCTTATGGAACATTCCTGTTCCTTAGTATGAGTACAACTTGTGTATTCACATTGATAATTTTTGAACTCTTTAAAGGTATTTTCTATTTCTTTTCTTGATGAATCTTCAAACTCTAGTGAAGAAAAGCCTGGAGTATCTAAAACCATTCCATTTTGAACATTAAATAAGCTTACTACTCTTGTCGTGTGTTTTCCTCTTCCTAAGGCTTTTGAAATTTCTCCTGTTTCAAGATTTAAATCAGGGATTATTTTATTTATTAAAGTTGACTTCCCTGCACCTGTTTGACCGGTAAACACACTAACTTTTCCTTCCAACAGTTGTTTTAAAGATTCGATGTCTTTATTAGATATTACTTTGTAGCCAATATTTTCGTAGTATTTTAAAATAGGTTTTAATTTTTCTAATTCATCCTGTGGAGTAATATCTTCTTTTGTTACACATATTATAGATTCTATGTTATGTAACTCCATTGTTGTTAAAAATCTATCTAACAGGTTAGTTGAAAAAGCAGGACTTACAAGACTAGTAACAATTATTGCTTGATCTATATTACTTACTGGGGGTCTTTTAAACTCGTTTTTTCGAGGAAGGATTTCTTCAATAGTTTTATTTTCTTTTGAGAATATGCAGTAATCACCGACTAGAGGAACTATATTTTTGTTTCTTATTTTTCCTCTACAATGACATGCATAATTTTCGTTGTCGCAATTAACAATATGTGTTTGTCTTATAATTTTTACTATTTGTCCTTCCATAAAAAACCTTTCTTATATTAATTTGTTGTGCTGCTATCGCTTGGCTTTTGTGTTGTTGTATCTGTTTTTTCTTTATATCCTGTTGGACATGTCTCATCTTTTCCTACTGTTTTTGTTTTAGTAGAATCTGTTGTTGAAACACATGTTTTTGTTTCGGTTACTACTTGTGATTTTTTACCGATTGTTATTGTTACACTATCATTATTTTTAACAGTAGCACCTTTTGGTCGTGTTTGACTAATTACTTTTCCAACCTGACTTTCATCGGCTGTTTCTTGATAATTAACATTTAGAGTAACACAATTGTTATTGCACCAAGCTGAGACAGTTTCTTGAGTTTGATTCTGCCAATCAGGGAATACTACTGGATTTAGTATTTTAAATATGATAGAGTCACCCTTTTTGATTTCAGAACCTTCAGATAGTGATTGTTCAATTACTACATCCTGTCCTATATATTTACAAGTTGTATTATCTGGATCAACCTTTGTCAAGGTTACTTTCAAACCATATCCTTGTAAGGCACTCATACTATCATTATAATTCTTTTCTACATAGTTTTCTAAAGTATATGTTTTTACACCAGCAGATTTATAAATTGTTATCTTAGTTCCTTTTTTGATACTTCTACCAGCTTCAGGATCAGTTTTTACAACTCTATTTTTCTTTACATTTTCGTCTGTAACTGTTTTTATTTTAGTATTAACTTCAAAGCCTTTATCTTGTAACGTTTTTTCGGCTTTACTTACTGTCATATTTTTAACGTCTGGTACTTCTATAGCCTTTGTTACTGTTAATTTAGGGATAACTAAGGCCACCACTATTAAGATTAGTAATATTCCTGTAAAGATTATTCCTAGAATTATTATTATTTTTTTACTCTTCTTATCTTCTGTATCCTCTATTTTCTCGGCTATTTTTTCTTCGTCTTCCTTTACCTCTTCTAGTTTTTTGATTGTTTTAGTATTTTCTTCATGTTCAGGATATGGATAACGATATTTTTCTTCATTTATTCTGTCATCATCTAATACTGTTAAAAGATCATCATGCATTGCTCTAGAATCACTATATCTATTTTTAGGATTTTTAGCTGTTGCCTTGATGATAACGTTTTCCACACTCATTGGAATACTAGGATTATCTTCTCTTAAATCAGGAAGTGGTTCTTTCATTTGTTTTAAGGCTATTTCGACAGCATTTTCTCCCTTGAATGGAAGACTACCGGTTAATAATTCATAAAAAATTATTCCCATTGAATAGATATCACTTTTTATTGTTGATCCTTTACCAGCAGCTTGTTCTGGTGGAAGATAATGAACTGAACCCATTACTGAATTTGTTTGAGTCAATTGAGTGGAATTAAGAGCCATAGCTATTCCGAAGTCTGTAATCTTTATTTGTCCATCATCTTGAATCATAATATTTTGAGGTTTTAGGTCTCTATGGATGATATAACTATCATGAGCATGGGCCATTCCCTCAGTTATTTGAAGCATAATATCAATGGCTTCGCTTAAAGTTAAGCTACCTCTTCTTTTTAGTAGTTGTTTTAATGTTTGACCCTCAATGTATTCCATAACGATATAGTATATTCCGTTATCTTCACCTACATCATACATTTCAACAATATTAGGATGAGAAAGAGATGAAGCAGACAAAGCCTCACGTTGAAATCTTCTAACGAATTTTTCATCATTAGATAGATCACCTCTTAATACTTTTATTGCTACATTTCTATCTAAAATTGTATCATAGCCTAAATATACATTCGCCATTCCACCTTCGCCAATACTACGAACTATTTCATAGCGATCATTTATTTTTTGCCCCTTTGTTATCACTATAATTCACCTTCTTCACGTACTAAGTATGCAATTGAAATATTATCTGTTCCCCCTCTGTTGTTAGCTTTAATAATAAGTTTTTCAACCTTTTCTTTTGGTCCACTATCTCCTAGTAGTACTCGTTCTATTTGGTCATTTTCTAACATGTTTGTTAGGCCATCACTACATAGAAGTATTTCATCTATTTCCATATCGCAGTCAAAAACATCTATTTCAACTGGATCATTAGCACCAAGTGCTTTCATTAAAACGTTTTTCTTAGGATGTTCTTTAGCCTCTTCTTTAGTTAATTCTCCGGCACTTACTAATAAATTAACAAGTGTGTGGTCATATGTTACTTTATGCAACTTATTATCTTTCATAACATATCCAGATGAATCGCCTACATTACCAAATAAAATGTAGTCTTCGGTAATAATTGCTAAAACTAGAGTTGTTCCCATTCCCTTACTTTCAGGGTGTGTTTTTTCATGTTGAAAAATTAGAGAGTTTATTTCATTTGTACTATTTCTAATCCATTCAACAGCATCTACTTTTGATAAATTTAGAAATGTTTCCTGGAAGTGTTTTCCTAAATATCCGATGGCTATACTACTCGCTACTTCCCCGGCAGAATGTCCACCCATTCCATCGGCAATTGCCATCAAACATTCATTATTTTTATTTTTTACAATTATGACACTGTCTTCGTTATGATCACGAACTTTACCAGCATCAGTTAAATAAAAAGATTTCATAGTTCCTCCTTTTTGCTTCGAAGTTGTCCGCATGCAGCACTAATCTTTGAACCAAATTCTCTTCTTATTGTTACATTAACATTATTTTTCTTTAGTATATCATAAAATTTCATAATTTGAAACATATTACTACGTTCATACTCTATATTTTCTGTTTCATTATAAGGAATGAGATTGACATAACAATTAATATTTTTTAACAAGTTACTCAACTCCTTAGCACATTCTTCAGTATCATTAACATTTTTCAACATAATATATTCAAAAGTTACTCTTCTATTCGTTTTGGAAACATATTCCTTTACTGATTTAATCAATTTTTCTAGGGGATAAGCTTTATTTATAGGCATAATGCTAGTTCTTAGTTTATCGTTTGGAGCATGAAGACTAATAGCTAAGTTTACTTGTAAATTTAAATTTTTAAATTCTTCTATTTTGGGAATAATTCCGGATGTAGAAACGGTTATGTGTCTACTTCCAATAGCTAAACCTTTAGGATCATTAATTATTTTTATGAATTTTATGATTTCCTCATAATTATCAAATGGTTCACCAATTCCCATTAAAACTACATGAGTTATTCTTTCATTTATGTCTTCTTCTACTTCTAGAACTTGAGAAACAATTTCGCCTGCTGTTAAATTACGTACTTTCTTTCTGCGCCCGCTTTCACAGAACTTGCATCCCATATTACAGCCAACTTGACTTGAAACACAGATGCTATTGCCATAGTCATGGCGCATTAAAACTGCTTCGATATGTTCCTTATCAGAAAGTTCAAAAAGATATTTATTAACATCTTTATCACGTTCTACATTAACTTTTTCTACTCTTTTTAAGGGAAGATCCTTTTCTAACATTGATAATGTTTCTTTTTTTATATCAGTAATTTCTGCATAGCTTTTTACCTTTTTTTGATATAACCAACTAAATAGTTGTGTCGCTCTAAATTTTTTATCATTATGATCAAGAAAGTAATTTTCTAATTCTTCTTTTGTTAAATCATATATAGTCACGGTTATCACCTCAGTAATTATTATAACTTATTATAGTAAAAAAAGAAATCGCTAACTAATTGGATTAGCTATTTCCTCTATTTGACCAAACTTTGAATATGCTAGTAGTAAACTATAACTCTTTATTTCTGGGTTTAGCGATTGATAATAGTTTGTTAAATTTAATTCGATTGATTTTATAGCGCCATTTTTTTCTATCTTAACAATTATTTCATCATCTGGAGTGTCTAGTTCTTTTGTTTCACCAGTTAATGTTTCATAGATAAGGGATGAAGATAATTGATATGTAAATGCTTTAGTAGTTGTACCTATATAATCAATTTTTGAAAAGTAATTTGATCTTGTAATTAGGTGTTTTAAGGTGGTAGGATTTGTTAACTTAGAGAAACTAATAGGGTTTTCTGTTTTTTGCCAAGTTAGAGTATTTAAATCTTTAACATAAACATCTTCTTTATTTTGATAATATTCTGTACTAATGTTTCCACTTTTTCGGTAAGACATAGTATTATCAATTAAATCGCCATCATATATCGTTGTAGTATCATTTATCTTTTCGGTATATGTAAAGTGATAATTTTGATTCATAACTCTATTTAGATTATAGTCATAATTATATCCTGTGTTCTTCTTAGTTGTATCAGTTTTATTATTTTTATATCCATTTCTAAGTAATAGTATTAAAATTATAAAAAACACTAAATAAAAGCCAAAAAATATTACTTGCTTTAAAACGTTGTTGTCATTTAAAATTTCTGGCATTTTTTTATTATTGTTATCATTGTTATTAAACATAATCTCACCTACTTAAATCTTTTCTGAAGTAATTCTTCCTTATTTTTACCATTTAAATACATTTTGGCTGGTATTCTTTTCTTACCTGCTTCTTGTAATTCTGTTATAACGTATTCTCCTGATGAAGTAAAAACTCCTATACCATCTTTATATAAATTACTTATTTGTCCCGGATTACCTTTTATATCTTTACCAATATAGCCACTATATATTTTAATTACTTTATCATCTAAAATGGCATATGCACCTGGTGTAGAACTTAGGCCTCGTACTTGATTGAACACTTCTCTACTTGTTTTTTCAAAGTCGATATGTTCTTCTTCTTTTTTTATATTATATCCATACGTTACTTCTTTGGGATTTTGTTTTATTCTCTTTGAGGTTTTATCAATGATGTGAGGTAATGTTTCCATTAAAAGTTCTGTTCCTAAATTACTTAATTTAATATTAAGACTATCTAGATTATCACTGTCTAAAATATCTAATGATCTTTGAGAAATAATATCTCCAGCATCCATTTCTACATCCATATACATGATTGTAACACCTGTTTTTGTAAAACCATTTATTAGAGCTCGATGCACTGGAGCGCCTCCTCTTAATTTAGGTAATAAAGATGGATGAACATTTATGCAACCATACTTGGGATAATCTAGAAGATCTTTTGGAATAATTTGTCCGTAAGCACAGGTAATTATAATATCAGGATTTAGCTCTTTTATTTTTGCATATTCTTCTTTTATCTTAACTGGACGTAATAGAAAAATATTATTATCTAGTGCAACCTTAGAGACTGGACTTGGAGTTAGTATTTGTTTTCTACCAACTTTTTTATCTGGTTGGCTTACTACACCAACTACAGAATAATCCTTTTTATTTTCTATTAACTTTTCTAGTATTGGAACACTAAATTCTGGAGTTCCGATAAAAACAACTTTAATCATTAAATCACCTTCTATGTTAATTTTAATATTACACTAATTATTAAGCCTGCTATGATCAATATACTTCCAACTATCGCTACTGAAACCGCACCATAGGCATTTATTTCTTTATTCTTAATAATATCTTCTTCGGAAATTTTAAAATCATCTTGTACAATATCAATATTTTTGTTTACTATGGCAAAATTGCTTAGACCAAGTAAAAACTCACTATATTTAGGAAGTTCTATTATTCTTATTTCTGATGGGGCAATATCATTTTCTAGTTCATAACTATTATATCTACTTTCCATTATTAGAGAAAGAGAAGACGCAATTGACTCATCTTTATTATTGATGATTTCTTGAATATCCTTTAACTCATTTTTTAAAATAGTACTTCTTTTAATAAGGGCAATGCATGGTTTGGTATTATTTACTTTATCACTACTATATGTTTCAACAAAGTTATTAATAACATCACTTGTATCCTTATTGTTTAATCTTTTTTCTTTAGATAATGTTAAGAGATTATTTCTTATTTCATCTAGATTTTTAGAAAACAGACAATCTTTATTATACTTTTTGGATTTTAAATAGGAGCTCGTTGACAGATCAGAAATATAACTAGGTGACAACAATGCAAAGTATATAGCAACAATAACATTATCGGTGATACCGGTGTTTTCCCTTTTAAATAAATTTTCTGTCCCAACTTTACTTATTATTTGATTTATTTTTTCAAGTCTTTCATCTAAGATAAAGTTTTCTTTTCTTAGGCCCAGACAAGTTATTTCGTTAGTATAATTGGAACAAAAGCCGAAATAGAAATAACCATTTACGATATATTTATCATAAACATAGTAAAGAAGCTGTGCTCTTTTTTCTTCAGGACTTTTACCGGAGATATCTAGTTTTTCTGATAGGGCCTTTTCAAGGAAGAGATATATTCCTTTCTTTATATCATTATAGTTGGTAAATTTTTTGAATATCCTTTTTAATTGTTCAATGTATTCATCAATTAAGTTATTATCATTTATTACTTGTTCAAATTTTACTATGGCATCTATCGCTATAAAGAAAGCAAAATTTTTTTCTAAATAGTAATTATTCTTTAAGCTTTCTGGTGGTTCAATGGATTTGTAGCAATCTTTTGTTAATGTTTGTTGCAAAAAAGTACGAACGTCTTTATTTTTTAAACTCTCAAACAACAGAATCACCACCTTACCATTTACATTCATAGTATATCAAAATTTATGACAAATGCAAAGTGTTTTAGTGTCTTACTATCATTATTCCGTAACTATTGTACCAACATTTTCTTGGTTAATTACTTTTAGGAGATTACCTTTAACATTCATGTTATAAACAACTATTGGAATTTTATTATCCATGCATAGGGTTGTTGCAGTAGAATCCATGACATTTAACTTTTTGTTTAACACATCCATATAAGTAAGGTGCTCGATTTTTTTGGCGTTTTTATCTTTTTTAGGATCAGCAGTATATATTCCATCTACATTAGTTGCTTTTATGACTACATCTGCATTTATTTCAGCGGCACGTAAAGCAGCAGCTGTATCTGTGGAAAAGAACGGATTACCGGTTCCACAGCCAAAGATCACTATTCTATCTTTGTCTAAGTGACGATCAGCTCTTTTTCTGATGTAGAATTCTGATATTTGTCTCATTTCAATACCAGTTTGAACTCGCGATGGACAGCTTAATTGTCTAAAAGCATCATCTAGTGCTAAGGCATTCATCGTGGTAGCAAGCATTCCTATATGGTCTGCTGTACAACGATCCATTTGTAAATTGCAGCGACCTCTCCAGAAATTTCCACCACCAACTACTATGGCAATTTCTACTTCTGTTTTTTCTTTTGCTTCTTTGATTTCTTGGCATATTTCTAATACTCTCTCAAAGTTAATACCTGTTTTGTTGTCACCTGCTAGACTTTCACCACTAACCTTTAATAATATTCTCTTATACTTTTCCATAAAAACTTCTCCTCCTTATCCAAATACTATTGGATTAAAATTTAAATCTATTACAATAAGCCTATTGCTTTTGTAAACATCAATAATGCGGTTTAGTATCTCTTTTAGATTATCTTGTTTTTTATACTTTAGAGTAATTCCATATCTAAAAGTATTATTTATTTTAAAAACATTACATGGACTAGGTCCTAAAATAATGGTTTTATCTAGGTATTTTTGTAGTATTCGAGCAATTTTTAAGGATTCTTTGTAGCAAATTTTGTCATCTTTTCCACTCACTCTTATATATGTTACATAGTAATATGGGGGGTAATTTAGGCGTCTTCTAATATTCATTTCTTTATTAAAGAAATCTAAATAATCATGATTTTTTACACATTCTATAGCGTAATGTGTTGGATTGTAGGTTTGAATTATTACTTCTCCTGTTTTAGAACTTCTTCCACTTCTGCCAGCTACTTGACTTAATAGCGAAAATGTTTGTTCACTACTTCTAAAGTTTGGTATGTTAAGAGAGGTATCTGCATTTACTACGCCAACTAGAGTAACATTTTCAAAATCAAGTCCTTTGGCAACTATTTGAGTACCTAATAAAATATCATATTTATGTTCCTTAAATTCTTCTATCATTTTAGCATGTGAACCTTTTTTACTGGTGGTATCAAAATCCATGCGAAGTATTTTTGCAGTAGGAATTAATGTATGTAGTTCTTCTTCAATTTTTTCGGTACCTACGCCTAATGTTGTTAATGATTTTTCATGACATTCTGGACAAATATTTGTTATGTTAGTTGCATAACCACAGTAGTGGCATCTTAAATTGTTACTTGATTTATGATAAGTCAAGGTAATGTCACAGTGCGGACATTTGACAGTATAGCCACAGTTCTTACATGTGACAAAACTTGAATATCCTCTTCTATTTAAAAGAAGTATTACTTGTTCTTCTTTAGATAATTTTTCTTTAATCTTATTTAGAAGGAGAAGGGAAAAATGGCCTTCACTTCTTTTAAACTCTTGATTCATATCTACTAATGTAACTTCAGGTAAAGGTTTCTTATTAACTCTTTTGGGTAAGTTTAGAAGATGATATATATTTTTTAAGGCTCTAGCGTAGGCATCTAAAGTTGGAGTGGCACTACCAAGAATTACTTTCGCACCTTTATTTAATTCTACTCTTTTAATTGCCATATTAATGGCATCATATCTAGGATTAGAGTCATCTTGCTTGTAAGATTCACTGTGTTGTTCATCTATTACTATTAAGCCCAAATTTTTGAGAGGAGCAAACAAAGCACTTCTAGCGCCTATTACTATATCAACTTCACCACGGTTAATTCGGCGCCATTCATCGTATCTTTCACCGTCAGACAAGGCACTATGTAAAAGAGCAATGCGTGAACCAAATCTTTTGCTAAATCTACTTATAGTTTGAGGTGTTAAACTAATTTCAGGTACTAAAACTATGCATGTTTTATTTTCTTTTATGCAATCTTCTATTAGTTCCATATAAACTTCTGTTTTTCCACTACCAGTAACTCCATGAAGTAAATATACTTTATCGCTACTATTTCTAAATTCATCTACCACTTTTTCTTGGTCTATAGTAAGGGGCTTTTTTTCTTCTCTTTCTTCTAATAAAGCTACTCTATAATGTTCTTTTTTTATTTCACGAAGGGCGTTATTTGCTTCTAAGGTTTTTAAGCTGCTAGCAGATATCTTTTGTAGTTCTTTTTTAGGAATAATTTTTCGCATCTTAAATAATTCTATTATCTCATCCTGTTTTTTTGTTGTCTTCTCGGGTATTTTAACAAGTTCATAGAATATATCATATTTCTTGGAAACTGATGATTTTCTGCTCGCTTTAAGAGCCTTTGGTAACATCACTTGGTAGCAACTGATAAGTGTTGAAAGAGTTTCTTCTTGCATTATTTTTCCGAGTTTTAAAAGTTCTTCATTTAAAATAATATCTTCATCAATGATACTAATAATACTCTTTGTTTCCATTTCTGGTTTTTCTTCAAAAGAAATAACAAATCCTTCTAGACGTTGATAACCAAATGGTACTTCTACTCTAATACCTAGTTTAATATTTTTTTCTAAATCCTTAGGAACTGAATATATGAATTTTTTATCGATATTTTTATTTGATAATTCAACTAATACTCCTATATACATAAACAGTTCCTCCTTTTCTATATATATTATAATGCAGATTAATGGTTTTTCCAAAAAAAATCTAATTCTTTTGGAATTAGATTAAACAATTCGAAAAATATCATTAATAGTAACATAAATCATAAGTAGCATTAATAAACATAATCCAACTGTATGAATAGTGTTTTCCACTTCTGGTTTTACAGGTTTTCTTCTAATTAGTTCTATTAAGATAAATAGGATATGTCCACCATCAAAGGCTGGGATTGGTAATAGGTTTAAGAAACCTACATTGATACTCAAGTAAGCCATTAGATACATCAAATTAGCGAAACCACTTTTTGCTTGTTCACTAACAATGGAATAAATACCTACTGGTCCACTTAGTTGATTTACTGAAACTTTTCCAGTGAATAATGACTCAATAGTAACAAACATCTGTCTAAATAAGGAATTTGTTTTAACGAAGGTGTATTTGCAAGCATTAACAAATCCTTTTGTCTTTTCTGATTTTAAACTTAATCCATAAACATAGCCTGTTTTTTTATCTTTAACTATTTTTTTAGGTTTAATTTTATATTCTTCTACTTTACCAGTTCCTGCTTTTTCTACTTTGATAGTAGTACCTTTTGTTTTATCAGCTACAGTTAAATAAAGGCTAACATCATCAATAGTTTTGATTTTATGGTTATCAATTTTTACTATTCTATCGCCCTTTTCAAGGCCAACCTCATGTGCAGGTGTATTTTTGGTTACACCATCAATGATTGGATCATAAGTTGTACCACCACAAAATAGCGCAATGGAAAATAAAATTATGATAGCTAAAAGAAAATTAAATCCAGGTCCAGAAAACATAATTAAAAATCTTTGCCATGGTTTTTTTGATTGTAAACGCATGTTCTTTGGAACTTCTTCTTCATCATCATTTTCAGTATCTTCTCCGGCTAAAGAACAAAAACCGCCTAGAGGTATTGCTCTAAGGGAATATACTGTCTCACTTTTTTTAGGTTTGAAACTAAAAATTCTAGGTCCCATACCAATAGCGTATTCATAAACATATACACCCATCAATTTAGCAAAGATAAAGTGTCCAAACTCATGAATAGCTACTATAACACTAAGTATTAAAATAAAGATAATAATATTGATTAAAATTGTCATTTCGTCCTCCTATAAAATATCCGCTACTAATATAAATGCTAGGGCTATAAATATTATACTATCAAATCTATCAAGTATACCTCCATGACCTGGAATTAAGTTTGAGAAGTCTTTTTTATTATAGTATCTTTTTATCATTGAAAATACTAAGTCTCCTATTTGACCAATAATACTTAGAGTTGTAGTAATAAGAATTACCATTACTAAGGATATAGTAGGATTTATAAATACGTGATAAAAAGATGAGGCAATAAATGTTCCCATGATTACACCACCTAGTAATCCTTCAATTGTTTTATTTGGTGATATTTTAGGTACTAGTTTATGTTTTCCTACTAACTTACCAGTGATAAGTGCAAAAGTATCTGTCATGGTAGAAAGTAGAAGTAAATATATAATACGATATAAATCATAATTTCTTGCTATAATTAATAGATTAAAGCTAAAGCCTAAGAATAAAACACTTCCTATTAGAAATAGGGCATCTGTAATATTATATTTCTTGTTATCATTATAAAATACAAGTGGAAATAGGAATAAAAAGATAATTAATGATATCATTTTATAGTCTAGAGTATAATTAAAATCTAGGGAACTAATATTTCTGGTACAAATAATTATAAGTATTAAGTAAGAACATAGTCTCATAAATAATGGTACTTTATTTTCATTTGATCTAAGTTTTAATAATTCATATAATCCCATTCCAGCAAGTAAGCTTGTTAGTACTACGAAAGCTTTGCCACCAATTAATAAAATTGGAATAAATATGATTATCATAACAATGGCACTTAAAATTCTTTTTTTCATATGGCCCTCCATTTTCTCTATTAATAGTATAATACACTCCTTTGTTTTCTACAAGAAAAATGTTATAATCTTCATGGTGATGTTATGAAAAACTTAATGGAATCCTGCACAATATGTCCTAGAGAATGTAAAGTAAATCGTAGTTTAGCACAAGTTGGTCTTTGTGGAATGAGTGATAAAATTGTAGTGGCAAGAATTGCGCCACATTACTTTGAAGAACCGCCTATTTCTGGAGTTAATGGTTCTGGTGCAATCTTTTTTTCTGGTTGTAATTTAAAGTGTATATTTTGTCAAAATTATAATATTTCAACTAAAAATTTTGGAAAGGAAATTAGTGTTTTTGAACTAGCAAATAAAATGATAGAATTACAAAATTTAGGTGTACACAATATTAATTTGGTAACCCCTACTCATTTTATACCCCAAATTGCTCAAGCTATTAAGATAGCAAAAGAAAATGGTTTAGTAATTCCAATTGTTTATAATACTAGTTCTTATGAAAAAGTAAGTTCCTTAAAGCTTTTAGATGGTTTAATTGATATTTATTTACCTGATTTAAAATATTATGATGATTGGTATTCAATAAAGTACTCCAAAGCTCCTAATTATTTCAATATCGCAATTGATGCGATTGAAGAGATGTATAGACAAGTTGGAAATGTTGTATATGATAAAAATGGAATAATGAAAAAAGGTATTATAGTGAGACATCTAATGTTACCTGGTAGAGGTGATGATTCTAAAAAAATTATTGAATATCTACACCTAACATATGGAAATAATATTTTTATTAGTATTATGAATCAGTACACTCCACTTAAACAGGTAAAAGAAATCGATGAGTTAAATAAAAAAGTTAGTGATGAAGAATATTCCAAGTTAATTAATTATGCTTGTGATATTGGGGTAGAAAATGCCTTTATTCAGGAAGGCGATACTTGTAGTGAAAGTTTTATCCCTGAGTTTGATTTAACAGGCGTAAAATAAAAGTAGGAAAGATTATTTCTTTTTTCCTACTTTTATTTTGACTTTATTTAATGGATTTTCTATTATTTTCTGATTAATATATTCTTCCTCTATTGCTCTAAGAGTGTTTTCTAAGATGACAGGAGGCGCAATAATATAGCCATTTTCTAATAAATTCATTTGTCCATTTAACACTTGATCACCATAGTATTTTTTAATTACTGTAGTGTTTAACTTCAAAGTATTATAAAGTTCCATATTATTATAAATCTCTTCATCATTTGAATTAATAATTTTATAATACTCCAAAAACATATCATTGATAGTTGTTCTTTGTAATAATTTTAATTCATCATCACTTGGTACGGCTAATTCACCTTTTATACATTTTTTATATAATAGATTAAACATTTTGTTTACACTTTTATTTGACTCAAGTAATTCAAGAAGATTACTACTAGATTTTATTAATTCATCTATCTCTTCTTTCATACGATAATATATTGTTCCATACTGAGGGCCATTTTCATATTTTAAGCCAATTCTTTCTCTTTGAAATATTTCTCCCATTTCTTGCATTAGATCTATTATTTCCCAAATATTTGGTAAAGTTTCGCCATTACTTTTATCTTTGATATCATTTATTTCAATTAACCTTGTTAAATAGGCTTTATCTTTTTGTTCTGACATATAATCTCCTTTCTAAATAGGAAAAGAAAAAGCTTTAGATTAATCTAAAACTTATCAATATTAATTTTAACATATTTGTTATCTTTTAGACTACTGCTTGCTTGAACCAGCATTCTAATAGCATTCGCAATCTTACCATTTTTGCCAATTACTCTTCCAAGATCATCTTCTGATACAAGGACTTCTATATCTATTGTATTTTCATCTTCACTTGGAAATTCTTTAACTGCGACGCTTTCTTCATCTTTAACAATTGATTTAATTATTGATTCTGTTAATTCTATTAGATTCATTAACTAAGCTTCTTTCTTATCTTTTTCTTCAGCAAATTTTTTCATGATTCCAGCTTCAGAAAATAAGTTACGAACTGTATCAGTAGGAACAGCTCCATTTCTTAACCATTTCATAGCTACTTCTTCTTTAATGTTAACAGCTTTTGGTTCTGCTACTGGATTATAAGTTCCGATTAATTCAATATATTGACCATCTCTTGGACGACGTGAATCAGTTGCTACTATTCTGTATGATGGACGCTTCTTTGCTCCCATTCTTGTTAAACGTATTTTAACTGCCATAATAATTCCTTCCTTTCTTTCAATGATATTAATATATACTATTTTTTTAACTCTGTCAACCATTTTTGTATAACACTAAAAAAAGAAGAGTTTTCCCCTCCTATTAAAAGTTAGATAGATTCATCTTCTTTGATAAAGTTTTCATCTACTTCATTGTCTATTTGTTTGTCATTAACGTCATCTATAATTTCATCCCAAGGATCTTCATTTTCATCTATAGCTATTTTTACTTTCTCATCTCCAACTAGCTCAATACCTAATTCTTTTTCAATCGTATATACTATATCGTTGCCATCTATATCTACTTTAATACAATTTGGCTGTTTTAGACTACGAATGATAGCCTCTTGGTTTGTGACATTACTGTTATTTTTTATATGTACTGTTTCTGTATATGGAACTGTTTCTTTTAAGACATCTGTTTTAGTATCATTATCATATGAATACCAAACATTGACATCATAACTTCCATTGATAGTTACGCTGTCCCTATTTTTAACTCCTTCAAAATTGTGATTTATAACCCAGCACCCAAGAATAGTAGATGGATTGTTTTCTATTTTTTTACGTCTTGTATCAGTAAATGTTTTCTTTCCTTTACCAATAACCGTCTTTGTAACAATTTCCTTATAACTTGCCACCATATCCCTCCTCATTGTAGTTTATGCAATGAAAAGGATTTTTTTACTATTTAATTAGAGAATATTTGTAACTTTATAAAAGTAGTCGTTCAACTCATCTTTTATAAGTTCAATCATATTGTTAACATTATTTAAGTAATATAAGTACAAAGTATATGTTTTATTTGTATTTAGGAGATTTAATTTTTCATCCATTAGTTTTTTTTCTTCTTCTTTAAAGTTTGAGCGAACATATTTTTTTTGAGAAACTCTTACTTCATTTATTACTTTAGTTAGTTCTTTATTCTCTGATATTACTTTTTTTAACTTTAGACATTCTTTATAATCTTTACTTTCTTTAATGTAATTGATAAGTTTTTCTAAAGCCTTTATAGTATTACTATTTAGATAATTTTCCATCTAAGCTCCATGTTTTAGCATCTGTTACTTCGACATTTACAATGTCTCCTGCTTTTATATTGTCACCTGTAAAGTTAATTAATTTATGATTTCTAGTATAACCGTAGTAGTTATCTTTTTTCTTTTCTGATATTCCCTCTACTAAAACTTCTTCTATTTTTCCAATCATTTTTTTATTGTTTTCTAGAAAGTATTTATTTACTGTATCATTTAACTTATATAAGCGCTTTTCCTTTTCTTCTAGTGTAACATTATCTTTTAATTTCGCTGCTGGGGTATTTTCTCTTGGGGAATAAATAAATGTGAAGGCGTTATCGTATTTGCAATAATTTACTACCTCTAAAGTTTCTTCAAAGTCTTTTTCATCTTCACCAGGAAAACCTACAATGATATCAGTAGAAATACTAACATTTGGAATCTTCTTTTTCATTTTATCAAATAACTCAAGATAACTTTCTTTAGTATATCTTCTACCCATAAGTTTTAATATTTTATTACTTCCTGATTGAAGTGGTAAATGAATATAAGGCAAGATATTTTCGTGAGAAGCAATTACATCTATCATTTTATCTGTGAAATCCCATGGATGGCTTGTCATGAAAGTGATTCGTGGAATATTTAACTTAGCAACATCTTCTAATAATTCTCCTAAACCATAGTTATCATATAAGTCTTTGCCATAAGCATTTACATTTTGTCCTAGGAGAGTAACTTCTTTATATCCTGCTGCACTTAGACCCTTAATTTCTTCTAAAATAGCCTCTTTTGTTCTGCTTCGTTCACCACCCCTAGTATATGGAACTATACAATAAGTACAAAATTTATCACAACCATAAATGATATTTACCCAAGCCTTAAAACCATTATCTCTTTTAACAGGAATTGATTCTACTAAATCTCCTTCTTTAGAGAAGACTTCTATTTGTTGATTATTTTCTTCTATAGCTTGATCTAAAATATAAGGAAGACGGTACATATTATGAGTTCCCATAACAAAATTAACCCATTTATATTTATGAAGGATTTCATTTACTACTCCTTCCTCTTGGGCCATGCATCCACAAATTCCTACTATAAGATTAGGATTTTCTTCTTTAAGATTTTTGCATCTTCCAAGCATACCAAAGGCTTTATTATGAGCATTTTCTCTAATTGAACATGTATTTAACATTATTAAATCTGCTTGAGTATAATCTTCTACTGCCTTAAAACCAAGTTCTTCAAGCATAGCCCTTATGTTTTCACTATCATGTTCATTCATTTGACAACCATATGTTTTTAAAAAATATGTTTTTCCACTATATTTGTTAATAATTGACTTTTCTATGTCATACTTCACAGTATGATAATTCTTCAATCTATTTCTTGCTTCTTTATAGTTAGGTAAATTCATACTATCACTCCATTTCTTTAGTTATTATACTAGTAAAAGAAAAAAAAGTCTATGAGACTTTTTCAGATATTTTTATTTACAAGAGAAACCCTGATCTTCTAATGTCTTTTTATTTACTGAATACTTTTCACTACCTGATAGATTTAAAGCTTTTTTCTCTGATGATGACATTTTCTTGTAATCAAAATACATTGTAACATCTATTTCATTATCATTTTTTACTTTTGTATTTAATTTTACATTCTTGTAACTACCATATTTACTCTTATATTCTTTTTCTAAAGTTGTTTTAAATGTATTAATATATGATTTATAATTATCTGGTAAGTTAACATTTATTGTTGTAGTCATATCTTCAACTTTATCATCAATAAATTTAATGTTGATACTTTGAGTCATGTCAATTGATGAAGTACCAATATCTTTAGTACATACTAATGTTTTTGTCTTATTCATACAACCTGTAACTAATAATAAAATTAATGCCATTGATAAAAATATACTCTTCTTCACAATATCACTCCTTCTTTATTAACTATATCACATTATGTTTTATTTCAAAAGAAAAAATAAGTTTAATTTGCTAAACTTATTTATGTTAATGAATTTATAATTATATCAATATTATTTAGTTTATTAGTTAATAAATCTTTTTTTATAGTATCCATATTAGTAGTGATTTTTTCTAATAATTCTTGCATTTTTGGTTGTAATTTTTGTTTGTGTTCCAAACTATTTATTATAACTTCTAAATTGTTTAATTTAGAGTATTTTCCATAGTATGAGTTTTTAATGTATTTATTATATAAATATTTAAATGAAATTATATCAATATTATCAAATCTTTTATCTCCTAGTATTTTGGTTATTGTAAATAATTGATCAGCCGCAATTGCTTTATCTAATATAGTCTCACCTTTATTATTTTTTAGGTTTGGAATAAATGTTTTGTTTTTTAATAATATTTCTAATATTTTAGCTATATCTACATAATTATGCATTACAAGAAAATGGGCAAATGTATTTTTATCTTTGTTTTGATGATTTACGTCCCAATACTTATTTTTACTATGCTTTAAAACGATGCTGTAATCTTTTTTATTAAGTAATCTCATCATAACACTATTTCCATTTTCATCTATGGTATTAATTAACTCTTTATTAGTAGTTAAAAGTTTATCTACTACTTCTGTATAACCCTCTTTGATCAATTCAAAAATCATTACTGGATTACTGATACAAACCTTGATTGCTTGGTCTTCATTATAAAACATCATAAATAACACCTCTTAATCACGGGACAGTTACATATTATAGCAAAAATATAGTATTTTGTCAATTTTATCTCCTCTTTCTAATTATATAGAGGGCGTTTTTGATGATTTTATACAAGAAAAAAAGTTTAAATTTTTAAACTTATTATAGATAGTATTATTTTTTGATTATTTCTTTATCATAGTCTTTTTGATAGGTTTTATCTTTATAAGTACAGGTTAGCTTGTAATCGTATTTTAAAGTGTTTTTAGTATCTTTTTTTACTCTTACTTCGGCATTTTCCATATTACACTTTATATTTTTAGAAGGTTTAAACTCTTCTATATAGTTTTCACTTATTAAGGTATTAAGTTTAATAATATATCCTTCTCCTTCAAGAGATGCTGTAGCAGAATTATCTTCACTTATATCACGTCCCTCTTTTTGCATATACATCTTAGCTGCACCTATCATAGATTTTCCATAAACCTCTATTTCTTTAGTGGTATTATCATTTAACATTCGCTGAAGAGATGGAAATCCCATTAGAGCAATAAGACCAATGATTATAATGGTAACTAATAATTCTACAAGAGTAAAAGCTTTTTTATTCATATTCACATCTCCTATTTAATAAAATAAATTCTTTCTATGTTTATATTATAGCATGTATTTTATAGATTATTTAAAATATTAAGAAAACAAAAAAGAGTCAAATGACTCTTAGGCTATTACAACAGTGCCTTGATTTTGAAGTATATATGCTAAAAATATCCTAGAAGCTTCATCTTTTACTTTAATTGTAAGGTTGCTTGTATTATCAAACATATGATAATAACGCGTTACATTTGTAAAATCTGCCTTATTCAAATTTACTGTTCTTAAATTATTGCAGTTCTTGAACATCGAAGACATTTCTGTAACCTTACTGGTATTGAAACTACTCAAATCTAATTCTGTTAAACTGCTACAATCAATAAACATACTATATAAGCTTGTCACTTTGCTTGTATCAAAATTACTTAAATTTAATTTAGTTAAACTTCTACAAGAGGTGAATAATTCTCCCATTGAAGTAACCTTGCTCGTATTGAAACTGCTCAAATCTAATTCCGTTAAACTACTACACCCTTTGAACATCCCCCACATAATGGTAACCTTGCTCGTATTAAAGCTACTTAGATTTAAACTTTTTAAATTATTGCAATTGCTAAACATGGAAGGCATTTCTGTAACGTTGCTAGTATTGAAGCTACTTACATTTAAACTTGTTAAATCAAGACAACCTGCAAACATTGAATCCATACTTCTAACCTTGCTTGTATTAAAGTTAGTTAATGATAGTGATTGTAGTCTATTACACCTATAAAACATAGCGTCCATTTTAGTAACATTACTAGTGTCAAAACTTCTCAAATTTAATTCTGTTAATTTACTGCAACCACTGAACATAGATGACATATCTGTTACTTTAGTGGTATTAAAACTTGTAATATTTAAATTTCTTAGATTGCTACAATTATAAAACATAGCGTCCATTTTAGTAACATTACTGGTATTAAAGTTAGTTAAACTTAAACTATATAAGCTTATACAATCTCTAAACATTTCTTCCATACTTCTTACATTAGAGGTGTTAAAGCTAGATAAATTTAAAGTTGTTAAACTTGAACATTGTGCAAACATATAGCGCATACTTATTACACGGCTCGTGATAAAACTACTTAAATTTAAACTGCTTAACCGTGAACACCCTTCAAACATATCATCCATGCTAATAACACTTGAGGTATTAAAATTACTCAAATTTATACTTGACAAGTTTGCACAATCGTAAAACATATATTGCATACTTCTTACTTTAGCAGTATTAAAACTATTCAAATTTATATATGTTAATTTTGTACATCCATAAAACATCCCAGACATATCTGTTACATTTGTCGTATCAAAGAATTCTAAATTCAGACTTGTCAAGCTGGAACACTTACCAAACATATGATCAGCACTAGTTAGTTGCTTTGTATCAAAGTTACTTAAGTCTATTTGGGACAATGATGAAAAACTAGAAAATAAACTATTGTAGCTACCATTTAAATAAGTCTTTCCATCACTACAAATGGTAATAATATAACCACCATTCCCATCATTTTCGGCATAGGCAATTACTGAGCCATCATTTGCCTGTGAAACATCCCATTTTTCAACTATATTTGCTGGTATAGATATGACATTTTTTGTAATAATTTTTGTAACCTTTGTTCTATATTCTGAACTGTGATAATTTCCTTTTGTATCATTACTCATTACATTTTCTAATGCAAGATCTTCTTTTTTGGTAATGTTTGGTGTTGTATCATCATATGATTTACGATAAACTTTATCTTTGTAAGTACATTTTAATTTGTAATCATATTTTAGTGTATTTTGTGTTTCTTTTCTTACTCTAACACTAGCATTATCTAAATCACATTGTATATTCTTTTTTGATGGTTTAAATGTTTCTATATAGTCTTGGTCTATTAAAGTTTTAAGACCTATCATATAACCATTTCCCTCAAGTTCTAATTTAGAGTTTGCATTTTCATTTATGTCTCTTCCTTCTTTTTGCATATACATTTTAGCTGCACTTATCATAGATCTACCATAAATTTCTATTTCTTTAGTAGCGTTGTCATTTAGCATTCGTTGAAGAGATGGGAAGCCCATTAAAGCAATAAGACCAATAATTACAATAGTAACTAGTAATTCTACAAGAGTAAAAGCTTTCTTATTCATATTACATCCTCACATTTGATTAATGCCAATCAAATTCTTCCTATCTTTATATTCTTTATTATAGCACATATATTTAAATTTTTACATAAATTATTATAGGTGATTAATAATGAGGAGAAACGGTAAACATCCATTCTACTGTAGATGTAGTTCTTGCAAACAAAAAAGAAGAATGTCACTATTCTACTTAGGTTTTATCTTTTGTTTAGCAGTAATTGTTTTTTATCAGGCTCTAATATTAGTATTCATAACTACTAGAATAAACGCCATTATTTTACTAGCAGAATTTCTTCTAGTGTTCTTCTTGTTGTTTCTTTTGCTTTTTTAGTATAAAATCTCTCGTTGAATCTATATACGTTATTAACTTATGAATAAGTAGTGTATTTTCATAAGTATTTTTTTTTAAATTTATTTTAGGTGGGATTATTATTTCTATAAAGAACAATAATAGTTCATCATCTGTATAGAGGTACTTTCTTTGATATGTTGTAAAAAGTGATAACATATCTAATTCATGATAATGATTTTTATAAAAGTATACAAAGTCATATATAGGGCTTTTATATGAAGCATAATCAAAGTTTATTACTTTAGCGTCTTTACAATCTAGAAAATGGTCTAAAGATAAATGATTGTGTGAAAGGACAATTCTTCTTTTTCTAGTATTACTAATATGTTTATACCACTCTTCTAATAACTCTTTACTATAATTTAGAGTATTATATATTTTAGAAACATTATTTAATAAAAGGAGTTCATAAGGAGATGGATAAACGCTTGATGAAAATACTTCTTCTAAATTGTTATAATATTCAAATAACATATCTATTTGTTTACCTTTTTCTTCATATATTTCTTTAATTTCATCTAAAGTATATTCTTTGTATGAGGTGGTACGATTTTCCAATTCCGCTAAAATGTATATTAAGTGAATAGCTTTTTCTTCCTTTATAGTTGATATTTCATCAACATAGGCATATATTTCATAATCATCATTAAAATTGTTTTCCGGATACAAAAAGAAAGAAAAATTTCTAGATAAAAGATAATCATATAATTCTTTTTTATCATTTCTTTTTCTCTTCTTTAATACAAAATTTCCCTTTTCGGTATCTAGAATTATTGCCTTATTTTTATAGGAATATTTACTTACTTTAAGGTCATATTTATCTATAATACTGGATAAATTATTCATTAATACTATTTGGAATAATTATCTTAGAATTTAATGTTATTGTTCCAAGATCGTTATATTCTTGTAATTTTTCTTTTGTTATGTTATATTTTTCCATTACTTTTTCTAAGGTATCCCCTTCTCTTAAAATGTAAATAGAATATGTTGAAAAGCTATCAGCCTCATCTGTTAAATTAGAAAATAATGAATTAGTATTGGTTGTATTGGTTGTTTTAGTTTCTTCTTTAGATGTTATTTTTATTTCATCTATTTTTTTCATATAGTGTTCTAGTTCTTTACTTGTATCAGTAACAGTTGAAATATCGGCCATAGTTGGCTCTGCTGGTTCTATTTTAGCATCTATTTCTATATTTTCTTTTTCTATACTTGCTGGTTTCATAGGTATTTCTTTCTCCTTTTCGTCTTTACTGTCGCCATCGCATTCTCTTTCCTTATCATCACATTCTTCTTTTGTATCTATTGACTTAACTTCTTGTTCTTCTTGTTCAATTTTTTCTTCTCTGTCTTCAGCAATTACTGGCTCTTTTTCTTCAATTAGTTCTCTTCCCTCTATTAATACATCTATATTACTTCTTAAAATATCGTCGTCAATAATTTCATAGTTAAAGTTTTCTATTGATAGTTTACATGTATCTAATTCACATTTTTCTAATATGGATATTTCTACTGGTAAATTAAAGGAAAAGTCTTCTTCTAATCTGCTGGCTTCTGTCATTTTATATTTTCCACTAATAAAAAAGCTACCTTCTATATTGTTTGAATCAATAAATTTTAAGTTATCTTCTAAGGTAATTTCTGTTATTTCTCCTATCATTGTTGGAAATTCCAAATCTTTAGTAAAAGATACTTTCTTTTTCATATAAATCTCCTCTCATCACTTAATATTATGGATAAAGGCAAAAAAAAAGAACTAAATTAGTTCAAAATACTATTATAATTGTTTGATTTTTGGTACTTTTATTTCTTTATTTATATAGTCAGTAATTTCTATTCCAGACTTATATAATTCTTTTGTTAGCATTTTTGTTTTCTTGGCTATTGCTAATACATTTGTAATGGTAGTTGTCTCCTCTCTTATAAAACTTAAGATATTGTCATTTTCTAGATTTTCTTTGAAGTTTGTTACCATATAAGCAGTTGATGAAAGTATTTTAAAGATGTTGTTTTCATTAATAAAAAGGAATCTGTTTTTTAGTGAATTTATTAAGTCAGCATCATATTCCATTAGTTCTAATAATGTTTCTTTTAATGACTTATAGTCATACATGTATTCTAGAGTTAGTCTTTTTCCTAATCTTAATTTACATTGTTGGAGTATATAACTATTCATTTCTTCCATGGAATTATTATGGCATTTTTCTGTATTTATTTTAATAATAGCATAATTAATTTTGGTAAGTCTATTAACATTTTCGGTTTTAAAGCGTCCGTTGTTAACTATTAAGAGTAGTTTTTCATACATATCTTTTTTTAAAAAAAGGCAATGAGAATCAAAGTTAAGCAATAAATTTATATTTTCTAGGAGATAATCTTGTAATTCTTCTGTATTAAACATTGCGACTATTTCTTCTGCGGGTGCTAATAATAATATATCTCTAACTGCTATAAAACCTTCTAGACTATTTTCTATCATTTTTAAACACCATATTATATATGTCAAAATATTCATCAACATATATAAATTGTAGTCCTTCCTTTAATTCTTCCGCCAACTCATCGATGTCACTTTTATTTTTTTGAGGTACAAATATTTTTTTAATACCTGCTCGTTTTGATCCAATTACTTTTTCTCTAAGTCCACCAATTGGAAGAATTTTACCTCTTAGGGTTATTTCCCCAGTCATGGATATATCACTTGGAACTGCTTTCTTGGATAATAAGCTTACTAAGGTTGTCGCAAGAGCGACTCCAGCACTTGGACCGTCTTTTTTTATAGCACCATCTGGGACATGAATATGAATATTAATTTTTTTCATTAGTTCTTCATCTATATTAAAATCTTTAGCATGTGATTCTACATAACTTAAAGCAATCTGAGCAGATTCTTGCATTACTTTTCCTAGTGATCCAGTTAATAATAATTTACCTTCACCACTATAATATGTTGCTTCTATTGGTAATATGTCACCACCAAATACAGTATAGGCCATACCATTTACGACACCTATTCTTTTTTCGTTATCGATATGTTCATATTCATACTTACCTTTTCCAAGTAATGTTTCTACTTGTTTCTCATCAATTACGTATGCTGCTATAGTTTTGTCAGTTAAAATTTTTCTAACTATTTTTCTTAAAATAGTAGCAATTAATCTCTCTAATTCACGTACTCCGGCTTCTTTTGTATAATTATTAATTATTTTTATGATAGCATCATCAGTAAACTGAACCTCAATTTCTGTTAGTCCATGTTCATGTAGTTGTTTTGGTATTAAGTAATCTTTAGCAATAGATTGCTTTTCTTGTTCTGTATAACTAGGTACTTCAATTATTTCTAATCTATCTTGTAATTCATAAGGTATTTGTTCTATATAGTTGGCTGTTAAAATAAACATAACTTGTGATAAATCATAATCTTCTTCTATATAGTGATCTGAAAATTTATTATTTTGTTCAGGATCTAATACTTCTAGTAGACTACTAGCAGGGTCTCCCTTAATATCTTTTCTTAATTTGTCAATTTCGTCGATGATAAATACAGGGTTAGAACTGCCTGCCTTACGCATTCCCTGAATAATTCTTCCAGGTAAGGCTCCTACATAAGTTCTTCTATGTCCTACTATTTCGGCCTCATCATTTATTCCACCAACTGATATTTTGGTTGATTTTTTCTTTAAAGCAGTCGCAATAGAAAGAGCTAGACTTGTTTTTCCTACTCCTGGGGGACCTACAAGACAAATTATAGGACTACGTAGATTATTAGTATTTTGTTTTACAGCTAAATATTCTATTATCCTGTCTTTTACTTTTTCTAAGCCAAAGTGTGTTGAGTTTAGGCTTGCTTCTACTTTTCTTAAATCATTTTCATCTTTTGTAAATTTATTCCAAGGAATATTTAATAGCCAATCAAGATAATCTCTAATTATGCCTGATTCTGGAGAAGCAGCTGAAGTTGATTCATAACGTTTCAATTCTCTTTTGATACGATTTTTTACTTGTCTACTACAATTCAATTTAGAGTATTTTTTATTAATTTCTGCTATTTCATTTTCCTTACTATTAAAATCGCCTAATTCTTGTTGAATAACATTCATTTTTTCGCGGAGATAATACTCTTTTTGACTTTTTTCTAATTCTTTGCCGACTTTTTCTTCTATTTTTTCTTCCAATTCAATAAATTTAATATCCTCATTCATATCTTCTATCAGCATACGAACTCGTTTTATTGGATTTAGTTCTAGAATATATTTTTTCTTTTTTTCATTATTTAAAGGAAGAAAAGCAGCAATGATATCTGTTAAGTCTTCCACTGTATCTATTAGATTAAGTTGACCCATGATTGAATTGGAAACATAGGGAACTTTATTAATATATCTTTCTAAAGACTTAATAAGGAGATTCTTATAATTAACGTCATCTTCCTCATTTACTTCAGAGTTTATTTCTTTATAATTAGCAAAATAAAGGGTATTGTCATTAAAATATTCAGTTACTTCTACTCTTTTTACACCAAATAGAGTTATTCTTGTTTTGCCATTAGGAACATCTATTTTCATTTTTATTTCTGCAAGGGTTGCTATTCGGGGAAGTTCTGTTATATCAGGAAATTCTGTAGTTGTATTATATGGGTTTACTAGGAGTAACTCTTTAGAACCATTTTCCTCAAGAAGAGAAAATATCTCTTTATCATCAAAATTATCAGTTTCAAACCTTACTTCAGAATTTGGAAATAAGATTATGTCATTTGTTAGAAATACATTTATTTTGTTCATAAGGTATCTCCCCCAGTTTCAAGATATGCTTACTATTATAACTTAATTTGAAAATAATTCAATGTAAAAAACAATTTTTTTGTCAAAAAAAGAGCAATTAATTATTTCTTTTGCTCTCTTCAATATTTTTCTTAAAATCTTCTTCTGACCAGATCGTAATACCTAATTCTACGGCCTTATCATATTTACTTCCTGGCTCGGCACCGGCTATTACAACATCAGTCTTTTTAGAAACAGAACTACTTGTTTTACCACCATAATTTTCAATTAGATTTTTAGCTTCATCTCTTTTATATTCTGTCATAGTTCCTGTTAGGACAAATATTTTACCATAAAATGTTTCATCTTTGATGATTTTTTGACCAAGATAATTCATATTTATTCCATATTGTTTTAATCTTTCAATTATAATTTTATTATCTTCTTTTTGGAAATAATCAACGATACTTTTCGCAATTATTTCGCCAATATCATTAATACTACTTAAATCTTCTAGAGTTGCTTTCATTATATTATCAATATTATGGTAGTGTGACGCAATTATCTTTGCTGTTTTACTTCCTACATGAGGAATTCCAAGTCCAAAGAGAAGCTTTTCAAGAGAATTACTTTTACTTTTTTCTATTGCTTCAAGTAATTTAGTTACAGATTTTTCACCATATCCTTCTAATCTTGTTAAGTCCTCACGATGTGTTTGTAAAAGATAAATATCTGGTATGGTTCTAATAAATGAAAAGTTGAAAAAGTCTTCCATTATCTTTTCACCTAATCCATCTATATTCATAGCATCTCTTTCAGCAAAATGAATTAAGGATTCTATTTTTCTTGTAGGGCAATGTTCATTTAGACAGAAATAATCAACCTGTCCTTCTTTTTTTATAAGATTTGTTCCACAAATAGGACAATTATGAATCATTTCAAAATTCTTTTCATTACCCGTTCTTCTTTCCTTTTTTACTTCTACAACTTCAGGTATAACATCTCCTGCTTTTCTAATAGAAACTATATCTCCGATTCTTAAATCTTTTTCTTTTATATAATTTTCGTTATGAAGGGTTGCCCTAGCAATAGTAGATCCCATTACTATAACTGGATCTAAAACTGCATTGGGAGTAATTTGACCTGTTCTTCCGACTGTAAAAATTATATCATTTAATCTTGTTAATACCTCTTCAGCTGGAAACTTATAGGCAGTTGCCCATTTTGGATATTTAGCTGTAAAGCCTAGTTCTTGTTGTTGATCAATGTTGTTAACTTTAATGACAATGCCATCAATGTCATATGGAAGACTCTTTCGTTCTGCGTTTTTTTCTGAAATAAATTCTAATACTTCATTTATATTATTTACTAACCTATTATTTGGATTAGTTTTAAAGCCTAGTTTTTTCATAAATTCTAGGGCTTCATAATGTGTATGTATTCCATAATCTAGTGGATTAGGAAGATGGTATATCCAAACGTCTAATCCTCTTTTTGCCGCCACTTTACTGTCTAATTGTCTAATGGAACCAGCTGCTCCATTTCTAGCATTTTGGAGGGGCTTTTCACCATTTTTTATTCTTTCTAAGTTTACTTTTTCTAGGGACTTCTTACTCATGTAAATTTCGCCACGAACCTCTATATCTATATCTTCATTTAGCGTTAGAGGAACTGATTTTATGGTTTTAACATTATGTGTAATATCCTCACCAACAACACCATCACCTCTAGTTGCAGCTCTTACTAACTTACCATGTTCATATAGTAGGGAAACTGATAAACCGTCTATTTTTAATTCACAGACATATTGAGGTCTAATGCCTTCTTTTTTTATTCTCTCATCAAAATTTACAACTTCGCTTTCACTAAAAACATCGCTTAAAGACATCATTGGTATTTTATGAGTAACTTTTTTAAAAGAATCTAGGACTTCTCCTCCTACTCTTTTTGTAGGAGAATCATCTCTTGCAAACTCTTTATATTTTTGTTCAAGTTCTTCTAACTCACGTAAATACTTATCATATTCTTGATCTGTTATTGTCGGTTCATCTAAAACGTAATACTTATAATTTGCATCATTTAAAATATTAGTTAATTCTTCTACTCTTTTTTTTATGTCCATTATTATCACCTTTTTTATTGTACTAGATTTATTTTATAAAGTCCATATTTTGAAAAAAACTACTTTAATTTATATACTTATGATATACTTTTTTATGGAGGATATGTATATGAACGAATTTAATACTATTGATAAGGTTAAAAGTTTATTTGAATCTTTTGGAATGAACGGAAATCAAAATTCATATTTTATAGGATATGTTAAAGCCCCTACTAAAGCTTCTTTACTTGGTGGCGCTGTGGGAGGAATGGTTGCTGGAATGCAAGCAGCACAGGAAAATCAATGTAGTGCTTATTTAATAAATGGTACTAATGAAGGAATTGGTTTAATCCCACTTGTAACTGGTGATGGAAGTGTCTTATTTGCTTTACGTCCTGATAAATTAGTAACTGTTCCTAATAAATTTTATTTTTTCAAGAATGAGGAAATAAAGAGTTTAAAAATTAAAAGGGCAAATTTAATTAGTTTGGTTTCAAAAGAAATAACAATTAAACTAGGTAACGGTAGAGTAATTAATCTTATGGTTAACAATAAAGAAAAAGCTTTACCATATCATGAAATAGAATTTACAAAATTTGTAAATAGTCATAAAAATTAATAATTAATTATCTCGCTTAGGGCGAGTTTTTTGTTTACAAAAAAAGAACTAACTTTTGTTAGCTCTAATTATCATTTGCTTTTCCTAATAGTTTTAATAAATTTATAAATAGGTTTATAAAGTCTAGGTATAGTTGAAAGGCTCCATAAATAGCTCCTTTATCCTCTCCTACTTCTCTTATAATGTATTCTGCATTTTTCATATCATATATGATATACGCTATAAAGACGATAGTAGATATTATAGTAATTATTAAGTCAAGCATTGATGATTTTACGAATATGTTTACTATTCCAGCTACTAAAATAGCAAGTAGACTCATCAAAAGCCACATTGACATTTTTGAAAGATCTTTTTTTGTAGTCATTCCAATTACTGCAAAGGCCAAGAAAACTATGGATGTTATTAAGAAAATACTCATAATACTTGATAGTTTAAAGGCTAGGAATATTACACCAAATGTTATTCCTGTTAAGAATGAATATATTATGTAACAAATTATAGCTGTTAATTTACTCATTTTATGTAGTCTTGTTGAAAAGAATATAGCTATTGCTATTTCAATAATGGCAAGTATTATATATGTACCACCACTATTAAGTCTTAATGCAGCATATGGATAAAGTGATAAACTGTATCCAGTTAAGAATGTAATTATTAAACCTATGAATAACCATGTAAAAACTTTAGGATATTTTTCTTGAATCATATTTCACCTCTTATTATATTATACTATTTTTTTGATATTATTCAAATAGTATTAATCTGTTATGACCATAATGTTTTATTATATTCTCCATTCTCTACTAACTTATTAATAGCATCTTTTACTTCATTTAAATCTTCTTTATATGTTACTCCATGCCATGTTGCGGTTGTTCCTATTACTTTGACATTAGCAACATCATCTTCTATTGCTTCAAATAATACGTCTGGTATTAAGAATTCAGCTGATGCTGCATTATCTTTGTTTTCTTCTAAAAATTTAGGTAGTTTTTTTTCAATGTAAGAAAAGATACTTGGAGTAAATAGTAACATATTCATAGATACTGTTGTATCATCTGATACTGTAAATGGAGTTTTTCCAGATAGAGGTTGGGCAACTATGATGCCATCTTTTCTTTCAACTTTACTTTCAGTAAGTTTTTTCAAATATCCATTTTCTACTTCACATATTCCTCTTTTAACAGAACCAATAGATGACATAGTATTTTTAACAATATATCCAATCATGCCATAATTTTCTTTATCTGTTTTTTCTACGTTTAATAAAAATTCGCTTGCTTTAAAATAAGCATCTCGTCCATAGAAATCATCTGCATTAATAATTGCGAATGGTTCATGCACTTTTTCTTTACAGCAAAGTATTGCTTGAGCTGTACCAAGTGGTTTTTCTCTATTTTTAATTTCTTGGTATTCATCAGGAATATTGTCATTTTTTTGGAACACATATTCAACATTTATATGTGGTTCTACTCTTTTACCAATTGTTTCTTTAAATACAGTAAAATTCTCTTCTTTTATTATGAACACAACTTTATCAAATCCTGCTTTAATAGCGTCATATATTGAATAGTCTATTATAAATTCGTTACTTGGCCCCATTGGTTCAATTTGTTTTAATCCTCCAAAACGGCTTCCCATACCTGCAGCCATTATAACTAATGTAATATTTTTTTTCATGTTTCCTCCTTATACTTTTGATAATTTTTTGTGATTCTTCATTAATTTTTTTATTCCATATGGATGTTTAAAGGCTACACTTACTAGTGTTGATGTTACCTCGACTACTCTTCCAGTACCAAATGATTCGTGATAAACGTAGTCACCTACCTGATAGTCAATATCTTCTTTTCTAAACATTTCCTCTGTATCTATCTTTGGAATAGTTTTATTTTCTTCGCTAATATTAGAGTGAATAAGATTATTATTAATTTCACCAATAAACCTACTTGGTGGATTGACTTGTTCTCTACCAAAAAGTGTTCTTCTTCTGGCATTTACTAAATATAATTTTTTCTTAGCTCTGGTAATAGCAACGTAGCATAGTCTTCGTTCTTCTTCTAATTCACTATTTTCCATTAGTGAATTCATATGTGGAAATATTCCTTCTTCTAATCCAACAACGAAGACATAATCAAATTCTAATCCCTTTACGGAGTGAATTGTCATAAGATTTATTTTATTAGCATCGTCTTTATATTCTTCAACATCACTAATTAAACTAATTTCTAATAAAAAATCTTCAAGTGATATAAGTCCTTCTCTTTCCTCAAAAGATTTTGTAATTGATTTAAATTCTTCTAAGTTTTCTAGTCTGATTTCGGCTTCAAGAGATTTTTCACTTTCTAACTCTTGCTTCATACCACTAGCGTCTAATACTTTATCAATTAATTGGGTTAAGGTCAACTCCTCAGCCACTTTTTTTAAATTTTCTATTAATTCTTTAAACTGTAATTCTTTACCACTATCGATTACCTCATAGATACTTTTGTTTTCTAAGTCGGCTTTTTTAGTTAAATTTTCTATAGTTTTAAGTCCTATTCCTCTTTTGGGAGTATTTATTACTCGTAAAAGACTGATGTTATCTTTACTATTATGAATTAAGCGCAAATACGCTATTAAGTCCTTAATTTCTTTTCTACTATAGAAGTAAAAACTTCCTACAACTCGATATGGAAGATTTTCCTTTAGCATTTCCTCTTCTAATGTTCTTGATTGGGCATTAGTACGATAAAGGATTGCTATATCTTGATAATTAACACCTCTATTGTGTAATTCTTTTATTTTTCGTATAGCGTATTGTCCTTCATCCCTTTCATTGAAAGCTCTAAAATATTCTATTTTTTCTCCATCACCATTATTTGACCATAATTTTTTGTCTTTTCTATTTTTATTATTTTTTATTACGTCATTGGCAGCGTCTAATATTGTTTTTGTAGAACGATAATTTTCTTCTAGTAGGATGGTGCTGCAATCTTTATAATCCTTTTCAAAGTTTAAAATATTTTTGTAGTTAGCACCTCGCCACCCATAAATAGCCTGATCGATATCGCCAACTACACATATATTTTTATATTTGGCGCTTATCATCTTTGTTAAGATATATTGAGCCTCATTTGTATCCTGGTACTCATCTATTAAAATATATTTAAATCTATTCTGATATTTTTCTAATACTAAAGGATTTTCTTTAAATAGTTTGATTGGTAACATCAATAAATCATCAAAATCTATAGAATTATTATTTTTTAGTTTTTTTACGTATTTTTGATATACTTCTAAGATAACCTTTTCATAATCACTTGCTACAAACTTTTCATATGACTCTGGTGACATTAATTCATTTTTACAACTACTTATTTTATTTCTTATAGCCTTAGGGTTATATATTTTAGGATCTTTATTTATATCTTTTAATATTTTCTTCACTACGGTTAGGGAATCATCACTATCCATAATAACAAAGTTATGATCATACCCTAAAAGTTCACAATTTTCTCTTACTATTTTTAAACCAAAACTGTGGAAGGTGGATATTTGTAAACTACTGGCCTGTTCTCCTATAAGGTTATATGTTCTATCTTTCATTTCTTTAGCTGCTTTATTAGTAAAGGTTATAGCTAAGATATTATATGGGTCGACATGTTTTTCCTCAATTAAATACGCTATTCTGGTTGTTAAAACCTTAGTTTTACCACTTCCTGCTCCAGCTAGAACTAAAAGTGGGCCTTCGGTTTTTAAAACCGCTTCTTGTTGTTTATTATTTAAATTCTCTATATTCATAATACTTACCTCAATTATAATTATACTAAAATATGATATTTATGGCCAGTAAAACACAATAATAAAACTAAATATTTTTATTTTCATAAAAAAAAAGCAAAATATGATTTGCTTTTAAACACTTCTATATAGTTCCATTAATTCTGATAATTTTTTTTCATTATCTTCTTCTATTCTTTTTTCTTCAGTTTTAGTATTATTGGAGTATTGAGATTTTGTTTCTTGTTCTTTTTGTAACATTGAAAGAACTTTTTTATAATCATCAATAGTTAACATTTGGTCATATATTGCTGTATTAGCATTTGTTGGTGTCTGATATATAACTTTTGTTTTGACAGGTTCTCTTTTTACAACGTAAGGAGATTCTAATACATTGACGTAATATGGAAGTCTCACCTCTTTTTTAGGTGTTTCTGCTTCAACTACGGGTTGTAATACTTCTTGATGTTTTACCTTTTTCTTGTCAAAATATGATCTTAATAATTTGTATACTACTAAATAAATTATCCAAATTACAAATATATTACTACTTAATTCAATTAGTGAATGAACTTCACTATTACTATATAATGATGTTTGATTAAAGACATCTAGATTATTTGCAGTAATAATACTTAATAGTAATATTAGGAGATAATGCATCGCAAAGAAAGCTACGCTATTAACTATTTTTGTAAATAATTTAGAATTTTTATTAAACATACTAATCCACATTATAATATTTGTTGCGATAATAGCAGCTAGATAAACTGAGATGTTAGGAAAATATATTATAACGAAAATATTATTCATCATATTATCATACATAGTAGATAATGATGCATGATATTTTATAATGATTGCAATTAAGGAAATTATATAAATAATTCCATAAGTTTTTTTACTTTCCTTGGCATTTTTTCTATTTGTAGTTGCGAATAAAATACTTAGGAATGCTAGTAAGCAAATCACTATAATGTATGTTTTATCTGAATTTGTTAAGTCTACTACAACTTTTAGTTTATCTAATAGTGATAATTGTTTCATAATATTTTCCCCCCCTTTTATATTTCTTCTTGTTTTTCTAGATAGGCAATATATACTGTTTGAGTTTTAGAGTCATTATTTGTACAAGTTACTAATGTAAGTGTTGTTTTTTCATAATCCCTATATATTGTAATTTTTCCTGTTTTTTCTTGTTTATATATTTTGTTAATCTTATAGATGTATCTTTTGTTTTTGTATAAAACATTAACTTGATCACCAGTATTTAATTGATATAATTCATTAAAAAATGCTTTCCAACCGGTTCCAGAATGGGCTGCGATTATTAGGTTGCCCTTTTCTTTATCCGGATAACTTGAGGTTGGAGATACATATATATTTTTTTCAACGTCATTTTCTGAACTTGTGATATCATAGAAACCTTTATTTAAATTGATCTTTGAAATTTCTAGATAACCAATATAACCAGTTGTTGTATTTTCTGTTTGTGGTATTGTTTCTGGTTGTTTATTATTTTTCTTTTCTTTATCCTCTTTATTTTCTTTTGTAGTATCTTCGTAAAAGACATTAGCCATATAGTCATATGCTTTTATCTTTTTACTTTGAATATAGTTATAAGAAAGAAAGAATCCTCCTATTATTATGAATATACTAGCTAGTGCTATTACAATATTCTGGGGGACTCTTTTTCTTTTTGTTTTTTTATTGTTGATCTTTTTTTGCATTGTAGTATACGAATCCTGCTGTTGTTGCTAGAATTAAGCCACCTACAATATAGAAAATAACTGAGGCATTTGAATTTGTATTTGGAACATCTACAATAGTAGTAATTTCTTTCTTATTAGCAAATGATATTTGTGCTGTTCTGTTCTTATCATCAATTGTGAATGTTACTTTTTCATCACTTAGTACATATCCTTCTGGAGCAGAAACTTCTTCTACTGTATATGTACCATTAGCAATATTTTCAATTGTATAAGCGGAATTAGTTGTTGTAAAACGAGCTATTTCTTTTCCTGTTGAATCTTTAATTACTAATACAGCTCCTGCAATTATTTCTTTAGTATCTTGATCAATCTTAATGATTGAAACAACTTTACTTGCTGCTTTATTATATAATTTTAAAGTTATGTTCTTATTATTATCAGTGATAGTAAATTCTTGTGGAGTTGTATCAAGGATATAACCTTTAGGAGCTTCTGTTTCTTGAGCTGTATATTTTCCATTAGGTAAATCTTCGATTACATGATAATCATTAGTTGATGTCCAACTAGCGATTACTTTTCCTGCTTCATTTTTTACAACTATCTTAGCTCCTACTAATGGTTTTCCAGTTTCTTTAGAAACTTTAATAATTTTTACTGAACCCTTAGTAGTTTCTTTTTTATGATTATAGAAAGTTAATGTTGCTGTACGATTAGTATCACTAATTGTGAATTTTAATGGTGTAGTATTTAATTCATAACCTGCTGGTGCTGCTGTTTCTTGAATAGTATAAGTACCTTTTGGTAAGTTTTCAATAACATGAGCAGAGCCTGTTGTTTTCCAGCTTGTTACAACTCCACCTTTAGAGTCTTTTAATACTAATGTTGCTCCAGCTAATTGTTTATTAGTGGATTTATCAACCTTAGTAATAACTACTTTTGATTTAAAGATATTAAAGTTAATACTTGTATTTACTGTCTTAGTTGTTGGATATAAATATGTTGGAATTATTTCTTGTACGTTTTTATTGCTTGGTCTATATTCATAAACCTTATTATATTTTTTTGTTCCTGTAATTGTAGCTTTAAAATCTACTGAAGTATTATTAACACTTCCTACTGGTACGTACACTACGAATTTTTCACCAGCATTGAATTTTGTTTTAACATTTCCAGCTGTATCAGCTGTAAAGCTTCCACTTGGTGCATTAGTTAATTTTACTTGATAACTATCAACATCAGTTGTAGAAACTGTAACTGCATTGGAAATATAGTATTTTTTTGTTTTTCCTATTGATAATGTTTTACTTGTTGTACTTGCTGAAATTTTAGGATTTGGATATCCTTTATTCTTAGCTTTAACTGCTTCATTTACTAGTTTTTTTGCATAACCTCTTATATTATAAGGGTCAGAAGCAACATTTCTTACATAGTTATTTAAGTTTGTTGAACCTGTGGTTTCATCTAAATACCACCATACGGCAACTTGTGTAATATAGATGTCCTTGTTCTTGTCTCCTGTGATACTTTTACTTGGATAACCATTTTCAATGATGTAGGCAAATCCAGCATCTCTTTCACCATATAATGTTACTGTGGTATTTTGTGTTGTTGCTTTACTAAGACTTAAGCAATAACTTTCAGTTCCATCAGATAATATTTTTCTTGGAATATTCAAACCGTTGATATATGTTGGTAAGTTTGTTGATGATCCAACTTCTAGTGTTTTTGGCGGCTCAGCTGCAAAAACATCAGTTATACCAACAACTGTTGCAACAGTAAATACTAATAATAGTAGTACTGCATTTTTTAATTTTTCTATAACTTTTTTCATAATTTTCCCCCTAACTCACTTAAGTGCCTCTTATTTTAGCACAAAACCTCTAAAAAATCAAGTTTTTTTCATCTGCAATCATTTTTATCTTAATTGCCATATGAATTATACTACACTTCTTCGCTTTTGGAAAGAATTTTACCATATTTATTATATTAGTTTTTCCTAAATAATATGACCATTATATGGACTATTTTATTAACCCTCACTTTTTTTCGGCATATAATACTTTGAACGTGAAAGGAGGATTATTTTGAAAAAAAAGATTACGTTTATTAGTATAGCGATAATTCTGCTTATAGCTATATTATCTATATTTTTAAATCTTAATAAGAAAGAGGATAATAAAACTTTGACAAAGGTCAAGGTAGCTGAGGTAGCTCATACTGTTTTCTATGCTCCACAATATGTTGCATTAGAAAAGGGATTCTTTGAAGAAGAAGGTTTGGATGTTAGTTTGATGTTAACACCTGGAGCAGATAAAGTTACTGCCGCTGTTTTAGCAAAAGATGCTGACATTGGATTTTCTGGAAGTGAAGCAACAATTTATGTTTATAATGGTGGAGAAAAAGATTATTTACAAACTTTTGCTCAATTAACACAAAAGGATGGCTCATTTATTGTTTCTAGAGAAAAAATCAAAAATTTTAAATTAACAGATTTAAAAGGAAAAACTATAATCGGAGGAAGAGCTGGAGGTATGCCTGAAATGACTTTGGAATGGGCACTAAAAAAAGCTGGTCTTACTCCTGGAAAAGATGTAAAAATTGATACATCAGTAGCATTTGCAGCTATGAGTGGTTCATTTATAGGTGGCAATGGTGATTTTGTTAGTTTATTTGAACCAAATGCACTTCAAATAGAACAACAAGGTTATGGATATGTTGTTGCTTCCCTTGGAGAACTTGGTGGTGTTGTACCATATACCTCATATAGTGCTAGAAAGAGTTATATAAAAGAAAACTCTCAAACTATTGAGAAATTTGAAAGAGCTATTCAACGTGGACTAGATTATATTCATAAAACGGATGATGAACAAATTGCAAAAGACATATTAAATCAATTTCCAAATACTTCACTTAATGATCTTACTAAAGTGGTAACTCGTTATAAGAAAATTAATGCTTGGCCAAAAACAACTGAATTTAGTGAAAAATCATGGAATCATTTACAAGATATTATGATTGAGGCTGGTCAACTAAAAGAAAAAGCATCTTATAGTAAATTAATTTATGAAAAATAAAATTTTAGAAGTAAAAAATTTAAGAAAGACCTATCATGACTCTAATGGTGAAATAGAAGCAATTAAAAATATTAATTTTGATATTTATGAAAAAGAGTTTGTATCTATTGTTGGACCATCTGGTTGTGGTAAGTCTACTCTTCTATCTTTACTTGCTAACATAGAAAAGCAATCATCTGGGGAAATTAATTGGAGTAAAGAAAATATTGTTATTGGATATATGTTACAAACAGATTCTCTTTTCCCTTGGAGAAACATTTTAGATAATGCTTTAGTTGGATTAGAGATCAGAAATCAATTAACTGATGATAATAAGCAATATGTTATTGACTTACTTAAAACTTATGGTTTAGGTGACTTTATGTATAAATATCCTGATTCATTATCTGGTGGAATGAGGCAACGTGTTGCATTAATTAGGACCTTGGCAATTAAACCAGATATTTTACTGTTAGATGAGGCCTTTTCTGCTCTTGATTCTCAGTCTAGATTAAAGGTAAGTGAAGATGTTTATAAAATCATAAAGAAGGAGCACAAAACGGCTATTATGGTAACCCATGATATTAATGAAGCTTTAACTTTATCTGAGAGAGTAATTGTATTTAGTAAAAGACCCGCTACTATAAAAAATATTTATGAAATTAATTTTTCAGGAGAAAGAAGTACATTAAATACAAGAAAAGAAAAAAACTATAATGAATATTATGACAAAATATGGAGGGATCTAGATGTTAGAGTCTCCTGAACATATTCTTTATCTTAAGAAAAAAAAGCATGATAAAGCATTAATATTATTTTTTCAAATCGCAATCATCTTTATATTTCTAATTTCCTGGGAATTACTTAGTCACTTTAAAATAATTAATACTTTTTTATCTTCATCTCCTAGTGAAGTTGTTAAAACAATTATTTCTTTATTAAATGATAAGTCACTTTTTTCTCACATAACAATAACTTTATATGAAACATTTATTAGTTTTATTATTACCTCAATTATTGGCTTTTTAATCGCTATTCTTATGTGGTTTTTCCCACGCTTTTCAAAAACAATTGATCCTTATTTAACAATTTTAAATGCTTTGCCTAAAGTTGCATTAGGTCCTTTAATTATAATTTGGGTAGGTGCAAGTACTAATTCTATTATTTTCATGGCCCTTTTAATTTCTTTATTTATTACAATAATAAATATATATAATGGATTTAATTCTACTAGTGAAAATTATATCAAGTTGTTAAAATCTTTAAATGCCAGTAGAATGTGTATATTTTTAAAGGTTGTAATGCCAAGTAACATTAAAAATTTGATAAGCACCATGAAAATTAATATTAGTATGACTTTAATAGGGATATTACCCCCGGTGAGAGAAAGTTTAGTTTTTAATAGATATTATAGTAAATGTTGATTTCATTATCATTAACTACAACTTTGTCAATTAAATGTTCTATAATTCTTCTTTGTTCATCAAAGTCCATGTCGAACCATATTACTTTTAAGTTTTTTATCATTTTTAAAGATGCTTTGTTATCCTTTTCTTTTTGATCTGACTCAATTAATTTTTCTTCTATTATTTCTTTCTCCTTTCCTAGTTCTTTTATTTTATTATTAGTTTCTTCTACAGCTATACCACTTGCTATATTATTTAATAGATTATTTATTTGTTTTTTGATTTCTTCAAGTCTTTGTTTATATTCCTTTTTAATATTTACCGTTGTTATATTAAAGGTTTTCTTAAATAAATTTAAATCTAGATTCATTTTAAACAATTCTTCTAATACTGCATCTTCAATTTCAAATGTGTCCCATCGTTTATTATTACAATCAGGATCTTTAATATATCTAGGTTTACTTTTTTGTTGTGAATAACAATACATAATCAATCTTTTTCCCCATTTTTGATATCTATACTTAGCTCCACAATGTCCACAATATACCTTTCCAGATAGTAAATAATGTCTTTCATATTTTTCGTGACTTCTAACTTTATTTACTCGCAGTATTTCTTCATATAGTTCATCAGATACTACTGCTTCATGTTTTCCCTCATAGATCTCGTCTCTATATGGAACTTTACCAGTATTAGTTATGGATAATATTCTAGTTTCAACTAGTGATTCATCCATTCCAACAATAGCACCAATAGCATTAAAACTTTTACCACTGATATAAAGTGAAATCATTTTGTGGAGTAATTCTACCTGTCCTGAAATTGGTATCAATGTGCCTGTATTTCTGTCGTATCGATAAGGAAAAGGTATTTTACCTCCACCTCTCCAAAGTCCTGCCTCAGCTCTTTTTTTTAATCCTATACGGGTTCTTTCTAATATTGTTTCTCTTTCAAGTTGAGCAAATACTGATAATACACCTATCATAGCTTTACCAAATGGTGTTGATGTATCAAAATTTTCTCTCATAGAAATAAAACTTACATCATATTTATTAAAAACTTCTTCAATTAAATATAGTGTATCTCTCTGACTTCTTGAAATTCTATCTAGTTTAAATACAAATACTGCATCAATTCTATGATTCTTACAATCTTCAATTAATTTTTGAATAGCTGGTCTATTTAAATCTTTACCAGAATATCCACCATCAATATAATATTCAAACTCTGTATAGTCTTTGCTTTTTGCGTAACTTAACAAAAATTCTTTTTGTGCATCTATTGAATATCCTTCAAGTTGGCTGTCGGTAGAAACTCTTGCATATAATCCCGCTTTTATAGTAATTCCCCCTTTAAATTAGACAAGATTGTTAAATTCCAATTAAATCTTACCAAATTACCAAAGTCTATAATGTAAATTTAGTTTATAGATTATGCACATATTTTTTTACAATCTCATATATAACTAAATCCGTAATTTTGATTTCATTAGGATTTATTTCATTTCCCTCTTTATCATAATTATTCACAATTATCATTTTTTCACCTCTAATAATTTTTATGATTATTAAAAATTATTATTCAAACCCCTTTAGTGTCTACAGGTGGCTTTTTGATAACGAAATAAACCCATATGAAAAAAGAGTTCAAAATTGAACTTTTTTTAGTTATGTTTAATGGTATTTCTTTCTTTTTTTTGAATGCACGTACCATCTGTTTTGTAGATTGCTACACCATTTATGTCATTATATAAATTTAAACATCTTTCTAAAATATCATCTATAGAAATAAATGGTGGAATATCATCCTCATCTATAATTGGATCACATTCAGCAAAACCAATCATAAATCCTTCAATTGTCTTACAATATGTGCCTACTGAATATTTATCATTATTTTCAAAATATACAATTCTATAACCTTCACCATATTTTCTACCATTTCCTGCATCAATTAATTTTTCATGTGAAATATTCATAAACTCTCAACTCCTAACTATATTGAATGTTATATCATATTTTATTTAATATTAATTTTATTATTAAAGTCAATAAAGGGTGTTCATTTTTAAATATTTTCCACGAAGTAAGGTCATTTTTGCTATATATCTTTTATTTTATATATATCATATGGATCATCTTAATTAAAATTATTAGTGTTATAGTTATATTTAAGTTCATAATTATTTTTCTTAATGTGGTAGTTTATTCTTACCCCCATATTTATTACATTTTTCTTTCTTATTTTCTCTCACCGGTGGTGATAGCGGCGTAATAATGGGAGAACTTTTAGTATCAAAACGTGGTTTGGGGTATTTAATAATGTATGGTTCTCAAGTATTTAATATTAATTTAGTTATTACTAGTGTATTTATACTAGGAATTATCGCTTACTTGATGTATAAGTTAATAACAATAATTGAAAATAAATATAATAAAAATAATCAATAAAAAAACAATCTCTTCTTTAGGATTGTTTTTTTGTGACTTTTAGTAAGCCTTTTTCTACTTCCTCCAATGCTCTACCTATATTCTTTTTACATTTATATTCCCCTTCAGACATTTGGTAGTGACCGGTTCTAGAAATTTCCTTACTACGTCTGGCCGCTATATGAACTAATTCATATTTTGAATCGACGATATTAAGCAATTTATCTATAGATGGATAAATCATTGTATCACACTCCCTATAATAATGTTAAAACATTATTTACATTAGTTCAAGTAAAACGACAAAATTAGACATTTTTATTTACACTTTTTATCTTTTTTATTTATGTAAACAATTTGACATACAAAAACATGAAATTATGTCTTTCATGTTTTTACTTTAACTAACGGAATTGTGAACAAGAACCACATTGAACATTACTTACTACGTTTTCTTCAGAGCAAGAATATTCTGGTCTATAAGTGTGGCGATAAACATGATGATTGATGATTCTAGTTTTTATTGGACAAACATGTGGTACTTCATGTACAAAAGTTCTGTGAACACATCTTTCACGAGGTGCCTCACAACTAGCTCCAGCCATTGTATCCATCATTGGTTGCCCCATATTATTTTGCATTAAATTAAAATCAACATCATTATAAGAAATGTTATTATCACCAGTAATAGTAGAATCAAAGTCCATATTATTACTTATATTTTGATCTCCAAACATCTTATATCCTCCTATCTAATCTATTGTATGATTGGGAGATATTTATGCATACGATGAAAGCCCAACTGTTATAGCCATTCATCATATTTTGCAATATATATTCTTTTAATAATAGAGACAATTATAAAATAAAGAAGAACTAGGCCCATTAAATAGAAATAGAAAGATGTTGGTAATATGACGAAGTGAAATGTTTTTATATTATGAAGAATTATAGGTGTGATAATCGTTAGCGCTAATGAAAAGATAGTTAATATATTTAATTTTGAACTAGCATTTGATTCAATAAATGGACGTTTTGCGGTTCTTACATTATATATAATCATAAGTTCTGTAGTAAGGCATGTAACAAACCATGCGGTTTGAAAATAAGCTTGTTTGTCAACACTATTATATTTAAAGATAAACCAGAAGATAATAAATGAGATAATATCAATTAATGAACTAGTAATTCCCATTACTTTCATAAAACGAGAAATTCCTTTGGTATCCCATTTCTTAGGTTCTATTAAGAAAGATTCATCAACATTGTCATAAGGTATACCAATTTGAGAAAAGTCATAAATAAAATCTTGTAATAACATTTGAATTGGTAAAAGAGGTAAAAAGGGAATAAAAATACTAGATATCATAATACTGAATACATCTCCAAAGTCGGCACTTAGAGCCATCTTCATATATTTTATAATATTTCCGTATACTTTTCTTCCTTCTAATACACCATCGTAAATTACTTTTAAGCTTTGTTTTAAAATGATAATATCACTAGCTTCTTTTGCTATGGAGGTTGCTGTATTAACTGAGATACCTACATCAGCTTCACTTAATGAAGGAGCATCATTTACTCCATCGCCCATATAACCAACGACGTGATTATTTTTTCTATATAAAGAGACTATTCTTTCTTTTTGGAGAGGATTCATTCTAGCAAAAACATCTACTTCCTCTATTCTACTAGATAACTGTTCATCAGTCATTTTATCTATATCGCTACCTAAGAGAATATCATTACCATTTAATCCAACCATATTACAGATGTTTTTAGTAGCATAGGGATTATCACCAGTTAATATTTTAGTTTTAATACCAATCTTATATAAATTTGACAAAGTCTTTTTAACATCTTTTTTTGCCGGATCTAAGAAGGCAACAAAGCCAACAAAAGTCATATCTTTTTCATAGTCCGTATTAAATGAGTTAATTCCAGGATAACTGTTTTTTTCTGCCAAGGCAATTACTTGCATACCATCATTAGCAAGTTCTATAGCTTTAGATTTAATAACTTTTTTTATTTTTTCAGTGATAACTTCATTTTTATCATTGATATGCACCATATTGCAATCTTTAATTATTTCCTCCAAAGCTCCTTTTGTAATCATGCGATATGTATTTTTATGTTTAACAACGATACTTTGTTTTTTTCTATTATAATCAAAGGGAATTTCATCTACTTTTTCGTAAATTTTAACTTTCTCATCTATTTTATTTTGTTTTCCATAAGAAATAATGGCTCTATCAACAAGATTTTTTATACCTGTACTATAATAACTATTAAGAAATGCATATTCTAAAATATCTTCGTTTTCTGTTCCCAAAGCATCTATATACTTTTGTAAAGTTATTTCATTTTCTGTAAGAGTTCCTGTTTTATCTGTACATAAAATATCAATAGCGCCAAGATTTTGAATAGATTCTATCTTTTTTACGAGTGTTTTTTTCTTAGCTAAACTTTTACTACCCTTTGTGAGATTGACATTTAAAATCATTGGTAACATTGAAGGAGTTATTCCTACGGCAACAGAAAGAGCAAAAAGTAAGGCTTCACCCATATTTTGTTTTAGGATACCGTCTATCACTATGACAACTAAGCAGACTATTGCCATATATTTAATTAATAAATTAGAAATACTTTTAATGCCTTTATCAAAGTTTGTTTCTTCCTTCTTGTCTTTTATTTCACTACCAACCTTACCTAAATAGCTATCAAATCCTGTGGAAATGACTAATCCACTTCCTCTACCACTAACAACAGAAGTTCCCATAAGGCAAATATTTTCTATATCAAAAATTTCTTTTGGATTGTTACTTGATAATTGTTTTTTTTCAATTAAAACACTTTCTCCTGTAAAAACAGACTGATTGATGAATAGATCCTTACAGTCAATAATTTTTAGATCAGCTGGCATAATGGTACCCGCATTTAACTTAACAATATCGCCAACGACAACATCCTCTACCTTTATTTCCATTTCTTCATTATTTCTTAACACTATAACAGTTGAGTAGATTTTACTCTGCAATTTTTTATTGAATTTATAGACAGAATAATCTTGAAAAAATCTAATAAGGGCACTGATAAAGGCTATCACTATTATAATGATAGAGCCTAACGTGTCACCTAGAAATAAGTTAATTAAAGAAAGGAATAATAAAATTATAATAAACTCATCTTTAAAAGATTCAAAAAGAAAATACAGTGGTCCTTTATGTTCATCTTTGATAACAACATTTTTGCCATTTTCATTTAGGCGTTTTTTTACTTCTTTTTCAGATAAACCGTTTAAAGTAGACTTATATTTTTGTAGACTATTATAGGTATTTTCTTTTGATTCAGTTAAATAATTTTTAAATATTTCATTATCATTACTCTTTAGATCATTTTTACTATTTTTTATATCAAATATTCTAATCATTTTATCAACCTCTTTACTATTTCAAGTATAGTATAGCATAAAAAAGTGATTGTAGTATTTCAGTTTATTATTAATTCAAAAAAGATGGTAATATTTGTACACATCTTTCTTATTAAAATGGCATTTTGAAATTACCATTCTTCATTTGTTTCATCATTTTTTTCATTTGTTCAAACTGAGTTAATAGTTTGTTAACTTCTTGTACTGATGTAGCACTTCCCTTGGCAATTCTTGTTTTTCTACTAGCCTTAATAATATCGGGATTTTTTCTCTCGGCTGGTGTCATAGATAATATTATTGCCTCAATATGTGCCATTTGTTTGGGATCTATTTTTACGTTATTTAATCCCATCTTTGATGCTCCTGGAATTAACTTGATTAATGATTCTAATGGTCCCATTCTTTTTATTTGTTTTAATGTACTTAAGAAATCTTCTAAGTCGAATTTTCCATTTTGCATCTTTTTAGCTGTTTTTAGGGCTTCTTTTTCATCTATTGCCTCTTGAGCTTTTTCAACTAATGAAACAACATCACCCATACCTAAAATTCTGCCAGCCATTCTTTCAGGATCAAAATAGTCAATACCATCTAGCTTTTCACTAGTACCAATAAATTTGATAGGAACGTTAGTTAAGTGTCTAACTGATAAAGCTACACCACCTCTGGTGTCACCATCTAATTTTGTAAGAATTACTCCTGTTAGTTTTAATTTAGAATTAAATCCCTCTATTACATTTATAGCATCTTGTCCCATCATGGCATCTATTACTAATATAGTTTCTTGTGGTTGAACTTTTTCTGTAATATTTTGAAGTTCAATCATTAAGTCTTCATCAATATGAAGTCTACCAGCCGTATCTATTAACACATAGTCATATCCATTTTCTTTAGCGTATGCTATTGCATTTTTACTTATCTCAACGGGATTTCTTTTACCTTCTTCATAAACTTCTATATTTAGTTGTTTACCGATTTGTTTTAATTGATCTATGGCAGCTGGTCTATATACATCACACGCTACTAAAAGTGGTTTTTTAGCATGCTTTTTTCTTAGAAGATTGGCTAATTTACCGATAGCGGTTGTTTTACCACTTCCTTGTAATCCTACAAGCATCAAAGTGGCGGGATTCCCATTTAAATTTAGGGGACTACTTTCTCCACCAAGTAATTCAATAAGTTCATCATTTACTATTTTTACAAATAAATCTCCTGGATTAATACTTCTTTGTACTTCTTCTCCTAAAGCTTTTTCTTTAACATTATTAGTAAACTCTTTAACTACTTTATAATTTACATCGGCTTCTAATAGAGCAAGACGAACTTCCCTCATTACTTCGCTGATATTATCCTCAGTTATTTTTCCATATCCTTTAATTTTATGTATTGCATTTTGTAATCTATCACTTAAGTTTTCAAACATTTTTATCACCTGATAATTATTATACAGAAAAAAGACTAGTTTGACTAGTCTTTAGATTTTATTACTTATCTTCTGTAACAACCTTAATGTTTCCAAATCCTTCCATTAGGTTAGGACTAACATTTTGACCGGCTGGGATTATTATTTGAGGCTGTTGTTCTCCTAAAGTAATGTTAGGTTTTAAACTTGTTTCTGTATTTAAAAAACTTTGAGCCCCAGGGATACTTACTATTGTATCGTTTGTTGGAATATATGTAGACTCTGGATTTAGTGCGCCATCATCTACATTTGCATTGTAGTTTTGAACACTATTATATGGATGCATAACATCATTATTGTTTAGCGGTGAAGGTTGTGGATTTAAATCTTTGTTTTGTGGTACTTGTTCGTTTGTACTATTGGCGGGCATAGCTGGAATATCAATAAATTTTGATGGTTGCTCCTCGCTTGGTTTTACCGGATTTTGTTCAGGAATGTTAGTACTTACCTGTTCCATCATATTAGGAGCTTTATTATTTAAATCTGGAACTGCAGTTGGAATTCGTCCTGCTCCAGCAGGAGTGTTTGATATAAATGTTGGACTATTTACTTGTTGTTTTGGTATTTCTACCTTTGTTTCTGGTTCTGGATTTTTAGGCTCTGCTTTTTTATTACCATTGCCATCCCATATTTTTACAACATCACAGTTACCACTCTTAGGTGCTGGATCAGGCATTTTTAGTCTGACTATTAATGGAATTTTAAAAGCCATTCCGAAAGCTAGACATGTTCCAGCTTGAAGCGTCTTTTGTTTTTCAACAATTTCATCACTAATATTTGGAACCATCTTTTTGATATAATCAACATCCGCAGGGTGATTCATCTTGAAAATCAAGAAATTAGAGCATTGGGAAATAACGGTATCACTCATTTCAACAGGTCTTTGAGTAATTAATCCTAAAATAACACCATACTTACGTCCTTCTTTAGCTATACGATCAAATATATTATAACCAATTAGGAAAGTATCTGTATCATTTTGAATATATCTATGTGCCTCTTCAACAATTAAATGAAATGGAATGCTTGCCCTATTAGATAACCCTTTAGCAAAACTAAATATTAAACGAGAATATATTTTGACGATAACCTTAGCGAAAGTATCATCAACATCATCTAAGTTAATATTTACAAATTGGAATTTACGACCATTAGTTATTAGTAATGACGAAATGAATTGTTCTAGATTTATAAAACTTGGATAATCAAAATATTTTGCATTTTGACCAACTATTAGAGAATGTAACCTTACTTTTATTGTAACTGAGTCACCATATGTATTTTCATTTCTTAACCATCCTTCACTAATTAAAGTAAAGTTAAGAGCTTTTTCTAAGGTATCTAATGTATAGAAAACAGATCCTTCTGGCTCATAATTATCGTATTCTTCTTTAATAAATTTATTAAGATATTCTGTCATCAAAACACTTTCAGTAAAGTTACCAAATTGATCTATTAAGAAACACTCACGGAATTTTCTAGTATAACCAACTCCTTGGATTGTACTTTCGAGATTAAATTCAGGTGTTGAACATGAAGCGATGATAGAAAATATATCATTTCTCTTATTGGGTGCGGTTTGATTAGTATATAGTATAGCCATAATTGCTTTGGCTATTAAATGGTTTTTATAAGCATTAGCGTCTACTTCTTCTTGTGAAAATATGCGAGCTAATTTTAACATTCTTTCAATTATGGGAAGTTGTGAATGATTTGTTACATTTAAAAGAAGGGCTAAATCTTGTTCGTTAAGTAAATATATAGGTATACGAAGTTTTTCAGCATAGGGATCTATTTCATTGGTAGAAATAAAGCGATAATTATAGTTTGAGTTGATACTAGAAAGATTTTTAAAGGCATTATAGTATTCTGCTGATGAGTCAAACATAATTATATTTGATTTATATGGGAATAGTCTTTCATCTTCAAACATATTTTGAAATATTCTAGATACACCACAAGATTTACCAGAACCACTATTACCAAAAATGGCAAAATGATTACTGAAGAAACCATTTACATCCATAAATACAGGTCTATCATTATAAAATGGACTAGCTCCTAAAAGCATATTTCCATATTTATCTTCTCCTGTTATTAAAGGTATTTCTTCTTCTTTAATAACGCGACAAGTGGCATCAAGAGTTGGTTTACGTAGTGTTCCACCGATTAGTCTCCCATCTCTTATTTCACCTAAAAATCTTATTTTTACTATATTATCTTCTAAATCATCTACTTCGCCTAAAACTTTTTTTTCACTATCCTCGAAGATTACATGTAGATTCATTAAATTAAAAGTTATATCAGCATCATCCCTTAGTTTAACGTTTGCTGACTTATCACTTATGTATACTATTTTGTCAAACATGTATACTCCCCTCTTTCTTATTCTTTATGTAAACATTATACTATTTGTACCCCGTTTTAGCAAGATTAGTTTTCCTAAAAAAAATACTAGTGTCTAGCATTTTATTAAATAATATTTTTAATAATTTCTGCTACTGCATGATCACTAGTACTTTCTAAAGCTTTGTATATTTTTTCCTTTTTAGTGTGTAAATTGAGCTTATTTTCATAGTCTTTTAATTTATCTCTTATCACATTTATTTGTTTTGAGATGGCATTTCTGCTTATATCATAGTTTTCTGATATTTCACTTAGGGAAAGGTTATTATAATAATATTCTTCAAAGTATTGTTGTTGTTTAATTGTTAGGAGTGGTTTATATATATCATATAGTTCATTATAATAAATAAATTCTTCCATATTATACTCCTAAAAAAGTGATTACTGATAGTGTTATAAGAATTACACCTACCAAAACGTAAACTAATGTTAAAAATTTACGATGGTATACTTTATAATTATTATATCCCATTATTAGAATGGTTAGGCCTAATGATAATTGAAGAAAGCCTGTAATACTTTTATTTAGTATATATACTATTGTTAATACCACTGTTATTAATGAAAATATTGCTTGTAAATACAAAAAGATATGATTGTTATTTTTTTTATTGTTCTTGTCCTTTTTCATATTTTACTCCTTTTATAAATCTTTAAATAATCCATAAATATATTTTTCAATATCGAATGATTGAAGATCATTTTCTCCTTCACCTAATCCAATATATTTAACAGGTATATTTACTTCATCTTTTATAGCTAAAACAATACCACCCTTAGCTGTTCCATCTAATTTTGTTAACACAATTCCGGTAATATTTGTTATTTCTTTAAAACTTTTAGCTTGACTAATACCATTTTGACCTGTTGTGGCATCAATTACTAGTAATGTTTCATGCGGTGCTCCTGGAATAAGTTGACCAATTACTCTATTTATTTTTTCTAATTCTTTCATTAGATTAACTTTATTTTGTAATCTTCCTGCAGTATCAATTAAGACAACATCATAGTTTTCTTCCTTAGCTTTTACTAATCCGTCATATACAACACTGGCAGGATCTGAGCCTTGACTTTTTCCATAAAAACTAGTATTAGTTTTCTTACTCCAATCTTCCAACTGAAGAACTGCCCCTGCTCTAAAAGTATCAGCCGCAATTAGAAGTACTTTTTTACCTTCATTTTTAAATTTTTGAGCTAATTTCCCTATTGTAGTTGTTTTTCCTACTCCATTAACACCCACAAATAAAACTACGGTTGGACCATTTTCTTGAAAGTTTATTTTGTTTACTAAAACATCTTCATTAACATAAATTATAAATAGTTCATCAATAATTATTTCTTTTAAATCCTCTGTACTTTCAATTTTTTCATGTTTTACTCTATCTCTTAATTTTTCAATGAAATTGGTAACCGTATTTACTCCAATATCTGCCATAATTAAAATTTCTTCTAATTCGTCAAAATATTCATCAGTAGCCTTTTTATATTTATTAGTAAGAGATGCTAATCTACTTACAAAACCTTCTCGTGATTTTGTTAATCCTTTTTCATAGACTTCTACTGACTTCTTTTTATTTTCTACCTTTTCAGGTATATCGCTAACATTTTCTTCAATATTTTCTGTTTTAAAAATGTTTTTTATTTTGTTAAATAATCCCATCTTATGTCTCCTTTAATTTTGTTTATTTTATTGTAACACAAAGTAGTTAAATATTAAAATATTTTTAATTACTACTTCAATTCGCAAAGGAGATAAACATATGCTAGAATAAATATTATTGGAGGTAAATGTAATGAAAATAATAACACTATGTGGAAGTATGCGATTTAAAAATGAAATGATAAGCATAGCTTGTGAACTAGAATTAAATGGGGATGTTGCTATTCAATGTGTATATTTTCCACAAAATAAGAAATTATCTGATTTTGAGTTAGAAAGATTAAGTAAACTTCATTATAAAAAGATTGAAATAAGTGATGCCATTTATGTTGTAAATGTAAATGGGTATATTGGAGAATCTACAAAGAAAGAAATAGAATATGCTCGTTCATTAAATAAAGAAATATTATCTCTTGAGCCATTATGTTAGTTATGGTTTAAAAATTTACTTTACGAACTCAAGAATTATTATTGTGATAGACAAAATATTAATTATATAGTATAATGTATGCGGTTAGTTCTTTTACATATTAAATTGAACGTAGAAAGGAGAATATAAAATTTTATGATAAAAAACAAACCTAGTGGAACAAAGATTGTTGTTTTAGGAGGTTTAGGTGAAGTCGGTAAAAATATGTATTGTGTAATGCATGGCGACGATATCGTTATTATTGATGCCGGGGTAAGTTTTCCAGAAAGTGAATTGATGGGTGTTGATTATGTACTTCCTGATTTTACTTTTTTAAAGGAAAATGAAGATAAAATTAGAGCGTTATTAATTACACATGGACATGAAGATCATATTGGTAGTATACCTTTTTTATTACAGAGTATTAATATACCTGCTATTTATGCTCCTCGTCATGCAAAAGAGTTAATAGCAGTAAAACTAGAGGATCGTAATATTAGATATGATAATTTATATGCTTATACCGATGATACTAAATTAAAGTTCGGAGAAATTGAAGTAGAATTTATCTTAATTACTCACTCAGTACCTGATTCACATGGTATTTGTGTTACTACTCCTGATGGTAGAATTGTAACAACGGGTGATTTTAAATTTGATCTTACTCCAATTGGTCCAATGGCTGATTTATATAAAATGGCTACTCTTGGACATGAAGGAGTTGATTTACTAATTAGTGATTCTACTAATGCTTTAAATGAAGGATTTTCAACAAGTGAATCTAAAGTTGACAGTGCTTTGAACGAAATGTTTGATCTTTATCCACAACAAAGAATAATTATTGCCACTTTTGCTTCCAATATCTATCGTGTAAAACACATTTTTGAAACTTGTTATAAACACAATAGAAAAATATGTGTGTTTGGTAGAAGTATGGAAAATAATATTAAAATTTCAATCGAAGGTGGTTATATAGATCACAAGGAACTATTAATTTCACCAGATGAACTTAGCCATTATAAGCCTGGAGACGTTACTATTTTGTGTACTGGTTCTCAAGGAGAGCCTTTGGCGGCACTTTCTCGTATGTCTAATGGTAATCACAAGTATGTAAAATTAAGACCAGATGATATAGTTATCTTTTCATCAAGTACTATTCCTGGTAATGCTTTAAGTATTTCAAAGATCATTAATAAGTTATGTTTAAACGGTGTATCTGTTTATACAAATAAATCTCTTAGTGGTCTTCATACTTCAGGACATGCTAATGAAGAGGAGTTAAAGTTAATGATTAGGTTGATTAAGCCTAAGTATTTAATGCCTTTCCATGGTGATTATCGTATGTTAAAACATCATGCTAATTTGGGAATTGAATGTGGTATCCCTAAGGAAAACACTTTTGTACTAAAAAATGGAGATTCCCTTGATTTAGTTAATCATGTTATTACTAAAGGTAAGAGCATGCCTGGTGCTGATATATATGTAGATGGTAACAGAATTGGTGAAATCGGTGGCGCAGTCATACGTGATAGAAAAATAATGGCTAATGATGGAATATTAGTAGTAATAGTTAATGTAGACATGAAAAAACATGAATTACTAATCAGACCAAATATTACTACTCGTGGATTTATACAAATAAATGAAAATGAGGAACTATTGAAAAAAATAGAAATGTATGCTGATAAAATAGTAAAAGAACAACTAAAAAATACTCATTCAACATTTGCAAGTATTAAATCTTGTCTGACTGCAGAGTTAATTCCTTATATAAATGAGTTAACTGGTAGAAAGCCTATTATTTTACCAATAATTTTAGATATTAAAAAAGAAACTAAAGTCGAAACAGAGACTGTTTAGTTTCTTTTTTTATGTCCATTAAGCTTTTATATTTTACTGATGTCTTATTTTTTTCTATTTCCCTTATTCTATTTTTTAATAGCTCTAATTCTCCTACTTTATATAAATATGTAAATTCAAATAAGAGAGAAGTATTTTCATTCATTACTATCTTTTGTTTCAAATAGTAATCAAATAGGTGACCTATTTCATGTATAGCTATACTTGTAGTATAATGATCTTTTGGTCTAGGAATTCTAATACTAACTTCTTTCGAATCATTTTTATAGATGCCACATAAGTCAATTCCAAATTCATCTATTAAATTATCACTTATTATTTTGGTATGTTCAGGAATAAATTTATAGAAGTCATTATCACCTAGATCTAATTCTTGTAATATAGTAATTAATTTAGTAATCATTTTATAAAAAGAGAAACTACTTAGCCTCTTCTTGAGCTCGTGTTTCTCTTACAACTGTTATTTTTATAGTACCTGGATACTTTAATGTTGTTTCAACTTTCTCTTTTATTTCTCTAGCTATCGTATGAGCTTTTAGGTCATCAACTTCTTCAGGTTTTACTATTACTCTTAGTTCTCTGCCTGCTTGAACAGCAAAGGATTTTTCTACACCCTCTATTTCGTTACCTACAGCTTCTAATTGTGATAGTCTTTGAATATAATTTTCAAGTGAATCGTTTCTTGCTCCTGGACGTGAGGCGCTTAAACTGTCGGCAATTGCAACTATACTTGAAATGATACTTGTTGCTTCTGTATCACCATGATGTGATTCAATAGCGTTTATTACCACTTCATTCTCGTGATATTTTTTAGCTATTTGTGAACCTAATTCTACGTGGCTTCCTTCTAAATCATGATCTATGGCTTTTCCAATATCATGTAGTAGCCCTGCTCTTTTAGCTAAGTTAACATCTTCATCAAATTCTCCAGCTAAGACACCTGCAAGTTCTGCCACTTCAATGGAATGAGTTAAAGCATTTTGACCATAACTTGTACGGAAATGAAGTTTACCAACTAATTCAACTAATTCGGTATCCATCTTTGTTATACCTAATTCGAATAAGGCATCATTACCATATTCCATCATTTTTTGTTTTAAGTCCTTGCTAGTTTTGTCATAAATTTCTTCGATACGTGTAGGATGAATTCTACCATCCTTTATAAGTGTTTCTAGTGTTAATCTAGCAATTTCACGGCGTAGAGGATCAAAACTTGATATGACTACAGCTTCTGGAGTATCATCAATTATTAAATCAACACCAGTAATAGCTTCTATTGTCCTAATATTTCTTCCCTCTCTACCAATAATTCTACCTTTCATATCATCATTTGGTAAATTGACAACCGTGATTGTTTGTTCATTAGCAATATCAGCTGCATATCTTTGCATCGCTGTTACTATTAGATTCTTGGCATTTTTATCAGCCAACATCTTAGCTTCTTGTTCTTGCTCTTTTATATATGTCGCTACTTCCTTTGACATATTTTGTTTTACTTCATCCATAAGTAATTCTTTAGCTTCTTCTTTGCTGAAATTTGCAATTTCTTGTAATAGTTTCAATTGTTCATTTTTTAGTTCTTCTACTTTACTTTTTTCATCTTGAATTTCATCAAATTTATTATTTAATCGTTCTTCTTTTTCGTCTAACAAAGTCTCTCTTTTCTGATATAGTTCATCTCTTTTATCCATGTTCTTTTCGCGTTGCAAAAGTCTATCTTCAGTTTCTTTTAAATCAGCTTTTTTTTCTTTTAGTTCTTTATCAAATTCAAGTTTTAGACGATGAGTTTCTTCTTTTTGTTCAAGAATTCCTTCTCTTTTTATTTTCTCTGCTTCTTTGCGAGCTTTTTCTAGCATTTCTTTTATTTTGTTCGTTGTTTTTGTTCTCCTAATATAACTTAGAAGTATAATTAGGAAAATGCCCAAAATTAATCCAATTAAAATTAGTAAAGCGGAAAAAACAATTTGTTTATTCATCTTTTCCTCCACTCTAGAATATATTTAAAATATTATCAATATTTAAACCATAATCTAATTCTATTGTAGATGTCATTTTTAATTGTGTCAAGTTTAATGTTTTTCATTATCTTGGAAAAAATTTTTTATTACTTCATAGTCGGAATAGTAAACCTTTTTATCCTTTATAGCCATATACTCATCGCGACCTTTACCGAGTATCGCTACTACATCACCGGCTTTTGCCATAGTAAGAGCTTTTTTGATAGCGCTTTCTCTATTTTCTTCTTTTTCATAGTTATTTTTTTCTATTAATTTGGTTAAATCAGAAATAATATCAGAGACGTTTTCATTTCTTGGATCATCCATGGTAAATATTACATGATCGGATAATTGTGATGTTATCTTGCCCATAGCGGATCTTTTTTGCTTTTCTCTGCCTCCGGCACTTCCAATTACTGTAATAATTTTATTATGTTTTAACTTCTTTAAAGTAGATAAAATGTTCTTTACACCATTTTCTGTATGGGCATAGTCTAAAATAATTGTAAAGTTTTGTCCAAAGTCTAATTGTTCAAATCTACCATTTATTGTATTAATACTTTTGATTCTTTTGATGATAGTTCTAGGAGGGAGTCCTAATAAAAGGGCACAGGCAAAAGCCGCTGTTATATTATAGGCATTGTACTCACCAACTAGATTTGTTGTTATATGATAGGATGTATTTTTGTGTAAAATGTCGAAGTGTGTCGACATATTTTTACATTTAATATGACAAATTATGAAATCACAGTCGGAACTTTTTCCATAAGTGTAAACTTTGCCTCGACTTACTTTACGTATTTTTTCTGCATGTTTATCGTCATAATTTAAAATACATATGCCAGTTTTCTTTACTTTCTTAAATAATTTGGCCTTAGCATTGACATAATTGTCTATATTTTTATGAATATTTAAATGATCTTCTGTGATATTTGTTAGTATGGCAACATCATAATTAAATTTGTCAACTCGACGATGTAGGAGTGCTTCACTTGACACCTCCATTGAAACAGTTTTACATCCCGCTTGACTAAGTATTGATAAAAAGTTGTATAATTCTTCCATTTCTGGAGTAGTATTATTTAATTTAAAAAACATTTGTTGATATTCTAAGCCATTTGTACCTATATTACAGCAGTTTAATTCATCTTTTAGGATATTATATATTATAGTTGAAGTTGTGGTCTTTCCATCCGTTCCTGTTATACCTATAAACTTGAAATTTTTTTCTATATGATTATAAAATTTGAGGCATATTTCTTCTAAGGCTTTATTTGTATCTTTCACGATGATTACGGGAACATCAACATCTACTTTTTTTTCACTTATAATAGCGGAAGCTCCATTAGTTACAGCTTCACTTATGAAGGCATGATGGTCACAGTTGTAACCGTGAACCGCTATAAAGAGATCTCCTTTCTTTATTTTTTTAGAATTTGTTTTTATTCCATATATCGGAATATTATATTTACATTTTATTAATTCATTTAATCTTTTCATACTATAGATTATGTTCTTTAAAGAAAAAGGTCAACTTATCATTTAAGTTGACCATAGTTTATTTATTCTTTTCTGTACTAGTATTTTGAGATATTCCATAGAATTCTCTTACTTTTTCTTCTATTTCTTGTGTAAGATCAGGTGTTTCTTTTAATAAAAGTTTAACATTTTCTTTTCCTTGACCTAATTTTTCACCTTCATAACTATACCAAGCACCTGTTTTTTCTATGATTCCAGCTTCTACACCTAAATCGATTACTTCGCCTTCTCTACTTACACCTTCGCCATACATTATATCAACAACTGCTGTTTTAAATGGAGGAGCTACTTTATTTTTAACTACTTTAATGGTAGTTTTATTACCAACGACTCCATCTCCCATCTTTAATTGTTCATTTCTTCTTACATCTAATCTAATTGTTGAATAAAACTTTAGGGCTCTTCCTCCAGTTGTTGTTTCTGGATTACCGAACATAACACCTACTTTTTCACGTAATTGATTAATAAATATAGCAATAGTATTGGTTTTACTAATAGTTCCAGATAGTTTTCTTAGAGCTTGAGACATTAATCTAGCTTGTAGACCAACATGTGAGTCACCCATTTCACCATCAATTTCTGCTTGTGGCACTAATGCTGCAACTGAGTCTATTACTATGATGCTTATGGCCTCACTTTTTACTAGGGCATCACATATTTCTAGAGCTTGTTCCCCTGTATCTGGTTGTGATAAAAGTAGCTCATTAATGTTTACTCCTAACTTTTCTGCATATACAGGATCAAGAGCATGTTCTGCATCTATAAAAGCAGCTCTTCCCCCCGTTTTTTGTACTGATGCAATTGCTTGAAGAGCAAAAGTTGTTTTACCACTTGACTCTGGTCCATAAATTTCAATAATTCTTCCTCTTGGATATCCACCTACACCTAAGGCAATGTCTAAAGATAGACATCCACTAGATACTACATCAACCTTCATATGTTGATTTTCCCCAAGTTTCATTATAGATCCTTTTCCAAATTGCTTTTCAATATCACTTAAAATTTGATCTAAATCTTTATCCTTTTTTGTTGTGTCTGCTTTTTTCATAAAAACCTCCTAGTTTTTCGTTACATTTTAATTTTACATGAGAACAAAAAAAATTGCAAGATGTTTTTCGAACAAATTTTCGCAATTTTGCAATTTGAGACTGAATCATTACATTTTATATAGTTTATTATCATTTTGATAGGATATTTATGTTAAAAATTACAAAAAAACTATTATTCATTTGCGAATAATAGTTCTTTATTTAATAAGTAATACTGTATACCACTTACTACTGATAAGACTGTTGCGATTAGTAATAAGAAATCTGAAACATTAATTGGTATTAATTCAAATGGTAAGTTATAGAAAAATGCAAGAGTTGTTCCTATCATTAATGTAGCAGTTTTTAATTTTCCACTTTTAATTGCGGCAACAACTTTTCCTTTACTAGCAGCTTGCATTTTAATAGCATCAACAAATGTATCTCTAAGTACAGTTACTACTGGTACTATAATTGGTAGCATTCCTTTATATGCTAAAATAATCAATACTGAATTAACAAGAATTTTATCAGCAATAGCATCTAACATTTTTCCTAAGTCTGTTACCTGATTATTTTTTCTAGCAAGGTAACCATCAACAAAGTCAGTAATACTTGCTAGGACAAAAATTATACCAGCAACTATATATTGTAGACTAATAATAATTGTACCTACTTTAAATTGCGGCCACTGAAAGCCAATAGAATAAAATGGGAAAATCAAAATTATTATAACAATAAATGTTGCTATTATACGTGATACAGTTAGTTTTGTGGGTAAATTCATATTAGGCCTCCTACTTCATTTACTTTAATAATATTTTTTAATTCACTAGTTCTTGGTGAAGTTTTGGAAACATGATGTACAACAAGTATTGTTATAATAGTTATAAGTATTAAAATACCTCCCACTATTCCAACAATTGGCCATATGTTTATCTTTCTTTTATGCTCTATTGTATAAGGAGACTTAATTTTATTTTCTTGTTCTTTTGACTCTTCTTTTTCTCTAGCAATTCTAATATCGTCTAAAGATATTTTAGAAGTATGTTCAAATAAAAATTCATTGAACTCATCAATAACCTTGTCTGGATTAAGCCCTAAATACTTAGCATACATTTTTATTTGTTGTTTGAGCTTATATACATCTTTAAATGCTCTAGTATTACCACTTTCTATATTTTCAAGTTGTGTTACGGAAATATTCATATCATCTGCTGCTTCTTCTAAGTTAACACCATTTTCTATTCTGGTTCTTCTTAAATAACTGCCTAATTCTTTCACTTTTAACACCTCTTTATTAACAAATAATATTTATAAGCCATGTTCCGTCCTCTTAATAAGAGTGACAAACATCTATCTACCGATTGCTCGGTCCCTAACTTAGTTCTTATTACCTCGTTAAAGCTCCCCTACCATAATTTGGGTTTCTCACTCGTGGAGTTTACCTCGTTTCATTTCCGGCTTTCGCCTTATTCGTCACTGCGGCACTTTATAAAAAGAAGTCATATTCTAGGAACTTAGACTTCTTCTTAGTCGTTAGAATCATCTACCTTAGGTTATTTTTTCCCTAAGCACGAACACTACAGACATCACAGCCTGTGTGAGCATGGACTTTCCTCAGCTCTCCAGGCACATAATAATATGTGGGAGAACCGCGTTTGTCAAATATTATTCATTACTATTATCATCCTGGTTATAATTATCTTTGTTGTAACTAGTTCTATCAGCCTTACTTACTCCATATACTAATTTTTCCAACCTAGCTAGTCTTCTCATGATATCAACGTTAGTAACTTCAGGAGAATCATTATTCTTAACTATCTCAGCATTAATTCTGGCATTACGAAGTTCCTGTTTTAAATTCATGTTTTCAGCTAAAAGATCATTTTTTTCTTGTTCCAAGTTATTAATAATCTTATAGAATTGTTCATAATCAGTAATTATGATATCTAGAAATTGATCAACTTCTTTAAGACGATACCCTCTAGTATCTATTTTAAAGTCCTTTTCTAAAATATCTTGTGGTGTAAGTGTTATCTTATTTTGATACATCCTCTATCACCAATCCCTTACGCTATTATTATTACAAATATTGCTAATTTTGTCAATTAGTTGGGGATGTTTTGGATACTATTTATTTTTTAAAAATATACTTTTTTCTTTTAGCTTTATATAATTTATGTCATCTATCATCTTATTCATAGTAAAAATAACTTCTAAATATTGCATATTTATATCACCAAGAGCATTGTATAATATTTTTTATTCTTTGTAATAAATTCGACAAAACTAGATTATTTTTTCAAAAAAATTATATAAAAAACGATGGAAAAATATATATCAATATAGTATAATATATCGTAGGTGATGAGATGAATTATCCTAATGGTATAAAGAAGAATTTTAAAAGTTCTAATTTTATTAACTACGCTAATCGTGGAATGAAGCTTGAAGATGATTTAAATATTACTAATAATTATTATAGGGATATGGATGTTGCTTATATATACAAGAAACCTACGCCTATAAAGATTACTAAAGTAAATTATCCATCGCGAGATAAAGCTATGATTAAAGAAGCTTTTTTCGATACGCCTTCCACTACCGATTATAATGGTATTTATAAGGGTAAGTATGTAGACTTTGAAGCAAAAGAGACAAATTCATTAACTTCTTTTCCATTAAATAATATTCATAAGCATCAGATAATACATCTAAACAATATAGCTCGTCATGGAGGAATAGCCTTCATTATAGTTAGATTTACGATGTTAAATGAAACATACTTATTATTTCAAAGTGATGTTCAACATTTTTTAGATACACAAAAGAGAAAATCAATTCCTCTAAGTTATTTTAAAGAATGTGGATATTTGTTGAAAGATAAATTTAATCCAAGAGTTGATTATTTAGAAATATTAGATAAGGTTGGAGGAATTATAGATGGCAAAAAGAATTAAAAGGAAAAATGATGTTGAAAAAACAAGAAAATTTGAAACAAAGGATTTGAAAGGAAAAAGAACAACTAATAAGGAAAGTAATAATACTAGTAGTAAAACAATGAAAATAATATTACTAGTAATTCTTGCTTTAACATTAGTACTTTGTTTTATTAAACTTGGTGCTATATGTACAGTGGTTTTAGCTTTTGGTATACTTATTATTTTAAGAATCTACGCGTTACTTAAAAGTTCTAAACTGTCGCGGAAGAAAAAGAAAGTTATAAATATTATTCTTATTATAATATTAACCCTTGGAATTATTTGTTTAGTAGCTTTTTCAGCTTTCTTGATTTATATAACAGTATCTGCACCTAAGTTTAATCCTGATAACTTAGATACTCAGGAATTATCTATTATGTATGATAGTAATGGTCAAGTAATCGCTAAATTGGGAGCAGAAAAACGTGAAAAAGTAAAATATGATGAACTACCTCAAGTCTTAATAGACGCAATTGTTTCTACAGAAGATTCAAGATTTTATCAACATAACGGATTTGATGCACCTCGTTTCTTCAAAGCAACATTAAAACAATTACTTGGTGATAATAGTGCTGGTGGAGCTTCTACTCTTTCAATGCAAGTTGTTAAAAACAGTTTTACAGATGCTTCACAAGACTCTGGTATAAAAGGTATTATACGTAAGTTTACTGATATTTATCTTGCTGTATTTAAGTTAGAAAAAAATTACACCAAAGAAGAAATAATAGAGTTTTATGTTAATAACCACTACTTAGGTGGAAATATATATGGTGTTGAGGAAGCTAGTCAAGCTTACTTTAATAAAAGTGTTGGAGAACTTAATTTGAGTGAGGCAACTATAATAGCTGGTATGTTTAAAAATCCTGGTGGTTATAGTCCAACTCTTCATCCAGATAATGCTGCAGCTAGAAGAAAAACAGTGTTATACTTGATGAGAAGACATGGTTATATAACAGAGGAAGAACAAAAACTTGCTAATAGTATCCCAGTAGCGTCATTAACAAAAGATGCTAGTGGTAATTCAACATCTAATGGAGTTAGTCCTTATCAAAGTTATATTGATACAGTTGTAAAAGAATTAGATAAAAAATATAATGTTAATCCTTACAAGACATCTTTACTAATTTATACTAATATGGATAGAAGTAAACAGGAAGGTATTAATAGAGTATTTAATGGAGAAAGTTATAAATGGGTAGATGATCAGATACAATCAGGTGTTTCTGTATTGGATTCACAAACTGGTAAATTATTAGCTGTTGGAGCTGGTAGAAATAGATCTGTTGGTGATTATAACTTTGCTGCTGATATAAAAAGACAACCTGGTTCTACAGCAAAACCTTTATTTGATTATGGTCCCGGAATTGAATATAATAACTGGTCTACTTATCAACAATTTGTTGATGAACCTTATACATATACTGGTGGTAGAAAAATATCAAACTGGGATAATGGATATATGGGTCAAATGACCTTACGTAAAGCGCTTTCGTTATCACGTAATATTCCAGCTCTTAAGGCTTTCCAACAAGTTGATAAATCTAAAATTATTCAATTTGTCACAAATTTAGGTATTCAACCAGAAGTTGAAAATGGAACTATTCACGAAGCACATTCTATCGGAGCGTTTACCGGTGTTAATCCAGTACAAATGAGTGCTGCATACGCTGCCTTCTCAAATGGTGGATATTATAATGAACCATATTCCGTAAGTAAAATTACTTATCGTGAAACTGGCAATACTATTGAACATAAATCTGAAAAGAAAAAAGCTATGAGTGATTCTACTGCATATATGATAGCTAGTGTACTACAAGATGTTAAATTAAATGGTGGTGGAACAATAACTAATTATGCTGTTAAAACTGGTACTACTAACTTTGATGATGCATATGTAAAAAGTAAAGGTCTTCCAGGAGATGCTATTCGTGATTCTTGGGCCGTTGGGTTCTCTACTAAAACAGTTGTAGCTATGTGGTATGGATATAATGAATCTACAAAAGAACATTGTATGAGAAACTTGCCTTCTTCTATTGAAAAGGATAAATTATATAGAACTTTAGTTAAGGAAGTTGTTGAATCTAACAGAGAAGAATTTAAAATGCCTGATAGTGTGGTAAAATTACCTATCATCAGTGGTAGTAATCCTGCTAAAGTAGCACCTACAGGATATAGTGGTTCTGTTGTTTATGAACTATTTAAGAAAGATCATCAACCAAATGGTACTTCTAGTGGGGAAAAAGAAAATAAACTTGCTACTCCATCTAATTTAAAGGTTACCTATAGTGATGGTACAGTTACTCTATCATGGGGAGCTGTCCAAAATCCTTATACTGAATATGGTACATTTGGTTATAATGTTTACTTTGGAAATACTTTATTAGGATTTACAGAATCAACTTCATTTACTAAACAGTTAGCAAATCCATATGGTACTTATAAAGTAGTGGCAACCTATCAAAGTTATAGTGGAATTAATAGTGATGCGGCTTCTTATACATTAAAAGAATCTAGTAATACTAAACCTACTACACCGGAAAAAGCAGAGCTTAAATATACTATTAAATATTATTGTGGCACTTCTTTAATTGAAGAAGTAGTTAAGACTGTTCAAACATCATCTAATGGTTATTACTTAAAAGATTCAGATATTGCTGATAGTACAAAAATACCTGATACATGTTCGCAAACAGATCGAACTTTTAGTAGCAATATTCCTGGTTCTATAACAAACGGTTCAACTATAACGGTTACTTATAAAGAAAAAGTTACACAATAAAGGAATGATTAAACTGAATCATTCCTTTTTTTTGTACATATATTAGCTAAACCACAACTAGTACAATCTGGTTTAGCGGCTTTGCAATGGTATCTACCAAATAAAACGAATTGTTTATGTGTTTTAGACCAATTTTCACGCTTAAATTTCTGTTTTAATTTACTTTCTATTGTTATTACATTATCAGTTTCTTTTACCAATCCTAGACGTTTTGAGACCCTTTCAACGTGTGTATCAACGGCAAAGGCTGGATAATTATAATATTCACTTAAAAATACATTAACCGTCTTTCGTCCAACTCCTGGCATTGATTCCAATTTAGATCTTTCTTTTGGAACCTTAGAATTATATTTATCTACTAAAGTTTCAGATATGTCATGTACGTACTGAGCTTTTTTATGATAAGAACCTAATGGTCTTAATATTATTTCTAAATCGGCAATAGGAGCTTGTTTTAAAAGATCTAAGCTATTATATTTTTCAAATAATGCTTTAGTTACCTGATTAACCCTTTTATCAGTTGTTTGGGCACTCAAGACTATAGCAATTAATAGTTCATAATCTGTAGTAAAATTTAATTCACACCAAGGATTGGGTATTAGACTATCAAGATAATTTTCTACAATAGATACCCTATTCTTCATATGAATCATCATCCTCAAACCAATTATAATCAAATATTTCTTCTACTGGTTCTTCTTTTTCTTTTTTACGATGAAGATTTCTATTTTTATCAACATCTTCCTTATTCTTTATACCTTTTTTCTCCCATTCATATAAAATCTTATCAATATAGCGTAAATTATTAACTCCGTTAAATGTGGCCTCTTTGACGGCTTCTCTGACAAGTTCTTCACTACTGCCATTCTCTAACCAGGACTTGATAATCTCATTTTCCATAGGACTAAGAGTTCTACCAAATTCTTTCTCTATAAAAGTAAAAACACTACTATTTAATTCATCTAAATTGTCATTAACATTTGAAACCATCTTTAATGATATTTTACGGTAAAAATCATCTAAGTCTATTATATCTTCAAGAATATTTTTGTCATTTTTTACAACATCAACCTTAAGCATTTTTTTATCAGTTAATGTTGAAATATATTTCATAACATCTTTTAAGGGTATATTTAAATCATTACTTATTTTGCCTGGATCAAATAATTCTTTGTCACCTTTATTATATAAATACATTAGAAAAATAAATTCATCTAAGTCAAGTTTTAAATCTTTATAGTTTTTTAATAAATATAGTGGAATAACCATATGACCACTTTTGTATAATTCAATTAGCTTTTTATCCATATGTTCCTCCATTCGTTAATATATTATAACGTTTTTTATAAAATTTCACTAGTAAAATTTACAACACAATAATTTAGTAATGCTTTACGATTATTTTTTAATCTTTTATATAGTACTTCTTTTTCTAATTCATCATATATGGTCTTAATAAATGGTCCTTTTTCTATAGATAAACAATTTAATATTTCGGGAATACTTATAGCTAGATCTTTTCTAGAATGAATTACCAGATTGTTATAAGATCTTGTAATGTCTTTCTTGGGAATGTTTTTGATTGCACCAGCTATACTATTTACATAAAGACCATATTTATATAGATTGTATGGATCCAAATTATTTAATGGTAATACTTCTTTTACTGATTTTATTAATTCTTTTTCATTATTGGTAAAACGATATGTATTTTCTTCTGGATCAATTATGGCCCAAATACCAATTAAAGACTCTGTATTAGTAACATTTTTCAAATTATTTAGTTCTAACTCTTTATCTAGGCCTAATTCTATTAATAGGTCTATCCCTCTTTTAGCATTAGGACTAGTAAATATTTTATCTAGTTCTTCTCTTTTTCTTTCATATGATATTTTTTTTAGAAGATGTTTATTTTTATTGATGCCATCTATAATTTCATCACTTAGAGAAAAATCTAATTTAGTGGCAAAACGGATGGCCCTTAGAATACGCAAAACATCTTGACTGAATTTATAATTAGCGTCTCCTACGGGTTTTATCAGATGATTAGCTAAATCTTGTCTGGCATTTAGATAATCTATTATTTTTTTATTTTTATCCATGCAGATAGTATTTATTATAAAGTCTCTACGCATTATATCTTCTTTTAAATCATCAATATATTCTATTTCTACAGGTCTTCTATAATCATTATATGATATTTCTCTTCTAAAAGTAGTTATTTCAAATCTGTTATTTTTAATATAAATAGTAACAGAACCATAATCTTCGGCAGGAAGTATCGCTCCTTCAAATATTTTTATTAGTTCTTTAGGCTTAGCATTTGTACATATATCAACATCATTTGAATCTAATCCCATTAAATGATCTCTCACGTATCCACCAACTATATAGGCTTCATAACCGTGTTCTTCTATTTTTTTTATAACTTTAAGTGCTGTTGTTAGCAATTTTTTCACCTACCTAAAACAGATAAAATTTGTGGAATAAATATCATAAGTCCAATAATTGCTGCGGCAATTGCTAGTATTAAAACTGCTCCTGCTGCTGAGTCTTTAGAATGACCGGCAGCAATATATTTTTCTTCGGCATTCATTCTTATCATATTATTTAGCACTTCAATAGCAGTATTAAAACATTCAGCCGCTAAAACTAGACCAAATAAAATGATACATATTATCCACTCAAATTTACTAATGTTAAATACCAAACCAAAAGCAATGACTAAAATCATTATACAAATATGAACGCGCATATTTCTTTCGCCTTTGATATTGTAAATAATTCCATCATATGCATATTTAAAACCTTTAAGAAAAGATATTATAGCTTTTTTTAATGATTTCATCACAATCACTTCCACTTTCATTATACTATAAAATACCAAAATGAAAAAGCCAAGATTAATCAATATTGGCTTTCTTTACTTTGTTGGACATTTTTTCAAAAGAAAAAGGACTATTGTCCTTACTTCTATTATTTATTAACAGCTTCTTTTAATGCAGAACCTGCTTTGAAAGTTGGAGCTTTACGAGCTGGAATGCTTACTTTAGCTCCAGTTCTAGGATTATGTCCTTCACGTGCAGCTCTTTCAGATACAGCGAAAGTTCCGAAACCAACAACTGGTACTTTATCTCCCTTTGATAATGCTTCTACTATTGTTGCAAATGTTGCATCAATAGCACGAGTTGTATCAGCTTTTGTTAAACCTGTTTTTTCAGCAACAGCCTCTACTAATTCAACTTTTTTCATAGTATTTAATTCCTCCTATAATTTCTATTAAGCACATACTATGCTTACATAACTAACTTATCACAACTTATATGAAAATACAACAAAATTGCGTTATTTTTACACGTTTTTACTTAGAATTACTAATATTTTTATTAATTGTTTCTAAAATATTAATAATATGACCTATTGCATATATAAACATACATAGTAGAAAGCTTGCAAACCAGAAGAAAATAGTTAAAGAAATATTATACTCAGTAGTCGTACAAGTAGCACTATATAGTCCACTTGAGACACATGATGGGAATATATTTCCTAAAATGATTCCCATGAAGAAACAAATAATCATAGTCAAAATTGATACTTTTTGATAAAAATTATATTTATATTTTTTTACCTGTTTTAATGCTTTATCAATTTTAGGAATATCTTTTTTTTCTTCATCAATTTGTTCAAATAAATTTTTAGACATTTTTATCATCCTTCTTTGTCTTTTTTTTCTTCTTTGGTTTATTACTAGTAGTTTCTTTATTATTTTCTGCTTGTTCTTTTTCTTCTTGTTTTACTTCAGCTAAATTTCTTTTTTCACAGTGATCCTTATACAAATAGATATATCTACTAAATAATATAATATAGATAGTATCAAATAATGTTAGAACAACTCCATCAAAGTTAGTCGTACTGATTAAATTTACTATTAATAATACAAGGCTAATTACACTAATAATGTAAAAATACCAGTCATTTTTTATTTCATCGAATGGAAATTTATCTAAGCCTAGATCACTCCAAAATCTTGTCTCTGGTAAAAATGTGTAAGCCATATATGAAATAATCATAATATTTAGTAAAAGTGATGTTATAGATGATAATCCAAATGATTGAAATAAAGTAAAGACTGAGGCTACCGTAATTAATAAGTATAGTATTATATAAATTACATTTATTAAATTAAAGTTTGTTCTTCCTACCTTTGTCTTTAAAAATATAAAATAAATTAAGGCAGCAATATATGTTGAATTATGATTAAGAAGATTTCTTAGCATAACAGATGATGTTAAATTATTATTAACGGCAAAAGCCTGAGATATAATAATAATTGCTGCGGCTACGGCTAAAATAATATTAGTTAAAATATTGGGATTATCATACCACTCTTTTTCAGTATTAATTTTTTCCATCTTATCCTCCTATATTTAGATTATAACACTTAAAAATAAATATGTATACTTTTACAAAGGTCATGGTGTACATTTTAGTAAAATAGCTAAAAATATATTTTGATATTTTATGGATTTATCTATCATTATTGTTTTTTGATTATAATTTTGCTACACTATTTATGAAATATATGCTATAATATTAGCTCAAAAGGAGGGATAATGTGATTCCAACAGTAGCTTTAGTGGGAAGACCAAATGTCGGTAAAAGTACACTATTTAATAAAATGACGGGAAAGAAAATATCAATAATAGAGGATACTCCTGGTGTTACTAGAGACCGTATTTATGAACAGGTAACTTATGAGAAATATCGTTTTAATTTAATTGATACTGGTGGTATTGATGGTAGTGGGGAAAAGTTTAATACGGAAATTCGTATGCAGGCTGAAATTGCTATTGACCAAGCAGATGTAGTGGTATTCGTTGTAGATGGAAAAGAAGGCCTTACTTCTAATGACTTATTAGTAAGAGATATTCTTAGAAAGAGTAAAAAAAGAGTTATCGTCGCAATAAATAAGGTTGATGTTAAAGACGCAAAAGATAATATGTATGATTTTTATGAACTAGGATTTGATAATTATGTATTAATCAGTGCTATTCACAATACAGGGTATAACGATTTATTAGATATGATTTGTCTTGAATTTAGAGAAAATGAGAATGAATATGTAGATGATAGATTAAAATTTTGTATTATCGGAAGACCTAATGTTGGTAAAAGTAGTTTAATGAATGCTCTTTTAAATGAGGAAAGAGTTGTTGTTAGTAATGTTGCTGGTACGACTAGGGATTCTATTGATTCTATTGTAAAGTATAATAAAGAAGAATTTGTAGTTATAGATACGGCTGGTATGAGAAAAAGAGGAAAAATCTATGAAGCTGTTGAAAAATATAGTTTGGTAAGATCCATGCGAGCAATAGATAGAAGTGATATTTGTTTAGTAGTTATTAATGCCGAAGAGGGAATAAAAGAACATGACAAACATATCGCCGGTTATGCTATCGATAGTGGTAAAGGTCTCATATTTGTTGTAAATAAGTGGGATAAAGCAAAAGATACAAGTATTAATGAATTTACTAAACTTATGAGGGCAGAGTTCCAATTTGCAACATATGCTCCTATTGTATTTTTATCTGCTCTTACAAAAAAGAGAATTAATACTTTAATGCCTGAGGTTGTAAGAGTTGGTAACAATATTAAAAATGAAGTAAAAACAAATGTATTAAATGATGTAATTTATGATAGTTATCAGTTAAATATACCTCCTAGTTACAAAGGAAAGAGATTAAAAATTTACTTTACTAGTCAGACAGGTATAAAACCTCCTAAATTTACCTTTAGAGTTAATGACAAGGGATTAGTTCATTTTTCTTACGAAAGATACTTAGAAAATAAAATAAGAGAGAATTTTGACTTTACAGGTACGCCAATTACACTCCAATTTAAGAATAGAAGGGATGATTAATTATGTTATTTAATTTCTTTGGAAAAAGTTTAGAAGAAGCAGAAAAAGAATTAGAAGGATTAAAAAAAGCCTATGAGATTTTAAATGATCGTTATAAAAAAAAGACAATTACTTTAGATCAGTTTAGAATTCAATGTGCAGATATAACCAAAAAAATAGAAAAATGTCAAAAAATTATAGATAAAAAAAGTTAACAAACAAACCTCTTATCATATAATATGGTAGGAGGTTTTTTATGTTTGGAGATAGCTTTTTTAAACGGGTTGAAAACAAAACTAATGTGGATAAAAACACTATTTTGTCTTTAGCCAAAAAAATTCAAGATGGAAACATGAAAGATGAAAAAACTTTACGAGAAGTAGTTAGTGAAATAAGTAATCTAACTGGTAGAGAGGTATCTAAGGAAAAAGAAGATAAAATTATTAATACTATTATTAATGATAATGTTCCTAATGATATAGATAAAATGTTTTAAAATAAAAAACCACTATATATTTTATAGTGATTTTTTTTATCAGTTGGAAATAATTACTGTTCCACCATTTGCTGATGCTAACATCTTATCTATATAATTCTTACTGGTGTTACCTTTTACCTTAACAGTTATATTTTCATTATTACCAATAAACATATTAGTATACTCCTTAGTAGGAAGTGTAGCATTTTTAATATTTAAATCGACTAGATTAATACAATCAGAAAACATTTCTTCAGCAGTTGGAATATTCGTAAATGAACTTAAATCAAGGGAAGTAAGCCCGTAACATGAAGTAAACATAGAATCCATACTTGTTACTTTTGATGTATCTACTCCACTGAAATTTACTGATGATAAGTTATGACATCTTTTAAACATATTAGCAAACGAGGTAGAGTTAAATTTTATATTACTTAAATCAACTGATACTAAACTTGGTAAACTCATAAATGCGCTGTTTAATGAAGCATTATTAAAATCAAATCCACTTAAGTTAATATTTTTTAGAGAAGTACAAGATGTGAAAGTATTTTTTAAACCATTAGAGGTATTTAAAGAAGTCTTAGTAAAGTTTGTTAAATCTAATGATTCCAAATTATAACAACAATAGAACAATCTATACAAACTTACTATTTTAGAAGTGTTTAATTGAGATAGGTTGATTGATTTAACAGAATAACAACAAGCAAAGGCTGATTCAAGGGTTGTTAGATTAGTACTTGTAAAACCAGTCAAATCAATAGAAAGTATACTATAACAATTTTCAAACATATAATCCATTCTATTTAATTTGGGGGTCTTAAAGTTACTAATATCAACTTTCTTTAAACCATAACAATTTTGGAACATACCTTGAAGATTATCAACTGGAGAGGTATGGAAACTACTTAAGTCTAATTCCGCAAGATTATTACACCCTTCAAACATATAACTCATATTAGTGACTTTACTAACATCAAAACTGCTGAGATTAATTGATCTTATAGCTTTACATTTATAAAAGGCTTGACCCATATCAGTTACACTTGAAGTATCAAAATTAGTTAGATCTAACTCTTTTAAGTTCTCACAATTAGAGAAAATATTTTGAATACTTTGAACTTTTGATGTATTGAAATGACTAATATTTACGCTTTCTAGTTTTGTACAGCCATTAAATATACTCGACATATACATTAAATTAGGTGTATAGAAGTTCGATAAATCTACGGTCATTAGTGACTTACAGTTATTAAACATACTTTGAAGACTCATTACATTAGTTGTATCGAAATTAGACAAATCTACATTTACTAGGCTTGTACAATTATCAAACAAAGCATACAGTGTTGTAACTTTAGAGGTATTGATATTATTAAAATTGACATAATTTAAAGATGTATCATTCCAGAATAGTGCTGACATATCAGTAACATTATCTGTTTTAAATGTTGAAAGATCAATTCTTGTTAACTTAGGATTATTAGAAAACATTTGATGCAATCTTATAAGACTTGATGTATCAAATGAACTAACGTCTATAGTTTCAAGATTTGTAGATGCAAACATTGAACTCATATTAGTTACGTTCTTTGTGTTCATGTGACTTAGATCTATAGCTGTTAAGGCACTACAGCCACCAAACATATATGACATGTTAGTAACATCACTGGTATCTAAATTTTCGAGTCCTTCTATTGATGTTACACGCCATGCTCTGTAAAATAAATAACTACTATCTTCATTCGCATAAATCTTACCACTAGCTTGAATATATACTGTATTAGTGCCATCCCCATTGGATGCTATATATTTCATTACTAAACCATTTCCATCAGTTGATATATCCTCTGAACTAATTACATTTTCTGGTTCTTTTAGTTCATTTTGAAAAACGATTTTAGTGATATTGCTACCGGTTCCTAGATTATTATATTCATACATTTTTTTAATAATAGCCTTGGGTTTTTCTTCCACTTTTCCATCCATGGATTTAACAATTTTATTTTTTCCCCAAATAGCTCTGATTAGGACATCTTCTGCTGGCATAATAAATGTATTATTAACATTATATGTTGATTGATTCATTATCTTCCAACCAGTAACACTATAACCCTTACAACTAAGATTTTCTTTTAGTTTTACCTTACTAAAGGCATTATAATATTCTTCACCTGGAAGATTATCAATTTTACAATCACTTGGTAAATTAGCATCATAAGTAACCTTATATCCTATTTTTAATACAGGAGATTTACTACTTTCCTCAAAGATTTTTTTCTCCTTTAGAATACTCATAATACTTTCTTTTTTATTAGTATTGGCATAAATAGTTTTTGATAAATTACCTTTATATTCTTCTTTTAAATTAACATCAATACTAAACTCAGTAGTATCCCCTGTTTTTAGTGTATTAGCTGGTATTTGCCAAGTTAGCTTTTGACCATTTCCCTCATCTGATATTTGAATATTACCATATGGTATGGTAACACTTTTTGTGTCTATTTTTTCAAAATATTTATCTTCTAAATAATCGGTTATTTCAACTTTATCATATGCTTCTGGAACAGTAGATGCTTTCTTTATGACGTCAATAAGATTAGATCTATTGGCTATATACTGAAAGTCACTTATCTGTTGAAGTTCTTTAATTACTCTACCACTGACTTCATATTGTACAGCATTAATAGTTAGGTAGGGATATTTTTCCTTTAAGTATTTATATTCACCTACTTCATTAGGCATGTCTACACATGGATATCCATCACTTAAAAACATAACAATAGTATCAGTATCATTTCTTCGTTTATAATAGTTTAAAATTTGATCTACTTCTTTAAGAGGTGCGTAGTAACTTGTTCCACCGCCTCCATACATATTATCAATTGATTTTTCTACTAAATTATAATCATTACTAAAATCATTTAATCTATAGCTTTCATCATCAAAGGATATGATGGAGATTCTATTATCAGAATTTGATAATATTTCCTTAGCAACCTTTTTGGTATCCGATATCATAGTTGTTAGTTTTGTTCCCGCCATACTACCTGATGTATCTAGGACAAAAATAATATCTTTATTTTTATATTTTTCTTTTAGGATGCTTGAATATTTAAATGTAATTCTTGCTTTTCCTACATCAATCCATTCGGCACTTTTGTCTACCTTGTAACTTGCCTTCTCTTTATTTTCATAACTTGGATCTGTACTTTTTATAGTAATGCTTTTTACTTCCTCTTGTATCGCAAATGATTTACCAAGTATTATTACAAACGCAAATAATATAATTGGTATTAATGCATACTTTATGGATATTTTACTCCTGCCTTTTTTCATAATCTCACCTATTATAATTATAACATCTTTAATTCTAATTACAATATATTGTTAAATATGAATGTTTTATGTTATTTTTTTATTTTGCTAGCATAGACTTAAATTGAATAAAGGAGAGAGCAAATGGATAAATTAGAAATTATTAAGAATATTGCTGAACGTTCTGGCGGAGATATTTATCTTGGTGTTGTTGGAGCGGTCAGAACAGGTAAAAGTACTTTTATTAAACGTGTTGTGGAAACTTTAATTGTTCCTAATATGGAAGATGAGTATGAGAAAAAAAGAGCATTAGATGAAATACCACAGTCTGCTCAGGGTAAAATGGTTATGACAACAGAACCAAAATTTGTCCCTAATAATGCAGCTAAAATTAAAATAGATGATTTTACTTGTAATGTGAGATTAATTGACTGTGTTGGATATGTTATTAATAACGCTAAGGGATTAGAGGATGAAAATGGACCTAGAATGGTTAAAACTCCTTGGTATGATGAGGAAATTCCTTTCGTTGAGGCGGCGGAAGTTGGAACTGAAAAGGTAATAAAGGATCACTCGACAATTGGAATAGTTGTTACTACAGATGGATCAATTGGTGAATTTAATAGATCAGATTATATTGATGCGGAAGAAAGAGTTATAAAAGAGCTTAAGAGTATAAACAAACCATTTATTATAGTGTTAAATACTACTCATCCTACTCTACCAGAGACTTTAAGACTTGCTGAATCAATTAAAGAAGAACATGGTGTGCCTGTTATTCCTATGAATGTTGATAATATGAATGAAATTGACATGTATAAAATTTTAAGAGAGGCTTTATATGAGTTCCCAGTATTAGAAATTAAAGTTAACATGCCGGAGTGGATTGCTATTTTAGATTATGATAATCCATTAAAAAAGAAATATATAGAAATGATAAAGGAAAGTATTGTAGAAGTTGATAAATTAAGAGATATTGAAAATATTACTACCCAGTTTGTAGACTGTGAAGAAATAGAAAAGGCATATGTTTCTGAGGTTGATCCCAGAACTGGAATTATTACTATTAATTTAACTGCCCCTAGTGAACTTTATAATAAAACTTTAGCTGATATTATAAATATAGATGTACAAAATAAAGCAGATTTACTTAAATTATTCCAGGATTTTTCAACAGCAAAAAGAGAATATGATAATATTAAATACGCCTTAAAAATGGTTAAACAAACTGGTTATGGTGTCGCAGTTCCTTCATTAAATGATATGAAATTAGAAAATCCTGAAATTATCAAACAAGGTCCTAGATATGGCGTAAAACTTAAAGCTGTTGCACCATCAATCCATATGATCAAGGTTGATGTTGAAAGTACTTTTGAACCTATTATAGGTAGTGAAGTTCAAAGTAAAGAACTTATTGATTATTTGATGCGTGACTATAAGAAAGATCCTACTAGTATATGGCAAAGTGAGATATTTGGTAGAAGTCTAGATAACATTGTTCAAGAAGGAATCCAATCAAAAATAAATCTCATGCCAGATAACATAAGATTTAAATTACAACAAACATTATCAAAGATAGTTAACAAAGGATCAAATAATATGATTGCTATTGTGTTATAAAATGTCTTAGGACATTTTTTTATATTTCTTCTGAGACAATTGTTCCAAACTCAATATAAGGAGTTATATCATCTATATTGTCAACATCAATATAATAACTATTATTTTTATAGAAGTAAGGAAGATCAGTATTTATTACAAATGAGGAATCATCTATTTTTAAATATAGTTCCTTTTGAAGGACAAGAATGATTCTTAAATCTAAGTCAGCATTAGTGTAACTTTCTTCTTCTAATTGTATGGCTTCTATATAAGTTCCTATTTTATTGGGATATACTTTAACTTTATATAATCCTTTTATATAAAGATGGTATTTCTTTCTTATTTTATTAAATAAATTCTTGATACTTTCTACTACTTGTTCTTTATCATCCCAATCTATATTTTTTATAAACCCGTTTTGAATAAATATTTTTATCCCATCATCTATAATTTCAATCCTCATATTATCACCTACTGTATGATATGAAAAAAGACTTAAATGGTTTCTTCCAATAAGTCTTGTATTTTTTTTAGGACTTCTTCTCTTCCTAATTTTGTAACACTTGAGAATACGATAATGTCATCGCCTACAACTAAGTCGATTGTATCCATTATTTGACGAAGGCATTTTTCTTTTTTACTTCCGCCTATTTTATCTGCTTTAGTAGCGATAATAGTTACTGGTAGATTATAGTATTTAAGAAAGTTATACATTAAAAGATCGTCTTCTGTTGGCTTTATACGAAAATCAACTAACATAAATACTCTACGAAGTTGCGTTCTTTTTTCAAGATACTCTTCTATCATCATTCCAAATTTTTGTTGGGTTTTCTTATCAACATTAGCATAACCATACCCAGGAACATCAATTAAGTAAAACTCATTATTTACACAATAGAAATTTAGGGTTTGTGTTTTCCCTGGTCTAGATGAAGTATGTGCTAAATTTTTACGATTTAATAAGGTATTAATGAAACTACTTTTACCTACATTACTACGACCAACTAATAAAAACTCAGCATTAGCGCCTTCTGGATATTGACTTCTTCTTGTCGCCAAGACTTCAAGGTCTGCACTTTTAATTGTCATAACTTTCCTCCAAATGATTTTCTTCTATATATTGTTTAGCTACTTTGTCTAACTCATGCATAATTTGATGAGCCTCTTCAAAGGTTTCTACTCTAGCACCACTAGCCATTTTATGTCCACCACCATTATGCTTTTCGGCAACTTTATTAATGACTGGTCCACGTGAACGTATAGAAATTCTAATTAAACCACTTTTAACATCTTCTGTAATAGTGGCCCATACTAATACTTCTTGAATAAAATTGAAGTTATTAATCATATTTCCAGCAGCGGCACTATCAACTTTATATTTGTTAATAATTTCATTAGTGATATCTATATATCCTACTCCGTTATCTGTAACTATCATATTTTCGGCTATATAACCCTCTAATCTTACTTCATTTAGAGGCCTTAAATACATATTTTGATATAATTCTTTAATATCAAATTTATATTTTTCCAAATAGATAGAAGTTAATTCAAAAGTTTTAGGTCCGCAGGTATTGAATAGAAAACGATTAGAATCACTTATTAGACCATAATATAGAGTCTCAGCTATTTGTTTGTTACATTCTAATTTAGTATTTTCAAGTAAATCCATTATGATTTCAGCAGCTGATGAAGCTTTGTCGTTAATGCATTCTAAACCACCAAAGTCTTCTATAAATGGATGATGATCAATTTTAATGACAAAATCGTACTTTGAAAAATCAACCGAATCAGCTCTTTTTTTGTCTGGTAAATCTACAACTATTAAAAGAGCATGTTCTAGTTCTTCTAATTTATCTAGTTTTCCAATATATGAGAACTTTGAACTACCATTTCCAACTGCCAAAACTTTTTTTTCAGGGAATGTTAATTTTATAGAATCTCTTAAAGCAACTTGGCTAGCCATAGCATCAGGGTCTACACCTATATGACGAGCAATGACTATATTATCGTATTTTTTGATGTACTTATATATTTGTTTGTACATATTTTTAATCACACCGTTCTAATTATTCTTGCTAAGAAATAAGGTATCTCTTGCTATCATTAATTCTTCATTTGTTGGCACAACATATACTTCAACTGCTGAATCTGGAGTACTAATCTTTTTAAATTCTCCAAATACATTGTTTGCTTCTGGATCAATCTTAATGCCTAGACAAGCAAGATTTTCACAGACTTTAGCTCTTGTTGGGATACTGTTTTCACCTACACCAGCTGTAAAACAAATGACATCAGCGCCACCTAATAGAACATAATATTGGGCAATATAATTAGTGATTGCTCTACAATACTTATTAAAGGCTAAAAGACATTTTTCATCGCCTTCATTCATACCAGCAATAACATCTCTCATATCACTACTTTTCTCACTCATTCCAAGTAGTCCTGATTGTTTATTTAAAACATCTATGGCCTCACCGACATTTAAACCATCACGTTCCATTACGTAAGGTAAGATAGATGGATCAATATCGCCAGATCTTGTTCCCATTATAATACCTGATAGAGGAGTAAATCCCATAGAAGTATCAACGCACTTACCATCTTTAACAGCAGTTATTGAACCACCATTGCCAACGTGGCAAACTATCGTTCTTAAGTCTTGTCTACCAAGTTTTTTACTTATTTCTTCACTTACAAAACGATGTGATGTTCCATGCGCTCCATATTTACGTACTTTATATTCTTTATACCATCTTAATGGTGCGGCATATAAATATTGTTCTTTATCCATACTTTGATGGAAAGTTGTATCAAATACAGCTGTCATTAAAGTATTAGGTAAAACTTCTCTAAAGGCTTTAATTGCTGTTGCTTGGGCTGGATTATGTAGAGGAGCAAAGTCTTTTAATTCAAATAAATCTTCAATTACTTTATCATCAATAACAACAGACTCAACATATTTTTCTCCCCCAGCTGTAATACGATGTCCAATTCCATCTATGTCTTCAAGGGATGAGATAATATCTAGATCTACTAATTTATCCATTAAAATTCTAACTGCTGCTTCATGATTTTCTAAATCTATATTTTGTTCTATTTTTTCACCATTAAATTTAATAACATAGTGTCCATTTTCAATACCAATTCTTTCAAATAATCCACTTGCTATTACTTCTTCTGTATCCATGTTAAATAAACTAAATTTTAAGGAACTACTTCCCGCATTTATTGACATTATTTTCATAAATTAACCTCATTTCTTTTTCACATTTTATATTATACTATATTTTTATAAATTTTCATAGAAAAAAGAGTTTAATAACCTTTATCCCTTAGATAAGTTATTAAACTTTCTTCTATCATTAATATATTATTATAAACTTTTACCAAGTTTGATGCTTCATTGTCAGTATTATTAGGATCATATGGAATAAAATCATTACTATTAGGGTCATCCTGAAACTGCAATACAATATTTAATATTGATTTTATTCTTTCTAATTCCTCATAAATTTCTTTTTTCTTTTTTTCGATATCTAAATCATAAAACTTGGACAATAGTATTTCATATTCTTTATTTTTCATGTTATCACCTACTTAGATCCAAATAATCTTTGCATTCTTTCGTTTACTGATTGACGATATTTTTCTTTAGCAGTATCAAAATCGGTATCTTCGTCACTTATATTTTCTTTTTTTAGTATTTCTTTTAAAAGTTTATCCTTAGGACTTTCCTTAGTTGTTAAAATCTCAGTCTCCATTCTTGCATTGATTTTTCTTCTGTTTTCTTCTTTTTGTTCTGCATCATAAATTCCTAGTTCTTTTTGTTTTTCTATTATTTTTTCGCGATATTCAGCTTGATAACTTTTTTGCTTAAAATATGTGGTGATACAAGTGGTAATACCATCAGCTATTCCAAATTTAGTAATTTCTTCAGCAAGAGCCGTTCCAACTCTTATATAATTATCGTTGTCTTTGATCTTTCCATTAGGACTTTTAGAAAGAGCAACAATTTTTGATTTTCGAACTAAAGCATCGGCAATTTCTGCTTTTACTATTAAGGCTCTGGTAATTTGATTATTGATATCGGTTGTTATTTCTGATAATTCACGGGGAGTTAATCTGTTTAGTTCTTCTTTGGTATTGCTATTCATAAGTCTTTCGAAAAACTCTTTTAGTTTGGTTGTTTTAATATTTCTTTTTTCTAATTCGTCAATAACTATATCAAATCCGGCAGATTTTACAGCTTCTGCTTTTAAAGCCGATTCTTTTAATTGTTCTTTATAACTACTAATAACAATATCTTCCATTATATCCACCCTTTTTCTATTCTAATAATTATTATAATATTTATTAAGAGTAAAGTAAAGAATATTGTTGCTTGAAATAGAATAAATTTTTAACAAAAAAAGATAGGCTCGTCGCCTATCGAATAAGTTATTTTACTTATTTATTTGAATAACTTCCACTAACTTGATTTAAACCGTTTTGTACAAGTCTACGTGTAATTTCACCACCTACTGAACCATTTGCACGGCTAGTAGAATCAGGTCCTAAGTTAACACCAAACTCATTAGCTATTTCGTATTTCATTTTATCAATAGCTTGTTTAGCACCAGGAACTTGCATTTTCATTGAAGAGTTACTTTTGTTTGTCATTATTTCACCTCCTACACTATTAGATTGTGTCGGAACGAAATTTTCATACTAATTTTTTTTTGGAAAATTATAACAAATCGTTAACGTCATCAATATCTTTGATTTTAATAGTCATAGTATTCTTAACTGCATCGCTAATCATTTCTTCAAAATTAAATTTTTTTTCTAATTCTTCACATGTATACATATTAGGATTTATAACGGGATGCTTTGGAACAAAAACAGTACAACAGTCTTCATATGGAAGAATACTTGTTTCATATGTATCTATTTTTTTTGCTATATCTATAATTTCTAATTTATCAAGACACGCTACTGGTCTTATAACAGGGAAATTTGTGACAGAATTAATAGCTTTCATACTTACAAGAGTTTGACTGGCTACTTGCCCAATACTTTCACCATTAATAATTGCGTAGGCTTTGTTTCTTTTGGCAAGACGTTCCATAATTCTATACATCATTCTTCTCATGATAGTTATTACATAATTAGGATCGGAAGTTTTATAAATTTCTTCTTGTATAGGTGTAAAATTTACGATGTGTAAATTAATAGAATCCGTATATTTTACTAATTTTTTTGTTAATTCAATTACTTTTTCTCTTGCCTGCATACTTGTATGAGGAATTGCTTCAAAATATACACAGTCTAATTTAATTCCTCTTTTCATGGCTAAATACCCTGCGACTGGTGAATCAATTCCACCACTTAACATTAGTAATGCTCGTGGTTGCGTTCCTACAGGATATCCTCCGCTACCTTTATAAGAATCAAGATAAATGTATGTTTCTTTAGCAGTTATTTCTACCTTTACTAATACTTCTGGATTATGAACATCAACATTTATATTAGGAATATTTTTTAAAATATGTCCTCCTAATTTTTTTGATACTTCTGGACTACTTAGTGGAAAAGATTTATCGCCTCTTTTAGTTTCAATTTTAAAAGTTTTAAACTCCTTTTCTTTTAATAATTCTAATACAGTGCTTGCTATATCATCTATATTAGTATTTGTAATATAAGCAACATGATACGCATGAATCCCAAATATATCTTTTATAGTATCAATTATTTTCTTTAGATCACAATCATTAAAATATATACACATACGTGATAAATCTTTTTTTATTTTTACATCAAAATTACTTAGTTTGTGTTCTATATTTTTTGTTAGTGTTTTTATAAAGAAATTTCTGTTTCCCTTCTTAGTAGTTAATTCTCCATATTTTATTAGTATTAAACGATTCATATTTACCTCCAAGTTCTCTTATTATATTATTTTTTTGATTATAAAACAAGAAAAATGTACGAAATGTACATTTAACTATTTATCATAAATAGACACTAATTCTTGATAGAAATTTTTATCTACAAGGGAAATAGCTTTTATGGAAACATCTAGAGATTTTTTATAATCACCCTTAAAGAAACTCTTTCTAGCTTCATCTAAACCTCGATCAATATCGGTATAACTGCTTCTAAAACGATTACCATAAACCATACAGTTTTCAGCTAATTCTGCTGTTTTAATCATCTCATTTGTTGTATTATATAGTTTTAATACTAAGTCTCTTGCTGTATCAACTCGAGTATTTAATGTTTTTATAACAATTGGTTTTTTTTCTAATTCTTTTATTACTTCCTTAATTGCGTCGTTTGCTTCACTTAATTCCACAAAATAGTTATCTGTAATTACAGGTAGTTTATAACTACGAATTTTTCTCTTACTGTTTTGTAAAAACTCTTCTATTTCAATTAGTTGCTCACGGGCTCTTTGTTCATCATCATACATATTACCTAATGAATTTAGTGTAACATCTAAGTTATCTGACATATTTTTAAGACGCACTGTTAATTCTTCTATTTCCTTATGTAATGAAGAGTATGGCGTAGATTTACTTTCTAATTTAGCTAATAATTTTTTGTAGTCATCTTGAATGACCACTAAGATTTTTTTATCTTCCTCTATAGAATCTATATCTTCATCTCTTAAATCATAATTATTTTTTATAGTGTCCAATTCTTCAAAAACATCATTCACTACTTTTTCTGTTTTCTTTAATTTTATTGCAAAGTCGTGTTCTGATTCCTCATATACTTTTCGACTTAGTCTTTCTTTTTCAAAATCTATAAATAGGGAGTCAAAATAATCTAAAATAGTTCTTAATTCAAACATACAATCTTCTAGGTTAAGAACTCTTATTTTGTCTAAAATAGTATTGATATTTTTTCTTGACTCTTCAACGTTATAATCAATATTTAAATATTCTAATGGATAGCCTTTTTCTTCCATCTCTTTAACAACGTCATCAACTTCTTTTATTCTTTTAGGAATGATTTCTTTAGCCATTAAAATTAAATCTGGTACTTCTTTAATAACTATTCCCATATGTTCAATCATAGCATCTAGAGCTTTAACTATATGAACAACTTCTGTGTATTCATTATTTTCCATAGCACTTTCAAAACCTAAAAAGTTTTTCTCTATATTTTCTAGTTGAAGCGTTATAGCATCTTGCATCTCATCATATAAATTACTATGTTCTTGATATTCGCTATTTAATTTACGATATTTAGTCTTTAGCTTGGTAACAATACTACGATACTTTTCATCACTTAGAGTAATTTCTTTTATTTCTTCTAAGAGAGATTCGCTTGCCTCTCTTACCTTGTATATTTCAAGTTCTGTTTTGGCAATACGATAGTTACAATTTTCAAAGTCTCTTTTTTCAATGAATGTATCAATATCAATTAACATGTCATCTATTTTAGGAATTCTTTCATTTTTTATAACATCACTTTTATCTTCCCATTTTTTATATTTACTCTCTAAATCTTCATTTTTTATTATAGGTTCTACCTTGGATAGTTCTAGAGAAATAGGAATAGATGAAATTAGGTTCTTTTCTAAATCTAATTCATCTAATATATTTTTATATTTTTTCAATCTGGATTTTTTTAAGATTATTAGTGTTACTATAAAGAATGTGATAAATATCGCTAAAAATATTAAGATATACAATATTACATTATTTTTCACTATATCACCTCTATTATATTTATATTCTACCACAACTATACGATATTTTTCTACAAAATTTGTATTTTAAGATAATTTTAATTTCCTTTATTTTCTTTTAAATATCTATAATTTGTGATAAATCCTTGACATTACTTGTTTTAAACATTATAATCTATAGTGCATATTTCTTTAGACGGCTTAACAGCTTGATTAGAGTATTTTAATGTGTTTTTCGTAGATTTTTTTAGTAACCTTTGCTGTTGGGCGAAAAAATTAAGAAAGACTCCCTAAGATACGGCTAATCTGTTTAATGTAATGTGTAAAAAAAAATTTAGGAGGAGAAAAATATGGCAAGATATACTGGTCCAAGTTACAAGCAAGCTCGTCGTGTTGGTTTTTCTATTAGTGAAACTGGTAAAGAATTAGCTCGTCGTCCTTATGCACCTGGTCAACATGGTAAAAATCGTAGAGCAAAATTATCAGATTATGGTACACAATTAAAAGAAAAACAAAAGGTTCGTTTTATGTATGGTCTTAATGAAAAACAATTCCGTAAGACATTTAATGAAGCTGGAAAGATGAGTGGTATCCATGGTGATAACTTCTTAAAGTTATTGGAATCACGTCTTGATAATCTTTGCTATCGTCTTGGTTTTGCTACTACACGTCGTGGTGCTAGACAATTAGTTAACCATGGTCATGTTACTGTTAATGGTAAGAAAGTAGATATTCCATCATACAGATGTAAACCAGGAGATGTAATCGCTATTAAAGATGCTTCTAACGATCATAAGGCTGTAAAAGAGGCTTTAGAAAAAGTTACTAAGCGTGTTGAATTCGTTACATTTGACGCTGGTAAATTAAGTGGTACATATGTAAGATATCCAGAACGTAATGAGTTAAATATGGATATTGATGAATCACTAATCGTTGAATTCTATAACAAATAAAAAAGAGAACTTCGGTTCTTTTTTTTATGTTCTCTTTTTAAGTTCTTTTTGATATGTTTTTTCAAATTCTGTTTGTAAGTTTGACATTTTTGAATTTATATTATGATCATTTTCATTATAAATATAGTCCCCATCTAGTACAATTAATTCACCTTTTTTTAGTTGGTGATTTCCTATTGTTTTAGTAAACTCTAACGTTTCATCGCTTGGAGTAATATTTTCATACCAATATATCTTATTATCTTTAATAAGTCTTCCTACATTATCTATTTTAACATCAGTCCAAATTAAGCCTATCTCTCTTATATTTTTATAAAGTTTATATATTTCTTCTTTAGTAATATCATTGATATTAGTATCTACTTTTTCAATCACTTCGAAAAATATGGGCATATTATCTATAGTAATGGTTTTTCTAAGTAGGGGTTTTAAAATATAAGGGTTATTCGGAAAGTGAGGAGTTTTTCTTTCAATACCTATTTTTATTACCTTTGTTTTGATAGCAAAAACAGCTGAATATCCGCCTGTTCCTATAAATTCAGTTGAGGATATGCTTGCTGATTCGTTTTTTGAAATCTCATCTAATAATAAAAATATAAATGACCTATATTTGTCAAAATTAATTTTTTTATTATTTAATATCTTTGTTTTTAGTATATCTATAATGGAGTTTACCATTATGTATGGATTATTATCTATATAAGCATTTATTTTACTAACAAACTCATCTTCTTTTTGTAATTCCATTAATCTTTTGATATCAATAATGTTACCTCCGTGGGTATAAATTCTATCAATATTATTTTTGATAAATGTAATTGTATCATTATATGGTAAAAATTTTGAATAATTTATATTAATGTTATTTGATAATAATTGTTCTAAAAGATTGTTGCGCTGGGTATTCGTCATCATAGAATATAGTCTTGCATATGCACTACTACTCAAATTCATTTCCACGAGTTTCTCATTCATATCAGCAGTAAAAATATTTTGGCGTAAATTTTCATTATCAATTTTTGTATATAGTTGCTGAAACAATTCAGATATTTCCATGGGAAAACTATACTTATCGATACTAGCAGCTAATGTTTCCATAAATTTTTCCTGGCTATAAATTGCTTTATAACCAAGCCATTCTATATTTTCTTGATTACTAAGTTTTAACATAGTACCTAAATGTTTTAATAAAATTTGACCATTTCTTCTTCTAAAAGGGGATAATTCTAACTTATCTTTATAAAATTTGTCTAGAGCAGAATGATTGTCTATGTTCTTTGACATATATTTATTACTTTTAAAATTAGTAGTTTCAGCAACTAATTGTTGAAACTTTTTTTCTATATTCATATTAATCTAACTCTATTACTTCAAAATAACTATTTGGTATTGAAATATGTAGTTTTTCCTTATTTAAATCGGTATTTCTTAGAATATGATGCATACACCTTATTACTGAGGCATGTGATACTATTAATATTTTTTTGTCCCTGTTCTTAGGAATAACATCATCTAAAAAGTTTTGACATCTTTCAAATAAATCAGTTAAACATTCTACTCCATCATCTGATGAGTTTAGATTATAGTCCCAATATTTTTCAGGATTATATTCCTTAATATTTTTATCATCAAATATCCCCATATTTCGTTCTAAAAGGCGATCATCTTTTATTATTAAAGCTTTGTCGGCTACTAAACCGAAGGCTGTTTCTAATGTTCTTAAAAGTGGTGAAGTGTAACATATATCAACGCCTAAAGATATTATTGTTTGGCGTAATTCCTTTGTTTTTTGTACTCCTTTAGTATTTAAATGCGTATTTTTGCGTCCCTGAATAATATTTTTACTGTTTTCATCTGTTTCTCCATGTCTGACTAGATATATCGTTGTCATCTTAGTACTCCTTATAATTAATCGTTAAAGGCAACCATAAAATATTTTTTCTTACCACGACGAATGATAATATATTTATTATCTATGGCTACATTTTTATCTATTATTGTCTCTAAATCGTTAGTTTTTTCACCATTAATATATATTGAACCATTCTGAACAAACTCTCTAGCTTCTCTTTTACTGCTGCAAATGCTTGATTCAACTAATAGATCAACAATATTTTTTGCTTCATTTATTTCATATGCTTCCAATCCTTTAAAAGCTTGCATTATTTCTTTAGATGATAGATTTTTAATGTTTCCACTAAATAGACTGTTGGTTATATTTAGGGCCTCTTCATATGCTTCTTCACCATGTAAGAATGTAACTATTTCCTTAGCTAATGTTTTATGCGCTAATCTTTTTTCTGGCTCTTTTTCGGTACTTTCAGCTAATTTATCAATTTCTTCTTTTGATAGGAAAGTATATTTCTTTAAATAATCAATAACCATACAATCTTCAACATTTAAGAAAAACTGATATAGTTCATAACTTGATGTTTTATTTTTATCTAACCAAATAGCATTTCCTTCACTCTTACCTAGTTTTTTACCGGTACTATCAGTTATTAGAGGAACTGTAAAACCATAGGCCTCTTTTCCTGTTTTCTTTCTTATTAAATCTATACCAGCAGTAATATTTCCCCATTGGTCTGATCCTTCCATTTGAAGAACACAGTTTTTTGTTTCAAATAAATGTAGAAAGTCAAGGGCTTGCATTATCATATATGAAAATTCTGTATAAGTAATACCAGTGTCTAATCTTCTTCTAATAATATCTTTATCAAGCATATAGTTTATATTGAAAAACTTTCCATAATCTCTTAGAAAATCTATAAAGTTTATTTCTTTGGACCAATCATAGTTATTAACTACTTCATACCCAAATAAATCTGTTACTTGCTTTTTTAAACTTTCAAAGTTTTTTGAAACTGCTTCTTTAGTAATCATAGGTCTTTCTGTTGTTGGACGTGGATCTCCAATTTGTCCTGTTGCCCCACCAACTAGAAGAATAGGATGATGGCCATGTTGCTCAAGCCTCTTAGCTACTAAAAGACTTGATAAGTGTCCAATATGAAGACTATCAGCACTAGGATCTGTTCCCCAATAAAATGTAGCTTTTCCTTCATTAATAATATCAATAATTTTAGGATCAGAAATATCTTTAACTAATCCTCTCCATTGTAATTCTTCAAATAATGTCATTTTTTCCTCCTTATATACAAAAAGCCGTTCATCCTAAATAAGGACGAACAGCTCGCGGTACCACCTTAATTCATAGTAAACTATGCACTTAGTATCTTAAAGCGATAAACTGTTTTTTTCATAATGTGTAATTCAAAAATAAATTTTTTCTATTTTCACCAACCATAGAATCTCTAAATTAAAATGTTATTTTCTACTTTTCATTAATCATTAAAAAATATTAATATTTATTTACCAATTAGTGAGAGAAAAAATAAACAATCGTCCCAATCTATTTACTTCTCTCACCTACATTGTAACATTAATTTAGATTTTTTCAAACAATTTTATAAAAAAAGAAGTTATTTTCCTTCTTTTTCTAGTTTATCTAATACTGATTTTGTTACATCAATTGCCTTTTCTCTTACTTCATTAGCAGCTTTTTCTAATACTGGAGTTCCCTTTTCAACAGCTAAATCTACTAATTTTTGGGCTTGTTCTTTGATATCTTCGCCCTTCTTTTTAGCTATTTTTAGAACTTTTTCTTTATCTAAATCTTCTAATTCCTTTTTTATTTCATTTATTTTTTGTTCAAATTCCTTTTGAATATCTTCCTTGTCAAGAGATTTGATTTTATCTAATAAATCATCAATTTTTTCTTTTAACTCTTTTCTAATTTCTGTACCTTTTTTAGGCGCAAATAAAATTCCAAGTCCTGCTCCTACAGCAGCTCCTGCTACAAACTTTCCTAATCCTTTTTTACTCATATATATCTTCCTCTCTTTCCTTTTTCTTTTTTGATCTAAATATTTTAGAAATTGCACTGGTTGCTTTGTCTACAAATGTATTTGTAACATATGAGACACCTGTACTAACTTTATCAATGGTGTTAAACAGAGTTGTTAAGGAATTAACTTTATTGTTAATGCTATCAATTGTTTTATCAGCTTTATCTAAAACTTGAATTGATCTTATTCCTAATATAGTTAGTACTACTAATAATATTATTCCAATTATATATAATAATACTTGTAATACAAAAATTGTTGTTTCCATTTTTTCTCCTTTTATTCCTCGTACATTGAATCAATTAAATCAAAGAGATTAGAGTCATCTTGCTTCTCTTCTTTGTCTTTGTTAGTTTCTACTTCATTTTCATTTTTTTCATCTTTTATTAAAATTGTACTACTATTTTGGCCATCTGTAACTGGAATTGCCTTTCTTTCTTGATCTAGATTAGCGTTTTTTTCCACTCTTGTTGTTTTTGATGAATCAATATAGTCTTTATTATATTCAAGGCCCAAATCTTCAAAATATTCTTCAGCATCACCCATTGTAACATTACTAATTTCTGGAGCTTTAGCTTCGTCTGTTAAATCTAAAAGTAAATTAGAAGGTTCTTCTTTTTCTTCTTTAACAACTGTAGTAGTACGTCCATAATTAATATTATCTTTTAAATCATCAGTTAAATCTCCAAAAGCTTTTTTTCTGATTTCATCTAAATCCATTTTTTCATGACTTATTGCGCTTGTAAGCCTAATTTCTTGTTTTTGTTCTCTAACGCCTTGATCAGTATCAGACACTATACCATAAATTGGGGAAATTATTGGAGATGGTTTAAACACCTCTTTTTCTTTCTTTTTCTCATATTTTCCATATTCATGTGGAGTATAATTATCTAGATAGCTTTCTGTTTTTTTTGCTTGATATAATTTTACCTCTGGTTCTTTTTGTTCTTTATTATTGTATAATTCTTCTCTTTTTATAGTTTCACGAGTTTTATGAGATATAATTTCTTTTTCTACTGGTGGTTTTTGATATTTAGTATCATCAACTCTTAGGTCTTCATCAGTAACAATGGTAAATTTTGGTTCTTCCTTTGGTTTAGTAAATTCATTATCTCTAATGAATTCATTTTTTTCTTCCTTTTCTACAGAGTTTTCTTTTTTCTCGGTTGGAACAATTCTTTTGGCTATAGGTTTTTCCTCAACAAATTTTTTCTCCTCCTTATGAAAACTGTCTTTCCTAGGTTGCTCTTTCTTCTGTTTTTCTGGTTTAACCTTTTTTGGTTTTTCTTCTATTTCAACATACTCTTCTTCAAAAAGAGCATTTTTAAGTTTATCTAATATTTTCATAAAACACCTCTCTACTCGTCATCATTATTAATATCTATTTGATCGTTGTCTTCTAAATTATTATTTTTATCATTACTCTTATCATATTGTTCAATATAATCTAGATAGTTTGTTGTACTCTTTTTAGTAGTAAATATGTTAAAAGTTTCTTCTTTATAATTTAAAACATTATCACCAATGATAGTTGCTAGTACCTTATCATTATATTTAAGTGATGATAATACCTGACTTAGATTTATAAGGGTATTGTTCAAATGACTCTTACTAGTATATACTTCTATTTTACCATAATTATAGACAGCTTCAACAAAATATTTACCTTTTACCTCATTTATTTCTAAATAACCATCTTTTTTTGAACCTTTAGAAGTAATTTTTTTTGAATAATAACTATTACTATCTTCTTTATAAGTATTTACTACTTTATTATAGTATCCTACTGAGTCTACATAGATATAATACTTATTATTATACTCATCAGAAAGTACAGTATTATATTCTTCCTTATTTTCTATTTTTAATGTATTAGGAATATAATATGAATAGCCATTAAATGATGTGTTACTGGAAGTTGGTTCTTCTAATAAAACATTATTTATAATGTCATCTATACTATCATAATTTGCTTTTTTTATACTGCAACCACTCACCATGACTAGAAATATGGCGAATAAAAGTATGTATCTTTTTTTCATATTTTCACCTACTCTATCTAGTAATTATACCAAATTTTTATATTACTTGCTAGCTTTTAGATAATAAATTTTATTGCCTCTTTCACTAAATTTATCTTCATATTCTGTTGTTATACGTTCAGGGGTTGTTGCATTTAAATCAAATGTAATATTAGATAAATGATACCCTGCTGTACTTAGAGTTTCTAAAGAGTAAATAAAAAGTTCCTCATTATCTGTTCTTAGCTCTATAGTTTTAGTAATGTTTGTTTTAAAAATATGTTCATACTTTTCAAGAAATATTTTACTTGTAAGACGACGCTTATTATGTCGAAGTTTAGGCCATGGATCAGAAAAATTCAAATATATATTATCTATTTCATTTGCAAAAACTTTATCTATTTCTAAAGCATTAAGTCTTAATATTTTTAAATTATCAATATTTTCTTTAATTAATGGAAGACTTCGCGCTAAAACTTTGTCTTCTTTTTCTATTCCTATAAAATTTATATCAGGATGTTTTATGGCATTTTCTCTAATAAACTTTCCCATGCCCATTCCTATTTCAATATATATTGGATTATTATTATTAAATAATTTACTCCATTTTCCCTTGTATTCTTCACTATTTTCTACTATATAAGGAGAATTTTTAATGATTTCTTCTTTGTTTTTTATATTTCTTAAACGCATTTCTTACCTCTTTCTAAATATACACTCATCTTATTTTAACATATTTTTTCATTTTAGCATACAATATGAAGAGGAGTGACTGTAAAACATGAATTATAATCCTTATGGTATGTATAATAATGGTGTTAATTTCCCAGTCAATATGCCACAAATGGGATTTGACCCAATGATGAAAATACAAGAAATGGAGCAGGAAATACTTCAGCTTAAAGGCAAGGTTAATTCGTTAGAGAAAAAAGTTTGTAAATTGGAAGAAAAAACTAATTGCTCTTCTAAACTAAGTAGTGATATAGGAACAAATAATGGCAGTTTATATATGATTTAGAGTCTTTGGACTCTTTTTTTGTTATTTATTATATTTTATTACCTAATTATGTTATACTAATAAATAGATAAGGAGAAGATTAACATGTATGAACTAGTAAATCTAGAAAAGGAAGAGTACGAAAAGTTTGTCAAAAACAATAAGTATAAATCTCACTTTTTGCAATCATATGCTTGGGGACAGTTTGCAAAAGCCAAAAAAGGCTTATTTCCATATTATTTAGGATTAAAGAATGAAGATAATGAAATAATTGCATCTTCCTTGCTCCTACAAAAAAGGTTACCATTGGGATATAGCTATTTTTATTCTCCTAGGGGATTTGTATTGGATTACACTGATGAAAAAACTTTTTCTCTATTTACTAAAGAAATTGTAAAATTTGTTAAAGCAAAAAAAGGCATATTTTTAAAAATTGATCCAGATATTATAAGAAAAAAGCAAAATTATTTAGAGGAAGAAGTTAAATTACCATATAACTCTACTAAAATTTTTGAAATGATTACTAATAATGGTTATAAACATTTAGGATTTACGAAAAATTTTGAAACAATGCAACCACGCTTTACTTTTAGAATTGATTTAGAACAAGATATGGATACTATTAAAGATCACTTTTCTAAAACTACAAAGCAAAGAATAAATAAAGCTATTAAACTAGGATGTGAAGTTTCAATAGGAACAGATGAAGATCTTGATAAATTTTGTCAATTGATGATGATTACTGAGGAAAGAAAAGACTTTGTTTCATATGATAGTAGTTATTATAAAACCCTTTACAAAATGTATAATGAAGATAATAACATGACCTTATTTTTAGGAAAAATATTTCCTAGTAAAATATTACAAGAATTAAATGAAAGAAAAGATAGCTTGCAAGTAGAAATAGATAAATTGCCTAAAGAGAATATGGGTAAAAGTGCTAAAAACAAATTAAAAGAATTTAATAATCAGTTAGATAAGGTTAAAAGTGATATCAAAAAGTACAGTGAAGTATTAGAAAAGTATGGTGATGAGCTAATCCTTAATGCACATATGATTATTGAGTATGCTGATAAAGCATGGGTTTTATATGCAGGTAATGAAAATATACTTACAGAAACTTACGCTAATTACTACACTTATTTAACTCACTTAGAGTATTGTAAAAATAAAGGCTATAGAGTTTATGACCAATTTGGTACTATTGGTGACCTTAGAAAAGATAATCCCCGTATGGGATTGCATGAATTCAAGAAAAAATTTGGTGGCGATTATGTAGAATTCTTAGGAGAGTTCGATTATGTTACCAATCCGCTTATGTATTTTGTTTTTACAAAAATGGTTCCATTGTATAGGAAGATAGTAAGAAAAAAATCAAAGAAGGTGATTGAAAATGAAGTTAATAGAAGTAAGTAAAGAGAAATTTAAAAATTTGGCTGATAAAAGTGAACAAATTACATTTCACCAAACAATGGAATGGGCTAATTTAAAGTCTGTTAATGGGTGGAAGCACTTTTATGTATCTTTAGATGATGATGGAAAAAGTTGCGGGTGCGCTTTATTATTAGCAAAGAAAATACCTTTGTTTAATAAATATATGTTTTATTCTCCTAGAGGGTTTTTAGTTGATTATAAGGACTATAAGACGTTAGAGACTTTTACTAAAGAAATAAAATTATTTGTGAAAAAGAATAATGGTATATTTGTAAAGATAGATCCTTATGTTGCCTATAAGGAACATGATAATGATGGTAAACTAGTTCAAGGTGGCTTTGATAATAGTATTGTTGTTGATAATCTTAAGAGGCTGGGATATAAACATTTTGGATTTAATCTTATGCAAGATACATTACAACCTAGATGGATGCATGTCATTAATACAGATAGAAATATGGATGAAGTATTAAAGGATATGGAATCTAAAACTCGTCAAATATTAAGAAAAAATGAAAAATGTGGCATTACCACTAGAGAAATTGAACGTAGTGAGTTGCCTAAATTTAAAGATATTATGCAACATACATCCGATAGACGTGAATTTGTTGATAGACCACTTTCATATTATGAAAAAATGTGGGATAGTTTACATGATAGTGGAATATTAAAGATACGTGTTGCTGAAATTGATTTTGATTTATATGAAAAAAATACGCAAGATGAATTAGATCTAATAAAAAAAGAATTAAAAGATAGAATAGATAAGAAATCTAATAATATTTTGAAGATGAATCAAAAGAAATATGAGCAAAGAAATAAACAGGATGAAGAAAGTATTGAAAGATTAAATAAACAATTAGATAAAATTAAAAAATATAAGGAAGAATATGGAAATAAAACTTTACTGGGAGGAATATTATTTCTAGTATATGGAGATGAGGTACTATCTTTATATGGAGGTTCACTTGCTTCTCTAATGCAATTTCAATCTGCTTATACTCTTCATTTTGATGGCATTAAGTATGCCGCTCAGAATGGTTATAAAAGATATAATTTTTATGGTATTACTGGAGATTTTAGTGAAGATAACCCATTATATGGATTATACTTATTCAAGAAAAGTTTTGGTGGACATGTTGTAGAGCTAGTTGGAGAATTTGATTTAATTATAAGTAAATTTTGGTATAACACATATAAAATAAGTTTTTCACTATATCATGGGATAAAAAATATAAAACACAAAAAATAGGAGTTACTTAAAATTCCTATTTTTTATTTGGTTTATTAATTTTTCTATATTTTCATGATCATCACTCGATATGACTCTTATATCATTATCAGCTAACAATTTTGCAGTAATTCCATTCTTATCAATCAGTCTTTTACTAAATGTTCCATCATACCTTTTAGTTCCACATGATGGGCTCTTTTCTTTTAAAATAGCTACTTTACAATTATATAACTTGGCTATTCTGAGAGTTTCTGCAGCCCCTTTAAAGTAAAATGAAGTGTTATCTTCTCCTAAGTTGTTTATTACTTTTTCATCACTAATACATTCTGAAGGGTTTCTTGGAGTAGTCATTCCTCCAAGTGTTTCCGGACAAACTAAGATACAATTACCACTCTTTATTAAGGTATAAATATCTTCTTGAAAATTTGATTCACCTTTATAATTGCAATTATAACCTCCTAAACAAGCGCTAACTAATATTTTTGACATGTTATTTACTTGCTCCATTTGACCTTTTCTTAAATAACTTATTTGTTATCTTTTTCAAATTATTTTCACCAAATATTGTATGAAGTGTTTTACTCTTATAAATTACTATAAAGTATATTATAGCTCCTACTAAAGTATAAACAACTATAATTGGTAGATTTACTAGTCTATTACTTGATACTTCTGGGATAACAAATCTTAATAAGAATAATACTAGACCCATTATTACTGTAGCACATGTTATATTGAAAATTTCTTTTACAGTAACTTCATAGTTAATTTTATATCTTTTATGTAAAACGTATAAACATATAATTAGAGATACTAAATAACCTATAATAGTAGCGCTTATATTACCATAGAATGGTGGTAATCCCATTTTATTGAAACTATTCATCAAAGAAACATTTAGAAGTAATTTTAGGGCTGCACCTACAAATAAACTAATAAATACTGTTTTATAGTCTTTTAATGTTTGGATAATAGTTACTGCAGTTGTATATAAACTCATAAATAATGAAACGTAGATAAAATATGAAAAAACTGGCGCACCGAATTTGCTTGGACCATAAAAAATCATCCAGACAGGTTTTGCTAACATACTTAGACCTACGGTCATTGGCATTGTAAATAGGAGAAGTATTTGGAAAGTTTGGTTTACTTTTTTGTTAATGTCTTTCTGATTACCAACAACAAAACTTGCCGTTAATGTTGGGATAAGACTTACAATAATTCCTGTTGAAACGGAACTAATAATCATATTAAATTTAGATCCCCATGTCGAAATGACACTCATAATACTTTCAGCATCTTTAGTGGAATAATTTGACATATCACCGATTGTTTTTACTACTGTTGACATATCTATGAAGTCATACATGGACTTAAATATATCAATCATGATGAATGGCAAGGCATATATAAATATTTTCTTAACTATTGCCTTATTTGTTATCTTAGGTTCTTTTACCTTTAAGGGTTTTTCTTGTAATTCTTTTTTACTTTTATGGGTAATATCAAGTAAATAAAAGTACGAAATTAAGGCTCCTGCTGTTGCACCAAAGACAGCTATACCAACTGTTGTTTCAAGGGATAAGTGGAAAACTTTCATAGAAAGATAACTTCCCAATATGATTAGCGTTACTCTAACTACTTGTTCAATAACGTTGGAGATAGAACTTGGAGTTAAATATTTATGTCCTTCTAAATAGCCACGATAAATGCTTAGTATAGGAACAACTAAAATAGCCGTTGAAATAACTCTGATAACATAGGTTACTTGTTCAATGGTATTACCGCCTTTTAAATCGCCTAAAATTAGGTGAGCTACTTCTGGTGCGAAAATGAATAATATTATGAAAGCAATTAATCCTAGTACAATTGATAATTGCTTTCCTATTTTAAAGGCCCTTTCTTTAGCATTATAATAACCCAATGTTTGATACTCACTAATTATTTTACTAATTGCTAATGGTATTCCGGCAGATGATAGCGCTAGGAATAGAGAATAAATAGTATAAGCATAGCCGTAAAGAGCACCACCTTGTTCTTTAACTATTGCATGAAATGGTATTACATATACAATACCTAGAATTTTACTAACTACAATTCCTAATGTTGAAATAAAAGCACCCTGGATAAAGTTATTTTTAGTAAGAACTTTTTTGTGCTTTTCTTCTTTTGATTGTCTCGTTTTTTTATTGCCTTTTTTCATTAATGTAATCACTTCCCATATTTTGTATGTATTACAATAATATCATAAAAAATTTTTTTGGTAAATGTAAATATTAATAATATATAACCATAGCTGAAAAACAATAAACTTGTTCTTCACCATAAATTGATGAAGATACTTGATATTTAATATCCCATAATTCACCTTTCATATCTTCCAAAAAATCGTTTATGGCTTCTTCTAAATCTTTTTCATCTTCTAAATCAAATAATTTAACTTTCATAGCATCACCTATTACTATAATAAACTTTTTTATCCACAAAAATTGTTGAAAAAAAGAAATGTGACTTATTACACATTTCTATTTAACTACAATATTAACTATCTTTCCTTTGATAATTATTACTTTAACTATTTCTTTTCCTGCTGTGTGATTTTTTACGTTTTCAGCAGTTAAGGCTTTTTCCTTAATACTTTCTTCATCTTCATTAATATTTATTGTAATTGTAGCACGAACTTTTCCATTTACTTGAACAGCGATTTCTTTTTCTTGATCTACTGTCTTTGCAATATCATATTTTGGCCAACTACTCTTACAAATTGCCTCACCTAAAGCATATTTTTCATTTAACTCTTCAGTTATATGTGGCGCAATTGGATTTAATAGTATTAAGAATGTTCTATAATCATCTTTTGTTATTTGTTCTTGTTCTTCAAAGTTATTTAAAAGAATCATTAGAGCTGATACTGCTGTATTAAATTTCATTGTATCTATATCTTCAGTAACTTTCTTGATAGTTTTATGAATTAGACTTTCTAATTTTTCGGAATAACCATTTGTAGCTGTTACTTTTTCTCCAACTCTAACTACTCTATCAATAAATCTTTTACATCCATTAAGTCCTTGTTCACTCCAAGCAACTTCTTTTTCATAGTCACCAATAAACATTTCATATGTTCTTAAAGCATCTGCACCGTATGAAGCTACCATATCATCAGGATTTACAACATTTCCTAGTGATTTTGACATCTTAACGCCGCCTTCTCCTAGAATCATACCATGACTTACTCTTGTTTCAAATGGTTCTTTATTTGGTACTAGTCCTATATTATATAGGAATTGATTCCAGAATCGAGCATATAGTAAATGTCTTGTTGCGTGTTCCATACCACCATTATAGAAATCTAGTTTACCCCAATATTTTAAGGCATCTTGACTTGCGAATTCTTTATCATTATGTGCATCCATATATCTTAACCAATACCAAGATGAACCTGCCCAGTTTGGCATAGTATCAGTTTCTCTTTTAGCAGGTTTTCCACAATGTGGACAAGTTGTATTTACCCAGTCAGTGATTGCGGCTAGTGGACTTTCACCATCATCTGTTGGTTCATAGTTTGTAACGTCTGGAAGTCTAACTGGTAAGTCTTCTTCTTTTACTGGAACCCAACCACAATCTTCACAATAAACTAGTGGAATTGGTTCTCCCCAGAATCTTTGACGTGAGAATATCCAGTCTTGTAATTTGTAATTTACTTTTTCATGACCTAAGTTATTTTCTTCTAGGTATTCAATCATTTTCTTAATGGAATCTTTTTTGTTAGTTAATCCATTTAATACTCCAGAATTAACCATTTCACCATCGCCAGTGTAAGCTTTTTCTGAAATATCTCCACCTTTGATTACTTCAACTATATCAATTCCAAATTTTTTAGCAAATTCATAGTCTCTTTCATCATGTGCTGGTACTGCCATAATAGCTCCTGTTCCATAACTCATCATTACATAGTCTGAAATATAGATTGGAATTTCTTTATTAGTAATTGGATTTATTCCAGTAAGACCTTTTATACATACACCTGTCTTATCTTTGTTTACTTGAGTTCTTTCGAATTCTGTTTTATTTTTAATCTTTTCACGATATGATTCAATCTCATCAAAATTAGAAATCTTATCTTTATTCTTATCTATTATTGGATGTTCTGGTGCGACAACCATGAAAGTTACTCCATATAGAGTATCTGGTCTTGTTGTAAATACTACTAAATTTTCATCTGTTTCTTTTACTTTGAAGTTAACTTCTGCTCCTGTTGATTTACCTATCCAGTTGATTTGAGCTGTTTTTATTCTATCTTGGAATTTAGTATCATCAAGTCCTGTGATTAAATCTTCAGCATAATCACTCATTCTAAGCATCCATTGTTCTTTTTCTCTTTGTTCTACTTCTGTTCCACAACGTTCACAAACTCCACCTGATGAGTCTTCATTAGATAGTCCCATCTTACACTTTGGACACCAGTTAATATTTTTCTTTGCTTTATAAGCCATTCCATGTTCAAAGAACTTTAGAAATTGCCATTGAGTCCATTTGTAATATTCTGGATCAGTTGTTGCGAACTCTCTTGTCCAATCAATTGATAGACCAATTGCTTTAATTTGACTCTTGAAGTTTTTAATATTTTCTTTAACAGCAACACTTGGATGAATATGATTTTTAATGGCATATTGTTCTGCTGGTGCTCCAAAAGCATCCCATCCCATTGGGAATAAAACATTATATCCATTCATTCTTTTCTTACGTGCTAAAGCATCTAGGGCAGTATAACTTCTAACATGTCCTACATGAAGTCCTGCGCCTGATGGATAAGGAAACTCTACTAGATAATAATACTTAGGTTTACTACTTTTATTATCTGCAACGAATACCTTTTCATCTTCCCAATATTTTTGCCATTTTTTTTCGATACTTGTATAATTACTCATTTTATTTTGTTCCTTTCTTGATTTTATTTTTATGTTTGATACTCTTTTTATTTATCTTATATTTATAATATTTAGCTAATAAGTAATAGCTTGAATATATGATTGGAATAACCAGTATCAGCGCTATTAAAATTTGGATTAAACCAATTTTTACAAGACACGCTACTGTTATGATTATGGCCATATCTAAGCTAGATATAAAAGCAATAGTATTCAGCACACTGCTATAATTTAACTCATCTATGTCAACCTTGTAATATGACCTTAATAGCCGGACTTCTACTGGTTCTTTGCGATTGTCATCTTTACTTATTTTACCTTTTTTAATTTTTTTATTATATCTATACTCTTTTATGAACATTATTTCGTAAACTAAGAATATAGTTATAAATGTCAATAAAAATAGGATTATATTTTGTAACATTTTTCCTCCTTACATATAAAAACGCCCTTATAAATCTAAGGACGAATTATTCGCGGTACCACCTTAATTCACATACTATAATATATGTGCATCTTACTAGATTTAACGGTCTTACCCGATATATTTTTAGATAATCAAGTTCATAAAGTTATCTTATTTGTTTTCACCATACACAAACTCTCTTTTAAAGATATTTCTTTACTAATACTATTACCAATATTTAAAACTTTAATTAGTGTTAGTATACTAAACTTCAGCAATATATTCAAGTAGTTTTAGGAATAATTTGATATGTTCCTTGGCAAGGCCTTTACTTTTTAACTTTCTAATAGCGATACGTTTTTTCTGGATACTTTTATCTCCAAATATAATATTAGCAATGTCTTCCTTCAAATATGTACTTATTTGTAAGTCCATTAAGATACTATTAACATCATCATTTATAACACGGACGGCGTCTATTTCAATATCTTTTCCTCGACAGTTTATAGTTAATTGACCTATTGTTGGTATTTGTTTCAAATAAACTATAAAGTCATTGCCATCTACGGTGTATGTACCATTTATTACTTGGTCATTAAACATTACTTTGACACTTTCGGCTTGTTTTGTATTTCTAAATACTAACTTATAATCTCTTCTATCTGGAACTATACCACTTTTTCCCTCTATTGAACGAATTATAACTGTATAGTTACTGCGAAGATAATTATAATCAATAGATGTTTTTAGATAATAACCTTCTTTATATAGGGAAGTCATACCATCATCTTCATATAACGTATACATGTTACTTACCCCTGGGAAAATATGAATTTCCATTTCTGTTGCTAAACCAATGTTATTTCTGTCACTTCTATTTGATAGCGGAATTATTGATCCCGCATGAGCAAAGACTGGATAGTCTTCTTCTCTAAAGAATGAAACATATTTTTTTCCACCTGGGAATTTTTTTCCTGTGAAAAAGTCATACCATATTCCATCTGGCATATAAAACCTGTGTACTGTACGGCTCATCAAGTCATCTTTTCTGTTCAAAATTGGACACACTAACAATTGTGATCCAAAGTAATATTGATTTTTGTAAAGTTCATCATCATAGCACCAAGGATAGTTGTAATAAAATGGTTGGATGATTGGAATTCCTACTCTAGAATAATTGTAGGCCTCTGTATATAAATACGGAATAAGGCGATGACGAAGTCTAAGATAGTCAGCAACAATATTAGTTGTTTTAGCTTCCCATACCCATGGTTCTTTTTTATAGTAAGGTCCGCGGGCGGCATGAAATCTTAAAATTGGTGAAAAACAACCTAACTGTACCTGTCTAATATAGAGTTCGCTTTCCTCTATTCCACCGTGATTACCCCCTACATCTAAACTTAACCAAGATATTCCAATATTTGAAGCATTTATATATGTGAAAGTCTCTTTAGCTAGAGCTTCCCACGTTATTTCGGTTGGACCTCCATATATTACTGGATAACGTTGTGGTGCAATAATAGAACCTCTTGATAAAACAAGACCTCTTTTATTGGCGTTTCTATCTGAGTCATGATACATGTAATGAACCATACTCCACATTTTACTAACGTCTTTATCACCTTTATAATCATTCCAAAAGAAGTCAACGCCTAATGACTCTAAAGTATGAAGATATACCTTAAAATACACATCTAATATTTTAGGATTTAGGGGATCAAACTTTATGACGCTGTTATTAGAAATTTCTAAATACTCAGCTGCTTTTTGATAATAAGCATCATGTGGGTAAAAGCCTTCAGTAGGATCAACTACTAAACCAACTCTAATATTTTTTTCATGGATTTTTTTTATACTTTCACTGGGTTTTGGAAATAAATTAGTATTAAAAGTAAAGCCTGACCTTAAGTCTTTCAAATCACCAACATTTCTGTAATGCCAATCGTTATCTAAAAGAATAACAGAAAGTGGTATTCTCTTTTTTTCAAAATTATGGATTAATTCCATAATACTCTTATCATCATATGTAATATTTCTACTCCACCAATTACCTAGGGCATATCTTGGTAACAGTTCAGGAAAGCCAGTTATTTTAAAATAATCTGTTAGAGCCTCTTTAAAATCTTTATCATACATAAAAACATAAATATCTATGTTTCCAGCTGGCCTTTCTAGTAGAGTTCCATCTTTATCTAAAAGATATGTGTCACTGTCATCAAAAGAGGCAAACCCTTCTAGCGAATATAGGCCTCTTTTAAACCTATCATTTAAGGGAATGTCAAAGCCTGAAATATTTCCATTCATATTTCTTACTTCAGGATGCTTATAATACCAGTCCCTTTGTCTATCCTTATCAACATTACTTAAAAGGGTTATTTTTAAGTTCTTGGTGGGATTTATATTTGTACCCTCAAATGGTTTCTCCTTTATATATGATAAACTGAAATATTTTGTTGTTATTTCTAGAAATGTTTGGTCCTGGCGTAGAGTAAAAGCAGGAAGACCAATATTTCTATTTTGAACTAATTGACTGGGAAGGTCTACAAATGTTCCATTTGAACTATATTCTATTCTAATTACTCGTTCTGTTATGACAGAAAAGCGATATTTTTTACCAACTATGCAAGCTTTAGAATCTGATTTTGCTCTTCGATAGTCAACTAAAAATTGTTCTCCTAATGGATACATAATACTCCCTCCTATTCTATAGTGATTATAGCATATTTTTATTTGCTAAAAAAGAATTTTTAAATAAAATCTATTACTTTTACGTAATAGATTAATCATTTATTTTATTTTTCAACATACTTTGCATAGTACTCTTCTAAACTTAATTCTTCTTTATCCATAATCTTTGCGGCCTTGGTTCCAACATAACGGAAATGCCAAGCCTCATGTCTTATTTCCGTTATTTCTTCCTTACTCCTTAAAAATCTATAACAGAAGCCATATTTATAACTGTTTTTTATCATCCATTGATATTCTTGTGAATTTTGGAAAATATTACTGTTTCCACTAGCAAAGTCAAATGCATATCCTGTTTGGTGTTCTGAATATCCAGCTTTCACCACAAATCTTTCAACATATGATTCACCATAAAGAGATAAATAAGTGTTATATGTTTCTTCCTGATCAGTATAACTTCTATAACCGGAATTAACTAAAAGATTTAAGCCTTCCTTTTTAGCTGCCTCAATCATTTTAATTGCTGCATCTACGGCTTCCTTGGTACCTTTTGTATTGTCATCTCCATCTATTGTATATTTTTGTGGTATGCTTGTTAAATTATTTGGAATGTATTCTTTTCCTAAATAATGATGCTTATTAGCTAAAACTAATTTTGTTTTATCAGTAACCTTAATTGCATCTTGGTAAGGTGATTTATCTAAATCAAGATTTACTTTGATAACTGTTGTCTCTTCATCATCACCAACCTCATCCATATACTTTACATATCTATCATAGTTCTCAAGTTTTGCAAAATCATAACTATAAAATTCTTCTAGATACTTTACTTTTGGTCTCTTGGCAAAATCAGAAACACTTTTGTCATTACCATGTGCTAAAATGATAGAAATATCTCTTGTACTATACTTTTTTTTGATTAATTTATTTATGTTCTGAATTATATTTTTTTGATTTTGATATTTTATATGCTTGTAATATTCTAGATTTTCTTCTTTGTATGCAGAACTTTCAAAAGCTTTATTTAAAGTCTTGTTGTCTGGGTTATCTAAGGCATAGCTCTTTTTAAATTTTTTTAAAATGTTTGATATGGCAACATCTGAGTAGCCTGCTTTTTTTAATTCATTTCTTGAATGTAGATAATATCCTAAAAAGACAGCAAGAGCAATTATAATTATCGCTAAAATTTTGCAGATAATTTTTGTTTTAGGTTTTAATTTTAGGACTTTCTTTTGTGGCATAGGTACCTCCTCATTTTGTTAAGTGAATAAAATCACTGGTTTTAAATTCATTGATAGTCATGGCTGTAAATTTATTTTTATAAACCTCGGTTGTTAAAACTTCATTATATTTATAGGCATTAAACTTAATTTTTGAGCCGATTGGAAATTCATTAATTTTGTTTGTGTAATATGAGTAATACTCGGTCTTTGCTGGATTTTCATTATCTATAGGGGTATCTATATTTCTCATATATATTTTTCTTCCACCTACGCATGTGAGCATATCCTCAACTATGACGGTAACAATTTTAGATTCACGTTTCCCTGTGATTGAGATAAGTATACCTATAGTAATAAATAAAAGAATTGTACTACCGGCAGTTAAACCTATAGAAAATATCCATTCATTATTTGAAAATAGTTGTGCTGGTTTTTGAGGATTATATCTAAGTTGAATTATTGGATCCGGATCTGTTGAAAAATCTTTTGGATAATCATAATAATATTTTTTATCATTTACCTTATATAAATATTGTGCATGATAATATGGCTTACCAGCTTTGTAAACTTTAGTTTTTGAGCTTAGGTCAGCACCGATTATTGTGTAAGTATTATACTTTTCATTGCAGTTGATTATAAAATAAATACCTAGCCCAATACCTATTAATTCTAGAAATAGAAAAAATATATGAATTCCCTTTTTCCCCTTAGTTACATTTTTTAGGATTTCTTCTTCTGCAGGAGTGGTAATGGTTGATACAACATTTTTGGTATTAACTATTTCTGATTTTGGAGGCGCTATTTCTGCTGCTTTTTGTGTTGGAATAATAGGCTCTAAAGCATTATTAGATGGTGTTTGAATAATGTTAGATGGAGTAATACTGTTAGCTTGTAAATTAGTTGGCATTATATTCGTATTTTCTAATTTCTCAGTTTGATTTATTTCTTGATTATTCATAAACATCCTCCTCTTATTCTTATAATCATATTATAACAGATAATTTGGTAGTTTAGAGTTTTTTTTAAATAAATTGCAATATAAAAAAGTTATCCACTTTTTTTGTGAATAACTCTGGTAAATTAAGAACAATTATTGTATTCTTAGAATTTGGCCTATTTGAAGAACATTAGAAGTAAGATTATTTAATCTTTTTAACTCATCTACAGTTGTATTGTTTTTACTAGCTATTAACCATAAACTATCTCCGCGTTGTACCACATATGTTTTTTCTGCTGGTTGAGTATTGTTAGAGCCGTTTGATGGTGTTTGAGTAGAAGATGGAATAATTAATTGTTGGCCAATACTTAAAACGTTACTTGTTAAATTGTTTCTAGTTTTCAACGCAGAGATTGTAGTGTTATATTGTTGGGCAATAGTCCATAAGCTATCTCCTTTTTTGACAGTATAGACTATTTCGTTAGCTGGAGTGTCGCTTGCCTGAGCTGGGACAATTAATTGTTGGCCTATTTGTAAGCCATTGGTTGTTAAATTATTTAACTCTTTTAGGACATCAACTGTTACACCATAATCATTAGCAATTTCCCAGAGACTATCTCCCCTTTTCACAACATAAATAGTAGTGTTTGCATTTGAAGTTGTGCTTTTTCTAGGTATTCTTAGTACTTGACCGATTTGTAAAGTGTTTGAACCTAAATTATTAGTTTCAACCAATTCGGCTACTGTTGTATTATATTTATTGGCAATACTCCAAAGACTGTCTCCTCTTTTTACGGTATAATAATCACCATTGTCATCACCTGAAGATGGCTCCTTATATTCATATCCAGCATACTCAACAATTGCTTTTAAAGCACCCTCTACATAGTCTTCAATATTGTTTTGAAGTTTCCTAGCATCTGCTTGATTATCAATAAAGCCATATTCTACTAGTAAAGTTTCTGCATCGCCTGTTAGTCTTTGAATATAATAGTAGTCCTTCATTGGATTTTCAGGTAATCTTCGTTGATAATACTTTCTCATTAGTTGTCCTTCACTACCTATTCCCTCTAGTATATTTTTGGCTAATGTATCTGAGTTTCTAAGGGCATAGACTACTTCCGCACCTTCGCCACCTGGAGAGTTTAGTTACCTATAATAAAATTAATCGATGGTTAATAAAAGTCATCGATTAATTTATTGTTATTTAATATTCAGTAATCCTTTATATTCCAATTTTATTAATTCATCATTTATATTTAGTTTCATTTCAATTTGATTATTATATATATTACCAAATTCCAAATTAACCTCACTATCAATAAAATCAATAAAATTAGCAGTATCAAATATTTCTATCATCGTTATTTTAGAATTTAATTCTGTTGGTAATTCGATATATTTTCTATTTTTTATATTTTTAAAATCTTTGTCTTTAAAAAAATCCACATAAAAACTAATGTACCCTTTAACTTTATTTAATTCTATATCTAATGATACCAAAATAGAATATCCTTTTCTTTCATTATGTGTGGCATTAATATATTTAATTTCTGATGTTAAAACCTTATATTCTTTATTATTTATCTTTAACATTACTTATATACCTAGCTTTAAAGATTTAACAAGTCTTTTTTCTAAAGCGGGTCTTGCAAATTGTTCTTCTAAAGCTAAGACACTATTTTTATACCTATTATAAGCAAACTCATAATTTCCACTTTTTATAGCATTTACACATGCACTAACAACATTTTCATATATAAAATTAAATATCTCATTATTATTTTCAGATTCATTGATGACGTCAACAATAGTTGGTGCAGTTTTATAATAATGTTCAATGTCTTCTTTAGAAACAAATTTATCTCTAAACCATCTTAATATCATTAATTCTTCACAATTGTCATCAAATTTTTCCATTTTATGTCTCATACAAGCAGTTGTTAAATAACAACTTGTATCTGTAGTTTCTTTTTCTCCACTTGTTGTATCAACAATCGTTCCTTTTCCTGTATCACTATCATAATTAATATGAATAGACCCGTGATCTGGATTTTCAGCTGGACAACTGTCATATATATCAATATGATCTCTACCATATTTGTCAGTAGAAGTTCTTATTTCGACTCCTTCATCATTAACATAATGTCCATATTCATCTTTACCCATTTTTTTTACCTCTTTCATTATTTATTTCTTTAATAATTACTTCATATCTAATTAAAATATTATCTGATAACATTGATTCTATTCCTATTGATTTATTAGGTATCAACTCATTTCTTATTTCATCTAACAAATCATGTATTCTTAATGAATTTTCGTAAGAAACAATATCTAAATTTTTATTTTCATAATAATATTTAACCCATTTTATTAATTCATCAAGCACACCCTCATAATCATCCTTTACATCTTTTAGTGACTCTAAATGAACAGCAATTGTTAAATTACCAATAATATCTGCAAAATCACTAATTAATTTTCTATTAATCATATACTCACCAATCAATCTGCAATTCTTCCTTTCTTGTTAATATTATAAATTTTTTTATAAAGAAAAGCAAGGTAGTCATTAATTATTATTTTTGCCTTTTCTACCATACGGATTTCTTGCTAAATTTCTATTTTCATATTTAAAATTTACCTCTTGTACAATATCATATTTAAAACATATAGTAATATTTCTATCTTTATCTATAACTATTTTATCTACTAACGTATCAATTAATTCTTTCTTTGGTTTACTTAAATCTAATAGTTTTTTTATTTTTTTAGTATAATCAGGTAAAGTATTTACTTTATTTTTCATTTTATATTTTTTTATATTCTGATTTTCTATATTTTCATTAATTTGTTTTAATTTCTGTTCTGATTCTCCTGCTAATTCTTTATATGTATCTGCTGATATTACACCATCACACCTGTCATTGTATAAAGTTTTTAATCTACCTGTAATCTTTTCTTTTTCTATTTGAAATTCTTTAACCATTTTATCAATGTTAGTACTTTCCTTGTGAATATTTTTTACTACTTCATTATTTAATTCTTTTATATTAAGTTCCTTTATCAATTTAGATATATACTTATTAATTTGTTCTAATACTTGTTCTTCTAAATAATTATATGGATAAAAATGAGAATAGCACCTGCCTCTTACTGGATCCCTAGAATATCTATTACAATTAACAGACCAATAATCTTGTTTTTTTCGATAAAGAACTGTAAGTCTATTTTTACACTCTTTACAAAATAACTTACCTTCTAATAATCTTTTTTCTCTATTCGTTTTAACCTCATAATTTCTAGTATTTCTTTTTCTTAAAGTATTAACATATTCAAATGTATCTTTATCAACTAATGGTTCATGGGTATTTTCTACTATAATCCATAACTTTTCATCTAATGTTATTTTCTTTTTAGATTTATAACTGACTTTAGTTTGAGTATGCTGTACTAAATCACCAGTATATACTCTATTTGTTAATATTTTTTTTACTGTGGAGATATTCCAATTATCTCTATCAATTAATCTTGATGAATAATTAGTCTTTTTATATCCACTAGGTGTAATTACATTTGCTTTATTTAGTCTATTAGCTATTTCAGTAGGTCCAATACCACCAGCTCTCCATTTAAATATTTTTTTGACTATTGGAGCAGTGTTTGGATTTGGTATTAAATGTCCTTTATCTAACGGATCTCTCATATAACCAAAGCATGGCAAACTTCCAACAAATTTTCCATTCTTTCTTTTTTCATTTAATACATTTCTAATTTTTATTGAATTCTGTTTACTATAATAATCATTACAAGCAATTATAAATGTTGATGAATCATTGCTAGCTTGATTTTTAAAGCTATCATACGATTCCAATATAGATATAAATCTTATATTATTTTCTGGAAAAAATGTTTCAATATAGTAACCAGTCATAACATGATCTCTACCTAATCTTGATAAGTCTTTAACTATTACACAATTTATCTTTTTATTATTTATATCTTCTAGCATACTTTGAAATCCAGGTCTTTCAAAATCAGTTCCTGAATATCCATCATCAACATATTCTTTAACTAAATTAAAATTATTATTTTTAACATAACCTCTTAATAATTCTTTTTGATTAATTACGCTTTCACTATCAGATTCATATTTTTTATCTTTATCTTCTTGGGATAGCCTTATATAGATTCCAACATTAAAATCTATACCAGTTAAGTAAGTATTATACATTTATTCCTCCTTTTATCTTACTTAATTGGGTATTAAGACGTGTCCATAATAACATCAAGATTAAGAAAGTGCAAATCATTTTGTTTGCACTCCTTCTTCTTTTGATATTTCTTCGATTAAGTATTTTAAAATAAGATCTTTAAATGAAATGTTATTCAAATAGGCTCCTTCCATAATTAAACCACCTATTTAAATTTATGTTTTTATTTATTATTTTTGAATTTTTTTGATACATATATCTACTTTCTTTCTTTTTATATTAGTATTACTAATAATATTATTAGAATTATTTATTATATATTATTGAAATAAATGTCCTTGGAATGTAAAAAACATCTAATCGTTTAGAAAAACTTTCTGGTATGTCAGAAGCATAGTTTTCTTTGTTAATGTTAATTTCATTATATAAATATTAAGCTTAATAAAATGATAGGGTGTAGTAGTCAACTTCTTAAAATCAAAAAAGAAGACATAAGTCCTCTCATAAGATTATTTTATTGCACTATTCTTTATTTAACCTTTCTTTAAAGTAATTTTGAAGATTTTTATCAGTGCAATAAATATAACATCCTTTCATTCCTCTAGTCATTAAAGTTCTATATGTATTTTTTATTATTTCATCAGCTATCTCATATTGTTCTTCTTTTGGATATAAATTTAATCCCTTTAATGAAGAATCAGTCTTTGCTCTTTTTGTATGATCTGTAATAATATGATCATTTTCATATCTTAAGTCATTTCCTATTATTACCCCAACATAATCAAATTCTAATCCCTGTGTAGTATGTATACAGCCTGCTTGTTTTACAGTATTCTTACCTAAAGCAAAAATTTCACTACCATCCAAATTCCAACTCATTTCAAAATTATATTCAGGAATAATAATATCATTATAATTAGGATTTGTTCTATTTATTTTAGGCCACTCCCAACAATAACCTGCCACTATTCTAGATTTATTATTAATTTTATTTTTATCTTCTATTGCATTTCTTAATTCATTAGGGTCATCAAAAACTTTAAATTCATAATCAAAACCATCTATATCAAAATTGGCGGTTTCTCTTATTTCTAATATATTATCTAACCAGGCAATATACCCGTCAGATCCATTACATCTAAATTGGCTATTCAATTCATACGTATATACACCTGCGTTTAATTGTTTAGCAAATTTTTTTATCGTTTCTTCCTTTCCAATATCTTTTAATGTTACTCGCTGATTTTCATCTAAGAAAAACATTGAAAAATTTGAAGAATTAATTATTTCCTTTATTTGATTTTCTCCATGACCATAAAAATCCGATTTTTCTGTTAATCTATGTGCTTCATCAACAATTAGACAATTTATAGCATTACTCTTTTCTTCAACAAATTTACCAGATGATTGAAATAAATGATCTATATATTTTTTAGTGAAATCTCCCCTAAGTTTATTAGAATACACACTTCTTGGAGTTGCATTTTTTGTGACATAAAAACAGGTCATGTTTCTTTTATTTAATTCAACTAATAAATTAACTGCTAAAACAGATTTTCCCGTTCCTGGTCCACCTTTTACAATAAAAACATTTTTTGAATTACTAGATAGAGTATCAATAGCACGCATTAAAGCATATTCATACACAATTTTTTGTGAGTCAATCATATAAAATTCTTTATTTCCTTTTAGCATACTACCTAGGGTATCTTGTAACATTTTTGATGGCCTAATTTTTCCATTTTCTACTTCGTATAATACTTTCTTATTATCACCTGTTTGAATATACTTTTTTATAAATTTTCTTAATTTTAAAACATCTTTGGCCGAAAAAATTGGAGCTTCTTGAATATATTCTTGATAATTACTTCTTAATAGTGGATCATTGTCTGAAAAATAATAATTATGGAGGAAAGCACATGGAATTATATTAATTTTTTTCTTTTCTACACTTGAATTATAATCTCTAATTAAATTAGCATATGTCATAGCTTGATAGGATGGATGATTAACGTCTCTTTTTTTTCTACCTGTATAAGTATTAACCTTATAAATACCATCTACTTTACCAACTTCTTCGCACTCGTCCCATTGTTTTAATTCAATAATAATGACCTCATGCTCATCTCTTTTGCTATACCCGGACATCATAAAATCAATTCTGCTTCCTGTTGGTGGTATATTATATTCTATAGCAATTCCAACATTATTTGGTATTTCACTATCATCTAAAACGCCTCTCATATATTGCATTGAATTTTTCCATGAATTATATTCTTGAATTGGTGGCTTTCTATGGATTAATTCAATGTATTTTTCTCTTATTTTATCAGCTATAATGCCCAAATTTACTTCTTCAATAAAACTAGATTTTATTCCTTGATATACTAACATTTACATCACCTACAATTATTATTTTTTTATATCACACAAAAACTTCAAATTGTCATTTTTATAAGT